>TARA_R110002049_G_scaffold44333_5_pt1 | contig 203136 bp, 190 predicted proteins | sample TARA_R110002049 | Tara Oceans TARA_R110002049 (sample SAMEA4396941) | marine metagenome | biome: Polar Biome; feature: [SRF] surface water layer (ENVO:00010504); material: water (ENVO:00002006), including particulate matter (ENVO:01000060) such as... | depth 5 m | reverse complement strand
TGGTGGGGTTAAAGCACCCCCGCCGTCAGCCCGCTGGTCTGTTTCAAAACGTAAGGTGGTCCGGGCCGCACGCGCTGGCCGACAGTCGCGCAACCCTGCCGCGCCACCGCATCGCTGAGGTCGCCAGCCTGCATGACGTGGACGAAATTGACGATTTGCCATGACGACAGCGGGGTCGCGTGCTACCTGCAAGAACATGAGCAATATACCCAGCAAAGCCGAAATCCTCGAGTGGATTGAACAGAACCCGACCCTGACCGCCAAGCGTGACATCGCCAAGGCGTTCGGCATCAAGGGCGCAGCCAGGATCGACCTGAAACGCATCCTCAAAGAGCTTGAAGCCGACGGCCATCTGGAAAAGCGCAAGCGCAGCTATCAGGACCCGGATCGCCTGCCGCCTGTGTCGGTGCTGCTGGTGACCGGCGCAGATAAGGACGGCGATCTGTTTGCCAAGCCGATGGAATGGCAGGGCGAGGGCAAGGAACCCATCGTGCTGGTTATTCCCCGCGCCTCTGATCCGGCTTTGGGTGAGGGTGACCGTATTCTGGCCCGGCTCACCTTGGTCAAAGGCGAAGATCACCACTACGAGGCGCGCCTGATCCGGCGCATCGGAACAAATCCACGCCGCGTGCTGGGTGTCTTTCGCAAGGCCACAGAGGGCGGGCGTATCCTGCCCATCGACAAAGGCGCGGACCGTGAATGGGTCGTTGCAGCGGATCACACCCATGGCGCCAAGGATGGTGAGTTGGTCGAGGCGGAATTGGCCGGGCCAAAATCCCGCATGGGGCTGCCGCGCGCCCGCATTGTTGAGCGGCTGGGCGATCCATCTGCCCCACGTGCGGTGTCGCTTATCGCGATCCATCAGCACGGAATTCCGGACGAATTTCCCGACGACGTGATTGAACAAGCCGATGCCGCCAAACCGATGGGCCTGAAAGGCCGAGAGGACCTGCGTGATCTGCCGCTGATCACGATCGACCCGTCGGATGCACGCGACCATGACGATGCTTGCTATGCCCACGCTGACGAGGACCCAAAGAACGAAGGCGGGCATGTCGTCTGGGTCGCCATCGCGGATGTTGCGGCCTATGTCACGCCGGGGTCCGCGCTTGACCGTGAGGCGCGCAAGCGGGGCAATTCCACCTACTTCCCCGACCGCGTCGTACCGATGCTGCCGGACCGTCTGTCCGGTGATCTGTGTTCGCTGCACGAAGGGGTGCCGCGCGCCTGTTTGGCTGTTCGGATGGTGCTGGATTCCAAAGGACAAAAGGTCGGCCACAGTTTTCACCGCGGGCTGATGCGCTCGCCCGCCTCGCTGCACTACGAAGAAGTGCAGGATGCCATTGATGGCCGCCCGAATGACCGAACTGGCCCGCTTGTCGACCCGGTGCTCAAGCCACTTTATGCCGCCTATGCCGCACTGAAAGAGGCACGTAAGCTTCGCCAGCCGCTGGATCTGGATCTGCCCGAGCGGCGGATCGAACTGGGCGAGGATGGCAAGGTATCCTCGGTGAACTTCAAGGATCGGTTGGATGCCCACCGGTTGATCGAGGAATTCATGGTGTTGGCCAACGTCGCTGCCGCCGAAACCTTGCTGCAGAAAAAAGTGCCGCTGCTGTTCCGCATTCACGAAGAACCTTCGCCTGAGAAACTCGAAGCACTGCGTGAAACGGCGCAGGCAGCCGGGTTTACCTTGGCCAAGGGGCAGGTTCTGCAAACCGCGCATCTGAACAAGTTGCTGAATGACGCAGCGGGTACCGATGACGCGGAACTGATCAACCTCAGCACGTTGCGGTCGATGACACAGGCCTATTACGGTCCGGCGCATATTGGTCACTTCGGGCTCGCCTTGCGATCTTATGCGCATTTTACGTCGCCGATCCGGCGCTATGCTGACCTTATCGTGCACCGGGCGCTCATCACCGCGCATGGGTGGGGCAAAGACGGGCTCCAACCCGAGGAAATCGACGCGTTGGAACAGACGGGCGCGCATATTTCGGATACTGAACGGCGTTCGATGGTGGCGGAGCGGGACACGACCGACCGCTATCTGGCGGCGTTCCTGTCGGAACGGGTGGGCAATGAATTCACCGGTCGGATCAGCGGCATCGCGCGCTTTGGCGCATTCGTAAAGCTGGATGAAACCGGGGCCGACGGGCTGCTGCCGATGCGCAGCCTTGGGCGCGAGTATTTCCACCACGACGCCGAGGCGCAGACGCTGATGGGGTCGGATACCGGCATGATGATCAGCATCGGCCAGCGCGTCACGGTTCGGCTGGCCGAAGCCGTGCCCGTGACGGGCGGGATCGCGCTGGAGCTGCTCGAAATTGAAGACCAAAAAGTGCAGCAAGGCAGCCGCAGCCCCGCTGGTCGCAGCCCCCGGCGCAAGGGCGCAAAAGCCAAACAGAAGAAAGACAAGATCAAGCGCAAAGTCTCTCGGACGCGGCGCTGAGAGGTGCCGCCATCGCCCGTTTGGTCCGGGCGATATAGCTGCTTAGAACCTCGTCCTTGGTGATACGCTCTTTCAGAAGTGATGCACCCGGCGTTGCGCAAACAGCGGCGAGCATCGCCGCGACAGAGGTGTCCGCCGCGGTTGGGTGATCCGCGAACAAGAACTTTCCCTGCCAGAGCCGAATGGTGATCGCCTGCAAGTCTGGCTCTATCCGGTCTTGCCTTTCCACTGGGGTAAGTCGGCCCAGCCCCTGTGTGCGCATACCGTGAAGCACATCCCTGCGGATTTTGCCGGTGATGAATTTGCGCAGCGGTTTAGGGATGCTTGCAAAATAGGTTTCACGAATGAGAGGCCAGCGTTCGTCGTCTGCCCAACGGTCCAGCATGACGTGGAAATACAAGTGTTCTTCTGCCATTCGGATAAAGGCACGTGACGTGGATTTTTCGATGTCGGTCAGCCCCGCATCGAACACCGCGCCTTGCTGTTCAAGATACCTACGAATGTTGTCGCTGTCCCCAATGATCCTGCCATCCACACCAATGGCGGGCAGTTTCTGGTTTGGGAAACTGCGCGGATCGTTGGTGTCTTTGCGCTGCCAGGGCAACCCGGATAGGTTCAACAGCCAAGCGGCTTTGACGCAGAAAGGGCTGGCGCTGAATTCACCAAAGGCGGGGGCGTACGTGAAAAGGGTTATCATCAAATTCTCCTGAGGTTGCAGGCGTTGGAATAGCAGGCAATACTGTCAATTCCTGTCAGTATTGGGTGCGTCAATTAAATGAGCCGGACACATAGATTATTCCAGGTGATGACGGCATTGCGCCGACTGCCCGCTCCGGTGCGGGCCGCGCAGTTGGCCGACGAAATGGCTGTGTCACTGCGCACGGTCTACCGGGATATCGACACGCTGCGCGAGTTGGGCGCGGTGATCGATGGCGAGGCGGGATTTGGGTACACGCTGATCGAAGACGCGGCACTGCCGCCGCTGGGTTTCGAAGATGACGAGTTGGAGGCGTTGGTTTTAGGGCTGCGCGATGTGGCCGTAATCGGCGATCCGGCATTGGCACGCGCTGCGAAATCGGCGCTGGCCAAACTGACGGCGCGGGTGCCTCCGCGGCAGGCGCATCGGTTGCAGCATGCGGTGCTGGATGCGCGCCGTTTCACACGCCCTGAACCGCCACGCATAGATGTAGCGGCGCTGCGCGCAGCAACCTGGGACGAGGAAACCGTTGAATTTGCCTATCAAGATGCAAAGGGGGCTGCGACGGAACGGATGGTTGACCCGCTGGGCATTATCTATTTGCAAAACACCAACGTCCTGATGGCATGGTGCCATCTGCGCCAGGATTACCGGACCTTCCGATTGGACCGAATGGACGACCTTCACCGCGCTGGCCAAAGCTTTCGTCCGCGCCGGGTGTCGATGTTGCGCGAACATATGGCTCGGATTCGAGCGGAAATTACCGCACACGCGGAGCACCGCGCACCAGAAGGCTGAGCCCTTTCAAGTGTTGCCAAGGCCGCATAGGCTGTTGCGCGATAACATGATGTGAGGCGCAACATGATCCGACAGTTCACAGTTTTTGCAGGGTTTTTCGTGGGGTTAAGCGCGATAGGTTTCACCTTGGCCGCCGAGACACAAGAATCGGTGCGCCCGGTGTCGCGCGCCCCGCAGACCACGCTTGTTTCTGCCGTACCGCCCCAAGACGCGGATGCTGATGCAGCGGTGCCTGCGCAGGGCGATGACGCCGGGTTGCGCGACTGGATCGCAGCGTTCCGTCCACGTGCGCAGGACCATGGCATCACAGCAGAGGTTTTTGACCGCGCGCTGGCAGGTGTCCGCTATGACCCCGAGGTTATCCGGCGCGATAGGAACCAGTCCGAGTTCACCAAGACGATCTGGGATTACCTCGACACTGCGACATCGGAGCTGCGTATTCAAAATGGTCAGAAGGCCCTGGCGCAGTGGCAACGCACGTTGCAAAGCATCGAAGCCGACTATGGTGTTGAGAAAGAGGTGATCACGGCCATTTGGGGGCTCGAAAGCGCCTATGGCACCTTTCGCGGCAGTGACAGTGTGATGAATTCGCTGGCCACGTTGGCCTACGATGCCCGCCGCGCCGAATTTTTCGAGGCCGAGTTGATCAATGCCCTGCGTATCTTGCAAAGTGACGACACCACGCCGGATCAGATGCGCGGCAGTTGGGCGGGAGCGATGGGGCATACTCAGTTCATGCCGTCGTCTTTCCTGTCACATGCGGTGGATCGCGACGGCGATGGCAAACGCAATATTTGGGGCGACGACCCGACCGATGCGCTGGCATCGACAGCGGCCTATCTCAAGAACTTTGGCTGGACCAAGGGACAGCCATGGGGCGTGGAGGTTTCGCTGCCCAAGGACTTTGATTATCTTCTGGCGGATCGGGATGTTGCAAAAACTACTGCTGACTGGGCCGAGCTCGGGGTAATGGGTCTGAATGGCAAGCCGGTGGATGATCACGGTCCCGCCTCTGTTCTGTTGCCGGGGGGCGCGGAGGGCGCCGCGTTTCTGATCTTCTCGAATTTTGAAGTTATTGAGCATTATAATACTGCCGATGCCTATGTCATCGGTGTGGGGCATCTGAGCGATCGCATTGCGGGGCGGGCAGCAATTCAGCACGAATGGCCCCGCGAGGACCGCGCGCTAAGCTTTGACGAGCGGATAGAGATGCAGACTCGCCTGACGGCAGCGGGATATGACACCCAGAAGATCGACGCCAAAATCGGCCCTTTGACGATCAACGCAGTGCGCCGTTTCCAGCAGGCGCAGGGGGTGGTGCCTGACGGCTATGCCTCCCTGCGCCTGCTGGATCGGTTGCGTGGCCTTTAGGCCGATTAGCCCAGCGGCGATGGATCGTCGTGGTGTGCCGGGGCAGGCGACAGCATGTCTTTGCTCTTGAGATCGGCATAGGTGGCATCCAATGCCTGTTTTGCGCGGGCGCCAAATATCTTGATTTCTTCGGGGGTGATCACCAGCGGCGGCGAGATGATCATGCGGTCACCGACATGGCGCATCACCAGATTGTTGGCAAAGCAATGTTCGCGACAGATGTAGCCAACAGTGCCCTGATCCCCGACAAAACGCGACCGGCTTTCCTTGTTCGGTGATAGCGGCAGCGACGCCATCAGCCCGGATACGTTGACGCCACCCACCAGCGGGTGCTCGCCCAATGCGTCAAGCGCCTCTTTCAAGGCAGGGGCGGCGACATCGCGCACGTGGTCCATAATATTCTCTTCACGCATGATGCGCAGGTTTTCCAGTGCCACTGCGGCACAGACCGGGTGACCTGAGTAGGTATAGCCATGGTTGAACTCGCAGGCACCGATTACCTCGGCCACTTCGTCACAGACGATGGACCCGCCGATCGGCGCATAGCCAGAGCTGAGGCCCTTGGCGATGGTCATAATATGTGGGCGAATGCCCATGGTCTGCGACCCGAACCAATTGCCCGTACGCCCAAAGCCGCAAATCACTTCGTCTGCGATAAGCAACAGACCATATTTGTCGCAGATGCGCTGGATTTCGGGCCAGTAGGTGCTGGGTGGAATAATCACCCCGCCGGCGCCCTGAATGGGTTCGGCGATGAATGCCGCTACCTTCTCTGCGCCAAGTTGGAGGATTTTCGTCTCAAGTTCCTGTGCGCGGGCAAGGCCAAATGCCTCGGGCGTCTGATCCCCGCCTTCGGTCCACCAATCAGGCTGGCCGATGTGGTGAATGCCGGGAATTGGCATGCCGCCCTGCGCGTGAATATATGTCATGCCGCCCAAGCTGCCCGACCCGACAGAAGATCCGTGATAAGCGTTCTTGCGGCTGATGATATGGGTACGTTCCGGCTGGCCTTTTTCGGCCCAGTAGGTCCGCACCATTCTCAGGTTCGTGTCGTTGGCCTCTGACCCGGAACCGGCAAAAAAGACGTGATTCAGATCGCCGGGGGCAAGGTCGGCCAGTTCCTTGGCCAGGGCGATGGCGGGTACGTGGGTGGTCTGGAAAAACGTGTTGTAGAACGGCAGTTCGTTCATCTGGCGCGCGGCCACCTGGCCCATTTCCTCGCGGCCATAGCCCAGGTTGACGCACCAAAGGCCCGCCATAGCATCAAGGATCTCGTTGCCTTCGCTGTCAGTCAGATAGATGCCTTTTGCACGCGTGATCACGCGTGCGCCCTTGGCCGCCAATTCGTCATTTGTCGTGAAAGGGTGCATGTGATGCGCGGCATCCAGTGCCTGAAGTTCAGCGGTCGGCAGGTGATTGGTGATCGACGACATGGGAAACGGACCTCGTGACTGAGAGTGAAAAATTGGTTCGCCCCAGAATATGATCAAATTATGCAGAGTCAATCGAATCAGTTGCAGGCGGGCTGGCCTTCCGATGCGGCGTAGATCAAATCCATACCTTGATCCACATCCTCTGCCATGGCCGCGGCGGCCAACGCCACGTCGCCAGATGACAGCGCGTTCAAGAGTTCGGCATGTTTGTCGGGCAGGTTGCTGGTACCGAAGCGCCCACAGACCACGCGCAACGATGGCCCGAAACGCAGCCACAGCCGGTCGACGGTAGCGGCCATGATCGGGGCGTCGGCGATCGAGTAGATCAGCGTGTGAAACTGGTAATTGTGGGTAAGATAGCCGCCGATATCACCCCTGCCAATTGCATGGTTCAACGCGGTGTCACATGCGCGCAAGGCTTCCAGCCCCTCTGCGGTCATGCGTTCGGCGGCGCGTTTTGTCAGTTCGGGTTCGAGTGATTTGCGCATGAAGCCCAATTCGTCCACGCAATCTGGCGAGAGGACCGGCACCGTGACACGGCGATTGCCCAGATGCGTCAGCGCGCCTTCGGCGATCAGCCGACGCAACGCTTCGCGGACCGGTGTCATCCCCGCATCCAGTGCCGTGGTTAGCCCCTGGATTGTGACCGCCTGCCCTGGGGCAAGATCGCCAAACAGAATCAACGTCCTAAGGCGTTCGTAAACGTGCTGATGTGCCGGGGTTTTGACCTCTGGGGTCGCATCGGAAGATTTCGCGGTGCCGGCTGTTTCTGCATCCATCACGGGGGCTCTTTCTGTCCAATTTTCAGGCAGGTTGCACCATTGCATCCTGCATGAAAGCATAAATCATCTTGCCGCAAGAGGCAAAACTTGATCAAATTAGCGAAAGGTCGGGATCAACCCAGCCTATCTAACGGGAGTAGACTATGAAATACGGAATTCTCAGCGGCGTTGCCGCAACGGCACTCATTGCCACCGTCGCCTCTGCCGAAAGTGTTCGGGTTTACAACTGGTCCGACTATATCGACGAGTCCCTGCTTGAAAAATTCGAAACCGAAACCGGCATTGATCTGATCTATGACGTTTTTGACAGCAACGAAGTGCTAGAGACGAAACTGCTTGCCGGCGGGTCCGGCTATGACGTTGTGGTGCCATCGGGAACGTTCCTGCAACGTCAGATCACCGCAGGCGCATTCCAAAAACTGGATCAAAGCAAACTGAGCAATAGCGAAAACATGTGGGACGTGATCAACGACCGCGTGTCGAAATATGACCCGGGTAACGAATATGCTATCAACTACATGTGGGGCACCACCGGGCTGGGCGTGAACATCAACAAGGTCAAAGAAGTCCTGGGCGATGATGCGCCGGTCGATTCGCTGGCGTTGATCTTCGATCCGGGCAACATGGAGAAACTGGCGAACTGTGGGGTGCATTTCCTGGATGCTCCGGTTGAACTAATCCCGGCAGCGCTGGCCTATATTGGTGAAGACCCAGATAGCCAGGACACCGATGTGATCGCAAAGGCCGAGCCAGTGCTGACAGCCGTTGCGCCGCATGTGCAGAAATTCCACAGCTCAGAATACATCAACGCGCTGGCGAACGGCGATATTTGCGTGGCGTTTGGTTGGTCCGGTGACATTCTGCAGGCACGCGACCGTGCCGCAGAGGCCAATAACGGTGTCGAAATTGAATATGCCGCCCCCAAGGAAGGGGCGCTGATGTGGTTCGACAACATGGCGATCCCGGTTGATGCGCCCAACCCCGACGGTGCGCATAAATTCCTGAATTTCATCATGGACGCGCAGAACATGGCGGCGGCGTCGAACTATGTCTATTACGCCAACGGCAACCTTGCGAGCCAAGAGTTTCTTGAGGAGGACGTGATCGGCGATCCCGCGATTTACCCGACGCCGGAAACTCTCGAGAATCTCTACACCACCAGTCCTTATAGCCCAAAGGTGCAGCGGGTCGTGACCCGGATGTGGACCAAGATCAAGTCTGGTACCTGATCCAAACGGGCGCGGTCATCATGATCGCGCCCATTTTTTGTCCTCTACCAGCCCGATTTAAGGATGCCATATCCGTGAGCCAGAGTGTTTTCGCCCCTTGGGATGATCCGGAACAAAAGCCGTTGATCCGCTTTCAGAATGTGACCAAGAAATTCGGTGAATTTGTCGCTATCGACGATCTGTCGCTCGACATCTACGAGCAGGAGTTCTTTGCCCTTCTGGGGCCGTCGGGCTGCGGCAAGACCACCATGATGCGGATGTTGGCCGGGTTTGAAAATCCCACGCAGGGCCAGATAGAGCTGGCTGGGCAAGATATCGTGCCCGTGCCGCCCAACAAACGGGCCGTGAACATGATGTTCCAATCCTACGCCTTGTTTCCACATCTGAGCATTTGGGACAATATCGCCTTTGGGCTGCGCCGCGACCGGATGAGCAAGGATGCCATCGCCGCGCGGGTTGACGAGATGCTCAAGCTGACGCGCCTCGAAAAGTTTGCGCGCCGCAAGCCTCATCAGATTTCCGGCGGTCAACGGCAACGTGTCGCGCTCGCGCGCAGTCTGGCGAAGGCGCCCAAACTTCTGTTGCTTGACGAACCTTTGGGCGCGCTGGACAAAAAGCTACGCCAGGACACCCAGTTTGAGCTGATGGACATTCAGGAAACCACTGGAACAACCTTTGTTATCGTGACGCACGACCAAGAAGAAGCGATGACCGTGGCGTCGCGTGTGGCGGTGATGGATGAAGGACGTATCATTCAGGTGGCGACACCCGCGGTGATCTACGAGGCACCAAATTCGGTTTATGTGGCTGATTTCATTGGTGATGTGAACATTATAGAAGCACCGGTGAAGGCGGCGGACAAAGGTCAGTACCATCTGCATTGGTCCGAAACACAGCCGCCGTTGATTGCGGCGTCTGAGGTGCAGTTTAGCGATGGACAGGCCGGGCATCTGGCGATCCGTCCCGAAAAAATCGGCATTTCTACCGACCGCCCTGCCGATGCGGCGAATGCATTACAAGGCAAGGTTTTGGACATTGCTTATCTGGGCAACCTCAGCACCTACCACGTGCAATTGCCTGACGGACAGATCATCAAGGCCCAAACCGCAAACACGCGGCGCATCGCGCGGCGTGACATCACGTGGGAAGACCCGGTTTGGGTGTCGTGGAGCGCCACAGCCGGCGTTTTGTTGGCGCAATGAATATGCGCCGCTTTGCCCTGATTGCAGTGCCCTATGTTTGGCTGGTGGCGTTGTTCTTGGTGCCCTTCCTGATCGTGTTCAAGATTTCGCTGTCCGATGCGGCGCTGGCTATTCCACCCTATACGCCAAATCTGCGCGACGGGTTATCGGCACTGATCGCAGAACTGGATTTCGAGAATTTCGCCTTTTTGGCCTCGGATGACCTGTATTGGAAGGCTTACTTGAGTTCGCTGCGCATCGCGCTGATCTCAACCCTGCTGACCCTGATGGTGGGGTATCCAATTGCCTATGCCATGGCCCGCGCCCCCGAAGAATGGCGACCAACCTTGATGATGCTGGTGATCTTGCCGTTTTGGACCAGCTTCCTGATCCGAGTTTATGCGTGGATGGGTATTCTCAGCAACGAGGGGCTGTTGAACCAGTTGCTCATGTGGCTGGGGGCTATCAGTGAACCGCTGACCATTCTGAATACCACCACAGCCGTCTATATCGGGATCGTTTATACCTACCTGCCATTCATGATCCTCCCGATCTATGCGGCGCTGGATCGGCTGGACGAATCCCTGAACGAAGCAGCCGAAGATCTGGGCTGTTCGCGGACACAGGCGTTTTGGCTGGTGACGATTCCATTGTCGAAAAATGGCATTATCGCGGGCAGTTTCCTTGTCTTTATCCCGGCCTTGGGCGAGTTCGTGATCCCCTCCCTGCTGGGCGGGTCCGGCACGCTGATGATCGGCAAGGTTCTGTGGGAAGAGTTCTTTAACAATCGCGACTGGCCGGTGGCCTCTGCGGTCGCGGTGATCTTGTTGCTGCTGCTGGTGATCCCGATCGTCTTGTTTCAACGCAACCAGCAAAAACAGGCGGAGGCAGAGACATGAAACGCATGTCATGGTTCAACGCGACCTCGCTGACATTGGGGTTTGCATTCCTCTACCTTCCGATGATCATTCTGGTGATCTACAGCTTCAACTCGTCGAAACTGGTCACCGTCTGGGCGGGGTTTTCGACCCGCTGGTACGGCACATTGTTCCAGAACGAAGCCTTTCTGAATGCTGCGTGGGTGACTCTGAAGGTGGCAGTGATCTCCTCTAGCATGGCCACTGTCCTTGGTACGATGGCGGCCTATGTGCTGGTACGTGGCGGGCGGTTCATGGGGCGCACGCTGTTTTCCGGTATGATCTACGCACCACTGGTGATGCCCGAAGTCATCACCGGCTTGTCCTTGCTGCTGCTTTTCATAGGTATCGGGCTGGACCGCGGCGTGTTGACCATCGTGTTGGCGCATACGACCTTTTCGATGTGTTATGTGTCGGTCGTCGTATCCTCTCGTCTGGTGTCTTTTGACCGCTCGCTAGAGGAAGCGGCGCTTGATCTGGGGTCTTCGCCGTGGGAAGCGTTCCGTCTGGTGACCCTGCCGATCATCGCGCCGGCGGTCATTTCGGGCTGGTTGCTGGCGTTTACGCTATCGCTTGACGATCTGGTGATCGCGTCGTTTACCTCTGGCCCCTCTGCGACGACGCTGCCCATCAAGATTTTCAGTGCTGTGCGGTTGGGCGTGTCACCTGAGATCAACGCCCTGTCGACGATCATGATTGCAATCGTCACGGTCGGCGTGATCAGTGCGTCATTGATCAGCAAGCGTAGCAGTCTAAAGGCGCAGAAAGACGCACAGGCGGCCGAGCGTGCCACGGGATGAAACGCATCTACCCTGCGTTTGCCTACAGCGATCTACCGCGCGAGAATTGCTGGTGGGATCAAACTTGTAGTGCGGTGCCCAGGTCACCTCTTGCGGGGGATCACCGTTGCGACGTTGCCATTGTGGGCGGAGGGTTTACCGGCCTGTCGGCGGCGTTGCACCTCGGTCAAGCTGGAGTTTCAACCACGGTTCTGGAGGCACGCCATGTCGGCTGGGGGGCATCCGGGCGCAATGGTGGTTTTTGCTGTTTGGGTGGCGGCATGTTGTCAGATGCGGCGCTTGACAAGCAGTTTGGCCGCGACGGGCGAGACGCATGGCGCCAGGCAGAATTGGCTTCGGTCAATCTCGTCGATGATTTTGTCACCCTAAACGCCATTGATGTCGATCGCCATTCCGAAGGAGAAACCCAATTTGCACACCGTCCACGTGATTTTGCGCAGATGCGTGGGCAGGTTGAATACTACCGTAAAAATTACGGCGTTGATGCCTTCCTGACTGAAGGGTGTGACCTGCCCGCACAGGGACAAAACGCCGGTTTCCACGGCGCGATTACGGTGCCGATCGGCTTTGGATTGAACCCATTAAAGTATGTCACGGCGCTGGCGTCTGCGGCAGAAAACGCAGGCGCGGTGATTGCACACAATAGCCCGGTGACGCAGATCACCTGGCAAAACGGCTGCTTTAGCTTGCAGACGCCGACAGCCAGACTGATGGCGGACAAGGTGATTATCGCGACCAATGGCTATTCTTCGGAGGATATTCCGGATTGGCTGTCCGCGCGGTACATGCCGACACAATCGAGCGTGATCGTTACGCGCCCGCTGACCCAATCCGAATTGGACGCGCAAGGCTGGACCAGCCGACAAGCCTCTTACGATAGCCGCCACCTGCTGCATTATTTCCGCCTGATGCCTGACAACAGGATGCTATTTGGTGTGCGCGGTGGGCTTTTGTCGACAGCGGGTTCGGAGCGGCGGGCCATTGCTCGGGCCCGAGCAGATTTTGAGGCAATGTTTCCTGCCTGGCGTGATGTGGCAACGCCGCATGCTTGGTCTGGAATGGTCTGTATCGCGCGGAATCGGATGCCCTTTGTCGGCGAGGTGCCAGGGCAGGCGGGGATGTTCGCGGGGCTTTGTTATCATGGCAACGGCGTCGCAATGGGCAGCTATTCCGGTGCTCTGTTGGCGGATCTGGTGCAAGGAAAAACGCCCGCGCGGCCTTACCCAACAGTGATGCAGCGCCCCTTGGCACGCTTTGAGCTAGGGCGGTTTCGGCGCGCCATCATGCCCTTTGCCTATGCGGGGTTTGCACTGTCAGACAGATGATTGGTTCAAGCAAGAGTTGACAGAATAGTCCGGTTGCCGCATCCGAACACGAAGAGCACGAAGGGTGAGTAGATGAAGATTGCGATGATTGGCACGGGCTACGTTGGACTGGTGTCGGGCGTATGTTTTTCGGATTTCGGGCACGATGTCATCTGCGTGGACAAAGATCCGGCCAAAATCGAACAGCTTGAGCAGGGCATCGTCCCGATTTACGAACCCGGTCTAGAGGAGTTGATGGCCAAGAACGTTGCGGCAGGGCGGCTTTCTTTCACCGGCGATCTGGCCCGTGCGGTTGATGGCGCTGACGCAGTATTTATCGCCGTCGGAACGCCCACGCGCCGCGGTGACGGCCATGCTGATCTAACCTATGTCATGACGGCGGCTGAGGAAATTGCACAGGCGCTGACCAGCTATGCCGTGGTGGTCACCAAGTCTACCGTGCCGGTGGGGACCAATAGGCAGGTGAAGCAAGTAATCGCCAAGGCGAACGCCAAAGCGGAGTTTGACGTGGCTTCGAACCCTGAATTCTTGCGGGAAGGGGCAGCGATTGATGACTTTATGCGCCCGGATCGGGTTGTCGTGGGTGTTCAAAATGACCGCGCTGCCGATGTGATGAGCGATATTTACCGGCCTTTGTACCTGCGCGACTTTCCGATCATGGTGACAGATTTGGAAAGTGCCGAGATGATAAAGTACGCCGCCAACGCATTTCTGGCGACCAAGATTACCTTTATCAACGAGATTGCGTCGCTGTGCGAACGTGTCGGCGCGGATGTTAAAATGGTGTCAAAGGGCATGGGGATGGATGGGCGGATCGGGTCCAAGTTTCTGCATGCAGGGCCGGGTTACGGTGGTAGCTGCTTTCCTAAGGATACGAAGGCGTTGGCGCGTATTGGGCAGGAAAATGGCGTGCCGATGCAGCTGACGGAGACGGTGATCAAAGTCAACGACGAGGTGAAGCGCCGAATGACCGACAAGGTCTTGGACATTTGCGGGGGCAGCGTGAATGGTAAAGTTATTGCCGTGCTCGGCGTCACATTCAAACCCAATACGGACGACATGCGTGACGCACCATCGCTTACGATCATTCCCGCGCTTGTCGGTAATGGAGCCAAGGTGCGTGTTGTTGACCCCCAGGGCCAGCGTGAAGGTGAGGCGCTGTTGCCAGGCGTGAACTGGGTCGACGACGCCTATAAGGCGGCACAAAACGCCGATGCGATTGTCATCCTGACGGAATGGAACGAATTTCGCGCTCTAGACCTCAAGAGATTGGCCAAAAAAATGAACCACCCCGCGATGGCGGATCTTCGCAATATTTATTCTCCCAAAGATGCCAAGCGGGCTGGATTTTCGGCCTATGTATCAATCGGGCGCGTTGGCTACGGCGTTTGATCAAGCGTCATGGGGGCTGAAAACGGAGTGTAAACTTAGCTCTGCGCCTCACGCAGTCCGTTAACATCCGACGTCAACACCGCCGACCCACCGGCTAGGATCAGCACCGTCTGACCTGCCTGAGTACGTGCCTCGGTAATACGGCCATAAGCTTCGGCGGCGTCTGAAAACAACAGTTCACCGTTGGCATGGCTTTCAACACCAAAACTGTATGTGCCTTGAGGGAAGGGGTTGCCGTCATTGTCTATACCCTCCCATTGGATGGGCTCAGCAGAAACCGGGATTGACGTTCTTTGGACTTCCGCGCCGTTGCTGTCATATGCAACCAAGTACACCTCGTCTGAAATAGCTGCGGGGTTAGGCGCGATGGTAATTGGGGCCCCGTCAAATAGAACCGGTGCGGTGGTACGTGCTTCCATCCCGATCCAGCCTGCCATTTGCGCCATATTTCCCGATCCAAGCTGGGCCGTGAGCGCCGCAAGAAGGTCGTTTGACAAGACCTGTTGTTCCACCATCGAAAATTGCGCCAGTTGTGCGGCATATTCGGAGGAATCGATCGGCTCCAGAGGGTCCTGGTATCGGGCCTGCGCCGTGAGCATCTGCAGGAATGTCTCAAAATCAGATGACAAGACCGGATTTGCCGCGCCTGCCGCACTTGCTGTGGGCGATGCGGCCGAATATGCGGCGGGGGGAATGTTCATGACAAATCCTTTCGTTACAGGCGCAGATCGAGCCCGGTCAGGCGGCCTGCGTTAAGATGTATTTGATGAATCGGGGCTTCTGCGTGACTGGCTTCGACGGATGGTGTTCGCGATTTTGATGCATTCCGGTTTTGATCCTGATCCGGCGCGGCTCGCTCCCCTCCCGCGAAGGAAAAGGCGATATTCTGGTACCCAATGGCGTTGAATTCTTGTGCCAGCTCATCGATGTGACGCCGCAGTAAATCCAGCGTCTCGGGCCGCTCGGCCACGACATTCATGATGATACCTGCATCGGACGCGGTGACAGACAGCCTCACACGCCCCAACTCTTCGGGACTGAGTGTAATCTCAACCGGGCGGGCGGGCATCTGCCGTAAGATGTCGGCCATCTGTGCAGCGATCTGCGTCGCAAGCGGTGCGCGGGGCGCTGCGCCAGCCTGTGCGGTCGGCTGAGGTGTCGTCGGGTCCCAAGTTTGTAGAACTTCCGGTTCCGACGCCGATAATTGAAAATCAATCGCCTGCGCCGGATGCGAAACTGCCGCAGTCGAGCGCACCGCGGGTGTCGGTGGCATGGCGGCGATGCCACTTTTAGTAAAGCCTGCAACACCGCTGGGGGCCGATGCTGTGTTTTCCGGTTGAAGCTGTGCAAGATCCCGACGTGCGACACTGGGAATAAAGGCCGCTTTGACTTCCGTCCCGGATGGTGTGGGTAACGCCTGTTCCACGGGGATCATGCCGTCAGCTATTGGCGAAAGTGCCGGGGTGTGATGCGAACCGTTTGTAGGATTCGGAAGGGATGGGGCGGCAAAGATGGGCGCGGTCACAGCAGCGGGTGCGGCTGGTATTGCCGATCCTTGAGCAGAGATTGAGGGATCCCGGTCGGTTGCGGTGGCCGTGGACAACCCGATAGCAGTTTCGAGCAATAAGGGGTCTGCACGCTGCGTCGCATGATTGCCCGGTCGCTGTAGGGGCAAAGGATCGCGGCCTGAGTTGACGGGCAGAGCATCGACCGACGCGGTTTCCGACACCCTCTGTGCCGCCGGGATTGGCACATTGGACCTTTCAGCAGGGTCCAGGGGCAGCAGATCATCGTACCCCACGTCTGGTGACCCGTTACGGCCAGCATGCGTCAAAGGAGTTGCACCCGCTTCGACTGCGTCATCCACATTTGTCGTGGGTGCGGTATCTTCTATGGTCAGAGTGCCGTCATCAGGTGCTGGGCTGTCATCATCATGTTCCGGTGGCTTTTTAAGCTCGCCAGCGACGGCCAATTCTATTTTTACCGGAACGTCCGGCGCAAACCCGCTGAAGATGTCACCAAATGAATCCCGTCCGCCCGCATCGACGGTTGTATGCACCTGTGAAAGCGCTTCGTCCGAAGTGAGATTAGATTGCCGCGGCATGGCTGCGGGTGTGTTTGATGACAGTATTGTATTCACATGACGTCTCCGGGAGTTCTTCTCCGATTTCGTCAATATGGGTGATGATCCTTACCGGTTTGTTTACCGATTTGCGTGCAAGATCGGGAAAGTAGGATGCAATTTAAGGATTTGAGTGATGACGACCATATCCGATTTAGGGCGAAGGCCCCAGATGACGCTAGAGAACACGCCGCTGATGGAGGCAGCCCAAAAGCTCGAGGCGGGATTTTTGGCTGAAATGTTGAAGTCCGCGGGCCTCGGCGCCACCAGCACAGATTTTGGCGGTGGCCCCGGCGAGGATCAATTCAGTTCGTTCCTGATACAGGAACAGGCGATGCAAATGGTGCGGGCCGGGGGAATCGGGCTGAGTGAAGCAATCTATGATGCATTGAAGGAGCAACAGGATGGACAGTGACATCACTTCCGAAAAGCTCTCCGCACTTGATGTCCTTTTGGATGCCGAACGCACGGCCCTTTTGAAAGGCGACCTCGAAGCGCTGAGCGGAATGCTAGAGTCTAAAGAGGCGTTAATTGACGCAGTGAACGCCGGGGTGCACACGGATATCGACACATTGCAACAGTTGAACCGCAAAGTGCAGCGTAACCAACTTCTGCTCGATGGGGCGCTTGAAGGCATTCGTAACGTGGCACGGCGCATGGCTGCACTGCGGCAAATCCGCAGCAATATGGAAACCTACGATTCCAGCGGCAAAAAGCGGAATATTGATATCGACAACGATCACTCCGTGGAAAAGCGCGCCTGAGCGTTTGAATAAAAAGCACGGTATTCCAGCCGATCGGTTTAGGACAACGTTAAGCCAGAAATGGGCAATGTGGCGATGCATCCGAGGTCGGGTGGCACATCGTTTAAAACACAAGCGATTGTACAAGTCAGAACGACATTTTCGTCCGCCCCAGGGGGGTGGGACAATCACGGACGCAAAGCGTCAATGACTGAAGGAACATGCTTATGTCGAGCATTATCACAAACAACTCCGCTATGGTTGCCCTGCAAACTTTGAAATCCATCAACAAGGATCTTGCCAGCACGCAGAATGCGATTTCGACTGGTAAGGACATCTCTTCCGCGAAGGACAACTCGACGGTCTGAATCACCTTGGCGTTGGATGAATATGCGCGCTGCGTCTGGATCATTGAGGTCAGTTCGCCTGCTACATCCGTCGCAGATTCCTCAAGAGCGAAGGCTACGATATCACCGGTTGGTCCATCGCTGGCGTCCCACAGAAAGAACGACCCACTGTCGACGGACGGTTGATATGTCTGGTGATCAAGCGCCACCATGCCGTTAGGATTGGGCAGGTCGACCAGCGGCACCTGATAGATGGTGCGTGTAATCCCAGTGTCGAAATAGGCATGGACATAGCCGTTTGCATCGACCTCAACCGAAGTCATGTTACCAACGGGCGAGCCGTCCTTGGAAATGGACACGGGCGCGAAGTTGTCTGACAGCTGTGTAATGCCGTCACTTTGCCCGATAATGCCGATATCGATTTCAATGGGGCCGCCGGCGACGTTGACGATCAGATTGCCGGTGGCGGGGTCGTAGGCGCCGCCGCTCACGGTGCTGACCGATGCCAGCGTGCCACCAGCCGTCCGGCTGTCGTCAAACGTCATCACGTATTCACCAATCACCGTGCCCGGGTTGACCGAATCTATCATGGTCATCGTCCATTCGTTTGATGAACCAGAGCCCGGCACCGTCGGCGTGAACGTGATGTTGATATTCTCGGACGTGCCGAGGTTGCCGTAATATTCCACCGACAGTTCTTGAATGTCGCCGGCGCTGCCCGCATCGGTTTCGGTGGCGGGCAAGTTGACGCCCAATGTCATGCTCGTGGTCGGTTCACCCGAGAACTGGTTCACGTTGATCTGAACGGGCTCCAGCCCATCTGCTGTGTCGCGTGGAAAGCTGGGAATCGACCCATCTGGCAAGGCAGGCCAGCCCAGCAACACCAACCCGGACGTAGAGCGCAGATAACCCTCGGCGTCGGTGCGGAAAGACCCGGTTGAGGTCAGCAGCATGGTACTATCGCCATTGGCGACTTCGATATCAGTGGCCTGTGCAACGGGTAGAAATCCACGCCCACGCACGGCAAGGTCGGTCGCGTTTGAGGTCGACACGAGAGGTCCGCGCTGATCGATCAGTCGTTCCGTCGTCGCCCGAACGCCGCCCGCGGAATATGTGCCACCACGGGATGAAATGACCATTGAATGAAAATCAGTCACGACACGTTTGTAACCAAAGGTCGACGAGTTCGCGATATTGTCAGAGATAGAGGCAAGCCGTGTCGCATTGGCCTGAAGCCCCGCCACCCCTGCGTTAAGCGAAGATGAAATTGTCATAGACACGCCTTTCTGCTGTATCAATCAAAGTTGACCAACAAATAGACCTGTCCGACTTAACACCGCGCTAACAGATAAAATCTGCGATATTCGGAGGTGCGTTTACTTACCCGCCCGCAAGAGCACAATTTCCAAGCGGTTGTTGCGTCGCGCCATTGTGTCCCGCAGCACCGGTTCGCGGTCGGCATGGCCTGTCACCCGCTGGAACCGCGCCGGGTCGATGCTGGCCTCTTGCAGCAGCAGTCGCATCTGTGTGGCGCGGCGGGCCGACATCTCCCAAACTGGACTGTCCACAACCACGACAGGGGTTGCACGCATGTGGCCCCCGATCGCAATGCCGTTGGTCACAGCCTTGGCAACCTGAGAGATCACGACCGCTAAATCACGCAGTAGTTGAGTCGGCGCATCGGTACCATCCTTGAACAGTGGAATGTCGTCGAGTTCAAACAACTCGATCACCAGGCCTTCATCGGTGATGCGGGTCACAATATGGCGCAGCGCGTTTTCCATCACCATGGTTTCGCCACCGCGTCCCATCAGCATCGCCTCGAGTTGCTTGAATTCTTCTTCTTGCGCCTCTTTGTCGCCATCGCTTAGGGCTGTGCCGCTCTGGCCGCGGGCTTTTTCCTCGATTGTGGCATGATCCGACGTCGCGCCTGTGCCGTTCTTGGGCAGGGTCATTTCCGAAAATATACTGTCGCCACCAAAGGCACCATTGCCGCCCCCCGAGACCCGATTGATCGGGATCGTTGGCGAAAAATAATCGGCAATCCCTTTGCGTTGCTGTTCTGTTGTTGCGTTCAGCAGCCACATCAACATGAAAAAAGCCATCATCGCAGTCACGAAGTCCGCATAAGCGACCTTCCAGGCTCCACCATGGTGCCCGCCGCCTTTAATAACTTTTTTACGTTTGATGATGACTGGTGCCGCATTGCCTTGCGCACTCATCACATCCACCTTTATTCACCCAACGACGGGTATAACGGATCATGGCTTACCGACGGCTTAACATATCCAACTGTTGCTAAATTGCGCTGTGCCTTGCAACTCGCCCGTCATTGCAGCCAGATGCGCCAAAGCTTGGAGGGCCGCAGATGGCGAGTGAAGAGACAGACAGCAGATATTCATGGCTGCGCCTGGGTCTGACCCTGCTGATCGCCATGACCGTGAATGCAGGAATGTGGGCGATCATCGTGATCATGCCCGCCGTCGAGTCCGAGTTTGGTACCAATCGCGCTGATACCGCGTTGCCCTACACGCTGACGATGATCGGTTTCGGTCTGGGTAACTTTCTGATCGGCCACGCGGTGGATCGCTACGGTGTAACGCGGACCCTGATCGCTGCGGCGCTAGGGACAGCGGCCGGATTTGGTCTTGCTACACTTTCGCATAGCATTGCGATGCTCTCGGTTGCGCAACTGCTGGTGGGGTTTGCGTCGGCTGTTGGATTCGGGCCGCTTATTGCAGACATCTCGCATTGGTTCGTGCGCAGGCGTGGCATCGCCGTCGCCATCGCCGCCAGCGGGAATTATCTGTCCGGGGCGATCTGGCCGATGTTGCTGGCGGGCGTCCTTGCTGAAAACGGTTGGCGGTCGGTCTATCTGGTGATGGCGGTGGTGACGTTGGTAGGTGTTGTCCCGCTCTCGTTCCTGCTGCGCCGCAAAGTTTCCGAACACACGCAAAGCGCTGCACATATAGCCGCGACCCAACACGCACAATCCTCTGGGCTGAGCCCGCGAGCACTGCAATACTTGCTGGGGTTGGCCGGGATCGGCTGTTGCGTGGCGATGTCGATGCCGCAGGTGCATATTGTCTCTTATTGCGTGGATCTGGGCTTTGGCCCCGCAGTGGGCGCTGAAATGCTGTCGCTAATGCTGCTGGGTGGGGTCGGCTCGCGCATTTTGTCGGGGCTGTTGGCAGACAAACTTGGCGGCGTGCGCACGCTGCTGATCGGCTCTGCGCTGCAATGTCTGGCGCTGTTCTTGTACCTGCCCAGTGGCGGGCTGACGTCGCTGTACGTGGTCAGCCTTGTTTTTGGTCTGAGCCAGGGCGGGATCGTTCCTAGTTACGCCTTGATTGTGCGTGAATACATGCCCGCACGTGAAGCAGGCGCGCGGGTCGGTTTTGTGATGATGGCGACCATCCTCGGCATGGCGCTGGGCGGGTGGCTGTCGGGTCAGATTTATGATCTCAGCGGGTCATACGCATTGGCGTTCGTCAACGGCATTATCTGGAACGGACTAAACATCCTCATCATGCTGTGGCTGTTGTGGCGCAGCACCCCGCGCAAACCACGCCGCTCTATTGATCAGGAGCCGCCTCTGCACGCGCCTGTATGATCTGGCGCTGCCGCTCGCGAAAGCGGGCCTTGTCGTCGTCTGACGTTTCATCAACGCAGTGGTGACAGCTTACCCCGGCTTCATATCCGGGATGCGCTGTATCACCGGGTAAGATCGGGCGGCGGCAGCCGTGGCACAGCATATGCGGCCCTTCGCGCAACCCGTGGCCCACGCTGACGCGGTTATCAAAGACGAAACATTCGCCTTTCCACGTGCTGTCCTGTTCCGGCACTTCCTCTAGATACTTCAGGATGCCACCCTTGAGGTGGAAGACGTCCTCGACACCCTGCCCCAATAGGTAGTTGGTGGATTTCTCGCAGCGGATGCCGCCGGTGCAGAACATCGCGATTCGCTTGTTGTGGAAACGCGCCTTGTTGGCCTCCCACCATTCGGGGAATTCGCCAAAGCTGTTGGTCTCTGGGTCGACCGCGCCGTCGAAGGTGCCGATCGCAACCTCATAGGCGTTGCGGGTATCGATCACGGCGACGTCGGGGGCCTGGATCAGGGCGTTCCAATCCTTGGGGTCGACGTAATGCCCCACCCGCGCCAGTGGATCGACATCGGGCTGGCCCATTGTCACGATTTCGCGCTTTATCCGCACCTTCATCTTGCCAAAAGGTGGCGTTTCACTGGTGGCTTGCTTCCATTCCAGCTCGGCGCAGCCGGGCAGGGCGCGCAGATGGGCGATCACGGCGTCAATCCCTGCGCGTGCCCCGGCGATGGTGCCGTTCACGCCCTCGGGGGCCAGTAGCAGCGTGCCTTTGACAGCCTGCGCCTCGCACAGATCCAGCAACGCGGGTTTCAGCGCGGCGGGGTCGGCAAAGCGGGTAAAGTGATAAAGGGCGGCAATGGTGTACATGGGCGATCAAATACGACCCCTGGGGGCTGTTCCGCAAGGGGGCGGTGGGTTAAAACCCACCTACGCCCCATATCTGAGCCAAAGGAACTGCCATGCATGCGCTGATCGTGATTGACGTCCAGAATGATTTCTGTCCGGAAGGCGCCTTGGCAGTGCCGGAAGGGGACGAGATCGTGCGCGGTATCAATGCCCTGTTGCCAGATTATGACGCTGTGATCCTGACACAGGATTGGCACCCGGCGGGGCATTCATCGTTTGCATCAGCACATGACGATCGCGCGCCCTACGCGGTGGTCCAGATGCCCTATGGGCCGCAGGTGCTGTGGCCGGATCATTGCATTCAGGGTAGCATCGGCGCGAAGTTTCATACCGAGCTACAGGTGGACCGCGCCGACCTGATCATCCGCAAGGGCTATAACCCCGATATCGACAGCTATTCGGCGTTTTTCGAGAACGATCACCAGACGCCCACGGGGCTAGAGGGATACCTGCGCACGCGCGGTATCGCGCGGCTGACCATGGTCGGGCTGGCGCTGGATTTCTGCGTGAAATTTTCGGCGGTGGACGCCGCCAAGTTGGGGTTTGACGTGACCGTTCGCGAGGACCTGTGCCGCGCGATTGATCTGGACGGATCGCTGGCGCTGGCGCGCAGCGGGATGCAAGAAGCAGGCGTGAGACTGGCTTAATTCAGCACGCTCTCGGTCTGTTCGCTTAGTTGTAGCAGGCCAAGCGTTTGCAGACCGCCAAGGGTCGCGTCGACCGCGACGGTGGCCAGCACAATTCCCATCACCCGGCTGATCACGCTTGAGCCCGTGGTGCCGATCAGCTTGCCAATCCTTGATGCCATTAGCAACAGAACCAGCGTGATCAGCAACACGATGACCAACAGACCTGCGGTCAGCAACTGATCGCTGACGGGGTTGGTGTGGTTGTCGGTCAGGATGACGATGGCCAGCATGGCACCGGGGGAGGCAATCGACGGCATCGCGAGGGGAAAGACCGCCCCGGCCAGATGATCACGCTCAGCGCTTTCGATTTCCTGCGTGGCTTTGGAATCACCAAAAATCATTGTCAGGGCAAACAGGAATAGGATCAGGCCGCCCGCCACCTGGAACGACCCAAGTCGCAGGCCAAGGGATTCCAGCAGGAACTGACCGCCGACGAGGAATGCCAGCAGCACCAGCCCCGCGACCAGAACGGCCCGAATAGCAAAACGGCGGTGCAGCGCCTTGGGCACGCCTGCGGTGGCAAATAGGAACACCGGCAGGCTGCCGATTGGGTCGATTACCACGATCAAGGTAATGAATTCCCGCGTGAGGTTCTGCCAGTCCATTATGCCATGTTTCCTGTTGAATTTTGGGGTGTTAGCATGGTTGCCGAGTGCTGTCAGGGGCGAACGCCCTTGCCGGCCGCAATAGCTTGCGCCACAAGTTACCGCAAGAAGGAGCCTATCCATGGTCGATATTGCCAGCCGCGTCTATAATCACAAGTGGAAGATCGACCCGATCGTGCGGTCGCTGATCGACACGGACTTTTATAAATTGTTGATGTGCCAATCGGTTTTCCGCAACAAGCCGGACACGCAGGTGACGTTCAGCCTGATCAACCGGTCCACTCATATCCCGCTGGCTGATCTGATCGACGAGGGCGAGTTGCGCGAGCAGTTGGACCATATCCGGTCCCTCAGCCTGAGCCGAGGGGAAAGCACTTGGCTGCGCGGCAATACGTTTTATGGCAAGCGGCAGATGTTTAGGTCGGATTTTATGGAATGGTTTGAGGGGTTGCGCCTGCCGCCCTACCATTTGGAACGCAAGGGCGATCAGTATGAGCTGACCTTTGAGGGCAGTTGGCCCGAGGTGATGCTGTGGGAAATCCCCGCCCTTGCGGTGTTGATGGAGCTGCGCGGGCGGGCGGTGCTGAACCGTATGGATCGCTTTGAATTACAAGTGCTCTACGCCCGCGCCATGACCCGCGTCTGGGAAAAGATCGAAGCCCTGCGCGAGGTGCCGGGGGTGTCGATTGCAGACTTTGGCACGCGGCGGCGCCATTCCTACCTCTGGCAGGATTGGTGCGTTCAGGCGATGCGCGAAGGGTTGGGGGCGGCCTTTACCGGGACATCCAACTGCAAGATCGCAATGAGCAGGGAATTGGAGGCCATCGGGACAAATGCGCATGAATTACCAATGGTTTACGCTGCATTGGCAGAAGACGATGCAGCGTTGGCGCAGGCGCCTTACGATGTTTTGCAAGACTGGCAGGACGAACATGATGGCAACTTGCGGATCATTCTGCCCGACACCTATGGCACTCAGGGTTTTCTGGACAATGCCCCCGATTGGCTGGCCGGATGGACGGGCATCCGGGTGGACAGTGGCGACCCGGTAACAGCAGCGCAGGTGGCAATTGACTGGTGGCGCGCGCGGGGCGAAGACCCAAGCGAAAAGCGGGTCATCTTCAGTGATGGTCTCGACGTGGACAAGATACGCGAACTGCACGCGACATTCTCGGACAAGGTAAAAGTTTCGTTTGGTTGGGGCACATTGTTGACTAATGACTTCCGTGGGCTGGTGCCGGGTGACGCACTGGCGCCGTTCAGCCTTGTCTGCAAGGCGGTAGAGGCCAATGGTCGGCCGACGGTCAAACTGTCGGACAACCCCAACAAGGCGATGGGACCGGCGGATCAGATCGCGCGATACAAACGTGTATTCGGCGTCGGCGATCAAGCCGCCCAAAAGGTTGTCGTCTGAAAAGGTTTTCGGCTGAACCGGTGTACAATCGCGCAACACCGCGCGACACCGCCATAGTGGTGAATAGACAAGTCACTACATCCTGCGGTGTTACATGCTGGTCTTCACAATCTGTGCGGCGTTCCCACAGCAGCCCTAATTCCCAAAGCCTAGCAGAACCCGCAATTTGACGGGTGGAGCATTCTTGTTCTGCCTTGCTCCAATCAAATCCCTTGCCAGAAGCCTGTTTTATCAGCCAAGTAAGGGTACGGGTCGGCGATGGCGTCGCCAGCACGGATGTGCACGCCCGCATTCACCTTCCTGAACGCCGGGATTTTTCTTTGCCGCTTGCGCGGTCGGGGGAGATCGGCTCCTCACACCAAGCAGCGGCATTGGGCAGAGGAGCCAAATTATGGACCGTCCAGAATTCTACCGTTTGCACCAAGGCGAGCGGACCCTTCCTTTTGCGCCTCAGGAGTATGAGGCACGCCTAAGCCATCTGCGCGCAGAGATGCGCACGCTTGGCGTGGATGCCTGTGTTTTCACCTCGATGCACAATGTCGCCTATTTCTCGGGCTTCCTGTATTGCGCCTTTGGCCGCCCATACGCGTTGGTGGTCACCGTGTCTGATGCGGTGACTATGAGCGCAGGCATTGATGCCGCGCAGCCCTGGCGGCGGGGACATGGGGATAATATCACCTACACCGATTGGCAGCGGGACAACTACTGGCGCGCGATCCTGTCGGTGGCGGGCACGGGCGCGTTGATCGGCTATGAGGGGGATCATATGTCGATGGCGCAGTTTGCCCTTCTTAAAACCTTTCTTGCACCCAAGGACACTGTGGATATCGCGCCTGTCACCATGCGACAGCGGATGCACAAATCCGACGCCGAGATTGCACTGATACGCGCAGGCGCACAGGTGGCCGATGTCGGCGGCTATGCCATACGCGATGCCGTCAAAGCCGGGGTGCGCGAGATCGACGTGGCGATGGCCGGGCGCGACGCGATGGAGTTGGAAATTGCGAAACGCTTTCCCGATGCGGAATATCGCGACACCTGGGTCTGGTTTCAGTCGGGTATCAACACCGACGGCGCCCATAATCCAGTGACCAGCCGTATGCTGCGTAAAGGCGATATCCTGAGCCTGAATACCTTTCCGATGATCAGCGGGTATTACACGGCGCTTGAACGCACGATGTTCGTCGAAACGGTGGATGCAGACAGCTTAAAGGTCTGGGAGGCCAATGTTGCCGCCCATGAATTCGGAATGAGCCTACTGAAGCCCGGCGCGACCTGTGCCGAGGTGACAGAGCAGATCAACGGCTTTTTCGCGGAACGCGATTTATTGCAGTATCGCAGCTTTGGCTACGGGCATTCCTTTGGCATCCTGTCGCATTATTACGGCCGCGAAGCGGGGCTTGAGCTGCGCGAAGATATCGACACGGTGCTGGAACCCGGCATGGTAATTTCGATGGAGCCGATGTTGACCATTCCAGAAGGCACGCCGGGTGCGGGCGGCTACCGCGAGCATGATATTCTGGTCATCAAGGAAGACGGCAACGAGAATATCACGGGTTATCCCTACGGCCCGGATTTTAACGTGGTCGGTTGATATTACGCGGGTGCAGAGGGATGATAGTTCTGCACCCGCGTTAGGGCCGTAGGATCGGCCTTTTATTGCAGGCGTTGCGCGTAGACCTGCAATTGATCCACAACGGTGCCCCAGCCGTCAAAGAACCCCATGTCTTCATGCGTCTGGCGTGCCTCGGGCGAACGGTGGCGCGCAATCGCGGTGTATTTTGTCGTGCCATCCGGCGCGTCTTCGAACAGGATAATCGCTGTCATGAAGGGGTCTGCGGCGGGTTTCCAGCCTTCGGAGTACGCATCCGTAAAGACCAGCTTTTCCTGCGGCGTGATGTCGAGGTAGACACCAACATTTTTCATTTCATTGCCGTCGACGTTGAACGTGGTGTTAAAGCGTCCGCCGACCCGCAGGTCGATTTCGCAGTCAGTGACCTTATGTGGCTTGGGCACGAAGAAATGTTTGATGTGTTCTGGCATCGTCCAGCAGTCCCAGATCACCGCGCGAGGGGCGTTGATCGTACGCGTCAGGGCCAGGTCGGTCTTTGGGTCAAGGTTCATTTTTCCGATCTTTCATTAGGGTGGCGACGTAGACGTCTAGGCGGTTCAGGCGCCCTTGCCACAGGGCCTGCTGTTCGCTGAGCCAGTCTTGAGCGGGCCGGAATGCGTCCTGCGACAGAGTGCAGGTGCGTATGCGTCCCTGTTTGACCGACATGACCAATCCAGCGTCTTCAAGTTTGTTCAGATGGCCAAGGAAGGAGGGCAACGCCATGTCATGCGGTTCGGCAAGCTCGCTGACCGTTGCCGGGCCGCGGGCAAGCCGCGACAGGATCGCACGCCGCGTCGGATCACCGAGGGCGGTGAACAATTGGTTCAAATGAGATTCATACTTAGCCATGTCCCTAAGTTTTATGAATGGCCGCCATCCGTCAAGAGAAACCTAGGGGTCTGGCTAAGTATCGGCGATTTAGCTGAAAACCGACAGGGGGAACTTCGCCGTCGCGATCAGCCCTTCAGGGTGCCAATCATAGGTCAGCGCCCCACCCGCAGCCTTGGTCAGCGATTGGATGATCTTCGAACCACTGCTGCGTTCCGGCACAACGACCTTGGGCCCGTCCTTTTCGCGCCAGACGATATGAAGTTCGGAAAACGCCTTTTGCAGCGAGACATGAAGAATCACCTGTCCCTCAGTCCTGCCAAGCGCCCCGTGTTTGACGGCATTGGTGGCAAGTTCATGCAGGGCAAGTGTGAGGGGTGATACCATCGCACGCGGCACGGCGGGGTCAAAGCCGCCCAGAATGATCTGATCCTCGCCGCCCGGTGTATAGGCCCGCAAGATCGGGCGCACGAGCGCGGAAAACTGCACGTCTTTATCACCCAGATGGCCGATGGTGTCGAAATGCGCCTGCCCCAGCGCCGACAGACGTTCGATGACCTTTTCGGCAAAGACCTTTGGGTTCGATTCTTCGCGGGCGGTCATCCGGACCATCGCGGTCATGACATTTACGATGTTGCGCAGGCGGTGCAGCAACTCACTATCGGCCAGGTCGCGGGTTTCTTTTTCTTTTTGGCGCCGTGCCGATATATCGAGCTGTGACCCAAAGAAATAGGCCAATTTGCCGTTTCCATCCGTTATCGGACCGATTTGCAACGCATTGAGAAATGGACTGCCGTCCTTGCGGTAGTTCAAGATTTCGACGGTATCCACGCGGCCATCTGCGATGATACGGCGGACCGTATCGACGCTTTCGGGGCTGGTGTCAGCGCCTTGCAGAAAGCGGCAATTCTTGCCGACGATTTCTTCTGCTGAATAGCCCGTCAGTTCGGTGAACGCAGCATTGGCGTATACGATCGGGTTGTCCGGTTTTTTGGGATCGGTAATGCACAGAGGCAGGCGGGCATGACGAACGGCTTTTCCCAGTATGTCGTCGAATCGCACCGTATCGACGGCATGGTGGCTTTGAGTGGTCATGGTATCGTTGGTTCGCCTAATTATTACGCAGATGGTGCAATTTGCCCTTGGTACCTGGTGAAGGTCAAGCCGACGGTTATTTCAGCAAAGATGCGCGGAAATACTGCGGACTCCGGTGCTGGCGCGCCAAGTGTCGCAAATCCACCTTGCGTTTAAAGAGGTGAGATGCGTAATTAGGGGCGCTTGGTGTTCCGAAAAGCACCGTTTGGTGTGGAGCCGAAAAGGGAATTCAGTAAGGGGATCGAAAAACCCCGAAGCCGAAGCCGCCCCCGCGACTGTAAGCGGTGAGCCGATGCCCCTCATGCCACTTGTCCTTCGGGACGGGGAAGGCGGGCAAAGGTCACGACCCGCGAGCCAGGAGACCTGCCAGGCAAGTGAAACGCAATATGCCGTCGGGTGTGACGGTAAGGAGAACGACAATGACGACGATGACCAACACAGCCGGTATTGCCCGCGCGAAATTTGCCCCGGCGCTGTTTGCGGCCGTTCTGGGTGTGGCGCTGATGGCGCTGACCGGCCATGTGCAGGCTGCTGCCTTGCATGACGCCGCCCATGATGTGCGCCACGCGACAGGTTTTCCCTGTCACTAAGCGTTTAGCGGGTTCCATGGCAGGGCTGCGCGGCTGCGTGGCCTGACTGCTATGATTTCCTATTTTCATGCTGGTGGCGCTTTTGCCCCCGATAGTGCCTGACCGCATGCGCCGCTGATTTTTCAGCGGCCTGTTGGCATTTTGGGGTGAAGGTATGCTGGCGATTGTGGTGCTGGTGCCGGGTTTGCGGCACCTGCCACATGTACATCGACGAGGGTTTTTCCGATGTTTTCACGTTTTCTGACATCTGCGCTGTTTGCCGGCGCTGCTGCGGGTCTGTTGGCCGGGCTTTTGCAGCTGTATTTCGTTCAGCCGGTGCTGCTGCATGCCGAGCTATATGAAACCGGGGCGCTGGTGCATTTTGGGGCCGATCCGGTCGGCGCGCATCCCGATTTGCCCGGGCTGGACCCTGTCCGCGATGGGTTGAGCCTGATTTTCACGATGCTGACCTACACCGGTTATGCGCTGATCCTGCTGGCCGCGATGAGCCTCGCCGAGGATCGGGGGGCAAAGATTGATGGTCGCTGGGGGATCATCTGGGGCATCGCCGGATTTGTCGCCTTTCATCTGGCCCCCGGTTTCACGCTGGCCCCCGAAGTGCCCGGTGTGGCGGCGGCTGATGTATCTGCGCGCCAGATCTGGTGGTTTGCTACGGCGGCAGCAGCGGTTGTGGCCATGTGGTTGCTGGCCTTTGGCGGTGGCTGGATGGGCTGGGGCGCGGCGGTGGTGTTGTTGATGGCGCCACATGTAATTGGCGCGCCCGAGCCAGACGCCTTTAGCGGGCCGGTGCCGACGGAGATTGGCGCGTTGTTCGCGGCACGTGCCTTTGGCGTTGGGTTGGCGGCATGGGTGTTGCTGGGCAGTTTCGCGGGCTATTTCTGGCAGCGCGAAGGGGCGCGGCTGTGATGGACAGATCGCTGGCTTTGTTTGCCATTGGGTTGGTCTTTGGCGGTGGCATCGGTTTTGCCATCGCCGCCAGCAACGGCGTGACGTTTGATGGCCATGATCACGGCGATCCTGCCGCCCATGGCGGTATGGATCATGGTGGGGCAGATCACGCGATGATGCACGATCAGCCGCTTGACCTGCCACCCGATGCGGCCCCGCAGATCAGCATGACAATAGCGCGGGACCCGATGGCGGGATATAACCTGCATGTGATGGTGCAGGATTTTGCGTTTTCGCCGCAGAACGCCAGTGGTGAGAATACCCCCGGCGAGGGGCATGCCCATGTCTATATCAACGGTGAAAAGCTGGGGCGGCTGTACGCCCCTTGGCTGCATATTGCCGAGCTGCCCAAGGGCGAGGTGACGGTTGAGGTGACGCTGAACAGCAATGACCACCGCCCGCTTGCGGTGGCTGGTGTGCCGATCACGGCCCGCGAGGTGCTGAGAGTTGAATAGGGCCATGCTTGCCCGACCCCTTATCATGCGCTAGGCCGCAAGGCGTGGCGCGGACAATTGAACTGGACCAAACCAATGACTGTAACCCTTCATGTTTGTATGACCTGCCGCGCGGGCGAGGTGCTGGAAGAGGACGCGCCGCGCCCTGGTGCGCAGTTGCACGCGGCACTGATCAATGCGGGCGCGCCTGATGGCGTCACGATTGTGCCTGTTGAATGCCTGTCGGCCTGTTCACAGGGCGCGTCGGTGGCGCTGTCGGCCCCCGGCAAATGGGCCTATGTTTATGGCCGCCTGACCAAAGCTGACGCCGCCGATATCCTGGCCGGTGCCGCCGCCTATGCCGCGACCGATGATGGTCTGGTACCGTGGCGCGAACGCCCGGTGATTTTCCGCAAGCAAAGCCTTGCCCGTATTCCCCCTTTGACCCTGCCGTTGGAGCCAACACCATGAGCGATCTTGCAAAAATTCCCGTGACCGTGATCACGGGCTTTCTCGGTGCGGGTAAAACCACGCTGATCCGGCATTTGATGATGAATGCCGGTGGGCGGCGGTTGGCCGTTTTGGTCAATGAATTTGGCACCGTGGGGGTCGATGGCGATATCCTGAAATCCTGCGCGATTGAGGATTGCCCGGCAGAAAATATCGTAGAGCTGGCCAATGGCTGTATTTGCTGCACAGTGGCAGATGACTTTATCCCGACGATTGAGGCGTTGATGGCTCTGCCAACACGGCCCGACCACATCCTTATCGAAACTTCGGGCTTGGCGCTGCCGAAACCGTTGCTCAAGGCGTTTGACTGGCCTGCGATCCGGTCGAAAATCACTGTGGATGGTGTGATTGCGCTGGCCGATGCCGAAGCCGTCGCGGCGGGCCGATTTGCCGCTGATGTGGCGGCGGTGGATGCGCAGCGTCTGGCGGACGACAGCATTGACCACGAAACCCCGCTGTCGGAGGTTTTCGAAGATCAAATTTCCTGTGCTGACATTATCCTGATGTCCAAGGCCGATCTGGCGGGCCCCGAAGGGCTGGCCAAGGCGCGTGCGGTGATTGAAGCCGAAAGCCCACGCAAGGTGCCGATCTTGGAAATGTCCGAGGGTGTGATTGACCCTAACGTTGTGTTGGGTCTGAATGCGGCGGCAGAGGACGATCTGGCGGCGCGGCCGTCACACCATGATGGCCATGACGACCATGAACATGACGATTTTGAAACCGTCGTGATCGCCATGCCGGAAATCACAGATATTGCCGCGCTGGTCGCGTCGATTGAAACCCTGGCACGCGAGCAGAATATCCTACGGGTAAAAGGCTATGTCGCCGTCGAAGGTAAACCGATGCGCCTGTTGGTACAGGCCGTTGGCGCGCGGGTACGCCAGCAGTTTGACCGCCCGTGGGGTAGCGATATGCGCGCCGGGCATCTGGTGGTGATTGCCGAGCATGACCACGTTGATCTGGCCAAAATCCGCGCGACATTGGGGGCCTGACACGCCATGCACGTCGTCTTTCGCGAAAGCCATGGGTTGGAGGATACCGACGCCCCCTATGATCCGGGGCAGACGCCCGGCGATCTGGTGGTGCTGTCGTTCTCCGACAGTGACCTGGGCGCTTTCGCGGCGGGCTGGCATCGTGCAGGCGGGATCGAGGGCAAGTTGCCCAGTCTTCGGTTGTGCAATCTGGTGGCGCTGCGCCATCCCGCGTCGGTGGACAATTACATCGAACAGACGCTGACCGGGGCCAAGGGTATTTTGATCCGGCTGATCGGTGGCGAAAATTACTGGCCTTACGGCGTGATGCAGGTGCAGGATTTTGCCAGACGTCACGACATTGCGCTGGCGATATTACCCGCGGACGGGCGCGAAGACGCTGCATTGGATGCCCATTCGACATTGCCTGTCTCGACCCTGCGGCGGCTGGCACATCTGTGCGATGCGGGCGGGCCGGTGGCCGCACAGGCCGCGCTAGCACAGATGGCACTGGCGGCGGGTTTCTATGCCGGGCCGGTTCCGGGGGCCAAAGGCGTGCCAGAATGTGGTTATTACGACCCCGATCAGGGGGTCGTGGCACAGGCTGATGTTGGCGGTGACGTGGTGGCGGTGACGTTTTATCGTAGCTATCTAATGGCTGCCGATACTGCGCCGATTGATGCGCTGATCCTGGCGCTGCGCGCGGCGGGGTTTAACGCGCTGGGTGTGTTCGTGCCGTCGCTAAAAGCGGACGCGGCACGGGATTTTCTGGGCCGCGCTTTAGGCGCAATGGCCCCGGTGGCGATTGTGAACGCAACGGCATTTTCCGGGCGTGGTGACGATGGCACCACGCCGCTGGACGCCCCTGGTTGCCCGGTGTTTCAGGTGGCGCTGTCGACCGCGCGGCGGCGTGACTGGAAAGCCAGCGAGCGGGGGTTGTCGCCTGCTGATCTCGCGATGCATGTGGTGTTGCCCGAGGTCGATGGGCGGATATTCACCGGGGTGGTGAGTTTCAAGGCTCCGCAAAAGAAAGATCCGCACCTGCAATACTCCCGCTTTGCCCATGCCGCCGAGGATGCGCGCATTGCGGCGGTGGTGGCACGGGTTGCGGGCTGGCATCGCTTGGCGCGGTCCGATGTGGCGGATCGCAAACTGGCATTGATCTTGTCGACTTATCCGGGGCGCGATGATCAATTGGCCCATGCGGTCGGATTGGATGCGCTGGCCAGTGTCGAGGATATGTTGATGACGCTGGCAGCCGATGGGTATTCCGTGACGCCGGACATTGGATTTGGCCGCAGCCTGAGCGAGCGGCGGATCGCGTGGTCGGTCGCCGGGTACCGCGCGGCACTGGCGGCGTTGCCGCAGGCATTGCGCGATGATCTGACGGCGGCATGGGGCGCGGTGGAGGATGATCCGTTGGTACGCGACGGTGCGTTTCAGTTTGCGGCCCAAGGCTGTGGCAACGCGTTGGTGGCACTGCAACCCGAACGCGGTGATCTGGGCGACCGCGAGGACAGCTATCACGATCTGGCCCGCACGCCGCGCCATTCCTACGTGGCCTTCTATCTGTGGCTGCGGGCGCAGGGCCATCATGCGCTGGTGCACATCGGCGCGCATGGCACGCTTGAGTGGCTACCCGGCAAGGCGGTGGCGCTGTCAGATGATTGCTGGCCCGAGGCGCTCATTGGCGATCTTCCGGTGATCTATCCGTTCATCGTAAATGACCCCGGCGAGGCGGCACAGGCAAAGCGGCGCATCGGTGCGGTGACGCTGGGCCATCTACCACCGCCGTTAAAAGACAGCGAAACGCCCGAGGGGCTGTTGCGGCTGGAGCGGCTGTTGGATGAATACTCGACCGCGGATGGGCTGGACCCTGGCCGCCGCGACCGGCTGGTTGAGACGATCCGCAGTGAGGCCCAGGCGGCGGGCGTTGAAGCCGATCTGGGGCTGGATGCGGCAAGCTCCGCCGCCGAGGCATTGACCCGCATCGACCGGTTTGTCTGTGACATTAAGGAAAGCCAGTACGGCGATGGCCTGCATGTCTTTGGCGGTGGCGCAGGCGAATGGGATGGGCTGCTGTGCGCTTTGGCGGGGCGGCGGGTCACGGCGGGGCCGTCGGGGTCGCCTTATCGCGGGCGCTCTGATGTACTGCCGACGGGGCGCAACCTCTATGCCATTGACCCGCGCAGCGTGCCGTCACGTGCGGCGCATGCGCAGGGGGTAAAGCTGGCCGAGGAGCTGCTGCGCCGGCATTTGCAGGACCACGGCGATTGGCCGCGCGGATTGGTGATTGACCTGTGGGGATCGGCCACCATGCGCACGGCGGGCGAAGAAGTGGCGATGGCGCTGCACCTCGCGGGGCTTGCACCACAATGGGACGAGGGCAGCGAGCGGGTGTCAGGATTTGAAGTGATCCCGCTGACGTTACTGGACCGCCCCCGAATTGACGTGACGTTGCGGGTGTCGGGGCTGTTTCGTGATGTGTTTCCGGGATTGGGGCAGTTGTTCGAGGCGGGCGCGGCGGCATTGGCCGAACGCGAGGAGGCGGCGGATATGAACCCGTACCGCACCCGTGCGCCACGGGTCTTTGGGCCCAAGCCGGGGTTGTATGGTGTGAACATGGACGCGGCCTTGCACGACTATTCCGACGCCGGGCGTGCGGCGGCGGGGCAGGCGTGGTTAAGCGGGTCGGAATGGGCGATCAACGCGCAGGGTGAGGCACACCGGGACCGCGCGGCGCTGGAGACGCAGTTGCAGCGCGCCGACGGCTTTGCCCATGTGCAGGATCTGGCGGAAAGCGACATCTTGTTGGCCTCGGATTACGCCAGTCATGAGGGTGGATTTGCAGCTGCGATGGCGCATCTGGGTGTGGCGAAACCGGCGATGTATCACATGGATCATACGCGTGCAGGCAGCCCGCGCGCCCGCACCATGCCCGAGGAAATTGCCCGCGTGGTGCGGGCCCGTGCAGCGAACCCCGCCTGGGCAAGCGGCATGATGCGCCATGGTTTTCGCGGGGCAGCAGAGGTGGCCGCGACGTTGGATAATCTTGCTGCTTTTGCGCATCTGACGCGGGAAGTTCCGGCGCATTTGTTTGATCTGTACTACGACGCGACCCTAGGACGCGATGATCTGGTGGATTTCATGGCCGCGGAAAACCCAGCTGCGCTGCAAGCCATGCGCGACCGATTTGCGGCGCTCCGCGATGCGGGGCTATGGGTGACCCGGCGCAACTCGATCTCAGCCGCACTGGGTGTGGCGCAGTGAGGGGCGCGCCGATGGTCAAAGGCTGGTGCCCCGGTGCGCTGCGCCCGATGGTGTCTGGTGATGGGTTGATTGTGCGGTTGCGCGCGCCGATGGGGCGACTGACGCAGGCGCAGGCGGCGGGTGTGGCGGCGCTGGCCCGGCGGTACGGCAATGGGGTGATTGATCTGTCCAACCGCGCCAATGTGCAACTGCGTGGCATTGAAGAGGCAGGTTACGACGGGCTGATCGCGGAGCTGCGCGAGCTGGGATTGATCGACGCGGATGCAGATGCAGAAAAGCGGCGCAATATTGTTGTCACGCCGTTTTGGGGGGCTTGCGATGACAGCGAGGTTCTGGCGCAGGATTTAGCCGACGCAGCGGCAAACCATACGATGCCGTATGTTTCGAGCAAGTTCGGCTATGCGGTTGATGCGGGCAAGGTCCCGGTGCTGCAATCTGCCGCTGCGGATATCCGATTTGAACGGGCAGCGGATGGGGCTCTGATTTTGTGCGCCGAAGGCGCCGCGCTGGGTAAGCGCGTCGCACTTGAAAGTGCCATATCCGAGGCAACAGCGCTCGCCGAATGGGCGCGGATGCAGGGCGCTGGACGCATGGCACGTTTGCTGGAAAGCGGCGTTCCGCTACCCGACGGTTTTGATATGCCACGACAAATGTTGAATTCCCAAGCAGTGCCGGGAGCGCATGATGCGGGAGTGATGGTGGCCTGCGGTTTTGGGCAACTAGACAGCGAAACTCTGACGGCGCTGGCCACGCTTGGAACACTACGGCTGACCCCGTGGCGTATGGTTTTGATAGAGGGCGCAAAACATAAGCCCGATTTGCCCGGGATCATCACCTCCCCCGCCGATCCGATGCTGCGGGTGGTCGCGTGTGTGGGTGCGCCGGGCTGCGGACAGGCATTGGGCAGTACACGAGGTCTTGCGCGCGCCTTGGCGGCCGATGTGCCAGTGGGCCAACGCCTGCATGTCTCCGGCTGTGCCAAGGGCTGTGCTGCGCCGCAGCAATGCGACATTACCCTGACCGCACAGGCCGACGGTTATGATCTGATCCGAGCTGGAAAAGCTGATGCGCCCCCGATTGCGCGCGCCCTCATGCACGACGACATTATCCCCTATCTGAAAGAACCCGCCGATGCCCCATAGCTATATCACCGACGGTGCCGAGATTTATCGTCAGTCCTTTGCCACAATCCGCGCCGAGGCGGCGCTGGAACGCTTTACCCCAGAGGAAGAGATCGTCGCGGTGCGTATGATCCATGCCGCCGGGATGGTCGGGTTGGAAGACCATGTGCGCTTTTCCTCTGGCATGGCGATAGCGGCGCGCGCAGCGCTGGAGGATGGAGCGCCGATCCTCTGCGACGCCTATATGGTCAGCGAGGGGATTACCCGCAAACGCCTGCCCCGCGAAAACGAGGTTATTTGCACGCTACGTGATCCGTCGGTGCCCGGATTGGCGGCCAAGATGGGCAACACGCGGTCGGCGGCGGCGCTGGAGTTGTGGCGGCCAAATTTGGCGGGCGCGGTGGTGGCCATCGGCAATGCGCCAACGGCGCTTTTCCATCTGCTGAACATGTTGCAAGACCCCGATTGCCCACGCCCAGCCGCGATCATCGGCTGCCCGGTGGGGTTCATCGGCGCGGCGGAGTCAAAAGAGGCACTGATGCAGGACTTGCCAGTGCCTTCCATGATCGTGCAGGGGCGTCTGGGCGGGTCTGCCATTACGGTGGCGGCAGTTAACGCGTTGGCGAGCAGGGTGGAATGACGATGGGCAAAGTAATCTGTGCGGGCCTTGGCCCCGGCGACCCGGACCTGATGAGCGTGAAATCAGATCGCACCATTCGCGGGGCGCAACATCTGGCTTATTTTCGAAAAAAAGGCCGGGCAGGCCAGGCGCGGCGCATCGTCGAAGGCATGTTGCGCGACGATGTGGTAGAATACGCAATGGAGTATCCGGTTACCACCGAGTTGCATTTTGGCTCGGATGGTTACCGCGACTTGATGGTGGCCTTTTATGCCGACTGGGCAGACCGTCTGGCAGCGCTGGCGCAGGATCACGACGTCGTCGTGTTGTGTGAAGGGGATCCGTTTTTCTATGGCTCGTTTATGCATCTGCACACGCGGTTGCAGGGGCGTGTGCCGGTCGAAGTACTGCCCGCGATCCCCGGCATGGTGGGCTGTTGGAACGCGTTGGATACGCCGTTTACCTGGGGTGACGATGTAATGACAGTGTTAATGGGAACCTTGCCCGAGGATGAATTGATCAACCATATGCAGCGCGCTGATGCATTGGTGGTGATGAAAACGGGGCGCAACCTGCCTGCGGTGCGCCGCGCATTGGCGGCGGTAGGGCGGTTGGATGATGCGTGGCTGGTAGAGCGTGGGACGATGCCTGATCAGCGTGTCGCCAAGCTGGCGGAAGTTGCCGACGATGACTGCCCCTATTTTGCGATTGTATTGGTGCATGGGCAGGGTCGCAGGCCAGAGGCGGCGGCATGAGCGGGACGCTTTATATCGCGGGTCTGGGGCCGGGAGACGACGCCTTGGTGACGCCCGAAGTGACTGACGCATTGGCGCAGGCCACCGACGTGATTGGTTATATTCCATACGTAGCGCGAGTGGCGGCGCGAGAGGGGCTGACGCTGCACCCCAGTGACAACAGGGTTGAACTGGACCGGGCCGAGCATGCATTGCAACTGGCGCAAGCGGGCGCGCGGGTGGTGGTGGTGTCGTCGGGTGACCCGGGCGTGTTTGCCATGGCGTCAGCAGTTTTTGAGGCGGTGGAGCGCACCCCGGCGTTTGAAAGCGTGGATATCCGGGTGTTGCCAGGGATCACGGCGATGTTGGCGGCGGCGGCGCGGTTAGGCGCACCGCTGGGGCATGATTTTTGTGCGATCAATCTAAGCGATAATCTCAAACCATGGACGGTGGTCGAACACCGTTTGCGTATGGCAGCACGCGGCGATTTTGCGATGGCGTTCTACAACCCGCGCAGTAAATCGCGACCACATCAGTTTGCGGCGGCGCTCGAGATTTTGCGCGCGGAATGTGGGCCGGATCGGTTGATCAGTTTCGCCCGCGCGGTAAGCACGCCCGATGAGGCGTTCAACACCGTGACATTGGGCGAAGCGACGCCGGAAATGGCGGATATGCGCACGGTAGTGATTGTCGGTAATTCCGCAACGCGGCGGTTGGGGCGGTATGTTTATACGCCGCGCAGTGCGCAATGATGCAGCCAGTGCAACACCTGCGTTGGATCGCTGGCGATCGTGTTGTCGGGCAGTCTGGGGCGTGCGGCCATGATAACGGGCAGGCCGAGGGCGCGGGCGGCGTCGAGTTTGGCGCGCGCGCCGCTGCCGCCGGCATTTTTCGCGACGACATGGGTGATGTGGTGTTCGCGCATAAGGGCGGTGTCAGCGGCCAGATCGAACGGGCCGCGCGCCAGCACAATAGTGCAGCGCGGCAGGGGCAGCGGTTCGGTGGGGGCATCAACGAGCCGCAGCAGGTATCGGTGATGGGGTTTGACAGAGAACAGGGCGAGGCTCTGCTTGCCGATGGCCAGAAAAATGGATGCCGGGCTATCGGGCAGGGCGGCGGGAAGGGCAGCGATGTCCGCCACTTCGGTCCAATCATCGCCGGGTTGGGGTTGCCAAGCGGGGCGTTCAAAACGGATCAGCGGGATGTCGTTTTCGATGCAGGCGGTATGGGCGTTATTGCTCATACCGGCCGCAAAGGGATGTGTGGCGTCGATAACATGAGTGATACCCTCCAGCCGCAGAAAATCGGCCAGGCCCGCAGCGCCCCCAAACCCGCCAACGCGTGTCGGCAAGGGCTGGGGTACCGGTCGGTCGGTCCGGCCCGCGTAGGAAAATATCGCGTCGATGCTCAGGCGCGCCAGTTCACGTGCCATCGCGCTGGCCTCGGTTGTACCCCCCAGGAGAAGGACGCGCATGATGGGTGATCCTTGGCTGAACATCATCGGAATGCCGGACGATAGCGCAGATGCGCTGCCTGCTGCAAGCCAAGCGGCACTGGCTGGCGCCGAGGTGATATTCGGCGGTGCACGGCATTTGGAGCGTGTGGGCGCGGGGGCGCGAGGGCAGGCGTGGCCACTGCCGTTTTCGCTTGATCCGGTGTTGGCACAGCGCGGGCGACCTGTTGTCATTCTGGCTTCGGGCGATCCGTTCTGGTTTGGGGCGGGCGGCAGTATCGTGGGGCATTTGAGCGCGGATGAATGGCGCAGCCTGCCTGCCCCATCGACATTTTCGCTGGTGGCAAACGCGCTCGGCTGGCGGTTGGAGGAGGTCACGTGCCATGGGTTGCACGCGGCGCCGCTTGCGCAGTTGCGCGGCGTATTGGCGCCGCGGGGACGGATGATTTGCTTGCTGCGTGATGGCGATGGGCCGTCAGAGCTGGCGCGTTTTTTGTGTGAAAATGGTGCAGGGGCGGCGCAACTGCATGTGGCTGAACGGATGGGTGGTCCTGATGCACGGCTTCGCCATACGGCAGCGAATGGTTTTGATCTAATGGATGTGATGGCGCCGGTGGCAGTGGCTGTTGAATTGCCCGCCGACGTGGGGCTGCCGCGCAGCGCCGGGTTGCCAGACGACAGTTTTGCCCATGACGGGCAAATCACCAAGGCGCCTGTGCGGGCGCTGACAGTTTCGGCGCTGGCCCCACGCAAGGGGGACTTGCTGTGGGACATAGGGGCTGGGTCCGGCTCGGTTTCGGTTGAGTATTGTCTAGCAGGGGGGCGGGCGGTTTCCTTTGAACAGCACGAAAGCCGGGCAGCGAACGTGCGGAAGAACTGTGAGGATTTCGGGCTGGCGCACCGTATGATGGTGCTGCAAGGGCGCGCGCCAGAGGTCTTGATGGACCACCCTATACCGGATGTGGTGTTTGTCGGCGGCGGTGGCAATGCTGCGCTTTATGACGATCTTTTTACGCGTCTGCCCGTGGGTACACGGCTGGTGGCGAACGGGGTGACGCTGGAAACCGAAGCGCTATTGGCGCAACTCCATGCGACGCGCGGTGGTAGCTTGCTTAGGATCGAATTGGCGCAGGCGGGGCCGCTGGGCAACATGCGCGGCTGGCAGTCGCTGCGCCCTGTTGTACAATGGAGCGTGACGCTATGAGGTTCGCAGGCATAGGGTTTCGTGGCGCGGCAACGCTGGCATCGTTGCGCAATGCGCTGGTGCGGGCAAACCCGGAGGGTAGCAAGATTGACGCGCTTGTGACCGAAGCAGCCAAGGCCCGCGCGCCGGTTTTTCGTGCATTCGCGCAGGAGCTGGGTGTGCCAGGCCTTGGCATCACGACCGAAGATCTGGCCGCGATGATCACGCCTACACAATCAGCGCGGATCACGGACAAGTTTGGTACCGGATCACTTTCTGAGGCCGCAGCACTGGCCGCTGGCGGACCCGGTGCGGTGTTGATTGCGGTGCGTGCTGTGTCAGACGATGCTATGGCCACGGCGGCCATCGCAGAAACGAAAGGAAATATCCCGTGACAGTCCACTTTATCGGCGCCGGGCCGGGCGCGCCTGATTTGATCACCCTGCGCGGGCGCGATTTTATCGCCGCTTGCCCCGTCTGTCTTTACGCCGGATCGTTGGTGCCAGAGGCGTTGCTGAGCCATTGCCCTGAGGGGGCAAAGATCGTGAACACCGCGCGGATGTCGCTGGATGAAATCATGGCGGAAATTGCAGCGGCTGATGCGGCAGGCCAGGATGTCGCGCGCCTGCATTCAGGTGATCTGTCGGTGTGGTCCGCGATGGGTGAACAGTTGCGGCGCCTGCGAGCGATGGGAATTGCCTATGACGTGACACCGGGGGTGCCGTCCTTTGCCGCCGCGGCGGCGGAACTGGGCGCGGAACTGACCCTGCCTGGGGTCGTGCAGTCGGTCATCCTGACACGCACATCGGGCCGCGCCACGGCGATGCCCGAGGGCGAGACACTGGAGAATTTTGCGCGCACGGGCGCGACATTGGCGATCCATCTGTCGGTGCATGTGTTGGATAAGGTAGTTGCGGAATTGTCGCCACACTATGGCGGCGATTGCCCGGTTGCCGTGGTGTGGAGGGCAAGCTGGCCGGACCAGCGGATCGTAAAGGCAACACTGGCGACACTGCGCACCGCAATTGGGGCCGAGATGGAGCGCACGGCGTTGATACTCGTGGGCCATGCGATCGGGGCCCAGGAATTTGACGAAAGTCGGCTGTACGCAGGCGACTATGACCGCCGGTTTCGTCCTGTCGGCACTGACCCACGGTTCCCGGAGACATCATCATGATCCCTCCCGGCTTGTTGATTTCTGCCCCGGCCTCCGGCACCGGCAAAACGACTTTGATGTTGGGCCTTCTGGCGGCGTTGCGCGTGCAGGGGATCGCTGTGCAGCCGTTCAAAAGCGGGCCGGATTATATTGATCCTGCATTCCATACGGCGGCGTCTGGTCGGGCGTCGTTCAACCTCGATAGTTGGTCGATGGAGCGTGCGCGGATCGACGGGCTGGTGGGCAACGCAGATGGGGCCGAGTTGATCCTGGCAGAAGGATCGATGGGTCTGTTCGACGGGGTTGCGATACCCGGGGCCTGTGGCAACGGGGCCAGTGCCGATATCGCGGCATTGATGGGCTGGCCTGTGGTTCTGGTGCTGGATGTGTCCGGCGCGGCGCAATCCGTGGCGGCCACGGCGCTGGGGTTTCGGGAAATGCGGCCTGATGTGACATTGGCCGGTGTGGTCTTGAACCGGGTGGCATCACCGCGCCATGAAACGCTGGTGCGCGCGGGCATGGACGCTGTCGGCATCAAGGTGCTGGGCGCGCTGCCGCGGCGCCCCGAGATTGAAATGCCGGAGCGGCATCTGGGTTTGGTACAGGCAGGAGAGCAGGAAAACCTGCCAGAGCTTCTGGCCGAGGCGGCGGCATTTGTTGCGGCACATGTCGATATCACGGCGCTGCGCGCGGCGGCGCGTGGCACGTTACAGAACCCGCCCGCGCCCGCCCACATCGTCCCGCCCGGCCAACGCATCGCATTGGCGCAGGACAATGCGTTTGCCTTTGTCTATCCGCATCTGCTGGCAGGTTGGCGTGCGGCCGGGGCCGAGGTCTTGCCGTTCTCGCCATTGGCCGATGATGTGCCCGATGACAGTGCTGATTGCTGCTGGTTGCCGGGAGGGTACCCTGAATTGCACGCCGGTAAATTGGCCGCAGCAGGCCGCTTTCGCGCAGGCATGCAGGCCTTTGCGCAAACCCGTCCCGTTCATGGCGAGTGCGGAGGCTATATGGCGATGGGCGCAGGGATTGTCGACAAGGAGGGCGCGCGGCATGAGATGGTCGGACTGCTGGGGCTGGAGACGTCCTTTGCCAAGCGCAAGATGCATCTGGGCTACCGGCAGGCAGACCTTAACGCGCAGATTCCAGGGTATTCAGCGCGTGCTGCGCTGCGCGGGCACGAGTTTCACTATGCCACGATCCTTGCGGAACCGGATGCGCCGCTCGCGCGCATCACTGACAGCAACGATCTGCTGGTGCCCGAAACCGGATCGGTACGAGAATTCGCGGGTGGCGGTCGGGCAACGGGGACATTTTTCCATATGATTGCGGCGATGTAATGGGCGGGTTTGTTTCCTTCGTGTCTTCTGGGCCAGGCGATCCTGAATTGCTGACCGTAAAAGCAGTGGCGCGGTTGCAGGCTGCCGATGTGGTGCTCTTTGATGATCTCAGCGCGGGCCCGATTTTGGAACATGCGCGGGTAGATGCGGATTTGATCGGCGTCGGCAAACGTGCCGGGCGCGCGTCGCCCAAACAGGATCATGTCAGCCGCGTCTTGGTGGACCATGCGCAGGCGGGGTTGCAGGTTGTGCGGTTGAAATCTGGCGACAGCGGCATGTTCGGCCGACTGGAAGAAGAGATTATCGCGCTGCGGGCCGCGGGTATTCCTTACGAAATTGTGCCGGGCGTCACCGCCGCATCGGCAGCGGCAGCAGCGGCCGGGATACCGCTGACCCGACGGCTGACGGCGCGACGGGTACAGTTTATTACTGGGGCGGATGTCACCGGTGACCTGCCTGCCGATGTGAACATGGCCGCACTGGCTGACTCTGGCGCGACGACAGTCGTCTATATGGGCAAGCGCACATTTAGCGGGCTGGCGGCCCGGTTGATGGAACATGGGTTGCCGGGGGACACGCCTGCCCTTTTGGCAGAGGCGGTGTCGACCCCGGCAGAGAAAGTTACCCGTTTTACCATCGCGTCACTGGCGACCCATCTGGAAAGCGCGACAAGCACGACGCCCGCGTTGATTTTTTACGGGCCGCTGGCGGACTTCGAGGCGTGAAGGTGTTTGTATGTACCTCCTGTACCGCTGACGGCGGATTTCTGGACGTGATGCGCGCCGGGCTGGACGACGTTGATGTCAGCGGCGTCGACTGCATGTCGGGCTGCAGGCGAGCGCAGACCGTGGCCTTTCGTGCGCCGGGCAAGGTGGCTTATTTGTTTGGCGACATCACGGCTGATGACATGGATGATCTGCGTCGATTTGTGACGCTTTATGGCGCATCCCCGGATGGCACATTTTCTGATGCGCGGGTGCTGGGCGGGCTGCGCGACAAGGCCATGGCGAGGATACCGGGATGACCACGCTGGAGCTGACCTTGATCGGGATTGGCACGGGCAACCCTGAGCATTTGACCCTGCAGGCGGTGCGCGCGATCAATGCCCAAGACCTGATCCTGATCCCGCATAAGGGCGCGGGAAAGGATGATCTGGCAGGGTTGCGGCAGGAGATCTGCGATGACCTGCTGACCAATAATGCGACCCAGATCGTAGAGTTTGACCTGCCTGTGCGCGATCCGGCGATTGCCGATTACCGTACGCGGGTGGATCAATGGCACGATGCGATCGCAGACGCGTGGCGCGCGGCGATTGCGCAGTACCCGAAGGCCCAGCGGGTAGCGTTGTTGGTATGGGGCGATCCGTCGCTATATGATAGCACCTTGCGGATTGCATCGCGGTTGCGGCCCCCACCGCAGATGCGGGTCATCCCCGGGATCACCTCGATGCAAGCGCTGACAGCATCACATGCAATTCCGGTAAATGAGATCGGCGCGCCGTTTATAGTGACCACGGGGCGGCGGCTGCGCGATCATGGCTGGCCGGATGGCGTTGATACGCTGGTGATCATGCTGGACGGCGATTGCGCGTTTCAGACGCTCGATCCGGCGGGAATACATATCTGGTGGGGGGCTTACGTGGGGATGAAAGAAGAAATCATCCGGCAAGGTGCGCTGGCTGATATGGCGAATGAGATCATGTCAGTGCGCACAGCGGCGCGGGCGGCGCATGGCTGGATCATGGACATCTACATTCTGCGCAAGAGCTAGGTTCGGGCGTCAGGTATCCGGATCGACCTTGCCCCGCATGGATTTGACCTCGCCGCGTACTTTCTTGGCTTTGAGCCGACGCTTTTTTGACCCCAGGGTTGGGCGTGTGGCGATACGACGTTTGGGCGGCGTCAGTGCGGTGCGGATCAACTCCGCCAGCCGTTCGCGCACCAGATCGCGGTTGCGTGCCTGGCTGCGGGTTTCGTCACATTGTAAGACCAGTGCGCCTTCGGTTGTCCAGCGGCGGCCTGCCAGACGACGCAGGCGGTTTTTGACCGGCGTGCTCAGCGAGGGCGAGGTGGCGGCTTCGAAGCGCAATTCGACGGCGGACGAGACCTTGTTCACGTTCTGCCCGCCGGGGCCGGAGGCGCGCATGAAGCTTTCGGTCAGCTCCCAGTCTTGTATCGCGATGTCGTCTTTGATGTGCAGCATGAGCTCTCCTTGTCCGGCAACATGCCAGTCTGCGGGGCAAGGGTGAAGGGGATAGATGCGAAATGGGCCGCCCCGGTAAGGAGCGGCCCAATCGAATGGTTTCAGGAGGGGGATCGGTTAGATCGGTGATCCACCTGGGTGGCTGCGTCTGCCAAGGGCTGCCTTAGCAGGAAACCTCCCAAGCTGTTCCGACACCTCGCTCCAATACCTTTCTTGACACTGGATCACCTCCTTTACATTTGTTGAACTCACTTGAATCGTTGCACAAGTTTAGCAAAACGCAAAATGTTTTTTTCGTGAGACGCCAGGTGGTGTGGCTTTTGCGCCGGTTGGATTGAGGGGGCGTTCCGCCCCCTCAAACTCCCCCTGAGGAATATTTTGACCAAAAAGAAAGAGGTCAGGGGGTGGTGATCAGCCGGGCCGTGATTAGTCGAAAGGGGATCAAAGCGATCAATGCGATCGCAAGTTTGACCGACCAATCTGCAATGGCAAGCGACACCCAAAGTGGCGCGACGGGACCTGCGCCCAGCAGCGGAAGCGCCTCGGTGGCCCAAGCCACGTCGGTGCCGGGGTGCAGAAAGCTGAGAGCGCCGGAAAAGGCGATAGAGAAGAACAGTGCGGTGTCGATCGCGCTGCTGATTAAGGTGCTAATCAGAGGTGCGCGCCACCACGCACCGGCACGCAGCCTGTTAAAGACCGTGATGTCCAGCAGTTGTGCCAGGAGAAAAGCGGTGGCGGAGCCGATTGCGATACGAATGGTAACCAGCGGGCCAAATTCACCCATGATCTGTGTTCCGATCAGCGAGCAAATCAGCCCAACGCCAAAGCCGACCAATACCACGCGGCGCGCAGCGGGGGCGCCGTAGACGCGGTTCATCACGTCGGTGACGAGAAAGGCGAGCGGGTAGGTGAAGGCGCCCCAGGTCAGCCATTGGCCGAACAGAAACTGGACGAGGATATTTGAGGCCACGACGATGGCGGCCATGGCAAGGATGCCGGGAAGGTATGTGCGTGTCATATGTAAACCGTTTTGTACAAGGGTGCGGCGACTTGGCCTGCGAGGATCGCAGACGGGCTGGCTTTAGTCTGGCTGGGGGCTGGGCGCAAGGGTAAGCTCGACAACCTGAGTTTGCTGTATAGCAAAGAAGTTGTCGTCAGAAATCAGCGACAGGCGCGTTTGGTCGTTGCTGTCACGCCAAATGCTGAGCGATTCGAGGTTGTCAAACTGGCCGGGTCTGCTTGTGAACAGGGTGACTTCGCCCAGGTACGGCGCGTCCAGAGTGAAGCGGCGGATGCGGCTGCGAAAGCCCAGCGGCGTAATAGCGCGTTCCAACACGTACAGATCACCGTTGTCGGCAAAATCGGCGCCGACGGGCAGGAAGGGGCCGCGCCGTGGGATATGGGCATTGATGACCCATGTGCTGCCGTTAAATACGTAAACGGGGAAGGGCTTGTTTTGCCCGCCTGAGCGTTCTGGCAGGGCAAAGAGGCTACCATCGGGGTGTATCGCAAGCGCCTCGAGCCCGGAGTTGGGTTGCAGCTTGGCGAAGTCTGGGTGCGCCCGCAGCGGGGTGCTAAGCCCCGTGCGAGGATGCAGGCGCACGACGCGGTGGTCATGTTCGAAGGAGGCGTAAAGGTGACCATTTGCGCCCTTGGCGAGCCCTTCGGCATCACTATAGCCCAGCCCGAGCACACGCCCATCAGGCGATTTCAGGCTGGCGCTATGGCTAATGTCGATACCAGCCAGTTTGCCATCCTTGCGGATCATTTGGCCCTGCGCCACACGACCGCGATCGGTTACGACTGTGATCTCGGTGCCATCGCTGCTGACCTCGGCGCCGGACAGCCCACCGAACCACGGTGCGGCATGATGCCAGACAAATACGCTGTCCAACCGCAGTGCAGGACCCTCCTGCGCACCAACAGGGGCGCAGGAGGTGAGGCAGAGCAGCAGAAAAAGCGGGATCAATCTGTGCGCAGGACGGCGTTGCATTGTGCAGGCAGGTCCGCCAGCACCAATTCGCGCCGCGGCTTGGCTTTTGGCGGGTTCGGGTTTGGCGGCGGTGGGTTCAGGATATTGCGCTGCCACTGGCGCGCGTCTTCGCAGCCGTCACCTGCGGGAGGCGCCGCCTGATCGACGCAGCCGCGTGCGCCCTTGGGGCAGGATAGCCGGACGTGAAAATGATAGTGGTGGCCGTACCATGGGCGAATTTTGCGCAGATAGCTGCGGTCGCCTTTTTCATCGTCACACATCTGAACCTTGGCGCCGGGAAAGATGAAGATACGTGCAGTACGGGGATCCTGGGCGGCGGCCTTGACGATTTCGTGGTGCGCGCGAGTCCAGGAAGAATTTACATAGGCGCCGTTGGATCGACGCATCGAGATGGACGAGATGCTTTCGCGTTGTGCCCGGCTAAGGGTCAGGGACTTGGGCGGCAGCATCCAGATGTCGGCGTCCAGGCCGATCTGGTGGCTGCTATGACCGGTTAGCATCGGCCCGCCACGTGCCTGGCTCATATCGCCGACGTAGATTCCAGCCCAGCCCGGTTGCTGCGCGGCCTTGGCGCTAAGTTTTTTAACCATATCAATCGTTTCAGGATGCGCCCAATTGCGGTTGCGTGACAGGCGCATCGCCTGCCATGTTGGCCCCGTTTCGGGCAGTTGCGCGCCACCAGCAAGGCAGCCCTTGGCATAGCTGCCATAGGGTGCTGCACCCTGACGCGATGGCGTGCCTTTGGCGCCAAACAGGTTTTTCGCCTGCACATTGCTAAGCGCCCCGCCAGACGAGCCAATGGTAGGCAACACGACGGATTGACCGCTGATGTCGGTCTCGGTCTTGTTTCCCCCACAGGAGCCGAGAACGAGGGCAAGAGCGGCGCAGGCCAGAAGCCGGTGCAGGATCATTTTGCGAAATCTCCCTTTGGTTTCACCCATGCTAACAGGATCAACCCGATGATGAACAGCCCCACAACTGGGGTAATGCCAAGCCGCTGACTGCCAGTTACATCGCTGGCGATACCGATCAGCGCCGGGGCTAGGAATGACGTAGCTTTGCCGGACAGCGCGTAAAGGCCAAAAGCTTCGGTCATGCGATCGGGATTGCCTTGGCGGGTCAGCATGTTGCGCGATGACGCCTGCAAAGCGCCGCCCGCTGCGCCGATCAGCGCGCCGGAGATGTAGAAAAGGATATCAGGCAAGGCAGAGCCAGTCGGCAAGGATATGCCCAAGACCGATGACGGGGTCAGCGAGATGATCAGGCAGGCCGTAAAGATCAGGATCACGCAGCAAGCCACGATAACGGGCATCGGGCCGATGGCGCGATCAACCCGCCCGCCGATCACACAGAAGATTGCGCCAGATACTGCCGCGAGGATGCCAAATATTCCGATCTCTTGGATAGACCATTCAAGCACGCCGAGCGCGTAGATGCCGCCGAAAGTATACATGCCGTTCAATGCGTCACGGTAGAACATCGACGATCCAAGATAGGCCAACAACGACGGGTGCCTTGGAAGCTGGCGTAGGGTGCGCCACAGGTCAGACAGGCCCTTGCCGATGCGGTAGGTTTCCGCCGCAGCCTTGGGTGTGTCGCGGACATAAAGAAAGAAGGGCAGCATGAAAACGACGTACCAGATCGCAGCGAGGGGACCAACGATGCGGGTATCCGCCTTGGTTGCGGTGTCGAGGCCAAAGAGCGGTGCGATTCCGGCCATCGTCTTGCCGCTTGTTCCGCTTTGGAATAGGGCGATCATGGCGATCAGGGCCAGCACGCCACCGGCATATCCAAACGCCCAGCCATCGCCGGAGATACGCCCGCGCTCATTTTCGTCGGGGTGCAGTTCGGGCAGATAAGCATTGGTAAAGATCGTGGCAAATTCCATCCCGATCAGGCCGATGCCAAAGAAAAATAGCGCCCAGAGGACCGAGAAATCTTGTGGCGCGGTGTGCCACAGGGCCGCCGCCCCCACGACATACATCACTGAGAACAGCCATATCCAAGGCATACGTTTGCCGGAGGAATCCGCAACGGCACCGAGGATCGGGGCGAGAATGGCAATCGCGATACCGGCGATGGCCAGCCCATACCCCCAATACGCCTGCGCCTGCGCCTTGGCGGCAGACAGGTCCATTCCGCCGCTCACAAAAGACGCGGTGGCCGTCTGGGCGAAGTATGGGCCAAAGATGAAGGTCAGCAACAGCGTGTTGTATGGCTGGCTGGCCCAATCGAAAAAGTACCAGCCCCAGATGCGCTTGCGCGGTGTGATTATTGCCATATGCCCCATCCCTTTGTTGGGGAACGGTAGAGCAGGCGGCGCGGTGTTTCGCAAGATAAGGTTTTGCGATGGGGGGCTGGCTCTTGCCCTTTGGGCGGGGCAGGCTTAACTGGTTTGCAACCAAGCAAGGGGTATTCCATGACGTCGCTGTTCCAGATTTTGATGCTGTTGTTGAACATCGTGTGGTTCATTGTGATCGCGCATGTTGTCATGTCGTGGCTGATCAATTTCCAAGTGCTGAATCTGCGGCAACCTCTTGTGGCACAGATATGGGATGGGCTGAACCGGCTGCTTGAACCTGTGTATAGCCGCGTGCGCAGCGTCATTCCCCCTATGGGTGGGCTTGATTTGGCCCCGCTGATCGTGCTGATCGCCGTGGCGATCTTGCGCATCGTATTGATCAACAATGCGGCGGCGTTTTACTAAACCAGCCGCGCTTCGGCATATTGACTGAACAGCCAAACGGGACTTGTTCACGATTTGTTAGTGTGGGAGTCTGCATGAAAAGAGCAGACAATTTGACAGGTTTCCCATGACAGGCGCTGCCACGCTTCTTCGTGATGTATTTGGTTTCGATGGGTTCCGGCCCGGCCAACAAGAGATCGTCGAGGCGGTTGTTGCTGGCGAGAACGTGCTGGCCATCATGCCAACAGGTGGCGGTAAATCCCTGTGTTTCCAATTGCCTGCTCTCTTGCGCGAGGGGGTGACCGTTGTCATCAGCCCGCTGATCGCGCTGATGCGCGATCAAGTGCGCAGCCTGCAAGAGGCGGGCGTCGCGGCGGGTGCGCTGACCTCCGGCAATACCCCCGAAGAAACCGATGCGGTCTGGGAGGCATTGGAGGCGGGAACGCTAAAGCTGCTTTACATGGCGCCGGAACGGTTGGCGGCGGGATCGGCCATCGGAATGTTGCGCCGCATCGGCGTCAACATGATCGCGGTGGACGAGGCGCATTGCGTCAGCCAGTGGGGCCATGATTTCCGGCCTGACTACCTGCGCATTGGCGAACTGCGGCGGACCTTGGGCGTGCCCTTGGCCGCCTTTACCGCCACGGCTGATGCTGAGACGCAGATCGAGATTGTGCAAAAGCTGTTTGACGGCGAACCGCCACGCGCCTTCCTGCGGGGGTTTGATCGGCCCAACATCCACCTGGCCTTTGCCGCAAAGAACAAACCGCGCGACCAGATCCTGAATTTCGCCGCCGCGCGCAAGGGTCAGTCGGGTATTGTCTATTGCGGAACGCGCGCCAAGACCGAAGGCTTGGCCAAGGCGCTGCGCGATCAGGGTCAGATGGCTTTGCATTACCATGGCGGGATGGAAGCGGAGGACCGCCGCATCGCCGAGCGCCGTTTTCAGCAAGAGGATGGGCTGATCGTCGTGGCCACGGTGGCCTTTGGCATGGGGATCGACAAACCTGACATCCGCTGGGTCGCTCATGCCGATTTGCCCAAGAGCATCGAGGCCTATTATCAGGAAATCGGCCGCGCCGGCCGTGATGGCGCGCCTGCCGAAACCCTGACGTTATTCGGGGCCGATGACATTCGCCTGCGCCGCAGTCAGATTGACGAAGGGCTGGCCCCGCCAGAGCGGCGCGCGGCGGATCACGCGCGGCTGAACGCCTTGCTGGGCCTTGCCGAAGCGCTGGAGTGTCGGCGCAAGACCTTGCTTGGGTATTTCGACGAGACCGAGGTCACCTGTGGCCGCTGCGATCTGTGTGACACCCCGGCGGATGTCTTCGACGGCACCACGGCGGTGCGCAAGGCGCTGTCGGCGATGTTGCGCACCGATGAATGGTTTGGTGCCGGGCATCTGATCGACATTCTGCTGGGCAATGAGACCGACAAAGTAAAACAGCGCGGCCACCAATCGCTGCCGACCTATGGCGTGGGGGGCGAATACAACCGCAACGAATGGCAAGCTGTGTTTCGCCAGATGATGGGTCACGATCTGGTGCGCCCGGACGGCGAACGCCACGGTGCGCTACGCATGACTGATGCGGCGCTGCCGATCCTGCGCGGCGAGGCGCAGATCAGCCTGCGGCGAGATAGCATCAAGGCCGCGGCGAGCAATCGGCGTCCTGCGGTCAAGGAGATGGTGAGCGATGAGGATGCGCCGCTGCTCAGCGCGCTTAAGGCAAAGCGCCGCGCATTGGCCGAGGCGGCACGCGTGCCTGCCTATATTATTTTCACTGATCGGACGTTGATCGAAATGGCCGAAACCCGGCCCGAAAATCTGGATGGGATGGCGCGGATCGGTGGCGTGGGGGCGAAAAAACTTGAAACCTACGGTGCTGCGTTTCTAGAAGTAATCAACGGGGAGGCGCGCCCGATGCATAAGGCGCGGCGCAAATTGGCTGGGCGTGAGGCGGGCAATGTTTATGACCAGTTGCTTCAGGTGCAGGCTAATCTGGCCCGCGGCGAGGCGGGCACCGACAAACCGATGAGCTGCTCGGCGTCGCTGTTGGCCAAAGTCGCGCAGATGCGTAGCGCGGACAGCAATGCGATGGAACGTCTGCTGGGCGACAAGCGCGCCGAGCGATTTGGCCCGGCCTTTCTGGACGTTTTGCGGGACGCAGGTTAGACCTGCGCGAGAATACAAAAGGGGAACGCGATGTTGGTGGTGATTTCGCCGGCCAAACGGCTGGATTGGGCAGAACGCGATGTCGCGGTGACCCAACCCGACTTTCAGGACGATGCGGTGCGGCTGGCGACAACCGCTCGCAATCTGACACTGGGAAAGCTGAAAAGCTTGATGGATCTGAGCGATGATCTGGCGCGGTTGAACCGGGATCGGTTCCAGGCATTTGAAGCAGAGCCAGCGGCAGACGTGACGCGCCCTGCGGCCCTGGCGTTTGCCGGGGATACCTATCAAGGGTTGGAAGCGGTAAGCCTTGATACCGATGAAATGGCCTGGGCACAGGAACATCTACGCATCCTGTCAGGGCTATACGGTGTGCTGCGACCGTTGGATTCGATCCAGCCTTATCGGTTGGAAATGGGCAGCCGATTGAAAACGCGGCGCGGGTCCAATCTTTATGATTATTGGCGCGATGATCTGTCCAAGGCGCTGAATGCGCAGGGCGCGGCGGTTGGCAGTAATGTGTTGATCAATTGTGCGAGCCAAGAATACTTCGGTGCTGTGGCGCCGAAGGCGCTGAAGCTGCGGGTGATCACGCCACAGTTCATGGAAGACAAGGGCGACGGCAAGGGCCCAAAGATCGTCAGCTTTTTCGCCAAGAAAGCGCGGGGCGCGATGGCGCGGTTCATCGTGCAAACGCGTTTGACCGACCCGGAGGCGCTGCGCGATTTTGACAGCGGCGGATATGCATGGCAGGCCAATCTGTCGACGCCCGAGCGTCCGGTGTTTATCCGGCCCTATTCAGCAGCCTGAGCCGCAGTTCAGGCGATTTCCGGCGGGAGGGGCGGACGCATGTCAGGTGTCCGCGACTGCACAATCCTTTCTACGATCAGCGGCTTGCGCAGCGGTTTTGTAAGATAATGATCCAGCCCGGCGGCGAGGATGACAGCGTCATCGCCATCCATCGCATGCGCGGTCAGCGCCACGATGGTTACATGGCCCCCGGTTTCGGCTTCCAGTGCGCGGATCGCATTGGTGGCTTGCTTTCCGTCCATCTTGGGCATCGAGATGTCCATGAAAATCAGATCGGGTTTAACGGCGCTGAATTTCTCAACCGCTTCTTCTCCGTTGTTGGCAAATGTCAGTTCAATGTCGAGCTCTTTGACCATCTTTCGAAACACCAATTGATTTGTCTTGTTGTCCTCGGCGGCCAGAATGCGCATCTGACGTAGAACGGGTTCAGCCGTCGCTGTAGGGGCGGGCGGGGGCGCGGATACGTCATCCGTCCCGGCAACCTCCATGTTCAGCGCGCCAAGGCGGATCATCAGTTCCTGCCGTGGAACAGGCTTTTGTAGAAGGCCTAGCAGGTGATCACGGGCTGGATCGCCCTGTGCGAGGCCGGGGTTCGAACTCAGTAGGATAATTGGGGTCTCATTGCCGTTGCGGCGCAGCTGATCGACCAGTTCCAGCCCGGTCATACCGGGCATGATATGATCGGTCAGGATCAAATCAACGCTGTCGTCGAGCTGTACCAAGGCTTCGGCGCCACTGGCGCAACTGGTGACCGCGATGCCCAGGTGTGCCAATTGCCGCTGAAGGATGGTGCGGTTGGCATCCAGATCGTCCACCACCATGATGTGACGCAACCCATCGGGTAACACGGGGCGCGGCCGTGGCGCTGCGCCGCAATCGGCCAGATCAATGCGAAAACCGAAACAGGTGCCTTCACCTTCGGTGGAGGTGACCCAGATTTCACCGCCCATCATGTCGATCAACCGCTGCGAGATGGCAAGCCCCAGCCCGGTGCCGTCAAACTGGCGGTTGCGTTCGTTTTCGACCTGATTGAATTCACCAAAGATGTGGTCGACCATATCGGCAGGAATGCCGATGCCGGTGTCTTCGATGCTGACGTGAACCGCGGTCTTGCCGTCGGGATTGCCCGGCACGCCGGTGACGCGGACAAGCACATGCCCTTCGGCAGTAAATTTAACGGCATTGCCGATCAGGTTTGTCATCACCTGCCGTATGCGCCCCGGATCGCCGACCAGTTGCGTCGGCAGGAACAGATCGTAATCCAGCAGTAAATCCAGCCCCTTGGTCCGGGCCGAGGGCTGTAGCAGCAACAAGATTTCCTGAATGGTGCGTTCCAGATCAAAAGGTTCGGGATATAGATCCAGCTTTTTGGCCTCGATCTTGGAATAATCCAGCACGTCGTTGATGATGACCAGCAGCGCCTCGCCTGAATTCTTGATGGTGTCGACATAAAGCTGTTGTTCCGAGGTCAGGTTAGTGTCCGTCAGAATGTCGGCCATCCCGACCACGCCATTCATTGGCGTTCTGATTTCGTGGCTCATATTGGCGAGGAAAGCAGATTTTGCGCGGTTGGCGCTTTCGGCGACGGTGCGCGCTTCTTCCAACTGTTGCTCGTACTTCACCGTTGACGTGATATCGAGGCAAAGCGACACCATGTCACCGCCCGAGCCGCGCTGATCAACCAGCCGCACATAGTTGTCATTCCAAAGTCGGATGATGGTCGATTCCGGCCGATGCTGTTGCAGACGTTTGGTCATCAACTGGCGCCAGGCGCGTGCCGACATATCACCCGTGTCCACGATACCCTCGTCTGTCATCAGTTGCAGGATGGTGACAAAGTTAACGCCGGGTTTGATCACTTCGAGACCGTCAAAAACATGCAGATAGGCACGGTTTGCCATGATCAGATTATTGTCCGAGTTGAACAGGGCAAAGCCGTCCTTAATCGCGTCAATGGATTGCCAAAGCCGCCGCTCGGTGATCGCAATCTTTTGGTTGGCGGCAGTCAGGTCGGATTTTACGCGTTGATTCTCGCCGCGGATGGTTTCCACCTCGGCGCGGGTTTCGACAATTTCCTCGCTCAGTTGCTGTGCATGCTGTCCCAATTTGCGGTTCGCGGCGAAAAGCTCCGCCTTTTTGAGTTCGAGCATACGTTCAGCCGCGAGTCGGCTGCGCCGCTCCTCCGTCAGCTTTTGGGCAAGGCTCATCTGTGCTCCGGCGTGGCGAATGGGTCTTTGCGGGGCAAACTGCGTGATGTTGGTAAATATCTATTTAAGCGTTGGAGGCTTTATCTTGCCCGTCCACGGGGGGCATGGCACGATGGGGGCATTTGAAATTGGAGATTGTCATGTCCGTCCGCACCCTGATTTGCGCGCCGCTTGTTTTGTTCGCCATATTGACCGGGGGGGCTTGGGCGCAGGACACAATGCCGGATCACCGCTATGTCTACAGCCGCGATGTAGACTTCTTTGGTGCGGATTTGACCAATCTTTTCAACACCACACAGCAGTCATGCGAAAGGGCCTGTAGCGCGCAGGCAGGCTGTATTGCCTTTACGTTCAATACGAAGTCAAACGCTTGTTTTCCGAAATCGGCCATCACGGATCGCAAGGAATATACCGGGGCCCTTTCAGCGGTCCGTCGTGCAACAGCGCCCGAGGCGCTGGAGCAGTCTGCCAGGCGGCAGGATGATTTGGGGTTTCTCAATGCGGATGACGTAACCCAGGCGCATGCCATGGTGGCGCAGAACGCGCGGCGGTTTGCGGTGGACGACATACCGCTGGACGATCTGACCGCTACGATGGTGCGGGCCGAACAGAACGGCGAAATTCTGGTGGCCCTGCGCTGGGCGGGCAAGGCCGTGTCAGCAACGGACCGTGCCGATCTGTGGGCGCGCTATGCCCGGATCAGCCTGCGTGACAATGATGACCTGCGCAGCGCCGATCGGCGCCGTATTCGGCGCGAGGCGGTGCCTGCCGCTGTGAACGCCTATCTGCGTGCCGCGGATGTTGGCACCCGCATGGACGCGCTGGATGCACTTGCCGCCGCCTTGGAGGTCAACGGCAGGGGGCGCGATATGATACCGGCATTGCGACTGGCCCTAACGCTGGCCCCGCGCGAAGATATGCAAGATGCGCTGGACGATGCTGTCGGCAAATATGGCTTTCGTATCGTCGAGCATCGCGTCGACAATGACAGTGCCGCACCGCGCATCTGCGCCGAGTTCTCCGAGCAACTCGTGCAGGCGGGGGTCGATTACGAACCTTTCGTGCGGATCGAAGGCAAAGGTCTGGCGGTGCAGGCCGACGAAAGCCAATTGTGCATCGACGGTGTTGATCATGGCGCGCGCTATGATGTGACATTTCGGCAGGGCCTGCCCTCGGCCAGTGGCGAGACATTGCACAAGGACACACGCCTGCAGCTCTATGTCCGCGATCGCACGCCCCTGGTGCGCTTTCCGGGCCGGGCCTATGTGCTGCCGCGCAGCGCGGATGCCGCCCTGCCGGTCGAGACGGTGAATGTTGATACGCTTGATCTGACCCTGCGCCGGGTCAGCGACCGAAACCTTGTGCGCGCCATTCGTGAAAGCTATTTCGGGCGCCCGCTAAGCGCCTATGAAGAAGAAAGCTTTGCCACTGATCTGGCGCAGGATATCTGGCACGGCAAGGGCGATGTGCACAATACGCTCAACGCCGATATGACGACACGCCTGCCAATGGGTGACGCGCTGGCCGGGCAGGGGCCGGGGATATATTCGCTCAGCGCTTCGGTACCCGGGCAAGACCCTTATGATTATCCCGCGGCGTCACAGTGGTTTGTAGTGTCTGATCTGGGGCTTAGTACATGGTCCGGCGTGGATGGGCTAAGCGTGGCGGTGCGTGGATTAACGGACGCGCAGGCGCGGGAGGGTGTTGTTATAACGCTCGTCTCGCGGTCCAACGCCGTGCTGGGCAAGGTGACCAGTGACGTCGATGGCTTTGCACAATTCCCCGCTGGTGTGACGCGCGGCAACGGCGCGTTCGCGCCCGCGTTGTTGATGGCCGAAGACGGTACCCAAGACATCGCGTTTCTGCCGCTCACCGATCCTGCCTTTGACCTGTCTGACCGCGGCGTCGAAGGGCGCCCCCCCGCACCACCGATTGATACATTCCTGACCACTGACCGTGGGGCCTACCGCGTCGGTGAAACGATCCACGCCACCGCACTGACGCGCGATGACCGCGCCGCGGCGCTAAAGGATCTGCCCGTGACCGCAATACTGCGCCGGCCGGATGGCGTGGAATACAGCCGCCAGTTGAGCCAGCAAAGCGTGGCTGGTGGGCATGTTTTTGCCCTGCCACTGGGCGCCGATGTGCCACGCGGTGCTTGGCGGTTGGACGTCTTGTCTGACTTGGATGCGCCGGCCTTAGCCAGCCAGACCGTACTGGTCGAGGATTTCTTGCCCGAGCGGATAGACTTTGACATCACGTTACCGCAGGTCGCGCTCCGCCTGACGGATACGCCGCCGACCACGGTGGACGTGAAATATCTGTTTGGGGCGCCGGGGGCCAATTTGCAGGTAGAGGGCGACCTGAGGTTGCGGGCGACGCGTGAGATGCCGGGCTGGGCGGGCTATCAATTTGGCCGACACGATACCCGGTTCGACACACGCACGGCTGTCATCGACAGTGCCGTGACCGATGCCACCGGCCGGGCGGTATTGGACGTGCAGATGCCCGAGCTTGAGGAAAGTCCGGATTTGCCGCTGATCGCTGAATTGATACTGCGCGTGTCGGAAGGGTCGGGACGCGCGGTTGAGCGTCGCCTGCGTAAAGCGATCGCCGCCGATACGCCACTGATCGGGATCAACCCTGCCTTTGACGATGTGCTGGGCGAGGGCCAGGACGCCGGTTTCGAGATTGTCGCCGTCGGCCCGCAAGGTGACGCGCAGGCGATGCCGGTGCGTTGGACCCTGAACAAGGTTGAGCGGCGATATCAGTGGTATCAGCTTTATGGCAATTGGGAGTGGGAGCCCACCGTGCGCCGTAAACGGATCGACACCGGCGAGGTCACGCTAGCGGTCACGCCCACAGCTCTAAGCCTGCCGACCGAATGGGGCGAGTACGAATTGATCGTGGAGCAGATGGCAGGGGGCTATGCCGCAAGTTCGGTCAGCTTTTCGTCGGGTTGGTACGGCGGAGACGGATCAACCGACACGCCGGACCGACTGGAAATGTCGTTGAATGCCACAGAATTTGACAGGGGCGACACCGCGCAATTGCGGCTGGTGCCAGAGTCCGATGGCGTTGCATTGATCAGCGTACTGTCCAACCGGGTGGTAGAACGCCGGGTTGTCGTGGTCAGCGCGGGTGAAAACATTGTACCGCTCGAGGTGACCGAGGATTGGGGTGCGGGGGCTTATGTGACCGCGTCAGTGCTGCGCCCGATGGACGTGGCGGCGGGGCAAAACCCGGCCCGCGCGATGGGCCTCGCCCATGCCGCCGTGCGCCCTGCTGCGCGTGAACTGACCGTCAGCTTTGACACGCCAGATGTGGTGGACGGGCAGGCGGGCATTCTGCGCGCCGCTGTGGTGGTCGATGGCGTTGCCCCGGGCGAAACGGCCTATGTCACCTTGTCAGCCGTGGATGTGGGTATCTTGAACCTCACCGGGTTTACGGCGCCAGACGCAAGCGATCATTACTTTGGCCAGCGCCGACTGGGAGTTGAAATCCGTGATATTTATGGTCGATTGATCAACGGGATGAATGGCGCGATGGGGGCCGTCAGGTCGGGCGGCGATGCGGCGGCGAGCGCACAATTGCAGTCACCCCCGCCCACCGAGGAACTGATGGCATATTTTAGCGGCCCGGTGCAGGTCGGCCCTGATGGCCGTGCAGAAGTTGAGATCATCCGCCCCGCCTTCAACGGGACGGTCAAACTAATGGCGGTTGCGTGGTCTGACTCTGCTGTAGGCGATGCGGAACGCGACGTGATCGCGCGCGACCCAGTGGTGGTGACCGCTTCTTTGCCCCGGTTTCTTTCGCCGGGGGATCAAAGCCGATTGCTGCTGGAACTGGTTCATGCCGAAGGGGATGCGGGCCAGATGACCCTAGCGGTGCGCGCTGATGATGATCTACGTCTGGGCGATGTCCCTGCGGTGGTAACACTGGCCGCCAATGGCACGCAAAAGCTGGAGATACCGGTGACTGCGCAGGCCATCGGCGATCCGCTGATCACCGTTGTCCTGACGACGCCGGAGGGAAAAGAGCTGCGTAAGGTGCTTACGATGCCAGTGCGCAGCAACGACCCCGAAGTTTCTGAGACACGCCAATTTGCACTGGGAGTCGGGGAGAGCTTTGCCTTTGATGGCAATGTCTTTGCCGGGCTCAAATCCGGCACCGCCAGCGCGACGTTGACCGCAGGGCCGCTGGCGCGTTTCGATGTTCCGGGGCTGCTGAACCAGCTTGATCGTTACCCATATGGCTGCACCGAACAGGTGACATCAGCAGCGATGCCACTGCTTTACCTGAGTTCTGTGGCACAGGCCGCAGGTCTGGGCGAACCCGAGCGGATTGAGGATAAGATATCGACTGCCATTGCTCAGGTTCTGACGCGTCAGGCCAGCAACGGAGCCTTTGGTCTCTGGCGTGCGGATTCGGGGGAGTTCTGGCTTGATGCTTATGTCAGCGATTTCCTCAGCCGGGCGCGGCGCGAGGGGCATGAGGTCCCCGATCTGGCCTTTGGCCTTGCCATGGACAACCTGCGAAACCGGATCAGTTATGCCCCCGATTTCGACAGCGGGGGCGAGGATGTTGCTTATGCCCTGCTGGTGCTGGCACAGGAGGGCGCGGCGAGCATGGGCGATCTGCGCTACTACGCGGATACCAAGGGCGACGATTTCGGCACGCCTCTGGCCGCTGCCCAATTGGGGGCGGCACTGGCGGCTTATGGTGATCCGCTGCGTGCTGACGCGATGTTCCGCCGGGCGGGCGCGATGCTGTTGACCGAGCGGCAGAGGCGCGACTGGCGGTCCGATTTTGGCTCTCCGCTGCGCGACACGGCCGCAGTGCTGAAGCTGTCGGCGGAGGCAGGCAGCAAGGCGGTCGATACCGCCGTGCTGGCCAGTTGGATCGGGCGCGACAACAACCGGCTGTCGACGCAAGAAGCTGCACAGGTGGTGATGGCCGCCCATGCCCTTGCCTCTCCGGATGCCGTGCCGGGGCTGCGGGTGGATGGGCAACCCGCCGCTGGCCCCGTCGTGCGCCGGTTGACCGACGGGGATGCGGCGGCGTCTGTTATCGAGAATATCTCGTCTGCGGCGATGGATGTCACCTTGACCACCTATGGCGTGCCACAGGTGCCGCCTGAGGCCGGCGGCTATGGCTATGCGATCACCCGCTCCTATTTCACGATGGACGGTGCACCTGTTACGGATCTGTTCGCCAGCGGTGATCGGATGGTCGTGGTGCTTACGATCACCCCGTTCGAGGACATCGGCGCGCGGCTGATTGTGGATGATCCGCTGCCCGCGGGGTTCGAGATCGACAACCCCAACCTGTTGCGCAGCGGCGAGGTGGGGGCGATGGAATGGCTAAAGACCGCCGAGGCCGAAAACGCTGAATTCCGTAGTGATCGCTTTGTCGCTGCGGTGAACCATCGCGAGGCCGAGGCCTTCAACCTTGCCTATGTCGTGCGCGCAGTCAGCCCTGGTCACTATCACCATCCGGCGGCCACAGTCAGTGACATGTACCGCCCTGAATACCGTGCCAATACCGGCACAGGGGCGGTGACGGTCGCCCCATGATACGCCACGCGCTGCTCGCACTGGTCATCGTGTCGGGTACCGGCGCCGCTTTCCGGGACGCTGTGGATGATTGGGTCGGGGCGACTGTCCTGCCGCCCGTATTGGTCGAAACATCGGTCGAGATGCGTGACCGCAACGGCGCGCTGATGCGGGTGTTTCCGGTCGAGGACGGGCGCATCCGTCTGCCGCTATCACTGGTGCAGGTGGATGCCGATTTTCTGGCGATGCTGGTCACCTATGAGGACAAGCGTTTTTACGATCACGCAGGCGTCGATCCTGTCGCGATGCTGCGTGCAGCCGGTCAGGCGCTCTGGCGCGGCGAGGTCGTTTCAGGCGGTTCCACCCTGACGATGCAAGTGGCGCGGCTGTTGGAAAATTCCGGCACCGGGCGTTGGCACGGCAAGCTGCGCCAGGTCCGCGTCGCCCTCGCACTGGAACGCAAGCTGAACAAAGAGCAGATATTGGAGCTATACCTTGCCCATGCTCCTTATGGCGGCGCGGTCGAAGGGCTCCGCGCCGGGGCTCTGGCATGGTTTGGAAAGGAGCCGACGCGACTGACCTTGGCAGAGGCCGCGCTGCTGGTGGCGCTGCCCCAATCACCCGAAAGCCGCCGCCCGGACCGTCACCCCCGCGCGGCCGAAGCGGCGCGTGATCGGGTGCTCGTGCGGGTAGGTGCCCCGGCCCTCGCGCGTGCGAACCCGGTGCCTGCGCGGATGAAGCCGTTTGTGCGCCTTGCGCCACATTTGGCCGATCACTTGCGCTGGGCCGACCCACTGGCGGGGCGCCATGATGTCACTCTGGACGCGGCGCTGCAGGCACAGATCGAAGACCTTGTGCAGCGGGCCGTTCAGGGACATGCGGCTGGCGTATCAGCGGCGATCGTGGTGGCAGACCACCGCAGTGGCGCGGTCTTGGCCACGGCAGGGTCGCCTGATTATTCGTCCCAGAATGGCGCTCTGGGATTTGTTGACATGACCCGTGCTGTTCGCTCACCCGGATCGACGCTAAAGCCTTTCATATACGGTTTGGCCTTTGATCAGGGCCTTGTGCACCCGGACACCCTTATCAACGACGCGCCAATCGCCTTTGGCCGTTATGCGCCGCAGAATTTCGATGGCCAGTTTCGCGGTGAGGTGACGGTGCGGGAGGCGCTGCAACTGTCGCTGAACATTCCGCCGATCCTGTTAACCCACGAACTTGGGCCGTCACGGTTAATGGCGGCGCTTCGGGCTGGCGGGGCAGATCCGCAGGTGCCTGGCGGTAAGCCGGGGCTGGCTGTTGCACTGGGTGGAGTCGGGTTGACGCTGAATGATCTGGTGCAGCTCTATGCCGGACTGGCACAGGGCGGGGCTGCGCGCCCGTTGCACTGGCGTCCGGGTGGCGATGCGGCACCACGTCAGCCGATGATGCCGCGGGCGGCTGCATGGCAGATCGGACATATCCTCACCGGGTTGGTCCCGCCTGCCGGTGCTGCGGCGCGCGATGGGCAGATCGCATATAAGACGGGCACGTCCTATGGGCACCGCGACGCTTGGGCCTTGGGTTTTGATGGCGCGCATGTGATTGGTGTCTGGCTGGGGCGGCCTGATGGGACGCCCGTGCCGGGGGCCTTTGGTGGTGATCTGGCCGCACCGATCCTGTTCGAGGCGTTTGGCCGTCTCAAGCCGCGGCCCGAACCCATGCCAGCGCCACCGCCGGAAACGCTGATCCTTTCTACCGCGTCCCTGCCGGTACCCTTGCAGAGGTTCCGCAGCCGCGATGCAGTTTTCGTGCGCGATATCAATGCCCCGACAGTCAGTTTTCCCCCTGATGGCGCGGTGCTGCGCCACAACGCTGCGGGCATTCCGCTGAAACTGCGCGCCGGGATGTTGCCGCTGACGGTGCTGGTAGATGGAACGCCCCTTTTGACCGGGGTGCGGCAGCGCGATATGATACTGCCGCTGACGGGGCAGGGGTTTGCGCAGATTGCGGTGGTCGATGCTAGGGGCCGCTCGGCGCAGGTTCAAATCCAGATCAAATGATCCGGCCATCCGTCGCCGACGCACGCGCACCAATTGCCGACACCTGCCAAGGCCGCTAAAGATAGCGGTATGAAACGCTTTGCTGCGCCTCTTTTATGTCTGCTTGTTGCCGCCCCTCTGGGAGCGCATCCGCATATATTTGTCGAAACTGGCATCGATGCCATTGTCGATGACATCGGACATCTGACCCACGTGAGGGTGACTTGGGTATATGACGAATTTTATTCCCTGTTGATCACCGAAGACCGTGCGTTGGACCCGGATTATGATGGCGTGCTGACGCCCGAGGAGCTGGCTCAACTTAACGGTTTTGACATGCAATGGGTCGATGGGTTCAACGGCGATCTGGTGGTGACGGATGGCGCGCGCGATGTGCCCCTGTCCGGTCCGCAGGACATAATCACGCGATTCTCCGAAGGTCGCATCACCACGGTGCATACACGCGCGGTCACCGGATCGCCGCAACTGGCGGACGGGGTGGTGATCAAGCCCTACGACCCAACTTATTACACGGCCTACGAGGTGAACCGCCCGGTAAAGATCACGGGCAATGACGGCTGCCGGGGCCGCGTTAAGATGCCGGACATGACAGCAGGGCTGAAGGCGGTGCAAGAGCAGCTCAGCACCCTTGATATGGAGTCAGACCCCGAGGACGTCGGCCTGCCCGATATCGGTGCGGCCCTGGCCAACGAAGTGATCCTCTCATGCGCAGTGCCGTGACCCTAGCCGCCGTGGCGGCGACACTGGCGCTGCTGGGTATTTGGGCCACGGGTGGCTTCGATGTCCTGTCAGCTTGGGCAGCAGGACAGCAACGCGGTTTCCAAAATACCATCGCTACTGGGTTGCGTGCCACGCGCGGGGGTGAGGCAGGCGCCCTGGCGACTGTCCTGACGGCTTGTTTCTTGTACGGCTTGGCACATGCAGCGGGCCCAGGCCACGGTAAGGTTCTGATCGGCGGTTATGGGCTTGCGCGCCGGGTTCCGATGCTGCGGCTGTCACTGATCGCACTAACAGCGTCGCTGGGGCAGGCGGTGACGGCGGTGGTGCTGGTCTATGCCGGGGTGATGGTGCTCAACCTCAGCCGCGAAGCGCTGGTGGATGTGACCGAAGACATCATGGCCCCGGCCAGCTATGGCGCAATCGCACTGATCGGGCTTTGGTTGATCTGGCGCGGCCTGAGGCATCTACGCGGGGCTGGCCCTCACAACTTACAAACGTCGCACAATCACGAAGCCTGCCCAAGCTGTGGTCACGCGCACGGCCCATCGCTGCGCGAGGTGGATGACGCGGTTACCCTGCGCGATGCCCTTGTCCTCATCGCCGGAATCGCCATTCGCCCCTGCACCGGCGCGCTGTTCGTGCTGATCATAACTTGGCACATGGGGATCGGCGGTGCGGGTATCTTCGGCGCGTTTGCCATGGCACTTGGCACGGCTTTGGTGACCATCGCAGTTGGTCTTGCCGCAGGCGGTCTTCGTGGTGGGCTGCTGGCCGGGTTGGGAGGCTCGCCGCGCATGGCACAGGTGGCTGCGGTGGTGGAACTGACAGCAGGCGCGCTGGTGGCGGTGCTCGCGGGTGGGCTCCTGTTCCGGGCGGTGTGACGCGTTAGCCGGTTAACGTTATATTTCAGCCAGATAGCCGATGCACAATCTGTACAGCAGCCGTACAGCGGACGCTGTACAGATCGCCATTGCGCGAGAGGTTAACACCCCTCGGTCTTCCTACTTTTTTGAGTCAAAAATACCCTCGGGGGTCTGGGGGCTGGCCCCCAGCCAACAGCAGCCACTACCGCCGCCCCTCGCGCAGCCAAGCGCCCGTGATCAACAGCGCCGACATGAGCAACACCAACCACCCCGGCAAGATCGGCGTCTGCCGCACATCGCGGGTTTCATAGGCACCACGCGGGGTCAGGCCCAGCCACCCGCGCCCGGCAGCAGGGCGGCCAACCCGCACGTCTCGCAGACGCGGCAGCCCGTCTTGCAACCGCGCCACGCCGCCGCGCATGCCGTCGATCACCGGGCGCAGGGCTGCGTCACTCGCGATCGTTTCAACAAATTCGCGCGGGGCAGCAGGGCCAAGCCCGATGACGCTGGTCTGGTCGCCATTTTCCAAACGATACAGCCCGATCTCTGGCCCGCTAAAGACGCCTTCGAATTGGCCCGGACCTGCGGGGGTCAATGGCAATTCCTGCACGCTGCCATCGGGGGCGGTGATGGTCACGGGCGGCACGGTTTCGCCCAGCGTACGGCGCGTGATGCGCATGGTCTGGCCCTCGGCGATGGCGGTCAGAGCTTCTTCTTCCAGCTCGGGTTCCTTCATCATCCAATGGGCAAGGCGCCGCAGCAGTTCCAACTGTGGGCCACCGCCCTCGTAACCCCGGCTCCAGAGCCATGCGTGATCGGATGCCAGCAGCGCCACGCGGCCCTCATCAACCCGATCCAGAACCAGCAGGGGACGGTCGTCTATGCCGCTCATGACCACGGTGCCTTTTGGCGCGGTCACATCAATCTGGCGCAGCCAGCGGCCCCAGTCGCCGTTTCCGGGCATGTCGGCGGTCACCGGATGACGCTGGCCAAGTTCAGTGATGGCGGGAAGGTAGGGTTGTTCGATCACCCGCGCCGTCGGTGTGGCGGGCAGCACCAGCCCCAGCGGAGAGCGATAGAGACTGTCGGCGCTGGCAAAATCTGGCCCGGCCGCGACCAGCACTGCCCCGCCTTTGCGCACATAATTGGCCACGTTTTCGAGGTACAGCGCAGGCAGAATTCCACGGCGCTGATATCGGTCAAATATGATCAGGTCAAAGTCGTCTATCTTGTCCATGAACAATTCGCGGGTCGGAAAGGCGATTAGCGACAGTTCGTTGACCGGCACCCCATCCTGTTTTTCCGGCGGGCGCAGAATGGTGAAATGCACCAGATCGACGGAACTGTCTGATTTCAGCAGATTGCGCCATGTTCGCCCGCCGGGGTGCGGTTCGCCCGACACCAGCAAGACGCGCAGGCGGTCGCGCACGCCGTTCATCTGGATCAGCGCGGCATTGTTGCGGTCGGTCAATTCACCCGGGCTTTCGGGCAGGGAAAACCGGATCACGTTGCGCCCGCCGTGCGGCAGGGTCACAGGCAGGTCGATGTCTTCGCCCACGGGCACGCGAAAACGCTGCGGCGTGTCGCCATCTACGGAAATGTCCAGCTCGGCCAATCCATCATTTTGCGGCGCGTTCCCCAGATCGTCGATGCGCAGGGTCAAGGTGACGGGTTCGCCGATGATGGCAAAGGCCGGGGCGTTGCGCACGGACAGGCGACGGTCCCAATCACTGTCCAGTCCGGTTTGCAGCAGGTGCAGGGGGGCGGGCAGGTCTAGCGGCAGGTCGGCGTCATGAATGCGCCCATCGCTGATGGCGAGGATTCCCGCGACGCGCGACCGGGGGGTGTCGGCCAATGTGTCGGCGAGTGCGGTCAGCAGTTGGGTGCCGACATCACCGGTGCCGTCTGGCACAGAAATACGCAGCAGTTCAGTGTTGGGGCGTGCGCTGATGCGCGCGGCAAGAGCATCAGCGGCGCCGCTGGTTTGTGCCGGGCGGTCAGCGAGTTTCTGACTGGCGCTGTTGTCTTCGATCAGCACAACTATATCGCTGAGCGGCGCGCGGTCCTCTTGTTGGTAGGATGGTCCGGCCAGCGCACCAAGCACCACAGCAGCGGCCAACCCGCGCAGCGCCCAGCCTGACAAACCCCGCCAGAGCGCCAGCGCCACGCCAACACAGGCCAGCAGCGCCACGGCAATCAGCAGAGGCAGTGGGATCAGCGGGTCAAAGACGATCGTGGCGGTCATTGGCCTAACCTGTCGAGCAGTGCAGGCACGTGTACCTGATCAGATTTGTAGTTGCCGGTCAGCACATGCATCACAAGGTTTACCCCAAAGCGGTAGGCCAGTTCGCGCTGCCGCTCGCCGGAAAACCCACGCCCGATAGGCAGCAGCGGCGCACCATCTGAGCGCACGGCCCATGCCGCGGCCCAATCATTACCGCCGATGACCACAGGTGTGACACCGTCGTTAAGGTTGCGAAACGGCATACCGTCGATTTTTTCAGCATTAGGAGGCGCCGCTTCGACCCATAGGTCGCGGCTGGCGTGGCGGCCTGGGTAATCTTGAAGCAGATAAAACGTGCGGGTTAGCACATGGTCACCCGGCAGTGGTTCCAATGGCGGAATGTCCAGCGGAGCTGCGAGCGATTGCAGTTTGCGGCCATTGGGGCTGGCGGCGCCGTACCGCGCGGTATCGCCATCACGGGTGTCAAACAGGATCAGCCCCCCCGACCGCAGGTACGCGTTTAGCTTGGCATAGGCCTCTTCGGATGGACGTGGCTGATCAGGGGTGATGGGCCAATAAAGGATCGGGAAAAACGCGAGTTCGTCGCGCTCCAGATCGACGCCCGTGGGTGGAGCGGGCTCGATGGAGGTGCGAAAGAATAATGTATCGGACAGGCCCATCAGCCCCGCCTGTGCAATTTCATCAACCTCCGCATCGCCGGTAATTACATGGGCCAGCGACACCTCACCGGTAGATTGGATGGCGAAGTTATCGGCTTCGGTCATGTCTTGGGCATGGCCGGGGGCGGGGTGGTACAGGCCAATCGCGACACCAAGCACCAGTGCCGCATTTACGCCGCGTAGCAATCGCCCCGATAACGCCAGCGAAGCGGCCACATCGGCGACCAGCAGCATAATCGCAAGGCTGAGCAACGCGCCCGCGATGGGCTGTTCGGGTGCAGTGGCAAAGCCGCGCAGGGGTACGTCGGCAGGCCATGTAGCGGGGGCAAGGGTACTGTTGGCGCGAAACGTGTTGCGCGCGATGCGCCGATCATCGGAGCCATAGATGCCGGGGCGCAGCGCGGGTCCAGCGGCGGCACTGATCAGGTCCGGCCCGGTGACGCCCGGCAGGTTGTCGGCATCGGACAGTGCGCCAAAGCCATCCATCACCCGCAAGGGGGTCCATGTGGTGCCTTCGAGGTCTTGCGCCTGAGGTGTGGCAGCGCCTGAGGACACGGCGAGCCGCTCTAGCATCTGCACAAACAGACCTGACAGAGGCAGGGTTGACCATTCGGCAGTGGCGGTGACGTGAAACAGCACAATCTGGCCCTGGCCCACGGTTTTGCGGGTGACCAGTGGTGTGCCATCGCTAAGGGATGCAATCACTCGGTCGGCCAATGTGGGATCGGGTTGCGCAACCACCTGCGACGACACAACAACATCACCCGGCACGGGCAGGCCAAAGAACGGCGAGGCGCTGCGAAATGGGGCCAGCGACTTAGGTTCGCCCCATGACATCGCGCCACCGACGCTGCGCCCGCCGGCGCGCAGGCGCACGGGCATCAGCGGGTCTTCGTCGATGCGGCTGACGTCGCTGGCGGCGATGCGCGGTCCGGCAAAGCGGATTAGCATGCCGCCCTCGTTGATCCACTCAAGCAGGGGTGTGGTTTCTGCCTCGGACAGGGTGGCGATGTCGGCCAGCACGATCACATCGGGACTGGCGGGCAGCACATCGGCCAGGGACCCGTCAATCAGATCGGCGCTGGGGGCCAATGCCTGTTCGATATAGTGCAGCGGCGACAGCAGTTGCAGCCCTTCGCGGGTGCCGCGCCCACCGATCAGCGCCACTTCGCGGCGGCGCAGACCATCGTCCACCAGCGTGGTGGCCCCAGCCGAGCGCTGCCCGGCGATGTTGAAGGACGTCAGCCGCGCACGCAACTCGGCAGGCAGTGCCAGCGCCGTTGTGGCCTCGGTCGCTCCTTGGTCAAATCTGGCGTTGGCGGTGGCGAGGATGCGGGCGTTGCCCGCCGGATCGCGGCCCCGGGCCTCAACCACAACGTCGCGTTCTAAAGCGGCCGCGGCGCGGTGCAGGGTCAGGTTGATCTCGCCGTCGTCATAGGTGGCAGGGGCGATGGCCAGCACATTGGCGGCGGTTTGATAGACCTCGACCTGTCCGCGTGATTGCAAGGTTTGCAGCAGGGTATCGCGACCCTCAAAATCCAGACCATCGCTGAACCACAGGGTGTCGGCGGCAGGCACATCGGCCAGTATTTCTGTGGCGCGGGCGATGTCGGCGGGGCCGGGTTGCCAAGCCTCTGGCGCGAGGCCCGCCAGACGGCTGCGCCAGACGTCGGCGGATTGAAAAGTGGGCATATCAGGGCGGGTGAGGCTGAGCAGGCCAACGGTGCGGCCTGCGCGCCCGGCGCGGGTCAGCTGCGCCTCCAGCGCCTCCATCTGCTGGGGCCAGCGGGCTGCCCCGGCCCATGAGCCATCAAGCACAATCAGCAGCGGGCCATCGTCCTGCGCCTGATCGGTTTGCGGGTTCAGCACGGGACCGGCCAGCCCGATGATGATCGCCGCCACCGCCAGCATGCGCAGCAGCAAGAGCCACCACGGGGTGCGGTCAGACACGCTTTCGTCGTCTTTCAGGCCCAAGAGCAGCGCCACACCGGGAAAGCGGCGGCGGATCGGGGCGGGGGGCACGGCGCGCAGGATCAGCCAGAGGATCGGCAAGGCCAGCAAGGCCAGCAGGAGCCAAGGCGCGGTAAAGCCGATGCCGCCAAAGACGCTCATGCAGCCACCCCGGCGCGGGCGTCGAGCGCGCCGTAAAGCCACAAAAGCGCGGATTGCGCGGAGGCATTTGTATGGTGCAGCCCGTATTGCCAGCCGGTGACGGCGCAAAGCTGTTGCAGCTCGGCCTTGCGGGTGGCGAGGCGGTCAAGATAGCGGTCGCGCAGGTCGTTTGCCTTGAGCGTTTCATGACGAAGGGTGCCGCCGACGCTCTCAAAAATGGTACGGCCGGAAAAGGGGAAAGCCTCCTCGGACGGGTCGAGGACATGGTAGAGGATGCCGCGCACGCCACGGTCGGCTGCTTTGGTCAGGGCGGATTGCACGCCCGCCAGATCACCCATGAAATCAGAGATGAACACGGCGCGGGCATGGGGGATCATGGCGCGGTGTTCGGGGGGGCTGTAATCGCTGTCGTCGTCGCGGCAGAAAGCCTCGGCCAGACGCAGGATTTGGGGGTTGCCGCGCCGGGGTGGCAGGGTGGTGCCGGTCAGCCCCACACGTTCGCCGCCGCGCAGCAACAAGATCGCCATCGACAGGCCCAGCAGGCGGGCGCGGTCGGCCTTTTGTGGCAGGTCGCGCCCGGAGGTAAAGCGCATCGAGGCGCCCTGATCGACCCAGAGCATGATGGATTGGGCAATCTGCCATTCGCGTTCGCGCACAAATTCAAGGTCGCCGCGCGCGCTTCGGCGGTGGTCGATCATGCGGCGGCTGTCGCCCATCTGGGCCGGGCGGTATTGCCAGAAATCATCCCCCAGCCCCGCTCGCCTGCGGCCATGCGCGCCCAGCAGGACGGCGCCGGCCAGATGCTCGGCGCGGGCCAGCAGGGCAGGCAGGCGCGCGGCCTGATCTTCGGCCAAGGCACGCAAGGAATGTGGGGTTTGGGTCACGCGGCGGCCTTTGATCCGGTCAGGCGGGTGGCGGTTTCGCTGATCAGGTTGGGCAGGCTGTCGCCCCGGGCGCGGGCGGCAAAGTTCAGCGCCATCCGGTGGCTTAGCACGGGACGCGCCATGGCGATAACATCTTCGGCTGAAGGGGCCAAACGCCCTTGAAGCAACGCACGCGCGCGCACCGTAAGCATCAACGCCTGCGCGGCGCGCGGGCCGGGGCCCCATGCCACACTGTCGCGCACCTGGGCGCTGGCATCGCGATCATCAGGGCGGAACGACCGCACCAGATCGAGGATCAATTCAACAACACTGTCGCCAACCGGCATCCGGCGCAGCAGGCTTTGTGCGGCCAGAAGATTGGCGGCAGTAAAGACAGCATGTGACTCGGCCTCAACCTCTCCCGTTGTCGCGATCAGGATGTCACGTTCGGTTGCGCGGTCAGGATATTCTACGTCAATCTGCACCAAAAAGCGGTCAAGCTGTGCCTCTGGCAAGGGGTAGGTGCCTTCCTGTTCGATCGGGTTCTGGGTCGCCAGCACGTGAAAGGGTTGGCCCAGCGGACGGTCCTGCCCCGCGACGGTCACGGTCTTTTCCTGCATCGCCTGTAGCAGCGCCGATTGGGTGCGCGGGCTGGCGCGGTTGATCTCGTCTGCCATCATAAGCTGGCAGAAAATCGGTCCCTCAACAAATCGAAAAGCACGGGAGCCATCTGCGGCGGTATCCAGCACTTCGGACCCCAAAATATCGGCCGGCATCAGATCGGGGGTAAATTGAACACGGTTGCTGTTGAGGCCCATCACAGTGCCCAGTGTTTCGACCAGACGGGTTTTGCCAAGGCCCGGCAGGCCGATCAGCAGCCCGTGACCACCGCAAAGCAGCGCCGTCAACGTCAGGTCAACCACTTGTTCTTGCCCGATAAACCGCTGGGTGATCGACTGCTTTGCCAGCGCCAGTTTTTCGGCCAGCACCTCGATATGGGCGATCAGATCATCCGCTTGGGTCATGACATTTACTCTCTTAGGGTTATATCGTTCAGTGTAAGTGTATCGCGATGACAGGGAATGGCAAAAGCAATGAGTGGACAAAAAACCGTGACCCCGACCGCTGACAGCCTGATTGCATCGGCCAAAGCGGCCAAAACACGCGGTTTGCCGCCGTTGGAAAAGTGGAACCCGCCGTTTTGTGGGGATCTGGACATGCAGATCAAGCGGGATGGCACATGGTTCTATCAAGGCACGCCTATTGGGCGGATCGAATTGGTCAAATTGTTCGCGACGATTCTGTGGCGGGAGGGAGATGACTATTTCCTTGTCACCCCAGTTGAGAAGGTGGGCATCACGGTAGAAGATGCGCCGTTCATAGCGGTGGATTTCGAGGCGAATGGTGTCGGGCGTGATCAGACCCTGAGTTTTTCCACGAATCTTGGCGATGTGGCTGTGGCCGGCGCGGATCACCCTATTCGGGTGGAGCGTGACGATGACACCGGGGAGCCTGCGCCCTATGTGTTGGTGCGACGCAATCTTGAGGCGCTGATCGACCGCAAGAGCTTTTACCGCTTGGTTGAGTTGGCGACACACCATGACGGCTGGTTTGGCGTCTGGTCGGCCGGAGAATTCTTTGGCATCATTCCGTCGGACGAACTGCCGAAAGACGCTTGAATGTCCTTGAAATATGCCGCGAACCTTTCCCTGCTTTGGCCCGACCTACCCTATCTGGACCGGTTCGATGCGGCGGCGGAGGCCGGGTTTTCGGCGGTCGAAATCTTGTTTCCCTATGATCTGCCTGCCAAGGAAACTCAACGCGCCCTGTTGCGTAATGGGTTGGAACTGGTGCTGATCAACGCGCCGCCGCCGAATTACACCGGCGGCGAACGGGGCTTTGCCGCCGTGCCGGAATTGGCGGGCCGCTTCGCCTATGATATCCGACGTGTGTACCGCTATGTCGATGTTTTAAAGCCGAAAATGATACATGTGATGGCGGGCGAGGCTGTCGGGGATGCGGCGAAGGCGGTGTTTGTCGAGAACCTGAAGCGCGCGGCAGATGACGCCCCTGCGGGACTGACCCTGATGATTGAACCGCTGAACCCGGTTGCGATGCCGGGGTATTTCCTGAACGATTACGCGCTGGCGGCAGAGGTACTGGCGGCGGTGGATGCGCCGAATGTGGCGCTGCAATACGACAGCTACCATGCGCAAATGATCCACGGCGATGCGGTGGCGGTGTTCGATCAGTACCGCGATCTGATCCGCCACGTGCAGATCGGTGACAGCCCAGAGCGCAGCGCGCCGGGGACGGGAGATGTGGATTTTGCCATGTTATTTGGGCGGCTGCGTGACAGTGGCTATGACGGTTGGATCAGTGGAGAATATCACCCGGGAGGGCCGACGGAAGAAACCTTGGGTTGGATGCAGCTTGACGCCGGCAATCTAACGACGCTGCGCTGACACTGGAAAATCTGTTGGCACGTCGCCCGGCTGCCATTGCGGATACTTTTGCATAATCGCGCCAAAGCGTGGGCTGATCAGAAACGCGTCGAGCCATGCGCGAAGGTTGGGCCACGCCTGCGCGTCAAACCACGCGCGGTCGATATAGGCGAACTGGCGCACGAAGGGCAGGATCGCGTAATCCGCCAGCGTCGGCCGATCGAATATCCAGGTGGTGATGGTGTCGTCGAGGTCGTGCAGAAAGGCGGCGGCGATGGCGCGGTGATTGGCAGCATTCTCATCGGGATAGCGGCTGGCGTATTTCGTACGGTCCAGCGCTTGCTTGAAGGGGCCATCGGCGCGGGTGATCAGATCGTACCCTGTGCCGGGCATGTCCAGCCAGCCCTCGGGATCGTTCTGCCCTAATGCCCATTTCATGATGTCGAGGCTTTCGTCGATGGGACCGGTTTCAATGATAAGGCAGGGCACCGTACCGCTGGGCGAGGCGGCAAGAAAATCGTCAGGTTTGTCGCGCAATACAACCTCGCGCAGATGCACAGGCGTGTTGGCGGAAGCCAGCGCCAGACGCGCACGCATCGCATAAGGGCAGCGGCGAAAGGAATAGAGGATCGGGGTCATGGGCCAAGAGGTAGCGGAATTTGGGTGGCAGTGCCAAGGGCGGTGTCAAAAGAAGGCGCGCTGTGACGCTGCTTCGTGCCGGGGGTATTTAGCCATCTGGCGGCACGTCTGGCCTTGCGGTTATTATGGTGCTTTCAAAAGATGGAATTGCAGATGAACCAATCACTTTCCCTCGTTGCTGTTGTGGTACGCGATTATGATGACGCGATTGCCTTTTATACCGAAAAGCTAGGGTTTGAGCTGGTTGATGATACGTATCAGCCGGAGCAGGACAAACGCTGGGTTGTTGTGCGGCCGCGTGGGGACGGGCAGGCCGGGGTGCTGTTGGCGCGTGCCTCGAATACCCATCAGGGGGGGTACATCGGCGATCAATGTGGTGGGCGGGTTTTTCTATTTTTGCAGACGGATGATTTTGAGCGCGACTATAATGCCTACCTGAACCGCGGCGTGAAATTTGTCAGGCCACCCCAACACGCCGATTATGGCACCGTGGCAGTGTTTGAGGACCTATATGGCAACCTGTGGGATTTGGTGCAGTTCAAATAGATGATATTGGGCGATCTTTCCGGGCGAGCCCTGAAGTTTAATTGGATGTGATCCGGTGTGCCATGCGCCAGGTTTCGGACCGTGAGATCACAGTGGTTTACTGAAACGGTGTGGGCGGCATGCCTTTGCCAGCAAAGCGCGCCACATCATCCACCCGTTTTGAACGTGCCGCCGTGGTGCGCGCGCTGTCGATCCATTCCAGGGCATCTGCGCGCATCTCGTCGCTATATGCATCCCACCCTGCCTGCGCGCCTGTTTCATCCAGCGCCTGCATCAGATCATCGGGCAGTGGCGCCTTTGGATCGAGGTTTTCCATCAATGTGCCTCCGCCCAATTGGCGCCCTGACCGGCATCCACGGTCAGTTTCACATCCAGCTTTACCACCGGATCATTGGCGTTCTCCATGACCTCGCGCGCGGCAGAGATGAGTGCGTCCTCGGCGCCCTGCTCGACCTCGAACAGCAGTTCATCGTGCACCTGCAACAGCATCGTCGCGGGCAGATCGGCAATGGCTGCGGGCATGCGGATCATGGCGCGGCGGATCACATCGGCGGCGGTGCCTTGGATCGGTGCGTTGATCGCGGCACGCGCTGCAAACCCGGCGTGCGGCCCTTTGGCACCGATGTTGGGCGTGTGAATTTTACGACCAAACAGGGTTTGCACAAACCCGTGTTCCTTGGCGAATGCCTTGGTGTCGTCCATATAGGTGCGGATGCCGGGGAAACGTTCGAAATAACGGTCGATAAATCCCTGCGCCTCGGCCCGCGGGATGCGCAGGTTGCGCGCAAGACCAAAGCCGGAAATACCGTAGATCACGCCAAAGTTGATCGCCTTGGCCTGACGCCGGATCTCGGGTGTCATGTCGTCAAGCGCGACGTTGAACATTTCCGACGCAGTCAGCGCGTGAATGTCGATACCGTCAGCAAAGGCCTGTTTCAGTTCGGGAATGTCGGCGATATGCGCCAGGATGCGCAATTCGATCTGCGAATAATCGAGCGCTACCAGCGTCTTGCCCTTCTCTGCCACAAATGCCTCGCGGATGCGGCGTCCTTCCTCAGAGCGGATGGGAATGTTCTGAAGGTTTGGATCAGTCGACGCCAACCGCCCGGTCGAGGCGCCAGCGATGGAATATGACGTATGCACCCGCCCCGTGTCAGGATTGATGTGTTCCTGCAGCGCGTCGGTATAGGTGGATTTGAGCTTGCTGAGCTGCCGCCAATCAAGAATGCGCCGCGGCAGTTCGTGTTCAGTGGCGAGGTCTTCCAGCACGTCCGCGCCAGTGGCATAGGCGCCGGTTTTGCCCTTCTTGCCGCCCTCTAGCGCCATTTCGTCAAACAGTATCTCACCTAGCTGCTTGGGTGAGCCGACGTTGAACTTGCGGCCTGCCAGTTCGTAAATCTCGTCCTCCAACCCTGCCATTTTCTGGGCAAAGGCGTTGGACATCCGCGACAGCGTATCACGGTCAACCTTGATACCAGAGCGTTCCATCGCGGCCAGCACAGGCACCAGCGGGCGCTCTAGCGTTTCATAGACCTTGGTGACCTGCGCGCGGTGCAGTTGTGGTTTGAACAACTGCCACAGACGCAGCGTGATGTCGGCGTCTTCGGCGGCATAGGCCACCGCGTCTTCCAACGGCACCTTGTCGAAGGTCACGGCAGATTTACCTGACCCCAACAGCGGTTTGATAGGGAGCGGCGTATGCGCAAGGTAGCGTTCGCAAAGCGTGTCCATTCCGTGATTGTGCAGGCCCGCGTGCATCGCGTAGGACATCAGCATAGTGTCGTCGATCGGGGCAACCGTAATGCCGATCTGAGCAAAAATCTTGCTGTCATATTTCATGTTTTGCCCGATCTTGAGGATCGCAGGGTCCTCCAGCATCGGGGTGAGCATTTTCAGTACCTCTTCGGTGGGCATCTGGCCGGGGGCCAGATCATCAGAGCCGAACAAATCATCGTCCCGGCTGGCTTTATGAATCAGCGGGATATAGCAGGCTTCGCCCGCTGTGACAGACAGCGAGATGCCGACAAGATCTGCCACCATTTCATCAAGCCCGGTGGTTTCAGTATCGACCGCGACATGGCCCGCTTCGTAAATCCGGTCGAGCCATTTTTGCAGGGCGGCGTTGTCGCTGACCTGTTCGTACTTGCTGGTATCAAACGGTATATCGGCAGCCTGCGGTGCCGTGCTGTCAAGGGCCGGGGCCTCGGTGATAACCGGGGCCTCACGGCCTAAAACATCGGCCACGCGTTTGGACAGGGTGCGAAACTCCATCTCTGACAGGAATCCCAGCAGTGTGTCCGGGTCCGGGTCGCGCACCTCAAGATCGTCGATGGTGAAATCAAGTGGGGTGTTTTCGTCAAGCAGGACCAGTCGGCGGCTAAGGCGGATCTGGTCGGCATGGTCAATCAGGGTTTGCCGCCGCTTGGGCTGCTTGATCTCGCCCGCGCGGTCCAGCAGGGCGTCCAGATCACCATATTCATTGATCAGCAGCGCCGCGGTCTTGATCCCGATCCCAGGTGCGCCCGGGACGTTATCAACCGAATCGCCAGCAAGCGCCTGCACGTCGACCACGCGGTCTGGATAGACGCCGAACTTCTCGAACACGCCCTCGCGGTCGATGGTCCTGTTCTTCATTGCATCGAGCATTTCAACGCCGTCACCGACAAGCTGCATGAGGTCCTTGTCGGAACTGATGATGGTACAACGCCCACCTGCTGCGCGGGCTTGTACGGCAAGCGTGGCAATAATGTCGTCGGCCTCGAATCCCTCTTTTTCCTTACAGGCGATGTTAAACGCCTCAGTCGCGGTGCGGGTCAGCGGGATCTGCGGGCGCAGGTCTTCTGGCATCGCCTCGCGGTTGGCTTTGTAGAGGTCATACATGTCATTGCGAAAGGTATGGCTGCCCTTGTCAAAGATCACGGCCACATGGGTGGGCGCGTCGGGGCCGGTGTTGCCCTCAACATAGCGGTGCAGCATGTTGCAAAATCCGGCCACGGCGCCAATCGGCAACCCATCTGATTTGCGTGTCAGTGGCGGCAGCGCGTGATAGGCACGAAAAATGAAGGCCGAGCCGTCGATCAGATGCAGGTGGTGGCCTTTGCCGAATGTCATGGTGATGCTCCTGTCGCGTTGGCGTCCCTTTTGCCACGAAGATCAGGGTTGGGCCAGCGGCCATTGCCACGGCACCCCGCGTGCATATTGCCAGATAGACCTTTCACCGGAGGCTCCCCCCGTGTGGCATCAGGCACTGCCGGTGGTGGTTCAGACTTTGCCTTCGAAATCCACGTGCACGAACTTGCAGTCGCAATATCCACATTCGACCCAGCCGCGATCCTGTGGAATTTGCAGCCAGACGCGCGGATGGCCCAACGCGCCTTCGCTGCCGTCACAGGCCACACGCCAAGTGTTTACAATGCGGGTTTCGGGCGCTTGCAGGGTCATGGTCTGGTCCTTAATCGGGGCGAAATTTGCCCCTTGTTATGACCAAAGCAGGCAGGCGGGGCAAGGGCCGAGCGCGTGAATGAGGTGGAACACAGGAAAGTGGTTCACGTCCCTGCCTACAAAGGGTAAAAGGCGCAAAACAAGTCCCCAAGCGGAGCAGAGCCAGAATGAATGCCCCTAAACCTGTCGTATTGTGCATCCTTGACGGCTGGGGCCTGCGGGCGGAGCGGGAGGGGAATGCGCCGCTGCTTGCTCATACGCCAAATTTTGACCGCCTCATGCGCGATTTTCCCCATGCCAGCCTAATCACCCATGGCCCCGACGTTGGTCTGCCACGGGGGCAGATGGGCAATTCCGAGGTGGGTCACACCAATATCGGCGCGGGGCGGGTCGTCGCGATGGATCTGGGGCAGATTGATCTGGCGATCGAGGACGGCAGTTTTGCGCAGAACGCCCCTTTGTTGGATTTCATCGCGCGATTGAAAGCAACTGGCGGCACAGCACATTTGCTGGGGGTCGTTTCAGACGGCGGCGTGCATGGTCATTTGAACCACATGATAGCGGCGGCGCGGGCCCTGGACGCGGCGGGCGTGCCGGTGGTGATCCATACCATGACCGACGGGCGCGATGTGGCCCCGCAATCGGCGCTGGGATATTTTGACAGCTTGCAGACCAAGCTGCCAAAGGGGGTTCGGATTGCCACCGTCACAGGGCGCTATTTTGCGATGGACCGCGACAACCGCTGGGATCGGGTGGCCAAGGCCGTGGCGGCCATTCTGCGCGGCGAGGGCCATGCCGAACCCGATGCCATTGCGGCAGTGAACGCTGCCTATGGGCGTGGCGAAACCGATGAATTTATCCCTGCCAGCGTGATCGGCGGCTATACGGGGGCACGGGACGGCGACGCGATGTTCTGCCTGAACTTTCGCGCAGATCGCGCGCGAGAGATCATGGCGGCGCTGGCGGGTCCGGGTTTTGATACATTTGATGTTGGCCCGCGCCCGGATTGGGCGGCGGTGATGGGGATGGCCGAGTATTCCAAGATGCACGGCACGTACATGACGACGATGTACCCAAAACCTGACATCGTGAACACGCTGGGCGATTGGGTGGCGCAGCACGGGCTGCGCCAGTTCCGGCTGGCCGAGACCGAAAAATACCCGCATGTGACGTTTTTCCTGAATGGCGGGGTAGAGATTCCGGCCACGGGCGAGGACCGCGCAATGCCCAAATCCCCCGATGTGGCGACCTATGATCTGCAACCAGAAATGTCCTCGGGCGAGGTGACGGAGAAATTTGTGGCCGCGATCGACGCAGGTTATGACCTGATCGTGGTGAACTATGCCAATCCCGATATGGTCGGTCATACTGGCGATCTGGATGCCGCCATTGCCGCCTGCGAAGCGGTGGATGCCGGGCTGGGCAAGGTTCTGGCGGCGCTGGAAAAAGCCGGGGGCGCGATGATCGTCACTGCCGATCACGGCAATTGCGAGGTGATGATCGACCCCGAAACCGGTGGGCCGCATACGGCGCATACGCTGAACCTTGTGCCGGTGGCGGTGGTAGGTGCGCAGCAGGGGGTTGTGTTGCGTGACGGGCGCTTGGCCGATCTGGCGCCGACGGTGCTGCATCTGATGGGCTTGCCGCAACCGGACGAGATGACGGGGCGGTGCCTGCTGACATGATACGGTTTTTCATCTCGATACTGCTGGTGGTCTGGCCGCTGGCGGGTATAGCGCAGAACGATGCAGCCTTGCAGGCGCGTCTGGCGGCAGAGGAGCTTGAGGTCGCTTCGGAGCGTTTGCAGAAGGCTGATGGTGCGCGTGACCGGGTTCAGGCGCTGACAGAAACCATACAGGCGTTTGAAAATGGACTGGCGGCGATGCGGGCCGGGCTGCGACAGGCAGCGATCAACGAAGCACAGCTGAGCCAAAAATTGCAGGCCCGCGAGGGCGAGGTGGCCCAGTTTCTGGGTGTCTTGCAGACCATTGGTGGCGATCCCACCCCGGTGGTGTTTCTTCACCCCGATGGCCCCACCGGCACCGCGCGCGCCGGCATGCTGCTGGCCGAACTGACGCCAGCCTTGAACGCCCGCGCCGATGCGCTGCGGCGGGACTATGAAAATGTGCAGACCCTGCGCGCCTTACAGGTTGATGCGGCGCAGCGGTTGCAGGAGGGGCTGACCGAGGTGCAGCGTGCGCGGACTGAACTGAATCAGGCGATGGCAAATCGCACCGATCTGCCGCTGCGATTTACCGAAGATCCGGTGCGCACGGGCATCCTGATTGCATCGACCGAAACATTGGACGGTTTCGCCAGTGGCCTATCTGAAATCGCGGCAGGCGAAGTCGAACCGGCCCCGGTCAATCTGGATGGACAAGTGGGCGACCTGCCCCTTCCCGCGCAGGGGCTGACCCTGCGCAAGGCGGGCGAAACCGATGCCGCAGGGGTCACCCGACCCGGTATGATCCTTGCCACGCGCCCGCGGGCCATCGTCACCACCCCCACAGCCGCGACGATCCGCTATGTCGGGCCCTTGCTGGATTTGGGCAACGTCGTGATCTTGGAACCACAGGTTGATACGCTATTTGTTCTGGCGGGTCTGGACGTTGTTTATGGCCAGGCCGGGCAGGTGATTGCCGGTGGCACACCGATCGGGTTGATGGGTGGGACGGAAAACGGCACTAATTCGGCAATGTCACCAAATGGTGATGGCACTGGCACTGACCGCACAGAAACGCTCTATATAGAAGTCAGACAAGACAACATACCTCAGGACCCGGCAGACTGGTTCCGCACCGACAAGGATGGATAACAGATGAAGAAATTCGTGATGGCCGCCGTGGCAGGCACCGTGGCAGGGGTTGTGGCAACGACGCAGATCGCAGGTCCGCTGCTGGCGCAGGAGGCGGCAAAGACCAGCAACGTCTACGAGCAGCTGGACCTGTTTGGCGACATTTTCGAACGTATCCGTGCGCAATATGTTGAAGAAGTCGATCCCGGTGATCTGATCGAGGCAGCGATCAACGGTATGTTGACCTCGCTTGATCCACACTCAAGCTATCTGTCGCCCAAGGATGCATCCAAGATGCGCGAACAGACGCGCGGTGAGTTTGGTGGTCTGGGGATCGAGGTCACGCAGGAAGAAGGTTTCGTCAAGGTCGTATCACCGATTGACGGCACACCCGCCGCCGAGGCCGGGATCGAAGCCGGAGATTTCATCACCCATGTGGATGGCGAGAGCCTGCTGGGGCTATTGCTAGACGACGCGGTTGAGTTGATGCGCGGGCCAGTGGGATCGGAAATCGTGATTACCGTGGTCCGCGAGGGCGAGGCAGAACCATTCGACGTGTCGATCGTGCGCGACACCATCCAGCTGACCGCCGTCAAAGCGCGCACCGAAGGCCAGACTGCCGTCTTGCGCCTGACCACATTCAACGAACAGACCTATCCCAAGATGAAGGAAGGCCTGGAAGAGCAGATTAAGAACGCCGGTGGCATCGACAACATCAACGGCATCGTCATCGACCTGCGCAACAACCCCGGCGGCTTGCTGAATCAGGCAATTTCGGTGTCGGATGCCTTTCTCGAAGAAGGTGAGATCGTCAGCACACGGGGCCGCGACCCAGCCGATGGAGACCGTGTGAACGCGACGCCGGGTGACCTGTCGATGGGCAAGCCGATCGTGGTCTTGATCAACGGTGGGTCTGCGTCCGCATCCGAGATTGTTGCAGGCGCCTTGCAGGATCATCGCCGTGCCATTGTGATCGGGACCAAAAGCTTTGGCAAAGGGTCGGTCCAGACGGTGATGCCGCTGCGGGGCGAGGGTGCGATGCGCCTGACCACTGCCCGCTATTACACACCATCGGGCCGGTCGATCCAGGCGCTGGGCGTGTCACCGGACATCATCGTGGCGCAGCCGCCGACCAAACCCAAAACCGACGAAGAAGACGGCGCGCTGTCGACCAATCCGCTGCGGTCAGAGGCTGATCTGCGCGGTCGCCTGAACAATGACAGCCTGACCGACGACCAGATCAAACAGATCGAAGAGGACCGCGAGCGCACCCGCAAAGCGGCAGAGCTGCGCGAAGAAGATTATCAGCTGGCCTATGCCATTGATATTCTCAAGGGTCTGTCGGCGCTGGGTCCAAAAGAATAACCGAAGTCTAATCGGTTGCCGGGGGCCTCGCTGGCGACAGCGGGGCCTTTTTTGTCAGAGCGCCTGTCGTAGGGGCTCGATGTCCCGCTCTGCAGGGTCATTGCTTAGCAGCATCTGGGCCTCTTTCAGGGTGAGGATGGGCCGTGCAGCTGTTTTATGCTGCACAGCGGTGTCGACCGCGAAATGTGGCGCCGCGTCGTCGAAAGCGCCCAAGGACAGTGATTTGCGTGCCTCTGTTCCCAGCAGCAGACTTTCGCACTGCGCCCCTTCGGCAAAGAGGATTTCGTGGTTTTCAAGCAGCAGATGCACGTAGCACATGCGCGAACAGGCTATGAGGCGAATGTTTAAACCATTGATCAAGGCCTTGGCGGGGGCCAGGGCCTCGGGGACACCAAATAATAGTTCCACAGCTGGTGATCTGACGAGAACACGGTGGTTTTGCGATAGGCGCAGGGTCTGGCTGTTCCCGATGCTGCCGGGGTCAAAAACGACCGGCGCAGCGTTTCCGGTGCCGGCGCCGATGCGTTGGCCTGTCCAGACCAGCTTTGCAGGGCCTTTGTCGCTGGTGATAACGGTGTCGCCCGCAGTTAATTGCTGGGCGCGGGTGTGGCCATCGGGTGTCTGGATGCGGGTGGCCCCAGCGAAACAGACATAGGTATGGTCGTAGGACGCTTGCATGTCCTGCGTGTAAAACTGCGGTTCTTCAGACGGGTTGGTGTTGGCGTTGTACCACCCTTCGAGATCATAGCCCGGCGTCCAGATGATCTGCGCGATGTCGCCGTTCTGGTCCGTGCCCTCTAGCACGATGATGCCACCGCCGCTGCCCCCGTCGGGCGCCGCGTCAGAGCGCACGACCACGGCATTGATGATCGACCCGCCGCCACCCGCACCGCCCCAGGTCACATCATAGCTGTCGCCGACTTCGAACAGGCGGGGGTCGTTATCGCCTTCGTGTGCGGTGATCACCAAATCGCTGGAGCCGTAGGGCGGATTGTCAAAGGTGGACGAATTCGGCGTCGTGCCAACATTGGTGCCAGTCGCGGCAGCGAATTCGTTGTCTATTCCATAAAAGGTAAGTGGCATGGCAGTCCCTCTGTGACTGCCGCAGATTGCGCAAAACTGGTTTACCGCAGGTTCAACCGCGCGAAATCTATACCGCTAAATTTACGCGAATTAGTCGGTTTCCAGACAATGCCGTCGAAAGGCGCGTTTAAGCATATCAAGCTCGGCGCGCAGAAGATCCATCTCGGCGCGGATGTCATCGCCCAAAGCCTCGCCCGCCAGTATGGTGACATGACCCAGTTTTTCACCGCTGGACTGATCGGTGATGATCAGGGTCTGTATACCATCGGCGATCGCCTCGGGCGGAATCGGGATGGCAATCTGCCAGTGCCCCGCCTTTTCGTCGTGTGTGACCGTCACGTGCTCAATAGGGTCGCCCTGGTGGGTGACCACAATCAGCGGCATTTCAGTATTGTCACCCTTGCGGGTCACGATGCCGCGCCACACCCCTTGCTGCATTTCGGTTTTGGTCAGTTCCAGCGTGGTCATGGTTAGTTCCTAGATTTGCGCGCGGGGGCGGCGAGAGAAGGTGAGGTCGCGCACGATGACCTGATTCATCTGCGGCCCTTCAAAGATCAGGTCGATCCAGGCGCGTTCGACACGTTTTTCGTTGAGATTAGAATAGGCGAGGTCAAATTCGACGCGTATGTTTTCCTCGTTCAGGGGCATTTCGCGTACGATCTGTTCGGTGTTGGGACCGTTGCGGATGTTGAGGCGGGCAAAGATCTCCAGCGGTTTTTCCAGCTCAATGATGGCATCCATACGGATCAGGTGGCTGCGTTTCAGACCTTTCACGCCGTCTTCGGGCAAATCAATGACCAGCGACAGGAATGACCCGTCAAATTTAAAAACGTCCAGCCTCAGACCATAGGGAGCGAGGTCTTCTTCGCGCAGGTTGCGCAATTGGCGCAGGGTCAATTCCGAGTAGTCGCAATCGTGAAACAGCGTCACTTCACTGCCCAGCTTGGATTTTGTCTGGACCGAGCTGAGACCGGGTGTGGGCAACGGGCCGCGCCATAATTCGGGCCGCCACGCCCAATCGGCATTATGGGGTTTGGAAAAGCTGGTGGAGCCGACCACCGGTAGGGCCAGCCGTTCGTCGGCAGTGTGAATCAGGCGGTCCAGGTGCGCCTTGAGCAAGCGCGCGCGCAGGCGTTGGCGGCGCAGCAGCGGCAGCTCAGTTACGGCCGAGCGCCGGGCAATGCGCGCCCAATGGCGCATCGTACGCGTGTAGATCCCGCTATCCAGAAAGCCGAAACCGAATTTGCCCATGGGTGTGACTGCGCCTCTTGTTTCGGGTCAGTCTATCCAGACCAAAGGTTTCATTCAAATAAATTGCCCGGCGATTGTTTCCACCGCTGGTCAGTGTTGCCAAATTGGAAACAGTGGGTGCTAGTTCGTGGCCGGGGAATTGGCGACGCTGCGTTGGATCAGGTTTGCGACAACCGTGCGCCCTTCACCCGAAATTGCGCGGCTTTGTGGTGGCCCGTAGAAGGTGACGCTGGCCGTTTGACCGCCGATCAGCGCGGTGCCGCGCCATTGACGCGCTGACATGCCTTCGATTGGAACCGGCCCGTCGGCGGCAAAGATCGTCGCACCATCCCGCGTTGATGGGTCCATGACCCGCGTGAGTTTAGCTGCCTTGGCGACCTGTGTTGGCGTGGGTAGCGGAGCCCCCGGTTTGCCGTCAACGAGAGAGACTGTCAGGATGCCCAGCGGTGCATCAGTGATCACATCAGGCACGCCAAGCGCGTCGCATCGGGCCATGAGGGCAAAGCGGGGCTTTAGGCTTTTGCGGTCGATGCAATAGCCCTGCGGCGGCACCAGATGAACCGCTCCCCCCGCCATTTTTGTCTGCAATAGTGGCTTTTCTGGCGCGGCCGGGCCGCCAAGGGTCAGGCCCTGACCGCCCTCGCAAGCGGTCAGCGCCGACAGCGCCAGCAGAGCAATCGCTGCCCGGAAAGGTTCAGAGATCCATGTAATCATGGGTTTCTGCCTTGCCACCGGGATGTGTTACGGCACCAAGGTAGGTTGGACCGACCAGTTGCGCGTATTTCCACAGCGCACCGCTTTGATAGTTGCTCTTGCGGGCACCGGGCCATGCCTTGCGGCGGGCGTCCATTTCGTCGTCGGTCAGATCAACGCTGATACTGCCTTCAATCGCGTTCAGGGTGATCATGTCGCCATTCTTGAGCAGGGCAATTGGCCCGCCATGTGCTGCTTCTGGCCCGACGTGACCGACGCAGAAACCGCGTGTGGCCCCCGAGAAGCGGCCATCGGTAATCAGCGCGACCTTTTTGCCCATACCCTGCCCCGACAGTGCCGCCGTGGTGGCCAGCATTTCACGCATGCCGGGGCCGCCTGCCGGGCCTTCGTTGCGGATGACAAACACGTCACCTTCGGAATAAGCGCGGTTTTGTACCGCTTCAAAGGCGTCTTGTTCGCATTCAAAGACCAGCGCCGGGCCGGTAAACACGATGTCGTCTTGTGACATGCCAGCAATCTTCACGATCGCACCCTCGGGGGCAAGGTTGCCCTTCAGGCCGACAACGCCGCCGGTCTTGCTGATCGGGTTGGCAACCGAGTGGATCACCTTGCCGTCGGCTTCGCGGGTCACTTGATCAAGCACTTCACCCATGGAGTAGCCGGTGGCGGTCATGCAGTCTTCGTGGATGAGGCCCGCTTTGCGCAGCTCGTTCATCACGACGGGTACGCCGCCCGCGTCGTAGAGGTCTTTGGCCACATAGGCGCCGCCGGGTTTCATATCGACGAAATAGGGCGTGTCGCGGAAAATCTCGCAGACATCTTCAAGGTAGAATTCGATGCCAGCCTCATGCGCCATCGCGGGCAGGTGCAGGCCCGCGTTGGTCGACCCACCCGTGCAGGCGACGATGCGTGCCGCGTTTTCAAAGGCTTCGCGGGTACAGATGTCGCGGGCGCGGATGTTTTTCTCAATCAGGTGCATGACGGCGGCACCGGAGGCTTTGCCGTATTCATCGCGGTCCAAGTAGGGCGCGGGCATGCCGGAGGAGTTGGGCAGCGCAAGGCCAATGGCCTCGGACACGCATGCCATGGTGTTGGCGGTGAACTGGCCACCGCAGGCACCGGCAGAGGGGCAGGCGACGCGTTCAAGGATTTCCAGTTCCGCTTCGGTCATCGTGCCGGACTGGAAGTTGCCGACGGCCTCAAACATATCCTGCACTGTCAGGTCACGGTCGGCAAAGCTGGCCGGCACGGCGGCCCCTTTGGGCGCTTTGCCGGGCAGGATCGAGCCGCCGTAAAGGAAAACCGATGGCACGTTAAGACGGATCATTGCCATCATCATGCCGGGCAAAGATTTGTCGCACCCAGCAAGACCTACGATGGCGTCATAGCAGTGACCGCGCATCGTCAGTTCGACGGTATCGGCAATCGCTTCGCGCGACGCGAGCGAAGAACGCATACCCTCGTGGCCCATGGCAATACCGTCGGTGACGGTGATGGTGGTAAATTCGCGGGGGGTGCCCTGTTCGGATTTTACACCCAGTTTCACCGCTTGGGCCTGACGGTTGAGCGCGATGTTGCAAGGGGCGGCCTCGTTCCAGCAGGTGGCAACGCCGACGAGGGGCTGGTGAATTTCCTCTTCCGTCATGCCCATCGCATAATAGTAAGACCGGTGCGGCGCGCGGGCCGGGCCTTCGGTCACATGGCGGCTGGGCAATTTGGATTTGTCAAAGCGTTGGTTGGTGGACATCAGCGAGGCTCCTTGAAACGGTTGCATTCGGAATAGTCCTGCGCGGGCTGTGCTGCAAGGCTCCTGCCAAAATTCGCATCTGGCATCCCGCGGTTTGACGGGCGCGCAGTTGTATTGACTGCGACGGGCGCATAAGTTTGCGCAATTCACGCGGCGTCGTTTTCAGGCCCGATCCCCAATTGCGAAAGACCGGTGCATGGAGCGCAGTCTCTTTTCCTTTATCTGGAAGTATTCGCGCCGCGAGCAGCTTGGGTTGCTGGCCTTCACGCTTTTTACGTTTCCGTTTCTTTACGCCACGCTGGAATTACCCAAGCGGATCATCAACGACGCCATAGGTTCTGATACCGCTATGGTGCAGGTGTTTGACGTCGAAATGACGCAGGTGCAGTTTCTGTTTGCGCTTTGTCTGGCATACCTGGTGGCGGTCATCGCGCATGGCGTGCTGAAAATGCGGCTCAACACCCTGAAAGGGGTGCTGGCAGAGCGATTGTTGCGGCGGTTCCGGTATCAGTTGATCAGCCGGATCATGCGGTTTCCGCGCAGCTATTTCCAGACCACCAGTCAGGGTGAACTGGTGGCAATGGTGACATCTGAGGCCGAACCGATGGGCGGGCTTATGGGCGACGCCTTGGCGCAGCCTGTGTTTCAGGCCGGGCAGATGCTGATCATCGTTGTGTTCCTGTTCTTGCAGTCGTTCTGGTTTGGGCTGGCGGGTGTAGCGCTGATCCCCTTGCAGGCTTGGTTGATTCCGATGTTGCAACGACAGATTAACCAGCTCAACAAAGAGCGCATCCAGGAGGTGCGCCACCTGGCCGCCGAGATTGGCGAAACCGCGGCGGGCATTACCGATTTGCGCACCAATGGTGGTTGGCGTTTCCGGCTGGCGGAGTTCACCGCGCGGCTGGGGCGGCTGTTCGATATTCGTTTCCGCATCTACCAAAAGAAATACTTCATGAAGTTTCTGAACAACTTCATAACCCAGTTGACCCCGTTCTTTTTCTACCTCGTGGGAGGGTACCTGGCGATCAAGGGACAGATTACCGTGGGGGCGCTGGTGGCGGCGCTTGCGGCCTACAAAGATCTGAGTAGTCCTTGGCGCGAACTATTGACCTATTACAACCAGACGCAGGACATGTCGTTGCGTTGGGATGTGGTGGTAGAGCGGTTCGCCCCGCGCAACATGATTGACGAGGCACTGTTTGAAGGTGCCCCAGCGGTGATCCCGCGCCTGCGGGGCGATATCACGCTGGAGGGGGTTTCGGTCCGCAGTGGCGATGGCAACATGGTGTTGGAAGACCTGAACCTGCATATCCCGGCGGGCAGCCGCGTGGCGATCACAGTGCCGAACCAGTCGGAACGACTGGCGCTGGCCGAAGTGCTGGTGCGCGAGGCGCTGCCCAGTCGGGGCAAGATCACCATCGCGGGTCATGATCTGTCTACTCTGCACCAATCGGTCATCGCGGCGCGGATCGGGTATGCCCGCGCCGAACCCTATCTGTTTCAGGGTACAGTGGGCGACAACCTGTTGATGCCGCTGCGCAGCGCCCCGAAAATCTCTGGTTGGGACAAGGCGACCAGCAACCGTGAAACTATCGAGGCGGTACGGGCAGGCAACAGTCCCGACAGCCTGGTTCCCGATTGGTTCGATCCAGCCCTCGCGGCCCTGAGGACGCCGCAACACGTAGATGCGTGGTGGTATCAAATCACCGAAGCGCTAGGCACGGCGGATATCCTTTTTGCCCGTATGCTGAATTCGCGGATGGACCCGGACCGGCACCCGGAACTGGCCCGCCGTATTGTGGGGCTGCGCGACGAGGTGCATACGCGGCTCAAGGCCAAGGGATTGGACCGCGCGGTGTACCGGTTTGATCCAGAGCGGTTTAACCCGACGATCCCCTTGGGCGGCAATCTGATGTTCGCCGCCCCCTCCCGAGAGATCACCCAGCAAGAGATGGCAGGTGAGCGTGGCTTTCTGTCGATGGTGATCGAACAAGGCCTGGCCGAACAGGGCATCGCAATCTCGCAGACTTTGGTCGAAACTCTACACCAGACCTTTGGCCGGGACGGGACAGGGCACCCCTTGTTTACCGCCTTGGGAATCGAAGAGGCGCTTTATGAACAGCTGGTAGATATCGCTGCGCGTCGGCGCGATAAGGGCGATGCGGCGTTGAGTCAGGATGAATTTGCCCTGCTGCTCACGGTGCCATTTGCCTTTACTGCCGAACAATTTGGCCCCACCTTTCCCGAGAGTTTCAAGCAGGAAATCCTGCATATCCGGCGCACCAACGGGGCCGAACTGCGCGATAAGGCGAAGGCGATGTTCGTGGCGGTCGAGCCGCAGAACTATTTGCCCCGCCTGACGGTGCTGGAGAACCTCTTGTATGGCCGCATCGGTGCGATGGCCGGTTTGCAGGGCGATCTGATCCAAGACGAGGTGACAGACGTTCTCAAGGCGCATGGGTTGCAGGAGATGATTTCAGGCACCCTGTTTGACATCCCTACGGTGATTGGCGGCACCAACCTGCCTGCTGTTTTCCAGCAGCGCGCGGCCTTCGGGCGGGCGGTGATCAAGCGCCCTGATATCATCGTCTTTAACCAGGCGCTGGCAGGGCAGGACAGGAACATCCGTGAACAGGTCCGCAACCGCTTGCGCGATATGCTGCCCGAAACGACGCAGATCTATCTGGACGACAAATTTTTGCGGCCCGAGGATTTCGACATGCATATCGAGATCCGCCATGGCCATATTGACGGGGTGGCGCGGCCGGAAGAGGCAGAGGCAGATCAGGGGGTGGCGGGCGATTTGCGCCGTAAGCTACGCATCATCGCCCGCAACGAGCTGTTTTCGGGGCTGGACGCGCGCAGCCAGCGCCTGTTGGCCTTTGCCGCCCAGTGGTACACAGCCGAACCAGGTCAGCGCATATTCGAGATGGGCGACCGGCCCGATGCGGCCTATCTGTGCCTGTCCGGCAGGGCAGAAATGGCTTGGCACGAACCTGACGGTCAGGCGCATCACGTCACGGACGTCGAACCGGGCCGTTTGATTGGTGATCTGGCAGTCATCCTGAACGAACCCCGGCAGTTGGACCTGACGGCGGTCGAAACGGTGGAGTTCCTGCGATTTGACGCGGATCAGTTCCGCGCGGTGGTTGAGAGCGACCGCAGCGTCCTGCTGATTTTGTTGCGCACCGTGGCTGGCCATCTGACCGGAGTCGCGGATCTACTGCGTAATGCAAAGATCGACATGCCACGCGAATACGGTCCGCCAGCGCCGCCGCTTGACCTGCCGGAGGGCAAGCCATGAGGTGGCTGCCGAATTATCGCGCCCATGAGAGTTTCATCGCCCCCGCCCGCCCGGCGTCAGCGCTCTGGCGGTTTGCGCTGGGGTTTGCCTTGGCGCTTTTTGGTTATTTCGCCCTTAACGAGCTCTATTTCCAGATCGTTTACGGTCTGGTCGGGGATGCCGGGGGCGGGTTCTATGCCAACCTGCTCAGTGGATCGACTGCACAGGCAATGTACGTACTGCTGTTCAGTTTTGGGCTGATGTCGGTGGCGGTTGGTCTGTCCGTGCGGATGATCCATCGCCGTCCGGCACTCGGTCTGCTGGGACCGCTGCCGCGCCTGTGGCCGCAGTTCCGTGCGGTGTCGGCGATGCTCATTGCCTTGGGCGCTGTGGTGCTGATCCTGCCGCCTTGGGATATGGGGGGTGATTTTGTTTCTAACATGGGTTTGGGTCGCTGGCTGATACTCTTGCCGCTGTCCCTGCTGGCAGTTCTGGTCCAGGTCAGTGCCGAAGAGGTCGTGTTTCGTGGCTATGTTCAGCAACAGCTTGCGGCGCGATTCCGTTCGCCGCTGGTGTGGATGGTGCTGCCATCCGCCCTGTTCGCATTGGGTCACTACCTGCCTGAATCTGCCGGCGAAAATGCGCTGACGGTGGCACTTTGGGCGGGCCTATTCGGCATCCTGATGGCGGACCTCACGGCACGCTCGGGCAGTTTGGGTCCGGCGATTGCCGTGCATTTCTGGAACAACGTCTCGGCGATCCTGATTGTGTCGTTGCCCGATGATCTGTCGGGGCTGGCGCTGTTCCTGACACCGTTTTCGATGGCTGACACCGGGGCGATGCGCGATTGGTTGCCGGTGGATTTCGCACTGATGTTGGTATCCTGGCTCGCCGCGCGGCTGGCGATACGCCGTTGATTGCATTTTCTTCGGCTGGGGCTTATCTGGGGTCTAAAGATGCCAGCAGGGGTTGCTCATGAATTGGATCACAAACTACGTCCGTCCGCGGATCAACTCGATCTTTTCGCGCCGCGAAACACCGGACAACCTGTGGACCAAATGTGATGAATGCGGCACCATGTTGTTCCACCGCGAGGTGTCGGACAACCTGAACGTCTGCACCAGCTGTGGCCACCACATGCACATCAGCCCACGCGCCCGCTTTGATGCGCTGTTCGATGGCGGTGTGTTTACCGAGGTAAAGGTACCAGCGCCAACACCCGACCCCCTGCATTTCCGCGACCAAAAACGCTATCCTGACCGGATGAAAGCCGCGCAAAAGCAAACCGGCGAACCAGAGGCGATGCTGGTGGTCACCGGCGAAATGGGCCGCACCCCTATCGTTGCCGCGGCGCAGGATTTTTCCTTTATGGGCGGTTCCATGGGCATGTATGTCGGCAATGCGATCATCGCAGCGGCCGAACAGGCGGTAAAGCTCAAGCGGCCGCTGATCTTGTTCTCCGCCGCCGGTGGCGCGCGCATGCAAGAAGGCATCCTGAGCCTGATGCAGATGCCGCGCACGACGGTTGCGGTGCAGATGCTAAAAGAGGCAGGCCTGCCCTATATTGTTGTCCTGACACACCCCACCACCGGCGGCGTAACCGCCAGCTATGCCATGCTGGGTGATGTGCAGATCGCCGAACCCAATGCGCTGATCTGCTTTGCAGGACCGCGCGTTATCGAACAGACAATCCGCGAAAAACTGCCCGAAGGGTTTCAGCGCGCCGAATACCTTCTGGATCACGGGATGCTTGACCGCGTGACGCGCCGAACCGACATGCGTGAGGAACTCATCACCATCACGCGCATGCTGATGGGTATGCCACCCGCAGTGCGGGGCGATCTGCCGCCGCCGACTACGGGAGCGGCAGAGGCCGCCGATGCCGCCGCCGCGGTCACGGCCGGCGCCGAAACCGTGCCTGCGAACGCCAAGACGAAATGAGTGCGGCCACGTCGGATGTCATCCTGGAACGGATGATGGCCCTGCACCCCAAGGTGATGGATCTGGTGCTGGATCGGGTCTGGCGTCTGTTGGCCGCTCTGGGCAATCCACAAAATGATCTGCCGCCAGTGATTCACATCGCTGGCACAAATGGCAAAGGGTCGACACAGGCGATGATCCGTGCGGGGCTTGAGGCGTCGGGCAAGCGCGTGCACGCCTATACTTCGCCGCATCTGGCCCGGTTTCACGAGCGTATTCGCGTGGCTGGTTCGCTGATCTCCGAAGCAGAGCTGACCGCCGTTCTCGATGAGTGTTACGCCGCCAATAACGGCGAGATGATCACCTATTTTGAAATCACAACCTGCGCTGCCATTCTGGCCTTTGCGCGCACCCCTGCGGATTACACCCTGCTCGAAGTGGGGCTGGGCGGGCGGTTGGATGCGACGAATGTCGTGGACAAACCGGCGCTGTGCGTGATCACCCCGGTGTCGGTCGACCACCAGCAATACCTAGGTGATACATTGGCCGAGATCGCAGGTGAAAAAGCCGGGATCATCAAGCGCGGCGTGCCCTGCGTGGTGGGCCCACAGGAAGACGCCGGGATGGACGTCATCGAAGCACGCGCCGCCAAACTGGGCGCGCCGCTGCTGGCTTACGGTCAACAGTGGCATGTGGGGCCAGAGGCCGATCGCATGGTGTACCAAGACGAGACAGGCCTACTGGATCTGCCGCGCCCGAACTTGCCCGGCGCGCATCAGATTATGAACGCAGGCGCGGCATTGGCGGCGCTTCGGCATTTGGGGGCGGAGCCCGACGCCTGCGAGGCGGCAGTCACGCGCGCCGACTGGCCCGCACGGATGCAAAGGCTGACCAAAGGCCCCTTGGCTGATATCGCCGCACAGGCAGAGCTCTGGTTGGATGGTGGCCACAACCCGGCGGCCGGCGAGGCGATTGCGGTTCTGCTGACTGAAATGCCCACGCGCCCGACCTATCTGATTTGCGGGATGCTGAACACCAAGGACATCGCAGGCTACCTGCGCCCGCTTGCAAAACATGTCCAAAGCCTGAGTGCCGTTTCGATTCCCGGCGAGGCAAATACCCTGCCTGCAGAGGTGACAGCCCGCGTCGCGCGCGATGTCGGCATGCAGGCGTATGAGGCGGACAGTGTCGGCGCTGCACTGGCGGCAATCATGGCCGCCGACCCCACGGCGCGTGTCCTGATTTGCGGGTCGCTGTACCTCGCCGGGGGCGTGTTGCGCGAAAACAGCTAAGCCACGATATTTTGCGGACCACCCTGCGGCGTTAAGCAAATGTGGTAATATCGGTGTCACACAAGGGGCCAAACCCTGGATCGACCGAGGATGAGCAAATGGGCAATGAATTTCGGAATACTACACCGATCAACGACGCCGATGCGCGGAAGTACCAGATTCTTTTCATGAGCGTAGGTTTGGCCATTATCATGGCTGGGTTGTGGTGGCTCTACGAGGTCAACGCGCCCTATCATCCTGAACTACAGGGCAGCGATATGCATCAACAGGACTATACTGATTCCTGAGCGATGATCCGTCAGGCGCCCCAATCCGTGGCCTGCATCTCGCGTAGGCGCGAGGCGGTGCGTTCGAACTCAAAATGCCCTTCGCCTTCGACATAAAGCATTTCAGGATGCGCTGCGGCCGAGCAGATCAGTCGGACTTTCGCTTCGTAAAGTGCATCTATCAGCGTGACAAAACGCTTGGCCTCGTTGAAGTTTGACCGGCTCAGGCGCGGGATATCATCCAACAGCAATACGCGCACGGCCTCTGCCAGCGCCAGATAGTCTGCGGCCCCCAGCGGACGACCACACAGATCATGAAACCCGGCGCGCGCCATGGCGTTGTGGAAGGCAGGGATCACCACCTCTCGACCCTTGACGTGCAGGGTCAGGGGCGCGCCAGGCGTGCCTGCCAGATCATCCCAGACCGCGTTCATGGCCGCCCGGCTATCAGCATTGACAGGGGTGAAATATACCTTTGACCCGGCCAGGCGATCCTGACGGTAATCCGTGGGGCTGGCCAGTTCATGCACCACCATGTGATCCTTGATCAGGGCGATGAACGGCACGAAGACCTCGCGGTTGATGCCATTCTTGTACAGATCATCTGGCACCCGGTTTGATGTGGTCACGACCACAACCCCGGCTGCAAAGAGCGCCTGAAACAGCCGTCCAACGATCATTGCATCGGTGATATCGCTGATCTGCATCTCGTCAAAGGCCAGCAGACGCAGATCCTGGGCCACCTCAGCCGCGACGGGGGCTATGGCATCGTCCACACCGGTCTTGCGTGCCTCGTGCATCTTGGCATGAATTTCCTGCATAAAGGCGTGAAAGTGGACCCGGCGCGCCGGAATGCCGTCCAGCCCGGCGACGAACATATCCATTAACATGGACTTGCCGCGCCCGACACCGCCCCACAGGTACAGCCCCTTGGGCGGCGCAGGCGGTTTGCGGAACAGCCGCTTCTTTACGGGCTCTGCCAAGGCATCGCGGATGCGGTCAAACTCAGCCATTACGGTTTCTTGCGCCGGGTCGCGGCGCAGCTTTCCGGCCGAGACCATCTGTTCGTAGGTATCACGCATGTTCTTCATGGCTCACAGATAACCCGCTCTATGCGAATAGGAAAGCAACGCCGCAGCGATATCTCCATTGCTTTTTTGGGTCATAAATACCCTCGGGGGGCGGCGCGGCAGGCGCCGGGGGGCTGGCCCCCCTTGCAACCCCAGTTCCACACGCGCTCATCACATATACTTACACGCGGCGCACAAATTCTGATTTGACCCTGTCCGTCCAAAATCTAATGTGGCGGCAACACTTGGCCGGAGGTTTCATGCCACATCGTACGCCCCTTTTCACCCCGGTCCTAATCGTCGGCTGCGTCATTATCATGGTCAGCTTTGCCATCCGCGCATCCTTTGGCGTGTTTCAAATCCCCATCGCGGCAGAATTCGCATGGCTGCGCAGCGAATTTTCCCTCGCCATCGCCATTCAGAACCTGGCCTGGGGTATCGGCCAGCCGCTGTTCGGCGCGCTGGCGGAAAAGATCGGCGACAAGCGCGCGATCGTGATGGGGGCCGTGGTCTATGCACTGGGCCTGTTGCTGTCGGCCAACGCCACCACCCCGATCGAGATGCAATCCTATGCGTGGTTGGTCGGCTTTGGCATCGCCGGCACCGGGTTCGGCGTGATCCTCGCGGTCGTTGGGCGCGCGTCTTCGGATGAAAATCGGTCCATGTCATTGGCGGTGGCCACCGCAGCCGGCAGCGCGGGTCAGGTCTTTGGCGCGCCGGTGGCGGAATGGATGCTGGGCTTTCTCAGTTGGCAAATGACTTTTGGAGTCTTTGCCGCCGTGATCTTGTCGATGATTCTGACCTTGCCCTTAATGCGTGCCCCGGCATTGGCCGGGCGGGCCGAGCTTGAAGAGACCATGGGCCAGATCCTTGGCAAGGCATTTCGCGACCCATCGTTTACGCTGATCTTTCTGGGATTCTTTTCCTGTGGCTATCAGTTGGCGTTTATCACCGCGCATTTCCCCGCCTTCGTAACCGAGATGTGCGGCCCGATCCTCGCGGGGGGTGTGCTGCACAACATTGGTATCACAACCACGTCTGCGCTGGGGGCGGTCGCGATTTCGCTGATCGGGCTCGCGAATATCGCGGGCACCTTGCTGGCGGGCTGGGCGGGCAAGCGGTATTCTAAGAAGTATCTGCTGGCGGGAATCTATGTGGGCCGTACCGTGGTCGCGGCGCTGTTTATCCTGGTGCCGATGACCCCGCTGACGGTGATTGTGTTTTCGGTCGCCATGGGCGCACTTTGGCTTGCGACAGTGCCGCTGACCTCTGGCCTCGTCGCCCATATCTATGGGCTGCGCTACATGGGCACGCTTTATGGCATCGTATTTTTCAGCCATCAGTTGGGCAGCTTTCTGGGCGTCTGGCTGGGCGGGCGCCTTTATGACCTGTATGGCAATTACACTGCGGTCTGGTGGGTTGGCGTCGCGGTCGGCGCTTTCAGTGCCGTGGTGCACCTGCCGATCCGCGAGCGCCGCCTTGAAGGGCTGGTGACGGCCTAGCCCTGCGCCAGCCAGCGGTCGAGGATGTAACGGCTGGTCATCAAATCCAGATGTGCACCGCCACCGTTTTTGAAAAGCGTGATGTCATCATTGCTGTTCCGGACAAAGCGACCCAGATCGTAGTAATCTGCGATCAGATCATCGCGGGTGATCGCGCCTGCCTCAAGCGGGATGTTGATTTCGCCGATATGTCCGATGGTGGTATCGAAACTGTCGACAAATATACGGGCACGGCTGAGGGCTTCGTCATCTACTTCGCGCATGTCAGGACGGTAGGCGCCGATCAGGTCGATATGTTGACCCGGTTGCAGCCAAGCACCCTTGATCAGTGGATCAGTGGACATCGTGGCGCTTGTGACGACACAGGCGGCGCGCACGGCGCTTTCCAGATCGTCCGCCACCCGTAATCCCGGCACCTCTGCCGCCATGGCTTCGGCATTTTTGCGGGTGCGGTTCCAGACGGTGAACTGCGCGTCGGGGAAGATCGCAGAATAGGCGGCATGCAGCGCCCGGCCCTGGGTGCCTGCGCCGACGATCAGGATGTGATGGCTGTCCGGGCGGGCCAGCTTTCGCGCAGCCAGCAGACTATCGCCCGCCGTCTTCCACTTTGTGACGAGGTGGAAATCGACAATCGCCTGCAAGGTACCGCTGGTGTCGTCATAAAGCGTGACACCGCCGTTAACCATCGGCTCCCCCCGCCCGGGATTGCCGGGGAAGATGGTGGCAGATTTCACCGCGATACCAAGCCCATCAATCCACGCCGCACGGCTGAGCAATGTGTCCTTCCCGCGATAGAGGAACGTATCGCCGATTTCTGCCTTGGGCCGCGAATGACCAGCGGCCAGTGCGTCGGTCAGGCCGACCCAGTCCAGCAGCGCCTCGCCAGCAGCAAAGGGGATGTTCGGGATGTCGGTCATGCAGCTTCCTTTTGTGTGAGCAGCCCTTCGGCCACCAGTCTTTCGGCCCAGCCTTGCGGCCCGGTAAAATGATGTGTCTGCCAGCCTCGCGCGGCCGCGGCAGTGATGTTGTCGGTACGGTCGTCGGTAAAGAGCAGGGCACCGGGGGCGATGCCGCTGACTTGTTCGACAGTTTCGTAAATGCGTGGGTTCGGTTTGATCATGCCCAGGTGGCCTGAGATGAAATCCCGGTCAAAGTCGCGCAGGAAGGGATAGTGGGTGGCGGCGTGATCATAGCTTTGGATGCCGAAGTTGGTGAGCGAAAATACTGGGACGCCGCGCCGCTGCAATGCCGCCATCAGGCGCACGGAATGGTCAATCACGGGGGCGGCCATTTCGATCCAGCGGTCATGCCACATACGAATTTCGTCGCCCCAATCAGCGTAGTCGTCTGCGGCGGCATAGATCGTCTTGCGAAAATCTTCCCCCATATCAACCCGGTCATTCATCGCGTGCAGGTCAACGGCGGCAAACATCGCGCGGCGGCGATCTATGCCGATGACACTGTCGTAAAAACGCTCAGGCTGCCATTCGATCAGCACATTGCCGATGTCGAATATCACGGCTTGTGGTGTCATGGATCGTCCTCTTCGATGCGCGCTGGACTACTAAAAAATCCGCGCCTTTGTCCGTTGAAAAATAACGGTTACCCGCGCACTGCGGCGCGCAATTCCCGTTCCAACGCCTCCAGAAAACGGGAGCGGTCGGCCTTTGTAAACCCCTTGCCGCCCCCTTGGCGAAAAGGATCAGCGGCGCGCAGATCGGTCATTAGGTCACGGGTCGCCAGGACGTTGCCAATGTTGGCCGCGGTCAACGCCTCGCCGTTGTGTTTCAACACCCGCGCGCCGGCTTCGACACAGCGTGCAGCGAGGGGGATATCGCCGGTTACGACCACATCGCCCGGGCCGCAGCGTTCGGCAATCCAGATGTCTGCTATATCTGGCCCGTCCGGTACGATTATGTTTTCCACCAGCGGATTGCGCGACAAGCGCAGCCCGCCGTTCGAAACCAAGTACATGCGTATCTTGTGGCGGGTGGCCACGCGTTCGGCCTCGTCTTTTACCGGGCAGGCGTCGGCGTCAATGTAGAGCGCTGTCATGATTTTGCCTTTGCCTTGTACTCTGCCGGGATCGGCATGCGGTTGAACGCATCAAGTCCCGCGATCTTGTAGGCTTCGGCCAGCGTGGGGTAGTTGAACGTGTTCTGCACGAAGTAGTCTACTGTGCCTTTCAGGTTCAATACGGCCTGAGCGATGTGGATCAGTTCAGTGGCCCCCTCACCGACGATCTGCACCCCCAGCACGCGGCGGGTTTTTAGGCTGACGAGCATCTTCAGCAACCCGTGCTCCAGGCCCATAATGTGCCCGCGCGAGGTTTCGCGAAACCGGGCCACGCCGATCTCGTAGGGGATGCCCCGGTCCTGCATTTCCTCTTCGGACATGCCGCAGGTGGAGATTTCTGGCACAGAATAGATGCCATAAGGGAACCACGGGCTTTCGGGTAACGTAGGCACCTCAAGCGCATGGCAGGCGGCAATGCGCCCCTGTTGCAGCGACGTAGAGGCGAGCGATGGATGACCGATCACATCTCCTGCGGCATAGATATGCGGGACCGTGGTCTGATAGGTTTTGCGGTTCACGTCTAGACGGCCGCGATGATCAGCCGTCAGGCCTGCGGCGTCGATGGTCAGGCGGTCCGTCGCCCCGATACGTCCGGCAGCAAACAACAGCATCTCGGACCGTACATGACGGCCATTGGCGAGCGTTGTCTCGATGTGGCCATCGCTGGCTTCGATCTTTTCGATCTCAGAGCCGAGGCGCAGATCGACACCATTTTCGCGAATCTGATGAGTGAAATCCTGAATGATCGCGCTGTCGATGAAATCGAGGAATGTGTCGCGTGGTTCAATCAGAGTCACCCGCACATCTAGCGCCGAGAACATTGTGGCGTATTCCACACCGATCACGCCGGCGCCGACCACCACCAGGGATCGCGGAATCTGTGCCATGTCGAGGAATTCATCACTGTCCAGCACCGTGGTGCCGTTGAAAGGCACCCAATCTGGGCGGTAGGTTTTTGTCCCGGTCGCGATTAGAAAACGATCCGCTGTAAGGGTGGTTGTCTCACCCGCTTCGGTTGCTACCTCCAAGGTTTTGGCGTCAAGGAAGCGCGCGATCCCGTTCAGCGTGTCGACATGATTGCGGTTGAACTGATGTTCCAGCACGTCCACCTCGTGGTCCAGCGTTTTGTGCAAACGTCCCTTCAGGTCGTCGGCGGCGATTTCCTGTTTCACGCGGTAGGCGCGGCCATAAAAACTACGTTCGCGCCAGCCGGTCAGGTTCAGCACCGTTTCGCGCAGTGTCTTGGACGGGATCGTGCCGGTATGGACCGACACCCCGCCCAGACGGTCCTTGCGGTCGATCACCAGCACCCGGCGTTTCAGCTTGCCCGCCTGAATCGCGGCAGAGCGGCCCGCCGGGCCAGAGCCGATGATGATCAGATCAAAATGCGACATCGCGGTTATCCTGCGTAAAGCGCGTCGGCATGGAAAGCCACGTGATCTTCGATGAAGGTGGCGACGAAGAAATAGCTGTGGTCGTAACCTGGCTGCATCCGGAAAGTACCGTGTTGCCGCCGTGCTGCCATCGCTTCGGCCAACGCTTCGGGTTTGAGCAGGTCAAGAAATTGATCCTGCGTGCCTTGGTCGATCAAGATCGGCCCGTCAAAGCCGACGTCGCGCATCAGCAGGGTCGCGTCATGTGCGGCCCAGGTGGTTTCCTCCGCGCCCAGATAGGCGCCCAACTGCTTGCGCCCCCAATCGCTGTTGGTCGGATGCGTGATGGGCGCAAAGGCCGATACAGACAAAAACCGCCCCGGTAGCCGCATCGCCAGCGTCAGTGCACCGTGCCCACCCATGGAGTGCCCGGTAATTCCCTGGCGCGTCATGTCGAGGGCAAAGTTCTCTGCCAGCAGAGCGGGCAGTTCATCCGCGAGGTAGTCCCACATTTGAAAGTGTGGCTTCCAAGGGTCTTGGGTGGCGTTGACATAGAAACCGGCCCCCTGTCCCAGATCGTAGGCATCATCGTCTGCCACGCCTTCGCCCCGTGGCGAGGTGTCAGGAAAGACCAGCGCAATACCATGTTCAGCCGCCCAAGTCTGCGCGCCCGCCTTGGTCATGGCGTTTTCGTGGGTGCAGGTCAGGCCCGACAGATACCACAACACGGGCACCGGCCCATCCTGCGCCTCGGCGGGCAGGAAAAGGCCGAATGTCATGTCACAATTACAAGCGTCGGAATGGTGCGAGTAGACGCCTTGGGTGCCGCCAAAGCAGGCATTTTCGGACAGAGTTTTCACGGTCGATATTCCTTTCAAATAATGATGCGCAGGTCTTCACCCCACGAGGGTCAAAGACCGGTGACCCAGGCCACCACCAAGCTGACTGTAACAATGCTGAACGCCGTGGATACAAGGATTGCGGCGGACACGCGTTGCGGTGCGGCACCGTAGTGCTGCGCCAGCATATAGACGTTTCCCGCAACGGGTAAGGCGGCGGCGCAGATGATAACCCCCGCCTTGAACGGATCGACGCCAAACAGAAACAGCGCCGCAAAAGCCACGCAAAGTGGGTGCAGCACCAGCTTGCAAAAGCTCAGCCAGCCCGCGATTTCAATGCGTTCCGTCGATTTTGAGGCCAGCGATGCCCCGATGGCAAAAAGCGCGCCGGGTGTTGCGGCCCCGCCCAGGATTGCCAAAAACTCATTCATCGGATTGGGAATGGGAATGTGCAGACCGGACCAGACAAACCCCAGCGTGATGGCCACGATCATCGGGTTCTTGATCAGGCCCATGCCGATGGTGCGCAGCATCCGAAAGCTGATCTGCCCGTCGCGTGATCCGGTGATCAGGATCACGATGAGGCTGGCAAAGATCACCAGATCAACCGCCAGCGCCAGCAGGACCGGGCCAATCGCCTCTGGCCCCAGCAACAGCGTCAACATCGGCACGCCTAGAAAACCGGTGTTTCCGATCACGGCGCATTGCGCTTCGATCGCGTTGGTCGGCACGTCCAGCCCGCGCAAAAAGCCCACCAGGCTGGCAATGCCATATACAAAGGCTGTGCCCCACAGATATGCGATAACAAGGCGCGTGTCCCATACCTCGGCCAGCGACAGGTTTGCGGAGAAGCGGAACAGCATTGCCGACAGGGCAAAGTAGAACACGAACTTGGTCAGGTATGCGGTCGCCTCGGCCGAAAAGAACCGCGTACGCCCTGCCCAGTAGCCAAGGCCAATAAGGGCGAAGAACGGTAAGGTTTTCAGGAAGATCGCGAGCATGGGTACAGGGATATCCAGCCTGTCGCAGCGGCGCAACTGTTCTGGTCGGCAGGACGGCCATCGGTCACGACTGCGGTATGATTGACACGATCGCCGGTGTCGAAACCGAGCCGCGTGATGAAGACGCGTTTTAAGGCAAGAGCATGACCTAGCCCGATCCGATCAGCACCCCTGCGGCAAATACCAGCGCCCCACCCAGAACGACCTGAAACGCGGCGCGGAAAAACGGGGTTTCCATGAATTTGTTTTGGATCCAGGCAATTGCCCAGAGTTCAACAAACACCACGATGATTGCTATGACCGTGGCAGTCCAAAAATCAGTGATCAAATAGGGCAAAGCGTGGCCCAAACCGCCGACAGTGGTCATGATGCCCGAGGCAAATCCGCGCTTGATCGGGGAGCCACGCCCCGACAATTCCCCATCGTCAGACGCCGCTTCGGTAAAGCCCATTGAGATGCCGGCACCTACCGATGCGGCCAAGCCAACCAGAAAAGTGGTCCATGTATTATGGGTGGCAAATGCAACGGCAAAGATCGGCGCGAGCGTCGACACCGACCCATCCATCAACCCGGCAAGCCCCGGTTGCACCCAAGTCAGGATGAATTGACGATGCGCGCGGCGGTCTTCGTCGTCGCGGCTGTCCGGTGGCAGATGGGTTTGCTCCAGATCATCTGCTGTAGCCTGATGGCCGGCCTCGGCAGCGGCCAGATCGCCCAGCAACTTGCGGGTGTCGGCATCTGTCGTGCGCGCGGCGGCTGCCAGATAAAACTTTTCTGCGTCCTGTTCCATTGCAGCGGCTTCGGCGCGGATACGTTCGACGCCGAGGTTCTGGATAAGCCAAACCGGGCGGCGCGCGTAATAGCCCGATACATGTTCGCGTCGGATCAGCGGGATAACGTCGCCAAAGCGCTTCTGGTGCAGATCAATCAGGCGTTTGCGGTGGTCGTCCTCTTCGGCTGCCATGCCATCGAACACCGCGGCGCTGTCGGGGAATTCGTTGCGCAGGGTCTCGGCATAGCCGCGATAGATCCGCGCATCGTCTTCCTCGGACGAGATGGCAAGGGCCAACACCTCCTGTTCGGAGAGATCTTTGAAACGCTTTCGGTTCAGGGCGAGAGGCATGGGTAAGTCCAACTTGTTTAGAACAATTCTAATTGTAGGTACGGCAAACGGCAACAGGCTAACGCGCGGTCCAACACATTTAGCCCTTGGAACTGAACGATCCGGTTTATATCCTGTATGTCAGTCAATCGGAGCAACCATGAACGCCACAGCCCCAACCATACGCAAAGGCCGTAAGTACGATCAGGTGCTGGACGGGGCGCGCAGCGTGTTCATGGCTGATGGTTTCGAAGGCGCAAGCGTGGATGAAATAGCCCGTGTCGCAGCGGTGTCAAAGGCGACGCTTTACAGTTATTTTCCAGACAAGCGGTTGCTTTTCATGGAGGTGGCGAACTGCGAATGCCGACGTCAATCTTGCGATGCCCTCGACAGTCTCGATATGGCGGCACCGCCGCGCGAGGTGCTGACGCAGGCCGGGATACACTTCCTGCGCTTCATCACGTCGAAGCTGGGCCAGCAGGTGTTTCGCATCTGCGTGGCCGAATCCGACCGATTCCCGGAGTTGGGGCGGCAGTTCTATAATTCCGGCCCGGCGATTATGCGGACGGAAATGGCCCATTATTTCGAACAGGCCGAGGCGCGTGGCGAATTAAAGATCGACGATCGCGTGTTGGCGGCGGATCAATTTGGCGAGTTATGCAAGGCGGATTTATGGCCTCGCCTTATGTTCGGCGTCAGCAAAAGCGTCACCGAAGAAGAGATCGCCCGCGTGGTCCACAGCGCGGTGGACATGTTTATGGCGAGGTATGGCACATGAGATTTGTCGTTTTGGCATCACTGCTTCTGACTGGTTGCGCTGACGTAACCGCGACACCGCCCTCACCATCAGAATGCAATGCTCAGGCTTGGGTCAGGCTCGTCGGGCAACCGGCCACGGCGGCACTTGTTGTGCCCGAACCAAAGCGGCTGTACCGGCTTGGCGATCCGGTCACGATGGATTTTCGGCCGGACCGCGTGAATGTTGTGCTCAGCGATACAGACACGATCATCGACGTGAAATGCGGATGACCTGAAGCCAGGAACTGCACTCCCTCAGCGTTGAGGCAGGCGCAAATGCCGCCTGCCTCAGCTTTCAAGCTTTGCCGCGCAGATCCAGAATACGCACCGCCTTGCCCTCTGACCGCGCGACGCTGCCCGCATCGCTGACGTCGACCGCCACGGAAAGCCCGACTGTCTGTTTGATTTGCGCCGAAAGCGTCTTGGCCGCGCGCGCGCGTGCTTCGTCTGTTACACTGGCATCGGCACACTCGCATAGTACGCGCATCTGATCCATACGGCCTGGACGGCTGAGTTCGATCTGGAAGTGCGGCGCCAGATCAGGGGTCGCCATGAGCGCTTCTTCGATCTGTGTGGGAAACACATTTACGCCGCGCAGGATGATCATATCGTCGCTACGTCCCGTCACCTTTTCCATCCGGCGCATGGATCGCGCAGTGCCCGCCAGAAGACGCGTCAGGTCCCGGGTGCGGTAGCGGATAACCGGAAAGGCCTGTTTGGTCAGTGACGTAAAGACCAGCTCGCCGATTTCACCGTCCTCCACGGGCTGGCCGGTGTCGGGGTTGATGATTTCGGGGTAAAAGTGGTCTTCCCATATGTGCAGCCCGTCTTTCGTCTCGACACACTCCATCGACACGCCAGGGCCCATAACTTCGCTCAACCCATAGATGTCGACTGCGTGCATATCAAAGGCCTGCTCAATCTCAAGCCGCATGGCGTTCGTCCAGGGCTCTGCGCCAAAAATGCCAACTTGCAGGGACGTGGCGCGCGGGTCGATCCCCTGCGCGGCAAATTCGTCGAGGATCGACAATGCGTAGGACGGGGTGACAGTGATGCCCTTGGGCTGAAAATCCTCAATCAGACGGACTTGGCGTGGTGTCATGCCGCCGGAAATCGGCGTGGTCGTCAGCCCTAGCGCATCTGCGCCCAGATGGATGCCCAGCCCGCCGGTAAACAGGCCATAACCATAGGCATTATGTAGCATGTCACCCGGCCGCATCCCTGCGGCACGAAGCGAGCGCGCGACGACGGTGCCCCAATTGACGAGATCGTCCTTTGTATAGCCCACCACTGTTGGCTGCCCGGTCGTGCCTGAAGACGCATGAATGCGCGCCACCTGTTCGCGCGGCACGGCGAACATACCAAAGGGATAGTTATCACGCAGATCGCTTTTCACTGTGAACGGAAAGCGCGCCAGATCGGCCAGATCATGCAGGTCGTCCGGGTGTACCCCTGCGGCGTCAAAACTTTGTTTGTAGAAGGGAACATTATCGTAAGCATGGCGCAGCGACCATTTTAGACGACTGACTTGCAGCGCGGAGATTTCGTCACGGCTGGCGATTTCGATCGGGTCCAGCGTATTTCTGGCAGGGGTAAGATCTTGCATCAGGACGGTGCCTCCTCTGAGAAAAGCTGGCCTTGGATGGTGCGGGACAGGCCCCGGAAAAGGGCGATCGTGCGGCCGTCAGACCCGGACACAGCCACGTCATAGACGCCGGAACGGCCGCTGCGCGACACTTCGGTCGCTGTCGCAGTCAGACGTTCACCCGATTTTCCAGGTGTCAGATATGTAATCTGGTTCTGCTGGGCCACGGTGATCTGATTGTAGCTGTTGCACGCAAAGGCAAAGGCACTATCGGCCAGCGAAAAAATGAAACCGCCATGACAAATGCCATGCCCGTTCAGCATGTCTGGCCGCACATCCATGGATAGTACGGCCCGTCCGGGTGCAATCTGATCGATCGTCATTCCCAAACCGGCAGAGGCGGAATCCTGTGCGAACATCAGTTCGGCGCACCTCTGTGCGCGGGCCTCTGGTGTCATGCTTGCGCTCCATCATGTTTCATATTTTTTATTGCTGGCATAATCCTGTAACGCTTTCAACAGGTTTGATCTGGTCGATCTGGGCTTGATTTGGCGCGCGAAGGGCGCAACTGTCAAATTATGACGATGCAGATCCCCCCGTCGGTCACGCCGTTCGAGCGTCCGGCAGAGCAGGTTTCATTCCACCGCACGGAACTGTCGGCGATTTTGTCGCTCTATGGACAGATGGTCGCCGCTGGGGAATGGCGGGACTATGGGATTTCCTGTCTGCGCGAGGTGGCTGTGTTTTCAGTGTTTCGCCGTACCGCTGAAATTCCGCTTTACCGCATCGAGAAGCGGCCCAAGCTGCGCAGTCGGCAGGGAATTTATGCAGTTGTCGGACCCGGTGGGCAGATCTTGCGGCGTGGCCATGACCTAAAGCAAGTGCTGCGCGTGCTGGAGCGCAAGCTGATCCGTGCGGTGAAATAGGACGAGCTGAAAGAGCTAAAGCCGCCGGTGTGATGTTACCGGCCCATCACCGGCTTTTTCGATGCGCGAGATGGCATCGTTGATCGTCTCATAGGTCACGGCCATGGCATGGGCATTGGCGTGGATCATCGTATTGTCATCACTCACCAAAGCAACATGGCCTTTCCAGAACAACAAGTCGTTGCGCCGATACGGCCCCGTCACCGCTGTTCCGAGGCTGGTTTCCTGTTGATCGCTGTCACCGGGGCAGGGTGCGCCGCAGGCCAGCAGCGCGGCCTGCACCAACCCGGAACAATCAATTCCCCATCGACTGTTGCCACCCCAAAGATAGGGTGTTCCCAGGAACAATGCAGCGACTGCTGCGGGGTCATCGTGCCGATGGTCTGCCGGGGCAAGATGTGTCAGCGGGATAAATCCGTGCGGGGTTGTCGCAAAAGAACCCTCGGTTGCGGTCACAGTGACTTCAGAACCGTAGCTGAGACTTAAAAGGTCAGGTGATTTCAGATTGGCGGAAGTGTAGGCATGGGTGGCAGGCACGCTGACGCGGTGGGTTGGTACGCTGTCGGTTTCCGTCAGGGCCGCTGTCGAAACATAACCGCAGTAGTTATCCTTGACCGCCTGTACATAGGCCCATCCATCAGCCTCGTTCAATTTGATAACCGCAGCACCCAAGAGCAACTGGCGATCGCGGGGGCCATCGGGGCGGCGGCACAGGTCGACGACCGGCCGACAGACCCGGGCGGGCAAGGCGGTTTTGACCAATTTTGGGTCCGGTGTCAGGCGCGCGTCCGTCATAGGTCGAACAATGGTGTAAGTGCCGCATGCAGGGCGCGGGTGGCTTGGCCGACGCCGCCTTTTGGGCGGGCCGGGGCATCGCTGGGTTGCCAGCCGTAGATGTCAAAATGCGCATATTTGCTGTCGGTGACGAAACGGCGCAGGAACAGTGCCGCGGTAATACACCCGGCAAAGCCACCCTTGGGCGCATTGTCGAGATCGGCAATGCCGGGTTCGATCATTGCCTCGTAGGGCGCGTGAAACGGCATCCGCCAGACCGGATCGGCATGGGTTGCCGCTTGCGTTTCCAAGGCGTCGACAAAGACGGGGTCGTCGCTGAAGTAGGGGGCGAGGTCGGGGCCAACGGCCACACGCGCAGCACCTGTCAGCGTGGCCATCGAGATGATTTGATCGGGCTTTTCCTCATCCGCGAGAGCCAGTGCATCGGCCAGAACCAGTCGACCTTCGGCATCGGTGTTGTTGATTTCGACCGTCAGACCCTTGCGCGATGTCAGGATGTCCTGCGGGCGGAAGGCATTGCCGGAAACTGAATTCTCTACCGCCGGGATCAGCACGCGCAACTGTACGCCCAGGCTTGTGGCCATGATCATATGGGCCAGACCCAGCACGGCAGCCGCCCCGCCCATGTCCTTTTTCATCAGCCCCATTGACGCGCCGGGCTTTAGGTTGAGACCGCCAGTATCAAAACAGACGCCCTTGCCTACAAGCGTCAGCTTGGGCCCTTTCGTCCCCCAACGCATGTCGATCAGCCGTGGTGCGCGGTCGGCAGCGCGGCCAACGGTGTGGATCATTGGCAGGTTCTGCGCCAGTAGATCGTCACCAGTTATAACGGTGATCGTGGCGCCATGTTCATCGGCTAGCCGACGTGCGGCGGCCTCGAGGTCGGGTGGTCCCATATCTGAGGCCGGCGTGTTGATCAGATCACGTGTCAGGGCCTCGCCGGTGACGAGCGCCGTGATATGCTGCGCATCGACCCCGGCAGGCGCGACTAGGCGGGCCAGTAGGGGCGGCTGCGCGTGGTAGCGATCAAAGCGATAGCCAGCCAAAAGCCAGCCCAACGCCTCGTTTGCCAATTGAACATCCGGTACGCCCGATGCGATTTGGTAATCTCCCTTGGGCAGTTTTGCGACCGCCGCCGCGAGGTGAAAGCGCGCGCGCGCGCGGCTTGCCTCGGTGCCATACCCCGCAAGGGCCATCATCGGCGCGCCATCGGCCCCCGCAATGGCCAGCGCCTGCCCCAGTGCGCCTGTAAACCCATTGGCGGTGACCCACGCCTGAACGGGGGCCGATTGGCGCGCATGCCACTCTTCAAACTGATCCTCTGCCAGAACGTGCAGGGGCAGGGCGCTATCGGAAGGCGTGGCAAATGCGAGTGTCATGTAAGACCTTTAAGGGATTGGAATTGCCCCGCAGCCTAATCATTCTTGACCTGCCCGCAAGCGGTCAGATCGTGATGTCCTGCAAATCCCAGATTGCGGTCAAAGACCGTTCTCCGATGCGGATCAGCCGCGACAACGTGGCGGCGAGGCCCACGGCATCGCTGGTGTCGATACATAGAATCACGTCCTGCGCTACCGGCGACAGGGCCTGCATTCCGACCTGATCAGCAATGGCGATCAAGGTATGGGTCGCCTTGCGCAAACCCACCCAATCCTGTGCCCGGTAAAGTCTGTCACAGCTGGACATCCGCAGCGCCAGTTCTTCCATCGCGCGGCAGACGACATCTTCGGCTCCGACCTCACCCAATTGCGCGTATAGCGCGCCAAGGCGATCCTGATCGACGGAGACATGCTCCGTTGGTCGAATTTTCAAAAGTTGCATTGTTTTCACCCCAAACTCAGCCCCCACGGCCCTGTCGCAATATGACCCCTACAGATGTGCAAATGGTTGAGGCGCAAACGCATTTTCCCTCGAATTCGTTAGGAATTTGGGATATCTGCGTGTGAGCATATTCCGAGGGAGCTAAGCACGTGGATAAGGCCAAGGCACTGCCATCGTATCTTTTGCAACGTTATCATGGCTGGAAAGCCACCAGCTATACCGAGAACCAGGCCTGGTATCGAAGGCTGGCGGCAGAAGGGCAGCGGCCGCGTGCGATGGTGATCTCGTGCTGTGATAGCCGCGTGCATGTTACGTCGATCTTCGGGGCGGACCAGGGTGAGTTCTTTATCCACCGCAACATTGCGAACCTGGTGCCGCCCTATCAACCTGACGGCGACCACCACGGGACATCGGCGGCGGTGGAATATGCGGTGCGGGTGCTGAAAGTGGCGCATCTGATCGTGCTGGGCCATTCCAATTGCGGTGGCGTGCAGGGGTGTATCCACATGTGTCAGGGCCAGGCCCCCGAGCTGGAGGCGAAAGACAGTTTTGTCGGCCGTTGGATGGACATTCTGCGCCCCAAATATGATCTTGTCGCCGATCTGGAAGACCCGCTGCACCAGCAGCGGCAGTTGGAAAAGCACGCAGTGATGATTTCGCTGGAAAACCTGATGACCTTCCCGTGGATCAACGAAAAGGTCGATAGCGGCGAATTGAGCCTGCACGGGCTTTGGACCGACATCGGCGAAGGTGGGCTGGAGTATTACAGTACCGACAAAGAGAGCTTTCAGCCAGTGTAAGGCAGCGATGCAGACATGAAAAAGGGGGCCGAATTGGCCCCCTTTTGTTATCAGACTGGTCGTTGTGATCAGCCCTTTTTCAGAACTTCACGCCCCAGCAGCTCAGCGATCTGCACGGCGTTCAGTGCGGCCCCCTTGCGAAGGTTGTCGCTGACGCACCACAGGTTCAGACCGTTATCAATCGTGCTGTCCTGGCGGATGCGGCTGATGAAGGTGGCGAAATCGCCAACGCATTCAACCGGTGTGACGTAGCCACCGTCTTCGCGCTTGTCGATCACCATGATGCCGGGGGATTCGCGCAGAATGTCGCGGGCCTCAGCTTCGTCGAGGTGGTCTTCAAATTCGATGTTGATCGCTTCGGAATGGCCAACAAAGACCGGCACACGCACGCAGGTGGCTGTGACCTTGATCTTGGAATCGATGATTTTCTTGGTCTCGGCAACCATCTTCCATTCTTCCTTGGTCGAACCGTCTTCGAGGAAGACGTCGATGTGGGGAATGACATTGAAAGCGATCTGCTTAGTGAATTTGCGCGGCGGCTTGTTGTCCGTTGGGTTATAAATGCTCTTGGTCTGATCCCAAAGCTCATCAATGCCTTCCTTGCCCGCGCCGGACACGGATTGATACGTGCTGACCACGACCCGCTTGATCGTTGCTCGGTCGTGCAGCGGCTTCAACGCGACAACCATCTGGGCGGTCGAGCAGTTCGGGTTGGCGATGATGTTCTTTTTGGAATAGCCGTGGATTGCCTCTGGGTTCACTTCAGGAACGATCAGCGGCACGTCGACATCATAGCGATAGAGCGACGAGTTATCGATCACAACGCAACCAGCCTTAGCGGCGGCGGGGGCGTATTTCTTGGTCGCCTCGGAACCGACGGCAAAAAGAGCGATGTCCCAGCCCGTGAAGTCAAATGTATCAAGGTCCTTGGACTTAAGCGTTCGGTCCCCAAAGCTGACTTCGGAACCCATGGATTTTCGGCTGGCCAAGGCCACGATTTCGTCCACGGGGAACTGGCGCTCGGCCAGGATGTTCAGCATTTCGCGGCCCACATTGCCTGTGGCGCCCACGACGGCGACGCGATAACCCATCTGATTACTCCAATATGTCTGTGTGATGGTCGCAGCCGTTTAACGCGCCTGAACAGCAAAGGCCAGCGCATGTTGGGGGCTTTGCCCCCGCCGCGTCTAATGCATCGCCTTAGGGCTAGGTGCAGCTAAAAAGAACTGGCGTCAGAGAACTTTGATTACGTCCTTGTCGATAGCCAGCATATAGCCCCGCCGTGCGATATTCTTGACCAGAAGCTCCGAGACAAGCTGATTGCCCAGCGTGTCGCGCAGGCGTTTGATGCGGGTGGCGCCCGCGGCTTCGTCACAGTCAGCGGCGTTGCGGCCTGAAATCATGCCTTCGATCTCCGACCCGGACAGCACATCGTCGTCCATCCGCGCCTCGGCCAGTATCGACATCGTCTCCATCGCGGCGGCGGTCAGCTTGAAACCAAGGTTGTTCAGGTAGACGGTGTTTTCCTCGCGGCTGATCAGCAGAGAATTCACCTGAATCCCCGTGCGTTCGATCTGGGCCATGCGGCGGTTAAAGCTGATCAGCATGATCAGAAACACCACGGCAGCGATCAACATGGCGGTGGCAAAAATCAGCAGGACAATGATCACCACCCGGTAGCCTGACAACGTATCGGAAAAGGCGGTCCCGGACTGCGCGAGTATTTCCAGCAGCTTGATTTCGGCCTGGGTGGTCAGATCATCGTTTTCGATGAAAATTCGTTCGACGCGGGCATTAAAGACGTTGGCATCGGGCAGCGCCCAAAGCAGCAACAGCGCCCCTGCCAGCAACACTGCTACGATGGCGGCAATGCCGCCCCCTACGAAACGCCCACCGACGCGCCGCATATCAGAAGCGGAGGTAGTATGTTCCTGCACTGTCTTTCCTTTGTGCCAAGCCGTCATCGCCAAACACAGACAGTATATTCAGCAATGTCCAGCCCTGAGACGCAAGACGTGCCGAGAGTTCTGCCTGTGCGCTGCCTGCATCGCAGGCCCCAGAGATCTGCGCCACACCATAATGCAGGCGCAGAGGATTGTCTTGCTTTGCCTTGTAATCGGCATAGCAGCCGGCTGCTGCCGCTGCGGGCAGTGCCAGTGTGACCATCAAGACGGTCATGAGGGAAAGACATGTGTTTTTCATATGTTTTTAATGCGCTTTTACGCGCTGATATTCAATATCCAATGCCGTTGGCCCGCGTTGTTATCGGATAACAGGGGGCTGTTATTGCCTGTCTTGGCCGACACCCCCAATTTCATTTCACAACAGTTCATTCGGCCTAAGTGCACGACCTATCCGTGCTGATAATAAGAAAGGATCAAACCCATGTACCGCAAAGTAATTGCAACGATCGCCGCTGCTTCTATCGCTTTAACCGCGCTCGGTTCTGTCCCGGCCTATGCGGGTGACAAGGACGTTGCACGCGCCCTCGCGGCGATTCTAGGGGTCGCGGTTGTGGGTAAGATCATTCACGACAAAAAGAAGGACAGGGAACGTGAAGAGGCTGCGGCGCGTGAGCGGCATATCCCCGTCTACGAAGCCCCGCGTCGCCACCGCCCCTATGTCGACCCACGGCCTGCACCGCGCCGGGTTGACCCCAAGCCGCTGCCGCGCCGTGTCGATCGCAAGCTGTTGCCCGCCAACTGTTTCCGCAGCTTCGACACCCGTCGCGGCAAGGTGCAGATGTTCGGGCAGCGCTGCTTAGAGAATAATTACCGCTATGCCGACAGGTTGCCGTCTTTCTGCGCTCAGCGCATCCAGACCAACCGTGGGCTGCGCCACGGGTACGATGCCCGCTGTCTGCGCGATGCGGGATACCGCTTGGCCCGTGGGTAACCACGTGCCTTGACCGGGTGGCGCGTCCCTGCTGCCTGGTATCGGAAAGGGGAGATGTTCGGGCATCTCCCCTTTCTTTTTTGTTGCACTACCGCGCCTCATGCGGTTTTCCCGGTCGTATGACACCTGATTATGAATTTGAGCGCGCGGCCATCGCGCAGGGCTTTTCCACCATTGCTGGTGTTGATGAGGTCGGGCGCGGGCCGCTGGCCGGGCCAGTCACCGCCGCCGCCGTTGTCTTGTCGCCTGACCGCATCCCCAAGGGGTTGAACGATTCCAAAGCGCTCACCGCCAAGGCGCGCGAACGGTTATATGATGAGATCATGACCTGCGCCGACGTCTGCATTGCCCACGCCAGTGTCCAGGAAATAGAAGATCTGAATATTTTGCGCGCCAGTCACCTTGCGATGACACGGGCGCTGGCAGGGCTTGGCAAACCCGCGGACTATGCGCTGATCGACGGGAACATGATCCCGCGTGATTTGACCCTCCCGGCACAGACAATCGTGAAGGGAGACGCGCGATCTGTGTCTATTTCAGCGGCCTCAATTGTGGCGAAAATATGTCGCGACAGGATCATGGTGGATTTGGCGCAACAGCATCCCGGCTATGGCTGGGAGACCAACATGGGATATGGATCAAAAAGACACATCGCCGCGCTGCAAAATCTTGGTGTGACCCCACACCATAGACGTTTGTTCAAGCCAGTGCACAATATCTTGTATCAAGACAATTTCTTAACTGATTGATTCAAAAAAGAAATTGACCGCGAATCGCCTATGACTCATTCTGTACTCAACCAATGAGCGCACAAGCGCCGGGACAGAGGCAGAGATATGAAAACCATGACAAAGGGTGCTGCGGCACTTCCCTTGAACACGATTATTGCGGGTGATTGCATTGAGGCGATGAACGCCTTGCCGGAGGAGTCGGTCGATCTGATCTTCGCCGATCCGCCATATAACCTGCAACTGCGGGGCGATTTGCATCGGCCGGATAATTCCAAGGTCGATGCAGTCGATGATGAATGGGATCAATTCGCCAGCTTCAAGGTCTATGACCAGTTCACCCGCGCATGGCTCAAGGCCGCACGGCGCCTTTTGAAACCCAATGGCGCGATTTGGGTTATTGGCAGCTATCACAACATTTTCCGCGTAGGGTCCGCGTTGCAGGATCAGGGGTTCTGGATTTTGAATGATGTGGTTTGGCGCAAGTCGAACCCGATGCCGAATTTCCGTGGCAAACGGTTTACCAATGCCCATGAGACAATGATCTGGGCGGGCAAGTCCGAGGCCAGCAAATATACCTTCAACTACGAGGCGTTAAAGGCGCTGAACGAAGGTATCCAGATGCGCAGCGATTGGGTCCTGCCGATCTGTACGGGCCATGAGCGCCTGAAGGACGAGGCCGGCGATAAGGCGCATCCGACACAGAAACCTGAGAGCCTGCTGCACCGTATCCTGGTAGGGTCGACCAATCCGGGCGACGTGATCTTGGACCCGTTTTTTGGCACAGGGACTACCGGGGCCGTGGCCAAGATGCTGGGCCGCGATTTTATCGGGATCGAACGCGAGGAAGCATACCGCAAGGTCGCTATGAAGCGCATCTCGATGACCCGCAAGTTCGACAACGAAGCGCTTCAGACCACCACATCGAAACGCGCAGAACCACGTGTGCCCTTTGGTCAGTTGGTCGAACGCGGCATGTTGCGCCCCGGCGAGCAGCTTTATTCAATGAATGGCCGCCACAAAGCCAAGGTGCGCGCCGATGGCACATTGATCGGCAGCGATGTCAAAGGGTCAATTCACCAAGTTGGAGCAGCCTATGAAAAGGCGCCTAGCTGCAATGGGTGGACCTATTGGTGCTACAAAAAAGACGGAAAGAATGTCCCCATCGACATTCTGCGTCAGCAGATCAGGGCCGAAATGGCCAACTGATCACCCTCAAGTTTTCTGAACACCGCCGGTGCCCTGCGACCTTTGGAATAAGGTACGCCACTAAGGGCACTCACCTTGACCCTGCCCTTGTGGCGGGGTTTTTTTGGTCTCACGCTAGCTTAGCCGCCTTTTTTGCCCTCGCAGCTGTTTCAGCGCCGCCTCGACATAGCGGGCGTCGAATTCGGCCTTGTTGACCACATAGAGCACACCGGCAGAGGCCGCTTTTTCCCACATAAAGGGTGACGGCCAGTCGCTGACCATGATCACCGGGGTTTCGGCGTGATGCTTGTCCGTCGCCAATTCCATTGCAAAATGCGCGCCCAGCCCATCGGGCAGGTTGTTGTCCAGCAAGATCAGAGCCTTTCTGCCCGTTGCCAAAGCGCGACGTGCAGCCCCAAGGCTGGTTGCCACCTCAATCCGCAATCCCTGATGGGATTGGTGCAGGATGCGGCGCAGTTTTTCCTGATCAAATTCGCTGTCTTCGACGATCAGGCATACGCCATCGCGTCCCGGCTTAACGGTACTCGTCTCAAAACGCATAAATCCCACTCCACTGGTTGCGCCCCAACAGAGGTGCCATGGAATGTTTAATATTGCGTGTGTCCGCTCAGCGCGGCAGCGGCGTTGTGCCTTTGTTGTAATCCGACCAATCGGTAATTTCGGGGTAATACATGTCGCGCCATTTGCGCACCCTTGGGTTCATGATGCGCCGCCACAGCGGTGGCACCATCGCGGCCATGGTCATTACCGGATAGCCATAGGGCAGTTGCGGTGCATCGCCCGCGCCGTAGGTTTGAAGCACCGGAAAGCGCCGATCGGGTTTATAGTGGTGATCAGAATGCCGTTGCAGGTTGATGAGCAGCCAATTCGATGCACGATGTGCGGCATTCCATGAATGACGTGGTTGCACGTGCTCGTATTTGCCATCCCCCAGATGTTTGCGAGTGAGCCCATAGTGTTCGATGTAATTCACCAGCTCCAACTGCCAGATCGCTACACCTGCTTGGACGAGGAAGAGCCCGACACCACCCCAGCCCCCCAACACGAGTGCCAGCAGCAAGAAAGCCCCCTGCAGCGCCCAGTATTTGAAAAACGGGTTGCTGGGATCAGTCCAGGGAAGGTCCTTGCGGGCCAGCATTTTTTGTTCCGCGCGAAAGGCCGACTTCAGCGATTGCCGCAGGACGCGCGGATAAAAGCGGTGAAAACCCTCGTTATAATGTGCGGTCACCGGATCGCGTGGCGTGGCGACATAGCGGTGGTGAACCAGTAGGTGTTCAGAGCGGAAGTGCGAATACATCACCATGGCCAGCAGGAAATCAGCCAAGAACCTTTCGGTCTTGTTCTTCTGGTGCATCAATTCGTGGCTGTAGTTGATGCCGATGGTCCCGGTAATCACGCCCACGCCGAAAAAAAGAAAAATTCGTTCGGCTATGCCCAGATGCGCGGCGCGCGTGGCATAAAAGATCAGGCCGAATACGGTGATGAATTGCAACGGCACCCAGACCAGCGTGACAACGCGATACCAAAATAGGTCTTCTTCGGTGGCATCCAGATCGGCGTTATCAAGGTTCAGGCCCAGAACGGCGTCAAGTAACGAAAAAAGGTACCAGGTGACCAACGGTAGCAACGCAATGCTCCACCCGCCCTGCATTGCGCAGAACCATGCCAGCGGGATCAGCAGCAACGACATCCAGAAAGGCAGCGCGCGGGATAGGCGGGCAAGGTCTGCGGGCGCGATGATGCGGCTGGTCATTTTGGTCACCTTTGTTGGATCGTGGCAGATATAACGCATTCCACGCAGGGCACAAAGCCTGACGCAGCGCTCATCGTGCCAGATCGAAGGCTTTGCGCATGACAGTTGGCAGATCGGTCGGGCTGAACTGGTTTGGCGGGATGAATTGCCCCGCCTGAGGCGTCGCGTGCGCAGGCACTTGGGCGTGCTGCACGGTCAACATCAAATGGAAATGGGTGAAGGTATGGCGCACTTCGCCGGTAACCGTCCGCCAGTCAGCCGCAATTGGTGGCAGGCCTTGCGGGCGTGGCTCTGTCGCGTCCAACCAGTCAGAGCCGGGCCAGCCTAGCATGCCCCCCAGCAGGCCCTTGTCGGGGCGGGTTTCCAGCAGCCATGCGCCATCAACGCGTCGCGCCAGATAAACGGTGCCGTGGCGAATGGGTTTTGGCTTTTTCGGAATTTTGCGCGGCAGTGATGCGGCGGTGCCTTCACGCCGGGCGGCGCAGGGGTCACGCCAGGGGCAGATGCCGCAGGCCGGAGATTTCGGTGTGCAGATCGTGGCACCCAAATCCATCACCGCCTGAGCATAATCGCCGGGGCGGTGTACGGGCGTCAGCGCGTCAGCGCGCGTCATCAGCTCCGGCTTGGCCCCGGGCAGGGGTGTGTGGATGTCATACAGTCGTGACATCACCCTTTCCACATTGCCGTCCAGCACGGCAAAAGGCAGATCGAAGGCGATGGATGAAATGGCCGCCGCAGTGTAGGGACCAATCCCCGGCAAGGCCAGAAGTGCGGCGTGATCCGCAGGAAAGACGCCGCCGTGATCCGCCACCACCGCGCGGGCGCATTTCAACAGATTGCGGGCGCGCGCGTAGTAGCCAAGCCCCGCCCATTCAGCCATGACATCGGCATCGGCAGCCGTGGCAAGGGCGTGCACATCGGGCCAACGTGCGGTAAAGCGGGCAAAATAGTCGCGAACTGTTGCAACGGTGGTTTGCTGCAACATGATTTCGCTCAGCCACACACGATAGGGATCGGGCGCAAAGCCCGACTGCCGCGCACCGGGCGGCACGCGCCATGGCAGGCTGCGGGCGTGGGTGTCGTACCACTCCAGCAGGATCGGCGGCAGATCGCTGGTATCTGGGGTTTCACGCAATGTTTATGGCCTTTCGGGCTGCTTTGGCTGGTGATGCACGGGCAAACCTTTATGTATGTGGTGACATCCGGGAAACATAGACATGCCGCCACGTCGTACCAGTACAAAAGGGTTCAAACGGACCGACAGCCTGTTATCGGGCCAAATTCGCAAGGCGAGCGAAACCCGTGGCTTTGCGCAATCGCGCTTGTTGACCCATTGGGCCGAGATCGCAGGCGAAGACACTGCCGCCGTCGCGCAACCTGTCGAAGTCAGCTATGGCCGGGGTGGCATGGGCGCGACCCTTACCTTGCTGACCACCGGCGCGAATGCACCAATGCTTGAGATGCAAAAGGAGCAGTTGCGCACGCGGGTGAACGCCGTTTACGGCTATAATGCCATTGCCCGGGTGCGGATCACCCAGACCGCTGCCACAGGATTTGCCGAAGGCCAGGTGGCCTTTGCCCACAAGCGCCCCAAAGCAAAAATGGCAGCGTCAGACCCCGTCTTGCGGCAAAAAGCTGCTGAGGCTGCGCGCCCAGTAGCCGACGAAGGGTTGCGCGACGCCCTTGCACGTCTGGGCGAGAACATATTGAACAAGACCAACACCTGACGAAGACGACAAAGGAATATCCAATGAATCGAAGAAATGTAATCCTCGGCGGTATCGCTGTTCTTGGCGTCGGCGGCTGGTTCGCGGCCAACCAGTTCGGCACCAATCCTGCCAACAGCACGGCAATCACACCTCTTGCCGGGGCCGCGAATGCCCAAACAGCGGATGTGGATACATCCGGTATCACCGATATGGTGATGGGCGATGCTGATGCGCCGGTGACAATGGTGGAATATGCGTCCTTCACCTGTCCGCATTGCGCGACGTTTCACACCACCGCCTTCAAGCAGCTCAAGGCCGATTATATCGACACCGGTAAGGTAAAGTTCATTTACCGCGAGGTCTATTTTGATCGCTTTGGTCTTTGGGCGTCGATGGTGGCGCGTTGTGGTGGCGAACAGAAGTTCTTTGGCATTACCGATCTAATTTACAAATCCCAGTCCGAATGGACGCGCGCAGGTGAACCTGCCGCCATCGTAGAGGAATTGCGCAAGATCGGACGTCTGGCCGGGCTGGATAACGAGAAGTTGGATGAATGCCTGCAAGACGCCGAACAAGCAGAGGCATTGGTGGCTTGGTTCACTAAGAACTCTGAAGAGGACGAGATCACGAGCACGCCAAGCTTCATCATCGACGGTAAGAAACAATCCAATATGTCCTATGACGAGATGAAGGGAATCCTCGACGAGGCGCTGGCGGGCTGATGACAGCACCACTGGCGGGATTGAAAGTTGTCGAACTGGCACGGATTCTGGCTGGCCCTTGGGCTGGTCAAACCCTGTCAGATCTCGGCTGCGAGGTCATCAAGGTTGAAAGCCCCGCAGGGGATGACACCCGCCAATGGGGCCCCCCCTTTGTCACGCGGGACGACGATGTGTCGGCGTCCTATTTCCATTCGACCAATAGGGGCAAAGCGTCGGTAACCATCGACTTTCGAACCGACGAAGGACAGGCGCAGCTTAAGGCGCTGTTGGCCGATGCTGATATCCTGATCGAAAATTTCAAGACCGGCGGTCTGGCGAAATACGGGCTGGATTACGCCAGTCTCGCGCCGCAGTTTCCCAAGCTGATCTATTGTTCGATCACCGGGTTCGGCCAGACCGGTCCCTATGCCCACCGTGCGGGATACGATTTCATCATTCAGGGCATGTCGGGCCTGATGTCGATCACCGGAGAGCCGGACCGGCAGCCGCAGAAGTCCGGAATGGCGATCACCGATATTTTTACCGGCGTGTATGCCAGCACTGCCATTCTTGCCGCCCTACACCAGCGCAGCCAGACCGGCGTGGGTCAGCATATTGACATGGCTTTGCTGGATTGTGCCGTGGCGATCACGGGCAATCAGGCAATGAACTATCTGACGACAGGTGTCGCCCCGACGCGCATGGGCAATGCCCACCCTAATCTGACGCCTTACGAGGTATTCGAATGTTTGGATGGTCATCTGATCATCGCCACTGGCAACGATGGCCAATATCAGCGCCTGTGCCGGTTGTTGGGGCTGGACGACATGGCGGTATCGCCAGATTACGCCCGCAATGCTGACCGGGTTGCGAACCGGCCAGAGATGATCCGGCGCCTGACGGGCGCAACGCGTCTGCGCACGCGCGATGATCTGCTGGCGGCCTGCGAAGCCGATGGTGTACCTGCCGGGCCTATCAACGACATGGCTGATGTGATGGCCGATCCGCAGGTGGTGGCACGTGGCATGCAGGTGGAACTTGACGGGGTGCCCGGCCTGCGGTCGCCGTTCACCTTTTCGGGTGCCGACTTGGCGTTGCATCGCCCTGCGCCAAAACTCGGTGAAGATAACTAGCCCAGCTTAGGCAGTTGCTTCAACGCGTCATGTAATGGGTTTTCCGCAGGCAGGCTCAGGCGTACAGGCAATGTGATTACCTTGGTCCGAAAGGCAGGCGGCAGGCGCACGGCGTCTTTTTCTGTGGTGACCAATTGCGCGCCGCGCAGCGTGGCTTCGGCCTCTAGCCGGGCCATCAGCCGGGGCGTCAGCGGCTGGTGATCGTCCAGCGCTTCGGCATGAAGGATGGTCGCCCCCAACCCACGCAGCGTCGCAAAGAATTTTTCCGGGTGGCCGATACCGGCAAAGGCCAGCACCGGGGCGTCTGACCAGTCCATCCCGGTTTTCAGCGGTACCAATTCCGCGCGCGCATGGGGCAGGGCTGCAGGCAGTGCCGAGGTGTCGAACATGCTTTGCGCTTCGGCGTCCCCAATCGACAGCAACAGATCGGCGCGTGCCAGCCCCACCGCCACAGGTTCGCGCAGCGGCCCGGCAGGCAAGCATAACCCGTTGCCAAACCCCTTGGCGGCGTCGACGACGACGATGCTCAGGTCTTTTTCAAGGGCGGGGTTCTGAAAACCGTCGTCCAGGACCACGACACTGGCCCCCGCTGCATGCGCCGCCCGCGCGCCCGCGGCCCGGTCCTTGGCGACCCAAACCTCGGCAAAGGCGGCCAGCAGCAGCGGCTCATCCCCCACCTGCGCCGCGCTGTGGCGCGCGGGGTCGACCCGCAGCGGCCCCTCGACCGTGCCGCCATAGCCGCGCGACACAACGTGTGGCTCGTGAAACTGCTCGCGCAGGTGTTCAACAACTGCGATGACTGTTGGTGTCTTGCCGGTGCCGCCTGCGTTGATATTACCAACGCAGATAACGGGTACATCCAGCTTGGCAGGTTCTCCGCTTGCCAGTCTGCGCGCTGTGGCCGCCGCATATAACGCGCCCAGCGGTTGCAGCGCCCGCGCGCGCCAGTCGGGCCGGGGCAGGTGCCAAAAAGCGGGCGCGCGCATCATGACGCCCCCGCGCGCACATCAAGCGTGTCTTGAACCAGGTCAATTACGCGGTCCGCCAGCTCGGCGCCCTGGCTGATCACGTCCCACCCCGCATGGGCCATGGTCGCAGCCTGATCCGGGGCGATCAAGCGCGACACCGCGGTGCCCAGAGCGGCGGCATCATTGACGATCCGCGCGGCACCAGCGGTGGCAAGCCGACTGTAAGAGGGCAAAAAGTGCCGCACTTTTGGGCCGTAAAGCACGGCGGAGCCAAGGGCTGCTGCCTCGAAAGGATCACAGCCGCCATGGCCCGCAACCAAGGAGGAGCCCAGGAACGACACTGGCGCGATGCGAAAAAACAACCCTCGATCTGCCGCGTCATCAGCGATCAGAACTTGGGTCGTATCATCAGGATATTGCGCACCGCCCCAATGAAGCGCGTTAAAATCGCGCGCTTGGGCTTTTTCGAGTGCTAACGTTGCATCTTTCGGATCTTGAATGTGCAGGATCAACAGCAGCCGATGCGATAGCCGCATGGCCTGTCGGTGGGCCGATAGCACGACAGGAATTTCTTCGGTCAGCACTTGGGTCGCGAACCACGCTGGCCGCCCTACCAGAATGCGAGACATATCGGCCAGATCGGAATCGGCACAGCCAAGCGCCTGCCCCCCGGCCAACAGGGGTGAGGTCGCCTGGCCCTTGCTCGGCGGCAGGCCAAGCTGGATCAACCGCCGCAGTGCCGCATCTGAACGGGTAAGGGCCACTTCAAACAGGGACAGCATCCGTCGCGTAAGGTCGGGCATCCACCGATCTCGCCGGCCGTCAAACCCGCCGGTGTCAGCGTCGATCATCATCAGCGGGCATTTGCGCGCCGCTGTTTCCAGGATCAGGTTCGGCCGTAACGCACCCCACGTCCAGATGCACAGATCCGGCTTCCAGTGATCCAGAAAAGCCGCAACGCTTGTTGGGTGTTCACTCGGCACCGGACAGGCGATCAGATCGGCGCTGTCACATTGGGGAAAATCGGCTACTTCGGTCGCTTCGGGCAGGGTGATCAGCAAGTTCAGACGATGACGAGTAGCGCAAAGGCGGCTGGCCAGATCAAGGATTGCGATCATATTGCCGGCATCGGCGGCATGAATCCACACCAGTTCACCCTTGGGGCGGGCGGGCAGATCGGGGGTGGCGCTGACCTCCCCGCGTCGTGCAAGCGCACGGTATGCCGCCAGCCCCAGTGACCGCGCCATCGGTGCCTTAGCCCAGCTCTTCGGTTGAAGAGGCGGCTTTTTCTTCGTCCCGCAGGCGGTGTAGATGCGCGATGAAATAGCGCATATGGGCGTTATCTACGGTCCGGTGCGCTTCGGCTTTCCATGCGTTGTAGGCGTTGGCGTAATCCGGGAAAATGCCGACGATGTGGATGTCATCGACATTTTTGAAGGCGTTTTTCGTCGGATCGACAAGTTCGCCACCAAATACAAGGTGCAGGCGCTGGGTCATGGTTCTGTCCTTTGTTTCGTCAGATTTTCTTTGAAGCCTGACACGTGGGTATCCAGATGGGCGCGGTCACGCAAGGGCGTCAATCAGGGCCCTCTGTACGGCAGTGCCGCCCGATACAATTCCGTCAACGCGCGGATCGGCGTTGTTGAAACGCAGCGGTGCGCCGGAGGTCGTGGTGCTGGCCCCGCCCGCTTCGGCGACGATCAACGTGCCAGCGGCAATGTCCCATTCCCAAGTCCGGCGCAGAGTGACCATGGCGTCGAAACGGCCCTGTGCCACCAATGCCATGCGATAGGCCAGTGAGGGGCGGTAGCTGCGCCGGAACGCAGGCGCCGCGCCGCCGTGCCAACGCTCGGCCACCAGCGCAGGCCGCGCGGCCAGAACGGTGGCCTGCGCCAGATCGCCGATGCCCGTCGTTTTGATCGGTTTGCCGTTCAACGTGGCGCCCTGACCCTTGGCCGCCGCAAACAATCTGTCGCGCAACGGTAGATAGACAACAGCGGCAGTGACTTCTCCCGCGGTGGCGATGGCCAGCGAATGTGCCCAAGTCGTTTCGCCCGCGACAAAGCTACGCGTTCCGTCGATGGGATCAATGATGAACACCCGATCGTGTGCCAGCCGGGCATCGGTGTCTTCGCTTTCCTCTGACAGCCAGCCATAGTTGGGCCGTGCCGGGCGCAGCGTCGCCAGCAATTGTTCATTAACCGCCAGATCTGCCTCGGTCACGGGCCCTGCGTCGTCCGGTTTGTCCCAGCGTTTCGCGGTCGGACCCGCAAATCTGCTGGCCACGCGACCAGCCTGCCGCGCCGCTTCGATCAGAAGCGAAAGATCATCATGCGCCTGCAAGGGTCATTCCCGTCACCAGCAAGGACGGCACCACCTGGCTGAGATGGGTGCGGGCATCGTTGGCGGGGATCACGCTGCGCAGCATGTCGCGCAGATTGCCCGCAATGGTGCAGCCGCTGACCGCATGGGTGATTTCACCGTTCTCGATCCAAAGCCCCGCTGCCCCGCGCGAATAGTCGCCGGTGTTGGGATTGATGGTGCTGCCGATCATTGAGGTCACCAGCAGGCCGGTGCCCATGTCACGGATCAGATCCTCGCGACTGGCGCTGCCCTGGGTCAGCGCGATGTTCCAGTTTGACGGCTGCGGGCCAGACCCGGTGCCGCGCGCCGCGTTCCCGGTAGAGGCAAGTCCCAGCTTGCGCGCGGTTGCCAGATCGAGGGTCCAGCCCTGCAAAACCCCGTTTTCCACGATGGCGCGGCGCGCGGTGGGTAATCCTTCGCCATCAAATGGGCGCGATCCCGAAGCGCGGGGGCGGTGTGGGTCTTCGATCAGGGATATTCCGTCGGGCAGCACACTGTCACCCAATGCACCGCGCAGCCAGGAAGCACCACGCGAGATAGCGCTGCCATTGCTGGCTGCCAGCAGATGCCCAATCAGCGATGAGGACACGCGTTCATCAAACAGCACCGGATAGCTGCCTGTCGGCGGTTTGATCGCCCCTTGCCGTGCCAAGGCGCGGGTGGCGGCGCTGGTGCCAATGTCCTCGGGGTCGCGCATATCTGCCTGAAAGATGCGGCTGTCGCCATCATAGTCCCGTTCCATCGCGGTTCCACTGCCGACGATAGCAACGCAAGACGTGCCACGGTTGGTTCGGGCATAGCCGCCCTCAAAGCCGTTGGTGGCCGCAAGATATACTTGCTGCGCGCCGTACCCGGCACTGGCCGATTGCACCTGTGACACGCCCTTGACGGCAAGCGCCGCCGCTTCGGCGCGCGCTGCGTCGTCTTGCAAACTTGCTGCCGCTGGTTCGGCATCGGGGTCATGCAATTCCAGCGCCTGCACGTTCCAATTGGTTGCCAGTTGATCCGCCATCGCGAGCCCCGCATGGGGGTCTTCTGGCGCTTCGCGGGCCATGGCCACGGCGCGGGCGGCCATTTCGTCGATCGTGCGTTGCGATATGTCTGAGGCAGAAACATGGGCCGACCGCTGGCCGACAAAGACCCGCAGGCCGATGTCGACCCCTTCAGAGCGTTCGGCCTGCTCTAACGCGCCGCCGCGAACGTCGATGGAAACCGAACGCGCACTGATTGCCATGGCGTCAGCGGCATCCGCCCCGGCGGCCTCGGCGGCTTTGAGCAAGGATTTGGTCAGGGCATCAAGTGGCTGCGTCATGCAAAGGCTCCGATTGGTTGTCCAGAGGGGTAGCCCCCTGCCGGAGGAGGGGCAAGGGCAGCGGCAATTTTTCCCGCTCCGGCATGGGCGCAAATGAAAATGGGCGCACCCGCAGGCACGCCCATCCTGGTCATCCTGGCTGAAATTACTTGATCCGCTGACCGTTGGCGAGGATCTGCCCCTCGTCCGTAAATTCGATCTTGGATTTCAGCGTGTCTTCGCCATCACCCGGAACCGCAAAGAGACCCATCATCATCCGCGCGCCCATTGCCTGCTCTTCTGGCAAAAGGCCCATGGCGACCAGTTTGTCGAGCAACCCGTTACCGCCAACCAACGATAGATCAACTGCACCTACCGGCTTGGGCATTCCGTCAAAGGTGACCTTGTCACTGTTGTCGAAGGTGAAATCGCCCGACCCGTCGAATTTGGCCCCTGCTGCATCCAGCGCCAGCTTGTTCACCGTCAACGCCTGAAGTTCGCCAGGTTCAGCTTCGCCCATCTTGGCCGCTGAATCGGGGTCCATCAGGTCAAACAGCAGTTTCGCCTTGCCCGACAGATCGACCACCAGTGTCGCAGGATCGCGGGGCAATTGGCCGGTTGGGTCAAAAATACCCCAGATCATGTCCGACATTTTGAACTGGTCCAGCGTGAAACCAAGCGCAAAATCCTGTGGGTCGTCGGACTTGGAAACCGGCATCTTCAGGTTGAACCCACCTTCGGCCATGCTTATGGCAATCGGAAACGGCATGGCGGTGGCGGTGATGTTGACGTCGATGTCTTTTTGCCCGCCGGCATAGGCCAGCCCTTCGGCACCCATTTCAACGCTCAGATTGCCCCCGGACGACGAGGAGGTCAGCGCGAAGTCCCCGTTTTCCGGGTCAGATACATTCATTTCCGTGTTGCCGGCGCCCAAGGTGACGTTGCCATCAACGGAAAAACCCGCCGCCAGCATCGCGGCCATATCGCTGGCATCGACCAATGTCATAGGGATCTTGCCAATACCGTCAAAGTTCAGGCCGGACAAACCACCCTTGATGGCGACGGCGACCGGATCTTCGGGGTTCTTGATGGCTATGTCATATTGCACGCTGTCGACCTGACCTGTCTGGGTGTACTCACGCAGGTCGCCAATGATCATGTCGGTGCTGCTGCTGACGCCCGTCGCAATCACATTCACCTTGGCATTTTCCTCGCCAAAGGTATCCGGACCCACCTGCACGCGATCCAATGTAACCGAGATGGTGTCGGCATTGTAATCGTACTTCAACTTGTCCGACGACCCGCTCGCCGTCATGGCGTGGCCAGTTTGGGCGTAGTTCAACACCAGTTCGACAGGTTTCGCATCGTCGCCTTCGGGTGTAATGTTGATGGTCATCGGCATCGCCTCTGGCATCACGATCGCCACAGAGCCGTCGCTGTTCTGCGTAAAGGTCAGGGTGCCCAACGACATCGACATGGAGCCTTCGTCTTCGGGTAGTTCCATCTGAAGTGCGATGTCGCTGACAATCAGATTGTCGCCATCCGGGGCCTCTTTTGCGACAATCTTGTACCCCATCCCCTCCATATACTGACGCCAGTCGCCCCATACCTCGGTGGGGGTAAGATCGGCAAATGCGGCTTGGGACAGCAGGGTGACGGGCAGAGCCAGAGCAAAGCTTGGAAGGTTAAATCGGGACATGATGAAATTCCTTGTGGCAATTGATCGAGGCAACGTCTGCCAATCGCCTCGCAGCGTCAAGGCTGCACAGGACTGGACCATACCCCTTCGGCAGATTACCACAGGGCAGGAAAAATGTACAAAAGACCCTTCAGAGGAATGATGCGATGGATATGACAGGCAAGACGATACTGATCACCGGTGCAAGCCGCGGTATCGGCGCTGAAACCGCGCGGGTTTTCGCCAATGCCGGGGCCAATGTGGCGCTGCTGGCGCGCTCGCAGGACGCTATTGCCGATCTCGCGGGTGAGATCGGCAGCCGTGCCATCGCCATCCCTTGCAACGTTGCGCGATTCGGCGAAGTCGACTCGGCCGTTGAAACGACGATCCGGGCGTTTGGGGGGCTCGACGTGTTGGTCAACAATGCGGGCGTGATCGACCCGATCTCGCATCTGGCTGAGGCCGATCCAAGTGATTGGGGTCAGGTGATCGACATCAATGTCAAAGGCGTATTTAACGGCATGCGCGCGGCGCTTCCGGTCATGAAAGCCGCCGGGGGAGGTTCTATTCTGACTATTTCGTCGGGCGCCGCCCATAGCCCGATCGAAGCCTGGAGCCATTACTGTGCCTCTAAGGCAGCGGCGAACATGTTGACGCGCTGCCTGCATCTGGAAGAAGCCAACAATGGCATTCGCGCAATTGGCCTGTCGCCCGGCACGGTCGCCACGCAAATGCAGCGCGAGATCAAGGCCAGTGGGATCAACCCTGTCAGCCAGCTCGATTGGGAGGTGCATGTCCCTGCCGATTGGCCTGCGCGGACATTGCTATGGATGTGCAGCCCCGAGGCGGACCGCTTTCTAGGCGAGGAAATCTCGCTGCGTGACGAGGACGTGCGCCGCGCTGTCGGGCTGACATGATAGAGCTCACCCGCGCCGCTGACGTCTGGACGATCACACTGAACCGGCCCGATAAGGCCAATTCGCTGACCCATGCGATGCTGGTAGAACTGGCCGAAATCATGGAGCAGGCGCAAACAGCGCGGGCTGTCATTCTGACAGGGCAAGGCAAGGTGTTCAGCGCCGGGGCCGATCTGGACGAAGCCCGCGCCGGGCTTGCGAAATCCGATGTTTGGGAACGTCTATCTGGCGCCATTGCGGCGCTGCCGGGGCTTAGCATCGCGGCGCTGAACGGCACGATCGCCGGTGGCGCGATGGGGATGGCTCTGGCCTGTGATCTGCGGATCGCGGTGCCAGAGGCGCGGTTTTTCTACCCGGTGATGAAACTCGGGTTCCTACCGCAACCTTCAGACCCCGCCCGCATGGCAGCGCTGATTGGTCCGGCACGAACCAAGCTGATTTTGATGGCTGGACAAAAGATCACCGCAGATGAGGCCCTGAGCTTTGGTTTGATCGACCGGATCGTGCATGCGGATCGGCTGATTGACCAGACCACGGACCTCTTGGCCGATACCCTTGCTGCGTCAGCCGAGGTTGCCGGCGGCATCAAAGCGATGTGCGCCAGTGACACGGAGCGCGCAGCCCCACCAACGCGCCGATGACACGCGCGCTGGTCATCGGCGGTGGGCCGGCAGGGCTTATGGCGGCCGAAATGTTGGCTAAGGCCGGCTGCACGGTGACCCTCTGCGAGGCAAAGCCGTCAGTTGGGCGCAAGTTTTTGATGGCTGGTAAATCGGGGTTGAACCTGACCAAGGCAGAACCGCAAGAACCGTTTATGGCTGCATATGCCGAAGCCACTGGCCCGCTGCGCCAGATGCTTGGCACCTTCGACAATACGGCCGTGCAGGCCTGGGCCGAAGGGCTTGGGCAGGAAGTGTTTACAGGGTCAACCGGACGGGTATTTCCACGCGCGATGAAAGCATCGCCGTTGCTGCGGGCATGGTTGAAGCGGCTGGCAGACCACGGGGTGCAGATCAATACCCGGTGGCGCTGGACAGGCTGGCAGGATGAGGACCTGTCATTTGAAACGCCTCAGGGCGTTCAGGCGATTGCCGCCGATGTGACCGTTTTGGCACTGGGCGGGGCAAGCTGGGCGCGTCTGGGGTCCACGGGTGAGTGGGCCGCCCTGCTCGCCGCGCGGGGCGTGCCATTGGCCGATTTTGCCGCTGCCAACGTCGGCGTTTCGGTGAATTGGTCCGATCACATGGCGCAACATTTTGGCGCGGCGTTGAAAGGTATTGCGCTGTCCGCCGGGGTATTCGCATCGCGCGGCGAGGCAGTGATCTCGCGTCATGGGCTGGAAGGCGGCGGGGTCTATTCGGTGTCGCGTGGTCTGCGCGAGGGGAAGGCGCTGTTGATTGACCTGCTGCCCGATCTGACGGTTGAACAGGTGGCGGAACGCCTGGCGCGCCACCGTGGCAAGGCGAGCATGGCAAACCATCTGCGTAAAATGCTGAAACTCAGCCCGGCGCAGATCGCGTTGGCGCAGGAGATGGCGCGGCCGTTGCCGCAGGACCTTTCGGCGCTTGCCAAGCTGCTCAAGTCGCTGCCGATCACGCATTCAGGGTTGCGCCCGATGGATCAGGCGATTTCAACGGCTGGCGGCGTGCGCTTTGACGCGCTGGACGATGGGCTGATGTTGCGCGATCTGCCGGGGGTGTTTGTGGCTGGTGAGATGCTGGATTGGGAAGCCCCCACCGGGGGCTACCTGATCAACGGATGTTTGGCGACGGGGCGTTGGGCTGGACTGCGCGCAGCAGAGTGGGCGGCCAAACCCTAGCCGTTTTCCTTGGCCATAGCGGCCTGAAACGCCGGGCGGTCCCGCATGGATTTGGCCCAGAGGTTCAGCTTGTCATCCACGCGCGGAAAATTCGCCCCAATCGACCAGTTGATGCAATGTACTGCCAGCAAATCCGGCAGGCTGATCTGATCGCCCATCAGAAACGGCCCGTCCAGCCTGTCACACAGAGTGGCCGCGGCGCGTTCGAACTCGGCTCTCAGGCTCTCCTTGATCGCAGGCACGCGTGCCTCTTCGGGAAAGACAAAGCTGTGCTTGGCGGCCGCCCAGAGGATCGCGTCAAATTCGTCGATCAGCCAGAGCGTCATGGCATCCTGTCGCGCCCGGTCGGGTGTGCCTGCGGGGGCGGTCAGTTGGCCGTGCTTATCAGCCAGGTAGGTCATGATCGCCACGGAATCGGTTAACACGTCTGCGCCGTCAACCAGTGCGGGTATCTTGCCCGACGGGTTGAATTTCTTGGCCTCATCCGACCGCGCGGCAGCGGGGTTCAGATCGTAGGGCTGACCGATTTCCTCAAGCATCCACATAACGCGGAAGGCACGGGATTTGGTGGCGCCGATGACAGTGTACATGGCAGGTCCTTTCAAGGTCAGCGTTGAGCGCCCAGCATGGCGAGGCGGATAAAGGTGCGTTCGACCAAAGCCAGTGCCGGGGCGTGCTGGCCCGCCGATCGCAACGTCAGATCGGTGTCGGTCAACTCGGCCAATGCGGTTTCCAGCTTGGCGGCGCCCCATTGCTTGGCCTGCCGCATCGCGCGGTCACGGTCGCGCACGCCGTAGATCGGCGCGCCGGGGCTGGCCGCAATACGGTAAAGCGTGCGGAAGTGTCGAATAGCCATGATGCACAGGGTCACCGCGTTTACGCCTTGGCCTTGCAGCTTGCTCATCACCGGTCCGATGTCAGCCGCGCGGGCCTCGGCCACCACATGCAGGATATCGTCCACCTCAGCCTCGGTCGAGGTGGGCGCGCAGGCGGCGATGTCATCCAGGGAAACCGGGCTGGGGTCGCTAAGTTTGTACAGGGTGATCTTTTTAAGAGTCTGGCGGAAATCGCCGGGGTCCAGCACGCGTGCCAGATCGCTAAGCGCGGCCATCGTATCGTCCTGAGGCGTCAGACCCGCGTCTTTGAGCAACTGTTCAATCTCTGCACGGTCGGGCGGGTTGTCATAGATCGCGGCGGCGTAGGCATTCTTGTGGGTTTCAAACGCCTTGAGAACCTTCGACGTTTTCTTGAGGTCGCCGCCGGTCACCACGATCTGCGCGTCACCTGCCTGCCAGTCCGCCAGCGTGTTGATCAGGATCTGGGCGATATTGTCATTGGCGTCTTCGACCAGTGCGGCGCGCGGGCCGGGGAAAAATCCAACCGCTTTGATTGCATCCAGCAGCAACGCCGGGTCGCGGCGCAACTCGGCGGCGGGCATGCGGGTCAGGCGCATTTCCTCTTCGGCGTTCGGACCTAACAGGTTTTTCAGGAATTCCTGCCGTTTCAGCGCAACGCGCATGGCATCGCCGCCGTAGATCAACAGCCCTGTTCGCCCGTTTTCGGGGCGCGCGAACAGACCCTTGGCATCGCGCGGTGACAGTTTCATTGTGTCAGGTCGGTGGCGTGCAGACGGGTGACGATCTGATCGGCCAGAATGGTCATCAGCCGTTTCTGCGCATCCTGCTCCGCCGCCAATGTCGCGACCGTGGTGCCGGTTGCGGAATAGCCGGTAAAACTTTCGACTTTGCCGGATGTCACGATCTGCCCGGTGGTCAGGTCGCGCAGGGCGAAAGCGGCGGTGCCAAGGATGTTGTAACGGGTGGTCGTGCCCGTGCTGTCAATTGCCAACCCGTCTTCTTCGGTGGTGATGGTCAGGCCAAGGCCATATGCAGGTGCATTTGTCCGCCCCAGCCGGGTTTCCAGTTCGCGCACCAGGAAATAGCCAAAGCGGTCGTCAGGCGTGTCCACCAAGACCCGGTTTTGCAGGGCCGCACCTGTCCCGCCCGACCCATAGACCGGTTGAAACCCGCAGGCGCCTAGGGCCAGCAGGGGCAGGATCAGCAGAAAACGGCGATTAAACCGAGGTGTTCTACGCAACGACATTCACAATCCGTCCAGGCACGACGATGACCTTTTTCGGAGCGGCCCCGTCAAGTGTTCGAATGACAGCTTCGTGCGCCAGCGCGATTTTTTCAACCTCTTCCTTCGGCATGTCGGCAGGCACCTGTATTTCGGCGCGGCGTTTGCCGTTGATCTGGATCGGCAGGGTGACGGTGTCGTCTACCAACATTGCCTCGTCGGCCTGTGGCCAAGGCGCTTTGACAATCAATCCCTCGCCGCCCTGATGCGCCCAGATGTCTTCGGACAGGTGTGGCGTCATGGGTGACATCAACTGCGCCAGCGTCATGATGGCCTGCCGCTGTGCATCGTACCCGGCCTTGGATTTTTGCAAGGTGGCGGTAAAGGCGTAAAGTTTTGCAATCGCGGCGTTAAACCCAAAGGATTCGATGCCCATTGTCACGTCATGGATCGTCTTGTGCATGGCGCGCAGCAGATCGTCGTCGCCTTCACCCTTGGCGGCGCGGTCCATTTCACCCACGCGGTCACAGATGTTCCAGACTCGGTTGAGGTGTTTGAACGCCGCATCGGCACCCGAGGCCGTCCATTCCACATCGCGTTCGGGGGGCGAATCGGACAGAACGAACCACCGCGCCGTGTCGGCCCCATAGGCCGAGATAATGCTAAGCGGGTCGACCACGTTTTTCTTGGACTTCGACATTTTCGCAGAGGGAATGATCTCCACCTCGGTGCCGTCGGCCAACTTACCATCGGTCACATCTTCGGGCAGGTGATATACCGGGCGCCCATTGTCGTCACGGGTCTGATAAATCTCATGCGTCACCATGCCCTGCGTGAACAGCGCGTCAAACGGTTCAATGGCGCTTTCGGGCAGGTGGCCGGTGATCTGCATCGCACGTGCAAAGAACCGGGAATACAGCAGGTGCAGGATCGCGTGTTCAATGCCGCCGATGTATTGATCGACATTCATCCAGTATTGCGCGTCTTCCATCACTGTGGGCGTGTCGGCACGCGGGGCGGTGAAACGGGCAAAGTACCACGACGAATCGACAAATGTGTCCATCGTATCGGTTTCGCGCTTGGCCGCGGCTCCGCAGGCCGGGCAGGCGCAGTCGCGCCATGTCGGGTGTCGGTCCAGCGGGTTACCGGGCGTAGAAAAATCCACGTCATAGGGCAATTCGATGGGCAGGTTTTCTTTCTTTTCCGGCACCACGCCGCAGGCATCGCAATGCACCACGGGAATCGGGCAGCCCCAATAGCGCTGCCGAGACAGGCCCCAGTCGCGCAGCCGGTACTTGGTCACGCCCTGGCCGATGCCGTTCTCCTCGCAAAAGGCGATGGCGGCGTCGATGGCTTCCAATCCGGTCTGCCATGCGTCGCCCGCAAATCCGGAGTTGTAAAAGACCTTTTCGGTCTTGGGCGGCACATAGGCTTCGGCCAGTTTCGGGCTGGTGTCTTCGCTTGGCAGAAAGGTCGATATGATGGGCAGGCCGTATTTGGTCGCGAATTCGAAATCGCGCTGATCGTGGGCCGGGCAGCCAAAGATGGCGCCAGTGCCATAATCCATCAGGATGAAGTTGGCGATATAGACGGGCAGTTCGTGTGCCGTGTCGAACGGATGCCGGACGCGAATACCGGTATCCAACCCCAGCTTTTCGGCCGTCTCAATGGCTTCTTCGGTGGTGCCACCCTTACGGCATTCGGCACAAAACTCTGCCACAGCCGCATCATCGCGTTCCAGCGCCTTGGCCAGCGGATGATCGGGCGAGACGCCAACAAAGGCTGCGCCCAGCAGCGTGTCCGGCCTTGTGGTGTAAACCTCGATCCGGTCATGACCCTCGGGGGCATCGACAGTTGAGAACGCAAATTGCAGCCCGCGCGATTTGCCGATCCAATTGGCCTGCATCAGTTTGACCTTGGCTGGCCAGTTATCAAGACTGTCCAGCGCGGCCAGCAGTTCTTCGGAGTGGTCCGAGATCTTGAAGAACCACTGTGTCAACTCGCGCCGCTCAACCAAGGCACCAGAGCGCCAGCCCCGTCCGGCTTCGACCTGTTCGTTGGCCAAAACGGTCATATCCACCGGATCCCAGTTCACCACAGCATTCTTGCGATACACCAGTCCGCTATCAAGGAAGTCGAGGAACAGCGCCTGTTGCTGCCCGTAGTAGCCCGGATGGCAGGTGGCGATCTCGCGGGACCAGTCGATCGACAGGCCCAGCGGCTTCATCTGCTTTTTCATCTCGGCAATGTTGGCATAGGTCCAGTCTGCGGGATGACCGCCGATGGCCATTGCGGCATTTTCGGCAGGCATCCCAAAGGCGTCCCAGCCCATCGGGTGCAGCACGTTATGGCCCGTCGCGATCTTGTAACGCGCGATGACGTCGCCCATCGTATAGTTGCGCACATGGCCCATATGAATGCGCCCCGACGGGTAGGGAAACATCTCAAGCACATAGTACTTGGGCTTGTCCACGGAACGGACGGCCTGAAAGATGCCATCCTTTTCCCAGGCCTGCTGCCAGCGGGTTTCGATTTCTGCGGGGGTATAGCGGGGCATCGGGCGGACCTTATGACATGAAAAACGCCGGGCTGCTGCTTTCACAAAGGCCCGGCGTTGACTTGGTTTGATGATATGGCGGGCTTAGAACTTGTTGTCGGCGATGCGCATTTCGCGCGCCCGGCTGAGAATCGCATCTTCGACAGCGCGCGATGTTGCCGTGCTGACGGGGCGGCCGCCGCTGGTTTGCAGGGCCACGTTCAGCGAACGGGCATCAAGCGCCGGATCGTCGATCAGCACGGTGGCACGGTAGGCGCGGCCACCGCCGGGCGGTGTGCCATACCCGGTGACAATCACACCAGTGAACGGATCAACCGATTGTACGGGTAGAAAATTCAGCACTTCCAAGGACGCGGACCACAGGTATTTGTTCACCGAGACATTGGTGTCATTGCTCTTGCGGTTGAAGATCGACCAAATCGTGTTGTTTGGATTGGTCTCAATGTTATTGGGATTATTGGCATTGGTATACTGTGCTGGGCGCTCAGTGGCAGGGCTGCCAAGGATACGGCCTCCACCGCAGGCGCTAAGGGCCGCCAGTGCCAAGAGAGAGATTGCGATTCTGCAAACGGTACGACGCGCCATTCCAGCTATCCTTTGCCTGTTTGGCCACTGGTCTACCCAAGCAGGCCCCCATCGGCAAGGTCTATGTCGTGCGTAACGGGTGCGGAGTCTATGTCGTGCGTAACGGGCGCAGAGTCTATGTCGCTCGGAACGGGCGCAGAGCCTATGTCGTGCGTAACCAGCGCAGGTCGGTGCGGAATGCGCCGCTCTATATGTTTGTAGTAGCCGTTGCGTCAGGGCCGAGCGACAAAACTGTGGCAAAGCTGCACCATCCACCGCGACATTGCAGTGAACCGATGCGCGATCCTTGCCAAGACCGGGGCATTGGATGCAAACACCCTCCATACCCTTACCGGATTCCCCGGTTTGGGCATGTGAATTCAAACCGAGGGAAAACTCATGAAAAAAGTTCTCTTCGCTACAACGGCTCTGGTTGCGACCGCCGGCGTTGCAGCAGCAGACGTTACTTTCGGCGGCTACGGTCGTTTTGGTGTGATGTACACCGATCCAGCAGGCGCTGGCGCTTCCACAACAAACGTGACTTCGCGTTTCCGCCTGCAGATCGACGCGACAGCAGAATCTGACGCTGGCGTCACTTTCGGTGCCCGCGTTCGCATCCAGCAGAACAACACCGACAGCACAGGTGGCATTTCCGATCCCGATGGCATCCCAGCAAGCGGTGACGAAACCCTGACGTCGAACGGCCCTGCCGGTACCGGCATCAACGGTGTGCGCTTCTTCGCTCGCTCCGGTGGTCTGGAAGTTGGCGTTGGCAACATCTACGGCGCTCTGGAATTCATGCCTGGCATGTACCCAATCGACCTCGGCCTGACCGGTCTGGGCTATGACTACACCGCGTACAACTTCCGCGGCGATGCATACTCCTCCGGTGGCGCTGGCGCAGCTGGCAACAACGGCGTTGAAGTCATGTACTCCGCAGGCGACCTGTCGGTACACGTGTCGGCTTCCGACGTAAACGACCGCATCGCCGGTTACGTTGCGTACACATGGAGCGGCTGGACATTTGCTCTGGGCGCACAGGACTCCAACAACGCAGCTGACACCGAGTTGGCCGCTTCGGTTGCTGGTTCCTTCGGCATGGCCGACGTGACACTGGCATATGCCGACAACGGCACAGCTGGCGATCGCATCGTTCTGGCCGGTCGCTTTGATGTTGGCGCAGCAACAGACGTAGAAGTCTACGTTGTTGACCAAGATTTCGCAGCCAACACAGGCTACGGTATCGACTTCAACCACGACCTGGGCGGCGGTACATCGCTGCGCGGTGGTGTTGCAAAGCGTCTGTCCGGTGCGACAGTTGCCGACCTGGGTGTTCGCTTCAACTTCTAAGTTGAACGACATACTCTGAATATTGGGGCAGGCCATTGGTCTGCCCCTTTTCTTTTGCGCGCCGCTGTTGTTCTGTGCGCCCCAGATCAGGAGGGCCAAAACATGAGCTTGCAAGACATACAAAACCGCATCGCGAAAGTCGAAAAAGATGCCGGGCGCGCCCCGGGATCGGTGACGCTGATCGCGGTCAGCAAGGTTCAGCCCGATTCCCGCGTGCGCGAGGTGCTGGAACAGGGTCACCGCTGTTTTGGCGAAAACAAGGTGCAGGAAGCGGCAGGCAAATGGCCCGATTTTCGCAAGGATTTCGACGGTATTGACCTACATCTGATCGGTCCGCTGCAAAGCAACAAGGTCCGTCAGGCGATGGAACTGGCCAACGCGATCCACACGCTGGACCGTCCAAAGCTGGCGAATGCCTTGGCGCGGTTGGCGCAAGACCTTGGCCGTTGCCCCGACCTGTTCGTTCAAGTCAACACTGGCGAAGAGCCGCAAAAGGCGGGCGTCCTGCCCGCCGATGCCGATGCGTTCATCGCAGAATGTCGTGCGCTGGACCTACCCCTGCGTGGTCTGATGTGCATCCCTCCGGTTGACGAAGAACCCAGCCTGCATTTCGCACTGTTGGCCAAGATTGCGACCCGCAACGATTTGACAGGCCTGTCGATGGGAATGAGCGGCGATTTCGAACGCGCGATCGCACTGGGTGCGACCCATGTGCGTGTCGGCTCTGCGATCTTTGGCGACCGCGTTACCGGATAATCAGCCGCGTTTGCGGGGTTATCTGCCGGGCAATATGATGCAGATGCGGTCGTGAAAGGGCGACGCATCCCGCTGTAGGCGCGCCGCGCCGCCGCCATCGGTGGATGAAAATCGCAGATCCACGCCCCGGCTCTGCATCGGGCCAGTTCCAGTCTGTCAGGATAACCAAATCATACATCGGATCAGCGCGGCGCAAGGACTCGGACCTGCCGTCATAGGGTGCGCGCACCAAATGATTGTAATCGGGGAGCGCAGCATCGTCTGACCATAGGTCGCCGGGGCCGATCGGCCGCGCCCAGGCGTTCGGCGCGGCCATCCGGTCAGCACGATAAAGCATACCAACAAGCTGCAGCACCCCCCGTGGCGTTGCCCCGTCGCCTTCGCGTTTGGAATTGGTCCGCCCGCTGCGGCCGATGCTGCAAGGATACCGCCGACCCTGAAACCGCAGGCCGGTTGGGGTCAGTACCAGATCGTCGAGCGTCACAGCAAATGGCCCGACTTCGCGGCTTTGGTCGCCAGATACGCGTGATTATGGCTGTTCTCGCCGACCTTCAGGGGAACGCGCTCGCTGACCGTGATCCCGCTCTGTTCCATCATATCTACCTTGCGGGGGTTGTTCGTCAGCAGCCGAACGGCGGAAAAGCCCATGGATTTCAGAATATCCGACCCGATTCGAAAATCGCGTTCGTCGTCTTCGAAACCCAGCCGGTGATTCGCTTCGACCGTGTCAAAGCCCTGATCTTGCAAGGAATAGGCGCGCATCTTATTCGCCAGGCCAATGCCGCGCCCCTCTTGGTTCAGATACAGCAGCACACCGTTACCTTCGGCCCCCATCTGCGCCAGCGCCGCACGCAGCTGTGGTCCGCAGTCGCATTTCAGGCTGCCCATCAGGTCGCCCGTAAAACAGGCCGAATGCAGGCGCGCCAACACGGGGCTGGCGCGATCGGGGCGGCCGATTTCGATAGCGTAATGTTCCTCGGCGCCGTCATCGGGGCGAAAGATATGCAGCCGTCCGGCGTCGGAGACCTCCATCGGCAGGCGGGCATGGATAACCGGGTGCAGCGGGCTGCGTTCGGCCAGAACCGTTTTGGCGGCGGCGAGGTCTATGATTGTCAGCGCGTGTTGCCGGGCAAAGGTCGAACCATCGGGCAAGTCCAGCACCACAGCCGCAGGCAGCAGCCGCGCGGCCTTGATCAGGTGCAGCGCTGCGCGATGTGCCGCTGCATCCCCATCTCGGGCGCTGCGCAATGGGCCTTTCATCGGTGCGCGCAGGTCATCGGCGGGGTCAGCAACGCTTTGGACCCAAGCAGATGTCGCGTCGTCGGGCAGCACGATCCGTGCCAGATCCCCATCATAGGCCCGCGCCTTGAGCGTTTCTGCACGCCGCGCTGTGATGGCCAACACAGGTGCCCCACCCAAGGCCAGCACATCTGCGAGCCGCTGTGCGCTGAGCGTTTCGGCAGCCAGTATCAGCACGGCCTGCTCGCCCGTAAACACCACAGGTACGCCCATCCGCAGATCGGCCCGCGCACGCGCCAGTTGTTCGGTGATATCGGGGGCAAAGCTCATTGTTTGGTGCTACTCCGCAGGGGGGACAGATGATATCTAGGATACTTGACGCAGGATTGAAACATTTGACCCTATTTCGACACGAGGCTGTGAAAGATTTGCAGCAAACCTTGTCGTGGGGCCCCACAAGGCGCATCTGTAGTGTCACCGCAGACGGAGAACCCCATGGCCCAGCTAAAGAAAATCCTGCTTGTTGACGACGATGACGACCTGCGCGAGGCGCTGAGCGAGCAGTTGATCATGACCGAGGATTTTGATGTCTTCGAAGCGGCCAATGGCGCCGATGCGATGACCCGCGTGAAAGAGGCGCTTTATGATCTGGTCATTCTCGACGTCGGTCTGCCTGATACAGACGGGCGCGAGCTGTGCCGCCTGATGCGCAAGCAGGGGGTCAAAAGCCCGATTGTGATGCTGACAGGCCATGACACCGATGCCGATACCATTCTGGGCCTTGATGCAGGCGCCAATGACTACGTCAGCAAGCCGTTCAAGTTTCCCGTGCTCTTGGCGCGCATCCGCGCCCAACTGCGTCAGCACGAGCAATCCGAAGACGCAGTTTTTCAGCTTGGGCCATATACGTTCAAACCTTCTATGAAGGTCTTGGTCACCGAAGACGACAAGAAGGTGCGTTTGACCGAAAAAGAAACCAATATCCTCAAGTACCTCTACCGCTCGAACGATGGGGTGGTGCCGCGCGACGTGCTGCTGCACGAGGTTTGGGGGTATAATGCCGGTGTGACCACACACACGCTTGAGACCCATATTTACCGCCTGCGCCAAAAGATCGAACCCGATCCGTCAAACGCGCGCCTGTTGGTTACCGAATCCGGTGGCTATCGCCTGATGGCCTGACACCGGGAACCTTTCCAGCCCCCGTTGGTTGGAAACCCGAGAGGCGGGGTTTTCATGACCCGCCGATCGGTTTGAGCCCGAATTTTATGCCCGGGAATAGGCATATTCCTCCCTGTTGGACTGGTCGGGCCACTGTGCCCGACCTTTTTTTGCCTGATGGCCGCAGGGGGATGACGTAGCGGCGCGGGGCTGGTCAGCAGCCTGTACCGCAGGCAGAATGGCCCCAACAAAAAGGATCACATAATGAAACAGGTAATCTACGAACGCTTTGGCAACCCGGCAGAGGTGCTGCAAGTTGTCGAGGTGGCACAACAGGCGTTGGAGCAGGGGCAGGTGCGGGTACAGGTGCTGCGCGCGCCGATCAACCCGTCAGACCTGATTCAGGTTACCGGAAACTACGGCGTTAAACCCCAGCTGCCAGCGGTGGCGGGCAACGAGGGCTTGGGCCGCATCGTCGAAGGCGAGGGCGCGGGGCAGCTTGTGCTACTGCCAGCAGGGCAAGGGACTTGGGTCAGCGAGTTGGTTTGCGACCCGCGTCAGCTCGTGCCATTGCCGGATGGTGATCTCGATCAACTTTCGATGTTGATGGTCAACCCTGCCACCGCGCATTTGCTCTTGGGTGAATACGTCGATTTGCAGCCGGGCGATTGGGTGATCCAGTCTGCCGCGAATTCCGCGGTAGGGAGCTATCTTGTTCAGCTCGCACGGGAACGCGGAATAAACGTCGTCAACGTCGTGCGCCGCGAAAGCGCTATTGCCGGGCTGAAAGAGTTGGGCGCCGATGTGGTGTTGGTCGATGGGCCCGACCTCGTGCGCGACGTCAAGGCCGCGACCGGGGCCAAGATGAAATTGGCCGTCGATGCGGTGGGCGGTACGACATTCGGTAGATTGGGGGCCTGTCTGGAAAGCGGTGGCACACTGGTCAGCTATGGCGGAATGTCCAACGAGGCATGCGCCATCGATGTCAGTGCGCTGATTTTCAACGACATCCATATCCACGGTTTCTGGCTGGTGAAATGGTTTGAACGGGCGGACAAGGCAGCGCGCACATCGGTCTATCAATCGCTGACGCGCGCGGTTGCGGCGGGTACGTTACACGCCCCCATCGACCGGCATTTTACGTTGGATCAGATCGCCGACGCCGCGAAATATTCTTGGGCGGGGGCGCGTAACGGCAAGGTGATGTTGGCGCCAAACGGCGTCTGATTTCGTCATGGCACCGGGCGGCGGCACGCGTTAGGGTGCCGCCGTACCCAAAGCCCGGAGCCAGCACCATGTCCTTTTCACTTGCCACCTGGAACATCAATTCGGTGCGCCTGCGCGAACCTCTGGTGCTGAAACTATTGGCAGAACATGGGCCTGACGTTCTGTGTTTGCAGGAATGCAAAAGCCCGGTCGACAAGATCCCCGTAGAGGCCTTTCGCGCGGCGGGCTACACGCACATGGTGGCGCGGGGCCAGAAGGGGTACAATGGTGTTGCGATCCTGTCCAAGCTGCCGTTGGTAGATGCGGGTGATCAGGATTTCGCCACGCTGGGCCATGCGCGCCACGTCGCCGCGACGCTTGAAAACGGCACGACCGTTCACAACTTTTATGTCCCCGCCGGGGGCGACAAGCCTGACCGAGCCATCAATGAGAAATTCGGCCAAAAGCTTGATTACCTTGCAGAAATGCGGGACTGGTTTCATGCAGAAAAGCCCGAGAAATCAATTCTGGTGGGCGATCTGAATATTGCCCCGCGCGAAGATGACGTCTGGGATCACAAAAAGCTACTCAAGGTGGTCAGCCATACCCCGGTCGAAGTCGACGCGCTGGGGGCTGCGCAGGATGCGGGCGGTTGGGTCGACATCACGCGCAAGGATGTGCCCGAGGGAAACCTTTACAGTTGGTGGTCCTATCGCGCTGCCGATTGGGACGCGGCGGACAAGGGCCGCAGGCTTGATCACATTTGGGCGACAGCCGACATCGCACAGGCCGGGCATTCCAGCCATATCGTGCGCGCCGCGCGCGGTTGGCAGCAACCAAGCGACCACGCGCCGGTATTTGCTACTTTTGATCTTTGAATCACGGTGGCGCACGTCCATATAAAGCTAAATGCGACCAAGCGAGGATGACAACATGATTGATCTAAACCTTTCACCCGCCCCGGCAGATGACCTGATCAAGGACACGACTGAAGCGACATTCATGGCCGATGTGGTCGAAGCATCGCAAACCACCCCGATAATCGTTGATTTCTGGGCGCCGTGGTGTGGCCCTTGCAAGACGCTTGGCCCGATGTTGGAGGACGCCGTGCGCGCCGCCAAAGGCGCCGTCAAAATGGTCAAGATCAATGTGGACGAGGCGCAGGGGATTGCGGGCCAGTTACAGATTCAGTCGATCCCGACCGTTTATGCCTTTTACAAAGGCCAGCCGATTGATGGTTTTCAGGGCGCGCTGCCGCAGTCCGAGATTTTGGCGTTCATTGACAAGGTGATCAAGGCAAGCGGTGGCGAAGCACCCGGCGATACGCTGGCCGATGCCGTCGAGGCTGCGGATGAAATGCTGGCCGAAGGCGCGACAGCGGATGCGGCCCAGACCTTTGCCGCCATTCTGGACGAGGACGATAAACATGCCGGAGCTTACGGCGGGTTGGTGCGTGCCCATATTGCGATGGGTGATCTGGACCAGGCCGAGGCACTGTTGAACGGTGCGCCGATTGAGATTTCCAAGGCGCCAGAGCTGGAAGCGGCCCATGCACAACTCGTCCTTGCGCGGCAGGCCGCTGATGCAGGCCCCGTTGCAGAATTGACCGAACAGGTCGAGGCCAATCCGCAAGACCATCAGGCACGGTTTGATCTGGCGCAGGCGCTCTATGCCAATGGTGATGCCGAAGGTGCGGTAACCCATCTGCTGACGCTGTTTGGCAAGGATCGCGACTGGAACGACGGGGCCGCCAAAGCGCAGCTATTCACGATCTTTGAAGCCCTTAAGCCAAATGATCCGATTGTGCTGAATGGTCGCCGCAAGCTGTCGTCGATGATATTTGCCTGAGGAGTTGGGCGCACTACGTCCCTTGTCATGATCAAGCACGCAGAATTGCCAGACACCATCGCGATTTTCCCCTTGGCTGGGGCGTTGCTGTTGCCGCGGTCGCGCCTCCCGCTCCATATATTTGAGCCGCGTTATTTGCAGATGGTCGAAGATGCGTTGAAGACCGATGCGCGTTTGATCGGCATGGTGCAGCCCAACCCGGTTCCGGGGCGCGACGGGCCTGGTTTGCATACCATCGGCTGTGCCGGACGGATCACCCAGTTTTCCGAAACCGAAGATGGCCGTTATATGATCACCCTCGGCGGTGTTTCGCGCTTTCGCGTGGTGACCGAAATTGAAGGGTTTTGCCCCTACCGCCGCTGCGATGTGAACTGGGACGGCTTTGATCGTGATTTGGGCAAAGACGAGGCTGATAATTCTTTTGATCGTGAGTGCTTTCTTGATCTGCTTGGCAGGTATTTTGACGCGCGCGGTCTGTCGGCGGATTGGGATACTTTGAAAGAGGCGGACGACGAGCTGTTGATCAATTCCCTTTCGATGATGCTGGATTTCGAAGCCGAGGATAAACAGGCGCTGCTCGAGGCGCCTTCGCTTGAGACGCGGCGGGAAACATTGGTTACGCTGATCGAATTTTCGATGCGCGGCGGGCAAGAAGAAGGGCTGATGCAATGAGTGAAACAACGGTTCAATTTGATCGCCGTATGCTGGAGGCGCTTATCTGTCCGCGCACACAGACGACGCTGAGCTATGACGCCGACAAGCAGGAGCTTGTCTCCAAAGCCGCCGGTCTGGCCTATCCGATCCGCAACGGCATCCCCATAATGCTGGTGGACGAGGCGCGACCGCTTTAAAGGGGTTCACCCCGCATCAAGCGTGGCAGTTCCCCGGTCAGGCCAGCGGCCTCGCGGATAAAGTTCCGGCGCAGGCCGGGCAATGCGTTGACCGCCGCCATACCGATGTCGCGCGCCAAGCGGATCACCGGGTTATCGTTTGAAAACAGCCTGTTGAAACTGTCTGTCGCCAGTGCCAGCGCAGTGTTGTCAAAACGGCGCCATTCCTGATACCGCGCAAGCGCCGCGTCGCTGCCGGGGTCTTCGCCCCGGCGAGTGGCATCTGCGATGACCTCTGCCAGTGCAGCAACGTCGCGCAGGCCCGCGTTCAATCCCTGACCTGCAATCGGATGCACGCCATGCGCGGCGTCCCCCACAAGGGCCACACGGGGCGCGATCATGGTATGCGCCAGCGACAGACCCAGAGGATAGGTAAACCGCGCACCCGTAAGTGAGATGTCGCCCAGAAAGCTGCCGAAACGGGGTCGCAATACGTTGATGTATTCGGCGTCCGGCAGGGCGTGGATAGATGCGGCATTGGCCGTGGTTTCGCTCCAGACGATAGACGATCTGTTGCCCGTCAGGGGCAGGATTGCCAGCGGTCCGGGGGGCATAAAAAACTGATGCGCAATTCCGTGGTGGGGCAATTCGTGTTCCAGCGCGCAAACCAAAGCGGTTTGGCCATAGTCCCAGCCGATCCGTTTGATACCCGCCCGTTGTCCGGTCCCTGTGGCACGCCCATCCGCCCCGATTGCCAATCTCGTGCGCAGTGTTTGACCGCTTGCCAAAGTCAGCGTGACGCCGGTGGCATCAACCTGTTGCGCGGTGACGGTCTGACCGTTCAACGAGGTCACCTCGGGCGTGGCTTTGACGGCGTCCAGTAAGGCGCGGCGCAGATGGCGGTCTTCGACCATGTGGCCCATCGGACCTTCTTCGATCTCGGCGTGGTCGAAATGCATGAACATCGGCGACGGGCCTTCGCCCGCGCGCCCGTCCGTCACCTTGATTTCCAGCATCGGTTGGGCGTGGTCGACAACAGCATCCCACAGGCCGAGGCCGTCCAGCAAACGCACTGAAGTCAGCGCCAGCGCGTAGGAGCGGCCATCGAAGGCGGCGTTCTTGCGGGTTTTCACCTCTAGCGTGTCGATAAGCGTCACGCGCAGCCCCACCTTCGCGAGGGCCAAAGCCAAGGTGGGCCCGTTCAAGCCGCCGCCGATGATCGCTATGTCGCTGTCAAAATCCATGTCCCTTGATATGACTGCCCGGCAGGGATTGTCCATGCGCGGAACGGTCGCTACCTTCCGACGAAATTACCAAGGGGACGTTGGATGCAGGATTGGTTGAAAATGACGGCGGCGGATCTGGGGCGCGGGATCGCATCGGGGGAAATTGACCCGGTGAACCTCTGCCAGACCTATCTGGATGCCATCGACGCGCATCCGATGCGCGACCGCATCTATGCCCGCGTGACCCCCGACCGCGCATTGGCCGAAGCGCGCGCTTCGGCGGAACGGGCTGCCGCTGGGCATCGCCTGTCGCTACTCGACGGCGTGCCAATCAGCTGGAAAGACCTATTTGATACTGCCGGAACGGCCACCGAAGCTGGGTCAAAGCTGCTTGAGGGCCGGGTGCCTGATGCCGATGCCGAGGTGCTGGTAAATGCCACCGCGATGGGGCTGGTTTGCCTGGGCAAAACCCACATGAGCGAACTGGCCTTCTCTGGCCTTGGCCATAACCCTAGCACGGCCACATCGCCGTGCATCAATGATGATACGGCAGTGTCCGGGGGGTCGTCGTCTGGCGCGGCGGCCTCTGTGGCTTTTGGTCTGGCTGCGGCGGCAATCGGCTCTGACACTGGCGGTTCGGTGCGTATTCCGGCGGCATGGAACGATCTTGTGGGGCTGAAAACCACTGCGGGCCGACTGTCGCTTCAGGGCGTTGTGCCACTGGCGGCAAAATTTGATACGGTCGGCCCGATCTGCCGCTCGGTTGAGGATGCGGGCCTGCTTTTGGCAATGCTGGAAGGCAGCAAACCTGCGGACCTGCAAGACACCCATCTGGAAGGCCGACACTTTGCCGTTCTGCGCAGCGTCGTGATGGAAAACATCGCGGATGACCCCGCCAAGGCGTTTCGAGGCGCAGTCGAGCGTATTCAGGAGGCCGGCGCCACCGTCGACTATATCGACGTGGCAGAGGTGGACGATGCGATGCCGCTGAGTTCGTGTCTTTATACCGTCGAGGCTTACGGCCTTTGGCGCGACATCATCGAAGCCAACCCCGATGCGATGTTTGCTGAAATTCTTGAGCGGTTTCGGCTGGGTAAGGGATTTTCCGGGCCGGATTATGTCGCGGCTTGGGCCAAGCTGGATCTGGCGCGCGCAGGATATGACCGGGCCGTGGCAGGCTATGACGCGGTGCTGGTGCCCACCGCAGCGATGTTGCCGCCAAATTTGCAGCGCCTGAGCGATGATCATGATTACTATCTTGCGCAGAACCTTATGGCGCTGCGCAATACCCGGATAGCGAACCTGATGGGCCTATGCGCGCTGACCCTGCCAACCGATGTGGCATCTTGCGGTCTGTCACTGATGTGCGCCCCCAACATGGAGGAACAACTGTTGCGCCTGGGCGTCGCTGTAGAGGAAGCCCTGCGCTAAGCCGTTGTAAACGGGCGCGAAGCACCACGACCAAAAAGCCACAAGTGCAGCATCATCGCCCGGTTTTTCTGGACGAAAGCGCTGGCCTTAGGTAGCTTGAAACAAACGGGGCGATAATGATCCCGACCTGAGGCAGTTTAAATGATGTTTCCTGAGCGGTTTTCGAACCTTCCGGCCCATGCATGGCCGCGTCTGCGCGCATTGTTGGATGCGCACGAGGGTGGCGGTGTGCCGATTCACATGACCATTGGTGAACCCAAGCATGAATTTCCTGCTTGGGTCACGGATGAGATTGTCCAGAACGCTGCGGGCTTTAACAGCTATCCACCGAACGAAGGCTCGCCGGAACTGCGCCGGGCCATTTCGGGCTGGATCAAACGCCGCTACGCGGTCGATATGGACCCCGATACCGAAGTAATGGCCCTGAACGGGACGCGCGAAGGGTTGTATAACGCTGTCATGGCGTTGTGTTCGGAGACCAAGAATGGTGAACAACCCGCCATTCTGATGCCGAACCCTTTTTACCAGGTCTATATGATCGGGGCGATTTCTGGCGGTGCCGAGCCGGTGATGGTGCCAGCCACCGCGGAAACGGGGCATCTGCCCGATTTTGCCAACTTGCCCGAAGACGTATTGCGCCGCACCACAGCCGCCTATCTGTGTTCGCCTGCGAACCCGCAAGGCGTTGTGGCAACGGCAGAATACTGGGCCGACCTGATCGCGCTGGCCGAGAAATACGATTTCCTGATTTTTGCCGACGAATGCTATTCAGAAATCTACCGCGACACGGCGCCAACGGGCGCGCTGGAGGTGGTCAAGGATCTGGGCACCGACCGCAACCGCGTGGTGATCTTTCACTCGCTGTCCAAGCGTTCGAACCTTCCAGGCCTGCGTTCTGGCTTTGTCGCCAGTGGCCCCGGTACGATCCGCGAGATGAAGCAGTTGCGCAATTATGCCGGCGCGCCCTTGCCTTTGCCGCTGCAACAGGCTGCCGCAGCCGTATGGTCAGACGAAGACCACGTGCGCGAAAACCGCGAATTGTACCGCGAGAAATACGAGATCGCGGACCGTGTTTTGGGCAATGTGCCGGGCTACAGCAGCCCGCAGGCCGGCTTCTTTTTGTGGCTTCCGGTCGAAAATGACGAGGCAGCAGCGCTGAAGCTGTGGCGCGAAACCGGCGTGCGGGTGCTGCCCGGTAGCTATCTGGCGCAGGATGTGAACGGGGAAAATCCCGGCAAGACATATATCAGGGTCGCGCTAGTGGCCCCAAAAGACGAAACGACGCGCGGGTTGGAAGCGATCCGTGACTGTCTGTATTCGACATAAACGAGGGACGACGCATGGCATATCAGACACGGGGACGCGATCCATTGCTGGACAGCAACATGGCCGAGGCGATTGAAAAGCGCGGCAAGGAGTTGCTGGGCCTGGCGTTGATCATGCTGGGTGTGATGGCCGCGATGATGATCGGCAGCTACACGCCCGATGACCCCAACTGGATGGTGTCCACCGATGCGCCGGTGCAGAACTGGATGGGCCGGATGGGTGCGTCGATCGCTGCACCGCTGTTTATGATTGTGGGTTGGGGTGCTTGGGGCATTGCCGTGGTTCTGCTGGTTTGGGGTGTGCGTTTTGCATTGCACAGAGGCGAAGACCGCGCCATCGCGCGCCTGATATTTGCGCCGATTGCTGTGGCCCTGGGGGCCATCTATGCCGCGACGCTGACGCCAGATTCGCAGTGGCTTCAGACCCATAGTTTTGGTCTGGGCGGTTTGTTTGGCGATACCGTCATGGGCGCGATGCTCACGATTCTGCCCATTGGGTCGACCTTTACGGTCAAACTGATGTCGCTGTTGATGGGCGTCGCTATCCTTGCATTGGGCGCATTCGTGCTGGGCTTTACCAAGGTTGAACTGGGCCGCATCCTGCGGTTTTTGCTGATTGGCGTAATCATGGCCTACGCTGGGTTGATGAACCTGTTGGGCCGCGGTGCCAACGGTGCCGTGATGGCCGCGCAGAACATGTCAGCACGCCATGCCGACCGACGCGAACGCCTGCGCCAAGAGGCCGAAGATGCGGCAGCCTTTGCCGCAAGCCAGCCCGAATACAACTGGTCCGATGACAACTATGGGCAGGCAGCGCCGATGCCTGTCGAACAGGCGATCCCAAAAACCAGTCTTCTTGGCCGGATGCCAGGTCTGATCAAACGCCCCGATGCGATGCCCGAACCGGAACTGATCGAAACCTATAGTGATGCCGTGGTCGACGAAGCGCCCGGCGAGGAACGGATCAAAAGCAAGATTGCCGACGTGATCAAGAACCGTGTGCGCAGCACCACAGCGCTCCACACCCCCACCACTGCGCCGCTGACCCGCGGGCGGGGCAGGGGCCCTGATCCATTGGTGCTGAACACTGCGCCCGGTACGCGGTTGCGGGCAGAACCGCCACTGACCGGCGGCGCGCGCGCAGAACCACCGCTGACTGCAACGCCGCAGCCGCAACAGCAACCGATCACCATAATGAACGAACCGGAAATGCCGGACGAAGTGTTGCCATTGCAAGAGACCCCCGTGGCCGAGACGTTCCAAATTCCGATCGCTGAGCCGCGCAAGGTCGTGCAGCAGCCGGTACGCAAGCCTGTCCAGCCATCGCGCCAAGCGCGGGCAGAGGCACAGCCGACCCTTACCTTTGAAGACACGCATCCCGGTTTCGAGTTGCCACCGCTCAACCTCTTGGAAAGCCCGGAAACCGTGCAGCGCCTGCACCTCAGCGATGAGGCATTGGAAGAAAATGCGCGGATGCTGGAAACCGTGTTGGATGATTATGGCGTCAAAGGTGAGATCGTCGCCGTGCGCCCCGGCCCTGTTGTCACCATGTACGAGCTTGAACCAGCGCCGGGTCTCAAGGCCAGCCGTGTGATTGGTCTGGCCGATGACATCGCACGCTCGATGGCGGCGTTGTCGGCGCGGGTATCGACCGTGCCGGGCCGCAGCGTGATCGGCATTGAACTGCCCAACGAACACCGCGAAAAAGTCGTGCTGCGCGAAATCCTCGCCGCGCGTGATTTTGGCGACAGCAACATGCGCCTGCCGCTGGCCCTGGGCAAAGACATCGGTGGCGACCCTGTCGTTGCCAACCTTGCCAAGATGCCGCACCTTTTGATCGCGGGGACCACCGGGTCGGGTAAATCCGTGGCGATCAACACGATGATCCTGTCGCTGCTCTACAAACTGACGCCCGAAGAATGCCGCATGATCATGATCGACCCAAAGATGCTGGAACTCAGCGTCTATGACGGCATCCCGCACCTGTTGTCCCCAGTTGTGACCGACCCGAAAAAGGCGGTTGTGGCGCTGAAATGGACAGTGGGCGAGATGGAAGAACGCTATCGCAAGATGTCCAAAATGGGCGTGCGCAACATTGAAGGCTATAACGGCCGTGTGCGCGAAGCGCTGTCCAAGGGCGAAATGTTCAGCCGCACGGTGCAGACCGGGTTTGACGAAGACACCGGCGAGCCGATCTTTGAGACAGATGAGTTCAAGCCCGAAACACTGCCTTATATCGTCGTGATCGTTGACGAGATGGCCGATCTGATGATGGTCGCTGGTAAAGAGATCGAAGCCTGCATCCAGCGCCTCGCACAGATGGCGCGGGCATCGGGTATCCACTTGATCATGGCCACACAACGTCCTTCGGTGGATGTAATCACCGGCACGATCAAGGCCAACTTCCCGACCCGGATATCGTTTCAGGTAACGTCAAAAATCGACAGCCGTACGATCTTGGGTGAAATGGGGGCCGAACAGCTGCTGGGCATGGGTGACATGCTGTATATGGCGGGCGGCGCCAAGATTATCCGCTGCCACGGACCCTTTGTCAGCGACGAAGAAGTCGAAGAGATCGTCAATCACCTCAAGGCATTTGGTGAACCCGATTACATCGGCGGCGTGGTCGAAGGCCCGTCCGAGGAGAACGAAAGCAGCATTGACGCGGTGCTCGGCCTTGGCGGCAATACCGACGGCGAAGATGCGCTGTATGATACCGCCGTGCAGGTGGTGATCAAGGATCGGAAATGTTCGACCTCCTATATTCAGCGCAAGCTGGCGATTGGGTATAACAAGGCCGCGCGTCTGGTAGAGCAGATGGAAGATCAAGGCCTTGTGTCGCCCGCCAACCATGTCGGCAAACGTGAAATTCTGGTGCCAGAACAGGGATAGGCTTACCTCCTCCTCCCCTTGTGATCTGAGCATGCCAAAACACCGGCGGGCCCCTAGTCCCGGCGGTGTTTTTTTGTGAGATGGACAAGGGGCAGGCGAAAATCTGCCCTATGATATCGCATATCACCGCGCCGCGCCCTATGTCTGAGCATGAGGCAAAACCCAAGGAAACAAATATGCGTATTCTGAATTCTGTGATCCTGGCGATCGGTATGGCTGTCACCGCCCCCCTTGCGGCGATGGCGCAGCAACTGTCGCTTGGCGAAATTTCGGGTTATCTGAACCAGTTGCAAACGGCTAAAGGTGATTTTACCCAGATCAACGACGATGGGTCTATCAGCACCGGGACGATCTATATCAAACGGCCCGGTAAGGTCCGATTTGAATATAACCCGCCCGAATCCGCACTGGTCGTCGCAGGTAGCAATACCGTTGTTATCTATGATAAAAAGTCGAACCAGCCGGCTGAAACCTACCCGCTTTCGAAAACACCGCTGTCGATCATCCTTGCTGAAAAGGTTGATCTTGGTCGTGCCAAGATGGTGACGAACCACACTTACGACGGCACGGCGACAATTGTCACAGCGCAGGACCCCGCACATCCCGAGTACGGCAACATCCAGTTGAAGTTCACGGGCAACCCGGTCCAACTGCGCCAGTGGATCATCAACGACGGCAATGGCAGCAAAACAACGGTTGTGCTGGGCGACCTGAATGTTGGGGGTGCGCTACCCAACAGCCTGTTCGATGTCAGCAAGCCAAAACAGTCTCGCTGAATGTTTAGTTAAATCGCATAATATGCAAAAAGCCCCGGCCATGATTGCCGGGGCTTTTTGATATTTGGTCAGCCGCGTAGACGACAGCCCGCGATCTGGGCCTGGTACATCTGGGCGCGGGCGTCCACCTTGCCGGCAACACCGACCAGCCACGCCTTACTGTTATAACTTTGCCGGGCAAAGCCTGTGTGGCCCTCGTGATAGGCCAGATACTGATTGCGTGCATCATGCAGCGCGATACCGTTACGATCCCGGCTTTGGTTCATGTACCAGCCCATAAAATCCGTGGCGTCGCGGATATGATCCCGCTTGGCCCGGTTGCGGCCTTCGGCAACTTGATACTCTGCCCAGGTGGCATCCAGCGCTTGCGAATAGCCAAAGGCGCTGGACTGACGCCCCATCGGAAGGACGCCCAGCACGTATTTGAATGGTGTGCGCGCGTCAGCGACAAATTTGCTTTCCTGATGGATAGTGGCCATCTGCACATGCACCGGCACTCCCCATCTGCGTTCGGTGGCGCGGAAAGCCTTGTAGTATTCGGGGCGCTCTTTGAGAATCGTGCATGCGTCGTCTAGATTACGGGGCGTTGACGTATCTCCGCCACCGCAGGATGACACCAGCAGCACAATTATCAATGCGCGAAGGGTTTTGCTCATTTGCCTCTCGCTTTTTTGTCGTTTCTTGCTTTTTCCAGCAGTTTACCCGATTCTACGCTGGCATCACATCACTATTTTTACAGCAATGCGAACCGCAACAGCGGCATTGTGCCGAAAGCCATCAACTTGGATATTGCCCGACCGTCGGCGACAGGTCGGGCATTGGCGGCACTTTTTTACCTGGCAGCAACACCAACACCTCATCGTTGCGCGACGCAGCGCGGCGACGACGTAGGGTCTGGAGTGGATTTTAAGGCGTATAGGGCCACGATTACGCGCACTGTCACTGTCAAGTTCACAGTCTGTTTCCCCGGCGTGGTGCCGGAGGATTGGACAAATGCCTCTTGAAACGACTACTAACGAAAGGTAGGGGCTGCAATGTTATGATACGTACGCGCGCAAAATATCACCTCGGGCAGATTGTCCGTCACAAGAAACATCCCTTCCGAGGGGTGATCTTTGACGTGGACCCTGAATTTGCCAATACAGAGGAATGGTACGAGGCGATCCCCGAAGAGAACCGACCGACCAAGGGGCAGCCATTTTATCATCTTCTGGCCGAGAATGACCAAAGCTACTATGTGGCCTATGTGTCTGAACAGAACCTTGTTGCCGATTATTCCGGGGAACCTGTGGATCACCCAGACATCCCCGATCTGTTCGGCCCCTTCACCGATGGGGCCTATCCGCTGCATTTTCAGCTGAACTAAACGCGCAGGCGGGCAGTGCGCCAACCTGCGTTTTTACGTCAGTACCCCAGCGCGCAACCATCCTTGCGTGGGTCGCTGGCGCCCTCAAGCACGCCGTCATCGCGAATACGAATGGCCTGCGCCCCACCAATCGGTGTTTTGGGGATTTCGATCTTGTGGCCCATGTCGGCCAGTGCCTGCACGACATCAGGTGCATACCCGCGTTCGATCTTCAAGATATTGCCATCGGCAAAGGCGCGGGGCGCATCTATTGCCGTCTGAGCGTCCATACCGAAATCCGTTAGATTCGACGCAAATCGCGCATGACCACAGCACTGATACGCACCACCCATGACCCCAAAGGGCATGGTGACCTTGCCGTTTTGGCAGATCATACCGGGGATGATCGTGTGCATCGGTCGCTTGCCGCCCTGCAATTCATTGGGGTGACCCTTCTCAAGGCTAAAGCCGGCCCCCCGGTTCTGCATCAGGATGCCAAATTTGTCCGATGCAATGCCAGAACCGAAGCCGTGAAAGATAGAATAGATCAATGAAACGGCCATGCCGTCACCGTCCACCACAGTGATATAGATTGTGTCCTTGTGCACCGCTTCGCTGATCCTCGTGGCCGAGGCCATCGCCTTGGCGGGGTCGATCAGCCCTGCCAGTGAACGCGCAGTTTCGGGCGCCAGCATATGCTCTAGCCGTGTGGTATGCTCAGGGTCAGCGAGGAACCTGTTGCGGGCGTCATAGGCCAGCTTTGTCGCTTCGGCTTCGATGTGCAGCCGCTCTGCGCCCAATGGCTCCATCCCGGCAAGGTCGAAATGGCCCAGGATATTAAGCAGCAACAATGCCGTTGCCCCCTGACCGTTGGGCGGATGCTCTACCACTTCGATGTCTTTGTAGGGACCGCGGACCGGGAGGGTTTCGGTACAGCTCGCATTGGCAAAATCCGCCGCTGTGTGGGTGCCACCCATTGCCTGCAGGCTGGCGATCATGTCGTCGGCGATTTCCCCTTTATAAAACGCATCCCGACCCTGTTTGGCGATCCGGCGCAAGACTTCCGCCTGCCCGGGGGCGCGAAAGATATCGCCGACGCGGGGAACATTGCCGTTGATGAGGTAGTGATTGCGCGCCTTGCCTTGCAGTGTGCCCGCATCAGTCGCCCAGTCATGGGCGACGCGGGGTGCGACCGGCACACCGGTTTCTGCATAATGAATCGCAGGTGCCAGCAGTGCGTCCAGCCCCAGTTTTCCAACACTGTCCGACAAGTGGCAAAAAGCGTCGATCGCGGTGGGTATGGTCACCGCATGGGCAGACCTCAACGGTACCGTCGTTTCACCTTTTGTGCGCAGCATCTCGGCGCTTAGGCCGGCAGGCGCGCGCCCGGACCCATTTAGCGCCTGAATGTCATTGCTGCCCGCAGGGGACCAAAGCACAAAGCAGTCGCCCCCAATCCCGGTCATTTGAGGTTCGCAAAGGCCCAACAGGACAGCGCCGGCGATAGCGGCGTCCATTGCGTTGCCACCCCGCGCCAAAATATCGACTGCGACCCGCGCGGCCAGTGGATGGGACGTGGCGCACATGCCATTTGTCGCTAGGACGGGTGACCGTCCGGGAAAGTGAAAGTCGCGCATATATTGCCCCTGTCGCTGAAACTTAGCAGAGCCTAGCCTGCCTTTGCAGGGCTGCCAATAATGATAGGGGGAAAGTAGTTCCTCGGCACCGCGCACTGGGTGGGGGCTATTAAACACGATGCCGAGGGAAGCCATATGCAGCTACAAGTGCAGGTATGCAGCCCAACCAAGGCGGAAATGTGATCGAGGTGAGGCCGTTTCTTGATTTACACTGGCGGGAATGCGGCAGGGTTAACGCCTTTCCCCATGATTCATGAGTTAATGCCGTGCCTCAAAACGCGAGACGCCCTCCGCAGGTCGGGGCGTGGTCGTGTGAGCTACTTGGGGGTGCTGACGCCTGGCGCTGACACTAGGCTATGCCGGGGCTGGAATGGCCACCGCAAGTCGCAGATCTAGCTGATTTTGTTTGCCAACCCGATGATAGCAGACGTCCTTCGCCAAATCCCTGATCAAGAACCATCCAAAACCGCCCTCGGGCAATTCGCTGTCTGGCACATCCAAGTTCTGGGCCATACCAAGAGGCGCCTGACCATCCGGCATCGCATAGCCTTCATCATTGATGCGAATGTGCAGCCCGTCTGCGCTGTGCAGGCAGTGGATGTGAATCAGCCCTGCTGCCTGCGGATCGGGATAGGCGTGTTCGTTAATGTTGTTCAACGCTTCCGCAAGCACCAGTTCCACGGTGCTGGCTTCTTCCAAGTCAAGGCCCAGCGGTTCAAGGCCATCCAGCACCTTGCGCAGTGCCTTGCGCACGGCAAATTCACCGCTTTCAATGTAGACGTCGAAAGGCAACAGCGTGGCAGAGTGCCTGGTGGAACGTCCCGGCCTGTGCATGCTCAGACACTCTGCGCCGACAGTGCCGCGTCCAATGTGTTGAAAACACTGAACACGGAATCCATCCGCGTCAGTTTAAACACCTTTTCAACTGCCGGTGTCAGGCCCGCCAGAACCAGCGACCGTTGCGGTGCAAGGTGCTTCATCGTCGCGACAATCGCACCCAGCCCGCTGGAATCTATGAAATCAACCCGGTGTAGATCAAGGATCACGACATTGGGGGCATCTGCGGTGGTCTGGCGCATTGCCTCTTTAAACTCAAGCGCTGCTGCGGCATCAATACGCTGATGCATGACGCTGACAACGCAAAAGCGGTCTTCAGTTTTTGCAGAAACTTCCATAGACAAATCCCGTGACCCATAAGTTATCAGACCTGATAGCCGCAAATCCTTACCAATTGATGAGCGGCTTTGACCAAGGAGACCATGATGCGCAATGTAGTAATTGCTGGTGCGGCCAGAACGCCAATGGGCGGCTTTCAGGGCGTTTTTGAAACGCTCACCGCTGCCGACCTCGGCGGCATGGCGATCAAGGCGGCCTTGGACGGGGCAGGGAACGCACAGGTCCAGGAGGTGCTGATGGGCTGCGTCTTGCCTGCGGGGCAGGGCCAGGCACCGGCGCGTCAGGCCGGGTTCAAGGCCGGCCTGGGCGAAGACGTGCCCGCCACCACCCTGAACAAAATGTGCGGATCGGGCATGAAGGCGGCGATGATCGCCTTTGATCAGATCGCGCTGGGTCAGACAGATGTCATTGTAGCGGGCGGCATGGAAAGCATGACCAACGCGCCCTATGTCCTGCCGAAAATGCGCGGTGGCGCGCGGCTGGGGCACGGGCAGGTGATCGACCACATGTTCCTCGACGGGTTGGAAGACGCCTATGACAAGGGCCGCCTTATGGGCACCTTTGCCGAGGATTGCGCCGAACGCTTTCAATTCACCCGCGAGGTGCAGGACGATTACGCGCTTGCCTCCCTGTCCCGCGCGCTCGACGCGCAGTCGGGCGGCGCATTTGCGGACGAAATCGCGCCGGTCGAAGTTATCTCGCGCAAGGGCAGCGCCACCATCACTGCCGATGAACAGCCCGCCAGCGCCCGGCCGGAAAAAATCCCACAACTCAAACCCGCCTTTCGTGAGGGCGGAACTGTGACAGCGGCCAATTCGTCGTCCATATCAGACGGTGCGGCGGCGCTGGTGCTGGCGGGCGAAGACATCGCCAAAGCCCAAGGTCTGAACATCCGGGCCCGCATCGTAGGCCACGCCAGCCATGCGCAGGCTCCCGGCCTGTTCACAACCGCCCCCGTGCCTGCCGCACAAAAGCTGCTCGACAGGATCGGTTGGCGCAAGGAAGACGTGGACTTGTGGGAGGTGAACGAAGCCTTTGCCGTGGTTCCCTTGGCTTTCATGCGTGAAATGGGCCTGTCGCATGACATCGTAAACGTCAACGGCGGTGCCTGCGCCCTGGGCCACCCGATCGGCGCATCGGGTGCACGGATCATGGTTACACTGCTGAACGCGCTGGAAAAGCGTGGTCTGAAACGGGGTGTTGCAGCAATCTGCATCGGCGGTGGTGAAGGCACGGCAATCGCCATCGAACGCCTCTGACCCTTTCTTTCAGATCATAAACAATCCTCGGAGCGCTGGGGGGGCAGGCAGCCCTCCGGTGGTTCACTTACCCCCCAGGCACATCATGCACGTTGATTACACTACCCTAGCAAAAAACATTGCCGCCCTTACCGAAGGCGAAGATGACGCGGTGGCATTGATGGCGACAGTTGCCTGCGAAGTGCACCACGCAGATGATCGTTTTGACTGGACCGGCTTTTACCGTGTGACCGCACCAGCACTGCTCAAGATCGGTCCCTATCAGGGCGGCCACGGTTGTCTGGTGATCCCGTTTTCGCGCGGTGTCTGCGGGGCGGCGGCCCGTACGGAGCAGGTGCAACTCGTGGCTGATGTCGATGCCTTTCCGGGTCATATCGCCTGCGCCAGCTCCACGCGATCTGAACTCGTTCTGCCTGTATGGAACGGGCAGGGCACCCTGCTGGGCGTGTTCGATATTGACAGTGATCAACCAGATGCCTTTACGCAGAACGATGCCGACGCTCTTGGTGCAATTCTGAAAACAAGTTTCGCAGCCGTGAAATAGTTCTGGATTTTTTCACGCGAGTCGGCCAACGTGAAATTATAGATCCAATTTTCACGAGCCGACATGCAGCACAGCACGCCCGACATATCCGAAACTTTAGGCGCTGACCTGCGCGCCTTGCGCAAGGCACGTGGGCTAACCTTGAGCGACATGGCCGAAACACTTGGCCGTTCCGTTGGTTGGCTCAGCCAGGTTGAGCGCGATAAATCCGAACCCTCAATCACCGATCTGCGCCATATCGCGGCCTGTCTGGGGGTTTCTGTGTCCATGCTGTTCCGCCACGCCGCCGCTCCGGCGCATGAGGCGGGTTATATCGTGCGCGCGGGCGCACGGCGGCGCATTGGGTCGACCATCGCCGGTCTGGTCGAAGAACTGCTGTCGCCGGACCTGACCGATGATTTCGAGATGGTGCATTCCACCTTTCAGCCCCATAGCCGCATCAAGGCTGCCGTAACACGCCCTACCCAAGAGGTCGGCTACCTGCTCTCCGGTGCGCTCCAGATCGAGATCGCAGGCACCACACATGACATCGCCCCCGGTGACAGCTTTCGCATACGGGGCGAACCGTTCCGCTGGGCCAATCCAGGTGCAGAACCCGCTGTGGCCATCTGGGTCATCGCGCCGCCGGTGTATTGAGCCATGACATTTGACGCATGGATCATTTTTGCCTTGTTCTGGCTGGTTTTCGTCACCACGCCCGGGCCAAATGCGGTGAACTGTATCACCAACGGCATGACCCTGGGCTTTCGCCGTGCCCTGATCGGCGTGCTGGCTATTCTGACGCAGGCAACGCTGTTTTTGCTGCTTTCGGCGGTTGGGGTCACTGCGTTGATCGCCGCCTCGCCCGAAGCATTTCTGGTGGCCAAACTGATCGGCGCAGGGTTTCTGATCTTTCTGGGGCTGCGCGGCTGGTTGACGGCGCGCAACCCGCCAATGGTGCAAGATCGCCCTGCGGCATCAGTATATTTGCGCGCATTTGCTATCGCCACGATCAACCCCAAGTCAGTCGCGGGTTACCTCGCTGCCTTTTCGCAATTCGTGCAGCCGGACGTGCCAATTTGGCAGCAGATGGGGGTGATCATGCCGACCGCGCTGACGCTCACCGCGCTTAGCTATGTCGGGTTTACTGCGCTGGGGGCAGGTATTGGCCGCGCGGCGCTGGGGGCTGTGTTCAACGTCTGGTTTCGCCGGGTGATGGCGGTCTGTTTCATCATCTACGGGGTACTCTTGGGTGTCGCGACGCCCCTATCTGAAAGGACATGACATGTTGAAAGGCAGTTGCCTGTGTGGTGCGATCACATTCACCTCCACTGCGGTTTCGCGTGATCCCGCCGCCTGTCACTGCAGCCAGTGCCGCAAGCAATCTGGCCACTACTGGGCCTCGGTGCAGGTCATGGATGATGGGCTGGCAATTTTGGGCACGCCCACTTGGTACGCCGCATCCGACGGCGCCAAGCGTGGTTTTTGCCCAACCTGCGGATCATTCTTATTCTGGAAACGCAGCGGGGACCCTGACACCGCAGTCGCCTTGGGTGCAGTTGACGGCGCTACCGGCCTTCGCCTGACGCGGCATATCTACACCTCCGACAAGGGCGATTACTACGATCTGCCGCACGACGAAGGGACTAAGGATGTCTGATTTTCCCACCACCGCACGCGTGGTCATCATTGGCGGCGGCGTTGTCGGTGTTTCGTCGCTTTATCATCTGGCCAAGGCGGGCTGGACCGATTGCGTTTTGCTGGAAAAGAACGAATTGACCGCCGGCAGCACATGGCACGCCGCTGGCAATTGCCCCAGTTTCAGCACCTCCTGGGCTGTGATGAACATGCAGCGTTACTCGCTGGACCTCTACAAACGGCTCGGGGGCGAAGTCGACTATCCGATGAACTACCATGTTACCGGCTCCGTCCGGCTGGCCCATGGCAAAAACCGGATGATGGAGTTTGAACGCGCCTGTTCGATGGGCAACTATCAGGGCCTGAACCTCGAAATGATGGACCTCGCGATGATCCGCGAGAAGTACCCGTTCATCGAAACGCATGACTTGGCCGGGGGGCTGTACGACCCCAACGATGGCGATATCGACCCGGCGCAACTGACGCAGGCGCTGGCCAAGGGTGCGCGTGACATGGGCGCGCGGATCGAACGGTTCTGTCCCGCGACAGGCGTCAGCCGCGAAGGCGACGAATGGATCGTACACACCGACAAGGGCGATATCCGGTGCGAGAAGGTGGTCAACGCTGCCGGGTACTACGCGCAGCGGGTCGGGGAATGGTTCAAACCCCACGGCGGGCGCACCGTTCCCATGACCGTCATGTCACATCAATACTTCCTCACCGAAGAGATACCGGAGCTAAAGGACTGGACACAAACGCAGGGCCACAAGGTGCCATTGCTGCGCGATGTCGACAGCTCCTACTATCTGCGGCAGGACAAATACGGGCTGAACCTCGGTCCATATGAACGCAACTGCCGTGCGCATTGGGTCACCCCGGACGATCCGATGCCCGATGATTTCTCGTTCCAACTTTATCCCGACGATCTGGAGCGGCTGGAGTGGTACATTGAAGATGCAATGGCACGGGTGCCGATCCTAGGCACCGCTGGCGTGGGCCGCGTGATCAACGGGCCAATCCCCTATGCCCCTGACGGCCTGCCGCTGATTGGCCCCATGCCGGGCGTGCCAAACGCATACGAAGCCTGCGTATTCACCTTTGGCATCACCCAAGGCGGTGGTGCGGGCAAGGTGCTGGCGGAATGGATCACAGAAGGGCAAACCGAATGGGACATGTGGGCGGTCGACCCGCGCCGTTACACCAATTACGCCGATCAAGCCTATTGCGATGCCAAGGCAGTCGAGACTTACGGCCACGAATACGCGATGCACTTCCCACGTCACCGCTGGGCTGCCGGGGCGGATAAACGTCAGTCGCCGCTGCATGCGCGCCTGCAAGACGCGGGCGCCGTTTTTGGCGCCTATAACGGCTGGGAGCGTGCCAACTGGTTTGCCAAACCGGGTGATGACACCAGCGAGGCCGCAACTCAAACCTGGGACCGCGAAGGGCCTTGGACCAAACGCGTGCAAAGCGAATGCGAGGCCGTGCGCGATGGCTGTGGCATCCTGCCGATCTCGGGGTTCACCCGGATCAAAGTCGCCGGGCCGGGCGCCCGCGATTTTGTCGACAGGCTGAGCTGTTCCGCCCTGCCAAAACCGGGGCGCATCGGCCTGGCCTATTTTCCCGACGACCGCGGCCGCGTTGTGACGGAAATGTCGGTGATGGTGCACGGCGATGATGATGTGGGGCTGATCACCGCCGGGACGGCGCAGTGGCACGATGCCGAGCATCTGTCGCGCCAGGCGCCCCCCGGCATCACCGTTACCGACCATTCCGACGAGGTGGAATGCCTGCTCGTCACTGGCCCGACGTCGCGCGCGCTTCTCGCCCCGCTGACGGATCACGACCTGACCGCCCCATGGCTTTCGGTCAGCATGCAGGGGCAGGTCGCAGGGCATGATTGCGCGCTGATCCGTGTCTCCTTTGCCGGTGAACTGGGTTGGGAGGTACATTGCGCCCCGGCGTCCGCCCCCGCGATATGGGACGCGCTGACGGATGCCGGTGCCGTGCCCTTTGGCATGTGGGCCCTCAATTCGCTGCGCATTGAAAAAGGGTATCGCGCGTGGAAGGGTGATCTTTCCACCGATTACAGTGTTCTTGAGGCGGGGCTGGACCGTTTTGTTAAATTGGACAAACCCAACGATTTCATAGGCAAGGCGGCGATGCTGCACGAAAGGCAACAGGGCGTCACCAAGCGGTTCGCCACTTTGCTGGTCGATGCAGGCGATCAGGACGCGCCTTTTATGTCGACGGTTTGGCACGACGGCGACATTGTGGGGGAAACCACCTCTGGCGACTGGGGCTACCGCGTCGGCAGGTCCATCGCGCTGGCGATGCTGCGGCGTGACGTGGCCGTACCGGGCACCGAAGTGCACATCAACATCTTTGGCAAGATGTGCCGCGCTGTCGTGCAACCTGACGCCCCGCTTTGGGACCCACAAAACGAACGGCTGCGTGCTTAGCCGCTTTCTCGAATAGAAAACGTACCGGAGTTTTTGAAAACTTCGCCCCGCACATTGGAGTTCTAAGCGATGTCCAGCGTCCCCTCCCAAGCCCGCGTCGTCATCATTGGCGGCGGCGTGATTGGCTGTTCAGTGGCCTACCACCTGACCCAACTGGGCTGGCAGGACGTGGTGCTGCTGGAACGCAAGCAGTTGACCTCGGGTACGACGTGGCACGCCGCCGGGCTGATCGCGCAACTGCGTGCAACGGCCAACATGACCAAACTGGCGAAATACTCTCAGGAACTGTACGGCAACCTTGAGGCCGAAACCGGCGTCGCCACCGGGTTCAAACGCTGCGGTTCTATCACCGTGGCGCTGACCGATGAACGCCGCGAGGAGATTTACAGGCAGGCGGCGATGGCCCGCGCATTTGGCGTGAGCGTCGAGGAAATCAGCCCGGCAGAGGTAAAAGACCGATACAGCCACCTTAATATCGACGGGGTGAAAGGGGCGGTCTATCTCGACAAGGACGGGCAGGGCGACCCTGCCAATATCGCGCTGGCGCTGGCCAAAGGGGCGCGGCAACGCGGCGGGCAGGTGTTTGAACGCACCGCCGTCACCGGCGTCACCCGGGCGGGCCGACGCATCACCGGCGTCGACTGGCAGCGCGGCGAGGAAACCGGCCACATCGTCTGCGATGCGGTGGTGAACTGCGCGGGGATGTGGGGGCACGGCGTGGGCCGGATGCTGGGTGCGAACGTCCCGCTGCACGCCTGCGAACATTTCTATATCGTCACCGAGGCGATTGCAGGGCTGACGCAACTGCCGGTACTGCGCGTGCCTGATGAATGTGCATACTACAAGGAAGACGCGGGCAAAATCCTGCTGGGCGCGTTTGAACCTAACGCGAAGCCTTGGCGGCTCGACATCCCTGCGGACTTCGAATTTGACCAACTGCCCGAGGATTTCGATCATTTCGAACCGATCTTGGAGCGTGCTGTTCACCGGATGCCGATGCTGGCCGAGGCGGGGATACACACGTTTTTTAACGGCCCCGAAAGCTTTACCCCCGATGATGCTTACCACCTTGGTCAAGCGCCCGAGATGGACAACGTTTGGGTTGCCGCAGGATTCAACTCCATCGGTATTCAGTCGGCGGGCGGCGCGGGTATGGCGCTGGCACAGTGGATGGACGCCGGGCAGAAACCCTTTGATCTGGGCGATGTGGATATCGCCCGGATGCAGCCGTTTCAGGGCAATCGGCGCTACTTGTTCGAACGGTCCAAGGAGACATTGGGCCTGCTCTATGCCGACCACTACCCTTACCGGCAAAAGGCCACGGCGCGCGGTGTGCGCCGCACGCCCTTTCACCATCAGTTGCTGGAAAATGGTGCAGTGATGGGCGAATTGGCTGGATGGGAGCGTGCAAACTGGTTTGCACGTCCGGAGCAAGACCCTGCCTATGAATATTCGTGGAAACGGCAGAACTTCTTTGACAACGTCGGGGACGAAGTGCGGGCGGTGCGGAACAATGTCGGGATTTATGACATGTCGAGCTTTGGCAAAATTCGCGTCGAAGGGCGCGACGCCTGCGGCTTCCTCAATCACGTGGGCGGCGGGCAATTCGACGTGCCGGTGGGCAAGATTGTCTATACCCAGTTCCTCAATCCGCGCGGCGGAATCGAAGCTGATGTCACCGTGACCCGTCTGTCAGAGACAGCCTATCTTGTCGTCACGCCCGCCGCGACGCGCCTAGCAGATGAAACATGGCTGCGCCGTCATGTCGACAATTTCAACGTGGTGATAACCGACGTGACCGCGGGCGAGGGCGTCTTGGCAGTCATGGGGCCTAATGCGCGCAAGCTCATGCAAATGGTGTCGCCCGACGACTTTTCAAATGCAGCCAACCCATTTGGCACAGCACAAGACATCGAACTGGGCATGGGCCTCGCCCGCGTGCACCGGGTGACCTACGTTGGGGAACTGGGGTGGGAAGTTTACATCAGCACCGACATGGCGTCCCATGCGTTTGAGGTGCTGCACGCTGCCGGGCAGGAAATGGGCGCAAAACTTTGTGGGATGCACATGATGGATTGCGCCCGGATTGAAAAAGCGTTTCGCCACTTTGGCCATGATATCACAAGCGAGGATCACGTGCTCGAAGCCGGGCTTGGCTTTGCCGTGAAGACAGACAAACCCGATTTCATTGGCCGTGATGCGGTTCTACGCAAGAAGGACGCGGGGCTGAAACGGCGTCTGGTTCAGTTTCGCCTGCGCGACCCCGAACCGCTGCTTTATCATAACGAACCAATCCTGCGCGACGGGCAGATCGTTGGCTATCTGTCATCGGGCGCATACGGTCATCACCTTGGCGGGGCCATCGGGCTTGGCTACGTACCCTGCGCAGGTGAAACCGCACCCGAGGTTCTGGCCTCAAATTACGAAATTGACGTAGCGGGTGCGCGGTATGCGGCGGATGTATCGCTCAAACCGCTCTACGACCCCGCGTCAGAGCGGGTGAAAGTTTAGGATCAGCTTAGCGCATCTTTGAACGCGAGGAATGCGGGGTCTTTCATCACCCGCGCGTTCATCGCGTCACGCAAAGCACCAACAGACTTATGCGGGCGCATGGCGACCTCGAACGTCGCGATAAGCCCCTCATCGTCCAGCGTTATCAGGTCCACGCCTACAGCATCGAACGCCCCAATCTTGCACTGAAATTCCAGCGCCCAATCCTTGTCCGCGCCCATCACGCGGCGATAGTGAAAATCACTGAACACCTGCCCAACGTGGCCGAGCACTGCGGCCACCGGCGCGCGGCCGGTCCAGGTTTTCCAATAGGTGGGCGGCAGGAACTTCACATTCTCGGCCAGCAGCGGCGCAATGGCGTCAGCATCGCCCTTGGCGACGACGGCTTGCATCTGTTCAATGGTGCTATGCATGGGCGGCCTTTGCGATCTGGTGGGTTGATCCCCCACTCTACATCTGGGAAGGGAAGGGATGGAAACGGAATATACGCCGCCGCAGGACCCGCTGGTCGTTCTGCACGAAGATGCCGAAGTGCTGCTGGTCGACAAACCCGCCGGACTGCTGAGCGTGCCGGGCAAGGGGCCGCATTTAGCCGATTGCCTGCTGGCACGGGTGCAGGCGGTATTCCCAGATGCGCTGCTGGTGCACCGGCTGGACCGCGACACATCGGGCGTGATGATCTTTGCCCTTACGCCCTATGCACAGCGCCATCTCGGGCTTCAGTTTGAAAAGCGTATGACGCGCAAGACCTATGTCGCGCGGGTTTGGGGCGTTCCGTCGGACAAGACGGGTACAATCGACCTGCCGTTGATCGTTGACTGGCCGAACCGCCCGTTGCAGATGGTCTGCCACGAGACCGGCAAAGCGGCACAAACGGACTGGCGCGTGCTGAAGGACGAAGGCGAGACATCTCGCATCCGACTGATGCCCAAAACCGGGCGCAGCCACCAGTTACGGGTGCATATGCTGGCCTTGGGTCACCCGATTCTCGGTGATCCCTTCTATGCTACCGGACCCGCGCGCGATTTCCCGCGCCTGATGCTGCATTCCGAAGAACTCAGGTTCAACCATCCTCAGGGCGGCACCTCGACCAAGGTGCGCGCCAAAGTGCCGTTCTAGATCCTGATCCAGTCGGCAGGCAGGATGTCTGGGTTATGCTGATGGTCATTGGCAAACCAGCGGGCCGGGGCGGCGACACGTTTGTTCGGGTTCTGGTTCAGCCAGGCCGACCACCAGCTGAAGGTGGAATTGGCAATGACATTGTGCTGACACAGGGACATCAGACGCATGTCCTCATGCGCGGTGTCGCGCCCATTCAGATCGACCACAACCTTGTCAAAAGGGACGGCCAGATTATCGCGCGCCCAGGCGGGTTCGTCGGAGAATACAAAGACGGTCGGCGCTTTTGCCAAACCATTGGTGACGGCATTGAGCGCCGCATCATAAAAAGCCTGATCACACACCGCTGTCGCGCCAAGGGCCACATAATCGCCGCGTCGCACATGCAGTGCCACCGACGGCCCTGCGGCAATCTGGGCTGCCATATCGACGTTTTCCGGCGACATTGGTGGGGTCATCACAAACACCTTGCGCAGGTGGTCGGTGATGTCGTGAAAGTAACGCTCGCTTTGCCAATAACCGTGCAGATAGCTGTCATCGCCCCAAGTCGTAAATCCGGTATTATAGCCCAAACCGCGCTCGCGCCGTAGGTGTGGATGCCGACCCAGAACGCGCCATAGACCGTACGCCAGAGGGCGCTTGTCCTGATCCGGAGGCAGTTTTTCCGGCGCCACAACAGGTAGATTAAATATATCGTTAAGGTCGCCCTGACCTGCTGCCGCCGCCCGACGTGTGTCGAGGGCCAACGGCACATTCAGGCGCGTCGCCAAAGCCGCGCCTGCCGCGTATTGAAACATCTGGTTGCCGAGAAAGCCGTGCAGGCGGGAATAGATCATGCGCTTGGCTGCCTTTTTCGTATGTCTTGGGCGGTATTACCTGAACGCGCCCTTATCAACCAGCGCAAATGAAACTGGCGATGAGCGTCGAAAGCGATCTTCGCTCAGTTTCAAAACGCCCGAGCGCCTTTGTGTAACGCGTCACAGCGCGACCGCTCGGCTGGTCGACATATGACCGGCGAGCGCGCTGTGGCGTATAAGAAAGGCCGCACAGTGGCGGCCTTTCTTGTCAATTTATTGGGTGTGGTTATTCAGCGGCCCAGCCCGAGACCGCCTTGACCTCGAGAAACTCCTCAAGCCCGTACACCCCGCCTTCGCGGCCATTGCCCGACTGCTTGTAGCCGCCAAAAGGCGAACCTTGGGCAAATCCCTTACCGTTTGTTTCGACCATACCCGAACGCACCCGGCGCGCCACCCGGCGGCGCTTTTCCTGATCTTCGGTCTGGATGTAGTTGGTCAGCCCGTAGGGCGTGTCATTGGCGATGGCGATCGCTTCTTCTTCGCTCTCAAACGGGATGATCGACAGGACCGGGCCAAACACCTCTTCGCGGGCGATGGTCATGTCATTGTTCACATCTGCAAAGACCGTTGGTTTGACATAGTAGCCACGGTTCAACCCGTCGGGGCGGCCCAGACCACCGGCAACCAGACGTGCCTCCGCCATGCCTTTTTCGATCAGACCCTGAATCTTTTTGAACTGGGTCTCGCTCACGACGGGGCCGATGTGTTTGCCTGCGTCCGATGCGGGACCGACGTGGGTGTTATTGGCGACTTCCGCCGCCATTTCCACGGCTTCGTCATAGCGCGATTTGTGCACCAACATCCGTGTTGGCGCGTTGCAAGACTGGCCGGAGTTGCCAAAACATTTAATCGCGCCCATTTTCGCAGCCTTCGGGTGCGCATCTTCAAAGATGATGTTGGCACCCTTGCCGCCCAATTCCAGCGAGACACGTTTCAGCGTGTCGGCGGCAGCCTTGGAGATGGCGATGCCCGCGCGGGTGGAGCCGGTGAAGCTGACCATATCGACATCGGGGTGCGCCGAAAGCTGGCTGCCCACGCCGGGGCCGTCGCCGTTCACAAGGTTGAAGACGCCGGCAGGAAAACCGGCCTCATGCACGAATTCGGCAAACAACAGCGCGCTGAGTGGGGCGATCTCTGACGGTTTGAGAACCATGGTGCAGCCCGTCGCGAGGGCGGGCACGGCCTTGAGCACGATCTGATTCATTGGCCAGTTCCAAGGTGTGATCAGCGCGCAGACGCCAATCGGCTCCAGCAGCGTCTTTTCAGTGCTGGTAAAATCACGCTCAAAGCTGAAATCCTCAAACGCCTTGAGGAAGCCTTCCATGTGCCAGCTGCCCGCGCCAACCTGACTGCTGCGGCTCATGTCTATCGGGGCGCCCATTTCCATCGACATGGCCTGCGCCATTTCTTCGGATCGTGCATTGTAGATCTCAAGCAGCTTCTTGATCAGCTTGGTGCGTTCCTCTTTCGAGGTCTGTGACCAGCCGTCAAAGGCGGCGCGCGCGGCGGCCACAGCGGCGTTAGTGTCGGCCTCGGAACCCAGCGAGATGACGGCGCATTGCTCCTCGGTCGACGGGTCAATCACGGCGAGGTCATTGGCCTTGGCGGGGGCAACCCATTTACCGTTGATATAGAATTCGCGTTTCTCCAGCATGGTAAAACTCCTTTTTTACATGCGGGCCTGGGGCAATGCCCCGGCCGAATTGGCGTCACTGTGTCACTGCCTAGATGGGGCCGCAAGAGAGGGGATGTAACCCGTCGCAATAAATACTACGTAAGAGATATCCGTTCAGACATTCACCCAGGAGGACATTATGGGCTTGCGTATTAACGATACTATTCCAGATATGACGGTCGAGACTGACCAAGGCACTATCAGCCTGCATGAATTCGTCGGCGACAAATGGGCGATCCTTTTCTCACATCCCAAGGATTTCACCCCCGTCTGCACCACTGAATTCGGCGCCGTGGCGCAACTGGCCGACGAATGGGCCAAACGCGACACAAAGGTCATCGGCATCAGCGTTGACGGCGTCGAGGATCACAAGAAATGGAAAGGCGACATTGAAAAAGTCGCCGGCGCCAAGGCCACATTCCCGATTATCGCCGACGCCGAGCTCGCGGTGTCCAAGGCCTTTGATATGCTGCCTGCCGAAGCTTACATGCCCGATGGCCGCACCCCCAATGACAGCGCGACCGTACGGTCGGTTTTCATCATCGGGCCAGACAAAAAGCTAAAGCTGTCGATGACGTACCCGATGAACGTGGGCCGCAACTTTGCCGAGGTGCTGCGCGCGCTGGATGGCTTGCAGACGGCCAATGGCAAGGGCGTGGCGACACCTGCAAATTGGAACGTCGGTGATGACGTGATCATCCCCACCACCGTTTCTGATGCGGATGCCACGACCAAGTTTGGCGATTTCACTACCGTGCTGCCCTATCTGCGCACCACCAAAGCGCCCAAGTAACTACGCCTTTTGGGGGCGCATCCTGACCTGCGCGCGATACCATGCGCGCCGTATTTCCCGCATCAGTTTACCGCTGGTGCGGGTTTTTTTCTGAATGGTTGAGCCACCGGTTTCCGCTGTCAATTCCCGCACGCCATTGGGAATGATTGTCAGCATCCGCTGCCCCGTGACCCAGTGCATTTGCAGAAAGGTGTCGACGGGTCGGTCAATGCGGGCGGATGCGGCGAGCAGCCGTTTGGCGGCGTTGCGCCCGACCACCTGACAGACAGTCTGCAATCCAACAACAGGGGGCTGGAACAACACAGCCTCGCCCTGCTGGGCAGTAATCTTTCGCGGTGCTTCGCGCCTTTTCGCGGGCAGACGTATAAAACGATCCGGACCCGCATGGGCCGTGATCAGCGCCAGCGCGTCGTTCCAAACTTTCGCATCCAATCCCAGATCATCCTCGGCGATCAGCGCGTAATCTTCACCACTGTCGACAATCATCTGCCAGCATTTGCGGTGGCTGAGAAAACATCCAACTTCGCCGGGGGACAGGGCAAAAGGATAAGCGGGGCTGTGCAGGTCGCCGGGGCGCAGGGTCACGCCTTCGGTCTGACCGGGGTCGCGGCCATTCACTGCGTCGATGACCCAAGCATCTGGCAACGTCTCAAGCAGGCGCGCGACATTCTGCTGTCTCGCGTCGGTGCCGGGCATATGGATAATTAGCGATTTCATACCGTCTTCTTAGCGGCAATCGCGCGGCGGTCCAACGCCTCTGTTCGGCGCTACCTCCGGTCTGCATGTAAAAAAGCCCCGGCGTTTCCACCGGGGCTTTGATCTGTCAGGTCGCGAAGGATTTACTCCTCTGCGCCTTCCTCTTTCTTCACTTCTTCGCCGGTTTCCTGATCGACGACTTTCATCGACAGGCGCACCTTGCCGCGATCGTCAAAGCCCAAAAGCTTCACTTTCACTTCCTGGCCTTCCTTCAGAACGTCCGAAGGGTGGTTCAGGCGGCGGTTTTCGATCTGAGACACGTGGACCAGACCGTCGCGCTTGCCAAAGAAGTTCACGAACGCACCGAAATCGACGATTTTCACAACCGTACCGGTGTAAACTGCGCCTTCTTCTGGCTCTGCGACGATCGAGTGGATCATCTCATAGGCCTTCTTGATCGCTTCGCCATTGGCGCTTGCGATCTTGATGATGCCTTCGTCGTTAATGTCGACCTTGGCTCCGGACACTTCGACGATCTCGCGGATCACTTTACCGCCGGACCCGATAACTTCACGGATCTTGTCGGTTGGGATCTGCATGGTTTCAATGCGTGGCGCGTGTTCGGAGAATTCTCCGGCACCCGACAACGCTTTGTTCATTTCACCCAGAATGTGGATACGACCCGCTTTGGCTTGTGCCAGGGCTTTTTCCATGATCTCGGGCGTAATGCCTGCGATCTTGATGTCCATCTGCAAGGAGGTGATCCCCGCTTCGGTACCCGCAACCTTGAAATCCATGTCGCCAAGGTGGTCTTCGTCACCCAGGATGTCCGACAGGATCGCGTAAGACCCGTCTTCTTCCAGGATCAGACCCATAGCCACACCGGCAACAGCCGATTTCAGCGGAACGCCTGCGTCCATCATGGACAAGGAGCCACCGCAGACGGACGCCATCGAGGAAGAGCCGTTGGATTCTGTAATCTCGGACACCAAGCGGATGGTGTAGGGGAAATCAGTCGACGCCGGCAGAACCGCCTGCAATGCGCGCCATGCCAGTTTACCGTGACCGATTTCACGACGACCGGGAGGGCCCACGCGCCCAACTTCGCCAACCGAGTAGGGAGGGAAGTTATAGTGCAGCAGGAAGTTAGATTTGAAGTTGCCGTGCAGCGCGTCGATGAACTGTTCGTCATCTCCGGTGCCCAGGGTGGTCACAACCAGACCCTGCGTTTCACCACGGGTGAACAGCGCCGAACCGTGGGTGCGTGGCAGGATGCCGGTTTCGCAGACGATATCGCGGATTTCGTCGGTCTTGCGGCCGTCGATACGCTTGCCTGTCTTTACCACATCGCCGCGCAGAATGCTGGCTTCGAGCTTTTTGAGGGCGGAGCCGAGGTTGGCATCGTCCAGTTGCTCGTCGGTCAGCGACGCCTTGATCGTGTCGCGTGCAGCAGCAACAGCGGCGGTGCGCTCTTGCTTGTCAGCGATTGCAAAAGCAGCGCGCATGGCTGTCTCGCCAGCCGCTTTAACAGCAGCGGAGAGATCAGAGTAATCAACCGGCTGGAAATCAAACGGTTCTTTCGCGGCGTCTTCGGCCAGATCGACGATCAGGTCGATGACGGGCTGAATGTTGTCGTGGGCGAACTTAACGGCACCCAGCATTTCTTCTTCCGACAGCTCATAGGCTTCGGATTCAACCATCATCACCGCGTCTTTGGTGCCGGCAACAACCAGGTCAAGGCGCTGTTCGGGGTTCAGACGCAGGTCCTGCATGTCGTCGACGGTGGGGTTCAGGATGTATTCGCCATCCTCAAAACCAACGCGGCAGGCAGCGATCGGGCCCATGAAGGGCGCGCCAGAGATGGTCAACGCGGCAGAGGCGGCGATCATTGCAACCATGTCGGGGTCATTGACCAGATCGTGGCTCAATACGGTGCACATCACCAGAACTTCGTTTTTGAAGCCGGGGACGAACAGCGGGCGGATTGGGCGGTCAATCAGACGGCTTGTCAGCGTCTCTTTTTCCGTCGGGCGCGCCTCGCGCTTGAAGAAACCGCCGGGAATTTTACCCGCGGCATAGTATTTCTCATTGTAGTGCACGGTCAGCGGAAAGAAATCCTGCCCCGGCTTTTGTTGGCGTGCAAAGGTGACGTTTGCCATGACGGACGTCTCGCCATAGGTGGCAATCACTGAACCGTCCGCCTGACGGGCAACTTTGCCGGTTTCCAGTGTCAGCGTCTCTTCGCCCCACTGGATCGATTTTTTCGTTACATTAAACATCTACGTTTCCTGTTTCGGCCCATTGGCCATTTCATAGGGGCCGTATTGCCCCTGACTCCGGTATCTTTTTTTCGGGCGCTGGAGTCCGGGCGCCGGATTTCAGATTGCGCGGGCATACATGTTTTTATGGTAGATGGGAAGGGCGCAGTGCGCTGCAGGGCCGCGGCGCGGTGCCACGAAAGCTCAGTCGGGCAGGCAGATGCGGAATGTCGCACCAACGCCGACCTCGCCGGTAGCGGCCAAACGCCATCCGAAACGATCGCAGATGCGGCGGCACGTGGCCAGACCGACGCCGCTGCCTTCGATATTGCTGTCAGCATGTAGACGTTTGAAAGGTTCAAACAGCCGTTCCGCCAATGTGTTGTCAAAGCCGAGGCCGTTGTCGCGCAATTCGATCACACTGCCCGTTTCGCCCATAGTGCGCCGGCTGATGCGGATATGTGGCGCGCGGATCGGATCGCGGTATTTGATGGCATTACTGATCAGGTTCTCAAGCAGTTGGTGCAGCAACACAGGATCAGCCTGAATCGTGCCAAGATCACCCACCACCGCAATGCTGCCCTGCGACGTCGCAATGACCTGCCCCAGGTTTTCTTGCACCGTTTCTATAACCTGTCTGACCTCAACCATCTGAGTTTCGACAGCACCCTTTCCGGCGCGGGCAAATCCCAGCAGGCGGGAAATCAGGCGGGACAGCCGATCTGCCGCCGCGTTGGCGAGCAGCATCATCTCGCGCGCTTCACGCGGGAGCGCATCACCATGATCTTCTTCGATAAATTGCAGCAGCATAGAGATATTACGCAATGGCGCCTTGAGGTCATGGGCCGCGATCGCGCTGAATTGTTCAAGCTCATCGACGGTACTTTTCAACAGAAAGCTTTGTTCGCGCGCGCGTGCGGCCGTCGAGTTGGTCGCGCGCAATTCGCCGGTCAGCTTGGCAAAGGTGCTGTGCATTTTTGTGGTTTCGCGGTGCATCAGGAGGAAGCTGTCCGGCCTGCGCCGCGTCTCATGGCAAAGTGGTACAACCTTGAACCGCAGCTTGACCCATGGCGTGCCCTGATCGTTGCTTAGGGGCAGAGTGACGGACCCGCTGCTTGCGCCGACAATAATATCCTTCATCACCCGCGCGGTGCCTTGCGCAAAGATATCCGAAACCTGAATTTCATCGCGACCGTTTTTTCCCGACAGCGTGTGGAAAAACACGCGGGCCTGATTATTGACCACTTCGATACAGCCGTCGCGTGACACGATCAGCATGATCTGGGGCAGATGCTCAAGCGTCAGGGACAACAGTGCTTTGGAGGCACCCAGATCAGCTGTAATACTCACGTCCCTCCCCGTCAGGATCGAAATAGACGGTGACCCGGCACCCGTCGTCGCCTCTGGCAATCGTCCGGTCAAGCGATACACGCGCATAGCCGAGGTTGTTGGCCGCGATGCGCCCAAAGACATTCGATGTCATCATGCATAGTGATTCCCGTTCTTTGACGTAGGCGCCAAAGGGGCAGGCAGTGTTGACGAGCACGATCTTGTCGGTGTCCATCGTTTCGATCGAGAAGCCCCCGTCGATCCGCGCCTTAAGGTCCACCAAAACGGCGGCGACCTGTGCCAGATCAAGTGTGTCGGTGCCTGCTGCGGCGAGGTATTCATCGTTCATCAACTCGCCAATGCGATTGCCGACGACGGAAATGAACCCCTCTGCCTCTTACAAGCCGATGGTCTCTTCCAGCGTTCCGGAAAGTTCGCGCAGCAGCTCGCGCAGGAATTGATCCCGGTCGCGCGGGGGCGCTTCAGAAGTGAATTGTGAGACCGGATTGTTCAACATTACCTCCAAGATCAGAGGCAGAATGACCCTTTCAGGCTTAAAATACCTTTAATGGCAGCCCCTCACGGCGATAAAATCTGGTCGCAACCTTCCCCCGAGCATAAAAAAAACCTCCCGGTGCGGACCGGGAGGTTTCGATGTCTTACAACAACCGGACGGGCCGGTGATGCGGATCTGCCTTAGCGGCGCAGGCCCAGACGTTTGATCAGGTCCTGGTAACGGGCCTCATCCTTGGTCTTGACGTAGTCCAGCAGCTTGCGGCGTGTCGCGACCATTTTCAAAAGGCCACGGCGACCGTGGTTGTCTTTCTTGTGGGTCTTGAAGTGCTCGGTCAGCGTGGCAATGCGCGACGACAGAATGGCAACTTGTACTTCGGGCGAACCGGTGTCGCCTTCTTTGTTGCCGAAATCTTTCATGACTTTGGCTTTTTCTTCGGCGGTAATCGACATCGGGGTCTCCTTTCGGGAAAATGTTAATATGAATGGCGCAGGCCGGGATGTCGTCCAGCACAGGCCCATGGAGAAATCACCCGCCGATAGGAATCAGCAGGCGATGGGGGCGTATAGGGGGAATTGCCGCGATTGGCAAAGGCATATTGCACAGGCGGGCGGCCGAGGGCGTCCTTATGCCGCTGCGAGACCCAGTTCAAATGCCGCGCTCAGCGGGATCAGCGCGATGTCAGAGCTGTCAATGCTATCCCCAGCCACTGTGGCCACCACAATGTCGCCCATCAATATCAGCGATTGATTGGCATCCTCTGGGTTCTGCACCACGGATACTGGCGGCTCGGCACTATCTTCGCTGCGGTCATCCCGGACAAACAGCAGCGAATCATTCCCGGATTCAAAGTCCATGATCGTGATCCCGTGGCCTGCGCTGATCCAATCCCCCATCACGATCTGATCGGCACCCGTGCCAGCCGTCACAATATCGTCCTGACCGGCAATGATCACGTCATCGCCGCCGCCACCGTTGAGGAAATCGCTTTCATCACTGTCTGTGATGCCCGCCTGACCGGGGTCGTCTTCAATGCCACTGAGCGTGTCATTGCCCCAGCCGCCGAACAGGCTGTCATTGCCCTGTCCGCCGTACAACACGTCGTCATGCAACCCGCCTTGCAGCGCGTCGTCGCCATCATCGCCAAACAGCAGGTCGTCCCCGGCAGAGCCCTGCATGTGGTCGTCACCGCCGCCGCCATGCAAGGTATCGCGATCGTTGTGGCCTACCAGCATATCGTCGTCGTCCCCGCCAAAGATGGCGTCCTCGCCATCCTGGCCGTGAACTGTGTCCTGCCCGATTCCGCCAAGCAGGGTATCGTTGCCTAGGTCACCGTGCAGGTCGTCGTCGCCCGCGCCGCCGTTGACCAGATCATTGCCTGCGTAGCCGCCAAGCTGATCATCTCCGGTGCCACCGGTCAAAACGTCATCATCCGCAGTCCCTACGATGATGGCACCCGTATCGGGGATGGTTTGGCCAGTCTCGCCATCTGCCAGCAACTCGTCTTCGTCAGCGGTGCCGATTTCAACGTAGGCGACTGCACCAACGGCCATCAGACCCATCATTCCCGCTAACCACAACATATGTTGATCCCACCAGTTAAATCACGGGTACCCCACACACCCATCCGATGATGATACAACCACAAGATGTCGACAAATGCGAAAGCTTATGACCGCGATGGTTAACCACGTCTTACCCTTGTCGGGTCGGCGCCTCCCAGATGACCGGCAACTGTCGATACGGCAGATAAAGCGGATGCTTGGGATGGCCTGCCTTGGACAGGCCCAGATGGAAAAGCGGCGTGGACCCGCTGTGCAGCATCTGCGTCACCGTTTCACCCCGGCCCAGGTGGGCGCCGTGCACGCCCCAGGCCGCGATGATCTGGTCTGCCCAATCGGCACCGTCGGTCAGAACATCATCATTGGCCGGGCCGATCGGATCGGCGGCAGCGCGCATATCGCGCGGGTCGGTGGCGCGCCAGGCAAAAATATTGGTCACGCGAAACCCGCCAAACCCCAGCACGCGCGCACGTCGTTCACAGCGCTCGACCGTGGGGTCGTTCTGCACTTCTGTGGCGGTCGAGGGGTTGAGCATCACGAACATCACCCGCGGTGCTGCGTCGCTCCAGACCCGTGTCAGGCTGTAACGGTACTGCTCGCACCCCGAATAGACGGCGGTTGATGGGGCGTCGCCCTTGGTATGCGTGCGGGTAATCATGCGGGCCTTAGCCCGCGTCAGGTACAGATGGCAGGTTAAACACCCGGCTGGGGTGCAATTCACCGGCCTTGAACCGGCCGACCGCGACAGGTACGCCATCGAAAGACGCCCAGCATTCATCGCCGTATTCTACATCATGGGCGATGACCATGCCGGGGTTGCCGTTGCGCAGACGGGTGGCGCCTTCGGCCGTTGCCTTTACCTGTGGCAATTCGGACAAGCCCTGCTCCAACGGCAACAGATAGGTGTCCAGTTCCGGGGTGCGCGCCAAGGCCTCGATCTGATCGAGCGTCAGCGCCTGTGACACCTCGAATGGTCCAGACCAGATGCGGCGCAATTCGCGGACGTGGCCCAGACAGCCCAGTTTTTCACCCAAATCGCGTGCGATGGAACGGACATAGCCGCCCTTGCCGCAGACCATTTCCAACGTGACGTGATCGGCATCGGGGCGGTCAGTCAACAGCAGGCTTTCCACCCAAAGCGGGCGCGCGGCGAGGTCCATTGCCTCGCCCTCGCGGGCCAGTTTATACGCACGCTGACCGTCGATCTTGACCGCCGAGAACTGCGGCGGCACCTGCTGGATGTCCCCGATGAAAGCGGCTAGCGCATCCTTGATCGCGGCATCGTCCGGGCGCAAGTCAGAGGTACCCAGCACCTCGCCTTCGGCATCATCCGTATTGGTAGAAATGCCCAGCCGCACGGTAAATTCATACGCTTTCAGCGCGTCGGTGATATAGGGCACGGTCTTGGTCGCCTCGCCCAGTGCGATGGCCAGAACGCCGGTCGCATCAGGGTCTAGCGTCCCGGCATGACCTGCTTTTTTCGCCTCAAGCGCCCAGCGGACCTTGTTTACCACGGTGGTCGAGGTCGGCCCGGCGGGCTTGTCCACCACCAGCCAGCCTGAGATATCGCGGCCTTTGCGTTTGCGTGCCATGTCTTGCTCTTTCATCAAATCCGGTGGTGCCGTCTAACGGCTCTGCGCGGGGCTGCCCAGCCCTTCATGCGGCGGAAATAGTCATTTTGCCCTGAAAACAGGTCAGTTCACGGGCTTTACGACGCCAATGATCGGCCCCAGCCGGGTAAACCCGGCCCCGTCCCGGCGCAGATCGGGTGCGCGCAGTCGCGAAATATTACCATCGAAATACAGCGCGTTGGGCAGTTCCAGGTGATCCCGAAACAGCCGCCCGAAACTATGGAACGTCACGATATCGTTGGAAATCACGAACACCGCGCGTTTGCCATCCGCGCTGGTTCCCACACCGTTACGAATATAGCGCGACGTGCTGTCGGGCAGGAAGCGCGGGTGCAGCGCGCCATCAATCACCAACATGGGACCGGATTGCGTGGCAAATCGGCAGGTGGGGTTCTGTCTGACAAAGCGCGTCGTCTCAAACACATCGGCGCGGCCCTTGCGCAGGCACAATACCCCATTGGGCAGCAAGCCGAAGTTGCCTGGCCCGGCGTTGCTGATCACACGCTTGGCCTCGCGGCCTTCTTCGACATAATGGCCAACCGGGGATCGGTCTTCGTGGTACATGCCCGCGTTCATGGCAAAGCCCAGCCGCAGCCCGCGCCTGTTCAAATCTGAATCCAGCGTGCCAAAATAGCCATAGGGCTGGCCGTCAGCATTGTTCAGAAACAGCCGCAGATCTTCGCGGGTCAGATCGACGTCGCAGATCGTGTAGGACGTGCCATCATAACTGGTGTTGGAACAGGTCGCCGCCCCGGCAGAGGTGACATTCAGCGCGACAAGCGCCAGCGTGATCAACGCGACCCGGATCACGCGTCTGGCATATCGTCTGGATTGGTATCGGGTGCCTCCGCGTCACGGCGCACCACGTCCTGCGCCAGCATCCGGCGCGTGTCATCCATCCGGTCGAATGTCTCGTCCAACTGAAACCGCAGATCGGGTGCGAACTTCAATGTCAGCTTCTTGGATAACAACCGCCGCAATTCGCCTTTGTTGCGCGACAAAAGTTTCAGCACCTCATCCTTGCCCTGTCCACCCAGCGGCAGCACATAGGCCGTGGCGATCTTGAGGTCGGTGGAAACGCGCACCTCGCCAACGGTGATCGACATGCGGTTCAGGTCAGTGTCATGCACATCGCCACGCTGTAGCACCTCGGACAGGGCCCGGCGGATGGTTTCACCCACCCGAAGCTGACGTTGCGTTGGGCCTGCGCCCTCGGAAAAATTGTTCTTTGCCATGGGTGTCATCTAAGGCTTTGCATCGGCTTTGCCAAGCGCTGCGCGAGCGGTTACACCGGGCAAGCAATTCGATGCCAAGCCGCGCAGGAGACGAGCGATGACCAAGACACCCGGCATAGCCGTGACAGGTGCCTCAGGCCGTATGGGCCAGATGCTGATCCGCGAAATCGCGGCCAGCGAAAAGATGCACCTTGCCGCAGCGATAGAAAGGTCTGGCCATGATTGGGTCGGGCAGGATGTGGGCGTCGCGATGGGCGGCGGCACGACAGGCGTGATCGTCACTGATGATGCCGCCGCAGGCTTTGCGCAGGCACAGGCGGTAATCGATTTTACCGCGCCGCAGGCCACGGTGGCTTTTGCAAAGCACGCGTCGGAGGCGGGGATCGTGCATGTGATCGGCACAACCGGGATGAGCGACGACGAAATCGCCTCATTGGCCCCGTCGGCGCAAGGCGCGGTGATCATCCGCGCGGGCAATATGAGCCTTGGGGTCAACTTGCTGACGCAACTGACCAAACGCGTCGCGGCGGCGCTGGACACCGATTACGACATCGAAATCATCGAATCACATCACAACATGAAGGTCGACGCGCCCTCTGGCACCGCACTGATGCTCGGCGAAGCTGCCGCCGAAGGACGTGGCGTGAAACTGGCCGACGTCTCTGACCGGGGCCGTGATGGCATCACCGGCGCGCGTAAAACTGGCGACATCGGGTTTACAGCGATCCGGGGCGGCGACATCGTGGGTGAGCACGACGTGATGTTTGCAGCTGCCGGTGAACGGATCATCCTGCGCCACATCGCCTCTGATCGGGCGCTGTTTGCGCGTGGCGCGCTGAAGGCGGCGCTTTGGGGGCAGGGACGTGCGCCGGGCGAATACGACATGCTGGATGTGCTTGGGCTGAAAGACTGACCCTCGACGTATGACAGCACCGCGACGGGCGGCGGCTTTCAGCGCAGGCGTTTGTCGGTAAAACTGAACCAATTGACAGATCGCCACGTATCCCTCCCATAGCCAAGAGCCTGGGAGAGACCGATGACACCTGTTTATGCCGTATTTTTCGCCGCGCTGACGGGGCTGACAGCCAGCCCCGCCTTGGCCGAATTTGCCAAGGTTGCCAGCGAGCAAGAGTTCATCGCCCTGATTTCAGGCAAGAAACTGACCCGCCCGTTGGTCAAGATCGAAGTCAGCCCCAGCGGGCAGATTTCCGGCACCGGCGCGTCCTGGGCTGTCACTGGCCAGTGGCAGTGGCAGGGCAGCTATTTCTGCCGCAGTCTCGAGTGGGGCGGCGATGACCTGGGCTACAACTGTCAGGAAGTCGCATCCGACGGTGGCCGCATCCGCTTTACGTCGGACCAAGGCGCTGGGGACGCGGCGATATTCGCTTTGAAATAGGCTCAAAAGTCGACCGCGATCCCTTTGTTTTCCCAGTCACCGTATCGTACTGGCTCTGGCCCCTCGCGGCCCCCCAATTCGGTTGGGCGCACCACGTCGGCCGCCTGCCTGCGGCGGTCCTCCGCCTCGGCCAATGCGCGCTGTGCAGCGGCAGGTAAATCGGGGTCCGGCGCAGGCTTGGGGCCGTTTGGCGTGTCGGGAATTGGCGCAGGCGCGGGCTTTGGATGAGGCGGCAGATCGGGGGCAGGCGTGGGATGGGGGCGTGGATCGGGCATATCGGGACCTCTTGAGGCAAGTTCATCCTTGATATACGCCGCCCCATGGCCCAGACAACCCGGCAACCCCGATTGACCGACCCCAGACAGGAAAAGACGAATGGCAGACACAGGCGTTCAGGCCCGCAGAAGCGCGGTTTATCTGTTGGACCACATCCTTGATGAGGACGATCCGCGCCTGATGTCGGAATTGCTGGCGGGTGGCGCGCTGGACAAATTACCCCCCGATGACCGGGCGCGTGCGCAGCGCTTGGCGCTTGATACCCTGCGCGGGATGGAACGGGCCGATCGCCTGTTGCAGAAACATTTGCAGAAATCGCCACCGCTGACCGTGCGCAACGTGTTGCGCGTCGGCACGGTCGAGCTGTGTCAGGGCGGCGCCGCGCATGGGGTTGTGAATGCAATGGTTACGCTGGTGTCGCAACATCGGACGCTGAGCCACCTCAAGGGGCTGACCAATGCCGTGCTGCGCAAGATAGCGGCACAGGGGCCCGAGGCTTGGGGTGCCTTGCGTCCGCCGCGCCTGCCAAAATGGTTGCGCGGGCCGCTGCTGGAAGCCTGGGGCAGCGATGCGATCGCCGCGATGGAGGCCGCACATTTTGCCGGTGCGCCGCTCGATCTTACCGCCAAGGGTGACGCCGCCGCATTGACCGAAGCCGTAGGTGGCACGCTGCTGCCGACAGGGTCGGTTCGGGTTGTGGATGCGGGCCAGGTCTCGGCCATGCCGGGTTTTGCCGACGGCGACTGGTGGGTGCAGGACGCTGCCGCCGCGATACCCGTGCGCGTGCTGGCGCCGCAGCCCGGCGAAGCTGTGCTTGATCTCTGCGCCGCGCCAGGGGGCAAGACCATGCAGCTGGCCGCCGCGGGTGCCAAGGTAACCGCAGTCGACAGTTCGTCGCCGCGTATGCAGCGGGTGGGCGAAAACCTGACGCGCGTGGGGCTCAAGGCCAAAACGCTGACGATGGACGCCCGCGCCGTGACCGGGGAATACGACGCGATCCTGCTTGACGCGCCCTGTTCTGCCACGGGCACCATGCGGCGGCATCCTGATTTGCCCTATGCCAAGGACGGGTCTGAGTTTGGCACGTTGATTGAATTGCAGTCAGAGCTGATCGACCACGCCTGGAGCCTGTTAATATCCGGGGGGCGTCTGGTTTTTTGTACGTGCAGCCTATTGCCCGATGAGGGCGAAGTGCAGGTAGACGAAGCGCTGGAACGGCACGGCGATATGACAGTGGACCGTGAGGCGCTGGCGTTGCCCGGCGTGGATAATGCTTGGGTCACGTCCGAGGGCGGATTGCGGCTGCGGCCGGATTACTGGGCCGAACTTGGCGGCATGGACGGGTTTTACATCGCTTGTTTACGCAAGGCGTAGGGCCGCGGCGGGGGGCCAGCCCCCCGAAAGCCCCCCGGGAATATGAAGACCAAAAAGAGAGACAAGAGCGGCATTTGCGGCGCTTTCCGGGGTTCAGGCGCCTTGGGGCGGATTGGCGATGCTGAGGTAGTCGGCTTTGGGCAGGTCAATCAGAGCCCTGATGCCGAGCGCGGCGGTATCCGCAGGTGTGAGTGCCGCAATGGCGTCGCTGATTGCGGCGAATGTGTCTGCGCGATTGGCAGTAGTAGCAGCGATATAGGGAAGGCCAGGCGTGGGCGGCGTAGTGTCGAGCACGCGTAGGGTTTTTGCAAAGCTTTCGTGTTGCTGTATCAACCGCCAAGAGACGGCATCAAGCGCCGCAATATCGGCGCGGTTCTCGGCGATGGCGCAGGCCGAGGCGCGGTGGCCGCCGCTTTGACTGCGGTTCCGAAACCAGAACCCCTGTTTCGTGGTGTGGGCGTAGGGTGCTGCATAGCCAGATTGCGAGAAGGTCTGGTTATAGGTGAAGCGGGCGGTTTCATAGTAAGGGAGTGTTCTGCGCGCATCGTCAGCGCGTACGATAAAGACGCTGTTGTAATATCCAGCCGGGCAGTCTGGGACGCCGAAATCAGGGGTGCCGACAAGTGTGACGTGATCGTGCAGCCACAGCCGATAAGGCATGCCGCAGGTCTGGCTGAGGACAAGGTCGGGCGCATTCCAGACCTCAAACTCATCAGCATCGTTGCTGAGGGTTTCGGGCGCGTCGATGCCCCGGCTGGCGAGGGCCTGACGGATCAGTGCCCAGTAGCGCGCGTTAGCGTCGGCCAGTTCGGGGCGCAGGTACATCATCAGGCTGGCGATCATCGTGGTGCTCCGGCAGGGTAGGACATGTGTAGGGGTGTGCATTGCGCCAAGGCAAGCGTTGGAAAAGCGCCTGCGCGGTCGGCAAACGGTCAACCACGGGCCTTGGACCGTACCAAACCCGCTCATTCCCCGCCCGCCCCGAAAAAGCGGTGACTCACTGTCGCGTGGCGGGTATGCTGCATTCAAACGCCATCAGAGCGTCAAGGGCAGCATAGATATGATTAACACAACCAGCGTGATGGCGCGCAAGGCGCGGCTTCTGAACCGGTGGCATGCTTGGGCGGCGACGCGCAGGCGGGCGCAGGCGATTGGCTTTGTGTCCTCGCCCGAACCGCGCACCATCGGGTCTTATGCACGCGGGCGCCAGCTGGTCGCGGGGAATTACCTGTTTGCGGGCACCCTGTTGTCCGAGCCGGACAGGTCGTTGTGGGATATTACCCCTCCGGATGCGGCATTTGCGGCCGAGCTTCATGGCTTTGCATGGATGGATGACCTCGCCGCTGTCGGCGATGTGGCGGCGCGTGGGGCGGCGCAGCGTTGGCTTTGGGGGTGGATCGAGACATATGGCAAGGGAAATGGCCCGGGCTGGACGCCGGACCTGACCGGGCGGCGGTTGATCCGCTGGATCAACCATGCGCTGTTTATGCTGCGCGGGACCGAAGCCGAGCAAAGCGATGTATTCTACCGATCGCTGGTACAGCAAACGCATTTTCTGTCGAAACGCTGGCGCGGCGCGGCGCCGGGATTGCCGCGGTTCGAGGCGCTGACCGGGCTGATTTATGCCGGGTTGTCGCTGGAGGGGCAGGAGGGGCTGGCTGATCCCGCAATCAAGGCATTGGCGCGCGAATGCACGGCGCAGATCGACGCGCAGGGTGGGCTGCCCACACGCAACCCCGAAGAATTGCTGGCGGTCTTTACCTTGCTGACATGGGCCGCAGCGGCGCTGAGCGATGCCGGGCGCAGCACCCCAAAGGAGCATCTGATCGCGATTGAACGGATTGCCCCCACCCTGCGCAGTCTGCGCCATGCCGATGGCGCGCTGGCGCGTTTTCATGGCGGCGGGCGCGGCGCCGAAGGCTGGCTGGATCACGCACTGGCCGCGGCCAAGGCCAAGACGCGGCACGCGGATGGGCTCGCGATGGGCTATGCGCGGCTGTCGGCGGGGCGCACCAGCGTCATTGTCGATGCCGCGACGCCGCCGCGCGGGGCGGCGTCGTATAACGCCCATGCCTCGACCCTCGCGTTTGAGCTGACATCGGGGCGGCGGCCCTTGGTGGTGAACTGCGGGTCGGGGGCGTCTTTCGGGCTGGAATGGCGGCGGGCGGGGCGTGCAACGCCGTCGCATTCTGCGATGTCACTGGTGGGCCATTCAACGGCGCGTCTGGCAGAACCGGACCGCGACACGGGTCTGGAGGCGTTGATTGACGGCCCCAGCCATGTGCCGGTGGAAATCGGACAAGCCTCGGACGGGCTGCGGTTTCAGGGCGGGCATGACGGCTATCTGCGCAGCCACGGATTGACCCATGCGCGCATGTTAGAGCTGACCCTTGATGGTCGGGGGCTGGCCGGTGAGGACATGCTGCTGGTGCTCGAGGACAGCGAAAAGCGCCGCTTTGACCGGGCGCTCGACGCGACCAAGCTTAAGGGCATCGCCTTTGACATCCGATTTCACCTGCACCCGGATGTAGATGCAACGGTCGATCTGGGCGGAGCGGCAATTTCGATGGCGCTGAAAAGCGGGGAAATCTGGGTGTTTCGACATGATGGCACCCATAATCTGTCTTTGGAGCCGGGGGTTTACCTGGAAACTACCCGCTTGAAACCACGCGCGGCGCAGCAGATCGTGCTGTCGGGTTTTGCAATGAACTATGCCACGCGGGTCAGGTGGTCCTTGTCCAAAGCGCAGGAAACTGCGATTGGCGTGCGGGATCTGTCAATCGACGATCCCTATGTTGACGAAGCCTGACCCAGAGGACCAGCCCCATGCCCGACCTGCACCCCATCAAACGCGCCCTGCTATCTGTTTCCGACAAAACCGGATTGATTGATCTGGGCAAGGCACTGGCGGCGCGCGGGGTTGAACTGCTCAGCACCGGAGGCACGGCAAAGGCGCTGCGCGAGGCGGGCCTTGATGTGCGCGACGTGGCCGATGTGACCGGCTTTCCCGAAATGATGGATGGCCGGGTGAAAACCCTGCATCCGGTGGTGCATGGCGGATTGCTGGCGTTGCGTGATAACGACGAACATGTTGCCGCGATGACCGAACATGGCATTGGTGAAATTGATCTGGTCGTGGTCAACCTTTATCCGTTTGAGGAAACTGTCGCCAAAGGGGCGGAATATGCCGAGGTGATCGAAAACATCGACATTGGCGGCCCCGCGATGATCCGATCTGCCGCCAAGAACCACGGCTTTGTGAATGTGGTCGTGGATGTCGAGGATTACGCCGAAGTCATCGCTGAGATGGAGGCAAACGACGGCCAGACGACCTATGCCCTGCGGCAGCGGTTGGCGCAGACGGCCTATGCCCGTACGGCGGCCTATGACACGGCAGTCAGCACATGGATGGCGGCGCAGGTTGGCGGCACGCCACGGCGGCGCAGCTTTGCCGGGACGCTCACGCAGACGTTGCGCTATGGCGAAAACCCACACCAGCAGGCGGCGTTTTATACCGATGGCAGCACGGCACCCAGCCTGGCCACCGCCCAGCAGCATCAGGGCAAGGAGCTGTCGTATAACAATATCAACGATACCGATGCCGCGTTTGCGCTGGTCAGTGAATTTGACCCTGCAGATGGCCCGGCCTGTGCGATCATCAAACATGCCAACCCCTGCGGCGTGGCGCGCGGGGCCACGATGCTTGAGGCGTACACGCGGGCATTCGATTGCGACCGCACGTCGGCGTTTGGCGGGATTATCGCGCTGAACCAGCCGCTCGATGGACCCACAGCCGAAGCGATTGCAGCGATTTTCACTGAAGTGGTGATCGCCCCCGGTGCCGACGCCGACGCGCGGGCCGTTTTTGCCGCCAAGAAGAACCTGCGCCTGCTGACCACTGACGGTCTGGCCGATCCGGCGGCGTCGGCACTTGCCGTGCGGCAGGTCGCGGGCGGGTTTCTGGTGCAGGACAAGGATATGGGTCGGATCACGCGTGACGATCTGAAGGTCGTGACCAAACGCGCGCCGTCGGATCAGGAACTGGATGACATGCTGTTTGCCTGGACCGTGGCGAAACACGTCAAATCGAATGCAATCATCTATGTGAAAAATGGCGCAACCGTGGGGGTCGGCGCAGGCCAGATGAGCCGGGTCGACAGCACCCGCATCGCCGCACGCAAATCACAGGACATGGCCGAGGCAATGGGGATGGCCGCGCCGCTGACCCAGGGGTCTGTCGTGGCGTCCGATGCGTTCTTCCCCTTTGCTGACGGCTTGATCACGGCGGCAGAGGCCGGGGCGACTGCGCTGATCCAGCCGGGTGGGTCGATGCGCGACGACGAAGTGATTGCGGCGGCAGATGAAGCCGGGCTTGCGATGGTATTCACCAACATGCGCCACTTCCGGCACTGAACAGGGCGATCAACATGCGGAATTTCGGCATCGCGGCCTTTGCGGCCTTCATGATCGACCAGATCAGCAAATACGTGGTCATCCATATGATGGAACTGGCACGCATACGCTCGATTGATGTGCTGCCACCGGTGCTGAATTTCCGCTATGGCGAAAACCGGGGGATCAACTTTGGCCTTGGCGGCGACATGAGCCAATGGGTGCTGATTGCCCTGGCACTGGTGATTTGCGTCGGCGTCACCGCTTGGCTCTGGCGGGCGCCGCAGGGGCGCTGGGGCATGATCAGCGGTGGTTTGCTGGTCGGTGGTGCCTTGGCCAACGTGGCGGATCGGCTGATCTACGGCTACGTGCTCGACTTCCTGAACAACAGTTGCTGCGGCATCACCAACCCATTTGTGTATAACATCGCAGATGTGTTCATCTTTGCCGGCGCGCTGGGGTTGATCCTGTTCACGGGTGACGCAAAAGCCGCGCGTCAGATACGCAATAAAAAAGGTCAGTGACATTGCCTGCCTGCCTGCGATATTGAAGGGCAGACCCCGAAAGGAGACACCATGCGCCTCACCGCTGTATTTTGCCTGATCACGCTGGCTTTGTCGGCCTGTTCCAATCAGGGGTTGCGCGACCTGCGCTCGAACGCGGCCGGGCCGGATGAATTCATGATCCAGCCGGTGAAACCGCTCGAAGCGCCGACAGACTTTTCCGCACTGCCCACACCCACCCCCGGACAAGCGAACCTAGCTGACCGTTCTGCGGTTGCCGAGGGTGCTGCTGCCTTTGGCGGGCGGCTGGACACCGGCGGCGCCGTGCCTGCCAGCGATGGCGCACTGGTGCAGCATGCCGGGCGTATGGGTGTCGCGCCCAACATTCGTGGCACATTGGCCGAAACCGACGCGCAGTTCCGCAAACGCAAGGCGCGGTTCACGCAGTTCCGCATTGTGCCGGTGGATCGCTACGACCAAGCCTACAAGCGTCAGGCGCTGGACGCCAACAGCGAGGCCGCCCGCTGGCGCCGCGCCGGTGCGCGCACGCCATCTTCACCACCACAATCCACACGTTTCCGTTGATCCGCTTGAAACTGGCCTGAGGCCACGTAAGTAAGGTGGCGACCGACAGTTTTAAGGATACCTCATGATCCGATTGCCGATGTTTGCTGCCCTGTGCACATTGATGACGCAGGTGGTGCCCGCGCAGGCCCGCGACAACGAAGCGGTAACGCATTTCACCCTGGATAATGGCATGGATGTGGTGGTCGTCGAGGACCACCGCGCGCCCGTGGTGCAACAGATGGTCTGGTACCGCGCCGGATCAGCGGATGAGCCGAAAGGATCGTCTGGCGTTGCGCATTTTCTTGAACATCTGCTGTTCAAAGCCACCGATAAGCTGGACGCGGGCGAGTTTTCCGCCACCGTCGCCGCCAATGGTGGGCGCGACAACGCCTTTACCAGCTATGATTACACCGCCTATCACCAGCGTATCGCCGCAGACCGTCTGGGCCTGATGATGGAGATGGAATCGGATCGGATGAAAAACATCCGCCTGACCCCCGACAACATCCGCACCGAACGCGACGTGATCCTCGAGGAACGCAACCAGCGCACCGAAAATAACCCCGGCGCCCTGTTCAACGAACAGATGAACGCGGCACAGTATCTCAACCACCGCTATGGCACCCCGATCATCGGCTGGAAACATGAGATGCAACAGCTTGATCTGGACGATGCACTGTCGTTCTACAAAACCTATTATTCGCCCAACAATGCCATCCTTGTGGTGTCCGGTGACGTCACCCCCGACGCCGTGCGCACATTGGCCGAGGCCACATATGGTGCGATCCCGGCCAATGCTGACCTCCCCGAACGCCTGCGCACCGAAGAGCCGCCCCAAACTGCCGAGCGGCGGCTGATCTTCCGGGACGCGCGGGTGGCGCAGCCCTATGTCAGCCGATCCTATCTGGCACAGGAACGTGACAGCGGCGCGCAGGAAAAAGCGGCGGCCCTGACCATGCTCAGCCAGATCCTTGGCGGTGGCACCACGTCATTCCTGACTGAAAAACTGCAATTCGACAGCCAGATCGCGACCTATACCGGCGCGTTCTACAACGCCAATACGCTGGACGACACGACCTTTGATCTGGTTGTCGTTCCCGCCGCCGGCGTCACGCTGCAAGAGGCCGAAGATGCGCTGGACGCGGCCCTGACCAGTTTCTTGGAAACAGGCGTGGATGCGCAGCAGCTAGACCGCATCAAGCTGCAAATTCGTGCCGATCAAATCTATGCCCGCGACGATGCCGACCGTGTCGCCAGCCGCTATGGCAGCGCGCTGGCCATCGGGCTGACGGTAGAGGATGTGCAGGCTTGGCCCGATGTGCTTGAGGCCGTGACCGCCGAAGACATCATGCAGGCCGCGGCCGAAGTTTTTGACAAGCGTGCCTCTGTCACCGGATGGCTGATGAAGGAGGACGCGAAATGAAGTTTGTCTTTGCCCTGATCGTCACGGTTTTTGCCGCGCTGCCCCTGCGGGCAGAGGTGGATATCAAATCGGTCACCAGCCCCGGCGGCATCACCGCTTGGCTTGTTGAGGAACATTCGATCCCATTTGCCGCGCTGGAAATTCGCTTTCGCGGGGGGGCGTCGTTGGACGCGGCGGGCAAACGCGGCGCGATCAATCTGATGACCGGACTGCTGGAGGAGGGCGCCGCCGACATGGATGCCCGCGCCTTTAGCCGCGCCACAGAAGAGTTGGCGACCTCGCTGGGGTTTGACGTGTCAGACGATTCACTGTCGATCTCGGCCCGCTTTCTGACCGAAAACCGCGACGCTTCGGTCGCGCTGCTGCGCGCGGCCCTGCTGGAACCTAGGTTTGACCCGCAGGCCATCGAACGGGTGCGCGGACAGGTCCTGTCGATCATCCAGTCCGATGAAAAAGATCCCGACGACATCGCAGGCCGGACCTTTGACCGCATTGCCTACGGTGATCACCCTTACGGGTCGTCCCTGAATGGTACGCAGGACAGCGTCGCGGCGCTGACTCGCGATGATCTGCTGGCGGCACACAAGGCCGTGTTGGCCCGCGACCGGATCTATGTCGGTGCCGTGGGCGATATTTCACCCGAGGAACTGGGTGCCTTGCTGGATGACCTGCTGGGCGATCTGCCCGCAACAGGTGCGCCGATGCCACCGCGCGTCGAGGTCGATATTCCCGGCGGCGTCACCGTGGTAGATTTTGCCACGCCGCAGTCCGTGGCCGTGTTCGGCCATGGTGGCATGGCACAGGAAGACCCTGATTTTTTTGCCGCGACCGTGCTGAACCAGGTGTTGGGTGGTGGGTCATTCGAATCGCGTCTGATGAACGAGGTCCGCGAGAAACGCGGACTTACTTACGGGGTCTATTCCTACCTGGTGCCGCGCGATCTGGCTGAAACCTATATGGGGTCTGTCAGTTCGGCCAACGACCGTATCGCAGAAGCAATCGCCGTGATCCGCGATGAATGGGCCAAGGCCGCGACCGAGGGCATCACCCAGCAAGAGCTGGACGACGCCAAGACCTATATCACCGGGGCCTATCCGCTACGCTTTGATGGCAATGCGCCGATTGCGAATATCCTTGTGGGGATGCAGATGTTGGGCCTGCCGATTGATTACATTGCCACCCGCAACGATAAGGTCGAAGCGGTGACGCTGGCCGATGTAAAACGTGTGGCAGGTGAACTGCTGGACCCGGATGGGCTGCATTTCGTGGTCGTGGGTCAGCCCGTAGGGTTGCAGACAACCGCGCCACAGCAAAATTGACGCGCTGACACGCCGCGGTTTTGCGCCTGTCCCTAGGGGGGACAGGCAGTGCTTCCGGCACAAGGTTTATTTGGCCGGATAAAGCTGGGGGGTGTGGTGCCTTACTCCCCGTAGGGCACCCAGATGTTCTTGACCTCGGTGGCGGCGCTCAGGAATGCGCGGCCTTCGCCATCGGCCCCCATCCAGTCACGTGCCATGCCATGATTGACCCATGTGCGTTTGATGTTGCTGGCGGCCCCTTTTTCGACAACCGCTGACAACGCCGCTGCGCCAAAAGACCATACCGCGTCAATATCCATATGGCCTGCCATTGGATCAGCCAGATCAGCCTGTGGGCCGGTCAGAATGTTGACGACGCCGCCCGGCACGTCAGAGGTTTCCAATACTTGCACGAAATCGGTCGCGGCGAGCGGGAACGCCTCGCTGGCCGACAGGATCACGCGGTTGCCCATGGCAATGGCCGGGGCCATCAGGCTGATCAGGCCCAGCAGCGGGGTCTCTGTCGGGCACAGCGCGCCGATGACGCCGACAGGTTCCTTCATCGCCAGCGCCACGCCGCGGATCGGGACGCCGTGCACCTGACCATCATATTTGTCGGCCCAGGCGGCATAGGTGAACAGGCGGTTAACGCAGGCGTCGACCTCTTTACGGCCTGTTTTGCCGCCCTGCATGGCATCAAGGCGGGCGGCAAATTCATCGCCACGCGCCGCGAGGTTTTCGGCGATGTAGTAAAGAATCTGCGCCCGCAGGTGGCCGGTGGTTTTCGACCAACCCTTGGCAGCATGGGCGGCCTCGACCGCGTTGCGCACATCCTTGCGGTTGGCAATACTGGCGTGTCCCAGCAATGCGCCGGATTTCCCCCAGACAGGCATGGAATAGCCGCCGTCGGGGCGCGCCTGTTTGCCACCGATATAAAGTTTCGCCGTGCGGTCGATGCTGTCGGCGGGGGCGCCGTCGCCGGTGAAAGGTTCGATTGATTTCAGCTTGTGGGCGCTGCCTTTGGGCTGGGTGTAGCTGGCCAGCCCTTCCCAACCGCCTTCGCGGCCAAAGCCGCTTTCGCGCACGCCGCCAAAACCAGCGGCAGCATCCATCAGGTTGGTGCCATTGACCCAGACAATGCCTGCGGCCAATTGCGGCGCGATGTCGAGGGCGAGGTTGATGTTTTCGGACCATATCGTCGCGGCAAGGCCATAACGGGTGTTATTTGCCAACTGCACCGCCTCGGCGGGGGTGCGAAAGGTGGTCGAAACCAACACAGGGCCAAAGATTTCTTCCTGCATCAGCGTGTCGGCAGGGTTTAGCCCGGTGATCAGCGTGGGTGGGTAGAAACAGCCGCTCTCAGGCATTTCTGTCTGCGCCACAAATCGTTCGCCGGCGCTGTTGGCCTCCACCATGTCACTGACGCGTTTAAGCTGGACCGGATCGACCAGCGCGCCCACGTCGATGCTTTTGTCCAGCGGGTTGCCGATGCGCAGTTTCTCCATGCGCGCGCGCAGTTTGGTGTAGAAACGATCGGCAACGGGTTCATGCACCAACAGGCGCGACCCGGCGCAGCAGACCTGACCCTGATTGAACCAAATGGCGTCAACCAACCCTTCGACGGCTGAATCCAGATCGGCATCGTCGAACACGATATAGGGCGATTTGCCGCCCAGTTCGAGGCTCAACGCCTTGCCAGATCCGGCGGTGGCCTGGCGGATTTTACGGCCCACGGGGGTGGAGCCGGTAAAGGCGATTTTGTCGATGTCGGGGTGGTTCACGATCATCTCACCGACAGCGCCATCGCCGGTCACGATGTTCACAACACCCTTTGGCAGGCCGGCCTGACGGCAGATATCGGCGAACAGCATCGCGGTCAGCGATGTATACTCCGCCGGTTTCAGCACCACGGTATTGCCCATCGCCAGCGCCGGCGCGATTTTCCATGCCAGCATCAGCAGCGGGAAATTCCACGGGATGATCTGGCCGCAGACCCCCAACGCGCGGGCGTCGGGCAGTTCTGTTTCCATCAGTTGCGCCATGCCGGCGTGATAGTAAAAATGCCGCTGCGCCAGCGACACGTCGATGTCACGCGCTTCGCGGATCGGTTTGCCGTTGTCGAGCACTTCGAGCACGGCAAACAGGCGGGCGTGTTTTTGCAGCAGCCGGGCGAGGGCATAGATATGGCGCGCGCGGGCGTGGCCGCCGATTTTCTCCCACTTTGGCTGGGCTTTTCGCGCCGCGCGTACAGCGGCATCCACATCGCCTTGGGTGGCTTGGCTCAGGGTAGCCAGCACCTCGCCGGTGGCGGGGTTGACGCTGTCAAAACCGTCGCCGGGGGCCGTGAATGCCCCGTCGATGAAATGGCCAAAGCGATCGCCTTGGTCGACCAACCACGCCAGCGCGTCCGCAGGCGATTCCGGGGCCTGACCGTAATCCATGGTTTCGAATATCTCAGACACGCTCATGCCTTCATCCTTTTACAAATACCTTCCCGCGGCCTGCCGCAGGCTCAGGAAGTCGCGTGGCGGTAACCCGCCGAATAATTGCCCGTCAGGTGGTGTTCCAGCTGCCGCTCAATATCGCCCAGCAGGGATGACGCCCCAAAGCGAAAGAGGTCAGGCTGTAACCAGCGGTCGCCCAGTTCTTCTTTCATCATGGCCAGATAGGTGATGGCGTCCTTGGCCTTGGAAATGCCGCCTGCGGGTTTATAGCCGACGCGGATGCCGGTCCGGTCGTAATAGTCGCGGATGGCGCGGATCATGGTCAGGCTGACGGGTAGGGTGGCGTTCACGCTTTCTTTGCCGGTCGAGGTTTTGATGAAATCGGCACCGGCCATCATGCAGATCAGGCTGGCGCGTGCGACATTGCGAAGGCTGCCCAACTCGCCAGTGGCAAGGATCGCTTTGACATGGGCATCGCCGCAAGCCGCGCGAAAGGCGCGCATTTCATCATAAAGCGCTTGCCAGTCGCCGCTCAGCACGTGGCGGCGCGAAATCACGATGTCGATCTCGGCGGCGCCTTCGGCCACGCTCATTTCAATCTCGCGGATGCGCAGCTCAAACGGGGACAGGCCCGCTGGGAAGCCCGTGGAGACAGCGGCGATGGGGATGGCGGTACCTGCGAGGGCGGCGCGGGCGGCAGGGATCATCTCGTGGTAAACGCAGACCGCGCCCACGGTGATCGGCGCCATGCCCAGTGCCTCGAGCAGGGCCGGGGCAACGGGCTGGCGCGCCTTGGCGCAGAGCCGTTCGACGCGCCGCGCGGTGTCGTCGCCCGACAGGGTGGTCAGGTCGATGCACGTAATGGCGCGGAGCAACCATGCGGCCTGATGGGCTTTTTTGACCGAGCGGCGGGCGGGAAGCGACGCGGCGCGCCGTTCAATGGCCGAGGTATTGGCCTGTACCGAGCGCACCCAGTTCATATCAAGCGCCATACCATCGTTGCGCGGTTCGGTGACCTGCGGCAGGTGGCCCGACGTGGTGGTCGCGTCGGTTGTCGTTGGGGTCGTGAGGGTGCTGGCCATCGCGCGTCTCCGGGATTTCGTCAAGGGTTCAGGGTGCCATGACGGCGGGGCCGTGGCAAGCGGCGCTAACCCACCGTCATCTGCACAAGAACTGCACAATTGCCATGCGGGGGCTGCACCCGTGACTGGCACAAGGGCACAAAGAAACTGAGATGAGGACAGGCAGGATGAAGACATATCTGATACGCGGTGTGCCGCTGGCAATGCAGCACGATGGCTGGTGGTTAAACGGCGCGATTTCGCCGCCGCGCGTGCCGGCGCAAACGTCGCGCCAGATGCCGCCCGGCATGGGGCGTCTGGCGCTGTTGGCGGGGTTGATCCTTTTGGGCGATCTGCTGGTGTGGCAGGTGTTGCCGGGGCTGTCGCTGGCTGTTTTCGGCGCGGCAATGATTTTGGCGGCGCTTTGGGTGGCGCGGCAGCGGGTGACGCGGCAGCGGGCCTCGCTGGTGGGTGGCGGCGCGGTGTTGGTGCTGTTGCCCTTGGTGGAATTGGTGCAGCCGCTGTCGGTGTTGATCGCGGTGGCAGGTCTGTCGGTGGTGCTGGCACTCTTGGCGGGGTTGCGAACGGGGCAATTGTGGCGCGGGGCGCTGCGGCTGTGGCCGGTGGGCGTCGGGCAGGGGCTGCGTGATCTGCGCGGCGCGGTTCAGGGCCTTGATGGGCGCGATACCCAAACGGCGGTGCGGCGGCTGATGATGGGCTGGCTGTTGCCGCTGGCGCTGGGGGCGGTGTTTGTTGCGCTATTGCTCGATGCCAACCCAATCGCGCAGCGTTGGGTTGATGGGCTGTGGCAAGTCGACGTGCGACTGCCTTCGGTCTGGCGGGTGGTGCTTTGGGGGGTGATGGCAGGGATCGCGTGGACTGCGCTGTCGGTCACGGGCATAGTCGAGCGGCTGATCCGCACCCCGGTGCCGCGCGCCTTTGGCCCGGCCCGCGAGGGGCTGGTCAACGCCGCCTCTGTGCGCCGGGCGCTGGTGTTGTTCAACGGGGTCTTTGCCCTGCAAACCGCGATGGATGTGATGTATCTTTATGGCGGTGTCGGGCTGCCCGAGGGGATCAGCTATGCCCAATACGCCCATCGCGGGGCCTATCCTTTGGTGGTGACGGCGTTGATGGCGGGGGGCTTTGCCATGGTGACGCGGCGCTGGACCGATGGGGACCGCATGATGCGCGGTCAGTTGATGCTGTGGGTGGCGCAGAACCTGGCCTTGGTGGTCAGCGCGCTGGTGCGGTTGGACCTGTATGTCGGCGTCTACGGGCTGACCCATCTGCGGATGGCGGCGGCAATCTGGATGGTGTTGGTGGCCGTCGGGCTGGGGCTGATCCTGTGGCAGCTACGCCAGCGGCACGGCAACGATTGGCTGGTGCGGCGTGGCGGGCTGTTGGCGGCGGCGGTGCTATATAGCTGTAGCTGGATCAGTTTTGACGCCACCATTGCGCGCTATAATCTGGGCAATCCGGTACAGCGGGACTGGGGCCATCTGTGTTGGCTCGGGGATGCGGGACAGGTGGTGATTGCCCAGGCCGAGGCCGAACGCGGATACAAGATTTGCCAATATCGCCGCGATGTAGATGTGCCGACTGACTGGCGCGAATGGGGCTTTCGCAACTGGCGCGCGCGCAATAGCCTAAGTGCGATCCAAGCCGAGGCCACACCGTGACATTGAACATCCTGATCGTTGATGATGATCCACACATCCGCAGCGTTTTGCGCATCGCGCTGCGCCAAGCGGGGATGGAGGTGGCCGAGGCGGGCGATGGGTCCGAGGGGCTGGCCAAGGCGCGGTCGGGGCGGTTTGACCTGATCGTGCTGGATATTGGCCTGCCGGAAATGGACGGGCTTGAGGTTTGCCGGGCCTTGCGGGTCAGTGACAATACGCCTGTGCTGTTTCTGACCGCGCGCGATGACGAGATCGACCGCGTGCTGGGCTTTGAGCTGGGCGGCGACGACTATGTGACCAAACCGTTTTCCCCGCGCGAACTGGTGGCGCGGATCAAGGCGATTGTGAAGCGCAATGGCGGTGCACCGGCGGCCCGTGGCTCGGATGCAGGCACGTTGGCGCATGGGGTGGTTCAGATCGACCCCAGTCGTCACGCCTGCACCGTTGCGGGCGCGGCCGTTACCTTGACCGCACGCGAGATGGGGATTCTGGCGCATCTTATGGCGCGTCCTGATCTGGTGGTGCCGCGCCCGGCGCTGACCGACGCCGTTTACGGCGCGCATTTGCATGTGTCGGACCGTACGGTCGACAGCCACCTGCGCAATCTGCGCGCCAAACTGGCGGCTGTGGGATGTGTGGATGCCATCGAAACCTTGCACGGCGTCGGGATCAGGATGGGCGCATGCCGCAGCACCGCGTAGCGCGCAAATGGCGCCCGCCTTTGGCGCTGGTCATCGGCGGCACGCTGGCGGCGGTGCTGGTCTTGCCGGTGGTCGGTATCGGCTATTTCAAACTCGCGGGCAGTGTAATGGGCTGGGGCGAGGCGGCGTGGTTGATCGGTGGCATGGCCTTGGTGGCCACCGCGATCCTTGCCTTCCTGCTGTGGCGGCTGGTTCTGCGCCCGGTCTATGCGCTGACGGCCCATGCCCGCGCGATGAAGGCCGGGCGCATCGACGCGCCGCTGCCGCAGCATTTTGGCACACCGGAGTTCAGCGATCTGGGGCAAAGCGTGATCGACATGGGCGAGACCCTGCACAACCGCGCGGCGAGAATGCGCGCTTATGCTGATCACGTGACACACGAACTGAAATCGCCGCTGACGGCCATTACGGGGGCGGCGGAATTGCTGGGTGAGGACCTGCCAGCGGAGGACTGCGCCGCGCTGGCTGTCACGATCCGCGACGCCGCCGCGCGGATGGAGCTTTTGCTCAGCGATCTGCGCCGCCATGCCGCTGCGGGGCAATCGCAGGCCAGGGGCAGCGCCGATCTGGTCGACGCGGCCAAAGGCGTGACCGGGATCGCGGTAACCGTGGTGCAAGGCGGGCAGGTGCCGATGCCTGCCGGGCCACTGACCGCTGTTCTGGCGCAGCTTGCGCAGAACGCAGCAGCGCATGGGGCGGACCGTATGCAATTGCACTGGCAGGCAGATGTACTGCGGATAGACGACAACGGAACTGGTATCGCGCCCGGCAACCGTGCCCATGTGTTCGAGCCGTTTTTTACCACGCGGCGCGAAAGTGGCGGCACCGGTATGGGGCTGAGCATCGTGCAAGCGCTGCTGGGCGCGCATGGCGGGCAGATCGCGTTGATGTCCGAGGGTGGCGACAGCGACAGCAGAGGTGGCGCGCGGTTCGAGGTAACATTCTGACGGGATATTTCGTCACAGCCGCAGGCTCTGGCAATTCCGACTGAAATGATCGAAATAGGGGCATGAATAGCAGCACACCCCCTCTGGTCAGCCCCGCCGCCCGCCCTGCGCGGGATGGATTGCGCGCGCTGAGCGGTGTTGCGCTGCTGGTGGCGGGGTTTTGTGCGCTGCCGATGCTGGCGGTGCTGATTGCCGCCCTCTCTGGCGGGACCGAGACCGTGCAGCACCTCGTATCGACAGTGCTCGGACGCTATGCGGTCACGACGCTGGTTCTGGTGCTGCTGGTATCGGCAGGGACATTTTCCATCGGGGTCGGGGCGGCGTGGCTGGTCACGATGACGCGGTTTCCCGGCGCACGGGTGCTGGAAATTGCGCTGGTGCTGCCGTTGGCCTTTCCGGCCTATGTGCTGGCCTATGCCTATACCCATGTTCTGGACCACCCCGGTGTGGTTCAAACGGTGCTGCGCGATGTGACGGGGTGGGGGCCGCGCGACTATTGGTTCCCTGAAATCCGATCCTTGGGCGGGGCGGCGGCGATGCTGGTTCTAGTGCTGTACCCTTATGTCTATCTGCTGGCGCGGGCCGCATTCCTGCAACAAAGCGGCACGACCTTTCTGGCGGCGCGCGCCCTAGGGTCGAGCGCCTGGGCGGCGTTTTTCAAGGTAAGCCTGCCGCTGGCACGCCCGGCCATTGCCGGCGGTGTGCTGCTGACGGTGATGGAGACGATCGCCGATTTCGGTACGGTGGCCTATTTCGGTGTGCAGACCTTTGCCACCGGTATCTATACCAGTTGGTTTTCTCTGTTCGACCGCTCGGCGGCGGCGCAGCTTGCGCTGTGCCTGCTGAGCTTTGCCTTGCTGCTGGCCATGTTGGAGCGGTTGCAGCGCGGGCGGGCCCAATATCACGATCCGGCGCGGCGCACGCAGGGTATGCCGCCATCGCAACTCAAAGGTTGGCAGGCCGGGGCGGCAATGGTGCTTTGTGGGGTGCCGGTACTGTTTGGGGCGATTGTACCGATAGTCATCCTGCTGGTGATGGGGCTGAGTTCGGAGCAGAACCTGTTCAGCCCGCGCTATCTGGGTTTTATCCGCAATTCCGCGACGCTGGCCGGGGCGGCGGCGGTGCTGACCGTGCTGGCGGCAATTTCTGTTGGGTTCTTTCGGCGGCAGCGGCCCGGTCGTTTGTCTGCCGGGGCTGCCTATGTGGCGCGGTTGGGCTATGCGGTGCCGGGCGGCGTGATTGCGGTGGGGTTGCTGGTGCCCTTTGCGGCCTTTGACAATGGGCTGGACGCCTGGATGCGTGCGACGTTCGATATCTCGACCGGGCTTTTGATCACCGGGTCGATATGGCTGCTGGTGCTGGCCTATCTGGTGCGGTTTCTGGCGGCCGCGCTGGGGGCCTATGAGGGCGGGCAGGCGATGGTGCATGCCAATATGGATGCGGCGTCGCGATCGCTGGGGCAGACGCCGCTCGGGACATTGCGGCGGGTGCATCTGCCGATCCTGGCCCCCAGTCTGTTGACGGCGCTGTTGATCGTATTTGTCGATGTGATGAAAGAACTGCCCGCGACGCTGATTATGCGCCCGTTCAATTATGATACGCTGGCCGTGCAGGCATACCGGCTGGCCAGTGACGAGCGGTTGAACGGAGCGGCGGTGCCGAGCCTGGTGATCGTGGCGATGGGGCTGTTGCCGGTGATCCTGATCTGCCGGCAGGTGGGGCGGCAGCGATAGGCAAAGGGGGCCGCAACCCGGCTATGGCGCACATTTATCGAAACCAAAAAGGGGCGGGCCATGACAGCTCGCCCCTTGGCATTCATAGGGTAGGGATCATTCCCAGCCGACGGTGTCGAAGATCTTTTGCGCGGTTGGCAGGTTTTCAGCCACTTCCGACAGATTGATCGTGTCCGCTTTGAAGTCGCCTAGTTTCTTGACCGAAGGGGCCAGTTCAACACCCTCTACGGCTGGGAACTCGTCATTGCCCGCCGAGAAATACTCCTGCGCGCTGTCAGAGGCGAGATATTCGAGGAACTTGACCGCGTTGTCGCGGTTTGGGGCGTTCACGGCCACGCCGCCGCCCGACAGGTTCATGTGGGCGCCGTTGCCGTCCTGATCGGGCCAGATCAGACCGATCTTGCCGATATTGGCGCTGACGCCGTCCACTTCGGTGCGCAGTGCACGGGCGAAGTAATAGCTGTTGGACACGGCGATATCACATTCGCCCGACACGATGCCGCGCAGCTGGTCGGTGTCGCCGCCCTGCGGTGAGCGGGCCATGTTATCGACGATGCCTTGCGCCCAATCGGTCGCCGCTTCTTCGCCGTCGTGGGTGATGATCGCGGCCAGCAGGGTCTGGTTGTAGGTGTTGGTCGACGACCGGATGCAAACCTGACCTTTGTAGGCAGGATCGGCCAGATCCATGTAGGTGGCAGGCGGTGTGCCGACCGTTTCGGTATTGTAAAAGATGATCCGGGCACGCTGGGACAGGCCAAACCACTGGTTGTCGTCATCCTGTAGATTAGCGGGGATGCGGGATTCGAGCGTGTCGCTGTCGACGGTTTGCAGCAGGCCCATGTCCTTGGCGTATTTCAGGCGGCTGGTGTCGACGGTCAACAGCACATCAGCGGGCGAATTGGCGCCCTCGGCCTGCATGCGGGCCATCAGTTCGTCTGCTTTGCCCTCGATGCGGTTGATGGTGATGCCTGTCTGTTCGGTAAAATCGGTATAGAGCCGTTCATCGGTGTCATAATGGCGTGCCGAATAGAGGTTCAGTTCGCCTTCGGCCAGTGCGGGCAGCGCCAGCGACATGAGGGCGGCGGCGGCGGTCGATGTTTTAATAGCGGTCATTTTTTTGGGTCCGTTTCATTGAGGATACTTACCTGACTGAAAGAGTAAGAAACAGATTCCGGCGCGGGGTGCAACCAATTCCTGATTGAAATACTAGGAAATTGACGGTGCCCCTAATCCTTGCTTCCAGAGGATGATAGACCCGGGGGGAGCAGTCCCCCCGGACCCCACTGAGGTATTTTTGACCCAGAAAAGCCAAAGAGGCGCGCAGCGAAGCAAGCGCGCCAAGTTGAATCAGCTGTTTTGGTCGACCTTGTCTTGGGTTTTCGTGTCGAAGTCCGACGCGTCATGACGTTCATGCAGTTGCAGTGACAGGTCATCACCAAAGGCGCGGTTGACCATGCGGCCCCGGGTCACAGCAGGGCGTTCGTCAATGGCCTTGGCCCAGCGCTGCACGTTTTTATATGATTCGATATCGAGGAATTCTGCCGCTGAGTAGAGCCGCCCGAGCGCCAATTGGCCGTACCAGGCCCAGATCGCCATGTCGGCGATGCTGTATTCATCGGCGAAATAGTCGTGATCGGCCAGATGGCGGTCCATCACGTCAAGCTGTCGTTTCGTTTCCATCGTGAAGCGGTTGATCGGGTATTCGTACTTTTCCGGCGCGTAGGCGTAAAAATGGCCGAACCCGCCGCCGAGATAGGGCGCACTGCCCATTTGCCAAAATAGCCACGAAAGCGCTTCTGTGCGCCGCGCGGGGGATTTTGGCAGGAAGGCGCCAAATTTTTCGGCGAGGTGCAGTAGGATTGCACCCGATTCGAACACCCGCTGCGGTGTGTCACCTGAGCGGTCCATCAGGGCGGGGATTTTGGAGTTTGGGTTCACCTCGACAAAGCCGGAGCCGAATTGATCGCCTTCGGAGATGTCGATGATCCAGGCATCGTATTCCGCGCCCGAATGCCCTGCGGCCAGCAACTCTTCAAGCATCACGGTGACTTTGACGCCATTGGGCGTTGCCAGTGAATAGAGCTGCAACGGGTGTTTGCCGACGGGCAGTTCCTTGTCACTGGTAGCGCCCGCGATAGGGCGGTTGATGCTGGCGAATTTTCCGCCGCTTTCGGCGTCCCATTTCCAGACTTTGGGTGGGGTGTAGGTGATATCGCTCATGTCAGGTGTCCTTGCTGGGGATGCGTTGCGGGGCAGAGTGGCAAATGCGCGGGGGGATTGCCACCTCGGCTGCGGGAAACTTGTCGTGATTGACGGCGCAACGTGCCGCGCTACCTTGTCTTGCGAATAATTCGCAACTGGTTGACTTAGTTGCGAATGGATCGCATATAGGCGGCATGGAACATATGAAACATAGCACTAACCTAACGCGCCGCGCTGCTTTGATTGGCGGGTTGAGCGGGATTGCATTGCTTGGCTCGGCCCCCTTTGCCTATGCGGCGGATCAAATGAGCATTGTTGCCACCACCGGGATGATTGCCGATGCTGCGCGCCGGATCGGGGGGGAGCTGGTGACGGTCAAGGGGTTGATGGGGTCGGGCGTTGATCCGCACGGTTATCGTCAGACCCGCAGCGACATTGTGGCGATGACGCGCGCCGATCTGGTGTTGTGGCATGGGCTCTACCTTGAGGCGCAGATGGAGGGCTTTTTTGAAGAGTTGGCCGACAAGCGCACGGTAGTCGCTGTCGCCGAGGCGCTGCCAGAGGACATCCTGCTGAGCCACCCGAGCTATGACGGACGCTATGATCCGCATGTCTGGATGGACCCGACGACATGGATTGGTGTTGTGTCGGAAATCGAACGCGCGCTGAGTGCCGCGCGCCCGGACCATGCCGCCGCCTTTGCCGCGAATGCCGAGGCCTATCGCGGCGAATTGGCAGCGCTGGCGACATATGCGGCCGATACTGTCGCGCAGGTGCCCGAGGATCAGCGCGTGCTGGTCACGGCGCATGATGCCTTTGGTTACTTTGGGCGCGCCTTTGGGTTTGAGGTGATTGGCATTCAGGGCATTTCCACCAACAGTGAGGCCGGGCTGAACCGGATTAGCGCGCTGGTGGATGAACTGGTGCAGCGTCAGATCGGCGCGGTGTTTGTCGAAACATCGGTATCGGACCGCAACATGCGCGCGCTTGTCGAAGGGGCCGCCGCACAGGGGCATGAGGTTGCCATCGGGGGATCGCTGTATAGCGACGCCATGGGTGAGCCGGACAGCTATGAGGGCACCTACATCGGAATGATAGATCACAACGTCACCACGATCGCCCGTGCGCTGGGCGCGCCGGTGGATGCGGGTGGTATGTTGGGCCAATTGGCCGGACGGAGCTGAGCCATGACCCTTGATCTGGCCCATGACAGCGGCACGGCCGTGTTACAGACCTCTCGACCTGACAGTCCGTTGGCCATCCGTGGCATGACCGTGTCATACGGGCAGAAACCGGCGGTGTTTTCGGTCGACATGACTGTGGCACCCGGCAAGATGACTGCGATCATCGGGCCAAACGGTGCGGGCAAATCGACCCTGCTCAAGGCTGCGCTGGGCATTTTGCAACCCTTGGCCGGTACGGTTACGGTTTATGGCAAGCCGGTGGCGCAGCAGCGCCATCGCATCGCCTATGTGCCGCAACGCGCATCGGTAGATTGGGATTTCCCGACGCGGGTGATCGACGTGGTGCTGATGGGGCTTTATCCGCAACTGGGCCTGCTGGGGCGTGTGCGTCCAGTACACCGCGCGCGGGCGGCTGATTGTCTGGCGCGCGTCGGTATGGAAGATTTCGCCACCCGCCAGATTGGCCAGCTTTCGGGTGGTCAGCAGCAGCGGGTGTTTCTGGCACGGGCGCTGGCGCAGGAGGCGGACCTTTACCTGCTGGATGAACCCTTTGCCGGGGTTGATGCGGCAACGGAGAAGGCGATTATCGCCGTGCTGAAATCGCTGCGCGACGCGGGCAAGACGGTGGTGGCGGTGCATCATGACCTGTCCACAGTGACCGAGTATTTCGACAATGTGTTCCTGATCAACACGCACCGCGTGGCCGAAGGCCCGGTGGCTGATGTGTTCCGCGCGTCGATGTTGCAGGATGCCTATGGCGGACGTCTGGCCGGGGCGCAGATGGATGCGCTGCGCCTGTCATGATCCGCGAGGCGCTGCTGCTGCAACTGGGCTATAACGCCACATTGGTCACATTGGGGGCCGCCTTGCTGGGCATGGCCGCCGGGGTTGGCGGTACGTTTTTGTTTCTGCGCAAACGGGCGCTGGTCAGCGATGCGATTTCGCACGCGACGCTGCCGGGGGTCGCGCTGGCGTTTATGGTGATGGTCGGGCTGGGCGGCGAGGGGCGCAATCTGATCGGATTGCTGGGTGGTGCTGCGGTATCGGCGGCGGCGGGGCTGCTGTTGGTGTCCTGGCTCAGCACGCGCACGCGGCTGGCTGAGGATGCGGCGATTGGGTCGGTGCTGTCGGTGTTCTTTGGATTTGGCATCGTTTTGTTGACCATCGTGCAGACGATGAGCGCGGGGCGGCAGGCGGGCCTTGAGGGGTTCCTGCTGGGATCGACGGCGGGGATGCTGCGCAGTGATGCGCTGGTGATCGCGGTGTCGGCGGCGCTGGTGCTGGCGCTCGTGCTGCTGCTGCGCCGACCGCTGACACTGGCGTCCTTTGATCCGGAATATGGCACGTCCATCGGGCAGAACGTGCGGCGCACCGATTTGGCGATGATGGGGATTGTGCTGGCGGTAACGGTGGTCGGGCTCAAGATCGTGGGGCTGATCTTGATCGTCGCCCTGCTGATCATCCCGCCCGTCACCGCGCGGTTCTGGAGCGATCGGACCGATCATGTGGTGCTGATTGCGGGCGCCCTGGGCGGCATATCGGCCTATATCGGGGCGGCGCTGTCGGCGGCACTGCCGAACCTGCCGACCGGGCCGATCATCGTGCTGGTCGGGTTTGCCCTTTTTGCGATGTCGCTGCTGCTGGCTCCTGGGCGCGGGGCGCTGTCGGCGCTGCTGCGCCATCGAGGCTATCAGCGCCGGGTGCATCTGCGGCAAGGGTTGCTGGCGCTGGCCCACGGTCAACCAATCTATGAGAACCTGACCTTGCGCCTGCTGCGCGCCGAAGGGCTGGCACGCCCTGACGGTGTGGCCACGCGCGAGGGCCGGGGCCGCGCGAGCAAGGCGTTGCGTGACGAAACGCGCTGGCAGTTGATCCGCCGCGACCCGGCCTATGAGGCGGCGGCAGAGCAATATGACGGGCTGACCCCGATCGAAACCGTGCTGACCGCAGATCAGATCCGCGACATCGACAGGCGTATCGACCAGACCAAGGAGGTCACCCCATGACCGGTAGCGAATTTGTGCCCCTGTCACTGGTGCCGATGCTGACAGGCATATTTGTCGCCGTGGCCTGCGCGCTGCCCGGCAATTTTCTGGTGCTGCGGCGTCAGGCGTTGATCGGGGATGCTATCAGCCATGTGGTGTTGCCAGGCATTGTAGTCGCGTTTCTGATCACCGGGACGGTCAGCACTTGGCCCATGCTGCTGGGGGCGGCGGGTGCGGCGATTGTTGCCGTTGTCGCAATCGAGGCCGTGCGCCGCCTGGGCCAGATCGAATCCGGGGCGGCGATGGGCGTGATCTTTACCGCGATGTTCGCGGGCGGCGTGCTGCTGCTGGAACAATCCGACACCAGCTCTGTGCATCTGGATGTCGAACACGCGCTTTATGGCAACTTGGAAAGCCTGATCTGGCTGGATGCGACCGGTTGGTCGTCGCTGCTGGACCCTGTCGCACTGGCGGGCCTGCCGGTGGAGTTGCCGCGTATGGCGCTGACGCTGCTGGGCGTTTCGGCGTTTATCGCGCTGTTCTGGCGACCGTTGAAGATCAGCACTTTTGACGAAGGATTTGCCCGCACCATCGGTATGCCCACCCGCCCGCTGGGTCTGGCCTTGGTGATCGTGGCGGCCATCGCGGCGGTTGCGGCCTTTGACGCGGTGGGCAGTATCATCGTGATTGCAATGTTCATCTGTCCGCCCGCCGCCGCGCGGATGATGACCAATCGGTTGGAACACCAGATCGCCTGGTCCGTGGGGTTCGGTACACTGGCCGCCATTCTGGGGTATGTGATCGCAGGCTACGGGCCGCTGTGGATCGGTTTGCAGGATTCAGTTTCTGCCGCGGGTATGATCGCCACGGTGTCGGGTGTCATTCTGGGGCTCGCGGCACTCTTTGGCCCCCACCGGCAACGCGGCGCTGCGGCCTCTGTGGGGTAATGCCGCTGAGCGTCATTTGGGGGCCGAAAATTACCTCAACGGTCCGGGCGGCTGTGCCGCCGAACACAAAAGAGGCGGCCAGCGAAATTTTTCTGCGAAAGTGATTCGTTTTCCTTTGACCCGCGAATCATCCTTTGGCTATATGAGTGCAGTTTCGGCAGGCAAGCGACAACCAGACCGGCCCACCACTGATAACCGAGACATAAAAAACACAGTGCGCAGCGCAGCCAGTCTGCAACGGACCACCCAAACTCAGGGTGGTCCGTTGGCCGTTTACCCCCCATTGCAAGATGCCGCCGCAGGGTCACGAACGATGGATTCGCGGCTGGCAGAATCGCAAGGTGACATGCTAGGTTTTGCGTTATGGCTATCCCAAACCCCAATATAAGCGAAAATCGCCCGGTTATCCGCCAATTAGACGAAGGCGCAATCAACCGCATCGCTGCTGGCGAAGTGCTTGAGCGTCCGGCCTCTGCTGTGAAGGAACTGGTCGAAAACGCCATCGACGCGGGTGCGCGGCGCATCACGGTCGAATATGCCGACGGCGGCAAGACGATGATCCGCGTCACAGATGATGGCTGTGGCATCGCGCCCGAGGATTTGCCGCTGGCTTTGTCACGCCACGCCACCTCTAAAATCGACGGATCTGACCTGCTGAACATCCACACCTTCGGCTTTCGGGGCGAGGCGCTACCGTCATTGGGGGCGGTTGGGCGACTGACGATCACCAGCCGCGCACCGGGCCATGCGGGTGCCGAGGTAAGCGTTGATGGCGGCCAGATCGGGCGGGTACGGCCCGCCGCGCTGAACAGTGGCACCATCGTGACCCTGCGCGACATGTTTTTCGCCACACCCGCCCGGCTGAAATTTCTGCGCACGGACCGGGCAGAGGCGCAGGCGATTGGTGATGCCATCAAACGGTTGGCGATGGCCGAGCCTTTTGTGCGCTTTGTGCTGCGCGATGTATCGGGTGATGGGGCGCGGCGTGATAGTGGTGGGCGTGATAGTGGTGGGCGCGATGTGTTTCGCGCCGAGGCAGAACAGGGCGATCTGTTCGACGCGCTACATGGCCGTCTGGCACAGGTGCTGGGCCGCGAATTCGCTGAAAATGCGCTGCCGATTGATGCCACGCGCGACGGTCTGCACCTGACGGGCTTTGCTGCGCTACCGACCTATTCGCGCGGCTCTGCCGTGGCGCAGTATCTTTTTGTGAACGGCCGCCCGGTGCGCGACAAGCTGTTGGTCGGGGCGTTGCGTGGGGCCTATTTTGATTTTCTCAGCCGTGACCGTCATCCGGCGGCGGCGCTGTTCCTCGACTGCGAACCGACGCTGGTCGACGTGAACGTGCATCCCGCCAAATCCGAGGTCCGGTTCCGCGATCCGGGATTGGCACGCGGGCTGATCGTTTCCGCCCTGCGGCACGCGCTGGCCGAAGCAGGGCACCGCGCATCAACCACTGTGGCGCAGGCAACTTTGGGCGCGATGCAGCCGGAGCCTGTGGGCGCGCGGGTATATCAGATGGACCGACCCAGCGCTGGCGCGCGTCTTGCCGCACATCAGGCGCAGGCGCCGGGGTTTGCCGAAACTGCCGGCATGTGGGGGCGTGTTGAAGGCACACCCACACCGCAGGCAGAACCCGAAGCCGACGCCCCCGATTACCCGCTGGGCACCGCGCGAGGCCAAGTGCATGAGAATTACATCATCGCACAGACCGCGACTGGCATGGTGATCGTTGATCAGCACGCCGCGCATGAGCGTTTGGTTTACGAAAAGCTCAAACGCCAGATGGCTGACACCGGGATTGCCGCGCAGGCATTGCTGATCCCCGAGATTGTTGATCTGTCGGCGGGCGACTGTGCGCGGTTGCTGGATGTGGCCGACGATCTGGCGCGGCTGGGGCTGAGCATCGAAGCCTTTGGTGGCAGCGCCGTGGCGGTGCGCGAAACCCCGGCGATCCTTGGCACAGTCGACGCGCGCGCGCTGCTGCTGGACGTGCTGGACGAACTGGCCGATCAGAACAGAAGCAACATTGTGCAGGCCAAGATCGAGGCGATCCTGAGCCGGGTGGCCTGCCATGGCTCGATCCGGTCAGGCCGCTGGATGCGTGCCGAAGAGATGAACGCC
>TARA_R110002049_G_scaffold10127_3_pt1 | contig 210568 bp, 208 predicted proteins | sample TARA_R110002049 | Tara Oceans TARA_R110002049 (sample SAMEA4396941) | marine metagenome | biome: Polar Biome; feature: [SRF] surface water layer (ENVO:00010504); material: water (ENVO:00002006), including particulate matter (ENVO:01000060) such as... | depth 5 m | reverse complement strand
CGCGCCCATGATCGCGATGGCCTTTTGATAGACCCCGGCGGCATTCCACTGCTTTATCACGTTGAAATTGGCCTGACCTTCCTGATAGCCGGCGCCGGGCTGCCAGCCCTTTTGACGCAGGAAATTTGCGGTCGAGGCCATCGCGTCCGCCTCACTGTAGAAATCCACACGGCCATCGCCGTTGCCGTCGACACCATAGCGCAGCGCATTGCCGGGCAGGAACTGCGTATGCCCCAGCTCGCCATGTTTGGCGCCCTTGGTATTGGCGGTGATCGCCCCCCGGTCCACCAGCATCAGCGCCCCGATGGCATGCGGCACAAAGAAATCAGAGCGGCGGCAGTCATAGGCCAGTGTCGTGATCGCTGACACAACGGCACTGTCACCCATGAACCCGCCAAATCCGGTCTCCATCCCGTGAATGGCCAGCAGCACGCCCGCAGGCACTCCGTAGCGTTGTTCCAGCGATTGATAGAACCCGGCGTTGCGCCCCTTGCGCTTGCGGCCCTGCGCCACGATCGTATCGGCCCCGCGCACCTGCATGAACTTGTCCAGCGAGTATTTGAACGATTTCTGGTTGCGATCCGCCGCGATGGTCCCGGTGGCATATTGCGCCGAGGCCAGCGCATTAAGCCCGGCCTGTTTGACGCCTGCCGCCTTGGCTTCGGCCGCAAAGGCGGCTTTCCAGGTGTTGAAACCGCCCGCGTTATTGCCGCATTGCGCCGCCACTGCGGGGCTTGCCAATGCTGCCAGAACGCTGCCGGTGATGAGAATGGATTTGAACATGTGCCTGTGGCCCTCGAACTGTAAATAAGTTGGGCAAAGCTTAGCCCGGTTCGACGGGGTTTCAAATAGCAATAGCGGTGCGCGTCAATTAGTTGGCCAGCGCCATGACCCACTGATACTCCGGGACGGTCGCCACCCAGGCATAGGCGGTGCCGCCGGTCAGGATGCCCAGACCCACAAAAAATGGGAAGGTGAAGGGGTTGCGCTTGGGCCGTGCGGCGCGGCGCTTGGCCTTGCCAGCGGCGGCAATGCTATTGGGGGCGGTGCCGCTTTCGATCCGCGCAAGACGTTCTTGAAATGTTGTCGTTGAAACGGCCATTCGGCACCTCCTTGTCACTGTCTTGAGCCAATCCTGCCGCGATGATGGGGCAGGAATGAGGCGCTGCGGTGACGCATTAAGGATTAGTTAATGGCGCTCAGGTTTCCCAGAAAGCCGCTGATGCAACCGGCGACCCGCCTGCGCCTTACCCCAGCAGATCGCGCGCGATGCGGTCGAATATCGCGCTGCCGATCGGGATCAAATCATCGCAGAAATCGTAATCCGGGTTATGCAGCGCTGCATAATCCTCGCCCGGTCCAAGGCACAGCATCGCGGCACGCGCGCCCCAGCCAAAGACGCCGAAATCCTCTGACGCGCGCATCGGCACGCCCTGCTGCCCATGTGCCACGCCAAGCGCGTCCATCGCCGCCACCGCCACATCATATGCGTGCGGGTCATTGATCGACGCCGCGAAATCATCGCAAACCTCGAACGCCACCGATAGACCATGCTCTGCCGCCACCGCGTGGGCCAGCGCGCGCGCCTCATCGGCAATTGCGTCCTTGCCCGCATCGTTGGCGCTGCGCAGCGTGGCATAAACCACCGCATCACCGGGCGATATGCCAAAGCTCGGCTCTCCGATCTGAACATGGGTGATTGTCACAAGCCGAAACGCATCATCCAGTGTGCCGCCGTGTCCCAGCGCATCGAGGGCCGGCAGCAGCTTGGCCACCGCCAGCGCGGGCGAGGTGCCGGTTTCGGGCGTGGCGGCATGGGCCGTGGTGCCCCCCAGACTGATTTTCAGCCCCAGCGAGGCGCAGTTGATCAACCCCGGACAACTGGCGACAAACCCAAATGGCCGCCCCGGTTCGATATGGATGGCAAAGGCCCAGTCCGCCGCAATCTGCTGATACTGCGGGTCCGCGACCACCGCCCGCGCCCCGCTGCCGTCCTCCTCGGCGGGTTGGAACATAAGCACCACCCGGCCCTTGGATACCGGCGCACGCGCAATCATCCGCCCCAGCGCCAACAGCATCACCATATGCCCGTCATGGCCGCAGACGTGGCTCTTGCCGGCAATCTGCGACGCCCAAGGGATGTCGTGCCGTTCGGTGATCGGCAGGGCGTCCAACTCGGCACGGAACAAAACTGTGGGGCCGGGGGTGCCACTGTCAAACACCGCCGCCACCCCATGCCCGCCCAACCCGGTCAGGATCTGGCTCGGCTCCAACACGCTGAGCGCCTCAGCAATGCGGCGCGCGGTCTCAACCTCTTGGCCCGACACTTCGGGCCTTTGGTGCAGCGCGCGGCGAAAGGTGGTCAATTCGATCAGGTCGGCGTTGCTAAGCATGTCTTGTCCTGCTGTCGGGTGGCAAAGATGCGACCAACCACGGGCCGCCCCTGATGGGATCATAGGCCAGCGCCAGGTCAGCAAACAGGTCCATTATCACCACAGCCCCTGCCGCCCCGCGCCACCCGGCCTGTCGCTGGTCAGCGTCGGTATTTCACGAACTCCGTCCGCTGCGCCACGCGGTCATAAAGGCCCTGCGCAACTGTATTGCTGTCGGCGGTCAGCCAATAGGTCTGCGCCGCGCCGTTTTCATCAGCCGCCGCATAGACCGCCTCGATCAGCCGCCGCCCGACCCCGCGCCCGCGGGCGGAAGGGGCGGTAAAGAGGTCTTGCATGTAACAGCGCGGTCCCCAGTCGGCGGTCGAGGGCAGAAAAAAGTAATGCGCGAACCCAAGAAGCACCTCCCCCTGCGCCGCGACCACGCCAAACGGCTGACCGGTGCCACTTTGCAGCGCGTCCCAGACCCGCTGCGTGGTCCGGTCTTCGACACTGCGTTCATAAAACCGATTGTAGCCCTGCCAAAGCTGATGCCAGCCGGCGCTATCCTCGGGCAGCAGGGGGCGGATTGTGACATCTGTCATGTGGGGTGCCTCGCGATGATGTGACCTGCACCAAACCCGACAGCGGCGCGGATTTCAATCGCTTCCGTGGTGGTGCAGCGTGCCCCATGCCGGGTGGGCTTCATGCTTTGCTAACACTTGCGGCGCACGCGGCGTTAACCTGGCCATCCGCAGTTCGGCGTATGCACGCGCTGTGTACAGTCGGTGTACGGTTTGTGCATCTGCCAAATCCCTGTTCCCAAAGGCGTTAACCACGATTCGCACCGATGTCGTGCAATCGCGGCGTCGGCCGTTGCGCGGCCCGCGACGCAAAAGGGGCGCAGCCTGCGCTGCGCCCCTCGAAATCCGTCGCGGCCAAAGGCCCGCAGATCAGCAGCTATAGTACATGCCGAATTCAACCGGATGCGGTGTCTGCTCGTATTTGTGAACTTCTTCCATCTTCAGCGCGATATAGCCTTCGATCTGATCGCGGGTGAACACATCACCGGCCAGCAGGTAGTCCATATCGGCCTGCAACTCTTCCATTGCTTCACGGAGTGACCCGCAAACTGTTGGAATGTCGGCCAATTCTTCGGCCGGCAGGTCGTACAGGTTCTTGTCCATGGCTTCGCCCGGATCAATCTTGTTCTTGATCCCGTCAAGGCCGGCCATCAGCAACGCAGAGAAGCACAGATAGGGGTTGGCCGCTGGATCGGGGAAACGGGCCTCAACACGCTTGGCCTTTGGGCTCTCTGTCCATGGGATACGTACACAGCCCGACCGGTTGCGCGCGGAATAGGCGCGCAGAACAGGCGCTTCAAAACCGGGGACCAGACGCTTGTAGCTGTTGGTGGTCGGGTTGGTGAAGGCGTTCAGCGATTTCGCGTGGGTCAGAATGCCGCCGATGAACCACAGCGCCTCCTGACTCAGATCGGCGTATTTATCGCCTGCAAACAAAGGCTTGCCGTCTTTCCAGATCGACATGTTCACGTGCATGCCGGACCCGTTATCGCCGTAGATTGGCTTGGGCATAAAGGTCGCGGATTTGCCATAGGCATGGGCCACGTTGTGGATGATGTACTTGTACTTCTGAATCTCGTCAGCCTGCTCGGTCAGGGTGCCGAAAATCAGCCCCAACTCGTGCTGGCAAGAGCCGACTTCGTGGTGATGCTTGTCCACCTTCATGCCAAGGCGTTTCATGGTGCTCAGCATCTCGGCGCGCAGGTCTTGGGCTTCGTCCGTTGGGTTCACAGGGAAGTAGCCACCCTTGAGACCGGGGCGGTGCCCCATGTTGCCCATTTCAAAATCTGTGTCGGTGTTCCACGACCCGTCAGACGCATCAACTTCGTAGGATACCTTGTTGATCGTGTTGGAATACTTCACGTTGTCGAACAGAAAGAATTCCGCCTCGGGGCCAAAGTATGCCGTGTCGCCAATGCCCGAAGATTTCAGATAGGCCTCGGCCTTTTCTGCCGTGCCACGGGGGTCACGCTCATAGGATTCATTGGTGTCCGGCTCCACGATCGAGCAGTGTACACAGATTGTGGTTTCGGCATAAAACGGGTCCACATAAGCCGATGCAACATCCAGCATCAGTTTCATGTCAGAGGCTTCGATCGACTTCCAACCTGCGATGGAAGAGCCATCAAACATGAAGCCCTCTTCGAGGAAGTCTTCGTCAACCAGATCGGACACAATCGTGACGTGCTGCAATCTGCCGCGCGTGTCGGTAAAGCGGACGTCGACATATTCAATGCCCTCATCCTTGATCTTTTTCAGGAATTCCTGGTTGTTCATCTGTCCTGTCCTTTGTTAGCAAATTTTGTTTGTCTGGAGCGATTTACATCACTTTGTTAAAGCGCGTCCGAGCCGGATTCGCCGGTGCGGATGCGTATCGTCTGTTCAATGGGCGAGACAAAGATTTTCCCGTCCCCGATCTTTTCGGTCTTTGCGGCGTTGATGATCGCTTCGATCGCGGCATCAACCTGATCGTCGTCCAGAACCACTTCGACTTTCACCTTGGGCAGGAAATCCACGACATATTCCGCGCCCCGGTACAGCTCCGTATGGCCTTTCTGGCGGCCAAAACCTTTGACCTCGATCACGCTCAACCCTTGAACGCCGACGTCCTGAAGCGCCTCTTTCACTTCGTCCAACTTGAACGGTTTGATGATGGCTTCGATCTTTTTCATGGCTATCCCCTAGGCTTGAGCACGCGTGCTAGGCACGTCATTTCATCTTGTCCCCGATCGGTCCAGCGGGGTGCGCTGGGTATGATGACCTGCGCGGCAATAATTTCAAGGGACGCCCAAGTTATAGGCGGTTTGCTCAAAAGATGAGCAAAAGTAAAACCTGCCATCCGGGTCTGTATCTTTGGCACGATGTCAGTGCATCATTGGGTATGAAAATCACCGAGATCACGCGAGATTCCATAGACGTTCACGCACTGCGCAAAGGGGCTGGGCACAAGTATGAGCACGGCCACGCGTTGGTGGTCTGCGGCGGGCCGGGGCAGACAGGTGCGGCACGGTTGGCGGCGCGGGGTGCGTTGCGGATCGGCGCAGGCGCGGTAAGCCTTGCCGTCTCACCCTCCGCCCAGATGGAGGTCGCGGGCCACGTGACCGCCGTAATGCTGCGGCGCGTGACAGACGGCCGCGCACTGCATGAATTGCTACAGGATGCGCGGATAAATGCAGTGTGTATCGGGCCGGGCATGGGGATGTCAGCGCGCGAGGCGGCGTTGGTGCGCTGCGTGCTCGACAGCGGCGCTGCGACAGTGCTGGACGCTGACGCGCTGACCCTGCTGGCGCAGGATGCGGCGCTGTTTGCTCTGCTGCACAAGGGGTGCGTGCTGACCCCCCATGCCGGCGAATTTACGCGGCTGTTCCCGACGCTGGCGGCACGGTGGGCAGATGATCCCGCCTATTCGAAATTGCACGCAGCCCGAGACGCGGCGCAGTTGGCAGGATGCACCGTCCTGCTCAAGGGGGTCGAGACCGTGATTGCAGCGCCCAGCGGCATGTGCAGCATTCATCACGCCACAGGCGACCGCGCGGTGCCCTGGTTGGCCACGGCGGGGGCAGGGGATGTTCTGTCAGGGTTCATCACTGGACTGTTGGCGCGGGGCTGGTCCGCGGTGGCAGCGGCGCGGACAGCCACGTGGCTGCACGTGGAATCTGCGCGTCAATTTGGCCCCGGCCTGATTGCCGAGGACCTACCCGATGGGTTGCCGCAGGTGCTGCGGCAATTGGGGGTTTAGGCGGCGTGCAGCACCGCGCCGCGGGCGCGAGCAGCATCAGCAGTGCCCAGTTCCAGCCCATCGGCGTACAGGATATGCGGGCTGTCGCAGAAGATCTGGATAAGGGTTGTTTCCTGTTCGCCCAGATCGGTGATGAATTCATTATCCACCAACGCACGTGCTGCAACCAAAGCGCGTTCAGAACTGAACAGCGCCCGTGCGCGCCAATCGCGGATCAGCACCATTTGGTCGCCCGCCAATTGCGCGTCGCGTTCCGGCCGCGTGTGCCCCAGCGACCCAGCGGCAAGTGCGATCAGGCGCACTTTGCGAGTTGTCCGTTGGATATGTTGAATCTTGGAAATCCCGCTGTCGCGCGTGATCACCTTGTCGCCAACAGACAGGAATTCCACCGGAATTTCACCATCAAGCGTCAGGATCATCGCGCCTTGTACCAGCCCTGTATCCAGGACGGCGTAGGGAGTAAACTGGCCCGCATGGCGATCTGTGTCGCCTACGCGCCCGACCGTATTCGGTTTCATGGGCGTCTCTTTCTTGTTGTCACCTGCCTCAGGTTCTGCACAGCATATGCGAATATCCGCTTAATGTCTTGTGTTTTTTCCTCTCGCATCTGCCGCGAGGGTTTGCTAATCAGCGCCAGTCGCCTGATGGCGGCACGTGCGGGTGTGGCGGAATTGGTAGACGCACCAGATTTAGGTTCTGGCGCCTATGGCGTGGGGGTTCGAGTCCCTTCACCCGCACCAACATCCCTTTTTACATGTTATTAGACGATGCAGGATTGCGCTTGGGCGGCTGCAATTGCCGGTATAAATGGACCTAGCCCAGCACCGTTAGCCATAACCACACCGTCAGGATTGACCCCGAGGTGGCCATCAGCACCGATGTCGCCGCCACGCGGCGTGCGCGGCCGTACATATTGGCAAAGATATAGGCATTAAAGCCCGGCGCCATGGCTGCGGTCAGCACGCCCGAGCGAAAGGCATCTTGGGGCAAGTTTAGCGCGCTGCCAAAGCTCCAGACCAGCGCGGGATGCACCATCAGCGCAATGGCGCAGACCATGGCGATGGCTTTCATGTCGCCTTCGGGCCGGTATTGCAGCAGCACGCCGCCGAGCGCAAAGAGGGCGGCGGGCAGTGCGGCACGCACAATGAGCGACAGCGCGTCATTCACCACGCCGGGAATCGGCAGGCCGGTGAGGTTGACGGCAAAACCGCCCAGGATCGCGAGGACCAGCGCATTTCTGAACATCGCACGGCCAACGTTGCGCACCAGTGACATGCCAGATTGGCCGCGATTGCGGACAAATTCCATCACGGTGATTCCCAGCCCATAGCAAAACGGGGCGTGGAACGACACGATCGCATAGTTGCCTGCCAGCGCGTCCACGCCGTAGGCGCGTTCGGTAATGGGCAGGCCGAGCAGGATAGAATTGGAGAACAGGCAGCAGAAACCAATTACCACGCAGTCCTCCCAATCACGGCGAAACAGCACACGTGCGCCAAAGATACCGAGCGCGAAGCAAAGTGCCGCACCTGCATAGAAGCTGGCCAGCAGACGCGGATCATAGGAGGTGCTGAGGTCCAGCCGCGCGATGGCCTGGAACAGCAGGCAGGGGATCGCGAAATTCTGAGTGAATTTCATCACCCCGTCGATGCCGGACACTGGAAACAGTCCGCGCCAAACCGCGACATAGCCAAAACCGATGACAAGAAAGACTGGCAGGATGACGTCGAGGAGGGTTTGCACGCGGGGCTCGGGCCTTTGCTTGGGGCGACGGCGGGAGCGGGGGTTTTACACCTCCGTACCCCCGTGGAGGTCTATTCAGCGAGATGAAGTGGGAAGGTCAGGGTGAGTCCGTCGTAGGCCGGTTGGATGTGATCGGGGGTTTCGGAAGCGACCGTGTGGTAATCCAGATCGTTGTGCATATTGGTCAGCACCGCCGTTTCAGGGGCGGCACGGGCGATCCACTCAAGGGTCTGGGCATAATGACTATGGGTCGGATGGGGGTCGCGGCGCAGGGCGTCTACGATCCAGCAGCGCAGGCCGTGGACCAGCGGCCAGCTTTCGTCCGGGATGGCGGATACATCGGGCAGATAGGCGATGTCGTCAAACCGGAAGCCTAGGGCGTCAATGCTGCCGTGGGCAACGGTGAAGGGGGTAAATGTGATCGGGCCGCCTGCGCCCTCGATCAGGACATCGCCGGTGATGTCGTGCATGTCGAGGATCGGAGGATACATCGAGCCGGGAGGCTGGATAAAGGCATAGGCGAAACGCTCGAACAAGGCGGCGCGGGTCGGGGTGTCGGCCCAGACGGGCAGGCGGGCGCGCATGTTGATGACGATCATGCGCAGATCATCCAATCCGTGCACGTGGTCGGCATGAGCATGGGTATAGATCACCGCGTCGAGCCGTCCAACATGCGCGTCGAGCAGTTGGCTGCGCATGTCCGGTGAGGTGTCGATCAGTACGGTGGTGGTACCTGCCTCTGTCGACCGTTCCACCAGCAGTGAACAGCGGCGGCGGTGGTTTTTCGGCTCGGCCGGGTCGCAGGCACCCCAGTGGCCACCCAGCCGTGGCACCCCGCCGGAGGAGCCGCAGCCGAGGATGGTGACCCGCAGCTCAGCCATCAGGTCCTCGCCTGCCATGCGGCGGCTTTGGCAAAGAGGTGATCAAAATTTGCCTGAGTCTGGGCGGCAAATTCGGCGTAGTCGAGACCGAATGTTTCGGCGGCGCGGCGCGCGGTGTGCGCGGTAAAGGCCGGTTCATTCGGACGGCCCCGGTGGGGTGGCGGTGCAAGGTAGGGCGCATCGGTTTCCACCAAAATGCGGTCAAGCGGGGCATTGGCAAAGATGTCTCGCAACTCGGTCGATTTGGGGAAAGCGGTGATGCCGGACATCGACAGGTAGAACCCCAGATCAAGCGCCGCGCGGGCCAGTTCGGCTGTTGAGGAAAAGCAGTGCATGACGCAGGTGTAGGCCCCCTGTGCGTGCTCCTCGCGTAGGATGCGGGCCATGTCGTCGTCGGCGTCGCGGGCGTGGATGATCAAGGGCAGGCCACTGTCACGCGCCGCTGCGATATGGATGCGCAGCGACGTCTGCTGCACGTCGGCACTGTCAGCGGTGTAGTGGTAATCCAGCCCGGTTTCGCCGATGCCAACCATTTTGGGGTGCCGTGTAAGGGCCAGCAACGCATCGGTGCTGGTCAGTGGTTCTGTCGCGGCGGACATCGGGTGGGTGCCTGCGGCATAGAACACTGGCGCGTGGGCCTCGGCGATGGCGCGGACGGCGGGTTCGTTTTTCAGCTTGGTGCAGATCGTGACCATGCGCGTCACCCCCGCGTCTGCCGCGCGGGCGATAACAGCGGGCAGGTCTTCGATCAATCCGGGGAAATCGAGGTGGCAGTGGCTGTCGGTGATCGGTGGCGTGTTGGTCATCTGGTCCCGTTTGCTGTCTGGCCCATTTGCCGCAGGGTATCTAGGACCAGTGCAGCAGGGTCAAGGTTGACCGCAAGCCCGTGGCGGGCGCGCGTGGAAATGGCCTGTGCGGTATCGGCCCAGGCGCGGCCCTGCGCGGGTGTGGATGATAGTCGTTGCAAGGTGGCGCTTTCATTGGGGCTGGCTTCTTGCGCGGGGGGGGCACCGGTGGCGCCGGTGCGGGCCAGCCGCACCAGCAGCAGGTCGAGCAGCGCAAACAGCAGATCAAGCCGGGCCTCGGCCCCCCGTTGGGCCGCGGATTCAGCAAGTTTGATGGCGCGGGCGCGGTCCAGCCGGGGCAGGGTGCCGATCAGGCTTACCAAATCGCTATAGAGGTCGAGCCCATTCATCAGTGACAGGCGCAGCGCCCCACCGACGGACCCGCCCGACAATTCCGCCAGCGCCGCCGGGTCGCCCTGGATGTTGACGCCGGACCCGGCCAGGGCGTGCGCCATCTGATCAGCGTCCAGCGTGCCCAGCCGCAAGATGCGGCAGCGCGAGCGGATGGTGGGCAATAGTCCCGAGGGCCGGTGGCTGATCAACAGCAGCACCGCCCGCTCGGGGGGCTCTTCGAGCATTTTGAGCAGCGCATTGGCGGCGTTGGGGTTCATTTCATCGGCATCGTCGATGATCACCACGCGGCGGCCCCCGTCAGCGGCAGACATCTGGAAAAAGCCGTTCAGCGCGCGAATGTCGTCAACCACGATCTGCTTGCGCATGCGCTTGGTGTCGGGGTTGAGGCTGCGAGTGACGGATTTCAGCCCACCTTCGGCGCGGGCGGCCATGCGGCGCGCGACGGGGTGATCGGACGCGATATCCAGCGTAGTGGACGGCGGGGCGGTGAACATGCCGCCATCGTCGGGGTCTGGCGTGGCCAGCAGGAACCGCGCGATCCGCCAGGCCAGCGTCGCCTTGCCCACGCCGCGCGGGCCGGTCAGCATCCAGGCGTGGTGCATCTTGCCACTGTTGAACGCCTCCAGAAACGCGGCTTCGGCGCTGTCCTGGCCAATAAGGCGTTCGGTATCGCGGGGGTGCGGCGCACCTTCGATACGGTCAGGTTGGGGGATGTCGTCACTCATGGCACGGGTCTATCAGGTTTGCGGGCCGATGGAATGGGGTCAGCGGCGTTGTCGGCTATTTTTGAGATGCGCCAGGGCGGTGGCAGTGACATCGCTGGCCACAGCATCCATGCCACGCGCGCCGTCTATCACGACAAAACGGTCTGCATACTGCTCAGCCAGCGCTAGGAATCCGGCACGCATCTTTTCCTGCAAATCGACGCCGAAATCTTCAAACCGTTCCTCGACGGTATTGCGTGCCAAGGCGCGGTTCAACCCTTGGGCCGGGTCCATGTCGATGAGGATGGTCAGGTCGGGCTCGACCCCGATCATGCGGTCGTGCAAATCATCGACCATCTGGCGCAGATCGCCGCGCGACAGGCCTTGGTACATGCGGGTGCTGTCGGCAAAGCGGTCACAAATCACAACCTTGCCTGCGTCAAGGGCGGGACCGATCGTGCGTTCAAGATGATCACGACGGGCGGCGGTAAACAGCAATATCTCAGTCTGGGGGGACCAGCGGTCAGGGTCGCCTTGTAACACCAGCGCGCGGATTTCTTCGGCCCCCGGGCTGCCGCCGGGTTCACGGGTCAGGACAACATCGCGCCCTTCGGTGCGCAGATATTCGGCCAACCGTTTCGCTTGGGTCGATTTGCCAGAACCGTCGATGCCTTCAAAGCTGATGAACAGACCGCGTTCAATGGCACCAATTGTCACGAAGCATCCTGTGGGCCGGCATTGAGGCGGGCCAAAAGGTGCTGCGCTGCGGCGGTGATCTTGACCATGAAACCACCCGGCGCGACCCCGGCAGAGGCGATCAGGGGCACGCGCACGTCGGGCAGGCCATCGCGTGTCAGGACCAGTTCGGCCAGTTCGTCACCCTTGGTGACAGGGGCGTGAAAGGGGCCTTTGTACACAACTTCAGCTTTCATTTCCTGTCCGCCCGCGACGGGGGCCAGAACTGACAGGTCTTCTTTCAACTCCAGACCGACGCTGGTTGCTTCGCCCATGGCGACGGGGGCCTCGGCCAATTGCGTGCCCGCCTTGCCCAATTCACGCTGAGAAAACTGGCGGAAGGCCCAATTTACGATGGCCTCGGATTCCTGCGCGCGGTCGGCGGCGCTGGTCAGGCCCGACAGTACGAAAACAACCCGGCGGTTACCCTGTTTGGCCGACCCTACCAGGCCATAGCCCGCCTCTGTTGTGTGGCCGGTCTTCAGGCCGTCGGCACCGATCCCAAGACCCAGTAGCGGATTGCGGTTGGATTTGTTCTGTGGGGCGCGGTTGTCGAAGACAAATTCCTTTTCCGCAAACAGCGGATAGAACTGCGGGAAATCCTCGATGATGCGCTGCGCCAGCAGGCCCAGATCACGCACCGACATCAGGTGACCCGCTTGCGGCCAGCCGTTGGAATTGGCAAAGGTCGAATTTGTCATACCCATCTGCTGTGCCCGCTGCGTCATCAGCCGGGCAAAGCCATATTCGGTGCCATCGGGGCTCAGCGCCTCTGCGATAACGGCGCAGGCGTCGTTGCCTGACAGCACGATGATCCCGCGCAGCAGGTCTTCGACCTTGACGCGGTCTGTGGTGTCCAGAAACATCGTCGAGCCGCCATAGGACATCGCATGTTGCGACACTGGCAATTCTTCAACGAGGTCCAGACCGCCGTCCTGCTTGCCCCGCTCAATCGCCTCGAACGCCATGTAAAGCGTCATCAGCTTGGACATGGAGGCAGGCGGCAGGGGTTCGTCGGCGTTCTTGTTCAGCAGCACGGTGCCGGTGGTCTGGTCGATCACATAGGCCGCTGTCGCCTTGGTATCAAAGGCGGCGGCAGGCTGGAACGATAGGATCAGCGCCAGGGCGGCGGCGAATGGGCGGATCATGGCGTTTAGTCCTCCGGTAGATCAGTTCGACACAGCGTAGGCGTCGGAAAAGCCTTCGGCCTTGATCGCTTTGATCAGGCTGTCTAGCTCGGATTGGGTGGCGGCAGGGCCGACAAGCACGCGCCAAAAGGCTTTGCCGTTGATTTCGCTGCGCTTGACGGCAGGCACCATGCCTGCGCCGCGCATTTGCTTGGCTGTGCGTTCAGCATTCGCTTCGACGCTGAAGATGCCAAGCTGCACATAGGGTTTGGCCAAGTTCGATGCCGCGCGTTGCGGGGCGGGGGCTGGTTTTGCCGGCGCCGTGGGCGCGGCGGCGACCGGTGGCGTCGGGGCCGACGCGTCAATCGCGGCGCTAGCATCGGCGACGGGATCAAGGGCGGTAGCCGTCACGTCGGACGGTGCTGCGACCCCAGCGGCGTCAAGCGCGCTGTCGTCAGCCTCGGGTGCCGCGGATTCTTCGCGTCGCAGCGCGGTGACGTTTAAAGGCGCGGGCGCGCCGGCCAGAATACCAAGTGCTGCGGCAGCATCCGACGAGATCTGCAACTTTGGTCCCGGCAGATCACGTTCACGTCTGAACAGCGCGCCAATCACGAATTTTCCATTTGCTTCGTTGCGAATGATCACCCGTTCTGGGTCCGTGACATCGGGGTGCGCGACCCAGACGCCACCCAACGACGGACGCCCGTCCCAGAGCCCCTGATCGGTGACAGAAAAGACATCCGGTGCTTCAACGTCGCGTTCAACCAGTTTGGTCGAGGTGGCGGCCCCGGCACTGACAGACGCTGATTTGCCCTTGCCCAAATGCATGGCGAATTTGCCGTTATCGTCGCAAGCCGCCAGGAGGCCCAGTGACAACACCGCCCCCGTCAGTAGCCGCACCGTGCGGTGTGGATTGCGCATCGGGTAAAATGGCCTGCTCATGTTTTGCTGTCCTTGCCTGCTGGTGCCGCACAGAGGCGGACCGATCTTGCCGAATGTCAGGGCCGTTGTTTCGGCACGTCTGATTACCCCATCAACGGGGCTTTGGCGCACATTAGCCTGCATGAGCGCACCTGAAAAGGCCGGGCTTGGCCAATCGGCAATTTTCCCCAAATACGCTCAAGTTCCGCCCGACAGCCATCAGGTGCAAAACCGGGGGCGTAACCCAAATGTGCATTTGCCGAATCGTATCTGGCCCACTAAGGGAGGGCGTGCTGCGGAGGAGTGGCAGAGTGGTCGAATGCACCGGTCTTGAAAACCGGCGTGCGTGAGAGCGTACCGTGGGTTCGAATCCCACCTCCTCCGCCAGCGCTATCTCTGGCGTGTAAGTGATTGATTTAGATGTATTTAATCGGACTTCCTTTTTGGTGACCACACACGCCTCCCACACACGGATGTTGATTGATGGAGGTCAGGTGTGAAAGGGCGTTTTAAGAGTTTTGATTTTTGGGATGGAGCTGTATTTGGCGCGACGATTGCAACACTATTGGGTCTGGCCCTTGCTTATCTTTTTGCGGAATACGCTCGAGAAACGTGGGGGATAATAGCGAGACTTATAGTAATACCTGTTGCCGGAGTTGGTGCGTTGATTGCACTGTGGTCAACGCGCTATCAAATCACACATGCTCGAGAGCAGGACTTAGAGGCTGCTAGGGCAGTTCTTCCTTTGGCGCTTTCTCGTGCGATCAGCGTTGCAAAAAAGGGCATGGCGTATGCCTCTGGTCAACTAAGTGGCTCGCGAACAGAAATTGAGGACGCACTCGCTCTAGACGAGAGTGTAATTCAGGTATTGCGCGATTGTGTCAGGTCGTCTGATCCGCTCACCCGCGAATGGTTGCAGGTCTTAATCGGACGTTACCAAGTGTACTTCGCGAGACTTGATGGGTGGAGTGACGAACCTTCACCAGTCATTGTCGCAGGCAAGCTTGACTTAAGCAACGACAGACAAGACGCGATTATGGATTGGGCCACATTTCATGCGATTGTGGAACACTTCTTTTCGTATGCTCGAGGATTAGATAAGGCCGTGCCTAGAAGGCTACGTGAGGGCCGCATCTCTTCTCCCTACTTCATGTACCTTCATGATTTGGCATTCGACGATGGGTTCCGAGAGCGCATCGATGTCCGCACATCGCGTCTAGAGGATGGTCGGATCGAACACTTCCAGTTCAAGGATTAACTCAACAGATTTCCTGGGAAAGGGGCCACCATTAGAGAAGACGATGACGGATGCAGCCATTGTGCGGCTGTGGCGCGTCTCGAGGCTCTTCTTTGACTGGTCCATAGTTCTGTCCTCGCGGTTCTCTAGTGCGGTCTGCGGGGGTGCAATAGTGCCGCTTGAGCTGCCCTAGGTTACCCATGCATGGTGGTCAGCGATAATGGAACTGAGCTGACCAGTAACGCGATCCTAAAATGGCAAGAAGACCGCAAGGTCGACTGGCACTATATCGCCCCGGGCAAGCCGATGCAGAATGGCTTCGTCGAAAGCTTCAACGGACGTATGAGGGACGAGTGTCTGAACGAACACCTGTTCGACAGCCTGCGTCATGCGCGTAGTCTCATCGCCGCATGGCGCACCGACTTCAACTACAACCGCCCACACACAAGCCTCGCTGGCCTCACGCCAGCGGAATATGCTAACCGGTCAAAGAAGGACCAAAACCTGAACAGAACTAACCTAAATTAGCGGACTCAATGGGGAGCAGGTCACGATGATTTTCCCGATGACGGCGCGGAGGTACAGGCGTTTGAACTGGAGGGTTCCCTCGCTGAGTTGCGTTCTGGCGAAGTGAGCGAATTTTTTCACAGTCTTGTCAGTCAGTCTGGCAGTAGGCTGTCCGGCATGGACGTGTGCTGTCGTTTTCTAGCAACGGTGGAAGAGGGTTCTGGCTTGAAATTGAGTTGATGCAATAATTCAATTTGGCTGGATGTGGCCGTCTTGGAAAAAACTGAACTTAGGTGTGAGCGAACCGTGGCAGGGCAAATTGATAGCGTTTTGGCAATAAGATTGACGGTCATTCCCTCTGCTAACAACGAGCATATCCGATATTCACACCTACTAAGCTGGGCCGGATTGTCAGAACCAAGGATTAAAGGTTGACTACCTGCCGGAATAGAAACGAGCGAACAATTCCGCTTTTGGTTAAGTTTTTTTGAAATCGAAGCAGGTGCGCGTCGGTTCCAGCCAGCTGCGAAGCTGTCCATCAACATGATAAGAAGGTTGAGATCATGCTCTAAAGGTTGGTGCTTAAAATGAAGCTCAATATGATCAATATGACCGCGTGTTGATTCAAGTGGGCACACCATTCCCTCAACTAAGTTATCAAATCTTTCCTCCGGACTAATCGGTATTTTGTTCAAAGGCGACGACAAGACATCCGACAGTTTCCATATCGACCCGGTTTTGGCCGTCGAAACGAATTCGCCGACGATCAGTTCCATATATGATTTGGGTTGCGTTGGCCAAATCTTGCCTTTCTGCATGTCACTGCGTGCAATATATTTTGCCTTATTATCAACCTTCGATGTGCGTATAACCATTGCGGCATCGGCTTTTACCAGTCTCATTAACCGGTCCAACACTTCTGACAGTTCGCCATTGTCGCTTAATGCGTATGTCCAGTCCGCTACGAGACCAAGACTGGCGCGCATAAACGGATATTTAGAAAAATGCATATTTTCAAACCCTTCCGTCATCCTGCTATCTATCGATAAACAGGATCGCGACCCCCACCGCGTTATCCACAATCTGTGGATAACTTCGTTTTGGCAACAAATTTAGTTAAAAATATGCCGACATTCACTTTTTACGGGAAGTATGAGTGGAATGGAAATTGCGGTAAATATGTGGGTTATAAGTTAGTAAGTGAAGGATTCCGAAATTATTGACCGTTGGATTAACCGGTTTTTTATATTCTCAAAGACCTCAATCTTATTCATAATATGCCCCATTTTCGGCCCATTTCTGACATTTAGACCGATTCGTTTTTTTGTTTGAGCCGGGGCAATTACGAAATAATTCCCGTTTCTATTGAATATATCTCAACGCCATCAATCTAAAGGTGAAATCGCGTTATGTTTGATGGATGCGTGACCAGCACAAGGTGACATAACATCATTCACAGGCTCAGACAGCATTGTTCAGGCTTAGGCCGCAGAGCCAATCCGAATCTACATATATTAAAAAATCCTAAGGGGGAAATATGACTAAGTTTCTTAGAACGTTCATTAAGGACGAAAGCGGTGCGGCGATTGTTGAATATGGTCTCGCACTGTTGGTTGTTGCGTCGATTGCCGTGGGAGCATTTACCTATCTTGGCACTCAGACCAACAACAACGTGATTGGTGCTTGTACTGCTCTGGGCAGCGCGACCTGCTGATCAAACCATCTGTGGGGCTTGGCCCAACAACACAATTTCTTGCGCCTTATCTGGCGCAAGAAATACCCTCAGGTCTTTTAAAAAACAGAACCTGCGGTCATCGAAATTATAAATTTTGAATATTGGAGGCAAGGATGCGCATTAAGCCGATCATCACAACAATTTTCGGAATTACCATTGCGGCTGGTTCAGTTTTCCTAGCAAAAGAACATCTTTTGGTTCAGCCAGAAACCGCTGTCGACACCTCCTTACCCGGTCTCGTTGACATCTACCTTGCGCGTTCCGAAATAGCCTTTGGCCAAACAATCGAAGCGCATCATGTTTCTATTCATCCTTGGCCACGCGACGCGGTGCCGCCCGGGGCTTTCACCAACATTTCTCAACTCGTGCCAACCGAAGCTGACCAACTGCGCCGCGCCAAGGGGCGGTTTTTTCCCGGGGAAGTAATGATTTCGACCAAAGTTTCGGACTTTGGCGAGAAGGTTACTTTGGTGCAGAAGCTGGGTGAAAACACCCGCGCCATGGCCATCAAAGTTGATGCTGTTACCGCGGTCGGCGGGTTCGTCACGCCCGGAGATTATATCGATATCGTCATGACTGAAGGCACCAATCAGGAAATGCGCGCTGTGACAATCCTGCAGAAAGTTCGTGTTATCGGGGTTGATCAACAATCGGAAGAATCCAAGGATCAACCGGAAGTTGCCCGGACCATCACCGTCGAAGTGACGCCGGAAGAGGGGCTGCGCCTGGCACTGGCCCAAAAGGCCGGTTCCCTGAGCCTGACCCTGAGAACCCTGGACGGGGTCGAGGACAAGCCCATGGAAATGGTGCATCTGCGCGATCTCTTGAACGAGGATGGACCCGCCGAAAAAGTCCTTATTCACCCCACTGTGACGGTACGAAGGGGCACGGAATCCGAAGTTGTCACAATCAGGCGGAACCTGCCTGAAGTTGTCCCGGCCACTGAACCCGAAGCGATAATTGAAACAGAAGTGACACCCGAGCCTGACCCGGCAATCAAACCTGCAAAGGTCATGAAGAATGATTTGATCGAAGGCGCAAGCCTGAAGGTGGAAGTCGACTTGAAACCGCTCGACCCACCGGTGATCAATCCGCGCGCCCGTCCGATCAACGTAACCCAGACGATCAAGCAGTAAATATCCGAAATGCGTGTTCAGCTCATCATATCCCGGTTTGCCAAGGAAGAGGTCGGTACCGTTGCCATTCTGTGGGGTACTGCATTGGTTGCCCTCCTTGGGTTTCTTGCCATCACGCTGGACATTGGCAGGCTCAGTTCAACCCAGGCCGAGCTGCAGTCTTTTGCCGATAACGTGGCCTTGGCCGCTGCGGGAGAGCTTGACGGTCGCAACGATGCGATCATACGCGCCACGAACGCCGCCGATAACATGATCAGCGACAGTCAGACCTTTGCCAATGGCTCAAACACGTTGTCAGGCTCGACAGATTACACACTGATCTTTCATTCCGCACTTCCGGATTCTGATCTTGATCCGTTGGGCGCGGATGTCACCACCGATCCCAATAAGGCGCGATTTGTTCAGGTTGCTCTGACGCCAAAGTTGCTCAGCATGAGTTTGGCTTCAGCGTTGGATCGGATGTTGGGCGGGAACGGCTTTGCGACCACAGATGTTAACGCCGAGGCGGTGGCGGGCTATACTCAGGCGGCTTGTGACATCTCTCCGCTGATGTTCTGTCTGCCTCCGAACTGGGAAAGCACGCTTGGTATCGGTGACCAGGTTTTGCTGCGCAGCGGTGGCAATAACGCGGCCTGGGGTCCTGGTAATTTCGGGTTCATCGATCTTGCCTCGTTTGAGGATACGTCCGGGGTCTGTGCCGACGAAGGGGGCAATAGGCTGGCTTGTCTGATTGCAGCACAAAGCCAGATCACACAGTGTATTCTGACCAATGGCATCACAACAGAGCCGGGCCAGAAGGTGGGGATCACAAACGCAGCCTTTAACGTCCGCTTTGATATCTACCGCGCCGTGCTCAACGGTGAAAAGAACAACCCTGATTTTGCCCCGGCCCCCAATGTGATCAAGGGGATCAGGCCGAACGGTGGCGGTGCTTGTATTCAAGGCAATGAGGAAGTGACCAACACCACGATGGCACTCGGCCGCGACACTTGTCTCGCAACAGGAAGCTGCGGCGGAAGCAATCGGTTTGGTGACGGCCTTTGGGACCGGGCCGGATATCTGAACAGGAACCACGATCTTGCAGATGGCACCGCAGATAACTTTGCAACGGATGCGCATTTGCCGGTCTTGACGGGCGCGTCGGCTCAATTCGTAGGCACCCGTTTCGGCATGTATCTGCGTGAGATTGCCTATGGCAATAACAACCCGAATGCACCTGCCATTCTTGATCCGTCGCTGCCGGAAACCGGGCGACCAATGTGCTCCAACAATATGTCGTCCAATCCGGCGCGGCGCGTTGTCACCGCTGCGGGCGTGGATTGCGCGCAAACGACGATCAGCGGATCAACCAGCAATGTCCCTGTCACGCGCTTCGTCTCTATGTTTCTGACGGAACCGGTAGGCTCCGACTCAAGTTCGCCACCCAGCTTTGATATCTTCGGCGAAGTTGTCGGCTTTCCTGACGTAGCGGGCGGCGGTGCGGCTGGATTTGGCGGTATCTATCGCGACGTTGTTCAGTTGTACCGGTGAGGAAGGGCAAGCCCATGAAATCTCCGCAGCTCGCGCACGCCAGACGGTTTGCCGCCGATCAGGACGGGGCAATCATTGTCGAGTTTGCCCTTGTGATGCCAGTCATGCTGTTGCTTCTTGCCCTTACGATCGAAGCATCGCGCATGATGTGGTCCTATCAAACCGTCATTGCAGGTGTCAGAGACGCCGGTCGGTACATGGCGCGTGTTACACCTGCGGACATCTGTACCAGCGGTGAAAGTGTGTCGGACATGAGTTCGACGCTCAGAGCGATTGTGGAAAGAGATATTGGCGGGAACATTCTGTTTCCGGCTAGTATCGCCGTAACCTCAGTCACACCAAGCTATACTTGCGTGACGGGAACGTATCGCGTCAGCCCCGCAGCAGTGGCACAGGTCAGCGCCAATGTGACCATTCAGTTCCCGCTGGGCGGTATCCTAACCCTGTTCGGAGACGGGATTTCAACTGTGAATACCCAGGTCACGGACAGATCACGGATATTCGGGCAATGACGGATCGAGGTCATATCCCCGTCCAGACCCGGCCTGGGTGCCGAGCATTTCTGGATGATCAGTCCGGCGGTGTATTGGTCGAATTTGCATTGGTCGTTTCGCTGTTTATGTTTCTGTTTGCGGCGTTACTGGATTTTGGTCGGTTGTCGTATAGTGGTGTAACGGCACAAACAGCGGCCCAGATCGCCGTACGAATTGCGGTCGTACGACCAGCTGCTTGTATCGGCGTACCGCAGACGCACCAGCGCGGCACCAATGTCGCGCCCCGGTTCGGGACGTCCTGCGGTTCGGCGGCCGGGGTCTGTGCGAATGTTGCTACGGTGTCATGTAACGGTGTCGCGACCGACCCAACCGCCGCAGAAATCTGGGGCCGCATCAACCCGCTTTTGCCGTCGGGTGCGACAATCGACATGATGCAGTTTTCCTACCGTTTCGACCCGAACCTTGGGTTCCTTGGTGGCCCATATACGCCGATCGTCACTTTCGAACTGAATCTGGATGATTTCCAATTCGCATCGCCCTTGGCGGCGCTGGCCAATGCCGCCGGGGCAACGAACAGCGCCCTGCCGTCGTCTGCTGGCTATTCCAGTTTCAGCGTATCGCTGCCCGCAGAAGATCTTGCATCAGGAGAGTCAGGATAATGGACCGCCAAATTGTCAGCCCCCAATCCCGTTCGATTATGATCGTTTCCAACCGGGCGTCCTTTGCGCAGGTGATCAACGAGGTTTTCCCGGTAGACCAAGATAACGCGGTTACCACGCAGTGCGAAACATTCAACTCCATGAACGGGCGTGCCGGTGGTCTGGTGTTCAATCACGATGTGGTCATCTTTGAAGCCGATCCCGATGACGAGAACGAAATTCATGCACTTGAGGAACTCTTATCAAAGCGCAGCAGTGATACCGTTTTTCTGGCGTTGACTAACAACGATGTTTCGATTGGCAAGGTCCAGCAACTGAGGAATATCGGGGTCGACGAGGTTCTGCCTCTGTCAATTGACGGCGATCGGATCAGGGCGGTTGTGGACGCCAAGATCAGCGCAAAAAATGTGCCGACGCAGACCTTTCACGACGGGCCGAGGGCGCTCGGTCAAGTAATCCCGATCACGCAATCGCGTGGCGGGGTCGGGTCAACGACGGTTGCCGTGAACCTTGCCAGTTCACTTGCGGGTGGGGGAGCGTCGTTCTTTCACAAGCCCCACAAAAGTTCGGTCGTGCTTCTGGACTTTGATCTTCAGTTTGGGAACGCGAATGTCTTCCTCGACCTTGAGGATAACGGCGGGTTGTTGCAAATTATTGAATCCGTTGAGAGGATCGACGATCGGATTGTTACCTCGACCCTGCAACGGCACTCGCTGGGTTTTGACGTGCTTTGCGCGCCGACACAGGTTCTTCCGCTGCAGTCGATGCGCCCTGACCTGATCGAAGACATCCTCGACATCCTTAAGATGCGATATGACTATATCATCGTCGATCTGCCGCGTGCCATTGTCGATTGGGTTGAACCCATTATCAAGCAGGCCGCACATTTCATCATTGTGATCGACACCAGCGTGCCCTCCGTTCGGCAAGCACGTCGGCTGATGGACCTGTATCGAGAAGAAAACGTCGGTCTACCCATCGACGTCGTGGTCAACCGCGAGCAGCGGCCTTTAATCAAGTCGGAACTTGTCCGAGAGGCCGAGAATGTTCTCGAAACTAAGCTGAACCACTGGCTGCCGGAAAACGTGAAAATCGCGCGCAAAGCCGTGGATCTGGGGCAGCCGATTATCGAAATGAAAACAAATTCGAATTTGGGCAAAGCCCTCAAATTATTTGCGTCTGCACTGTCTGCAAACAAACAGAACGCAAAACATAAAGAAACCTAAGGGGGGCCCGCTGTGTTCAATGAATACAAATTGCGTCGAGCTGCTTCGCAGCCCAAAGTCGTCAAGATCAAGCGGCCAAGCAATGAGCCATTGCGGCCTGCTGCGGCAGCGGCTCTTGAGCCTGCGGATACCGATTTGCAGAAACATCTCGAACTCAAAAGCCGTCTTCACAGCGGGCTTTTGGATCGGCTGAATTTGTCAGTGATCGACAAGGTCGAACGCTCGGAACTCAAACGCCAGATCGCGGCCCTTGCGGCCAGTCTGGTGGAAGAGGAAGGCGTCCATATGCGGTCGGATTCCTTTTCCGCTTTGGTCGAGGAACTAATCCATGAGGTGATGGGCCTAGGGCCGCTTGAGCCGCTTTTGGCAGACCCGACCATCAACGATATTCTCGTCAATTCCTATGACCAAGTATATGTTGAACGATACGGATTGCTGGAGCGAACAAATACGCGCTTTCGCGATGAACGTCATCTGCTGCGCATAATCGACAAAATTGTCTCCAACGTTGGTCGGCGCATTGATGAATCGCAGCCTTGGGTTGATGCCCGTCTCGAAGATGGCAGCCGCGTGAATGCGATTATTCGCCCTTGTTCGGTCGATGGTCCGGCGCTTTCGATCCGCAAATTTTCGCGCAATCCCCTAACAACGGAAAAACTGGTCGAGCGCGGCGCTCTGGACAATAATGCGGCGCTGCTTCTCAAGGCCCTAGTCGAGGCGCGCCTGAATATTCTCATCTCGGGCGGTACGGGGTCTGGCAAGACAACGATGCTGAACGCGGTGTCGTCTTTCATCGACATCAACCAGCGCATTGTGACCATTGAGGACGCAGCGGAACTGCAACTTCAGCAGGATCATGTCGTGCGCCTTGAGACACGCCCGGCCAACGCCGAGGGGCAGGGCGTCATCTCGCAACGCGATCTGGTGCGCAATGCCCTGCGGATGCGGCCAGACCGCATTATCGTCGGCGAGGTGCGTGGGGCCGAATGTTTTGACATGCTTCAGGCCATGAACACCGGGCATGATGGTTCGATGACTACGATACACGCCAACTCTTCGCGCGACGCATTGGGCCGAGTCGAACAAATGGTGACGATGCTGGGCGCTGACCTGCCGATCAAAACGATCCGGGCGCAGATTGCTTCAGCCATACACATCGTGGTGCAGCTCAGCCGACTCAGCGATGGCAGTCGGAGAGTCATGAGCATATCCGAAATTACTGGCATGGAAGACGACATCATCACGATGCAGGATATTTTCGTTTATAAGCGTCGCGGTAAGTCGACGGATGGGAAAATTCTTGGGGAGTTCATGCCGACTGGTATCCGACCGAAATGTTTCGATCTGCTGGTTGCATCGGGGGTACATATCGACAGCAGCATGTTCATGCGCAAGGAGACCCGGACATGATTGATATGCAATCGTTCAGCTTGAACATTCTCGTTTATGTCGTTGTCTTTGTAGGTGTTCTGTTTGCATATGAAGGTTTGCTGCAGCTTATATTTCGGCGCGAGACACGCGGGGAGGCGCGCAACCGGCGGATGCGGATGATCCAGCGCGGTGCATCGGGCGACGAAATCCTGCAACTTTTGCGCGACCCGGCGATGTTTGGTAGCCGCGCAAAACAGGGACCGATCACACGGTTTCGCCGACTGCTCATTCAGGCCGGCGTTACGATCAGCACTGCCTGGATCCTGCTGGGTGCTTTCGGGCTAGGCGCCATTACCTTTGTTGGGGCAAACATCTATCTTGTGACTGACCTCTCGCTGGCGATCAGCGTGGCCGTTGCGGTTTTACTACCGATCATTATCCTGCTCAGCATGAAACGCGCGCGGCTTGATAAGTTGTCTAAACAACTGCCGGACACGCTTGATCTGATGTCTCGCGGTCTCAAGGTCGGGCACCCGGTTGCTGTGACGATTGGCAATGTAGCTAAAGACATGCCCGACCCGATCGGGACTGAATTTGGGATCATCCACGATCAGATCAATTATGGCGATGACGTCGCCACTGCGTTTCATGATTTTGCCAAACGCGTGTCAACTGAGGATGCCAACTACCTTGCCGTCAGCATCAGCATTCAGCATGGCACCGGTGGCAACCTAGGCCGAATCTTGGACGTGCTGTCCCAGGTGATCCGGGATCGCTACACCATGCGAAAGAAGATCAAAGCCATTTCGGCAGAAGGGCGGCTGAGCGGCCTCATTCTTACGGCCTTGCCAGTGTTTATCTACGTGACGATCGAGCTGTCATCGCCGTCCTTTTACGGCGATGTACGTGGTGATCCTTGGTTCCCGACTTTTGCCTTTGCGATTATCGGGTTGATAGTCGCCCAAGGGCTGATCTTGTATCGGCTGGTCAATTTCAAATTCTGAACGGAGGGCAGGGCGATGGACTTTATTCAAATTGCATTGGACACGCTGACCGCACGGCCTGAATACCTGATCTTGGCGGGCGTCGCGATCAGTGCCTTCGTGATCGTGCAGGGTCTGTCGGGCATGATGGCCGGTGAAACGGCAACGGCCCGCCGGATGCATGCAGGTTTCCTCCAGCAGGCCCATGGCGCGGATTTCGATCTGCTACAGGGTGACGACAGCGATCCTCACGGACTTCTGAAAGCCTTTGTGCCGTCGTCTCGCAAAGAACGCTCCAGGCTAAGCAGGCAATTGCGCCGTGCCGGTATCCAGGGCAAGCACGCTATGCGCTCATTTTACTCGTTCCGCATGATCATGGGTATTTTCCTACCGACGTTGTTTGTTTTTGCGATGGCGCTTCCTACGAAAACACAGGTCCAGTTAAATATCGCCCATCTGCTGCAAAACGTATCCTGGTTTGAGGTTTTGCAGATCGTAACTGCCTTGATGGTCGTCGGTTTCTACGCGCCAGCAGTTTGGTTGCGCGGCAGGATCAACAAACGGCGCCAAGCAATTGAATTCAGTATGCCCAATGCGCTTGACTTGTTGCAGGTTGCAATGGAAGCGGGCCTTGGCTTCGATGCGGCGATGACGCGTGTTTCTCACGAACTGGCCCTTGCCGCGCCAGAGATATCACAGGAATTCATGATTTTTCAGCTGGAACTTCAGGCCGGTAAGGAACGCCAGTCTGCGCTGCTTGATATGGCAGAACGTGTGAATGTTGAAGAGTTGACGGCGTTTGCGAACGTGATCCTGCAATCCAATCAATTCGGCACCAGCGTTTCTACCGCATTGAACAGATATTCTGCTGATATGCGCCTTACCCGCGAATTGCGCGCGCAGGAAAAAGCAAACCGCCTGCCTGTCCAGATGTCAGCGGTCATGGCGCTTTGCATGATGCCTGTGCTGTTGATGATCTGCCTTTCACCAATGTTGATCCGCTGGATGCACATGTTCTAATTCGGGTATGTTTCAGATCGGTCTTGTCAGAGGAAACCGGCTTGACAGCCTCACTGTCCTTGCAGAGACGAGTTCGAATTGGTCTGACAGCACCCACCGAGGAACGCGTCACGCCACCGTAGGTTGGGTAGGTGGTGTCCCGCGCACAAAAATATATTCCGCCGACGTTTCGTTCACGAGCTGATACCGCTCTTTTATGTACTGAAATACCGATGGGTAATTATTTTCAAACCGCAGGTCCTCTCGCTGATCAATATTGGCTTTTGAAATAATGGCGATAGGAGGGGTAGAGATTTCAAGTTCCCTGATCATACGCTGTTGCGCTGCGTCGATAGCTGGGTACACCGGGAAGGTATCGTAGACTGCGGTCTTTCTGTGAAACAGCGCCAGAACTGCGGGCAAGGCGGGGGCGACAAAGATGGTATCCGTAGCGCTGCTATGCGCGTGCACGACGTTGCGCAGCAGGACCAATTTCTTCTGCATGCCTTCAGGTATCTGAAAGCGATCCGCACCGTTGGTGAAAATCGCGGATTTGGGCTGCCTGATACGCCACGCGCGCGAAAAGTCCTGTGTATCCCACAGCAGCGCGGCACTAAAGATACCAGACAGCAGCAGTGTAGTTAGTGCGAGGGAGGCGGGGAGTAGCGTCGCCGACCCTGCTGCGATTGTCACGATAAAGGGCTGCATGACCTGTTGCATATGGCTCAGATCGGCGCGCGACAACGCGTGGTGGAAATAGACCAGACCACAAGCGCTTGCCGCTACCGCAAGACGCGCGCCGGAATCCGCTGTCAGGTCTATCCAGATCAATGTCGCTAGGTACATCACCGGCAACAGCGTGAACAGCGCCTGCAAAGTTATGCGCAAGCCTGGGGTAAACGCCGAAAACTGGGGGGGAGAGCCACGCCATAACCAGGGTCGTGGAAGGACGAGATTTGTCGTGCCGCGCCGAAGCAGCGCCAAAACCTTGAAATCGACGTAGCGTCGCAGGAATCCGGGGGTCAGAGCGGCGATAAGAAAAAGCACCGCCATCCCGCACAGCAGGCCGATAGAAAACCCCGCCAGCGCATCCAAGCCAGCGAGACCTTCATGTAGCCAGAGTATGGCGAAGCTCAGGAAGGCGGCAGCGATAAAATATGTCAGGATGTTCAGGCCGAACGCGGCGGCGACGGCGCCGATCGTGCCGAGCCAGAAGGGGTCTCCGGCACCGCCGATCAGTGCAAACATTACCGCGCAGCAAACAAGGCTGAAGAAATGTTCGATCTGCTTGTGGCGCGGATGCATCCAGAACTGTGAAACGATCCCCGCCACAAGGCCCAGTATGGGATCGCCGGTAGCGACCAACACCATGGCCGATATCAGGGCGACCGACAGCGCCGAAACGACAGCCATCGAGATTCGAATTGCAATGAACTCGGAGCCAATCAGACGGCACCACAGGGCGCACCAGTAATAGCGAGCAGGATCATAGGCGCGGAAATCCCTGATCGGCACTTCCCCTCGCAGCACGGCCTGTGTGCCGTACACCAAATAGCCTTCGTCGCCCAGATTAATATCTTTATGCAAACTGATCCAGGTAGAGCCCAGCAGCACCAGCAGCGGCGGCACTAGGCTGATCATAACATCGGTCAAAGTGGTCACGCGGCAGTTCCAGGAAGTTCGGCGCTGATGAGTTGAAACGCCTGTACGCGGTCGAGCAATGGGATGCTCTCAAAGCCGCGTTCGAGCGTGGCCGCCCCGGACCTGTTGCGCAGAAACGGAGGGAGAATGCCAAACCTGTGTAAACGCGGGTTCACAAACCCTGCATCCTTCAATCGGCGCGCTGTTTGACCCGGTGTCAGATCGAGAATCCCTCGCTCTGCCTTCCATGACATGGTTGGGGAAAGCGTGATCTGAAGATAGAAAAGGGGGCAGAAGGGGTTTGGTTCAAGGAAGATGATCCGTCCCTTCGGATTGAGCAGCTGAGCACAGCTTGCGAAAGCCTTATCCAGATCGAAAAGGTGATGCAGAACAAAGAACCCGATCACATGGTCATATTGGCCAATCATTTCTGGCGGCGGCGCCAGCAGGTCGGCCTGGTGTGTTTTTACGACCGCCCGACCGTTCGCCTGCACCTGCATTTGTTCCAAAAGCTTGCCCGACAGCTCCAGCCCTTCGACATCATAGCCGCGTTCAGCGAGTGGGATGGTGTATTTGCCCATGCCACAGCCCACGTCGAGAATCCGATCGCCCCGGTTTATGCCACTGACGTCAAGAACTCTGTTGAGTTGGTTGGTGATGTAGGGTGTCGACCGGACCATGATCCGGTGGTTGGCCTCTGGTTCGCGGGTTTCATAATACCGGCGTTGCAGATCGTTATGCGTCTCGCGGGCCGTATCAAAGTGATCCATAGCGAAGCCTTTCTTCGAGAATACAGGCGAAATTGGATAGCGCGGTGGTCAGCCGCATGCGCCCGGTATAGGCGGAGCGCCCCGCCGTGCGATGGTTCCGCCGAACCGAGATCGATTCAATCGTCGTGGCGTGACAGCCAATCATGCCAGCGAGATGGAAACGGGAATTTCCTGACGCCACGAGGCGGGCGGCAAGTTCTCCGCGCAGGGCGACGAAGCCGCCCGCACCGCGAGGCAGCGCGGCCATCCGGCAGACAAGCGCGCGATACAGATGCGACGACGCCATGCGGAACCGCGACTGGTAGGCTCCAACCCGGGTAGCGAACACCGCATCGGCCCCGCTGTCCCAGAGCGTTGTCAGCATCTGCGGGATTGCAGACGGTGGATCCTGGAGGTCGGCATCCATTACAATCACGTCTTGGCCCGCGGCATGGGCCAGACCTTTGCGGATCGCATGCTGCTGGCCGCAATTGGAGCGGTTGACGACGAGAACGAGATCTGGATCAGACTGTGCCAGCCCCCGGATGATATCAAGCGATCCGTCACCTCCGGCATCATCGACAAACACAAAACGCGCCGAGGCATTTACCTCGACCACGGCAGCGCGAACCTGATCGTAAAGGCTGCGTAACGTCGCGGCATTGCGGTAGACGGGAACGAGGATCGTCACCTGTTTAGGACAAGGGTTCATGATGCGCTCCTTCGGCAACAAGCTCGCGCAGTCCCTCCCACAAGGAAATGCTTGGCGCCCAGCCAAGCAAGGCGCGGGCCGGATCAGGATCGGTCTGCCAGCCCTCTCTGTCCCAAGCGCGCGCCATTGTGGGATCGAAGTGGGTCCGGATCGTCTTGCCTGTCAGTTGCTCGAGCAAGCCCACGACGGCGCGTGCCGACCATTCTTGACCGGTTACAATATCTGCAACAGCATATCCCGGGCGGACAGATTGCACAGCCGCGACACAGGCACGGGCCACATCGCGCACATGGACGAAATCCTTGGTCAAATTGTCCGGGGCCAGCGGCAGGGAACGTTCGCTCCCTGCGATCCTGAGTGCCGTGGGGATCAATTTGTCGGCGTCTTGCAGCGGCCCGTAGACGTAATTTGTCCGCAGATGGGTCAACGGAACGCCCAACGCGCAGGCGCGCTCGCGCAGGTGTGTCGCAGCGCGGACCCTACTCAGCGCATAGGGCGTCGCGTCAACGCCGGTTGCCTGTTTTTCAAGCGAGCTGCCGATGGTCACGAATTTACAAAAGCCCGGATATTGGCAAGCCTCTAGCAACGAGAGTGCGGCAGTGACGTTCGTTTGTTGAAGCGTGGTGGGGGATGTATTGTCGCGGCAGACTGCCAGGTTGAACACGGCATCGGGCCGAAGGGAGCGTACAAGGTCTGGAACGCGGTCGTCATCGGTCACATCGGCATGATGAATGACGGGGCGCAGCCCCAGTGCGCTGAATCTTGGCGTTGCGGAGCCGGGCCGCAGAATGGCATGAACCGTAACGCCGCGGTTTAGAAAATTGGCGATCAGATGGCAGCCGACGAACCCGCCCGCACCGGTTACCAAGACAGAGCGGATAGTCGCATCAGACCACACGCTCAAGCCCTTCCAGTTTCAGTACTGCATTTACTGCATCAGCAGCGTCGTTCTGTTGCTCTACCTCGGAACGACGGCGATATCGTTGCAAATCCGCCTGAATGGCGCGAAGCGCTTCGGCAGGATCGAGGGTGACTGAATCTCGATAGAACGAACGCCGTAAAAAGGTAAAGCGGCAGTCAAGCCGGGCCATCGCAGCATATAGGTGATGTCCGGGCAGAGGGGCGCCGAGCCCGGGCAAGGTCAACCCACCAAAGCCAAAGGCGATATCGCTACAACAGTCACGCATATCCTCAAGCAGACCATCTGCCAGCGGTGCGAATATGGTACGGCTGCCGCGGTCGATACGCAGATCGTTCAACCCGACATAGATCCGGTCGGCGGGCAGGGTGGCGATATCTCTGATATCAGCAACCGCTCCGCGTGTTTCGACCATTAAGGTCACTTTGCAGGCACCATCAACCCTCCGCAGGAACCGTTCGGCCTGCGCTGCGCTGGTCAGCATGGGCACGATAATCTCGTCCGCGCCTTCTCCGATCACGGCAGAGAGTTCATGATCGTCAGGGTCAGATCGGCTGACCCGGCACAAGACTTTCTGGTCGGTTCTGCCTCGCAAGGCAATCAGGTCAGCAATGCCATGATTGTTGATCTCAGTGTCATAGCCAGACTGGCGTTGCCGTTTTTCCCAAATTTCCAAATCCACGATGACCCCTGCCGCGCCAGCCTCGAGATATGCGGCGGATACGTCGAGATCGCGGTGAAACAGCAGTAGGTCGAAGGTGTCGTCAACTGGGGACATGGGCGGCATCATACGGCTTTCTGGCGGTTACGAGGATAGAAGAGCCGAACGGCATGACCAAACCCATGCCGGCCAGTTTCACTTCGAGCAGATTGACACTCAGCAGCAAACGGCTGATCGGACCGGGCGGGTTGTCTTCAAGATTCCTCATGCGCGAGCCGCGCTTTCCCAACAGCCGTGCCATTACAACTATCGGAAAAAGCAGGCACTGATACCACCGGATGCGTTTTATCGTCAGCCCGCCTCCTTCAATCAATGCGCGGACACTGCGCTTGGAATACCTTCGCCGGTGCCCGGCGTCGACGTCCCGATAGCTCCACAGCCACTGGTAGGCCGGAACCGCCACCAGCATGGTGCCTCCGGGTCTGAGGATTCTGTAGGCTTCCTGCAACGCGAGTTCGTCGGGAACGTGTTCCAGCACGTCAAGCGCCAGAACGAGGTCGACAGAGGCATCCGGCAGCGGCAGATCAGAAACATCAGCAGTCACGACCGATACTAAGGGGTCGTCAAAGTCGTTTGCGATCAATTCAGCATGTGCGTCAATACCGATGATGTGTCGGGCATGTTTTTTCCAGGCAATCAGGCCATCGCCTGCACCGCAGCCAAGATCGACTGCAATCTCTGCCGTTTGCTTCAAATCTTGTGAAAGGATGACGTCAATCAATCTGCGCCGCCCTTCGAACCAGAAGTGATCGGGAGCGATCTGCTGCAACACATGGAAACGTTCGGCGGTGAAATCTTGCATAAAAGGTCTCAGATGCCACGTTAAAAATTCAGCTATAGAAGCTCCGCATAAGCTTGCCAAGGCAGATCACACGAACAAAGGCCGCAGCCTTTCATACGCGGTATTGACTGACGAAGCGATGGTGCGCGCGGCCCCGGGGGCCCACGTAAGCCCCGCAGTTCAGAGGGCACATATCCTACCTCACGTGGCGGAATTGCCAGGGTTATTTGCACGTGCGCGTGCAACAATCTCGCGCGCCAAGTCCCGCTCTTCTGACGTGGGTGTGAAGCATGTCATTGCTGGGGCCTGTTCCTCCAACGTGAAACCACTTCCGCCGCCATACCTTTTGAGAACGCTATTCATGCCGTGGCCGAACTTTGTGTGGCATTCTTCGATTTCTTCTGGGGTGAGCAGAAGAGGTGCGGCTTGAGTACGCGTATCGACCATGCGGTCGCTCAGTACGGCGTGGCACAATTTGACTGCCTCGACATGCGTCGCATCATCCGTGTCGATAATGCGTCTCTTGACGTCGAGCATCACTCGGATTCCATAGGCATCTAATGCCCTGTTTGGATTTTCCAGCGGTGCACTGTCCGAAGCCAGGGTTTCAGCAGGAACCCCCAACCAATCAGCAAAAACTGGAACAACGTTGATTTGCGGTTTGAAAGCAACCGATCGGATTGCACTGCGGCCCAACATCTGCTCCCATCGTTCCAGATGCGCCCCTGACTCCAGCCCAACGGTATACCGCCCGGATTCAAAGGTCAGAGCTTGCCAATCGCTGAGTCGCGTCCGATGCGCTTTCAACACTTGGTTTTTCATGGAATTTGCCCAAGCGACGGGTTCGCGGCAAAAGAAAATGACCTTGGCTGAGCGGCAATGGGACAGCAAGGCTTCGATTGTTTGGTTTGGCGCAGCATAGGCTCGCTCGAAGCTCAGTACCGCTGCCGGGCTAAGATATGTCATCGCGTTGAGCTTTTCGTCGGTCGCACCGTCATAATTGGTGAATATGTGCTCGTGCCAAATACCTGAGCGTAGATCTAACGCACAGTCCAAGCCCCGGCCTTTTAGGAAGTCGGAATTCTGTCCAAGAAAGCGCTGGATCGCTTTTGACCCAGCCTTCTGCATGCCGATATGAAGGAAGAAATCCACAAGTGTAAAATTCTCTTGATGCGAGATTTAGGAGGCACAGCTTTGGTGGCCTTGCGCCGGGTTGTCAATAAACATACCCCGCCCGGTGATGGCGGAGCCTTCAAACGAGGGAACGGCGAGTAGGTGATGTGCGCGAATTGACCCATCAATCAACTGTGCGATAGCAGGCTGTCGCAACCCGAATTGCGCCTTAAGTGCCCCTGTAAACAGGCAGGCGCCTCAGTCAGCCGTACTGTCGGCGTCGAGTATTTCCACCACCCGCGATACATCATCTAACGCCTTGGCCTTCAACCGGCTGATCAATGCCGCCGTATCTGCGCGCGCCTCGATCTCGGTGATCGTTTCGTGTTGTCGTTGCACTGCGGTGTCATGTAGCCGCGACAGGTCCGGATCACTTTTTAACTGCTCAAGCGCCTGCATGACGCGTGGCAGGTTGCGTTGGATCGTGACGTCCTTGCAGGAATTCCAATCCATCCGAACCCAGTGCTCTTCGGCTTTTTCCTTTTCCTCGGGGGCCATGGCTTCGCGCGTGACCAAAAAATCGCTCAAGGATCGCAAGGGATAGCGGTTAAGTTGGACCAGATCGTATCCCACCGTTTTCACATCCGACCGCCAGCCGCTTTTGGCGCGTGCTGTTGTTATGTCCTCGCCCGATCCGTTGACCCAAATGACCTCTTTTACATACTCTTTCGACAGGTTGGTGGGGCGGTGCGTTGTTAACGATTGATAGGCACCAATATTGCGTGTCGCTGTTTTGAAACCCCAAGCTGTGTGTGGTTTGGGCAGGTAAGAGGGGGCGCATGTGTCGAACTGTGACAAAACCGGCGCGTCCTGATACTTCAGCAGTCCTGCCGACCCAAAGTTGCGCCGCGTCATAGCGATGTTTGTCACGTTTTCAGGAAGCTCATTGACGAGGCAATCAAACGTCCCGTTTCCGGTCCGAATGTTCACGAATTCATCCGTGTCGATATGCACGATCCAGTCTGCTTCGAAAACCTTCGGGTTTGTCATTACCTTGTCCAACGGCGATGTCGATGGGCTCTCACCGGTCTGTTCGTCGTAATCTAAATGGGTGACAAAACCGCGTTTTTGCAGATGCTGTAGCATCTCTTGCGTGCCATCAGAGCAATCGCTGGAAAAAATCAGAAAGTGATCAAAGCCAATGGCCCGGTGATAGGCTATCCACTCAAGCAAGCGCGGGGCGTCGTTCTTGACCGTGGCGATGATCAGATTTCCGGTCGAACCGTCGATTGGTTCTTTGGGCGGCACGTGGTCAAAGGGCGGCTGAACCGCGCTTTCGTCAAATCCAACCAGATCGTTGCGCGGTTGAAAACGTTTGCTCAGCTTGTCCGAAACGGCCGCGTCAGCCGATGGTTCAGGCCGCTTTGATGGGGTGGACTTTTTCGAAGGCGTCGTGACATTCAGGATCTGATCATAGCCAACGATCAATCGCTCTTGCTTGGCTGTTTGAGGGGCGGCGTCTGTCTTGCCTTCGTGGCCAAATAAGCTTGGATCGGTGGCAAAGTCGCGTGATAGAAAATCGGACAATTTGTCCGGTGTATCCTGTTCGATATTGTACAGAATGAAATTCTGGCCTGTCTCCTTGAAGAATGCAGGCACCTCGGCATGATGTTTGTCCCACATGGCCGACCATGCTTCGACTGTTTCGTCCATTGACGAAAGGCCGAGCCCTTGGCGATACCTTTCGCCGTAGTTTTGAGCTGTTCCGTGGTTCAACCGGCTTTGAATCCAGCGGTCTTTGCTGCGGGTGTTCAGAATGAAATAGGAGCGCGGATAATAGGCCGCAAATGACCGGTAAAATGCACAGGCTTCCACCACGCCGGTCTTTTTGACCGATTGCATGTCTGTATAGGCGGTCCACTTGTCCCAACCCTCAAGCGGCGGCTTGCCGGTGGACAGATTGTCGCTGATGCCGCGTGCCAGGTCGCCCCGTTTGAAGTGGACCGACTTAATGCCGTTCTTTTCAAAGAAATCATAGAATGATCGGGTGCCGCATTTATTAAATCCGATCTGGAAAATTCTGGGCTTGATTGCGTCAAACCCAGGCCCACCTACCTCAAGGCGCATTTTCGGAACCCTTATTTTGTGCTCGATTTTCCGGCAGTATGCGATGTCGTATCCGGTCGCACAATATTTGATGTTCGGCGGTTTTGAGATGTTGCAAATTGACCTGCTTTTGAAAAGTCACTCAATGGCTTTCAGGTTTTCGCCAGCCTACGGCGGTCCTCTTCGGACCTCGGAACGCTGCGCGGGCGTGCAGGCTAATCGCGGGTCGGCGTCGGCCCGGTCGCACGGTTCTTGGGGGCCCAAAGGGCGCTTGATCTCATTGGTGAACGTGGCGACGCCCGGCGGCGGTTCGGGAAAAAGACTGTCATTGCGGCGGGCTATCGCCTATATATGCCTCAAAGAATGGCCCCCAAAAGAGGGGCTCAATTGTGCAGGTATCGTCATCAATGAAAGATGTTGAAGTAGGTTTGCAACCGCCAAACCCCAGGGATGTGCAAAACTGGGCACATCAGATGCGGACCCTGAAATCTGCGCATATCGTCCCGTCCCAAGCGCGCGGGCTTGTCCAGCAATGTGGCGTCTACGACCGAAACATGGATTATTGCCACGACGCAGTTTTGTGGCGCGGGCAACCTTTGATGGCGCCAATTGAAGAGGGGCGTATTGCGACGCCACAGAAGGCGATGAAGGGGGGGTACCTCTGGGGCGGTGTCATACACGACCATTTTGGTCACTTCTTGGTGGAAACTCTTAGCCGCATTTGGGGATACGGCGAGGTTGAGGGCAAGATTGACGGCATACTCTTCTTGGAAAAACGGCCCAAGGGGGCAACGGGCGACGAAACGGTGCGTTGGCATACGGCTGAAACACCATTTTTGTTGCAGTTTCAGGAACAGGTGTTTGCCCAGTTTGGGGTCAATGTGCCCATTGGCGTGGTCTGCGCGCCGACAAAGGTGGAGAACCTATATGTGCCGGGGCAGGGCTTTGGCATGATGCAAATGACGGTTGGCACACCCAAGTTCAAATCCTTCGTTCAGGGCCGCTTTGGCCACGGCATTGCGCCCGAGGGGCCGGAACGGCTTTATATTTCGCGCTCGGCCTTTGGCGCGCGCCGTGGCGGGATTATCGGCGAGGATATTATCGAAGACCGTCTGAATAAGGACGGATATACGGTGTTTCACCCTCAAAAGGTTGACCTTCAAACGCAGATAGCACGGTACAAAGCGGCGCGTGAAATAGTCGCCGCAGACGGGTCCGCGCTGCATCTTCTTGCGATGGTCGCCAAGCCAGATCAGAAAATTGCGATGATCAAGCGGCGTCGGTCCTCGGCCGCCAGGGGGATCGAAGCGCATGTCGCGTCGTTCGCCGGCACACGGCCCGTGGTCATCGACGCGATCAAGCAAAACTGGATACGCTCGGACCGCAAGCGGGTCGATCGTTTCTCGCTGGCGGAACTTGATCTGCCCGCGATGGGCAAGACGCTGGCCGCTGCCGGGATGGCTACTGAGGCGGGTTGGAACGACCTCGGGGCGCCTGCTTGTGCCGCGATTTTGGCTGATCTGGAAAAGGAGAGCCAATACAGTTTCAGACCTCAGCGGAGACGAAACACCGAACCGCGCCCAACGGTGAAAGAGGAACTGCCAGAGGGGATTGTCGCAAGCTGTCATGGTATTCAGGTGCCGAAATCCTTTGCGGTCGCGTCAAAGTGGCTGGTACGCAAAATCAACAACGGTAGGTATGAGAACAAGGAAATCGCGGGCGCGCTGACGCTTGTGTCCCCAACCGACCGGGTGTTGGAGTGTGGGGCAGGGATCGGGGTGGTGGGCACGACAATCGCCCATAACTGCAAACCTCAAAAGATGCTTTCCTTTGAAGCCAACCCAAATCTGATCCCGGTGATCGAAGCGACATACCAGCACAACAAGGTGGATCACATCATTTCGGTCACCCACGGCGCGTTGATGAGCGGCGCCGACCTTCCCGACAGCACGACGTTCAATATTTCAAAGCGTTTTGCCTATTCGTCGCTTCACGCTGCAAACAGTGAAGATTTCGTGCAGGTCACCGTGCCTGTCCACGACTTTGCGACCGTCAAAAATGACTTTGCTCCGACGGCTCTCATGATGGACATTGAGGGCGGCGAGTTGGACTTTCTTGAGGGCGCAGACCTGTCAGGGATCAACCTGGTCGTGATGGAGTTTCATCCGAGCATTTACGGCGTCGAGGGTATGAACCGCTGCAAAGATCTGTTGCGGCAGGCGGGGTTCAGCCCGGTCCCCAAGAAATCCTCGGAGTTTGTTTGGGCGGCACGAAGGGATGCGCAGGCGTAGGGAGGCAGGTAAGGGCGTCGTACGGGTATTGGCGAACAAGACGGATATCATGAAGCACGAGTTAGAAGAAATCCCGGCAAACGCGCCTCTCAAGATGGGCTACTGGCGTGGCACGTCGGACAAGTTGGTCGTCGTGCTAAGCGGCGTTGGCCAAGACCCAGACGAATATCCGCCGTTTGAATTTTTTGGCTCCGCGACCGAAGATCAGAAAAATCATGCGTTGTTTATCAGCGACAGAAGTCGCAGCTGGATGAACGGCGACGGCATCAGTGCCCAAATAGTTGACAAAATTAACGAAGTTGCTGCGCGCATTGGGTCGCCCGACATTCATTTGATGGGCAACTCAATGGGCGGCACGATGGCGCTTTTTCTCAAAGACCAGGTTCGGGCCAAGACCGTTCTGGCCTTCGTGCCACAATTTTCAGTATCCCCCAAGGTGGTGCCCAATGAGGACCGCTGGCGCAAATATCGAAAGCACATCAAGGATTACAAGTTTCCGAGCGTCAGCTTGAAAAGCAACCCTGAGCAGACCGTTTTCATCCTGCATGGCGACACCCCCAAAGAAATGATGCACGCGCAGAAATTCCCTAAAATTCGCGGCGTTCGACACTTTATCATTCCAGGCGAGGGTCATGACCTGTGTAAGAAGCTTAAACGGCAACGTCGGCTTTCCGGGCTCATCAGTGCCGCACTCGATGACAGACCGTACAAGTTCAGACGCCTGATAAACCAGATTGGCGGTGTGTTCCTTGCGGATTACGAGCCTGCGCATCCATCAGCGGACGCCGCTGAAAGCCAGAAGCGTGCCTCGGCGCACAAGTAGATGCCTATACAACGAGAGAGATCAGCCGCCTCAGATCCCGGCCAGATCGTTCGTTCATCTGCTGGCGGAATGTCGCAAGCCCGGCGTTGATATCCAGCAATTCGCGCTCCGTTACTTCGGAAAGGCGGTCCAACGTCTCCTCGACAGTGTTGTCGGACACGAGCATCGGGAAACGGTAGCAGGATTCCGAATAACGATCCATGATCACCGGAACACCAAAGCCAACCGACATTGAGGTCGTCGAGGTAATCTTGATCCGCTGATACTGCGCAAAACCTTCTGCAATGAGCGAGTGCAGGAAAGTGGCCGAGCGGAAACTGTCAAAGACATCTTTATGGGGCACTTCGTTTAATTGTCCGGCGGGCAGGATCGTCATCTTATGATCGAGTTTGTTTTCCGCGATTGCTGCGGCCACGCGGTCGCGGTCGGCACCGCTGGAGGGAAATTCAAACACCAGGTTTTCCCATCGCCTTGGATGCGACGACAGCGCCGCGATCAGGCCAAGATAGTTGCGTGACCGCAAGGTCAGATTGCCAGGCACAACCACCTTGCGGGGGGAGGAAACGCTGTAATCTGGTGGCGTGTCCGTCAAGACATAGGGCGCAAGCAGGCCGATCTTGTCGGCAAATTTTCCATCGGTGCTTGCGTTCAACGCCGTCATTACATGCAGGCCCAGCGTCATGACGGCAAAATTAGCCCGCTCCAGCAGGGCGGTATATTCTGGGCCGCTCATGAACTGATCGACGTTGTGCACGAGCGCGATCACAGGCTTGCCACATCGTTTGGCCCAACGCGCCACCTTGGGCCGATTCATCGTGTTCAGCAGGACAAAGTCGACGTCATCTGACAGCAAGCTATCCCAGTCCGTTGCCTCATCATCCTTGTCAGGTGAAAGGGGTTGATACCGAATGTCTGCATCCCCGCCCTGAACCTGATCAAAAATATCCCCACGAATGCGCCGGATGCGGCGGTTCAGCAGCACGGTGGGCCGATACCCAGCAGCATTACATGCGGCAATGACCGACGGGATCACCTCTTCATGACGAGGCTCAAACTGCACGATCAGACATTTACGCATTGAATAGATTTCCCTTATTTCCGGCAGTTAGCACATTGGATTACCGGTTAGATCCGAACCTAGCGTGTCTATACTGCCGGGTCTTTGAGGGAAATTGAAACCGTTTGAATAACTCTGCCACTATGGCGTTTTTGTATCCATTGGTCACCAGGGAAGACCCCCTGCAACGCTGTCGGGCTGACACAGTCAGGGGATATTGCGAAACTGGACTGACCCGATGCGATGCGGTGCGTGCACAGGTATGCTGCCGCCGCATGGACTAGCGTTTTGCGTTATTCCGCCGCTGCGTTGCGATTGCGCGACAGCGTTGCCAGCAAGTCCGCAAACCGGTCCCCTTGAATTTTAATGTGATCTCGCATGGCTGCATTTGCCGCGGACGCATCGCCTTTTCTTATGGCGTCGACGATCGACGCGTGTTCAGTCAAAGATATTTCCATGCGGTTGCGGGCGCGCAGTTGCAGGCGGCGATAGGCCTTCAGGCGCTTTTGCAGGCGGGCGATCTCCTCTCGGAGAAAAGAATTGCCGCTTATGGTGCGGATCAGTTCATGGAAAGTCTCGTTTTCGTAGTAATATCGGTCGCTGTCGCCACTCTTGGCGGCTTGCCCGCATTCTTCGTGACAGGTCTGAAGCGCGTCGATGTCGCTCGTCGTGGCCCGCCGCGCTGCGTTGGCAGCGCATAGCGCCTCCAATTCAGCCATGACTTGAAACATCTCGCTCAAAAGCTGTGGACCAATATCCGCGACAAAGGCCCCACGGCGCGGGCGGTGTTCCAGCAGCCCGGTGGCCGCAAGCTGAAAAATGGCCTGCCTGACCGGAGTTCTGGAAACGCCGAATTCCTCGGCAAGGGTGACCTCATCCACGCGTGAACCAGGCAAGAGCTGGCCTGTCAAAATTCGATCTTCAAGTGCGTCATGCACGGAAAACTTCAGTTCTTTCATAGACCGCTTTCTCCCACGTGACCCACCGCTTCATCATCGAAGTATTATATAGCGCCGCTCTTGTATACAATAATGTTGTAATAAAAAACATTGCTGTTAAGGATTACCGATGCGGCCAGCCGGGGGGAGAATCGGCAGCCGCCACATCGTTCGTGGAGGAACAAACATGTCATTTTTCAAATCCAGCGTTGCTGTCGCTGCAATGGTGGGCGCGCTTGCGTCACCGGCGCTCGCCGAAACCCTAAAACTCAGCCATCAATGGTCAGAAGGCGACGTGCGTCATCAAGTTGCCCAAATGGTCGCCGATGAAGTCGCCGCAGCCGACGTCGACCTGAAGATACAGATTTTCCCCAACCAAACGTTGTTCAAAGCCCGCGAGCAGTACACGCCGCTGTCGCGCGGCCAGTTGGATATGACTGTACTGCCCCTCAGCTACGCAGGCGGGCAGCAGCCGGCGTATAACCTCACGCTGATGCCGGGGCTGGTAAAGAACCATGACCACGGCGCGCGCCTGTCGGCGTCGCCCTTCATGCAGGAAATCGAAACCGTTATGGCGGGCGACGACGTGATCACGTTGGTGCACGGTTATCTGGCGGGCGGTTTCGGTTCGAACAAAGAATGTATCACCGGGCCGGATGATGTGTCGGGCGTCAGCATCCGTGCGGCGGGCAAATCGTTTGAGCAGATGCTGGCGGGTGCCGGGGCCTCGATTTCTTCGATGGCGTCGTCCGAGATTTACACAGCCCTGCAAACCGGCGTTCTGGATGCGGCCAACACCTCGTCCGAAAGCTTTGTCAGCTACCGGCTTTATGAGCAGTTAAAGTGCTACACGCCTGCGGGCGATTACGCGCTGTGGTTCATGTATCAGCCGATGATCATGAACAAGACCACCTTTGAAGGTCTGACCGAGGCGCAGCAGGCCGCGCTGATGGCGGCGAGTGAAAAGGCAGAAGCCTTTTATCTGGAAGAAGCCAAAAAGGGCGATGAGGTTGCTGCGAAAGCCTTTTCTGACGCGGGCGTAGAACTGGCCGAGATGACAGAAGACGACTTTAACGCCTGGCGCGAACTGGCCAAGACAACTTCTTACCCGGCGTTTGTCGAGGAACTGGCCGACGGTCAAAAGCTGCTCGATCTGGCGCTCTCGGTCGAGTGACCACTTACAACCGGGGTGGCAGGGTCTTCCTGCCCCCCCCAATCTACCTACGCCTGATAGCTGAATGGAGAGTTGCCCCCGTGACCCAATTTGCGCGCCCAAAGGGGCATATGCCGATCACGGTTCGCTTGATCGGTTTTATCTCGACAGTTTGCGGCGTTATCGCTTCATTCATGATCCTCGCCGCCGTTCTGATCACCTGCCAGATGATTTTCATCCGCGCCGTGTTGAACAAGTCGACGATCTGGCAAACCGAAGTTGTCATCTATCTGATGATCGGTGCCACGCTGATTGGACTGCCCTACGTACAAAAGCTGCGCGGGCATGTCGGTGTTGATCTGCTGCCAACCTTGCTTCCTGCCAAAATGCGCCGCGGTCTTTCTGCGGCCACATTGGCGGTCACGGGCACGATGATCGCGATCATGCTCTTTTACGGCTGGGAAATGTGGCATCTGGCTTGGGCGCGCGGATGGAAGTCTGAGACTGTGATGGCGATACCGCTCGCGATCCCGTATCTCGCGATCCCGCTGGGCTTTGCATTGTTTTTGTTACAACTGATGGGTGACCTCTGGATGGTACTGTCTGGGGCACCGATAGACGCCAAGGGCATGACCGATGCCTCCCCCACTACATTGCGCGAGGACATCTGATGGATCCGTTGGTACTGGGCGGCCTTGTTGCTATCGCCACCGTCGTCGTTTTGTTTTCCGGCGTGCCAGTGGGGGCAGGGCTGCTGATCGTTGCTACCTTCTTTCTCTATGTGTTTGATGGGCCACGCAGCCTACAGGCGCTGCCGGAGCTGTTTTACGGCGATTTGAACTCTTTCGCACTGCTGTCTATTCCGATGTTCATCATCATGGGGGCGGCAATCTCGTCGACCCGCGCGGGGCCTGACCTTTACGAAGCATTGGAACGCTGGTTGACACGCGTGCCCGGCGGGCTGGTGGTGTCAAACCTCGGCGCTTGTGCGCTGTTCGCGGCGATGTCGGGTTCTTCGCCGGCGACATGCGCGGCCATCGGCAAGATGGGCATCCCCGAGATGCGCAAGCGCGGCTACCCGGATGAAGTCGCGGCAGGCTCTATCGCGGCGGGCGGCACCCTGGGCATTCTGATCCCGCCGTCGGTCACGATGATCGTCTACGGTATCGCCACGGAAACGAGCATCGGCCGATTGTTTTTGGCGGGCGTTCTGCCCGGTGTTCTGCTTGTCATGCTGTTCATCGCCTGGGCGATCTACGACACATGGCGGCGCGGTGCGGCGGGCGTTGCCCTGTCAGGGATCAGCTATACCTGGGCACAGCGGTTCGAAATCCTGCCACGTGTCATTCCGTTCATCGTGATCATCGCGGGCGTGCTTTATGCGCTGTACGGCGGGGTTGCCACGCCATCGGAAACGGCTGCGGTTGGTGCGCTGCTTTGTATTGTCGTGGCCGTTGTCGTCTACCGAATGTACCAGCCCACTGCGCTTTGGGCGGTGTTGCGAGATTCCACACGTGAATCCGTTATGATCTTGTTCATCATCGGTGCGGCAGGGGTGTTTTCCTTCATGCTATCGTCGCTCTTTGTCACGCAATCGGTGGCCGAGTGGATTGCAAATCTCGATGTGAACCGCTGGGTGCTGATGGGGATCATCAACTTGTTTCTTCTGGTTGCGGGTTTCTTTCTGCCGCCGGTTGCAGTGATCCTGATGTCGGCGCCGATCCTATTGCCGATTATCATCACCGCCGGATTCGACCCCTATTGGTTTGCCGTCATCGTCACGATCAACATGGAAATCGGGCTGATCACGCCCCCGGTCGGGCTCAACCTTTATGTGATCAACGGCATCGCGCCGGATATTTCACTCAAGAAAATTCTCGTAGGCTCCTTGCCCTTCGTGGGCTGCATGATCCTGGCGATTGTGATCCTGTCGGCCTTCCCTGGAATCGTGACATGGCTGCCGGACGTTGTCATGGGGCCAGAACTGTCGAATGGATGATGCGATGAACCGGGCCACCAGTATTCTCAACGATCTGATCGGGCGCGTCGCTGATAGCGGCCGGGGGTTGATGAAATCGGCCCCTCAGGATGACATCTTTGACATCTGCGAAGCATTGCTAAGCGGAAAGGGCGAGGCCACGGGGCTGGCACAGGCGCGTGTGATTTTTGACCGCTACGCCAAGTTGTCTGTCGAGAAAAAGCACCTGTTTTTCAGCACATTGCGCGACCGGTTCGGCGTTGATCAGGCCAAGGTTGAAGCAGCCTATACCGCTGATCAATCGTCATTGCGCCGACTTCACGCCGCGTCCGAGCCGCGTTCGCAAGAGCTGATCCGCCGCCTCAACAGGGTGCCGGGTGGGACGCTGAAGCTTGTGTCCATGCGGCGCGATTTACTGGCGTTCATGGAAAAGGACGCCGAGCTGAAACCGTTGGATGACGATTTTCGACATTTGTTCAGCTCGTGGTTCAACCGGGGCTTTCTCGAACTGCGCAGCATAGATTGGAACACCTCCGCTGCCGTTCTAGAAAAGATAATTCAATACGAAGCCGTGCATGAAATCTCGGGCTGGAGTGATCTGCGCCGCCGTGTCGCCGCCCCTGATCGCCGTCTGTATGCGTTTTTCCATCCAGCGCTGCTGGATGATCCGCTGATTTTTGTCGAAGTCGCTTTGACGCATTCTATTCCGGGCAACATTGATGCAATTCTGGCTTCCGAGCGTGAAATGCTGGCCCCGGATCAGGCCCTCACGGCTGTGTTTTACTCTATCTCGAATTGTCAGGACGGGCTGCGCGGCATCTCGTTTGGTAACTTTCTGATCAAACAGGTGGTCGAGGAGTTGCGGCGCGATTTCGCAAAGCTGACGACCTTTGTCACCCTATCCCCGGTTCCCGGGTTGCGCCGATGGGCTCTTGCGCAGATCGCTCAAGACGCGCTACCTGCGCGCTTGGTGGACATCGTCGCGCGCGCCGAAAGTGGCGAGACGCCAGACGGGCTGGCTGAACTGACCGCGCATTACATGCTGGTGGCACGCGCCCCACGCGGCGGCGCGACCGACCCGGTGGCCCGTTTTCACCTCGGCAATGGGGCGCGGCTGGAACAGATACACCCCGGCGCCGACGGCAGCGAACGTGGTCAAAAGGCGTCTTGGGGGGTGATGGTAAACTATCTCTACGATCTCGCCACGATCGAACGCAATCACGAGGCCTATTCGACGGCTGATGAAATCATTGCCGCGCCACCTGTGCGGCGTCTGGTCAAGACACGCTGAGAAGGACAAGACATGTACGATGGCAACCACCTCGCGCGGACCCTGCGCGCCGCCTCTGTCGGACGCGAGAGCGCGCCGTTCTCGACCGATCCTGCAACAGGGCAGGCCACCAGCCTTGGCGAGTTGTGGACGAATGCCGCGCGCGTGGCATCGGCGCTTGTGAATCTTGGGGTCAAGCCCGGCGAGCGGGTTGCGGTTCAGGCGGAAAAATCGCTTGAAGTCCTTGAGCTGTATCTCGGTACGATATTGGCCGGGGCGATCCATCTGCCGCTCAACACAGCCTATACGGCCGCAGAAGTCGGATATTTTCTGGGCGACGCCAGCCCCAGGGTGTTTGTCTGCGACCCGTCACGACAAGAAGCCCTGGCCGAAGTAACAGGCGCGGCCAAGATCGAGACCGTGCTGACACTTGACGCTGAGGGAAATGGAACCCTGAAAGAACGTGCCAAGGCCGCAGATCCCATATCCGAGGCTGTGGCGCGTGGACGCGACGATCTGGCGGCGTTTCTCTACACCTCCGGCACCACGGGCCGTTCCAAGGGCGCGATGCTGACTCACGGCAATCTGGCCTCCAACGCTGAAACGCTGCGCGACCTATGGCAGTTCACAGACAGTGACGTGCTGATTCATGCGTTGCCGTTGTTTCACACTCATGGGCTATTTGTGGCAGTTAACATTACTTTGGCCGCGGGCGGCGCGCTCGTGTTTCACCGCGCGTTTGACGCCGGTGCTATTATCGGCGATTTCGCGCGGGCCACCACGTTGATGGGCGTTCCGACCTTTTACACCCGCCTATTGCAACACCCTGATTTGTCTCAGGATGTAGCGTCGAAGATGCGCCTCTTTGTGTCCGGCTCCGCACCGATGCTCACTGAGACCCACCGCGCGTGGCAATCCTGTACCGGTCATACCGTACTGGAACGCTACGGTATGACCGAAACGGGTATGAACACCTCCAATCCCTTTGAGGGAATGCGCAAACCGGGCACTGTCGGGGTGCCCCTTGCCGATGTTGAGCTGCGCATAGCGACTGCAGAAGGGGATATCCTGCCCCAAGGCCAGATTGGCGGGATCGAGGTGCGCGGGCCAAACCTGTTCAAAGGCTATTGGAACATGCCCGAAAAAACCGCCGAGGAAATCAGGCCTGACGGTTGGTTCATCACCGGCGACCTGGGGCAGATTGACGAAGATGGCTATGTCACCATTGTGGGGCGGTCAAAGGATTTGATCATCTCGGGGGGGTACAACATCTACCCCAAGGAAATCGAAACCGCCATTGATCAGGTAAAGGGCGTTGTGGAGAGCGCGGCCTTTGGCATTGATCATGCGGATTTTGGTGAAAGTGTTGCAGTCGCCGTCGTGCGAGAACCAGGCGGGTCGGTGACTGAAGACGATATCATGAACGCCATCTCTACTGAACTTGCACGCTTCAAGCTGCCGCGGAAGATTTTCTTTCTTGACGCCTTGCCGCGCAACACGATGGGGAAAGTACAGAAAAACATTCTGCGAAGCGACTACACGTCGCTGTCGGGTTGATTGCAGTTCGCTGAGAAGGGGCAGATCCCAACCCAGCCGCAGCCCGACGACAAAGGTATCACCAGCGCCAATGTTTAGCGTATACGCCATGCCAGCCGCGCCGACCTGAGAACGTGCAGGGATGATTAGCGGCTGACGGCGGGGTTGTACGGCAAATCTTCGGTGCGCCCCTGTCCTTTGCCGCAAAAAACGGGCCTAGAACAATCCAAAATCTCTGACTTCGCCATTGCACGTCGGGCGATATTTTGCGCACATACCCCTCGAATTACATCGGGAACGCCTGTGTCACTAATCTTTGTCGTCCTTCTTCCTTTCCTCGGTGCGCTTCTGCCCGGTCTAATGAATTCCGCCGGCCGGTCGGCCTGTGCCGGTGTGACCTTTACGGTTTCGCTGACCGCATTTATCGGCCTGTTGACCAACGCGCCGACGGTCCTCGCCGGTGGCGTGGTCACCGCGCGTGTAGAATGGCTTCCGTCGCTTGGGCTGAACTTCACTTTGATGCTGGACGGGCTTGGCTTTTTCTTCGCTCTTTTGATCCTTGGGATCGGGCTTTTGATTATCGCCTATGCGCGGCGTTATCTCAGCCGCGATGACAACATGGGTGAGTTTTTCACTTATCTTTTGCTGTTTCAGGGCGCTATGGTTGGCATCGTTCTGAGCGACAACATCTTGCTTTTGCTGGTTTTCTGGGAACTTACGTCGCTCTCTTCGTTCCTGTTGATCGGCTATTGGAAGCATTTGCCCGAAGGGCGGCAGGGCGCGCGGATGGCCTTGGCTGTCACCGGCACCGGTGGTTTGGCGATGATCGGGGGGATGTTGATTCTGGGTCAGATCGTCGGCAGCTACGACCTTAGCGTCATCCTGCAAAACCGGGATATCATTCAGGCCGATCCCTTGTATCTGCCGGCATTGATCCTGATTCTACTGGGGTGTTTTACAAAGTCTGCGCAGTTCCCATTCCACTTTTGGTTGCCACACGCCATGGCCGCGCCGACACCGGTTTCGGCCTATCTGCATTCGGCCACAATGGTCAAAGCGGGCATTTTCCTGATGGCGCGCATGTGGCCCGTGCTTTCGGGCACGCCTGAGTGGTTTATGATCGTCACCACCGCCGGGTTGGTCACAATGGTATTGGGCGCGGTGATCGCGCTATTTAAACATGACCTGAAAGCCCTGCTGGCGTTTTCAACGGTCAGCCATTTGGGGTTGATCACGATGCTTTTGGGCACAGGAACAGCCTTTGGCGCGATGGCTGCCGTGTTCCACATTCTCAACCACGCGACCTTCAAGGCGGCTTTGTTCATGTCTGCCGGGATCATTGACCACGAGGCGCATACCCGCGATATCCGGCGTTTGGGCGGCCTGCGCAAGCTGATGCCTGTCACCTTTGTCATCGCGTCGCTGGCGGCGCTTTCCATGGCGGGTATACCCTTGCTCAACGGTTTTCTGAGCAAGGAAATGATGCTCGAAGAAGCGCACCACACCGTATTGTTCGACGTGCCCTGGCTGGTGCCGGCACTGGCCACGGTTGGTGCGCTCTTTTCTGCGGCCTATTGCTTCCGCCTGATCGGGCACGTCTTTTTCGGCCCTGTTCGCGATGACTATCCGTCCGCTCCGCACGACCCGGGTGCAGGCATGTGGCTGCCCCCAGCACTGCTTATTGTGCCGGTGGTGGTGATCGGGGTCGCTCCTTTCCTGGCCGAACCCTTCGTCAAGCTGGTGACCGCCTCCGTTCTGGGGGACGCCGCGCAAGTACCCGAGGCGCATTTCAAGATTTGGCACGGGCTGGTGCCTGCGCTTTACTTGTCCGCCATTGCGGTTGTGGGCGGGCTTGTGTTGCTTGCGCTCTTCAGACCGGCGCTGCGCCTGTGGGACGCGACCCCGCGGCCAGAGGCCAAGGTGATATTCGATGCCATCGTCGAAACAACCGCGCGGCTGGCGAGGGCGTTGATCCTGCCGCTGCACAACGGTGCTTTCACACGCTACGCCGCCATCGGAACGGTGGTGATCATCGCGGCAGGGCTGCACGCATGGGTCACCGGAACGGTCACTGCTGCGACGCGCACAATGCAGCCCGTTGGCCCTGTGTCTGTCGCTGGGTGGGGCATGCTGGTGGCTGCAACCCTCGCGCTGATTCTATTGCACCACAATCGGCTGTTGTCGCTGATCCTGCTGGGTATCGTAGGACTTATGGTGTCTGTCGGATTTGTCTTTTTCAGCGCGCCGGATCTGGCGATGACGCAGTTTACCGTCGAAGTGGTGACGATCATCCTGCTGCTGCTTGCATTAAACTTTCTGCCCAATCGTACCCCGATTGAAAGCAGCACACTGCGCCGGATGCGTGACATCACTATTGCGGTGGTGGGCGGTCTGGCGACCTTTGCACTGGCCTATTACTATATGCTGCGCTCGGCGGTCGGCACGCCGATTTCCGAATTTCATCTGGCAAATGCCTATAAGGGCGGCGGCGGGACCAATGTGGTCAATGTCATCCTTGTCGATTTTCGGGGGTTTGACACCTACGGCGAGATCATCGTTCTGGGCATCGCGGCGCTGTTGATCTACGCACTGACCGAAACCTTGCTAAGCGGACCTGTGCGCGCCCGGCTGTTGAACCGCAAACCGGATCAGCCGCGCGCGGGTGACACCCATCCGATGATGATGGTCGTGTTGACGCGGGTGATCATGCCCGTGGTGCTGATGGTGGGCTTTTACATCTTCTTGCGGGGCCATAACGAGCCTGGTGGCGGGTTCATCGCCGGGCTTATCGTGTCCATTGCCGTTGTGATGCAGTACATGGCCAGCGGCTTTGCCTGGACGTCTGCGCGGTTGAAATACCCGTATCACGGGGTCATCGGGGCAGGGGTGCTGATTGCGGGTTTAACTGGGATCGGATCGTGGTTCTTTGGCAAGCCATTCCTGACCTCTGACTTTACCTATGTGCGCATCCCGCCGTTTGAAAAATTCGAACTGGCCACGGCCGCGCTGTTTGACCTTGGGGTTTTCCTGGCCGTTGTCGGCGCTGTGATGCTGTCGCTCGAAAGTTTCTCGCGCCTTGCACGGCGTGCGCATACGTCGGACAATGAGCACGCGATGGATATCGACCCCTCGCGTGTTGATCCACCGCCTGAGACGTCTGCTGCGCTTCAGGAGGGTGTGTGATATGGAATTTCTTGTCGCTTCTGCCATTGGCATCCTGACCGCCGGTGGGATTTACCTCATGCTGCGCCTGCGGACCTTTCCAGTGATCCTGGGGATGTCGTTGCTGACCTATGCGGTCAACGTATTTCTGTTTGCGTCGGGTCGCTTGACCATCGGCGCCCCACCGATCCTGAGTGATGGTGCCACGGCCTATACCGACCCGCTGCCGCAGGCCTTGGTGCTGACGGCGATCGTGATCTCGTTTGGCATGACGGCTGTGGTGGTCATGATTGGCCTCGGGGCATTTCTGGGGTCTGACGATGACCATGTGGATGATCCGACCGATGGGGCCGAGCCCAAGGTGGAGGGCCAATCATGAACCACTGGATCATCGCGCCCATCGTTCTGCCCGCTATGCTGGCGCCCTTCATCGTGCTGGCGGCGCGTTATCATATCGGCATTCAGCGGGCGTTTTCCGTGACAGGGGTTCTGACGCTGATTGCCATTGCGATCGGGCTGGCCGTGCAGACCGCCGATGGCACAGTCATTCTGTACCAGCTTAGCGATTGGGCCGCGCCCTTTGGTATTGTGCTGGTCGGTGACCGTCTGTCGACCTTGATGGTGCTGCTGACAGTTGTGTTGGCGCTGTTTGTTCTGCTCTATGCGATCGGGTCCGGCTGGGACAATCGCGGGCGACATTTCCATGCCCTTTTTCAGTTTCAACTGATGGGCATCCTTGGTGCATTCCTGACCGGCGATTTGTTCAACCTGTTCGTCTTTTTTGAAGTGTTGCTGATCGCCTCTTACGGGTTGATGATCCACGCTGGCGGCACTGCGCGGCTGCGTGCCGGTGTGCAATACGTGCTGTTCAACCTGATCGGCTCCACGCTATTTCTGTTCGCGCTTGGTTCCATCTACGCCGAGACAGGCACCCTGAACATGGCCGACTTGGCAAACCGGGTGGCGATGATAGGACCAGAAGACACGGTCGGCATTCGCGTGGCCGCGGTGCTGTTGCTGCTGGTCTTTGCGATCAAGGCGGCCGTTGTGCCGCTGCATTTCTGGTTGCCATCCAGCTATGCCGAGGCGCCCGCACCGGTGGCGGCGCTGTTTGCCATTATGACCAAAGTGGGTGCCTACGCCATCATCCGCGTCTATACGATGATCTTCCCGCCCGAGTTACAGACGACCGCCGGGCTGTTCGACCTTTGGTTGCTGCCCGCGGCCTTGGTATCCTTGGCAATCGGCATGGTGGGGGTGCTGGCCGCCAAGCGGCTTGATCGTCTGGTGGCCTACTCGGTCATTGGCTCAATGGGGATGGTGATGATTTCCATCTCATTGTTCAGCCCCGAGGGCATTGCGGCAGCACTTTACTATATCGTGCATTCGACACTGGCAGGGGCGGCGCTGTTTCTGATCTCGGATCTGGTGCTCAAGGGGCGCGCCGACCTTGACCTGACCCCGCAACCGCCCGTCGCAGGCTCCGCGCTCACGGCGGGGCTGTTCTTTGCCGGCGCGATCGCGATGGCCGGGTTGCCGCCGCTTTCAGGCTTTCTGGGCAAGCTGCTGGTGCTCGACGCCGCCTTTGACAGCGATCTGGTCGTTTGGATTTGGGGCATCGTGCTGGGGTCCAGCCTGATTGCGATCATAGGCTTTTCGCGTGCGGGCAGCATTTTGTTCTGGAAGGCACATGGCGTCACGCCCGCCGACGAGGCGCAGGTGCACGAGGCACCATCTGCCTTGTCTTATGTCGCGGTCGGTGGGCTGATTGCGCTGCTGGCGCTGCATACGGTATTTGCGGGGCAGGTGCATGGCTACGCGACGACCATTGCCAAGCAGTTGTTTGCACCCGGGCCATATATCGCCAAAGTGATGGATACCCCCGGCAAGCTGAGCACATCGAAAGGGGATCACTGATATGGCACGCGCATTTCACTGGCTGCTGCCGCACCCGTTTCTGACGTTAATATTGGCGGTGGTCTGGACATTGCTTCAGAACGAAATGTCTGCGGGCATGGTTGTTTTCGGCATCTTGCTTGGGATCATCATCCCGTGGGCCACCTCTGTGTGGTGGCCCGAAACGCCCAAGGGGTTCCGACTGGGCAAGATGATGACCTACACGCTGATCGTGATGTGGGATATTCTGGTCGCCAACATACAGGTGGCATGGATCGTGCTGACGGTTCCAAACGCAAAGCTAAGGCCGGCCTGGATTGTGGTGCCACTGGAGCTGCGCCAACCTGAGGCGATTACCTTGCTGGCCGGGACCATCACGCTGACACCCGGCACGGTGTCCGCCGATTTATCGGATCAGGGGCACAGCCTCTTGGTGCATGTGTTGCACACAGACGATCCTGACGCCGTCCGCGATGACATCAAATCCCGATACGAGCGCAGACTGCTGGAGATTTTCCTATGACCATGGCAACTGAAATTTTGGACGTCGCACTCATGATCGCCTTCGCAGCGCTTGCGCTGGGTCAGATATTTTCAATGGCACGTCTGATCATGGGGCCGACACCGGGGGATCGTATCCTTGCGCTGGATACTATGGTCATCAATGCCTTGGGCATCGTCGTGGTGCTGGGTATTCATTTGGGCGTTCAGATTTACTTTGAGGTAGCGCTGCTGATTGCGATGCTAGGGTTCGTTTCTACCGTCGCTTTGGCGCGGTTTTTGTTGCGCGGGGACATCATCGAATGACTGTCGAGATTATTGGCACCTACTTCGTCGCCCTCTGCCTGCTTATCGGGTCGGTGTTTGTTGTGGTCGGCGTGATTGGTCTGGTCAAGTTCAACGACCCCATGACACGCCTGCACGCACCGACAAAGGTCGGTACAGTTGGAATCGGGATGTTGCTATTGGCGTCTATGGTCCATTCGTTTCTGTTGGGCGATACGTCGACCCATGAGATGCTGATCATGGCGTTTCTGTTTGTCACGGCGCCGATCTCTGCGAATTTCATTGCAAAGGTCGCGATCCACCGTCGGACCTGCGACGCGCCGCCCTCGCCACCGCGCGACGAAACGTGGTCGACTTTGAACGCCCCCGACGCCGATCAGTAAGCCCTGCTAACGCTTCATTCCAAGCGGTTGGCGGGACGCCCAGACAGCGTTGCCATCGAATTGATGCGCCCTTGAAGGAACTGTGCGGATGCTGGCAACTTGATGAGCATGCCGCATCGGTCTGCTGACGGACATTGAGAAGAGGTCTGGTAAATGCCTGAATGTTTGATCAGCCGACACGGCAACGACGCCCTGTGATAGAAAGGGCGGTTGTCTACCTAGATGAATTTCACGCAGTAGCAGGCATAACGCCACGAAAACTCGGCAACCCAGCTAACCCGCTTGGCGGTAAAGGCACGCTGCTATTCGGCTGATTGCCTATGATCGGTGCCGGATTGTGCATGAGAGTTAAGCGGAAAACTATGTGCTAGTTCTTCTAACTCGCTCTCAGTCATCCATTCGAACATGTCTTTTGATGCCCCCTTGAGTACATTTTCGTCCGTTTCGCCACGTTTGGCGGCAAGGGCTACAGATGCGGCTTTTTGTTGGTCTCTAAATGTTGCGGGCATCTCGAACCTCCTTTGTAACCACCAAACCGTAGGCGGGCGGCGTTTATGGCGGGTTAACACCCGACGCCGGTCGTGGTTCCAAATAAAATTTGTTCCTGGCGATTTTTGATGACGTGCAGGACATATATTATTCTGATAAATCCGCCTGTTTAGCCGGTCAGTTAACTCTGCGCTTGTCCCAGACGATCGGCTTTCTCGGCGCCGCGTTGGCCCATCGGCTCGTCCTCACCGACAGTGGTGTCGGCGCGAGTCTGGGCCTCCATCTCTGCGTTGAATTCCGCGCCAATCAAAACGATAAAGGCAGAAATCCACAGCCACATCAGCAGGATAATCGCCCCGGCCATGCTGCCGAACGTCTCGTTATAGCTGCCGAAGTTACCAACGTAGATCGAAAACCCAAGCGACGCGATGAGCCAGACTGCGCAGGCGATCACGGTACCGGGTGCCAGCCATTTCCATTCCGCATTGTCACGCGCAGGGCCATAGCGATACAGCGCGCCCAGCCCGGTGATCGACAGAAGGCCAAGCACCAACCAACTGCCGTAGGACAGTAGCGTTTCAAGCCAACCGGGGAGCGTGAAAAAGCCAACTACCGCAGGCACGGCCAATGTAGCGGTCAGCCCCATCACCAATCCGACCACCAGCAGCACGGTCAGCGCAAGCGTCCAGAGGGTGCGTTTGATAAACCCTCGGTTTTCCGTTTCATCATAGGCGACGTTCAGCCCTTCCATCAGGCTCGCCATTCCCTTGGACGCCGAATAAAGCGCAAGGCACAGACCAATGATAAACGCCCACCCCAGCCCGGTTTCTTCGGATCCCGTGACTTCGATGGCCTGATCAAGAATAATTGTGGCCGCTTCTTCCGGCATCAGCGCGGCGAGGGTCTGGATTTGCTCGGCGACCTGTGCTGGTTCGACCAGCAGACCGGCCAGCGCCATCAATGCGGTTATGGCAGGGAAAAGAGCCAGCAGCGCGTAAAACGCAACGCCAGCAGCAATCAATGACAGGTGGTCGTCGGTGATTTCCTTCTTAACCCGCAAGAGAATATCAAACCACCCCTTGGGCGGTATCTCAGCTGGTGTCTCGGCCCCGCGTCCACGTGTCATAATAATCCCGCTTTCAATTAAATTGGCCTGCCCCCGGCGATTGGGGGCAGGCCTGGCGATCCTGCGCCTTAGCTGGTAATATCACCCAGCTTTTGCTTGTCAGCTTCACTTTTCGCCTTGTCAGCGACACGCTTGCCAGACTCTTTGGCCTTGTTCACCATTGCGTCGACGGCGGTCTCGCCCGGCGCCTTTGCATCGGCGTCTGCTTTGGTCTCGCGTGCAATTTTGCTCGCTTCGTCCTTGGCAGCCTGTGCAACATTGCCAAGCTTTTCCTTCTCTTCGGCATAGATACGCTCGGCCTCGTGGAACAGGGCATCGCGGTGTTCACCCAAATAGGTGTCTTCTGTCCGGCTACGCGGCAATGCCGCACCGAAAGCGGCACCAACGGCCACTGCCAGCGCACCCGCAATCAACGGATGCTCGTCGAACAGATCAACTGCGCGCTCGCGCCCTTGCTGCGTGTAACGACCTGTAGCCTCCCAAGCGTCCATTGCGCGCGCCCGTGCCGCGATGACGCGCTCACGAGCGTCTTCGCTTAGCGCATCGGTCCCTTCGGCCAGACGGGCGCGCATGGCACTGGCGCGGTCTGCCGCGCTGTGCGCCGTGCCCTTCACGCCGTCTGCAACGGCACGTCCAGTGGACGATACCGCATCACCCGCTGACCGGGCGCCGCTGGCAATTGACGACCCGGCGCTCTTGGCCGTGCCTGCGACCGACGAGGCGGCCCCAGAAACGCCGTCAGAGACCCGAGAGGCCGCAGAACGGGCGCTGTCGGCCATCGAACCGGAGTTGTCGTGCGTATCGTCCATGGTGCGGGCCCAGCTTGGCACGGTGCCTTGCGTCGGTCTGCCGTGCGAATAGCCACTGCTTTGCGCCTGTGTCGTGTGGCGGAAGCGCTCGGCGTTACGGTCTTGGCTAATGGCGCTGTCACGATCTACGGCGCCGAAGCGACGGTCCGAGGAATAGCCGTCATCATCACGTGACCGCGTCTGGGTGTTGCCACCAAACATCAGCCAAGCGAGCCCGACACCAGTAACAGCCAGCGCAACCGGGTTGCGCTTTACTGCGTCAGATACCGACCGACCGATGTCGCCACCGTGTTCGCGGAGCTGATCGGTAAATTGGCGGGCCACACCTTCGACGGAAAACCGCTCTTGCAGATCATCAAGGGTTCTTGACAGACCGGCACGCTCTTGTTCGATTTCGCGTTCAATTTCGTCGGGGTTCTTGGTATTACTTGTCATCATAAACCTCCTTTACAGTCTGCGCATCGCGCTTGACGTTCTTAGCCGTGCGGGTAGGTGCAAGGCTGCTAAGTTTCAGATCATTTGTACCTTTGTTGATCATCACATAAGCGACGACGGCCAGTGCGATGCCAACGATCAGTGCAGACCACCCGGCGGGGATGCCCGCCTCGGTCAGGGCCGCGACTAGGGCGGCAGTCAATACGTTGAGGGCGGTCAACGCGACGACAACGGCACCAACGATCAGCCCGAGTGCGATACCGGCGGACTTGAGGTTCTCGTTTACCTCTGCGCGGGCCAGATCGACCTCTTTGCGGACCAGTGCGCTGACGTGCGCCAGCGCATCGCTTAGCAGTCCACCTGCGGTTTTGTTCGGGTCAGTGGTCATGAGCGTTCTCCCGTTACGACATGGGGTGATGCTGGCCGATCCGCGGGGGCAGGGCGGTCCATCGCATATTCGGATGGTGACCCGTCACGAGACGACGTCGCCTCTCCCGACGCCTTGGCAAAGCGTGTCGCGGCGAAGCCGATCAAGGCGGCACTGCCCAGGAAAACCAGCGGATTACGTTTCGCGAAGCCGTTCAGGTCGCCCATAATTTCCGACAAATCCTTGCCGCGCACGGCTTCGGACGCATCTGCAAGGCCATCAGCGATCTGGCTAAAGGTCCGTTCCTGCGGCGAGCCGCGGCGCAGATCACTTGCAGCGGCGCGCAGGGCGGATGCAACGTCTTTGACCTCATCCGCTGCGGTATCCTTGGCTTGATTGGCGTAATTAGACGCTTCTGATGCCACGGTGTCTGCGACACGGGCACCGGTGTTCATTGTTTCAGTGGCGACATCGCGCGCCATCTGCTTCAACTCTTCCCCTTGACCTTTCGGGGCATTGCTATTGGTTACCATGGGTAACTCCTTTCCTAAAAGACAAGATTCAGAACAGCGAGAACGACCACAATCAGGCCGATGAGATAGAAAATACCATGCATGTGGTTATCTCCCTTTGGGGTTAGGTTACGTGTCTGTGCTGACTTAACTGCGCGACCCCGCGCGGGGTTCCAGAAGTTCGCAAAACAGGTCAAAAAATATTGTAATATCAAAGACTTATGCGGTTTGTGCTGGCGACGCGCCACCAGACGACCTTTGCTCTCAAAGGCCGTCTGGCATTACCCTCTCATCGGGTACGGTAGCGTCTGGCAGCTCTGCACGAATGAGCCTTTAGTCGCCCCGGATCGTGCTAAGATGACGTCGTCTACGGGCTTAGTTCTTGGGCGCAGGGGCGACTTCTTCGACCGTCGCATTTGCTGGCGCATCAACCTTGCCGTCGTTCAGCTCGTCAGCGGTCAAACCTTCTTGGACGGTTTCCGCGCCATTTTCTGGCGCTGTCGCCACCTCTTCCCCAACCCAATATACGATTATGGCAATGGCGAGAACGGTCACCACGGCCATACCAATAAGCGGTCCGGCGTGGCGGCGTTTTTGTTTGTCGAGGTTGGTATCTGGAGAGGACATCGGGCTTCCCTTTCATTTAACACTATGATCACTGCATCTGTTGGTTTGTGCAGGGTCGGTTGGCCCAAGTGGACAAACCGCTTACAGACCTAACCGTCGGAAACGGGTTGAGTTCCAACCATGGGCCGCAGATTTTATAAATGACGGTCGATATCGGCGGCTCGGATAGCAAAAGCCGATCTGGCGCATAGCCCGCGCTCAAGCCATATTTTTTTATCGCAGGCCGAACCACCACAGGGCAAAGGGGACCAATGACATCAAGACAAGCGTAACCGAAACCAGCGCACCATCGCGGGTCAGCAGCCCTGCGGCAAAAAGAGCGATAATCGCCGAGGCAATTGACCCGGACATGGGGACAAACTCCAAGAACGGCATCACCATCGTTAATGCGATGACCAAAAACAGCGGTAAGAACAGCCAGGGTCGGTGCACCATGAAAGTGGCGCGTTCCTTCAAACATCGCTCGACAAAACGGGTCGGCTTGCGAAGCCACTGCACGCCCTTGCCAAGTTTGTCTGCAGATATCCGTCGGTGGACCACAAATCCTGGAAGCCATAGATGCTTTCGCCCGATCACCATCTGCATCGCCAGAATGAAGATAACCAGCGCCATGAACGCAGTCACCCCCGGCACGCCACTGGCCGGCGAGGCCGAAATCAGCGAAAATGACAGCATCGTCGAGGCAAAGGAATGTTGACCAAGGCAGTCGATAATATCTTGCACCGCAACGTCAGAGTTTGCCTCAGCCAGACCGTCGATCTGATCCAGTACCTTGCTCAGGGCCGGTGTCGCGGACGTGGTCATTTAAAGTTCCTTTTGTTGCATGAATGCGGACCAGTGGCTTTGCCCGATCGGTGTGGTTGGTCTGTTTGCAAGGCCCGCTGATTATCCAGCGGCCTGCTTTAGGTATTGAACAACCTAATGACATAAAGGTTCAAAATTTCGACCAAAGCGCGAAAGGGTTTATCGTGTTACCCGGTGCCGTCCACCTCAGCCACTGCGCGCAGAAACGACAGCAAGCGCCGTTCGATCAGCGACAGCCCCCTTTGTCGCCCCGCGCGGGGCAGTTGCTGCGGCGTTTCGCAAAGGTCTATGACTGCGGGGTGGATGTAGCTGCTGCGCGCAATTGCCGGGGTGTTGTGCAGACGCTGCGCGGCGGCGTCGGCCATTTCCGTGATCTTGGGCTTGTCCTGCGCGCATGCGACTTCGAACGCGGCGAGCGTACCGGCCCAGGTGCGAAACGTCTTGGCCGAGAACCCGACAGCACCGCTTGCCTCGCCGATGTAGCTGTTGAGTGCGGCCGATGTCAGGGTGTGCGGTTGGCCCTGATCGTCAAGCCAGGCCAGCAGTTCCGCCCCCGGCAGGTCCCTGATCTTCTGAAGCGCGCGCATTAGTGTCTTGTCCGCGATCTGCCGCCGCACGCGTTTACCGCCCTTGGCCACAAAAGACACCTGCAACCTACCGTCCCGCAGCCGCACATGCTGGCGCTTCAAGGTTAATGTGCCGTAGGTGCCGTTGGTCTTGGCATAAACCGCACCTCCGACCCTCAGTGACAGCTGGTCAATCATCGTCACCGCAGCGGCGAGCGCAAAGCTCTGTTCCCCCAGGTCATCGCGCAGATCACGCTGTGCGCGGGCGCGCAAGCGGGGCAGGGCGGCACCAAAATCGACCAGCGACGCGAATTTGGTTTCGGCCTGCACCTGAGACCACTGCGGATGATATCGGTATTGCTTGCGCTCGCGCGTGTCATATCCGGTGGCCAAAAGGTGACCGTTGTCAAACGGGCTGATCCAGACGTTGTCATAGGCCGGGGGCACGGCGAGGGCAGCAAGCCGGGCACGTTCGGCATGATCGCTGATTAGGTCGCCGTGCCTGTCATAATAGGAAAATCCCCGCCCGGCGCGGCGGCGCGTGATGCCGGGTTTGCTGTCTGGGTAATAGCGAAGCGCAGTCATTGTGACCTTTGGGCTGATTGGCGTGCGCGCAAATGCGCAGGAACGCAGTGTTTCAAGCCAAAGCCGCCCCCCTCGGAAGGTTCCGCATTCGCGGGGCGTCAAAATCTTTGGGAATGATGCGCATGCAAAATTGACTAAGCAGTTCGATGTCGCTACGCATTATATGCAGATACATATAAATGGAAACCGGAGCGACAGATTCCGGGACCATTTTTACCCCTGGGAGGACGACCATGACGATCAAGACCCTACTTAGTGCCACGATACTGGCGACCGCGACCTTCACCGCACCGCTTGCCGCCGAGGAAGTCACCTTGCGCGCGGTGTCTGCATTTAACCTTGGTACGACCTTCAGCCGCGAGTTTGAATCCTTTGTTGAATGGATCAACGAAAACGGCAAAGGCGTGGTTCAGATCCAAGTTGTCGGCGGTCCCGAAGCGGTGCCACCGTTTGAATTGGGCAATGCGGTGCAATCGGGTGTTGTAGATATCGCCAACAATACATCGGCCTTTTACCCCAATCTCGTGCCTGCGGGCGATGCGATTCACCTCGCCGAAAACACCGTGCAGGATCAGCGCGCTAACGGCTGTTTCGACGTGATCGACCGCATCCACCAAGAGCAGATGAATGCGAAATATCTTGGCCGTTCGGGCGATGGCATGGGCTTTCACCTCTACTTGACCAAACCTGTCGACGGACCAGACCTTACCGGCCTGACAATTCGCACCACGCCGGTTTACCAGGCGATGTTTTCGGCACTAGGGGCCAATCTGGTGCGCACCGCACCGGGCGAAGTCTATAGCGCCTTGGAACGAGGCGCGATTGATGGGTATGGCTGGCCCGCGCAGGGCGTGCTTGACCTGGGTTGGGACGAGCAGACAGAATATCGTGTCGATCCAAGCTTTTACAATGTCGACGTTAACCTGTTGGTGAACCTTGACGTCTGGAATGGACTGACCGACGAACAGCGCGCCAAGCTCGAGGAAGGCGCGAATTGGATGGAAGCGCTGAACGCCAATAATGCCGAACTGAACAAGGCGGAATATGCCAAGCAGGCCGAAGCGGGTATCGAGACAATTACCTTTGACGAAGCAGGTGCAGAAAAGTGGCTGAACACCGCACGCGATGCTGGTTGGGCCGCGGTCGAGGCCATTGACGCACCGCTGGCCCAAGAACTTCGGGCTTGTCTGGTTAAGTAACTGATGCTCGGATACTATTTCGACCGGATGCTTTGGATGCTTGCTGCGTTGTCGGCAGGCATCCTTGGGGTCATCGCGGTCCTCATCGCGATCAACGTCGCGCTGCGAAACCTTGGCTTGCCGGTGATCTACGGCGCGCTGGATGCAATACAATATGCCCTGATGATTGCGACGTTCCTGGGGGCGCCTTGGGTCTTGGCCCGTAATGGGCATGTGAAAGTCGATCTGATCACCGGCGCGCTGACTCCGCAGGCCGAGGCGGCGTTGGGCCGCGTCACCCATTCAATCGGCGCGATCACGGCAGGGGTCTTGGGGTGGTACGGGGTGCAGGCGGCACTCGCGTCTGCCGCCCGCGGCTCGATGATCCGCACGTCTTTTGTCATACCAGAGTGGTGGATGCTGGCCTTTGTGCCCGCGTCTCTGGCGCTTTGTGTCATTGTTTTTCTGCGCAAAGTGATCTGGCCCGATGTGCCTGACACCGCGCTAAGCGGGTTGTAGTTTTATGGATTGGGGTCTGACGCTGACATTGATGTTGGGCGGTTTGGCAGTATTGCTGCTGATCGGTCTGCCGGTGGCATTTGCCTTTATAGCGGTGACAACCGTGGGTGCGTACTTCGTGCTGGGGGGCGAGCGCGGTATCTTGCAACTGGCGCGCAACTCGGCGCAATCGGTGGCGAATTTTCAACTCGCACCGATACCGCTCTTCATTCTGATGGGCGAGATATTATTCCAAACCGGGGTCGCCCACCGCGCCATTGATGCCATCGAACGGGTGGTCACGCGGATACCGGGGCGCATGTCGGTGGTCACGATCTTTGGCGGCACGATCTTTGCTGCACTCTCTGGCTCTACCATCGCCAATACGGCGATGCTGGGCAGCACGTTGTTGCCGGGGATGCTGAAACGCGGGTATCACCCGTCTATGGCGATGGGGCCAATCATGGCCTCTGGCGCGATTGCCATGCTGATCCCGCCGTCGGCGCTTGCCGTGCTGGTGGGGTCACTGGCGGGCATTTCCATCGCAGGGCTGCTGGTCGCCGGGGTGATCCCCGCGCTGCTGCTGGCCGTGCTGTTTGTGGTCTATGTGGTCGGGCGCAGTATCCTTGACCCGTCGGTTGCCCCACCCGACGACCTGCCGCAGATGGGCCTCTGGGAACGCTGGACACCCTTTGTGATCTACGTTCTACCGCTGTCAGTGCTCTTTGCGGTGGTGATCGGTTCGCTTTTGCTGGGCATCGCCACCCCAACAGAAAGTGCCGCCCTGGGCAGTCTGACAGCCGTGGCCATTGGCGCGGCGTACCGCTCGCTTAGCTGGGCCAAACTGGGTAAGGCACTGATGGAGACGCTAAAACTGTCGGTGATGATCCTCTTTATCATCGCGGCCAGCCAGACCTTTGCGCAGGTCCTGTCCTTTTCCGGAGCCACCAACGGGCTGATCAATGCCATCAACAGCTTTGATCCGACCCCGCTGATGGTGCTACTGGGAATGATTGCGATACTGCTGTTTCTGGGCTGCTTCATTGATCAGGTTTCGATGCTGATGGTCACCGTGCCAGTGTTCGTGCCGCTGGCGCAGGCCATGGGCATCAACGAACTGGTGCTGGGTGTGGTGTATCTGTTGACGATGGAGATCGGGCTGCTGACGCCGCCCTTTGGGCTGTTGCTGTTTGTCATGCGCGGCGTGGCACCTCCGCAGATCAGCATGGGCGACATCTATGCGGCGGTAAGCCCCTTTGTGCTGATCAAGCTTTTTGTGCTGGGCCTTATTGTCTGGATACCTGAATTGGGTACATGGCTGCCGGGCCTGATGGGGAAATAAGGGCACCTGTTTTGTCATAAAGACCAAAAGCATCGGCGCGGGGACATACCCTGCGCCGATGTCATTTTCCTGACGGCTAGGGATGCCCTTAGCTGTTGGTGCTCCGAATTCGGGCTTCGGCCTCGATCTCGATGCGGAAATTCCCGATAAGCGAGCCCGCCAGAAACGTGGTGTTGGCCGGAGGAAAAGCTGCAAAGAACCGCCCATGCGCCAGTGACGCGGGTTCAACATCAGCATCCCCTTGCAGATACATCCGTGTGCGCAGAATGTCGCCCGGTCTGCCGCCCAAGGCGCGCACGGACGCGGCGATCTTATCGAGGATATAGGTCGTCTGCGCACCCGCATCCCCTGGCGCAACAGTGTGGTCTTCGCCATGGGTGGCGGTGGTGCCGGACACCAGAATGCGGTCCCCGTCACGGATGGCCCGGCAATAGCCCGCGATGGGCTCCCATTTCGATCCGGTAGAGACCCGCGCGCGGTCTTCAACCTCTGGGTCCGCAGTAGCCTGATGCGCCAGCGGCATCGCGTCAAGATGATGGCTGAGATCACCCGAGGCGGTCAGGAATGGCGGTTGGCGGTATTCATCGCCGCAATCTCCGGGGATGGGCGAGGTCTGGGCAAAGGCATCGTTCAGCGCCGCGTGGTCGTCGGCGTCCAGTGCAAATTGGAAGGGGCGCAAATTGTCGTCGCGGTGCACGTTGCCGCCCAGCCTTGCCCCTACGATGGTGGCCGCGACATGCGCATGTTCAAGAACCCAGCGCGTCGCCACGTTCGAGATGGAAACACCGTGTTTGCGGGCGATGCCATCCGCCGCGCGCAGGATCGCCTGATACCCGGCCCAGCCTCCTGACGCCTGAATGAACCGCAGGTATTTTGCCCCGCTCCAATCCGTGACCGCATCCGGTTCGGGCTGGCCCAGCCACTTTTCCGACAGGAACCCCCCGCAGAGCGTGCCATAGGCCAGCAGCTTGATATCGTGTTGCGCGCATGTTGTCGCCAAGGCCCCGGCGGCGCGTCGGTCGATCAGGGAAAACGAAACCTGATTGGACACGACGGGGATGCCCTCGGCGCGGGCAAGATGCAGATGCGCCGCGTCAAAGTTGGTAACACCGATCTGGCCGATCAGCCCTTCGTCTTTCAGCCGCGCCATTTGGTGCAGCGCGTCAAGCCATGCGGGATGCTCAAAACTCCACCAGTGGAATTGCAGCAGGTCGATGCAGTCGACGCCCAGCCGTGTCATGCGTTCCTCAACGCCCGCGCGCACGACCTCGGCGGTCATCGGGCCGGGCGCCGGGCACCATTTGGTAAAGGCGCGGGGCCGGGGCGACGCCGACCATCTGCGCAGCATCTCACCGGTGATCAACTCGGAACTGCCGTAGTGGTCGGCCATGTCGAAACTGTCGAACCCGGCCTGTGCGTAGTCCGCCAATGCCTTGGCCGCCTCGGTCCGGTCCAGCAATTGACCGTCCTTTTCCTGATCTGCAACCTGCCACAGCCCGGTCACAACACGTGAAATCTCCAACCCTGGGGCCAGTTGCGTGCGTTCTGGTGTCATTCCGTCATATCCTTCTGGCGGTATTGGCGCTCCGGCAGGATCCCTTGGGGACGCCACAGCAAAATCAGGCAAAGCATCACCCCGATGATGACGATTTGCAGAGAGGCGGCGCGGGCCTGTTGGTCGGCTGGAAAAATCTCGGCGATGGCGGCGCCTGACAGCGCCCAGATGGCCCAGACCAGGACCGCCCCCAATATAGCACCCCGGTTGTTGCCCGATCCGCCGACGATCAGCATCGCCCAGACCTGAAAGGTGACCATAGGCAGGAAATTCCCCGGCGCGATGAAGCCGATGAAATGCGCCTGCACCGCCCCCGCCAACCCCATGATCGCGCCACCAAGCGCAAAGGCCTGCAAGCGGATGCGGGTGGGGTTTTTGCCAAGGGCGCGTGCGGCGATATCGTCCTCTCTGACAGCGCGGAGCGTACGGCCCCAAGGGCTGCGCAGCAGATGTTGCAACAGTAGATAAACGGCCATGACAACGGCGGCGGTCACGGCCAGATTGGCAAAGTTAAAGGCAAATGGCCGCGACTGAAGCCCGGCAAACGGGCGCGGGATATAGGCATAGCCGAACGCCCCGCCGGTCAGGGATTCCCAGTTCTGGAACACCAGTTGCAGGGCCACGGCGACGCCGAATGTCGTGATGGCAAGATAATCGGCTCGCATCCGTAGTGTCAGGAACCCCACGGCAAAGGATGCCAGTGCAGCGATCAACATTGCGCCAAACCAGCCGACCACGATCGGCATACCAAAGCCGCCGATGCGTTCCGCCACCGCAGGCGCGGTCAGCACCGCCGAGGTATAGGCCCCCAGTCCGACAAAACCCGCGATGCCCACATTGAACAGCCCGGTCTGGCCCCATTGTACATTCAAGCCCAGGCAGATGACGGCATAGGTCAACGCGATGGTCAGAAAAAAAGCGGAGTAGGCAAGCAGTTCCATCATGCACGCTCCCTGCCGAAGATGCCTTGGGGGCGCAGCATCAGCACGAGTACAAGGATGACAAATGATACGCCCGCACGCCATTCGGCCCCGATGATCTGCACGGCAAAGGCCTCGGACAGCCCGATAATCAGGCCACCGATCATCGCGCCGGGGATAGAGCCGATCCCGCCTAGGATGGCTGCGGCAAACAGCGGCAGTAACAGATCGAACCCCATGTAGGGGCGGATCTGCACCAGCAGCCCCGCCATGACACCCGCCACACAGGCCAGGCCCGCGCCGATGATCCAGGTGATCCGCAGGACCTGTGCGGTGTCGATGCCATAAACCCCCGCAAGGGCTGGGTTCTCTGCGACGGCGCGCATGGCGCGGCCGGTGGCGCTATAGGTCACGATCAGGTGCAGCGCGATGACGAGGCAGGCCGCAGTTCCGATGACCAGCAGCTGATCGGGCGTCGCCCGCAGGCCAAACCCAATGGGCTGCGCGATTTGCAGCGCCTTGGTGTAGTATTCGGGCTTGGCCGTATATATGAACTCAAGCAAGGACCGCAGCGCCATCGACGCGCCGAAACTGGCCATAACGATGATGATCGTATCCGCCCCGCGTGCCCGCAACCGCCCGAACAACAGTTTGTCGAGGACAAGCGCCAAGAGCACGGTCAATGCCATCCCGCCCAAAAGCGCGATTGGCAGGCCCAGCCCGAAACTAAACGGTTTCAGCGGCGCCCCCAGCGCGGTCAGCATCCCGCCCAGAAAACCTGTGAGCGAGAGCGTAAAATAAGCCCCCCAAGCTAGAAAATCGCCATGGGTGAAGTTGGCAAAACGCAAAATCGAATAGGCCAGCGTCAGACCAATTGCCCCAAGGCCGATGGTCGATCCGGCGATCAATCCCTCAATGATGGCTTGTGGGTTCATGCGGGGTGTCCCTCTCGTTGGCCCAGAAATAGTCGCCCAAGCAGGTCATTGTCCGCCAAGGCGTCAGTCGGTCCGTCATGCGCCAGTTGCCCATCGACGAGCACCAGCGCGCGGCGGGTGATTGCCAGCGCGGCGCGCACGTTCTGTTCCACCAATATCAGTGTCACGCCACCGGCCGAGATGCGTTCCAACGTGTCAAATACCTGCGCTACCAGTTTCGGTGACAGCCCCGCCGACGGTTCGTCAAGCATCAGAACCTCGGGTTCGGTCAGCAGCGCCCGCGCGGCGGCCAGCATCTGCCGCTGTCCGCCCGAAAGTGCGCCCGCCTGTGCATTGGGCCGGCTTCCCAGATCGGGAAACATGGTGAACATTGCGTCGATCCGTGCGGCGCGCTCGGATTTGGCCAGCAGCTCGGCCGCGATCTGAAGGTTCTCGCGAATGCTGAGGCTGGCAAAAATGTTTTCGGTCTGCGGCACAAATCCGAGGCCCTGTTTGACCAGCCGGTGCGAGGGCAGGCCGGTCACGTCCACTTGCCCCAGCGTGACATGGCCACCGTGGACCGGAACCTGACCTGCCAGCGCCTTGATTAGCGTTGACTTGCCTGCACCATTTGGCCCCAGAACTGAAATTGTCTCGCCTTGTGCCACGTCAAAGCTGATGCCTTTGACGATTGACAGGTCAGGGTCATACCCTGCGCGAAGATCCTTAACCGATAGCGCTGTCATGCGGCATCCCTTCTAGGTAAACGTCGATGACATCGGCCCGCGCCGATACCTCTGCCGGTGACCCTTCGGCAAGCATGCTGCCCGCTGCCATCACGATGACCTGTGGGCAGAGCCGGGAAATCATATCCATGTTGTGTTCGATCAAAAGCACTGCAACACCCTGCGCGTTGATGGCCCGAATGCGGTCTATGATCAGGTCCAGCAGGGCGGGGTTCACGCCAGCGGCGGGTTCATCCAGCAAGATCGCGCGCGGCTCTGCCATCATCACACGGGCCAGCTCCAACAGCTTGCGCTGCCCGCCCGATAGCACGGCCGCGGGTTGGTTCGTCAGATGGTCCAGTGACAAGAACCGCAAGACGTCATGCGCCCGCGCCGTATTCTCGGCCTCGATGCGCCGGACCGTGCCCATGCCGAACAGCGCCGTCCTCAGACTTTCGCCCGGTTGGTTCTGCGCCGCTGTCAGGACGTTTTCCAGCAGCGTCATACGTGGAAAAGGGCGGGGGATTTGAAACGTACGCGCAAGCCCTGCGCGCAACCGCGCTTCGGCGGGGGCTTGGGTCAGATCGTTGCCATCCAGCATGATGCGCCCGGTACTAACGGGTAACGACCCCGACAACAGATTGAAAAGCGTGGACTTGCCCGCGCCGTTTGGACCGATCACACCAAGGATTTCGCCCGCATGCAGATCAAGGCTCATGTCGCGCACGACGTGGTGTCCACCAAAGCTTTTGCACAGGTTTTGCGCCTCGAGTAGTGGTCCTGTCATATCCCGCCCAAAAGTTGATCAACTATCATTCATCATTTACAAAAGCACGCTGCCAAATTATTGTAAAGTTCAATCCATTGAGGAGGCGGACATGCAGGATGGTAGCGGTTGGGCAGACGGCGGGCTGGATCAGCTTTCACCGATTGGGCGCGAAACCGTTCAGGACCGCATCTATCGCCAGTTGCGCAGCGCATTGATCCGCGGCGGCTTTGTCGCGGGGGAGACCTTTCTTGCCGGGGAGGTTGCCAGCCGCATGTCGGTGTCTTCGATGCCGGTGCGCGAGGCATTGGCGCGGCTGGTCAGTGAATGTGCGTTGGAGGCGATGCCGAACCGACGGGTGCGCGTGCCGTTGCTGACGCTTGACCGGGGCCGTGATATCGCGGCGGCGCGCTGCATGATCGAATGTGACCTGGCCCGTCGCGCAATGACGCACCTCAGTCAGGCGGATATCAACGAACTGGAGGATTTGACGCAGGCCTATGACGCCGCCGACGACCCTCGCGAGGTGTCACATCTCAACCATGCATTTCATTTTGCAATCTATAACAAATCCGGCTCGTCGGTCCTGCTGCCCTTTGTCGAAAGCCTGTGGATGCAGGCCGGCCCCTATGTGCGCGCCGCCGCACGTCAGCAAAGTGTCGACAGCATCGCGTCGGCGACGCGGCACCATCACGGCATCCTTGGCGCCTTGCGCAAGGGCGATAGTGTGGCACTGACCGCCGCGCTCGAAGCGGATATTCGAACCGCCTTTGCCATACTGGAGGCCGCAGGCGATGAATTCTGGGCCGAGCAGGAGGCCGCAGCATGAGCGCAGATCACTTTGAACTTTGGGACCTGCGGGTCGAGGTGGTCGCACCTGAGGGGGCGAAGCTGTGGTGCAACGCCCGCGTGGGCGACTATTTCGAATTGCGTGGCGAGATGATGTATCTGCCCGAGGGGCAGGGCATGTCGATCTATTCGCTGGCATCAGTGCTGCCGCTGCTGGCCGCCAAACAGCGGGCGACCGACCCGAACGACTGGATGTCGACCGACGCCGAGATTGCCTGCCCCGACCCGAACTGCCCGTCACGGTTGCGCATCACGCGCATTGGTAAACGGGGATTTAACCATGCCGATACAACAGCGGTGCGCATCGACGGAGCCAGCAATGCAGACATTTGAACTTTCGCCCGACTACCACATATCGCGGGTGATCAAAGGCGGGTGGCAGTTGGCGGGCGGCCATGGCGATATCGACCACAGCCAAAGCATTGCAGACATGTTTGCCTTTGCCGACGCGGGTATAACCACTTTTGACTGCGCGGATATCTATACCGGGGTCGAAGCGCTGATTGGGGAATTCCGTGCCGCCTATGCTCGGAAACATGGCGCCAAGGCGCTTTCAAAGATCAAGGTGCACACGAAATTTGTCCCCGATCTGGGCAATCTTGCGACCATAACAAAGGCCGATGTCGAGGCGGCCATCGACCGCGCGTTGCAGAGGTTGCAGACGGATCGGCTTGACCTCGTGCAATTCCATTGGTGGGATTACGAGGTTGACCGTCAGGTTGTGGTTGCAGGATGGTTGAACGAGCTGCGCCAAGCGGGCAAGATCGCCAATCTGGGCGGCACCAATTTTGACACGACGCAGGTCAAACGCATTCTGGACGCAGGGGTGCCGCTGGTGTCGATGCAGGTACAGTATTCGCTGATCGACAACCGTCCATCGCGCGCGATGACGGACTTGGCCAAGGCCAATGGATTTCATCTGCTGTGCTACGGATCGGTTTCCGGCGGCTTCTTTTCGGAACGCTGGCTGGGCGCCGCCGAACCCGGCGCGCCTTGGGAAAACCGATCGTTGACCAAATACAAGTTGATCATTGACGAATTTGGCGGCTGGGATCTGTTTCAGGAGCTGTTGCAGACGCTGTCCGACATCGGCAAACGCCACGGCGCAGACATCGCCAGCATCGCAAGCCGCGCCATTCTAGACCGCGACGCGGTTGCCGCCGTGATCGTTGGCGCGCGCAACCGCAGCCATCTTGACCGTAATCTGGCCGTGCCCGACATTCCTCTTAGCCCGTCGGATTTGCAACAGATCACCGCAGTCTTGGACCGGTCTAACGGGGTACCGGGTGACGTCTATACGCTGGAGCGGGACCGAAGCGGCGCACATGGCGCGGTGATGAAATACAACCTCAACAAAGAGGGGCATTAAATGGATATCGTCGCGCTGGCCCAGGCCGAAGTCGTCGCACGCCATGACTTCTTTGTCGCGTGGTTCACCGGGCGCAGCGATGACACCGCAATGGATGCGACCGCACGGGCCTTTGCCCCTGACATGCAGATGATCCCCCCTGACGGCAAACTGGCCACCGCCCCACAGGTGATTGCCATGCTGCGATCCGCGCGCAACAGTCGCGGGGACGATTTTGCGATACGGATCGAGTTTATCTCGGCCCGGAAAATCGGGGATTGGGCGCTGGTCGTCTACGACGAACATCAATCAACCGACAGCACGACAAGCCAGCGCAGGTCGACCGCGCTGTTCTCTGCTGATGCCACAGCCCCGACAGGCGTGGTTTGGCAGCACTTACAAGAAACTTGGACTTAAACAACACAGCCAGAAAATTGGCGGTCAACAAGGAGAGAGAGAACATGAATACACTTAAAACAACGGGCCTCACGGCGGCCTTGCTCTGCGCCACGACTTTGGGTGCGCAGGCTTGTGAAATCACCATCGGTATGGTGATGGAACTGACCGGCCCGGCGGGTGCCTATGGTCAAGCTGGGGCAAAATCCGTCGACATGGCATTTCGTGACATCAACGCCGCAGGCGGGGTCTTGGGCTGCGATCTGGTGACAGACACGCGCGATAGCCAAAGCCAAGGCAACGTGGCCGTCGATCAGGCCACGCAGTTGGTTAACATTAAACAAGTGCCTGTCGTCATCGGGGGTATCATCTCGTCGGTGTCTGTCCCGATCTTGACCTCGGTCACTGCCCCTGCTGGCGTGGTGCAAGTCTCGCCGGCGTCCTCGTCCCCGACGCTGACCCAGATGGCGCGCGACGGAAAAACCGGCGGTTATTTCTTCCGCACCATCACTTCTGACGCTTTGCAAGGGATCGCCGCGGCCAAATACGCGATGGATTCCGGGCTGACCAATATGGCGCTTGTGCACGTCAATAACGACTTTGGCCTGAACCTCTCGCGCGAGTTTTCAGCCGCTTATGCCGCCTTGGGTGGCACCATCACCTCGACAACGCCGTACAATGAAAACCAGCCCAACTATGGTTCAGAAGTCACAGCGGCCATGTCGGGTAACCCCGAAGCGCTTTATCTGATTTCCTATCCCGTTGACGGGGCGACGATTGCGCGCGCTTGGATCAGCCAGGGCGGGCCGCAGAAATTCCTGCTGAACGATGGCATGAACTCCACCGATTTCATCGAAGCGGTGGGCGCGGAATATCTCGAAGGGGCCTTTGGCACGTCGTCGGGCACATCTGAAACCGCGTCGACCAAATATTTCTACGAGCACTACAAAGCGTTTTCTGGCGGGATCGAACCCTCCGCCCCTGCGGCAGATCGTTCCTATGATGCCGGAGCGATTGTTGCGCTTGCTGTTGCCAAGGCGGGCAAGCCTGAATCCGATGCGATCCGCGACGCCATTCGCGGCGTTGTCGATCCGGCGGGCGAGGTGATTTATGCGGGCCCTGAGGAATTCAAAAAGGCCCTCGCGCTGATCGAAGAAGGCAAGCCGATCAATTATCAGGGTGTCATCGGCAATGTGTCATTTGATGAATATGGCGATATCTCCGGCCCGTTCCGTCTGTGGCAGATCACCAATGGCGAGGTCGAAACCGCAGGCCAGATGACGGCCGAAGACGTCGCCGCTGTCAAAGCCTCGTTGAAGTAATTTTGGCGCAAGGAGGCGCCGACGGCTGTCTGCGCTTCCTTATTCGTTCGATCAACCCTCCGGTTGGAAGCGGCGCATCGGCTGCCACTTGCCGTCGCCTGCGCGCGCCTGCAACTTGCCGTCGCATACCACCAGCCGCCCGCGTGACAACACGCTGACCGGCATCCCCACAACCTGAGTGCCTTCAAACGGGTTGTACCCAACGTTGTCGTGCAGATCATTCGCGGCGTAGGTGTGCGTCGCATTCGGATTCCACAGCGCAATATCTGCGTCATATCCAACCGCGATGCGTCCCTTACCCGCCAACCCAAATGCCCGCGCGGGGGCGGTGGCGGTTAGGTTTGCAAAGTCCTCCAGCGTCATGCGTCCTTGGCTGACCATGGCATTGAACATCAGTGGCAGGCGCGTCTCCAGCCCCGGCATTCCATTGGCAATCCGATTAAAGGGGGCATCGGTGCCATGGGCGAACTTGCCGCTGGCGTCCAACCGGTAGGGTGCGTGGTCCGATGTGATCAGCCCAATTGTGCCATCGGCGATGGCCTCCCATAGCGCTTCTTGATCGTTGACAGTCCGCTGTGGCGGCGAACACATAAAGCGGGCAGGGTTGTCTTGCTCCAGGATATCGACAGTCATGAACAGGTAGTGAGGACAGGTTTCGGCCGCGACGTTCACGCCCCGTGCGCGGGCGCGGCGTATGATGTCGGCACCTTCGCGGGTCGAGACGTGAAAAATCATGATCCGCGCGCCGGTAAACTCTGCAAACCGGCACATGCGGTCGATGGCCTCGATCTCGGCCTCGCGCGGGTGGGATGCGGCATGGTACTTTGGCGCCGTCTTGCCTTCTGCCAACAGTTTTTCCGTCATATGCCGGATCAACCCGTCATTTTCAGCATGAAAACACACCAGCGCCCCGTCGCGTTTTGCCACAGCCAAAATATCCAGGATTGATTTGTCGTCCTGGCGTACCTTGTCATAGGTGGTGAAAATCTTGACGGACCGGTGGCCCTCAGCGATCAGAGCGGGAATATCTTCTTCAAGGTTCCCATGCGCCGTCTCGGCCACGATCATGTGAAAGGCGTAATCAATCAGCGCACCCTTGCGGGCCAGCGCGGCATAGTCCTCCACGACCTTGGCCATCCTGTTTCCCGGATGCTGGGCGGCAAAAGACACCACAGAGGTCGTGCCGCCCATTGCGGCAGACCGGGTCGCCGTTTCAAATGTATCTGCGTTCATCAGGCCCGCACCGGACACCTGTTCGATATGGCAATGTGTGTCGACCCCTCCGGGCAATACCACCAACCCTCGCGCATCAATCTCCGCCTGCGTCGTGCCCTCGATGTGGTTTGCGATGGCGGTGATCGTTTCCGCGCGGATACCGATGTCCGCGCGTTCGGTGCCGGCTGCGTGGACGACGGTACCGCCGCGAATGATCGTGTCGAAATCCATATCTGTCATGTCAGGCCTATCGCTGATATTTTGCATACTGAAATACCGAGTGTATACCAAAAGGAATATCTTTAAAGATGCTGTATGCAGGACGTCGCAGGCAGTCGACTGATTAAAAGGATATATGATGAACGAGACAGTGAAGACGTTGGGTAATTCTACGTTCGAGCGGATCAAGGCGATGATCCTGGACGGCACACTGGACGCCGGAACGCCGCTGCGCGAGAAGAGCTTTGCTGACCAACTTGGCGTTTCACGCACCCCAGTGCGCGAGGCAATCGGCCAATTGATCAGCGAAGGCTTTGCCACCCGCACGCCCGCTGGAACGCCAATCGTCAACAGTATATCGCTGTCGGACATCATGGAAATCCTGCATATTCGCAGCCTGCTTGAATGCGAGGCAGCACGAAAAGCGGCTGGTTCCAGCGCTAATATGGCGGTCCTGATGGATCTGCGCGCCGAGATCGAAGAATTTTTGACCGGTCCGCGCCCCAGCCCCGAACGACACTACGCATTAGATTCGCAGCTTCATCTTGCCATCGCACATATCGCTGGCTCACGACTGTTGAAAGAGTTGATTGAGGCGATGAAGGTCAAGACGCGGATGTACGGTCAGGGATCGATTCCCGAACGGTTCGAGCCGGGGTGCCATGAACATATCGCGATCATAGATGCGATTGTCGCGCAGGAGCCTGATCAGGCGTCAGACGCTATGAAGCTGCATCTCAAAAAAGTCCGCGAATCGATCATATCCCACATTAACCATCCATTCTGATCGCCGCAGCCTCCGGTGGGGTAGTATTTTGCGTTAAGGATGTTGACTCGGTGTGCAGCGTGTATACCATCTGCATACCACGCAAGTACACGGGATGGCCGCATGACCTCGACGACACCGCAACGACCCGAGGGCGGGATCGTTCTCGCTATCACGTTTCAGTATTATCGCGATCTGGCGACAGCGATGGCGTTTTATGAAAACGTCCTGGGCTTCACGCTGGCCATTGATCAGGGCTGGTCGAAAATCTACCGCATCGACGGCCAGGCCCATGTCGGGTTGGTCGACGAAAAGCGCGGTATGCAGAAATGGGCCGAGCACAAGACGGTACAGATTTGCCTGCGCGTGCCGGACGTTGACGCCTGGCACGCTTGGGCCGCGTCACAAAACGTGCCGGGCCTGACGGCGCCCCGCGACAGTGCCGAATTGGGCATTCGCGCCTTCGTGATGAACGACCCCGAAGGGTATCAGATCGAGGTGCAGACAGCCAAACCCGGTCACTGACCCCCCAAACATACGACGAATAAACACGAGGGGCGGCACACCGCCTCCGACGACCAATCGCGAAAGCGACCAACAAAGGAGATCCCATGAGACATCTATCCCACAATATGTTGCGCATCGGCGCATTGGGCGCGACACTTGTCGTGGCCAGCGCGGGCGTGACACTCGCACAAGAAAAATCCCTGACCATTGGGCTGACATCCGACCCCAGCCACCTTTACCCTTTGGCGGGCGAGGAGCTGTCCTCAAACATCATGTATTACCACCTTTACGATCCGCTTGTCGCGCGCAGCCCCGAGTTGGAGTTCGGGCCGGGCCTCGCAACAAGCTGGGAAAACGTGGACGATACCACGTGGCGCTTTAAGCTGCGCGAGGGTGTGACGTTTCACAACGGCAATGCTTTCACCGCCGCTGATGTGGTCTTCACGGTTGAAAAGGCCCGCGCGTCGATCCGGCCTGACTTGGTGGCCAATATTGCCTCGGTCACCGCAGTCGACGATCTGACGGTCGAGATCACAACGCCGAAACCCTATGCGGTGCTGCCCAACGATCTGGCCGAATTGCTGATCCTGGACGAGGAATACACGACCGAAACCGGCGATGAGCAGATGGACCTAAAGCCCATGGGCACCGGGCCCTACCAACTGGGCGAATGGATCAAAGAAGAGAAACTGGTTCTGAACGCCAATGACGCCTACTGGGGTGGGGCGCCCAAGATCGGTTCGGTGACCTTCCGGCCCATCACAAACCCTGCCACACGTACCGCGGCCCTGCTGACGGGCGAAGTTGATGTGATCCAGGATCTTGCCGTGCGCGATGTCGACCGCGTGAAAAGCGAAGATGGCTTTCAGGTCATTACCCGGCCCAGCCTGTTGAACGTGGTCCTGGCAATGGACACACGCGAACAGTCGCCAACGATCGAAGGCAAGAATCCGATGACCGATCAGCGCGTCCGCGAGGCGATTGCCCGCGCGGTTGACGTCGATGCCATCAACAAGATCGTGATGAACGGCCTTGCCAGCCCCAGCGCGCAGTTTGTCCCTGCCGCGCATCTGGGCTTTGTGGATGGCATGGACTTCCGCCAGATGTACCCGGTGGATATCGAAAAGGCCAAGGCGTTGCTTGCTGATGCAGGCTATCCCGATGGCTTTACGATGACGCTGGACGCAACCAACAACCGCTATGTCAACGATGCGCAGATTGCGCAGGCGCTGGCCTCAATGTTGGCCAAGATCAACATCACGCTCGAGCTGAACATCATGCCCAAATCCAACTTTTGGGGCTATATCCGCGTGCCGACCGACAACTCCAGCTTCATCATGAGCGGCTGGGACGTCCCGTCGGGGGATGCAGGTTCAATGTATGGCGCGCTGTTCTATACCCGCGACAAAAAGGAAGGCTACGGGCAGGTTAACCGGGGCTCGTATTCCAACGCGGAAGTCGATGCGCTGGTCGACAAGGCAGATTCAACGCCCGATATCGCCAAGCGGGATGAATACCTTCAGGAAGCGACCAAGATCCTGATGGCGGATATTCCAATGATCCCGGTGCATTACGAACAGGATATCTATGCCGCCCGCAAGGGTGTCACCCTGACGCCGCGCGTGGACAAGTTTCTCTCGGTCTTTGAGATGGACGTCGAATAGCCGTCCCGATCTTTGACCCCGGCAGCACTGTGGTTGCCGGGGTCGTTTTATGTCCACCTCAACGAAAGACGGCTTTACCCCCATGTTTGGATATCTGCTCAAACGCCTGATCCAGATGCTGCTCGTGCTTTGGGTCGTCTCTGTTGTCGTCTTCCTGATGATGAGCTTTACCGGTGATCCGGTGTTCATGGTCGTGCCAATTGATGCCACCGACGCCGAGATTGCACAGGCGCGGCGTATCCTTGGGCTCGATCAGTCGCTTCTGGTGCAATATTGGAAATTCTTGACCAGCCTACTGCACGGCGATTTTGGCCATTCTTACGTTTTTCGCCAACCAGCAATGACGCTGATCCTTGAGCGCATGCCAGCGACCGTTGAAATGGTGCTGGTCGCTATGGTGATGGCGATCGTGGTTGCCATTCCGCTGGGGGTCTACGCCGGGGCCAATCCCGATGGGCGCATCAGCCGGACAATCATGGCGGGATCGCTCTTGGGAATATCGCTGCCGGGGTTCTGGGTGGGCATGGTGCTGATCTACATGTTCGCGGTGAACTGGGGCGTCTTTCCGTCGTCAGGACGCGGTGACACGGCTGAGGTCTTTGGCCTGCGTGTCAGTCTGGCCACTTGGGACGGATGGCATCACATCATCCTGCCCGCCGTGACGCTGTCGCTGGGCACGATGGCCATATTACTGCGCATGACGCGCGCCGGCATGATGGAGGTCGGGCGGCAGGACTATATGAAATTCGCGCGCGCCAAAGGGGCGACCCGGCGCGATGTGCTGTATAAGCATGGGCTGAAGAACGCACTGATCCCCGTGGTCACGATCTTTGGGCTGCAACTGGGCGACCTGATTGCCTTTGCAACCATCACCGAAACGATCTTTTCCTGGCCTGGCATGGGCAAGCTGCTGATCGATTCCATTTATCGCGCCGACAGGCCTGTGATCGTTGTCTACCTGATGTTGGTGGCGCTGATCTTTGTCGTCATCAATTTCCTGGTCGATATCGTGTACACGTTGATCGACCCGCGCATCACACTGAAATGAGGGGCGCATGACCCGTTTTCTCCGCTCGGAATTCTTCCATAATTATACCCGCAGCAGTTCTGCAATCATTGGCAGCGGGCTGATGGCCTTCTTTGCCTTTGCCGTGATCGTAGGGCCGTTTCTGGTGGATCAGAACCCCTACGACATCGCATCGCTCAACTTGATGGACAGCTACAAACCGCCCGTCTGGTTGCAGGGCGGCGACCCGCAATTTGTGCTCGGCACGGACGGGCAGGGGCGCGATGTCTGGGCCTCCATCCTCTACGGCGCGCGCATCTCGGTGTTTATCGGGCTGGTCGCAATGATCGCGTCCTGCACCATTGGCACCGTTCTTGGGCTGATCGCAGGGTTCTACGGCGGGATCATCGATTCCGTGATCATGCGGGTTGCCGATATCCAATTGTCTTTCCCCTCCATCTTGATTGCCCTGTTCCTGATGTCGGCGGTAGGCACCGGTGTCGACAAGGTGCTGATCGCGCTGACGGCGGTGGGTTGGGTTGTCTATGCCCGCACGGTGCGCGGCTCCACCCTGTCAGAGATCGAAAAGGAATATGTGCAAGCGGCCAAGGTCGCGGGCCTGCCCAACCGCAAGATCATCCGCAAACATGTGCTGCCCAACGTTCTTACCCCGCTGATCGTGATTGCCACCATTCAGGTCGGTACGTTTGTCCTGATCGAAGCCTCGCTGAGCTTTCTCGGCGTGGGTGTTCCGATCACCCAACCCTCGCTGGGACTGCTGATCAAAAACGGCTTTGACGTGTTGTTCAGCGGATTGTGGTGGACATCTGTCTTTCCGGGCGTGGCGATTATGATGCTGGTTTTCGGGATCAACCTGTTTGGCGATTTCCTGCGCGATGAACTGAACCCGAGGTTGAAATAATGGATATAGCTGCGGACAAAACACTGCTGTCAGTGCAGGATTTGCGGACGTACTTTCACACGTTCTCCGGTACGGTACGGGCTGTAAATGGCGTCAGCTTTGACATCGGCAAGGGCGAGATCATGGGCCTCGTGGGCGAAAGCGGCGGAGGTAAATCCGTGGTGGGGTTTTCGATCCTTGGTCTGATTGACAGCCCCGGCAAGATCGAAGGCGGGCAAATCCTGTTTGATGGCGAGGATCTGGTGCAAGCCGGTGAAACCCGGCTGCGCGAGGTGCGCGGGCGCGATATTTCGATGGTGTTTCAAGACCCGATGACATCGCTCAACCCGTTGCACACAGTAGGCAGGCAGATGGACGAAGTGCTGAGACTGCACACCGATCTGGACGCCGCCGCGCGCAAGCAGGCCTGCATCGACATGCTAGAAAGCGTGGGTATCAGCCGCGCCGCTGAACGTCTGGGGGCCTATCCGCACCAATTTTCCGGCGGGATGCGTCAGCGGGTTGTCATTGCGATTGCCATGCTGGCACGTCCCCGTCTGATCATCGCGGATGAACCGACAACGGCGCTGGACGTGACCATTCAAAGCCAGATCCTAAAGCTGATGCGCGCGCAGATCGCGGACAAGGGCGCGTCGATGATCCTGATCACCCACGACCTTGCCGTGGTGTCGGAAATGGCAGACCATATTACCGTGCTTTATTGTGGCAAGGTGGTGGAACGCGGCCGAACCCGCGATCTGATCGAGGCACCGGCGCATCCCTATACGCGCGGGTTGATTGACAGCATCCCCGATCCGACCAACCGCCACGACAGGCTCAAGCAGATACCCGGTGCGGTGCCTGACATTCGCAACCTGCCCAAGGGCTGCAACTTTCGTGATCGGTGCCCCCGCGCCCAGGCACGTTGCTCTGAAAAAGAACCGGAACTCACGATGCAGCACAACGCGCTCTGGGCGGCATGCCATTATCCATTATCCCCCGGAGAAAGCGCATGAACGACACGGTGCCTATGCTTGATGTGCGCGACCTTGAGATGCATTTTGACATCGGGGGCGGGGTGCTTGATCGCCTGCGGCTCAGCCGCAAGGGCATCCACCTCGACCGTCCCGTCGTGCGGGCGGTGAACGGGGTCAGCTTTCGCATCAATCGCGGAGAAATCATGGCGCTGGTGGGCGAAAGCGGCTGCGGCAAATCCACCGTCGCCAAGACAATCGCCCGGATTTACAAGCCGACACACGGCCAAGTGCGCGTCGATGGCGAAGATATTGCAAACTATGGTTTTTCCCAGATGCTGCCGGTGCGGTCGCGCATGCAGATGATCTTTCAAGATCCCTACGCCTCGCTTAATCCGCGCCAACGGGTGCGCGACATCGTGGCCGAACCGCTGCTAGAGCAGACCAAGTCTGCGACGGATCGCAAGGGCGTCGCGGCAAAGACCGAGGCGCTTTTGGCGAAGGTCGGGTTGAATGCCGAACACGCGGGCCGCTACCCGCACCAGTTTTCCGGCGGTCAGCGCCAGCGGATCGGCATCGCGCGCGCGCTGTCGGTGACACCGGGCCTGATCATCGCGGATGAACCCGTTTCGGCGCTAGACGTATCTATCCAGGCGCAAATTTTGAACCTGATGATGGATCTGCGCGATGAATTTGGACTGGCTTACCTTTTCATCAGTCACGATCTGTCCGTGGTACATCACATCGCGGATCGGGTGGGCGTGATGTACCTCGGCTTTATGGTCGAAAACGCGCCGCGTGACGTGTTGTTTTCCAACCCACGCCATCCCTACACGCGCGCGCTGCTTTCGGCGGCGCCCAGCATCAAAGCGAAACGCGACACCGAAGAAATTACGCTGTCGGGCGAAGTCCCATCGGCGTTACACTTGCCGACGGGTTGTTGTTTTCGCACCCGCTGTCCTTTTGCCTGGGACCGCTGCGCACGCGAACGGCCAGCGCTTAAGGACGTCGGAGACGATCAGACCGTTGCCTGCCATTTGGTCGACGAACCGCAGAGGGACAAGCTATGACCGTGATTGCACAGGCCCGGCTGGGGCTCCACGACCCGCATGACTGCACAGATGCCAATGACGAACTGACGATCTATCACGCGATCTATGACACGTTGGTGCGCCGGGTGGGACAAGATTATGTACCGCATCTGGCAATGGGCTGGTCTGTGTCGGGCGACGCAACCGAATGGACGTTTCATTTGGAACCCCACGTGCAATTTCATGACGGCACACAGTGCAATGCGCAGGCGGTCGCGGCCTGCCTTGCCCGAATGGCGCGCGACGACAAAGGCTATACCCTTGGCGCGCCGGCGGTCTGGCGGCAGTATCTGGGCGGGGCACGGTTTGACGTGGTGGACGACATCACCTTGATCGTTACACTTGCCGCACCGATGGCCGATCTGCTGGACGTACTGGAGCAGGGTTTCATCGTCGCCCCCTCTGCATTTGGCGCGCTGGACGCCAAGGATTACAGCGCACAAGTCGGATCAGGGCCGTATCGGCTGACCTCGGTTGCATCTGACCGCATCACGGCAGAGCGATTGGAGGATCACTTTGGCGGAGTGCCGGCCAATCCGACGGTGACATGGCAACTGGTGCCGGACGCGGCGGACCGGCTGAAGCTGCTGCAACAAGGCACTGTGCAGGTCGCCAACGCATTGGATTACGAAGCGTCGCGCGCGTTGGGCGACGCGCGGCACGAATTTCTATCACCTGTAGCAATCATCTATCTGCTGAATGCGGCACGTGGTCCGCTGTCCGACGGGCGGGTACGCCAGGCCCTCAGCCTGGCAGTGGATCGCGATGCCATCGTTCAGACTGTGATGGCGGGGGCCGCACGGCCCCTGCGCGGTTTTGTCAGCCCAAATCATTACGGGGCCGGGCAGGGCGGTGGCACAGTGCTGGACCGCGACAGCGCCCGGCAACTGCTCGCAGCGGCGGGTTACGGCGATGGCCTGACCCTCGACGTAGATTGCCCCACGCGCCTGCCGGACGAAGCCGAGCGGCTGACGGCGGCCTTGGGCGAACAACTGGCTGAAGTGGGCATCGCGCTCAACGTCTTTGTGCATCCAGAGCGCGAGGATTATGCACATATGGTTCGCCGTAAGGAAATCCGCGATCTTTGCGTCTTTGATTCCAGCCCGATGAGCACCTACCGTGTGCTTTATGAAAAAATTGATCAGCGCGTGTCGGGGGCGTGGTGGCAGGGCTACGCCAATGCCCAGATTGAGGCGCTGATCGACAAGGGGCGCGTGACGGCCGACCGCGATGCGCGGGCAGCACTCTGGCGCGACGCCTATGCGCTTTTGCAGCAAGATCCGGCATGGCTTACGCTTTACAACCCTTTGAAGGTCATCGGCTTGGCCGGATCACATCCGGGCTTTGCGATGCCTGCGGACGGTGTCATCGACGTGCCGCGCCTTCCAAATCTGAGCGGGGGTTAACATGCGCGTAGATACTCTTTTGGTGGGCGCGACAGTCGTGACCATGGACGCAGATCGGCGCGTCATCAATGACGGTGCCGTAGCGGTACACGAGGGAGCCATCGTCGCTGTTGGGCCAGCGCCCGAGCTGCGCGCCAAGATAGACGCCGCAGAGGTGGTCGACGGCACCGGACAGATCATTATTCCCGGTCTGATCGACGTACACGCCCACGCGGGCCATGGGCTGATCAAGTCGATGGGGATGCATTCCGGGAACCGTTGGGAAGAGATTTGCGGCGAGGTCTATACCCAAGCTTCGCCGCCCGAATACTGGTACGCCGAGGCCCGTCTGGCGGCGCTGGAAAGGCTGCGCTTTGGCGTGACAACGGGGGTGTCGCTGCTGGGCGGTGGTGATACGATCATGCGCACGGATTTTCCCGACTACGCGGCGGCCCATTGCCGCGCGGTGGTCGAAGTTGGCACACGCAGCATGGTCGCCGTCGGCCCGACACGCGCGCCACACCCGCAAATCTATGCCGATTGGCAGGGCGGCCAGCGCAGGCCCTATGACGTCAGCTTTGATCAACAAATGCAGACCTGCCGAGATGTTGTTGATACTTGGCACGATACCCATGCGGGGCGCATCATCATCGCCATGCTCTACCCCGTCCTGCGCGACGAACACGAACGCGATATGAAGCCAGACGATTATGCCACCGCTTGCGCACAGGCCCAGACCGTGCGCGCCTATGCCCGCGACAGGGGGCTGGTGTTCACGCAGGACGGGCATTGGCGCGGGTCCATTCGGCGGGCCGAGAAACTGGGTCTGCTGGGGCCGGAGACGCTGTTGTCGCACTGCATTGACCTGCACGCGGATGAAATTGATCTGATCGCTGCCAGTAATACCAAGATTGCCCATAACCCCTCGGCCAATGCGTCGATCATGGGGCGCTGCCCGGCGATCGAGCTGATGGCGGCGGGGGCCTGTGTGGCACTGGGATCGGATGCCACAGCACCTGACCGGTCGGGCGACATGTTCCGCCACATGCAGCAAGCGATGCATTATCACCGCACCCATTTCCGTGATGCCTCGGTCCTGCCTATCGGCCAGGCGCTTGAGATGTGTACCATCGGGGCGGCACGTGCCTTGGGGCTGGCGGATCGTACGGGGTCGATCGAGGTGGGCAAGGCGGCGGACCTGACAATGGTCGACCTGCGCCGCGCGCATCTCTACCCGCCCAACATGGCACTGCACCGGCTTGTGTGCTTTGCCAATGGCAACGATGTGGCGATGGTGATGGTTGGCGGTGAAATCGTGCTGCGCGACGGGCGGGCCACACGGGTGAACGGAGACGACATCCTTAAGGATGCGGCCACCCAGGCGGACCAGATGATCGCTCGGATCGGCGCGCAGGCGGACCTCGACCTGCCGCCGGATTTCTGGGGACCGAAAGGAATGCAAAGATGACAATCTACGTGGTGAACCCCAACAGCAGCCAGCATGTGACCGACGGCATCGACCGCGCCGTTGACCCGATGCGCGCCGCCAGTCCTGTACCGATCGCGGCCCACACGCTGGCCAAAGGCCCCCCGGGCATCGAAAGCCAGGCTCATGTCGACGGTGTCGTGGCGCCCTTGCTGGCCCATTGCGCGGGATTGGAGACCGACGCCAGTGCCTTTGTCGTGGCCTGTTATTCCGATCCCGGGCTCGCCGCCCTGCGCGAACAATCTGCGCATCCGGTTCTGGGCATCGCCGAGGCGTCCATCCTCACTGCGATGACGATGGGGCAACGCTTTGGCATCATCTCGATCCTGTCCAAAAGCATCCCCCGGCACATGCGCTATGTCGGCGCGATGGGGGTGATGGACAGGCTGGCCGCCGATCTGCCTCTGGAACTCGGGGTGCTGGAACTTGCCGATGAAACCCGCACCTTTGAGCGGCTCAAGGACGTTGGCACCCGCCTGCGCGACACGGCGATGGCGGATGTCGTGATCCTGGGCTGCGCGGGCATGACCGCCTTTCGCACCGATTTAGAAAACCACCTCGGCGTTGCCGTGGTCGAACCCTGCCAGGCGGCCGTCGCCATGGCAATCGGCCGCGTCGCGCTACAAATGACACGATAGGACAGACCATGACCCAACTCACCACTGCCGCACGCGGCGTCTTCGTGATTGCCGTCACGCCTTTTTATCCTGACGGCCAGATCGACATGCAAAGCTGCGACCGCATGGTTGATTTCTATCTTGAGGCCGGGGCAACCGGGCTGACCGTGCTGGGGATGATGGGGGAGGCGCCCAAGCTGACTGTCGAGGAATCGCGCGGCGTGGTTGCGCGTATCCTTGCCCGTGTCGCGGACCGGGTGCCAGTGGTGGTCGGCGTGTCGGCACCCGGGTTTGCCCAGATCGAAACGCTTACACAGATGGTGATGGATCTGGGCGCGGCGGGCGTCATGGTGGCGCCACCGGGCAGCCTGCGCACCGATGATCAGATCGTGACCTATTATACCCAAGTGGCCGAACTGATCGGCGATGTGCCTTTTGTCCTACAGGATTTCCCACTGGCAACGGGGGTGCAGATGTCGACATCCGTCATCGCCCGGATCGTCAATACCCTGCCGTCCTGTGTCTGCCTGAAACACGAAGACTGGCCTGGCCTTGAAAAGATCACGACCCTGCGCCGCGTCGGTGTGCTTGACCGGCGCATCTCGATCCTGTGTGGCAATGGCGGGCTGTTCTTGCCAGAGGAAATGCAGCGCGGCGCGGATGGGGCGATGACGGGCTTCGCTTATCCCGAAATGATGGCCCGCGTGGTCGAACACCACGCGAGCGGTGACATGGACCGGGCGCGCGACATCTTTGATGCCTACCTGCCGCTGGCGCGGTTCGAACAGCAGCCGGGCATGGGGCTGGCCATCCGCAAATACACGTTGGCCAAACGCGGCGTCATTGCCCATGCCGCCCTGCGCAAACCCGGTAACACACTGTCCCCGGCAAGCGTGCAGGAGGTTAATCTGCTGATCGCGCGCCAGGAAAAACGATTGAAGGAGCTGAACTGATGGATCTCGAACTAACCGGCAAACGCGCGCTTGTACTCGGCGCCAGCCGCGGCCTTGGGATGGCGATAGCACAGTCTCTGGCCAACGAAGGGGCGATTGTCTTTGCCGCCGCGCGCAGCGTCGACAAGATTGAGGCCTGGGTCAAAGGGGCATCGGGTGACATCCGCCCGGTGCAACTGGATCTGGCAGATATCGACACCGTGAACGCCGTGGTGGAAAGCTTACTAAAAGAGGGCGGCGTCGATATTGTTGTGAACAATGGCGGGGGGCCGCCGCCCGGCACCGCGCAGGGTGCAGAACGCACAGCATGGATTACCCATTTTGAGGCAATGGCCGCAAATCTGTTCCACCTCACCACACGCCTGTTGCCCGCGATGAAGGAACGCCAATGGGGCCGCGTGATCTCTGTCACGTCATCGGGGGTAGAGCAGCCGATACCGAACCTTGCCCTGTCAAACGGCATCCGTTCGGCAGTCGTCGGCTGGTCCAAAACCCTTGCAGGCGAAGTCGCGGGTGACGGGATTACCGTGAACGTCGTCATGCCCGGCCGCATTCACACCCAGCGTGTCGATGAGTTGGACGCCGCGGCGGCCAAACGCACACAGACAAAGGTCGACGAGGTCGCCCGCATATCCCGCGCGGCCATTCCTGCCGGCCGCTATGGCAAGCCGGAGGAGTTTGCTGATGTCGTGACGTTTCTTGCGTCGGCCCGCGCGGCCTATGTGACCGGGTCGCGTATCCGTATCGACGGCGGGTCCATCAAATCCGTCTGACCCGCGCGCGCAAGGGCATTGTTTGAATGTAAAATAGATGTACTAATCGCATGGGGTAAGCTCGGAAACTGCATGGTGTCATGTAAGTGTCATACCGGGCACCTAAAGACGGGGAGTCCAGAAGTTGCGGCAAGGTTTGCCCTTCTTGGCTGGAGAAATAAGGAAGAAAATGATGAAATCGACACTGATCCTTTCCACTGCTGCCGCACTGTTGCTGTCATCGGTGGCCGCGCAGGCAGAGACGCTGCGCCTGCTGACATGGGGTGGCTACGCCCCGGACGAGGTGATCGCCAAGTTCGAAGAACAGACTGGCCACACTGTTGAAGTGACCAAATCCAACAACGAAGAAATGATCGCCAAGCTGCGCGCGACCAATGGCGGCGGTTTCGACCTTGCCCAGCCAAGCCAGGACCGGATCGCCGGCCCCCAGGCTGAATTTGGTATCTACAAGCCGCTGGACATGTCCAAGATCGAAACCGGGCTGTTCATTCCCTCGATGCTGGAAGCGACCAAGGGCAATACCACCGTCGACGGCGAAGTCTATGCCGTGCCGCACATCTGGGGCACCTCCGGTCTGGTCGTGAACACGGCCCAAGCACCTGGCGTCAAAGATTACCTTGATCTGTGCGGTCCTGATGTTGCGGGCAAGGTATCGTACCGTCTGAAACGCCCGACGCTGATCGGTTTTGCCTATTCCATGGGTCTTGACCCCTTTGCCGCCTATGGCGACGAAGCGGCGTACAAGGACATCCTTGATCAAGTCGAAGCCAAGCTGGCCGAGTGCAAAGCCAACGTCAAAACCTACTGGGACGGCGGCGACGAGTTGAAGAACCTGATGCGCTCGGGTGAAGTTGTGGCCTCGATGGCCTGGGACACCGGCGGATGGCAGCTGAACGATGACAACGCCGATATCACCTTTGTAGCCCCTGCCTCTGGTGCGCTGGGCTGGATCGACACATTCGCATTGCCCGCGCGCGGCCGCGCCGATGAAGCGGCCTATGCTTGGATCAACTTTGTCATGCAGCCCGAGATCGCGGCGATGATCACCACCTCCGCTGGCAATTTCACGGCCTCCCAAGGCGGCGACGCGGGCGTGGATGACGCGCTCAAGGCCAAATACCAGGCCAGCTTCCCACAAGAAGCGATCGACAATATCAAGTGGTATCCATCTGTTCCCGCAGGGCTGGAGGCGCTGGAAGGTGCCGCATTGGACCGGATCAACGCGGCCAAATAAGTGCCGCGAAATTGATGACAGGGAAGCGCGGCTCTCGCGCTTCCCATTTTTTATGAAGGCCCAATCTGATGTCGCAAACCCCCGACCTCGAATGCCGCGCAATTTCGAAGAATTTTGACGATTTCCAAGCGGTGAAAGACGTCAGTTTCAGCGTGCCGCAGGGGACGTTCTTTTCCATCCTTGGGCCGTCAGGCTGTGGCAAGACGACGCTGCTGCGCATGATCGCAGGTTTTCAAAAGCCCTCTAGCGGCGACCTGTTGATCAAGGGCAAATCGGTGCTCGACGTGCCCCCCAACAAACGCCCGGTGTCGATGGTGTTTCAGCATCTGGCGCTGTTCCCGATGATGAACATCGGCGCCAACGTCGGATTTGGCCTGCGTCAGCGCGGTGTAAACAAGACGGATATCAAGAAACAGGTTGAACGGGTGCTCGAACGCGTGGGCCTCGGCGGGGTGGCGGATCGGCCCGTGGCCTCGCTATCGGGGGGACAGAAACAGCGGGTGGCGATCGCCCGCTGCATGGTGCTTGAACCGGATGTGCTGCTGCTGGACGAACCGCTCGGCGCGCTGGACCTAAAGCTGCGCGAACATATGAAAATCGAACTGAAGCAGTTGCAGGCCGAGTTTAACACGACCTTCGTCTACATCACCCACGACCAATCCGAGGCCTTGGTGATGAGCGACCAGATCGCGGTGATGAACCACGGCGTGTTTGAACAATTGGGCACAGCCAAGGAGCTTTACTACGAACCCTCAACGGCCTTTGTCGCCGGATTTGTCGGCGAGGCAAACCGCTTTGCCGCCACCGTCGACGGCGTGACAGGCGACGTGGTCCAGATGGTCACCAGCGAGGGCCGCGCGCTGCGTGGTGTGGATGCCGGGCGCGGGTTGGCGCGCGGCGACAGCGTTGATGTCTTTGTACGACCCGAGGCGGTGCGCCTGTCGCGCAGCGCCGCAGATGTCGCACATCTGGGCAACACGGGTGACGGCAAGGTCGAAACCATCCTGTTCAACGGTGCCAACAGCCAGTTGCTGCTGCGCGATCAGGCGACCGGGACCGAGATGAGCATGGCCTTGCCCCAGACAGGCGAGTTTCGCGATCTGGCGCAGGGCGATGTCATTTCCTTTGGCTGGGAGCCGCAGCAGACACGCGTGTACCGCAGGGCAGGGGGCGATGATGGCCTCTGATCGCTCCAAACTGACGTTCTGGCTGCTGATGGCACCGCTGCTCATCTGGCTCATGACGCTGATCATCCTGCCGCATGTCGGCATGTTCCTGGTATCGCTGCGCGAAAAGGTCGGCGTGCGCGAATACGAGACGAGCTTTGCCAACTATGCGGTGTTTTTCAACGAACCGCTTTACTGGAACACCTTTGCGCGCACCGCCTATATGTCGATTGCCGCAACGGCGCTGACCCTGCTGATCGGGTTTCCCATCGCCTATTACATCGCCAAACTCACACGGGGGCGCACCAAGACGACGCTGTTCTTGATGTGCCTGATCCCGTTCTGGGTCAGCGAGCTGGTGCGCACTTTTGGCTGGATGATCCTGCTGCGCGAAACCGGTGTGTTTTCAAACTTGCTGCAATACCTCGGTCTGGTCGCGGGGCCCGTCGAAATGCTGTACAACGATGCCGCGATCATGACGGGGCTGGTCTATACCTCGATGCTGTTCATGGTCGTGCCGCTTGTGACAACGCTCGACAGTCTCGACGACAGTCTGATCGAGGCGGGCTATGATCTGGGCGCCAGTGGATTTACCATCCTGCGCGAAATCGTGATCCCCCACGCCATGCCCGGCATCGTGTCAGGGTGCATCGTGGTCTTTATGCTTAGCCTTGGCAACTACCTCACCCCGATCCTGCTGGGCGGCAAGGACAGCCTGTGGTTCACCGGGCTGATCTATAGCCAGTTCATCACGCGGTTTAACTGGGAACTGGGATCGGCGTTTGGGTTCTTGTTGCTGGGCCTGTCGTCCTTGATCGTCTTTGTTGGCCTTAAACTGTCGCGGCAATCGCTGGGCAAGACGATGGCCCAGACATGATTACTGGCATCCCCCAAAGCGGCGCGTTCAAATGGACCTACCGGGCCTATGTCACGCTGTTTTTCATATATCTGGCGCTGCCGCTGGCAACGGTCTGCGTCTTTGCCTTCAACGACAGTGTATTTCCATCCCTCCCGTGGGAGGGATTTACCTGGGCCTGGTTCTTTGGCAGTGACGCGCCCTATATCGGTGTGTTTCACGAACGGCCCATCTTGCGCTCGATCATAACCTCTGGCGTTGTCGCCTTCTGGGTTTCACTGCTGGCCGTGCTGGTAGGCACCTGCAACGCCTTTCTATTCGTGCGCCACGACTTCCGCGGCAAGGGGCTGCTGTATATTCTGATGCTGTTGCCGTTGATCATCCCCGGTATCATCCTGGGCATCTCGATCCTTGTGTTTTCGTCCTCGGTTGCCAATACACTAGAAGACGCGACTGGCCTGTGGTTCGATGGGCTGCGGCCGGGGTTGATACTGGTGGTTCTGGGGCAGTTTTCATTCATCACAACCTTTGCAACGCTGGTCATTTCCGCGCGCCTGCAAAAGTTTGACACCAGTCTCGAAGAGGCCGCGCTGAACCTCGGCGCGACAAAAATGGGCGCCGTGCGTGCTGTCACCTTGCCATTCCTCTACCCGGCGATGGGCGCGGCGGGGGTGGTCGCGGTGCTGATGAGCTTTGAGAATTTTAACACCACACTGATGCTCGTCGGGTCCGATGCGCCGCTGACCATCACCATGTTTGACCGGCTCAAGCTGGGGTCGACCCCGGTGTTGAACGCGGTGTCGCTGTTGCTGATCGTGGTGTCGGCCCTGCTGGGGCTGGCCTCTCTCCTGCTGCAAAAGCGCGACGACTGAGGGCAGATCCGCTCCATCTGTGGCGGGCCGTTGTTCGGCCGCATTTGGTTTTATGGTCGTAAATTTGCACAACCGGGGCACTAGGCCGCTCCACAATCCCCACAACCTGCGCGGTCGCCGCCGGACATTTGCCCGGCGCAGGCATGAGGGCTGGGCAAATCGCCCGATGTGCTTTGCAATTCAGCACAAATGACCTGCGATGCCGCGAAACGTCGATAAATTGCCGCATTCCGGTTGCAGTTTGGCGGCTGGCGCGTTTTAATTGTCTCAATAACCAGAATTAATCTGGGCCTAATAACAGGGAGCGGAACTTGGGACAAAGTTCAGGAAGCGACGCGTTCGTCGAATTTGAACGCGTGCAGAAAAGCTATGACGGCGAAAACCTCGTTGTCAAAGACCTCAACCTTTCGATGCCTAAAGGCGAGTTTCTTACGATGCTCGGGCCATCGGGTTCGGGCAAGACAACGTGCTTGATGATGTTGGCCGGGTTCGAAACCGCGACCCACGGCGATATTCGCCTTGGCGGCACCTCGATCAATAACATCTCGCCGCACAAGCGCGGCATCGGCATGGTGTTTCAAAACTACGCACTGTTCCCGCATATGACGATCGCGGAGAACCTCAGCTTTCCTCTGGAGGTGCGCCGCATCGGCAAATCCGAGCGGGAAGAAAAAGTCAAACGCGCGTTGGACATGGTTGAAATGGGTGCCTTTGGTGGCCGCCGTCCCGCACAGCTTTCGGGCGGGCAACAACAGCGTGTCGCCTTGTCGCGTGCGCTGGTGTTTGAACCTGAACTGGTGCTGATGGATGAACCACTGGGCGCCCTCGACAAACAACTGCGTGAAAAGATGCAGTTTGAAATAACCGATCTGGCCCACCGTCTGGGTATCACCGTCGTCTATGTGACCCATGACCAGACCGAAGCACTGACCATGTCTGACCGGGTTGCCGTCTTTGAAAATGGCCGCATTCAGCAGTTGGCGCCACCCGACAAGCTTTATGAAGAGCCGGAAAACAGTTTCGTGGCGCAGTTCATCGGCGAAAACAACACGCTCGAGGGCACCATCAAAGAGATCAAGAATGGTGTCGCGCTGGTGCAGCTTGATGATGGTGGGCTGATCGACGCCAAACCAATCAACGTATCAAAACCGGGTGAGCGTACACGGGTGTCGATCCGTCCCGAACGGGTCGAGATCAACAAAGAACGCCTTCAGGAAGGCGCGCATACCCTCAAGGCGGAAGTGCTCGAGTTCATTTATATGGGCGACATCTTCCGCACGCGCCTTCGGGTTGGCGGCAAGGATGATTTTGTCATCAAGACCCGCAATGCGCCCGATCAGGTGCGTCTTGTACCCGGTCAGCAGATCGAAATCGGTTGGCTGCCCGAAGATTGCCGCGCGCTCGACGCGGCATAGGGGCACATCTTTCGCCTGCCTTTCGCGGCGGGCGATGAATACGCGGTCGGTAGGGTTTTGCCCGTACCGTCTGGCCGCGGGTTTCACGCAACGGGCACAATAGGGAGTTAAGAATGAAACTAACGAATATTCTTCTGGCGACGTCGGCACTGACCCTCGCGGCAGGCACGACGTGGGCTGACGGCCATGCAGCAATGTCTGACAGCATGACCATCGTCAGCTGGGGCGGGGCATACCAATCATCGCAGCAAAAAGCATACTCCGAACCTTATATCGCGAACAACGCGGGTGTTTCGGTTTCGTGGGATGAAAGCTCGAACGAGGCCGTGGCCAAGCTGCGCGCCATGAACGAGGCCGGTAACGTCACATGGGATCTGGTCGACGTCGTGGCCTCCGATGCCATCCGTCTGTGTGACGAAGGTCTCGCAATGGAAATCGACGCCGACAAAGATCTGGCAGCGGCACCCGACGGCACATCTGCGGAAGATGACTTTGGCGACCTGCTGGTCTCTGACTGCTTCATCCCTCAGATCGTGTATTCGACCACATTCGGTTACCGCACTGACATGGTGCCAGAAGGTGTCGAACCTCCAAGCAAGATCTGCGACGTCTTTGATCTTGAGACATATCCGGGCAAGCGTTCGCTGGAAAAGCGTCCGATCAACAACATGGAATGGGCGCTGCTGTGTGATGGCGTTGCCAAGGACGAGGTCTATGACGTTCTGGAAACCCCAGAAGGTCAGGAGCAGGCACTTGCCAAACTCGACACGATCAAGGACAGCGTGATCTGGTGGTCTGCCGGTGCCGATACGCCACAGTTGCTGGCCGATGGTGAAGTGTTCATGGGCTCGACCTATAACGGGCGTTTGTTCTCGGTCATCGAAGAGCAGGATCAGCCTGTTGCGATGATGTGGGACGCCCAGGTGTTCGACCTTGACGGCTGGATCGTGCCCGCAGGCCTGCCAGAAGATCGTCTGGCCCGCGTCAAGGATTTCTTGATGTTCGCGACAGACACGCAGCGTCTTGCCGATCAGGCCAAGTATATCTCCTATGGTCCGGCACGCCTGTCTTCGGCACCTCTGGTTGGTAAACATGCCGACCTCGGGATTGATATGGCTGAGCACATGCCGACAGACCCGGCCAACGCCACCAACACGTTCCTTTATAACTACGAGTTCTGGGCCGACTACCGCGACGATATCGACGCAAAGTTCCAGGCTTGGCTGGCCAAGTAAACGGGTAGCGTGCGGACCATTTGGTCCGCGCAGCTTCCTTTAATGCGCCGGGCGGGCCACTGGTCCGCCCGGATGACCACCAACCGCAATCACATGGATTGCAGGCAACCATACCGCGATTGGCCAACGGCGCCAGAACGCGACGAAGGGCAGACATATGAGTGATCTCAAAGCGACCGGTCCCCAGACAGCATCTGCACCCACGCCCGAGGACGCGCTCCACGCGGCGCAGTCGCCAGATGGCGACAAATCGGGTCCGGTTCTCTCTGCGGATGGCACGCCACTGAAAAAATCGCTCAGGCGGGCCTTGCGCGCGCAAAAACTGCGTGCCCTTGCACTGATCGCGCCACTCCTGATTTTCGTGCTGGTCACATTTATTGCCCCCATCGCCTCGATGCTGTTCCGCTCTGTTGAAAACCAGATCGTGTCGAACACTCTGCCGATGACCACGACCGAGCTTGCCCAATGGGACGGCACCAGCAACGAACTCCCTGATGAACAGGTGTTTGAAAACCTGTTCTTCGACCTCTTCTTTGCAGCCGAAGCCAAACAACATACGCGCCTTGGCACCCGTTTGAACTATGAACAGACCGGCGTCTCGTCTCTGTTCCGCCAATCGGGCCGCAAGTTGGACGACATCGGAGAAGCGTATCAAGACCCACTTGAAGACCTGAACAAGGCTTGGAAAGATAGCGCTGTCTGGTTTGAACTTATGAGCGGTACAGGCGAGGGTGCCGATGATTTGCTGGACGCGACCCGCACCCGGTATGACGCGCTGACCACCTCATCCTCGAAAGCGGATATCGGATTTGTACCGGGCGCTGACATCACCCGTATCCTGCCGAAAACTGCGCGGGCCTATACCGCCTTTGCCGTTTTCACCGTCGAGGCAGATGGCGACGTGGTCGCCAAGGAAGACCCATGGGAGGCGGTTTATGCCGCCCTCGGGCTCGATCTGACCGCCGATGGCGCCGCCGAAGCAATCGCCAGCTACAGCGGTCCGCAGGCTGCTTTGTTGCAAGAGGCAGTGGCCAATGTCGACATCTTCCCAGAGCCTGACTTCAAAGCCGCGTTTGTCGGTTTCGACAAGGACTGGGGTGATCTTCGGACATGGCGTACCTTCCAGACCTACAGTCCGAATTATACCAACGGCTATTTTCTGAATGCCGTCGACATGCAGAAAACACCCGAAGGTTTTGCCGCACGCCCGGAGAACCAGCAAATATACATCCTGCTGTTCAAGCGGACGATCTTTATGTCGCTGATGATCACGGCCTCGTGTGTCCTGCTGGCCTATCCGGTGGCGTGGATACTGGCCAATCTGCCGGCACGCACAGCGAACCTGCTGATGATCCTTGTGCTGTTGCCGTTTTGGACATCCCTGCTGGTGCGCACAAGCGCCTGGAAGGTCATGCTGCAAAATCAGGGGGTGATCAACGATGTGCTTGTCTGGCTTGGTATGGTGTCAGACAATGACCGTCTGGTGATGATCAACAACCAGTTCGGCACAATCGTCGCGATGACGCATATCCTGCTGCCATTCATGATCTTGCCGATGTATTCGGTGATGCAGACGATCAATCCGACCTACCTGCGCGCTGCCAAATCGCTGGGCGCGACAAATTGGACGGCTTTCTGGCGGGTCTACTTTCCGCAATCGGTGCCGGGCATCGGGGCGGGCAGTATCCTCGTCTTCATCCTGTCGATCGGCTATTACATCACGCCCGAAATCGTCGGTGGGACCACCGGGACGTTCATATCGAACCGGATCGCCTACCACATCTCCAGCTCTCTGAACTGGGGCCTCGCGGCGGCGCTTGGCACGATCCTCTTTGCGGTCGTCCTTCTATTGTACTGGGCCTACGACAAGATCGTCGGCATTGATAACGTGAAGTTGGGATAAGAAAATGGGCACATTTACACCGCTGAAAAAGCAGCCCTTTACCTTTGTCGGTCCGGTCGTTGCCGCGGCAGGGGCCGTGATGGGACTGTTCGTGGGCACGGCAAAGGACGCTTCGCTGATCGGGGTTCTGCTGGGGGCCTTGGTCTGCACAGCGCTGGCCTATCTCTTTGCCGAGGTCTGGCGTCAGGAAAAACCGGCGCGCTGGCTGGCCATCCTCGGCTTTGGCGCGGCGGGCCTTGCCGTTGGCGGGGTCTCGGCGGCGGTTGTCGGACTGTTGTTTGGCTGGTTTATCGGCTGGTTCATATTCTGGCTGTCCGAGGGGCGCTATCGCGGCCATCTGCCGCCATACCTGACCGCAGGCCAGGTGCTGTGGCACTATACGTTCCGCGTGATCTGCGGGTCGATCTTTGTGTTTCTGATCACGCCGATCATCGTGGTCATCCCCCTCAGCTTTAACGCTGAAAACTTCTTTACCTTCACGCCCGAAATGCTGCGCTTTGATCCCGATGGCTATTCACTCAAGCACTACCGCGACTTCCTGACCAATTCGGAATGGACAGGTGCGGTCTGGAACTCGGTCAAGATCGCCCCGGTGGCCACGCTGATCTCGGTCAGCCTTGGCACTTTGGCGGCCATCGGCCTGTCACAAAGCCATGTGCCGTTCAAACGCGGGATCATGGCGATCCTGATCTCGCCGATGATCGTGCCGTTGATTATCTCGGCGACGGGGATGTATTTCTTTTACTCTTCCATTGGCATCCAGGGCACCTATTGGGGCATCGTGCTGGCACACGCCGTGTTGGGTATTCCCTTTGTGATCATCACCGTCACCGCCACGTTGGTCAGCTTTGACAACTCCCTGACCCGCGCAGCGGCCAACATGGGGGCCAACCCGGTCACGACATTTTTCCGTGTGCAGATGCCGCTGATCCTGCCTGGCGTGATCTCGGGCGGGTTGTTCGCCTTTATCACCTCGTTTGACGAGGTGGTCGTGGTTATCTTCCTCGGCTCCGCTGAATGGCAAACGCTGCCGTGGCAGATGTTCACCGGACTGCGCGAACAGATTTCGCCAACAATCCTCGCCGCGGCGACGATCCTTGTTGCGATTTCCATCATGTTGCTGGCGACCGTTGAAATGCTACGCCGCCGGTCCGAACGGATGCGCGGGCTGAGCCCCAGCTAAGGCATATCCAAGAATGGCGCGCCGCGCAGGCGCGCCATTTTCGAATTTCCAAGTCCCTACTACCTATCTCGCACGCGCGACGCGGCACCATTCGACGCTATGGCGCACCTGCACCTCGACCGCCGGCGGATGCGATCATTTGGCACCTGTACCGTCGGGGGGTGACAGAAGCGCGCCAAAGCGGCATTATCACAGGCAGTAAGACCCGCGTCGAAATTTTGTCGGATGCGGCCAAAGACGAATTTATTGAATACCGATCATTGAACAGGGGAGTTTCGAAATGCGGCCCTATGTTACTATTCATCTATTGATCTTGCGGGGCATGGCGCTGTGCCTGGCGCTGGCAAGTCTGACCGTGATGGCCGCCACCTCGGCCATGGCCCAGGACGAGGGCGAATACACTTCCGGTGAGGACGACTATGGCGATAATCCAAACGACGATGGTGCCCCGGGCGCATCCCGCAATCCCTACGACATCGCCAAGACGCCCCGTGCCACACCCGAAGCGACCAGTTCTGTCACCACGGCCATCTCGGGGTCCTACGCGTTCTGCGTAAGGGCGGTTGCGGCGGAGTATCTGGTCGATTGCCTTGGTGAGCAGCTCAAGGTGATCACGCAGTCGATGTCCAACACAGGCGATTATGGCGAGGCGCGCAAGATCCTTGAGGATACCTCCAACAAGCTGCGCAAACTCGCAGCGGCCAACGCAGCACCCAATCTCCCAAGGGTGCGCGTGAAAAGCAAAATCAACAACAAAGCTGTGGCAACCAAGCCTCTGACGCCAGTTCGCAAAGAGGCCGTCAAACAGGTCAATGCTCAGGCTGCCGACATTCTGGCAGAGGCGGAAACCAAGCTCCTGCGCTCTGCGGGAAGTTCGGACCGCCGGTTGATCGCCTATGCCCAGATGGCCAAGGCGGTTGGATCGAACAAGACATTGCTGCGGTCTGCGTGATGTTCACGCAGACGGACATCAACACGGGGGGGCGACGATGCAGAAACCGGTACACCTAAGGACGCTTAAGGCCGCACTATTGGCGCTCCTATGCGCGCTGGCATTCCCCGTCGCGGCGCAATCGCCCTTCGACGGCGGCTGGACGCTAAAGCCTGAGATGTCCAACCTCACGTTCCAGTCCGTTAAAAAGAAGACGGTCGTGGAGTCCTCCAGCTTTGCCACACTTCAGGGCGGGATCGACCCGACCGGGGCGGTCAGGGTGACGGTCCTTCTGGATTCCGTGGATACCAAAATTGATCTGCGCAACGTGCGTATGCGGTTCTTGTTCTTTGAGACCTTTAAGTTCCCCGAAGGCGTTATCACCACTCAGATCGACCCCGCACTGCTGGCCGATCTGCCTAGCGTGCGGCGCAAACAGATACCCGTCAGCTATCAGATTGAGCTGCACGGCGTGACCAAGTCCTATGACGCCACCGTCACCGCCACGCTGCTGAGCGACGATATGGTGTCGGTTGCATCTGGCACGCCGATCTCCATTTCGGTGGCAGACTTCAACCTGACTGATGGGCTCAAAAAGCTGGAAGAGGCTGCCAGTGTCGACATCATCCCATCGGCTACGGTGTCCTTTGACTGGGTCTTTGCCCGCAACGTCAGCACGGCAGAGGCGGCCACGCCCGAACCGGCCACAGCGGCGCCTGCCGCCGCACCGCAGTCCGTCGCCCTTGAAACCCAAGGCGACTTTGACGCCGAGGCCTGCAAGGGCCGGTTCGAAATCCTGTCACGCACCGGCAACATCTATTTCAAATCCGGCTCTGCCCGGCTCGACGACAAAAGCGCGCCTTTGCTCGATAGTCTTGCAAATATCGTCTCACGCTGCCCCGGCATGGTGATCGAGGTGGGCGGGCATACCGACAGCGTGGGCGGTGACGCGCTGAACCTGCAACTGTCGCAGGCCCGCGCGGCCTCTGTTACCGATTATTTGCGCGCCAAGGGCATGGGCACCGAAACGATGGTGTCCAAGGGGTACGGCGAAACGACCCCGATCGCGACAAACGACACCGACGAAGGCCGCCGGAAGAACCGCCGCATCGAATTCAAGGTACTGGAAAACTAGATGCCGAACGCATTGCGTATCTTTGCAGCTATCCTTGCCCTGATTGCCGGGGCAGGTGGGGCTTGGGCCGAGCCACGCATCGCGCTGATCATAGGCAATGGCGGCTATGCCAGCGTGACGCAACTGGACAATCCGGTGCCTGACGCCGAACTGATGGCCGCGACCCTGCGCGAGAATGGGTTTGAGGTTACGGTGTTGACGGATGGTGGCCAGATTGCACTCAACCGGGCGATTTCGCAGTTTGGCCGTGACCTGCGCGGGGCAGGCAAAGACGCGACGGGGCTGTTCTATTACGCAGGCCACGCCGTGCAGTCCTTTGGCGAAAATTACCTGTTGCCGGTGGACGCCAGCCTGACCGATGCCGCCGACCTCAGTCTTGTGGGTGTCCCTGCCGATGCGATCCTGCGGCAGATGCGATCGGCACGTAACAAGACCAATATCGTGATCCTGGATGCCTGCCGCAACAATCCATTTGAGGCCATTCCAGACCTGAATGACAATGGCCTGGCCGAAATGAAAGCACCCACCGGCACCTTCCTGTCCTACTCCACGGCGCCGGGTGCAGTGGCGCTGGACGGTCTGGATGGCAACAGCCCCTTCACCAAGGCGCTGGCCGCAGAAATCCCGGTGCCGGGCGTGCCGATTGAACAGGCGTTCAAGAAGGTGCGGGTGACGGTCATCGCCGAGACAAAGGGCCAGCAAACGCCTTGGGACACATCGTCGCTGACTGGCGACTTCTTTTTTCAGGCGAAGGAACAACTCAGCGCCGAGCAACTTCAGGAACAACAGCTTTGGAAGTCCGTAAAGGGCAGCGGCGATCCGGTGCAGATCATGCTGTTCTTGCGCAGCTATCCAAATGGCCTTTTCCAGACCGAGGCACGCACGTTGCTCAGCGCCACCATGGCCGCCGAATTGCAGCCGCCACCGCCAGCAACCGCGCCTGAGGTCGCAGCGTTGCAGCCTGAACCGTCCCGCGCGGCGACACCCGAACCAAGCGAGCAAAGCTTGATCGCTGCCGCACAAGCCAGTGGCACTGCCGCAGATTATCAGGCGTATCTTGATGCTTTTCCGACGGGCACTTACGCCGAATTGGCAGCGTATGAGTTGAAGGTCATTCAGGAAAACGCCGACCGCGCCAGTGCCAAGGCGCCCGTTGAAGAACCCGTTGAAACCGCCCCCACAGTGGCGCCAGCCAAGCCTACCGACCTGTCATCTATGACATTTTCCAGTCCGTTCCCCACAGGGAACCCCGCGATTCAGGGCCGCAGTATCGAGGAAGTGGTTAAGCTATCGCCGCTGTTCCCGCCCATCGAAGGATTGCCCGAGGAACTGTGGAAGGATCAGACCTGTTCGAATTGCCACGAATGGACCCGCGAGGCGCTCTGCACCCAAGGCAAGACCTATGTCAGTGCCAATAATGAGCGTGCCATCAGCAAGACCCATCCCTTTGGCGGTACGTTTAAACAGGGGCTGCGGGCTTGGGCTTCGGCGGATTGCCCCTAGCGCCGTATCGTCAATTTGGCGTGGTCGAGATAAAGAAATACACCCATTCGCCTTTGAAATCGGCATGCTTTGCCCGCATGGCCGTGACGCGCGCGGCGAGAAACTCCAGATACGGGCCTGCGGGTTCCTGCAAGGGGCGCAATCCGTCATAGAGCGGTGCAGAGGTGGCAAAGGCGGCTGCAATTTCCTGACCAAAGGGGGCGCTGATGGTCATGTCCAGTGCCGGTTCCCCGGCGATGGACCGACCCACGGCAAGGGCGGATTTGGCGACTGCTTTTGGTAGCGGGACGACGTCATTGGGTTGCAGGTGAATCACGCTGCCGTCCGCGGCAAAATAGTCGACATAGACAAAGGCGTCGTAGTCTGGCGCAGTTAGGTCAAGCGTCAGGCGCTGACCGTCAGCATAGCTGTAGTTGCGGGCAAAGCCATCTTCGCCGATGACCGCCGGATTGGTCAGTTGTTCGGTCGATTGCGGCAGGCCCACGGCGGCGATCCCGGCCAGCGCGCCGCACTGTGGGCGCGGCAGGATCAGCAGCGCATCCGAGATCGGTATGGCGTCACCGACCTGTTCGCGTAATGCAGCGAGTACCGGCGCGCGCAGGGCATCTTCGGGCAGGTGGCCGCGCAGTTCCAGGGTGCCGCTATCGGGCAGAAAGGTGGTCTGCAACCGCGCGCAGGGCACCGCGGCCAAAATTCCTGCGATGCCATCACGCACCTGTGCCGCGCCCCCCGACACATCGCCGGCTTGTGTAAAGGCCGCGATGGCCGCGAGGGACGTGGCGCTGACGGCGGTATTATCGCTGCCCGACCATGCCAGTGCTGCGGTGCCTTTTGTGGCGGGGAGGGGCAAAGTGGATGCGTCGTAAACATTGGGCGTGGCACTGGATGCTGCGGGGGCCGTGGGCGTGACGCTGGCCGCAGCGGGCGCTTGCGGTGATGAAAGGGGCAGTGTTTGTGCGGCTTTGGGCGCGGCAGCCGTTGTGGTGGCGGGCGTGACCGTCGCCAAGGACAGGACTTGGCCCGTCAGGCTGGCGCTCTGCACCGTTTCCCCTCCCGCCTGGCTTGATGCCTGCGCAACCTTTGTCCCCGCCGCCGTCACAGCCGGCACCCGCTGGGCGTCACGCTTGGCGCGCACTGGCGTGGACGGTGGCGGGCTGGCACCGATTTGCGCGCTGTCGGTGGGGCTGGCCGTTGCGCGCGATTGGCGCACGGCCGATTGTTCGGCGCGGGTTGCTTGGCCAATGCCTTCGGCGGCGGGGTCGCTTGGCGGTTGTTGCGGTTCGGCGCGGCTGCGTTTCACCTCGGCGGCTTCGACGGTGAACTTTGACGTCGGACGGGGCTGGTCCTCGGTAGGGTCGGGCTTGATCGTGAGGGCCAGCACGGCAAAGCCGCCAGCATGTACCAGCGCAGATGTGGCCAGTGCGAGGGACCAGACCCGCGCGCTCATGGGCTTGACGGTGTCACGACCAACACCACATCGCGCGCCCCAAGCGCCTCCAACGCGCTGACGTGGGGCAACACATCGCCCAAGAGCGCGTCACGGTGCGCATTGACCCGCACCAGCACGTCAGCGTTTTGCGCTATCGCGGCCTGTGCGGCGACCTCCAGGGCAGCGGGATCAATCGTTTGACCCTCAAACGCCAGATCGCCCTCGGCGCTGATGGACAGGGTAACACCGCCGCCCGGCATGTCCGATCCGGTGGCAGCACTGGCCGGGGTCACGTCAAAGGGGGCGGTGGCATCCATCCGGCCGATCAACATAAAGAACACCAGCAGAAAGAACACCACGTCGATGAGCGGAATGATGGATTCCTGCGCCGGACGCGGTGGAATGCGCTGTAGTTTCATGGCGCGGCCACTTGCAGGATGCGCAGGCTGTCGACACCCGCGGCGGTCAAAATGTCCATCAACCGCACCAACGCCTGGGTGTCCGCGCGCAGCGCAGGCAGGATCGTTACCGCGATGCCCGGTGTCGCGCGCACCAAGGACGCCAGATCAGTTTCTGACATCTGCCGCCCACGCACATATGCCGCGCCATCCGCCCCCAGACGCACCAGCAGCGTGCCGCCGTCGGCGGTTGTACTGGTTGTCTCGATCGTGCGGTCCGCGCTTTTGGCGACCGGGATCATGTCCAGATGGAGGTAGGTCGAGGTGACCATGAAAAACACCAGCATGATCAGCAGCACGTCGATCATCGACACCAGAGAGATCAGCCGTCGTGGCGCGGTGACCCGGTGCAGCATCATGGCCTATCCCCCCGCATCATGGCTGGTCAGAAGATGGCCGATGCTGGTCTCGATCGCGCCCGTTGCACGGTCGACCCGTTCCGACAGCAGGCTCGCCGCAATTGCCGCCGGGATCGCCACCAGCAGCCCTGCCGCCGTGGTCAGAAGCGCCTGCCAGATACCGCCCGCCAAGAGCGCCGCATTGGCGGCCCCTTCGGCCAGTGCCAATTCCTGAAACGACTGGATCATGCCCAGCACCGTGCCCAGCAGACCCAGCAGGGGGCTGATCATGGCGATGAGTTCGAGCAGGCGAATATGGCGCTGCATCACGGCCACCTCGGCATTGCCGCGCCATTCAAGATCGGCCGTTAGCACCGCGCGCGCGCGGCCGGATGCCAGCCCCTGCATCGCCGCCAGCATCAATCGGTCCGCCGGGGCGGTGCGGTTTTGCAATGCCTGCTGGGCCGCGTGATGATCGCCTTTGGCCCATAGATCAACCGCTGCAGCGCGCGCGGCAGCACCAGCAGTGACCCCCCGCAATTGCACGATCTTGACGACGATCAATGCGAGTGAACAAAGCGACATCACGAGCAACACCAGCACAATCGGCCCGCCGCTGATCAGCGTATCGGTAAAACCGGCCACGCTATTTCACCAGCCCGGCGGATGTCTTGCTGCGCAAATCCAGAATGGCGAAGCAATCCATCTCATCGGCGTTCTGCGGTCTGCAACTGGGCAGCTCGTGTAGCAGCACCTCGGAAATATCGGCGCAGCCGATTTCGGGTATTTCAAACAGTTTGAGCGTGGTGCGCGCGGCGGGCAGGGGGGCGGCGTCGATGGTCAGCAGGCGGTCGATGATGCCGGATTGATCCAGAATTGCCAGCGACATCTCGAACCCTTCAAAGCTGTTTTCGGTCTGGTTGCGAAACAAAAAGAAGGCACGGCATCCGCCTGCCTCGCCCGGTTCAAATTTATTCAGTTCAACCCCGAGCCGCCCCGGCTCTGCCCAACTTGGGGCGGCCAAGGCAGCCAATATTCCGGTGAGCGTCAACAGGCGGCAGAATGCGCGTGTCATAATAAAATCCCCTTGATGCAGAATGCCCCAACGATGGGCGCTGGGTGTCACTTTGGTCAAGAAGAATAGGTTTCATTCATAAAAATGCGGAATGAGAGGATTGACGAAAATCGTACCTGACGTAAAGTAACCCCCACAGGTGGCAGATATTTTTTAGTCACGACACCATTTGGTAACAATTTTCGTTCGGCCACTAAATCTACTTTTCGAAGACCGACCCTACTTTTTGACGACGCATAAAAATTTGACAAAAACCATCCGCCGATAGGCGAGGGTGCGAGGGTATCCGGGCAAGCGCCAGCTTTGGATAAGCGCCATTAGGTTTATACTGTACTTGGGGGGCAATCCGTTTTGGATGCGCTATTAACAAGCCGTAGCGAGGGTGCGCCTAGCGGTGCGAACCTGGAATATGAAGCCGTTTTCGCGGCGCTTCAGCTTGCCGCGCAGCCGGGTGAGGAAAAGCAGGTCGGCGAGGAAATTGTGGCTGCCGAACCCCCTGATTATGACGATGTGATTAAAAAGGCGCTCGAGGTCCTGCAGCAAAGCCATGATCTGCGGGTGGCGGTACATCTGGCTGTGGCCGAGTTGCAGGTCAACGGGTTTCCGGGGTTCGCCAAGGTTACGGCCTACATGCGCGGCTGTCTCGAAAACTTCTGGGACAGTTGCCATCCGCAACTGGACGAGGAGGACGACAATGACCCGACCATGCGTGTCAACGCCGTGTTGGGGCTGGCGGATGACGCAACTGTCCTGCGCCCGATCCGCCTGGCGCCACTGACCCAGAGCAATGCATTTGGCAGTGTCAGCCTGCGCGACATCGAAGTCGCCAACGGCGAGACGGCGCCGCGACCGGGCGACGAAAATGTACTGGATCAGGCAGGGATCAAGGCCGCCTTTAAAGATACAGAAAGCAGTGTGCTGCAGGGTATCTTTGACGGTGCCAACGCCGCACTTGAGGACATCAAGGCCATCGACGCGGTCTTTAACGACAAGCTGCCGGGCCAGGGCCCCGACCTTGGCCCCGTGATGAAGATGCTGAAACGCGCCGTGGCACGGCTGGCTGAGGAAACCGGCAGCGAAGCGGGCGAAGCCCCGGCCGAGACCGATCCCGCGCCGGGAGAGGCCCCAAAAGCCGCCGCAGCGGCACCCAGCGGGGCCATCACCAGCCCCCGTGACGTCGAAGTCGCGCTGGACCGTATCATCGCCTATTACGCCGCCTATGAACCCTCTAGCCCGCTGCCATTGATGCTGCAGCGTGCCAAGCGGCTGGTGGGCGCAGATTTTATGACCATCATGAAGGATATGGCACCCGGAGGTGTCGACAACGTCAAGCTGGTGGGGGGGCTACCAGACGAATGAACAAGGGCCCGCGCCGGATGATCCGCGCGGGCCTTTTTACTGCGGTCTGACGCGGACCGGAACCCATACATAAACCCATAAACCAAACGGAGATTTCGATGTCGAGTTCACAGAAGTTCATCGCAAGAAACCGCGCCCCTCGGGTGCAGATCGAATATGATGTCGAGTTGTATGGCGCGGAAAAGAAAGTGCAACTGCCGTTTGTGATGGGGGTCATGTCCGATCTTGCGGGTAAGTCGGAAGTGGCACAGCCCGGTATCGCAGACCGCAAATTCCTTGAGATCGACGTGGATAATTTCGACAGCCGGATGAAGGCGATGAAACCGCGCGCGGCGTTTTCGGTGCCCAACATGCTGACCGGCGAAGGCAACATGTCGGTCGATCTGACCTTTGAAAGCATGGACGAGTTTTCGCCCGGCGCCATTGCGCAGAAGGTGGAGCCGCTGAAAAAGCTGCTCGATGCGCGCAACGAGTTGAGCAATCTGATGACGTATATGGATGGCAAGCCCGGCGCCGAAGAACTGCTGGCGGATGCCATGAACAACCCCGAATTGCTGAAATCCCTGGCAGCGACCCCCGCCGCCAAAGACGACGCGGAGGAATAAGACATGGCAAAAGAAGCAACATCTGCCGAAGGCGGTGCCGCCCAAACGGAAGAGGTCGATTTCTCGGCCCTTCTGAACAAGGAATTCAAGCCGCGCACCGACACGGCAAAGTCGGCTGTGGAATCCGCAGTCAAGACACTGGCGCAGCAAGCGTTGGAGAATACGGGCCTGATATCTGACGACGTCCTGCATTCGATTGAATCGATGATTGCCGAAATCGACAAGAAGCTCAGCGATCAGGTGAATGCGATCATTCACAATGCGGAGTACCAGCAGTTGGAGAGCGCCTGGCGCGGGCTGCATCACCTGGTGAACAATACCGAAACCGATGAGATGTTGAAAATCCGCGTGATGAACATCTCGAAAAAGGATCTGTCCAAGACCCTGCGCAAGTTCAAGGGCGCGGCTTGGGACCAGTCGCCAATTTTCAAGAAACTGTACGAGGAAGAATTCGGTCAGTTTGGCGGCGAGCCTTATGGCTGTCTGGTGGGGGACTATCATTTCAACCACTCAGCCCCCGATGTGGAGTTGTTGGGCGAAATGGCAAAGATTGCTGCCGCAGCCCACGCGCCCTTTATCACCGGTGCGGACCCATCCTTGATGCAGTTCGAAAGCTGGCAGGAGTTGAGTAACCCGCGTGACCTTACCAAGATCACCGGCACCCCGGAATATGCAGCATGGAACTCGCTGCGCAACTCTGAGGACTCCAAGTATCTGGGTCTGACGATGCCGCGTTTTCTGGGCCGCCAACCTTATGGAGCCAATTCGAACCCGGTTGAGGAATTTGCCTTTGAGGAAAATGTCGGCAACGCGGAATCTGAGAACTTTTCTTGGGTGAACGCCGCCTATGGCATGGCGACCAATATCAACCGGTCATTCAAGGAATATGGCTGGTGTAGCCGCATCCGAGGGGTGGAATCTGGCGGTACGGTGGACAATCTGCCAACCCATACCTTTCCGACAGACGACGGCGGCGTAGACATGAAATGCCCCACTGAAATTGGCATTTCCGATCGCCGCGAGGCCGAGCTGGCCAAGGGCGGGCTGATGCCCCTTATCCACCGCAAAAACACCGATATGGCGGCGTTTATCGGCGCGCAATCGCTGCACCGCCCTGCAGAATACGACGACCCGGATGCGACATCCAACGCCAACCTGGCGGCGCGTCTGCCCTATCTTTTCGCGACTTGCCGCTTTGCGCATTATCTCAAATGCATGGTGCGCGATAAGGTCGGGTCCTACAAAAGCCGCGAAGACATGCAGCGGTGGCTTCAGGATTGGATCACCCAGTACATCGACGGATCGCCCGAAACCTCGGGCGAGATCACCAAGGCCCAGCGGCCCCTTGCCGCCGCCGAAGTGGTTGTCGAAGAGGTCGAAGGCAACCCCGGTTATTATGCCTCTAAGTTCTTTCTTAAACCTCATTATCAGTTGGAAGGTCTGTCAGTGTCGCTGCGGCTGACGTCCAAGTTACCCACTGAAAAAGCCTGACAAGACGACAGGCGGGCCCCGTTTCGGCCCGCCACATTATTTGAAACCAGGCGGAAATTGATCCGCACCCTCAAAAGGAGATGATACCATGGCAGTTGACATGTTTCTCAAACTTGAAGGCATCGAAGGCGAAGCCCAAGACGACAAGCACAAGAAGGAAATCGACGTTCTCGCCTGGAGCTGGGGCGCCAGTCAGTCCGGCACGACCCATATGGGCGGTGGCGGTGGTGGCGGCAAAGCCAGCTTTATGGACCTGAGCGTTACCAAATATGTCGATTCCGCCTCTGCACTGCTGTTGCAGCACGTCGCGGATGGCAAACACATCAACGAAGGCACCCTGTTTGTGCGCAAGGCCGGTGGCTCGCCGCTCGAGTATATCAAGCTCAAGATGGAGGATATCATCGTGACCTCCTACCAGACGGGCGGGTCGGGTGGTGAAGACCGTCTGACGGAAAACGTCGTTCTGAACTTCTCGGTCTGGACGTTGGATTATGTGCCACAGAAAACCGATGGTTCGGGCGAGGCGCCCAAGAAGGCGGGCTGGGACATCGCGGCAAACAAGACCAAGGTCTGATATTTGGCCTATCGCCCCGCCCGCCGGTTGGCGGTCGGGGGTTCCCTTTTGTTTAGCGGAGTTGTCCTTTGTCCCTGACAGCCACAGAAGCCCTGAAAGCGGGCGAGTTGACCCAAGCGTTAGAGGCGCTTCAGGCGCAGGTGCGCGCCAACCCCGGCGATGCAAAGCTGCGTATCTTCCTGTTTCAACTGCTGTGCGTGAGGGGCGACTGGAAACGTGCCATCACCCAGCTAAAGCTTTGTGCCGAACTTGATGCATCCGCGATCCCGATGGCGCAGGCGTACCGTGAGGGGATCATCTGTGAGGTATTCCGCGAAAAGGTTTTCGCCGCAGAGAAGGACCCGTTGATCTTTGGTGAGCCATTGGAGTGGGTGGCGCTGATGATCGAGGCCAATCGCGCCATGGGGCAGGGCCAGACCAGTCAGGCCGCCGATCTGCGCGCCAAGGCGTTTGAACAGGTACCCGATTGTGGCGGCACGCTGAATGGCACTCCGTTTGACTGGGTTGCGGATGCCGACATGAGGCTGGGACCGCTGCTTGAGATCATCATTAACGGCAAATATTACTGGATGCCCTTCAGCAGCATTGACACCCTGCGCGTTGAGGCGCCCGAGGATCTGCGCGATGCGGTCTGGACCGCTGCTCAGATGAAATTGCGCAACGGCGGTGAATTTGTTGCCCTCATCCCGACGCGCTATGCCGGCACCGAAAAATCCGGTGATCATGCCGCAATGCTTGCGCGTGCGACCACTTGGAACGATGCTGGTGACGGAACTTTTGTCGGCACGGGCCAGCGGCTGCTGACCACCGGTGATACGGATGTGGCCATCATGGACCTGCGCGAACTCAAGATGGACGCGCCTAGCGGGGCGGGCATCGGGGCAGGGTCTGCCGATGGCTGACAAAACGATCACCGAACGGCTGCAACCCTCGCTTTTGGACCGGCTTACCGACCTTGAACCGGACAAGAAAAGCGAAGCACGCGAGACCCGTGTGATCGACATCCGACGCCTGCGTGACATCATCCGCCGTGATCTGGCCTGGCTGTTGAACAGCGGCAATCAGGACACGTTGATCGACGCGGAAACATATCCCAACGTCGCGACATCGGTGCTGAACTACGGGGTGCGCGACGTGGCGGGCGATTTTTCGACCAATAACCGTGTCGAGGATATCCGCCGCGCCATCGCCCGCGCCATCACCCTGTTTGAGCCGCGCATCCGCGAAGGCACGCTAGAGGTCTTGCTGCGTGAAGACGAGGATAATACCCAATCGGTGATAGATTTCGACATCCGCGCCGACATGTGGGCGCAGCCGCTGCCGATGGAGTTGTATCTGCGCAGCCAAGTCGATCTGACCACCGGGCATCTGTCACTGGAAAGCAAGGGGTAGCCATGGATACCCGGCTTCTCAAACACTATGAGGCCGAGCTGGCCTACCTGCGCGAGATGGGCGCGGAATTTGCCAATTCCTATCCCAAAATCGCCGCGCGGCTGGGCATGGACGGGGTCGAGGTGCTGGACCCTTACGTTGAACGCTTGCTTGAGGGAAGTGCGTTTCTGTCGGCGCGGGTACAATTGGAGCTAGAGCTGCAATACCCGGCCTTTACCTCGCATCTGCTGGAAATTGTCTATCCGCACTATCTGGCACCTACGCCGTCGATGATGGTCACGCAGATGACGCCAGACATGGCCAATGCCGCGCTGGCCGATGGCTATGTCATGCCGCGTGAGACGATGCTGCGCGCGCGGCTGGGTGAGGGCGCGCAGACGGCCTGCATCTACCGTACCGCCGCGGACATGACGCTGTGGCCGATCGAAATTGCCGAGGCTGAATATATTGACGGGCGCGGCGAGTTGGTTGCCGCAGGGGTGGCGGGAGACACCGATGCGCGCGCCGCGATCCGTCTGCGGCTGCGGCGTCACGGCGGCGCGCCGATTGGCGAGCTGTCGATGGATCGCCTGTCGCTGTTTTTGGGCGGGCAGGGTGCGCAGGGTTGGCAGTTGCATCAATTACTCTGCACCCAGACAACAGGGTTGGTGGCGCGGTCCATTGACCGGCGCGCCGATTGGGCGCTGCCGCTGCGTGGTGGCGCCGTGGTGCCGCGCGGCTATGGCCGCGATGAGGCACTATTGCCAACCCCGCAGCAGAGTTTTGACGGCTACAGGCTGTTGCAGGAATATTTTGCCATGCCTGAGCGGTTTCACTTTGTGGACCTGACGGGGCTAAGCGCGGGGATCGCCCGCGCGGTGGGGGATGCGGTCGACGTCTATATCCTGCTGCGCGATGGCCAGCCGAGCATTGCCGCCGGGATCACGCCCGATGCGTTTTCGTTGCATTGCGTGGCCGCGATTAACCTTTTTGAGAAACGCTGCGACCGGGTGCATATCACCTCTCGTGAGGTGTCGCACCATGTCATTGCCGACCGCACCAGCGCCCAGGATTTCGAGATCCACGCCATCAGGTCCGTCAAAGGTATCAGCGGCGAAGGCGAGGATGATCTGGATTTCAGGCCGTTCTATTCGGCGGATGATTTCTCGCCTGCTGGGGACGGCCACGAAATGTATTACACCATCACCCGCAAGATGCGCCAACGCACGGAAAAGGAACGGCTCAAGGGCGCGCGCACCAGCTATCTCGGGTCTGAATGTTACGTTACGCTGGTGGACCGCAATCAGGCGCCGTACCGGGCGGAGATGAGCCAACTGGCGGTGCGCGCGCTGGTCACCAACCGCGACTTGCCGATGCTGCTACCGACCGGGCAAGCTGATCTGTTCTATCTGCCCGACGGCGGCCCGGTGGCCAAGATCACGACCCCCGTCAGCCCCACCCGTCCACGTCCGACACTGGCGCAGGGGGACGCGGCGTGGCGGCTGATCAGCCACCTGAGCCTGAATTACCTGTCGATTGCCCAGTCAGATGGCGGCGACGGCGCGGCGGCGCTGCGTGAACTGGTCGGGTTATACGCGCCCAAGGGTGACCGGGCCGTCAACATGCAGCTTGAGGGGATTGTCGGGGTTTCAAGTCGTCCCATCGTGCGCAGGATGAGCGATGGCGTGCTCTCTACCGCTGTGCGCGGGCTGGAGATCACAGTGACGCTTGATGACAGCTTTTTTGAGGGGACCGGGGTCTACCTGCTGGGCGCGGTCTTGCAGCGCTTTTTCCGCAAACAAGCAACGATCAACAGCTTTACAGAAACGGTCCTGCGGACCCAACAGAACGGAGAACTCGCGAGATGGCGACCGGAGACAGGTCTCGGTCGGATCATCTGACGCATTTCCAGCGCCTGTGTGACACCCCCGAGAGCCACCACATATTCCTTGCCCTGCGCATCATCGAAGCGCAGTACCCCGACCGCCCGGCATTGGGCGCGTCACGCCGCCCACGCGAAGACGCGGTGCGGCTGGGCCAGGAGGCGCGCATGGCGTTCCCGCCAAACACGATCCGCGCCTTTACCCCGCCGGGTAAGGGACCGGGGAGCCTGATCAACCGCTTCTTTGGCTTTTTCGGACCACATGGGCCGCTACCAATTCACCTGACGGAATACGCCCGCGAACGTCAGATCAATAACCGCGACGGTAGTTTTGTGGCCTTTGCCAATATGCTGACGCACCGTTTCATGAGCCTGCTATACCGTGCCTGGGTCACGGGTCAGCCTGCCGTCGACTTTGACCGTGGGGCCAAGACCCGGTTCGAGGGCCATATCGCTGCACTTAGCGGCCATTACGGCGATGCGCTGCGCGACCGCGACGCGATGCCCGATATGGCCAAACGACATTTCGCGGGGCTGCTTGGCGCGGGCGCGCGCAATGCCGAAGGGCTGGTGGCAATGGTGCAGGCGTTCTTTCGCGCGCCTGTCAGGATGCAGGAATTTGTCGGTTCATGGCTGGAGCTGGAGCCGGATGACTGCTGGCAATTGGGCAACGGCGCTTTGGGGCAGACCACCAGCATCGGCACCAGTGTTTGGTCGCGCAACGCCAAGTTTCGCCTGATCATTGGCCCGGTCAGTCTTGCCGATTACGAACGCCTGCTGCCCGGTCAGCCGTCGATGGACAGGCTGGCCGCTGTGGTGCGCAACTATGCCGGCGATGCGCTGGACTATGACGTCAATCTGGTATTGCGCGGCGACGAGGTGCCGCGTGCCGTGTTGGGCCAATCTACGAAGTTGGGCCAAACCAGTTGGATCGGCACCCGCAAGGGCAGTGCAGACGCAGACGATCTGTATCTACAGCCGCAACATCATTCCCGACAGGTGGCGTGATGTCGATAACCTCTGCCCCAAAACAAGGATGCACCCCATGACAGAAATCAGCCGCGTCGCCCTTTTTGGCAAACTCAATTCGCTTGGTTACAAGGCGGTCGAAGGGGCCACCGTCTTTTGCAAGATGCGCGGCAATCCTTACGTCGAGATCGTGCATTGGCTGGCCCAGATCGTGCAACTGCCGGACAGCGATTTCAAACGCATCTGCGATCATTTCAAGGTTGATCCGGCGCGGCTGGCCTCTGACATGACGGCGGCGCTGGATGCCCTGCCGCGCGGCGCCAGCAGCATCAGCGATCTGTCCGACCACCTTGAGGATGCGATGGAACGGGCCTGGGTCTATGGGTCGCTGTTGTATTCCTCTAGCCAGGTGCGCACCGGTCATCTGGTGCTGGGGATGCTGAAGACCAAGAACCTGCGCAACATCTTTCTGGGCATTTCCAAGGAATTCGCGCGCATCCTGCCCGACGATCTGGCCGAGCACTTCCACGAGATCACGGATGGGTCCCCCGAAGACAGCCTGACCGCGCAGGATGGATCGACCACCGGTGGCGGTGCCGTTCCGGGCGAGGCATCGGGCGCGATGTCGCCCGCGTCGATGGGCAAGGAGGAGGCGCTAAAGCAATTTTGCACCGACATGACCCAGCAGGCCAAGGATGGCAAAATTGATCCCATTGTCGGGCGCGACGAGGAAATCCGCCAGATAGTCGATGTGCTGATGCGGCGACGCCAGAACAATCCGATCCTGACGGGCGAGGCGGGCGTCGGCAAGACAGCCGTGGTCGAAGGCTTTGCCCTGCGCATTGCGCGTGGTGATGTGCCGCCCGCGTTGCAGGGCGCGCGGCTGTTGGCGCTTGACGTGGGGCTGTTGCAGGCGGGCGCCAGCATGAAGGGCGAATTTGAAAACCGTCTGAAGTCGGTCATTGAAGAGGTGCAGGCGTCGACCACGCCGATCATCATGTTTATCGACGAAACCCATACACTCGTGGGGGCAGGTGGGGCTGCTGGCACGGGCGATGCGGCCAACCTGCTTAAACCGGCGCTGGCGCGTGGCACGTTGCGCACCATTGGCGCGACCACATGGGCCGAATACAAGAAACACATCGAAAAGGACCCGGCGCTGACCCGGCGCTTTCAGGTGGTTGCGGTGGAAGAGCCCGACATCGCCCGCGCCGTGATGATGATGCGGGGCATCGCCAGCATGTTGGAGAAACACCACAAGGTGCAGGTGCTGGACGAAGCGATTGAGGCGGCGGTGTCGTTATCCGCGCGCTACATCCCGGCCCGGCAACTGCCCGATAAATCCGTGAGCGTACTTGATACAACCTGCGCCCGCGTGGCCGTTAGCCAGCACGCTGTCCCGGCCGAGGTTGACGATGCGCGCAAACGCATCGACGCGCTGAACACTGAGATGGAGATCATTGGCCGCGACGAGACCGCAGGCTTTGACGTGACCACCCGCCGCGCTGGCGTTCAACTGATGCTGGACGCCGAAAAGCAGCGGTTAAGCGAGTTGGATGTACGTTGGGGGGCAGAAAAGACGGTCGTTAAGGATATCCTCGATCTGCGGGCCAAGCTGCGCGAGGGGGGCGCTAAGGTGGACGGTCCTGCGCAGGACGCCGACACTGAACCGCCGCAAGAGGCGGCAGGCGACGACGACCGCGCCGCATTGATGCAGCAACTCAAGACCAAGAATGCCGAGCTTCATGGCTTGCAGGGGGAAAACGCGTTGATCCTGCCCATCGTCGATCAGCAGGCGGTGGCATCAGTCATCGGCGATTGGACAGGCATCCCGGTGGGCCGCATGGTGCGCGATGAATTGGAAACCGTGCTGAACCTCGAAAGCCATCTGGCCAAACGCGTGATCGGTCAGGACCACGCGATGCAGATGATCGCCAAACGCATCCAGACCAGCCGCGCGGGCCTTGATAATCCGAACAAGCCCATCGGGGTATTCTTGCTGGCGGGGACCAGCGGCGTGGGCAAGACCGAAACCGCGCTGGCCTTGGCCGAGGTGCTGTATGGTGGAGAACAGAACGTCATCACCATCAATATGTCCGAGTATCAGGAGGCCCATACCGTCAGCAGCCTGAAAGGTGCGCCGCCGGGATATGTCGGTTACGGCGAGGGCGGGGTGCTGACCGAGGCGGTGCGACGCAAACCCTACTCTGTGGTGCTGCTCGATGAAGTTGAAAAAGCGCACCCGGATGTGCATGAGGTGTTTTTTCAGGTCTTCGACAAGGGGGTGATGGAGGACGGCGAAGGCCGGGTTATCGACTTTAAGAACACGCTGATTCTGCTGACCTCGAACGCTGGGTCCGACATGATCATGGACATGTGCAGCGACCCCGACCTGCTGCCCGAGATTGACGGGCTGACCAAGGCGCTGCGCGATCCCTTGCTCAAGGTGTTCCCGGCAGCCTTGCTGGGGCGGATGGTTACAATTCCCTATTATCCGCTGAGCCCTGACATGATCGGCAAGATCACGGTGCTACAGCTTGACCGGATCAAAAAGCGGGTCACCCAGAGCCATGGTGTGCCGTTCGAATACACAGATGCCGTCGTGACCGAGATCGTAAACCGCTGCCAGGAGTTGGAATCAGGTGGGCGCATGATCGACGCGATTGTGACCAATACCATGCTGCCCGACATTTCTGCCGAATTCCTGAACCGAATGATGCAGGGCAAGGTCGTGACCAAGGTGGCGATCGACGTCAAGGACCACGACTTTACCTACACTTTCGATTAACCTGAGAACGGATGTCCGTTCGTTCCGTGAATTGAGGATACCATGGCCGAGGAAATCAAATATGCCATGACGTTGAAGGGCAAAGCCAACCCGCCCGGTCACCGCTTGATTGCGGGGGTGATCGAGGGTGCCATCAACGCGCTGCCCGTGGCCTATATGGAATTCACCGCCCGCAATAAGGCGCTGGATCTGTCAGAGCTGGTTGGCTCTGAGATGGGCTTTTGGTTTGAGGACGAAAACAGCAAGCGGCAACCGTTCTGGGGCATCTGCATTGCCGCCGAAGCCAAGGGTGCGCATCATGGTGACGGGCTTTATGTTGCGGAAATCCGCCCGGCGCTGTGGTTTCTGACCCGGTCGCGCAACAACCGGATTTATCAGAACATGAAAACCACGGCCATCGTGCAAGATATCCTGGGCGATTATGGTTTCAGCGGTGATCTGAAGGTCAACCATTCCGGCACCGACCCTGAGCGGGAATACTGTGTGCAGTACCGCGAAACCGATCTGGATTTCATCAAACGGCTGCTGGAGGAGGATGGGTTCTACTTTTATTTCGAACATGAGGATGGCGCTGTCAAAATGGTGCTTGCTGATCAGCCCAGCACCCATGGCGCCGTGACGGAGGACGACAAATACCTGTTTTTGGACGAACGTGCCGAGGGTGCGCGCGAACGGGTTATCAAATGGAATGCCGTCGAAAAGGCGGTGACCGGCAAGGTGACGCTGCGCGACTATGATTTTACCAAGCCCAGTTCCGACCTGACCGCCGCGTCGCTGCTGGAAAGCGGCAGTCACAGCCATAAATCCTATGAGGCATATCGCTATCCGGGGGGGTACACGGACGTCTCTGAGGGCGAAAAGCGGGCCGCGGCACTGGTCGAGGCCGAAGCGGCCGGGCATCAGCGTTGGCACGGTGAGGGCACGATTGCCAATCTCAACGTCGGCAAATTGTTTGAACTGATCGACCACCCGCGCCACAGTACGCCTGCGCTAAACGGGTTCATGGCGACCAAGGTCAAACAGTTCTTTCGCACGCGCACGGCAGGCAATGAAAGCGTGGCATCGGTGTTGCAGGCGGCCCATGCCGCGGGCATCGCGGGGCATCAGCACTTTCAGACGGTGTTCGAGGCCGTCTTGAAATCCAAGGCCTTTCGGATGCCGATGCTGACGCCGCGCCCGGAGATGACCGGGCTTCAGACCGCGATTGTGACCGGGGCGTCGGGTGACGAGATTACAGTCGACAAATATGGCCGTATCAAGGTGCAGTTCCACTGGGACCGCGATGGCAAGAACGACGATAAGACGACCTGCTGGGTGCGAACAATGATGCCATGGACCGGTAAGAACTGGGGTATGGTGGCGCTGCCGCGTGTGGGGCAGGAGGTGGTGATCCAGTTTCTGGAAGGTGACCCGGACCGTCCACTTTGTACCGGGATGCTGTATAATGCGGATACGATGCCGCCCTACGAGCTGCCCGGCAATGCCACGCGCACGGGGATCAAGACCAACAGCTCCAAGGGGGGCGGCGGCTATAATGAGTTGATGTTCGAGGACAAGAAGGGTGAGGAACTGGTCCGGTTCGAGGCGGAAAAGGACTATACCCAGACAGTTCAGAACGCGGCGCATATCAGGGTCGGGTACCCGCACGACAAGGACAAGAAAAAGGCCGAGGCGCAGGACGTTCGCAGCATGAAACTGGAGGTGGAGAACCATCTCGATGAGATAGTCGAGAAGGGGGACCATTCATTCTCCGTGAAGGCCGGAGAACAGAAGATCGACATCAAGAAAGACAAAACCGAAGTGATCGAGGGCAAATCGACACTGACGGTCACCGAAGATGTTGCTGAGACAGTAAAGCAGGGCAATGTCACCCAAACTGTCAGCCTCGGCAACCTGAGCACCACGGTCAACACGGGCAACATATCGGTCGATGCGGCCTTGGGCAAAGTTGCCATAACCGCAATGCAGGAAATTTCGCTGACGGTGGGGGGCAGTTCGGTTGTGATTGATCAAATGGGCGTCACGATCAAAGGAATGAATGTGAAGGTGAACGGGACGATTATGGTCGCAGTCAGCGGGCTGACCACCGAGGTCAAAGGCAGTGCAATGTTGACGCTACGCGGCGGCGTGACGATGATCAACTAGGGGGTATGATGGTGACCAAACGGTTCGACGATCTGAGAAAGATACCCAAGCAGCCCGCGATGCGCCTGCTGTCCCTGGCCAATGCCAAGTTGCAAGCACCTATCAAAGCGGCGGCCAGCGCATCGGTGTCCGAGGTGATGACAGAGTTGGACGCGCAGGGTCGCTTTGCCGACATGTTGCGGCTGTTGTCTGTCGCCCTGCCTGCGCGTGAACGTACATGGTGGGCCTGTCTGGCTGCGCGCGATGTCATCGGCTCGGTTGATACCTTGCCACTTCCGCTGGCGCTGGCGGAATCTTGGGTCCGCAAGCCCGGTGACGCCACACGTGACAAAGCGCGCGAGGCCATTGATCACGCTGATGTGGATGACGATACGGTGTTGTGCTGCACCTGCGTGATCTTTTGCGATGACACCATGGGCACCGGTGACCTGGCACAATACGCTGCCCCGCCGGGGGCGGCACAAACGGCAGCCTTTGCGATGAATATCAAGGCATTGGCAGATGTTTCTGATGTTGCCACCGCGGCGCAAGTCTTGATCGACCGGGCGGTAGACATCTCGCGGGGGGGGAACGGACAACTGCCCTTGCCCAAAGCAGCGCGAGAGGAAGCAGACGCATGACGGCCCCCTGCGCGCGCATCACCGATATACACATCTGCGCCCTGTTCACAGGATTAGTGCCACATGTTGGTGGGCCGATATTACCGCCCGGCGTCCCGACGGTGCTGGTTGGAGCGCTGCCCGCTGCGCCGATGGGCAACATGGCGACCTGCGTGGGGCCACCCGATACATTGGTCAAAGGGTCCGCGACGGTGCTGGTCGGTAGCCGACCTTGCGTGCGGCTGTTCATTGATCCGACCGCCCATGGCGGCATTGTCATGGCACCGGGCTGTCCCACGGTTTTGGTTGGCGGATAAGGGAAAGCATGAGCGTAACACTGCATTTTCAAACGACGGGCAGCGTACCTGGCAACGCACAGCCGGTGCGGATGCTTGGCACGTCCATGACCGTCGGGCGGTCAGACGTGAACGATTTGGTTCTGCCCGATCCTGAAAAGATGATTTCGGGCCGCCACTGCGCCATCGAAGACCAAGGCGGCAATATTGTCGTCATCGACCTGTCCACCAACGGCACTTTTCTGAACTACGGCAAGATCGCGCTGGGCCAGACCCCCACACCTCTGAACAACGGCGATATCCTGTCGATCGGTGCCTATGAACTGATGGTCGAAATTGCCCAGCCCCAGGCGGCGCCGATCGCCGATCCACTGGCAGATGAACAGGTCAGTCCCGGCATGGCGCGTGACATGTCCGATCTGTCCGACCCTCTGGGCGATAGCAATGGCAAGGATGATTTCATCGACGGGCTGTTGGGCGGGGCAACATCCGGCCCCTCCAGCGTAAAACGTGATCAATTGGGCGACGATGGGTTGATGCCGCCTCTGGGCGAAGACGATGATTTTCTGAACAAGCGCGTCGATCACAGCGGCCCCGCCCATAGTGCCCATTCTGCCGCGCTGTCAGACATGATCCAGACACCCGCACCAGCCACGAGCGCGATCCCGGACGATTGGGACATTGATCTTGACCTGCCCGGCCCGGAGGATGACGCAGGCGGTGATCCTTTCGCCGCGCCCGCAGCCGAACCCCATGCGGAACCCGCGCCCACGCCACCGCTGCCCGAAGCGGTGACCCTTGCGCCCACGGCGCCTGCGCGCGCCACGCCTCAGGTCGGGGACAGCGCGGCCGCACGGACGTTTCTTGAGGCCCTTGGGGCAGGGGATATTGACCTGTCAGACGACGATCTGGAACCGGCGATGCAGCGGTTGGGCGCGGTTTTGCATACGATGATCGCGGGCGTGCGCGAAATACTGATGACTCGCCAATCTATTAAGTCAGAGTTTCGCATCAACCAGACTGTCATTTCCGCCGGGGCCAACAACCCGCTGAAATTTTCGGTAAGTGTCGATCAGGCCATCGAGGCGATGGTGCGCCCGGCGACCAAGGGTTACTTGCCCGCCGCCGAGGCCGCACAGCAAGCGCTGGATGATATCAAGGCCCATGAGGTCGCGATGATGACCGGAATGCAGGCGGCATTGCGCGGTGTACTGGCCGAACTCGACCCCGCCAAATTGTCAGAGCGTATCGCCGCAGACAGCAGCCTGCGGTCGGTGTTGAGCAATAAGAAAGCCCGCTATTGGGACATCTTCGAGGCGCAGTACGGAAAGATATCCGATCAGGCCGAGAATGATTTTCACGACCTTTTCAGCAAGGAATTCGCCCGCGCGTATCAGGCGCAACTGGAAAGGCTAAAAAAACAATGATGATGGAATTGAGGGCAGATTATGTCGTGGGATAGCAAGGTGTTGTGGACCGAAGGTTTGTTTCTGCAACCGCATCACTTTCAACAGGCCGACCGCTATACCGAGGCGCTGGTCGCGGGGCTTGCGCGGCGCGTGGCACCCTATGTCTGGGGGGTATCCGCGCTGGAGATCGACCAGGAGGTGTTGAAGGTTGGTCAGTTTGCTATCAAATCCTGCGCCGGGCTGACGCAGGATGGCACCGTGTTTCGGGTGCCGGGATCAGAAGATCATCCGCCTGCGTTGGATGTGCCGGCGGGGACCAAGGACTGTGTGGTGTATCTATCCGTCCCGCAGCGCCGTCAGGGCGCGGCCGAGGCCGAAAGCACCGGGGCGGAACTGTCCAACACGCGGTTCCGCATGGCCGAGTTGGAAGTGACCGATACAGCAGGCAGCGGCAAGAAGGCGACGGTGCTGACGGTGGGCAAGCTGCGCCTGCAATTCGCGCTTGAGGTCGACGATCTGGCCGACCGGTTGGTGATCCCCATCGCGCGCATCATCGAAGTGCGCCCGGACCAAGAGGTCATACTCGACGGCGCCTTTATCCCGTCCTGCCTTGATATTCGCGCAGCAGCCCCGCTGATCGGGTTTGCGCAAGAGCTTGAAGGGTTGCTGGCCCACCGCATGACCGCGCTGTCGGGCCGCATTGCGCAAAGCGGCACCACGAAAGGTGCGGCGGAAATACAGGATTTCCTGCTGTTGCAGTCCATCAACCGCCTGTTGCCCGTCGTGCGGCACTTTCTGACCATCGAAAACCTGCACCCCGTGCAGTTCTACCGCGATTGCGTCGGGCTGGCGGGCGAATTGTCGACCTTCATGGCACCTCAGAAACATCCGCCAGAGTTTCCCGACTACCAACACCACGACCTCACAACCAGCTTTGCCACCGTGATCCGGCTGCTGCGGCAGTATCTGTCATCGGTGCTGGAACAGACCGCCGTGGCGATCCCGCTTGATCCGCGTAAATACGGTATTTCGGTGGGTGTGATCGCAGACCGCAAGCTGATCAGCACCGCCGGTTTTGTGTTGGCCGTCAGCGCCGATGTGCCCGCCGAAAACATCCGCCGCCATTTTGCCGGACAGGCGAAAGTCGGTTCGGTCGAAGAAATTCGCCAGCTGGTCAATTCCGCGTTGCCGGGTATTCCGATGCGCCCGCTGCCGGTGGCACCGCGCCAAATCCCCTACAGCGCCAATGTCGTCTATTTTGAGCTGGATAGTGACAGCCCGATTTGGGGCAAAATGACCACCTCGGGCGGGGTCGCGGTGCATGTCGCCGGGGAATATCCGGGCCTGCAAATGGAACTTTGGGCAATTCGCCATGGATAGGGACGCAAACATATGATCGGCGATGACGACGATCCTTTTGCAGAACCAAACGACACCGACCGCACGGTGATCCGCCCCAATCCGGGTGGCCGCAGACCTGTTGCCGCCAGCCCGGCGGCCCCCGTTGCGCCAGCGCCCGCACCCCCCGACGCAAAGACATCGACGTCTGCTGCGAGCGACAGCACCGTGGCCGCCTCGCTGACCGGGCAAAACCCGCTGAACGCCGCCGCGTCTACATTGTTTTCGCTGGTCAGCCGCATCCGCAACCGCGCGCAACACCCCGATCCGGATGCGCTGCGCCGGTCTGTCGTGGCCGAGGTGCGGGCATTCGAGGCCCGTGCGCTGCACGAAAAGATTGACCCGGCAGCGATCAAAGTGGCGCGCTATGCCATCTGCGCCACGCTGGACGATGTGGTGCTGAACACGCCGTGGGGCGGGACATCGCAATGGGGCCAGCAAAGCATGGTCGCCACCTTTCACCGCGAAACCGTGGGTGGAGATCGGTTTTACGACCTGCTGGCACGGTTGGAACAAGATCCGGCCAACAACATCGACATGCTGGAATTTCTTTACATGTGCCTGTCACTTGGATTTGAGGGACGGTTGCGCGTCGAACAGGGCGGGGCGGACAAACACAACGAAATCCGCATGGGGCTGGCCCGTATCATCCGCACCCAGCGCGGAGAGGTCGACCGCGCGCTGTCGCCGCATTGGGAGGGGCTGAATGTGCCGCACCGGGCGCTGTCGGCCTGGAAGCCGTTCTGGATATCGGTGGGCGCCGTGGCGGCAATGCTGGCAGTGGGTTTTATGACGCTGTCCTACCTGTTGAACGCTCAGACGCAGAACGTCGTTGGGCAGCTTTCCGTGCTTGACCCGGGCGGGCTGGCCACGCTGGAACGGCGCGCACCCCCCGTCGACGTGCCGGTGATCCCCGCTGATGACGCCCAACTGAAACGGGTGACCGAATTCCTGCAACCCGAGATCGACGAAGGGCTGGTAACTGTGCTGCACGACGCCAATGCCATTACCATCCGCATCGCGGGCAACGGTATGTTCCGCTCGGCCTCTGATGCGCTGGTGCCCGACTTTAAAAAGCCGCTGGACCGGGTCGCCACCGCACTATTGGAAACCAAGGGGCCGATCATCATCGCGGGCCACTCCGATGCCTCGCCGATCTCCAGCAAACGCTTCAGTTCAAATATGGCGCTGTCGCTGGCGCGCGCCGAAACGGTATTCAATACGATCGCCCCGGTGTTTCCCGATGCCAAGCGCCTGCGGGCCGAGGGGCGCTCAGACAAGGAACCCATCGCCAGCAACAAGACATCCGAGGGCCGCGCCATCAATCGCCGAATCGAAATCGTGCTGGTGCGGGAGGAACAGACATGAGGATGCTGCGCGCGATATTCTCTGGTGTGGGCATCACCGTGATGCTGGGTCTGATCCTGTCTGCCTGCGTGTGGTTTCTGGGCGGCTACCTCGCCTTGGGTGAATGGCATCCGTTTGACAGCGCGATGGGGCGGCTGGTCGGCCTCGCGATCCTATGGATCTGTGTGCTGCTGATCATTCTTGTGCTGCTCTTGACCGCAAAAAAGAAGGATGAGGCGCTGACCGACGACGTGGTCACCATGGCCGAAGTGGTGGACGTCGAGGATGAGATCGTCACCGCCGAATTGGACGAGATGCGCGGCAAGCTGAAATCAGCAATGACCAAACTGCGGCGATCCAAAACCGGGCGCACCCATCTGTATCAATTGCCATGGTACATCATCATCGGTCCACCCGGTGCGGGCAAGACGACGGCCATCGTCAATTCCGGTCTGCAATTCCCGCTGGCCGAAGACGGCGAGGCGGCGGCGATTGGCGGCGTTGGCGGCACGCGCAACTGTGACTGGTGGTTTACCGATGATGCCGTGCTGGTCGACACCGCCGGGCGTTACACCACCCAAGAAAGCGATGCCGAAGCGGATAACGCCGCCTGGCTCGGGTTTCTTGCCATGCTCAAGAAACACCGCAAGCGCCAGCCGATCAACGGCGCCATCGTCGCCATCAGCCTGAGCGACCTGTCTATGCAGGATGAAGTGACCCAGCAGGGTCATGCCACCGCGGTGCGCCGTCGCCTGCACGAGCTGCGCGAGAAACTGGGCGTGCATTTCCCGGTCTATATCCTGTTCACGAAGGCCGATCTGATCGCCGGTTTCAGCGAATTTTATGATGGGCTGGGGAAAGACGACCGCGCGCAGGTCTGGGGCTTTACCCTGCCGTTCACCAAGAAGGGGACAAAGGCGCGTGTGGTCGAGGCCTTTAATGCGGAGTTCGATCTGCTGGTCGAGAGGCTGAATGCGCAACTGCTGGAGAAGGTCCAGCATGAACAGGACCCTCAGCGGCGCAGCATGATCGCGGGATTCCCGGCGCAGGTCGCTTCGGTCCGTGGGGTTGCGCATGATTTCCTTGAGGCGCTGTTTCAGGACAACAAATATGAACACCGCCAAATGTTGCGCGGGGTCTATTTCACCTCCGGCACGCAGGAAGGTACGCCGATTGACCGGCTGATGATGGGCATGGCGCGGACATTCGGCATCGGGCGGCAGGCGATTGGATCGGGTCGGGGTACGGGGAAATCCTATTTCCTGACGCGGCTTTTTGATTCCGTGATTTTCAAAGAGGCAGGGCTGGTCTCTGCCGACGACCGGGTCGAGCGGCGCTATCGCTGGACAAAACGCGCCGCCTTTGCCGCAGTGCTGCTGGTGGCCATCGGGATGGGCAGCGTTTGGGGCCGCAGCTATCTGGGCAATGCCGAACTGCTGGCGCAGACTCAGGCGGGCATCGCGCAGTACCGCGAGCAGGCGGCGCTGATCCCGCCCAGCCCGGTGGGCGACACCGATCTGATTTCCATCGTGCCTGCACTGAACACCCTGCGCGACATGCCAGGCAACCCGGTAGAAGGCAGCGTGCCGCGCCCCGAGGGCCTCGGTTGGGGGCTCTATCAGGGCAAGCTGCTGGGCAATCAGGAACGGCTGACTTATCGCTCTGCGCTTAATACCCATCTGTTGCCGCGCCTGTTGTTGCGGTTGGAAAACCAGATGCAGGGCAGCATCAACAACCCCGATCTGCTGTATGAAACGCTCAAGGTTTATCTGACCATCGGGCAGGTGGGACCGCTAAACCGTGATCTGGTGCTGGGCTGGATGCAGGACGATTGGGAGGCGGCCTTTCCTGACATCAGCCGCGAGGCATTGCGCGCCGATCTGACAGGTCATCTTGAGGCATTGATGTCTGCACCGATGCAACCGATCGCGCTGAACAACGATCTGGTCGAAGCCGTGCAGCGCGTGCTGACGCAGATGCCGCAATCACAGCGGGTCTACAACGGGATCATCAACTCCAGCGTCGCCACATCGCTGCCGGACTGGCGGCTGACGGATGTCGGCGGCCCGGCGATTGCCCGCGCCTTCAGCCGATCGTCGGGCAAGCAGTTGAACGACGGCATTCCCGGCATCTACACCTACTCAGGCTTTAACGACGTCTTTCTCGAAGAGGCGCTGACCGTCGCCGCGCGCATTCAACGCGAAAGCTGGATACTGGGCGAGGCGGGCAGGGCAGAGCAGACCGAAGGCGCCCTGATCACCCTCAGCCGCGATGTGCTGGCGCTTTATTACGATGATTTTGTCCTGCAATACGACACGCTGCTGGGGGATATCGATGTGATCCCACTGAGCGATCTGCCCAACGCGGTAGAAGTGACAAATGTGCTGTCGGGGGCCACGTCGCCGATCCTGAACGTGCTCGACGCCGTGGCACAGGAAACCAAGCTGACCGAAGACCGTAACCCAGGCGCCGCCGTTGCAGGCGAAGGGGCGGGGTCGGTGGCAGGGTCGTTGTTAACGCGCCGTCTGTCGCCCACCAGCCGCCTCATGCTCGAAGCGATGAAAGAGGCACAGGCCGCCCAGACCGGCCAGCCACCCGCGCCACCCGGTGCCTTTGTCGAAAGCCATTTCGCCTGGTTGCACCAGCTGACCGACAAGAAAGAAGGCCAGCCCTCGCAGCTTGATGGGCTGATCGACCTGCTCAAGGAAGTCTATCAGGATTTGAGCAATCTCAACTTTGCCGGGGGTGTCGGAAACCCGCAGGAAAGCAGTACCGCGCTGCCCCGGTTTCAGGCTGCCGCCGGACGGATCGAGGATGGGCCGCTTAAACGCTGGGCCAGCCAGATCACTGTCGGGTCCAGCGGGGTCGCGACCGAAGGCACCCGGGCGGGGATCAATGCGCGCTGGCAGGAAAGTGTGCTGCCGCTTTGTGAGCGGGTAACGACAAACACCTATCCGTTCAAACGCCGCGCCACGTCGGACGCGCCGCTGACTGACTTCTCCGAACTGTTCCGCCCCGGCGGTCAGATGGACACGTTCTTTAAGCAGAACCTGGACAAGTTTGTCGACACGGCCAAACGCCCATGGAGTTTCAAGAAGGTGAACAACACCGATCTGGGCATATCGCCCGCGGTATTGGTTCAGTTTGAAAATGCCGCGCTGATCCGTGATGCTTTTTTCGCAGGCTCGGCTGCGCTGAATGTCGGTTTTCAGATCACGCCAGAAGCGCTCGACCCCAAAGCCGAAGGTATCCTATTGGAGATTGACGGTCAGGGTGTCAGCTTTGAACACCGGCAGGGCGTGCCGCGCCCCTTTGCAATCCGCTGGCCCGGTGCGGCGGGGATGGCGCGGGTAACGTTTACCCCCGAACAGCGCAATTCTGAAAGCGCGATCACGCACAATGGGTCATGGGCGTGGTTTCGTATGCTGGACGCTGCCGAGGTGCGCAACACCAACGCGCTGGACCGCAAGCGGGTGATCTTTAACATCGGCGGGCGCATTGCGATTTTTCAGATGCAATCGGGCACCTCGCTCAACCCTTTCACCCTCAAGGCATTGGGCGCATTCAGCTGCCCCAAATCGTTCTGACTTGAGCGCCGTCGCAGCATATGGAAAAATTCCCGCGTTGGGTGATTTCTTCCGCATCGGGGCGGAGCCTGCCTTTGTCGCGGCGTGGGACAGTTGGCTGCAATCCACACTGCACAGCGCCCGCGCGGCGCTAGGGCCACGTTGGGAAGGGTGCTATATGTCCGCGCCGATCTGGCGGTTTTCGCTGGCACCGGGGTTGGCGGGGCCGGGGTTGATGGTCGGGGTGATAATGCCCTCAGTTGACCGGGTGGGCCGGGCGTTTCCCTTGACACTTGTGATGCGCGGGGCAGGGCGCGATGCGATGGCGGCACACCAATGCCATGCGGCGACCTTTGACGCGTTGGAGGCGATTGCCCTTTCGGCGTTGGACGAAACGGTGACCCGTGCCAAACTGGCCGAGGCTATGGCAGAGGTGCATCCCGTCACCACGGCCAAGGTCGCGCGTGATGCGACGCGATCTGTGAAACGGATCAGCGTTTGGTCCGCCCTTAACGGCGATGCTGCGCCGTATCTGCGCGTTTTTGACGGCATGCCACCCGCCGCGCAGGCCGGTGACTTCTTTGATCCGATCCCGAGCGTGGACGCTGCTGCCGCCGCGCCACGTTGCGCGCAATGACGCGCCTGCGCCATAACGCAGTGACCCATGTGGGGCTGGTGCGCAAAATTAACGAGGATTCCATACTGGCTTTGCCTGACCAGAAGATTTGGGTCGTGGCCGATGGCATGGGGGGGCATGCGGCGGGCGATCTGGCCTCGCAGATGGTGGTGGATGCCGTGGCGACGCTGCCGCTGGATATTGCGCCCGCTGATCAGATGCAGGCCCTGCGCGAAGCGATCCAGCGGGCGCACCGCAGCGTTCTTGCCGAGATAGCAGCGCGCGGCGGCGTCACGATTGGCGCGACTGTGGTGGCGTTGATGATTTCGGGCGAACATTTTGTCTGTTTTTGGGCCGGTGACAGCCGTCTCTATCGGCTGCGCGGCGGCCAGATCGAGATGCTGACCGCCGATCATTCCATCGTGGGCGAGTTTGTCAAAGCCGGGCAGATGACCTGGGATGAGGCGGAAAAGCACCCGCAATCCAACGCCATCACCCGTGCAGTGGGGGTGGGCGATGAGTTAGACCTCGACAAGGTGCGCGGGCGCATTGAGCGCGGTGACCGGTTCTTGCTGTGCTCGGACGGGCTGAACAAATATGCGGGTTTCGACAGGTTGCGGGACGCGATGAACGGAACACCGATCGAGACCGTGACCGAAAAACTACTGGCCATCGCGCTTGAGGGCGGCGGGGGTGACAACATTTCGATCATTGTGGTGGATGTGGTTTAGGGGGCCCGTCACATCCCGCTGGGGACAAACACCTTTGCGTTGGGGTTTAGCTGCTTTGTCGGCACGATCAGCGCCTTCTTGACGGCGCTGTTGGCCGGGCTGCCGCTGAGCGAGGCCAGTTTGACCTTGTTCTCACCGCTGGAAATATCACCCTTGGCCAGATTAATGACCTGTCCATTGGTCAGCGTCACGGTATTGTCCTTTTCATAATAGCTGTTCTTGCTGGTCCAGCTTTCATGCCCGTCCTTGTCGGTGCTGCCAAAGACACAACCGGCATCGGCGCGGTACTGATCCGACGTCATGAACAACCAGGTGCTGTTGCCCCCTGCCGCATTGCGTGCGGTGCAGACGTAGGGATGTTTCTTGGCCAGGGCAAAGGTATCAAAATTGCCTTTTGGCGGCTTTGCCTGACTGGTTTCAAAAAACAGCACAAGTCCGACGACGATCTCACTTGCATCCTTGATCTTCATTTGACGCCTCCTGTCAGGTGGTGAAAACCGGCCCCGATGTTCAAAATTTCAGGGCTTTGCGGTCGTTAGTATCCGGCTATCCAGCGTGCGCACGACGCCGGTGTAATTTTCCAGCGCATCGGCATAGCCTCCGGCACTTTCGGTGGTGGGGCGCAACCCGTCAAACATCTGATCCTCGGCGCTGATCACCACGATCTTGGTCTTGCCGAGTGACGTATCGTCCACGGTAAAGGCCAGTTTGCTGCCATCCGCCGCTTCTTCCAGCGGAAAAGCGACGCGGATACTGACCGGGCCGGGTTGCCCCGCCCGCAGCGCGGCGATGTCGTTTTCTTCGGTTAGCAGGTTGGGCATCAGGTGAAAGACATTGCCCGATACATCCAGCGCCGAAACGAACAGGAAACCATCCGTTGCCTCTGCCGGGATCACCACGTCGATCACCGGGTTTTCACCGACAAAATACCGCCCCGCCACGTTTTCCGACCCATCTGCCCCCATGGAAAAGGTGATGCCAAAGCCGCCTTCGGGTGCATTGGGCAGGACTTTGTCCACCAAGCATAGCGTCGGATTCAGCACATCGACATTCAGCAGCAAGTCACGGTCGCCAATGGTTTCTACCAGATCATCTGACAGCGCGACGCGCGTTTCAATGCTGGCAACCTTACCCAGCACCAGCACTTGCGCGCCCGTGGCATATCCCACGCTGGGCGGGTCGACCAATTGCAACGGGCCGCAATCGGCGTGCGTGGCGAGGATCGGCGCGAGGGTTTCCGCATGGAGGATCGCGGGACGAAAGACGATCTCGGCCCTGCCGCTCAGCCCGGCAGGCATCCCGCCCTGGTCAAAAGCCGAGGTCAGTTGCGCCTGTTGGGTGGCGTCCTGGGTCGTGCCGGTCACCGCCACCGCGTTGCCTTCTGCCAATACCCGCCACTCGGGGAGGACGGAGACCATCCCGATCAACTGGGCGATGCCGGTGCCCCAATCGGGTGCGATGTCACCACTGGCCAAGGTCAGTTGCGCGCTGCCTCCCAGCTCTTCAATCAGGTTTTCAATCTCGGCCTGCATCGCCTTGGAGGGGACATGGCCCACGACCTGCACCGGCTGATCCGGCTGTCGCTGCGCGATCAGGGTGTAAGGGTCTGCAATGGGGAGCGTCGGCCCCAAAATTCCGTCCAACAGCCCGGCGAAATAGCCACCTGCGGCAAGTGCCGCGATCAGAACCACAGCGGCCACGGCCATGAGGCCACCACGCCCGCGCGCCCGCGCATCAGATGCTTTGGCCGGAGAGGGGCCAGCGGGCGTCGGCGGCGGCACCGTCTTGCGTGGCACGATGACCGTGCGGTCGCTGTCGTCGCCATGATCAATCTCGGCGGCGTCGACGGCCCCGGTGCCGGGGCTGTCGATCTCGGCCAGCACAGCCTGCGCGGTCTGCAGGCGCGCCTCGCGGTCCGGCTTTGTCAGCTTGTCGATCAAGGATTTAAGCGGTTCTGGCACCTCGCTGGTGTCCAGCGGCTTGGTCTTGTGGGCGATCACCTCCATCGGGTTGGCGCCAATGTTCGGTGCGCGGCCCAGATATGTCGCCAGCAGCAGCGCCCCAAGTGCATACAGATCGGCGCGCGCATCTGTCTGCCCGCTGAGTTGTTCGGGTGCTGCATAGGCGTATTTGCCGGCAAATTCATTGCCCACGATGGTCTCGGCGCCGGGGTTGGTGTCTTTGGCGATGCCAAAGTCGATGATCACCGCATCGGATGGGTTGCCATTGCGCAGGATGATGTTGTCCGGCGACAGATCGCGGTGCACGATGTTCTTGCCGTGCGCCGCGGCCAGCCCTTCGGCCACGCGGCGCGCCACGACCATCAAATCTTCTGCCGACATGCCCCCGTCACGGATTTTCTTGTCGAGCGCGGGACCTTTGACATAGTCCATGACCAGATAAACCAGCCCGTCATCGGTGCGCTGGTTGTCGTAGTAGCGTACAATGGCGTCATGGCGAATTTCGCGCATGTCCTCTTCGCGGGTCATCAGGGCCAGAAAATCTTCGTTACGCGAATATTCCAACCTCAGCGCCTTGACCGCCATCACCCGGCCCGAAATCTCGCTGCGCGCGCGGTAGACCTCTGAGGTGCCGCCACGACCCAGCACCTCTTCGATGCGGTAGGTGTTGTTCAAGACATCGCCGACCTGAAAAATGCCGCGATGCCCAGTCCCGTCCTGCCCTGCGCCGCTCATTGGGGCGGTCCGGCGTCAGTGCCCTGTACCACGCTTAGCTGAGGGCCTGGAATTCGACGCGCCGGTTCACATCCGCGCGTGGGTCGGCGGCATCAAAGGGAAACCGTTCGCCAACGCCCTGTGCTTCCATCCGGTCTTCGGGAAAACCGCAGTCGCTAGACAGGTAGCGCTTGACCTCTTCGGCGCGCAGTTTGGACAGGCGTTCGTTATAGGCGGCAGAGCCGGAGGCATCTGTATGGCCCAGAATGCGGATTTTCTGCACATCCGCCGCTTTCAACGCCGTACACAGTGCCACCAGTTTTGGTTTCTGGTCCTCACGCAGGGCTGCGGAATCAAAGTCGAACGACACATTGACGTTGACCTGCTCCTCCTTGGGCACCGCGGTGGCGATCTCTTGGGTTGTGGGGGCCACGGCGGCAGTTGTGCCGGTATCTGCGCTACCATTCACGTTGGGCGTGGCGATGGTAAGCCCCCGGGTTTTTTGCTTTTTGAAGTTCTCGGTCATTTCTTCAACGCTTTGACCCTGAGCCGATTGGGCCTGCGCCGGGGCGGTGACGATCGGGGTCGTCATCAGGCCTATTCCAAGAATGACACTGGCCGCAGCCAGAATGATGTGCTGTTTCATGTCAAAAACTTTCTGAAAAATACGAGGTTACCCTGCGTAAAGTCTATACCAACCCTGACCGTATGCCAATGATTATTGCCCAAGCCCCCAAGGCGCAGACCCGTTGACTTACCAGCGGCGCTGGCCCAATTTACTCTTATATTCTGTGAAATTTTATCAAAGGCGGGCGTACGAACATGCGCGTTGTCCCGATCATTCTTGGCGCAATTGGTCTGCTCATGCTGCCGCTGCTGTGGCTCGCGGTGCAAGCAATGATGGGCGACAGTTATGAATACGAAGCAACGGGCAGCGGCATTGACAGCGGCGCCCGGATCGAGATCGAGAGCCTGCGCCAGCAGATCGAGGCCCTGCAGGGCCAGATCGAACAGCTGCAAGGCCAGGTCAAGGAGATCGCCGCCAGACCCATCGGAGGTGGGTCGCAGGCGGCCATCGGGGCAGTGCCGCAGGATCAGGGGTTCGTGGCGGACGGTGACAATGCCATCCTTGACGCTTATGCGCAGGTGGTGCTGATCGCCAACCGCCGCAAGGTCAACAAGGGCATCAACGTCGCGGGATCGCGCTGGCTGGAGCAGTTCTTGGGCCGCCCGCGCGAAGTGTTGAGCAACGACTGCGAAACGATGACCAATCCCAAACTCAAGGCGCTGCTGGTTGTGGCCGATGTCGGACCGATCAAAGTCCAGATGTTGCAGCCGGCGGTGGACAGCCTGACGCGGGTTTTTGAAAAGGTGCGTGCGACCGATCCTGATCTATATGCGCGCATCAACACCGCCGGGTCACTTTGCGTGCGCCAGATACGTGGCACAGTGGGGCGCACATCGACCCATTCCTTTGGTCTGGCGGTAGATCTGAACATCGACGGTCGGCTCGACACTTTGGGTGACGGCAAGACCCAGCTTGGCCTCACCATCCTTGCTGATTTCTTTAACGAAGAGGGCTGGGCCTGGGGTGCGGCCTGGGGGCGCGAGGATTCGATGCACTTTGAGGTTTCGCAACAGATGCTGGAAACATGGCGTAAAGAGGGTAAGATATGATCCAATCACCACAGTATCGTTTCAAGGATGTCACATGCGCCTGATCCTGATCTTGTTGCTATCGCTGCTGCCGCTCTCGGCCTTGGCTGATACCCGTGTGGCGTTGGTCATCGGCATGGCCGATTACGACACGGTGGTCAAACTCGACAACACGCTGAATGACGCGCGGGGGGTTTCTGAAACGCTGTCTGACATCGGTTTTTCCGTGACGACACTACTGGATAGCGATGCCGACGCGCTGCGCACTGCCGTAGAAGAATTTGCCTTTCGTGCCGAAACCGCCGATCTGGCGCTGATCTATTACGCGGGTCACGGGGTAGAGGTGTCGGGTGAGAATTTCCTGATCCCGATTGACGCGCAAGTCACGTCAAATCAGGACATTCAGCGGCAAGGTGTCTCGCTGAAGCAACTGCTTGCCTCGGTCGACAACGCCCGAAAGATGCGCATCGTGATCCTGGATTCCTGTCGCGACAACCCGTTTGGCGACGCGCTCGATCTGGCCGCACTTGAGGAAACCGCCGCTCAGGCCGAACAGACCCGCAGCATCGGCTCTGCCGGGCTGGCCCCGCCATCGCCGGACCGCGGCACGTTGGTTGCCTTTGCCGCCAAGGACGGCGCGCGGGCGCTGGACGGCAGCGGCGACCACAGCCCGTTTGCACAGGCGTTGATGGACAATTTGCGCAAACCGGACCTTGAGATCAGCCTGATGTTCCGCAAAGTCCGCGACGATGTGCTGGCCCAGACCAACAACCAACAAGAGCCGCATACCTATGGGTCACTCTCCGGCACGCCGTTTTATGTGGCAGGCAGCGCCGAGGAAGGATCGACCGTTCTCACGGCTGCCAATCCGCGCGTGGCCTGGGCATCGCTAGCGGGCGACCAAGAGGTGCAGCTTGCTGCGCTGGCCGATCAAGGCGACACAAGGTCGATGCTTGGGTTGGCCTATATGCGACTGAACTCTGTCGATCCCCGCTATGCGCCGCAAGAGGCCGCAGATTACCTGCAACGCGCCGCCAGTGCCGGATCGGCCGAGGCGCAGTTTGAATTGGCGCAGTTATATGAAAAGGGCCTCGGCGTGCCGCAAGACCCGGTGCGCGCGCTGGCACTGTATCAGCAATCGGCGGATCAGGATTTTGCCGATGCGCTGAACGATCTGGGGTTCATCTACTTTCAGGGCGGTCTGAACGTCACCCGTGATCCGGCGCGGGGGCTGACGTATTTCGAACGCGCGGCAGACATGCGTCATCCGCAGGCGATGTTCAATTTTGCGGCGATGATTGATGACGGCAATATCGAGGGGCGCGGCCCGGTGGATGCCGCCGAGTACCTTTACCGTGCGCTGCGCAGCGGGGCTGAGGATGTCTACAACCTGTTGCGTGATGAGCCCACGATGTTCAAGGTCGAGACACGCAAGGCCTTGCAGCAAAAGCTGTCGCAATATGCCTTTTACGACGGCACGATTGATGGTGATTTTGGCGCAGGCACGCAGCGGGGTATTCGCGCGGCATATGGCCTGACGGAATGAGCGAGACCGCCCGCATTCGCGCCGATCTGGCGCAGATGATGGACGGTCTGACACAGCTTGCGATTACGTTGGGGACAGAATTGGCGCGTGGCAGACAGGCCAGCGATGCAGGTCTGCGGCGGTCAATGGCCGAGGTGACCCGTCTGACCATAGGTTTTTCCCAGTTTATTATCCGCGCCGGGGCCATACCTGCCACTGAACCCTCATCAGATCACGCAGCATTGCAGCGCGAGTTGTCGGCGGCGCGCCTGCAAGTGGCCGAATGGGCCACCTACGAGCGGATGATCCTCGGCCAGATTTCAACCGCGTCGCGCCCGCTATATCCTCGGCCTGACAGCGCGACGGGCCACCAATCCACACGGGATGCGGCCACTGACGCCTTGTTGGATGTGTTGCACCATGTGCTTAATCCGGCGGCCCAATCGGACACGGCGCGCGACCACGGATGCCACGCCGATATCGCATTGCCACACAGTATTTTTGCCCGTGACGTCCACGCCGCCTATCGCGTTCTGCTGGCGCGCCGTCCTGCGCACCCGACCCGGTTTCTGGATGTCGGCTGTGGTGGAGGCCTCAAGGTGCTGGCCGCCGCGCGGTATTTCGATCGCTGCGACGGGCTGGAGTATCAATCGGACTATGCCCATGCTGCCGATGCGCTATTGGCCTCTGCGGGCGCGGGAACCTGCCGGATACTAACGGGCGACGCACTGACGTTTGAGACCTACGCCGACTACGACGTGATCTATTTCTTTCGCCCGTTGCGCAGCGGGGATCTGCTGCACCGGCTGGAGGATATCATCACCCAAACCGCCCGCCCTGGTACGCTGCTGATCGCGCCTTACTTGTATTTCGAGCAGCGCCATCGACACATCGGATGCGCGCATATCGCGGGCCATCTGTATCTGACCCAAAGCAGTCAGGCCGAAGCCGACGCGCTGCGGCATCTGGCCGAGCAGACCGGGCTTAACCTCAGACCCACACGGGTGCCAGCAAAGAACATTTGGCAGCCGATCTTTGCAACCTCGGCCGCACGGGGATTTGCGTTCTAGAGTTCTGGTTCTTTGGTGCAGGTTGCCGCGCCGCTGTCGGAGGTAAAAGTCAGCAGTTTGCGCGCTTGGCCCTGATCAACCCCGGCCAGGATCACTGGCCCTGCCACGGCGTCGCCCAGCACAATCGCCATTTGGTTCAACTCGTAGCAAAAGAAACTGTTGCAGTTATTTGCGCGCCGATCACGGCGCAACGTGCAGCCGCCAAGACCGTGATAAACGCATGACCCTTCAACAGATCGTTCGGGCAACGCGGCAAGATACTCTGCGCGCAGGGTAACTGCGTCAATTTGTGGTGCAGATTCCATGACCGCCCGCAGCGAACTGGCCGTCAGGAACGCATGGGTCTCGCCGCCGCCCTGACGGCAGCAACTGCCCTGACAGGCCGAACATCCGGCCGCCGCTAACGCTGGTGGCACTGGCGGGGCGCTGCCGCTGTCACGGGCGGGGGTCGACTGCTGTTCGGTATCAAATGCCAGGGCGATTATTCGGTCCAAATGTGCGCAGAAGGCTGCCAGCCGATCCTCGGGCAGGGGGGCAAGCGCGCCATCCTGATGCGGCACCACGGCGATCACGTCACTTTCCGCCAACCTGCCCGACATCTGCTGGCGCACCGCTGTAATCTTGTTGCTGTAATCCTGCGCCCGTTCGGCACGCCGCTTGGCTGCCCCTTTGATAATATGAACCTCGAAACAGTTTTGTGCACCACAATGGCCAGGGTGAATGGCCTGATGCATACTGATCGGTGCCGCACAATAGGGACATTTGCCCTGTCGAAAGGCCGGAACTTGTGGCGTGTCTGTTGTCATTGATCCACCATGACTTAGCTATGCCAAGCCTAGCGCATTTTTGCGTCGGGCGCCACGATGGGCCAATTATTCTGGTTGCAATGAGGCCGCTGATGGCTTTTTATTGGCTCACCAATCAATAAAAATATCTCTGGGGAGATTATCTTATGAAGAAACTACTCGCGACATCCGCACTTGCACTGACCGTTGCCACCTCCGTTTCGGCCGCAGGCTGTGACAAAGTGACATTCTCTGATGTGGGCTGGACCGACATCACAGCGACAACTGCCGCAGCCAGCGTCGTGCTTGAAGCGCTGGGATACGACACGGAAACCAAGATCCTTGCCGTGCCCGTGACCTATACCTCAATGGCAGCGGGCGACATTGATGTCTTCCTCGGCAACTGGATGCCCACGATGGAGGGCGACATTGCCCCTTACCGTGAAGCGGGCACCGTCGACACCGTGCGCGCGAACCTTGAGGGTGCGAAATACACATTGGCCGTGAACAAGGCCGCCGCCGACATGGGCATCAAGACATTTGCCGATATCGCCGCCCACAAAGACGCGCTTGAAGGCAAGATTTATGGCATTGAGGCAGGCAACGACGGCAACCGGCTGATCCAGTCGATGATCGACGACAACGCCTTTGAGCTGGCCGCTTTTGAAGTGGTCGAATCCTCTGAGCAGGGGATGCTGGCGCAGGTGCAGCGCGCCACCCGCAAGCAAGAGCCTGTTGTCTTCCTTGGTTGGGAACCGCACCCGATGAACGCCAATTTCGAGCTGACCTATCTTGAGGGCGGCGATGACTTCTTTGGCCCCGACCTGGGCGGTGCGACGGTTTATACCAACACCCGCGCCGGTTATGTCGAGGAGTGCCCTAATGTGGGCAAGTTGTTGAATAACATGGAATTCACTCTGGCCATGGAAAACGAGATCATGGGGGCGATCCTGGATGACGGTGAAAAACCCGAAGCCGCCGCCGCCACGTGGATCAAGGCAAACCCAGGCGTACTGGATGGCTGGCTGGCGGGTGTCACCACTCAAGACGGTGGTGATGCGATGGCCGCCGTTGAGGCGCTGAAGTGACCACCGCGCGATGACGTTAATGGCCCGTCTCACACCTGAGGCGGGCCATTCTTTATGATCCACGCCCCAATGCCGAAGGACTGACATGAACTGGCTGACCGAAAACAAGATCCCGATAGCGGATGTCGCGGAGAACGCGCTCGACTGGTTGCAGATTAACGGTGCGTGGTTCTTTGACGGTCTGGCCCTGGCGATGGAATGGCTGATCGACGCGATCCTGTGGGTGCTGCAAACGCCGCACCCGCTGATCATAATCGCAGTTTTTGCCGCCATAACCTGGGCCATCCAACGCAATTGGAAAACCGTGATCTTTGTGGTGCTTGGGTTCTTGTTCATCCTCAATCAGGATTATTGGGAAGAGACGACAGAAAGCCTGACGCTGGTGCTTTCGGCTTGCGTCGTCTGTATGGGGGTGGGCGTGCCCATCGGCATTGCGGCGGCGCACCGGCCGCGGCTGTACCGCGTCATGGCGCCCGTGCTTGACCTGATGCAGACCCTGCCGACCTTTGTTTACCTGATCCCGGCGATTGTTTTTTTTGGCATCGGTATGGTGCCGGGGCTGATCGCGACGGTGATCTTTGTACTGCCCGCACCGATCCGGCTGACGCAACTGGGTATTTCGTCGACGCCCAAGTCGCTGCTCGAGGCGGCACAGGCATTTGGTGCCAAGCCGCGCCAGACCCTTTGGAAGATCGAGTTGCCTTACGCATTGCCGCAGATCATGACGGGCCTGAACCAGACCATTATGTTGTCGCTGTCGATGGTCGTCATTGCGGCACTGGTGGGGGCGGATGGTCTTGGCGTACCTGTGGTGCGGGCGCTGAACCAAGTGAACACAGGGCTGGGTTTTGAATCCGGCCTGATCATTGTTGTCGTGGCGATCATGCTCGACCGGATTTTGCGGGTGGGCCGGAAATGACCAAAGCAGTAGAGTTTGACAACGTATCGATCGTCTTCGGCGACAAGCCGGAAAAGGCGCTGCCCCTGATGGACAAAGGCCAAAGCCGGTCCGAGATCGAAGCGGCGACAGGGCAGGTGCTGGGCGTCCATAATTGTTCACTGGCCGTGGAAAGCGGCGAGATACTGGTGCTGATGGGGTTGTCGGGTTCTGGCAAATCCACGTTGTTGCGGGCGGTCAACGGGTTGAACCCGATGGTGCGCGGCACGGTACATGTCAACGATGGGTCATGGTCCTGCGATGTGCACAGCAGCAGCGCCTCGGAACTGCGCCGCGTGCGCCGCGAATGTGTTTCAATGGTGTTCCAGCAATTTGGCCTGCTGCCCTGGCGCAGCGTGCGTGACAACGTCGCGCTGGGGCTGGAGCTGGCCGACGTGCCCCGCGCCGAGCGGCTTGAGCGGGCGGACAGACAACTGGCGCTTGTTGGCTTAAGCGACTGGGCCGATCGCAAGGTCGGCGACCTGTCGGGAGGCATGCAGCAGCGCGTGGGACTTGCCCGTGCCTTTGCGACCGAAGCACCGATCCTGTTGATGGATGAACCTTTCTCGGCGCTTGACCCGCTGATCCGCAGTCGGCTTCAGGACGAATTGCTTGACCTGCAGCGCGATCTGAAACGCACGATCATTTTCGTCAGCCACGATCTGGATGAGGCGTTCAAACTGGGCGGGCGCATCGCCATCATGGAAGGCGGGCGCATCGTCCAGATTGGCACCCCGCGTGAGATTTTTTCGAATCCAGCGTCTGACTACGTTGCCGATTTTGTCGCCAATATGAACCCGCTGGGGGTATTGACCGCCCGCGATGTCATGGGGCCGTCCGGTGCTACGCCCGGTTCGGGCACCACCACCGCCGAAACCGCCGTGCGCGATCTGATCGACCTGCTGAGCGGCCCTGACGTCGCGCTGGACGTCACAGAGGGCGATGCCCGCATCGGCACGGTAACGGCGCAAAGCATCGTCGAGCGGCTTAAGGTGGCGGATGACAGGCTGACCTGACCCCTTTTACGGGGCGGGCGGCGCAGACGACGGCGCCAATGCACCGGGCGCAGCGGACTTAAGGTGCGCCTAACAGCCACGGTTGGTCGTCAAGCTAGAGTAAAATGGTGCCCCCACACGGACTCGAACCGCGGACCTACTGATTACAAATCAGTTGCTCTACCAGCTGAGCTATAGGGGCACTGGGCGTTCATTTAGGGGATTGGTTCGGATCGTGCAAGGGGTGAAATTGCACTTGCTTTGCCATTTTACTCTGCCAGCAAGACCTAGTATTCAACGGCAGTAGATTGACCATTGATTGGGGTAACATGCATCTCGTTTTGCACACTGGCGTCCATTTCACCGAGGACGAGCGGCTGCTCAAGTGCCTGCTGCGCAACAAGGATGAATTTTCCAAGCAGGGCATAACCATGCCGGGTCCCAGCACCTATCGGTCCTTGTTTCGTGATACGTTGAACGCGATGCACAAAACCCCGCCTTCGGCCGAGGCGCGCGAAGTGCTGCTGGATGCCGTTCTCGATGATGCGCCCGCCGAACGGGTGATCCTGTCAGACGCGAATTTCTTTCGCACGCCCGCCACAGCGATGCAGGAAGGGATGCTTTATTCCGCAGCGCCGGTGCGGATGATGCGGATGGCGCAGTTGTTTCCCGATGATCAGCTTGAAATTTTCTTTGCGATTCGCAATCCGGCCTCGCTGGTGCCGATCCTCTATGACAAGGCTGCCGATAAAACGCAGGCGGCGTTCTGGGGCGACAAGAGCCCGCTGGATGTGCGCTGGTCCGATACGTTGATTCTGATGCGTGAGGCCGCGCCGGAAATTCCGATCACCATATGGTGTAACGAAGACACGCCCCTGATATGGTCACAGATCATTCGCGAGATCGCGGGGATTGCGGCAGATGCAAAGATTGCTGGCGGCTTTGACTTGCTCAGCACGATCATGTCCAAGGAGGGGATGCAGCGGTTCCGCAGCTATCTCGACAGCCACCCAGACATGTCAGAAATGCAGAAGCGCCGGGTGATCGCTGCCTTCCTTGATAAATTCGCGCTGGAAGATGAGATCGAAGAAGAGCTCGACATGCCCGGCTGGACCGAAGAATTGGTCGATCAGATGACCGAAGCCTATGACGCGGATGTCTGTACGATTCAGCGTATTCCCGGCGTTACGGTGATTGCGCCCTAGGGCGCGAGACACCGCTTAGCCTGCCGCGAAATTCAGGGAAATCCTACCAAAATTCCCAAAGTCGGCGTCAAAGAGGCTGCCCGGCGGTGCTTCCAGCGGGTGGATAAACGAACCTGACAGCACGATGTCACCCGCCGCCAGCCCGGCGCCATATGCGGCCAATCGCTGTGCCAGCCAGACAACGCCCATGACCGGATCGTCGAGCACCCCGGCACCCAGGCCCGTTTCCTCAACCACGCCATCGCGTTTTACCACGGCCCCGATCCAGCGCAGATCGACATCTGCAATGGCGTGTCGTTGGCGGCCCAGCACGATACCCGCGTTTGCCGCGTTATCGGCCACGGTGTCATAGATGATCCGGGCCGTGCCCGTGGCGGGGTCGGCACGCATCACCCGTGTGTCGAGAATTTCCAGCGCCGGGCACACATGGGCCGTGGCAGTGATAACCTGATCGCGCGTGACATCTGCGCCCGCCAGATCTGACCCCATGACAAAGGCGATTTCGGCCTCGATCCGAGGCTGAATAAATCGCCGCAAGGGAACCGTGTCACCGGGCGCGAACAACATGTCGGACAGCAAAACACCGGAATCCGGTGTCGTGATGTTAAGCGCCTGTTGCATCGCACGGCTGGTCAGGCCGATCTTCCAGCCGATCTGCCGCAGCCCTTGGGCGGTCTTTTGGGCCACCAACGCCGCCTGGATCGCATAGGCGTCGTCGAGGGTCATCTGCGGATGGGCAAGACTGATCAGCCCGCATTGCTGGCCAGTTGCTTCTGCATGAAACAGGCCGTCGGCAGCGGCTTTGATCTGGTCGGGCGTCATTCGTCCACCACCCCGTTGCGCAGGGTACCGATACCGGTGGCCGTTATCTCGATCTGGTCGCCGGGTTGCAGAAAGCGCGGTGGATCGAACCGGGCGCCGGCGCCGGTGGGCGTGCCGGTCACGATGATGTCGCCGGGTACCAGCGTGGTGAAGGTCGAGATATAGGCGATCTGCTGCGCCACTGGAAAAAGCATCCGCCCGGTACGGTCGTCCTGACGCAATTCGCCATTGACGCGCGTTTGCAGTGCCACATCCTCGATCTGGGCCGGATCGCTGAATGGCACGAGCCAGGGGCCGATGGCACCCGACCCATCCCAGTTTTTGCCCTGAGTCACATTGAACTTTGCGTGGCGCACCCAATCGCGAATTGTACCTTCATTGCAGAGCGTCAGCGCTGCGATATGGCCCAGTGCCGCGTCCTGTGCGATGCGGCGGCCGCCGGTGCCAATGACGACAGCGATTTCGCCCTCGTAGTCCAGTTGCGGCGATTCCGGCGGCCGGGTGAGGGCGGTGTCATGCCCGACAAAGCTGCGGGCGAAACGCGGGAACAGTGACATATGCGGTGGTGCATCCTGGCCATCGCGGTATTCGGCGTTGCGGTCGGGAAAATTGACGCCGACGCAGATGATCTTTTCTGGGCGTGGCACCGGGATGTCATATCGAAACGACCCATGCGGGTGGGTGACACTTGCGTCCGCGTGGCACATGGCGGTCAGTTGCCCGGCCTCAATCACCTCGCGTAGTGTTGGCCACTGGGGATGCGCGTGGGACAGGTCATGAAATCCATCGTCGCCGATCAGGCCCCATAGCTGTGTGTCGTTATGGGTGACGGTGGCAATTTTCATTGTGTCTGCTCCCAGACGTCGCGGATCACATTCCCCGCGAGCATCACATCGTCGCGCGTGCAGTCGAATTGCCCGACCTGAAAGCGGATGACCTTGCGCCCATCATGCATCCCTTGGGTAATGTAGATGCGGCCGTCGTCATTGATTGCATCGACCAGCCGCTGTTGCGCCGCGTCATCGCCGGGGCAGCGAAAGGTGAAAATGCTTAGGATCGGTTCGGTCACGATCTCAAATGGGTCCATCCCACGCAACATCTCGCAGAGTTCGCCCGCCCAGGTGACATGGTTGCGAATACGGCTGCGCAGGTTTTCCAACCCATAAGACCGCATAAGGAACCACAGTTTCAGCGCGCGAAACCGGCGGCCCAGCGGAATGGTCCATTCGGAGTAGTTTGTCACCGCGCCGTGGGTGGTCTTGAGATACTCCGGCTCAATCTTGAGCGTGTTAAGCTGCTGTGACGGATCGCGCAGGAATTGGACGGAACAGTCAAACTGCGCGCCCAACCACTTGTGCGGATTGAACACGATGCTGTCGAACCCGTCCACGCCGCGCCAATAGGTCTCACGGAACTCGGGGCAGATCATGGCAGAGCCGGCCCAGGCCGCATCAAGATGGGTATAGAGGTCTTCGTCCTTCGCAACGGCCAACACGGGTTCGAGAAAATCCCAGGCCCCGATGCCCGTGCCACCGGTGATGGCGATGATCCCCGCAGGAATGAAACCCGCGGCGCGGTCCTCGGCAATTTGATCACGCAAAGCGTCAGCGTCAATCTCATAGGCGTGGCCGCTGCTGCCGACGCCGATCTTAACCAGATTATCTTGCCCGATCCCGGCCACCCAACAGGCCCGGTCGATGGAGGAGTGAACCTGCTCGGAACAATAGATGCGCAGCCGGCCCATCCCTGACAGGCCTTCCTTGTTGCCGCGCCAGTTCAACGCGCGTTCGCGCATCGTTAGCACCGCCGACAGGGTGGCGGACGACGCGCTATCCTGAATGACGCCCGAAAACCCGGCGGGCAGCCCCAGGGCCTGACGCAGCCAATCGACCATCACACCTTCCATCTCGGTGGCGGCGGGCGAGGTTTGCCACAACATGCACTGCGCCGCGATGGTGCTGACCAGCATCTCGGCCAGCATCGAGGGCGGCGCGGCATTGGCCGGAAAATAGGCAAAGAAACGCGGGTGTTGCCAGTGGGTGATCCCCGGCATCACGATGCGTTCAAAATCCGCCATGATTGTCTCCATCGCCTCGCCGGCTTCGGGCGGGGCAGGGGGCAACATGGCGGCGATCTGGCCGGGGGTGGTCTGCGCCCGCACAGGGCGGTCGCGCAGAGTCTTGTGATAATCTGTGGCCCAATGGGTGATCTTCTCGCCCCAGTGACTGAATTCATCCCAGTTCATGGCGCAACAATCGGTTGAGCGGTAAGGTCGCTGTCGCGCAAATTTGCCCCATCAAACACTGATCCTTCCTCGAACCATGATTTCGGCGCAGCAGCGCCCCAAAGGGTCTGTCGTTGCGGATCTTTCAAATCCCATTTTATAGGTTCCTGATCTGGGTCTATGGTCTGATAATCTGAACAGTAAATCTCGGTCCTATGGCCGTCACGGTCGCGGACATAGAGGAAAAATGCGTTGGAGATGCCGTGTCGGCCCGGCCCGCGTTCGATATGCGTCACATAGCCGGTGGTCGACATCAGATCGAGCAGGTCAATAATATTAAGCGGCGTCGGCACCCAGAACGCCAGATGATGCAGCCGTGGCCCGCGTCCATTGGTAAAGGCGATATCGTGCACCCCGCCTTTGCGCTGCATCCACGCGGCCCAGGTGCGGCCCGTTTCCGCGTCAGCGGTATATTCGGTCACGCGAAAACCCATATCGCCATAGAACTGCACCGCGCCGTCCACATCCGAACTAAACAGGTTAAAGTGGTCGATCCTAAGCGGTTTGACCCCGCGATACAGGGCATATTTCTGGTGAATCGTCGGCAGCCTGTCCATCGAAACGTAAAATTCCAGCGGCACGCCCCAAGGGTCGCGCGTCTGCAAGACACGCCCCATGAAGGGCCGCTCGATCCAGCAGGTCGGCAGCTCGCGCGATCGAAACCACGCCTCGGCCTTGTCCAATTCGCTTTCATCCCAGACCTTGAACCCCAACGGCCCCGCAGAGGGCGCCGCAGCTTTGGTCAGGATCACGCAATGATGGCCACGTTCCTCCATTGCGCGCAGGTAGATGTGGTCTGCGTCCTCATGCGTGACCTGCAACCCCAGCGTATCGACGTAAAAGCCGCGCGCCCATGTCAGATCGGTCACTTTGAGCTCAACATGGCTCAGCCGGACGATATTGAACGGAGCGTATAGGTTCGCCGCCGGTATCGCCATGCTTAGGCCTCCATTCCCAGTTGGGTGATTTTATGCGCGCCACGTGCGATGGCCACGTTTTTCTGCTCCATATAGAAATCAAAACTCCACTGCCCGCCATCGCGGCCAATTCCGCTGGCCTTGGTCCCGCCAAAGGGCGTCGGCAGGTGACGCACGTTTTCGGAATTCACCCAGATCATACCTGCTTCCAACGCGTCTGAAAACCGCAAGGCGCGCGCGATATCATTGGTCCAGACATACCCCGCCAGCCCGTAAGCCACATCATTTGCCATCGCGAGTGCCTCGGCTTCATCCTCAAAGGTCATCATAGTCAGGACCGGGCCGAAAATCTCTTCCTGCGCGATCCGCATGTCGGCGCGCGCGTCGGTAAACAGCGTGGGTTGCACGTAACAGCCATCCCCCGCAATGGCCGCGCCCCCTGCGGCGATGGTCGCCCCTTCGGCGCGCGCGATGTCAAAATATGACGTCACCTTGGCCAGATGTGTCGGGTGGATCAGCGGCCCGATTTCGGTCGCCGGGTCCAACGGGTGGCCCACATTGATCCGGTTCACCCGCGCCACCAGCCTGGCCTGAAACGCCTCTGCGACTGATTTTTGCACCAACAGCCGCGATGAAGAGGTGCAGCGTTCCCCGTTCAGTGAATAGATCATGAAAACCGCCGCATCCAGCGCCCGGTCCAGGTCGGCATCATCAAACACCACCACCGGGTTCTTGCCGCCCAGTTCAAAATGCACGCGCTTGAGGGTATCTGCACCTTGTTTCATGATTGCCGATCCGGTCCGGCTCTCCCCGACAAAGGCGATGGCCTTGATGTCTGGATGTTCGGTCAGCGCCCGGCCCGCGTCCTCGCCCATGCCGTTGACAAGGTTCAGCACCCCGTTCGGCAGGCCCGCTTCGTGGCAAATCTCTGCGAGTAACCGGGCGGTCATCGGCGAAAACTCCGCCGGTTTGTGCACCACGGTACAGCCCGCCGCCAGCGCCGGGGCAATCTTCCAGGTGCTCAGCATGAACGGGGTATTCCATGGTGTGATCACCCCCACCGGTCCAATCGGCTGCCGCGAGGTGACGTTGATATGTGTCGACGTAGGCAGCGACTGGCCATCGCGCGCCGCCGGAGCCATGTCCGCGAAAAAGCGAAAGTTCTCGGCACCGCGCAGAGCGGCTTTGGACATAAATCGGTAGGCCTGCCCGGAATCCCAACATTCACACAACGCGATATCGTCGGCACGCGCTTCGATCAAATCGGCAATCTTGTGCAACAGGTCCTTGCGGTCAGCACCCGGCATCGCAGCCCACGCAGGAAACGCCGCCTTGGCCGCCTTGGCCGCTGCGTCGATATCGGCGGCATCAGAGCGGGCCACATCGGCAATATGGCTGCCATCCACAGGTGACGAATTTGCAAAAACCGCACCGGACCGCGCGGCGACTGACTGCCCGTCGATCAGGTTCTGCACACCGCCATCCGCAAAACGCGCCAGCAACGGGTCTAGGCGGGCCTTGCGGCTTTCAAGATCGTTCATGCATTATCTCCAGACATGTAGCGGCGGATCGAACTGACCTTTGGGGAAAGATCTGCATCAATGTCACGCATTTCGCACGACAACATAAAGGACGAACTGGTCAGTATGCCGTCGCAAAACCGCTCGGCGGCGGCAAAGATATGGGACAAAGCGGCCTTCTTGGCGCCGGGGTCGCGGCCGGCGCGCAGGCGAATGGACAGGTCCAGATAGGCGTGATCCGGGTTGCCGTCCGCCATCACCACGTGGGCGGCAGGGAGGGCGCGAATGCGCAACCCGGCCAGCGGAAAAAGGCCGGTTTCCATCGCGGCGTCGCGCAACATCGTGCAAAACGCCAAAATATCCATACGGTCTTCAAGGTTAGGTGAATAGTCGATATGGAAATGGGGCATGATCCCTCCCGAGGTATACTTGCTTTGTTAAGTAATTGCTAGGACGCTGTCAAGTATGGACCAAAAACTACCCCTGCGTCGCACGGCGCGATCGCTGCCCATCGCCTTGCTGCGGGCGCGCGAAACGGTGATGGCCCCGATCCGTATCATGCTAAACCAAAGTGGCATCTCGGAACAGAAATGGCGCGTAATCCGGGTGCTTGATGAAAGCGGCCCGATGGAGCAGACCACTCTTGCTCAGGCGGCGTGTCTGCTGTTGCCCAGCCTGACGCGCATGTTGCGCGCGATGGAGGACGAAGGCCTGCTGACACGGCGTACCGATCCCGACGATGGGCGCAAGTCTATCGTCAGCGTCACCACCACAGGCCGCGAGATGCTGCAAAACCACGCAGTCGAGGCCGCCGCCCTGTTTGCCGATCTCGAAAAGAGGTTTGGCGCTGAACGGATGGAACACCTTCTTGACCTGCTCGAAGAGCTGAACAACCTCAAGGACTAGCGACCCGACACTACGTTCGTTTTTGGACCTGAAATACCCCGGGGGGTCTGGGGGGCTGGCCCCCCATTTCTCAAACTCCGTCCCGCCTAACGCTGCAAAGCACCCATTCGGTCCAGCGTCAGCGCCGCGCGTTGCAACCCGTCTACTATTCCGTCAGCCGGCTCACTGCTCATGCGTGACGTGCCCAGCACTGCGCGCAACGCGCCGGGATTGCCCAAAGGCACGGCAAAGCCCGTAACCCCCGGCTCGAACTCTCCCACCACCACCGCGGCGCCCGACGCCCGCGCCCGGGCCACATCCGCGCCAATTGCATCACGCGTGGTCAGGCTGGCGGGTGTATGCGCCATCAGCGGCGCGTCGCGCAGGGCAGTTTCCGCCCAGTCTGGCGCGCCATAGGCCAGCATCATCCGCCCGGCTGCGGTGTGCAGCAGGGGCAGGTGACTGCCAATGGTAAATCCGAAACTCACGGCGCTATCGGGCAGGGCCGATTGGGCGATATAGATGGCCTGCATCCCATCCGGCACCGCCAGTGTGATTGCCCCACCCAGTTCAGCGGCAAACCGGTTTAACACCGGCTGGATCTGGGTCCCCACCGCTGCGCTGCGCAGATAGCCGGCGCCAAAGGCCAGGCAGCGGGGCGCAAGGGCGAACAGACGCCCCGACTGACGCACATAACCTTCTTCCATCAGCGACAGCACCAACCGCCGTGCGGCTGCACGGTCTATCCCGGCGGCGCGGGCAATCTCAGCCAGCGACAGCGCGCCGCCCTGATCGAACACGCGCATCACATGCAATCCTTTGATGAATGTGCTCGATAGGTCTTTCGCAGGAGGGCGCATCGCGATTCCAACTTGACTTGGCAGCGGATGCCGCCAGAATGGTCGTATATATGATATAATGTTCGCTATTCGACCAAAATGCAAGCCCAAAACACCAGACCGGAGCCAGCCCATGATCTCAGCCGAACTTAACCGGATCCTCACTCAATCCGGCCCCGACACCCCGGCGGGCGAGGTTATGCGGCGCTACTGGCAACCGGCAGCGCTGTCGGATGAATTGAACACACCGCGCCCGGTGGTGCCGGTCACGCTGCTGGGTGAAAAACTGGTGCTTTTTCGCAATGATGACGGGGAGCTTGGCTTGATCGCCCGCGCCTGTCCGCACCGCGGCGCTGACCTGTGTTATGGGCGGCTGGAGGACAACGGGCTGCGCTGCCCCTTTCACGGCTGGCATTTTGACCGTACCGGCCTATGTGTCGAACAACCGGGCGAACCGGCGGGATCGACCATGCACACCAAAATCAAAAACACCTCATACCCGGTGGTTGAACGCAACGGCATCGTCTTTGCCTACATGGGGCCGGGTGATCCGCCACCACTGCCGGGCTTTGACTGTTTTACCGCCCCCGAGAGCCATGTCTTTGCGTTCAAGGGCCTGTGGGAATGTAATTGGCTGCAAGCGATGGAGGTGGGGATTGACCCTGCGCATGCCTCTTTCCTGCACCGTTTTTTGCAAGACGAAGACCCGGCTGACAGTTACGGCAAGCAGTTCCGCGACAGCATTAAGGATGGGGCAGGGCGCGCGGAAATACCGATGACGAAACTGCTGCGCGATTACCCGCGCCCTGAGATCACGGTCGAGGAAACCGACTATGGGATGCGCCTGATTGCCCTGCGTCATCTGGACGATGGCCGCACCCATGTGCGCGTCACCAACCAGATATTCCCGCAGGCGATTTCTATCCCGATGAGCCGCGAGATGATCATCACGCAGTGGCATGTGCCCATCGACGACGAAACCTGCTATTGGTATTCGATGTTTACCAGTTTCGGTGCCCCTGTGGACAAGAACAAGATGCGCGATCAGCGCCTTGCCGAACATCGGTTGCCTGACTACGCGCCGATCAAGAACAAGCGCAACAACTACGGCTACGACCCCGCTGAACAGGCGGCCGAAACCTATACCGGTATGGGGCTAGATATCAATGTGCACGACCAATGGGCGGTCGAAAGCCCCGGACCGATCTTTGACCGCACGCGCGAACATCTGGGCAAGACTGACGTGGCAATCATCAAGTACCGCCGCATGATGCGCGCAGCAATCGCTTCGCTTGCGGATCGCAATTGCGCTGAGTTGCCGATGCACGGGGATGTGGCACCGGCAGACGTGCGCGGCCCGATCAGTAATGACACCATCGCAGACACCGCCGATTGGCACGACGCCTTCGCGCGCAGCGATGCCGCACGCCGCGCAGGCTGTACCGATTGGGACGCTGCGATCAAATGAACGATCAGAGCCTTGCCAAACGTCTGGCGGCCGGACCGCTCGCCCGGATGGGCCTGCTTGATGACGCGGCCTGCAGGGCGGCGGCTGACCTGATTGGCCGGGTGGAGAACAGCGGGCTGGAAACCATCCGCGTGCTCTTTGCCGACCAGCACGGGATTCTTCGGGGTAAAACGCTTGTCACCAGCGCAGTGGAAAGCGTTTTCATGCGAGGCCTTGCTGCACCTTCAACCCTGCTGTTGAAAGACACGGCGCATCGCACGGTGTTTCCCGTTTGGGATGGGGGCAGCGACAGCCCGATGCAGGGGGCTGGCGATATCTTGATGGTGCCGCGCCCGACGGATTTTTACGAATTGCCGTGGTCGCCACATTCCGCTTGGCTGCTGTGTGATCCGGTGATGAAAGACGGCACGAACATTCCCTTCGCACCGCGCCACCTGCTGCGCCAAGCCATTGCACAGCTCAAGGACGCGGGCCTGTCGATGCTGGTGGGGCTTGAGGTCGAATTTCACGTGTTCGAGGTCACTGATCCCGCTTTGGATCACATCGACGCCACCATGCCGCCCCGTGCGCCTGCGACGCGAAACCTGTCGCAAGGCTGGCAATTTTTGACCGATGGCCATTATTCGCGGTTAGAGCCGATCATGGACGAACTGCGCCGCAACTGCGCGGCCCTTGGCCTGCCGGTACGATCAACCGAGGTGGAAATGGGGCCAAGCCAGTTCGAATTTACCTTTGACCCGGCCGAACCCATGACCCACGCCGACAATATGGTGATCTTCCGCACGATGGTGAAAGAGGTCTGTGCCCTGCGCGGGCTCCACGCCACCTTCATGTGCCGCCCGGTGGTCGACAATTGCGCCGCGAGTGGCTGGCACCTGCACCAATCGCTGCAAGACGCCAGCAGTGGTAAGGCGCTTTTCATACCGCAAACCGATGGCGTCCTCACGGCGCAGGCCAGCGGATGGATTGCCGGATTGCTGGAACATGCAGCCGCTACATGCCTTCTGACGACGCCCACCGTTAACGGCTACAAACGGTATCAGCCGCACCAGTTGGCCCCTGATGCCATTGCCTGGGGTCGTGACAACCGGGGCACGATGATCCGCGCGCTGATGACGCCGGGGGACAGCGCCAGCCGCATCGAAAACCGCGTGGCGGAGCCCACGGCGAACCCCTATCTGTTTTTCGCCAGCCAGATCATCTGCGGGCTGGATGGCATTACCCGCAGCCTTGTGGCGCCCGACGCCTGCGAAACGCCCTATGCTGGCGGCTTGCAAAAACTGCCAGCCGATCTGGGGGCCGCACTGGCGGCGTTCGAGGGATCAACGCTGTATCGTGCAGTCTGGGGGGACGAGGTGGTGGATTATCTGCTGCGCTTAAAACGTGCCGAATGGCGGCGCTATCTCGATACGTTATCAGCCTGGGAACAGGACGAATATTTCAGCCTCTATTAACCTCGGTTCGCAACGCCGTGCCGCGCAGCATCGCGATCAGCGGTAGATTTATGCGTTTCCCTTTAGCAGTCGGAAGGCGGCGCAGAGACCCGCAAGCGTCATGCGCGGGGCATCGGCCAGCGTGGCAGGTGCGCCTTGTTTGTCGAGCGCGCGGGCATAAAGCGCTGCCTGAGGATCGGCCCCGATGATGGCAAGGTTCTGACCCAGCCAATAGGGGCGTGCCGCGGCCAGCTCGGCCCCAATCAACAACCCGGAGAGCCGTGCCTTTGCCGCTTCTGGTGCTGTTCCATCCATACGGTCATCGGCGTGGATGGCAAACAGTCGCGCGGCCAGTTTCTCGGGCCGCGACAAGGCCTCGCTCACGGCCATGTCAAACGCCGCATCCTCCCAGCCTTCGGTCTGGACCGAATGGCGCAGCACCGATTGTCCGGCCAGCAGGCCAAACATCTCGCCGGTCATGTAGGTCTGGAAACTAATCACCTCGCCCGCGCTGACCTGCGCCCATTTTGTATGGGTGCCGGGCAGGCAGATCACGCCGTCCCAATTTGGGTTCAATGCCAGAAACCCTGCGATCTGGGTTTCTTCGCCGCGCATCACGTCATTTGGCCTTTGCTGGCAGAGACCTGAAATCACATGCAGATCAAAGACGTCACTTCGCAGATGGGCAAAGCCGGGTGCGATCGGGGTGCAGGGTAGGGTCTGGTAGGGGGCCTCGACCCAGCCCTGACGCGCGCCAACCATGCCGCAGGCAATGGCCATCACGGGCCGGGGCAGATGCCAATGGGCAGTGACTGCCTGCAAGGTCGGCGCGAACCCCTCGGGGTGCCGCCCGGTCAAAGCATCGTCCGATTGCACCTGATCCAGCACGGTAGCACCCTGCATCGCCCAGACGCGCAGGGTGCTGGTGCCCCAATCGACTGCCAGCCATTCTGGTTTGATCTGATCAATCATCTAGCCGGTCACCATGCTGCTGCTCTGACGTCCGTTCAATGTCGCCGTCTGGATCATGTTCGTCCTCCTGAAGTGCGGCCCGGTTGCGCCGTGGTCTATGTACGACGCGCCCCTCGCGACGGCCAGTCCGCATGCGCCCAAAACCTAGAGGCACGCCTATCGGATATCTACGATCACCATCGGCTACGTGCCATCGCGCTAGATATTTTAAACTTAAAATATTTACCCTTGAACGAAAACGCGACTCACCATAGGCTCCCCTCAACGTACCAAAAGGGGGATGACGATGCGTGCAATCTGTCTTGGAGGCGGGCCTGCTGGGCTCTACTTTGCGATCTCTCTAAAGCTGCGCCAACCCGATGCTGATGTCACGGTGATGGAACGCAATCGCGCCGATGATACCTTTGGTTGGGGTGTCGTTCTGTCAGATGAAACGCTGGATAATCTTGAGGTCAATGATCCGGTCTCGGCCAAGGAAATTCGCAGCCATTTTGCCTATTGGGACGACATCGCCCTGCACCACAAGGGCGAGACGATCCTCAGTTCCGGCCACGGTTTCTGCGGCATTGGGCGCAAACGCCTGCTTTTGATCTTGCAAGAGCGCGCACGTGAATTGGGTGTGAACCTGCGGTTCGAAACCGAGGTGAAAGCGGCCTCTGATTACATGGCGGACTACGATCTGGTGGTTGCCTGTGATGGGCTGAATTCAAAAACCCGGATGGAGTTCGAAAACACATTCAAACCGGATATCGACGTGCGTCGCTGCCCGTTTGTCTGGCTGGGCACGCATCAGAAGTTCGACAACGCCTTTACCTTTATCTTTGAAAAAACCGACAAGGGGTGGATCTGGGTCCACGCCTATCAATTCGACAAAGACACCGCGACCTTCATCGTCGAATGTTCGCAAAAGACGTTCGATGCCTATGGTTTTGGCGAGAAAACGCAGGAAGAGACCATCGCGATCTGCGAAGACATCTTCAAGGATCATCTGGGTGGTCACAAGCTGATGACCAACGCGGGCCATATCCGTGGATCGGCCTGGATCAAATTTCCCCGCGTGCTTTGCGAAAAATGGAGCCATGAGAATGTCGTTCTGCTTGGCGATGCCTCGGCGACGGCGCATTTCTCGATCGGGTCGGGGACCAAGCTGGCGTTGGAATCGGCTATCTCATTGGCCAAACATGTCACCGACGACAAAGATCTTAAAACCGCCTTTGAAAAATACGAAGATGCCCGCCGCCTTGAGGTGCTGCGCCTGCAATCTGCGGCGCGCAATTCGGTGGAATGGTTCGAGGACGTGGAACGCTATCTCGATCTCGACCCGGTGCAGCTTAATTACTCAATGCTGACCCGCAGCCAGCGCATCAGCCACGAAAACCTGCGGACCCGCGATGCCAAGTGGCTGTCGGGGGCCGAGAAATGGTTCCTTGATCAGGCCGGTGCCGACACCAATGGCCCGATCCGCGCGCCCATGTTCGCGCCATTCAAGCTACGTGATATGGAGCTTGGCAACCGCGTCGTCGTATCGCCAATGGCGCAATACAAGGCCGTCGACGGCTGTCCGACCGATTGGCATTTCGTGCATTACGCCGAACGCGCCAAGGGCGGCGCGGGCTTGGTCTATACCGAGATGACCTGTGTGTCCCCCGAGGGTCGGATCACGCCGGGCTGTCCGGGGCTGTACGCGCCCAAGCATGAGGCCGCATGGCAGCGTTTGACCGACTTTGTACATGCGGAAACCGAAGCGAAAATCTGTTGTCAGATTGGCCATTCAGGGCGCAAAGGTTCGACCCAACTGGGGTGGGAGGAAATGGACGCCCCGCTTAAGGCTGGCAATTGGGAGACTATTTCGGCCTCTGCGATTGCATGGTCCGATCAAAACCCGGTGCCAAAGGCCGCGACCCGTGCCGATATGGATCAAATCCGCGATGAATTTGTCAGCGCTACGGAAATGGCCGACCGCGCAAATTTCGATATGGTCGAACTGCACGCGGCGCACGGCTACCTCATCTCGTCCTTCATCTCGCCACTGTCCAATACCCGCGACGATGAATACGGTGGCAGCCTTGAAAACCGCATGCGTTATCCGCTGGAAGTGTTCGCCGCGATGCGTGCTGTCTGGCCTGCCCAGAAGCCAATGGCCGTGCGTATTTCTGCCAACGACTGGGTTGAAGAAGACGGCGTAACTCCCGAAGAAGCCGTGGAAATCGCGCGTATGTTCAGCGACGCGGGGGCCGACATCATCGACGTTTCCGCCGGCCAAACGTCCAAGCAGGCGCAGCCGGTTTATGGCCGCATGTTCCAGACGCCGTTCAGCGACCGCATCCGCAACGATGGCGGGATCAAGACAATGGCGGTGGGCAATATCTACGAGGCCGATCACGTCAACTCGATCCTGATGGCGGGACGCGCCGATCTGGTCTGTCTTGCGCGACCGCATCTTGCCGATCCCTATTGGACGCTGCACGCCGCCGCTGGCATCGGTGACCGCCACGCGACATGGCCGCTTCCTTATGGGCCTGGGCGCGATCAAGCGTGGCGACTGGCCGACCGCGCGGCGGAGATGGAAAAGGTATGAACCCCCACGTGATCATCACTGGCGGCGGGACCGGGGTCGGGGCTGAAATTGCCCGCGCCGTCGCCGCCAGTGGTGCCAAGGTCACGATCATGGGCCGACGCAAGGAACCGTTACGCGAGCAGGGATTGCCATACCAAACCTGTGATGTAACCGATCCCGATGCGGTGCAGGCCGCCTTTGCCGCGGCGCGCGCGGAAAATGGTGCAATCACGGGTGTTATCGCCAATGCCGGTGCCGCCCATTCCGCGCCATTCGACAAGATCACGGCGCAGGATATGACCGACATGTTCGCAGTCAATGTGACGGGCGTGTTCAACGTTTGGCAGGCCGCTTTGGCCGAGATGAAAGCGGCAGGCAAGGGGCGGCTGATTGCTGTCGCCTCCACCGCCGGGCTCAAGGGGTATCCTTATGTCGCGGGTTATGTCGCCGCGAAACATGGGGTGGTGGGGCTGACCCGCGCCTTGGCGCTGGAACTGGCGCGCAGCGGGATCACCGTGAACGCCATCTGCCCCAGCTTTATTGACACGCCACTTCTTGAACGCTCGGTCGACAACATCACCGCCAGCACGGGCAAAACCGCCGAGGAAGCGCGTGCGATCCTGAAACGCGCCAGCCCGCAGAACCGATTTGTCAGCACCCAAGAGGTTGCGGCGGCAGCGATTTATCTGCTGTCAGACAGCGCCGCAAGTGTGAACGGCCATACGCTGAGCCTTTCTGGGGGGGAAGTATGACAAGTGCCAAAGACCGCCTGCGCCTCTGGTTGCGTCTGCTGAAAGTGGTGCGCGGCGTCGAAGCGAATTTGCGGGACAAGCTGCGCGGTGAATTTGGCACCACCCTGCCGCGCTTTGATTTGATGGCGGCCCTTTCGCGCCACCCGCAAGGGTTGAAGATGAGCCAGCTTTCAGGTGTGCTGCGGGTTTCCAATGGCAATGTCACGGGTATCGCGGACCGATTGGGCGAAGAGGGTTTCGTTGAACGCGTGCCCGTCCCCGGTGATCGCCGCGCCATGACCCTGCGGCTAACCGAGGCAGGGCGCACCGAGTTTGCCCGTCAGGCAGAAGCCCACGAAGGTTGGATTGACGAAATGCTGGCCGGTGTCAGTGCCGAAGATGCCCGCGCGATGGCGCTGCGTTTACAGGCCTATGCGGTGGCAACAGATAAAAAGGAACGCAGCGATGCGCAGTGACGTAAAACACTTTCTTTGCGAGATCGAGAACGGGATTGCGACCGTGCGGCTGGATCGGCCCGACCGCAAAAACCCGCTGACCTTTGACAGTTACGCCGAATTGCGCGACTGGTTCCGCGATCTTGTCTATGCCGATGATGTCGATGTTGTCATCTTTGGCTCCAACGGCGGCAACTTTAGCTCTGGCGGAGATGTGCATGATATCATTGGGCCTCTGACCCGAATGAACATGAAGGAGCTGCTGCGTTTCACGCGTATGACCGGCGATCTCGTCAAGGCAATTGTGAATTGCGGCAAGCCAGTCATCGCAGCCGTAGATGGCATTTGTGTGGGCGCAGGGGCGATCATCGCAATGGCGTCTGACCTGCGTCTGGCCACACCGCAAGCCAAGACCGCATTCCTGTTCACCCGTGTCGGGCTGGCGGGCTGCGATATGGGGGCGTGTGCGATCCTGCCGCGGATCATTGGACAGACGCGGGCGGCAGAACTTCTTTATACCGGGCGGTCGATGTCGGCGGACGAAGGCGAGCGCTGGGGCTTTTTCAACCGTCTGGTCGATGGTGACGCGCTCGAGGCCGAAGCGCTGAAACTGGCGCAGCAGATTCAGGCGGGGCCAAACTTTGCCCATATGATGACCAAGACGATGCTGGCGCAGGAATGGTCGATGTCCATCGAACAGGCAATCGAGGCCGAGGCACAGGCCCAGGCAATCTGCATGCAGACCGGCGATTTTGAGCGGGCCTACAACGCCTTTGTCGCCAAGCAGCGCCCCGTCTTTGAAGGGGATTAAGTGCGGTATCGGTTGGACCCTCCGGGCGGAGGTTTATTGAGCGAAATGAAGAGGGAGGGGGCGCATAGTGGCAGATCGTAGTTTTCTGGACTGGCCGTTTTTTGAGCCGCGCCACAAGGAGTTGGCGCTGGCGCTGGATGATTGGGCCGGGCGCACGTTGTCCGGTGTTGATCACAGCGACACCGATGCGGCCTGCCGGGCGCTGGTGGCGATGCTGGGCGACGGCGGCTGGCTGCGCCATAGCGGGGCCGAAGGCGACGAAGTGCTGGATGTGCGCAGTCTCTGCCTGATCCGTGAAACGCTGGCGCGCTATGACGGCTTGGCGGACTTTTCCTTTGCTATGCAGGGGCTTGGGACCGGGGCGATATCTCTTTTTGGCACCGCTGACCAGCAGGCCGAATGGCTGCCCAAGACACGCAGCGGGGCGGCAATATCGGCCTTTGCGTTGACCGAGCCGCAGTCGGGCTCTGACGTTGCCAATTCGACCATGACGGCCAAGGCCGATGGTAATGGCTATGTGTTAGACGGCCGAAAAACCTGGATATCCAATGGCGGCATCGCGGATGTATACACAGTCTTTGCCCGCACAGGTGAGGCGCCGGGGGCCAAGGGGTTGTCGGCGTTTGTTGTGCCGGCTGACACACCGGGGCTGAAGGTCGAAGAACGGTTGGAGGTTCTCGCACCGCACCCGCTGGCGACCTTGCATTTTGACGGGGTGAAACTGCCGGGGTCTGCACTGCTGGGCGAGGCCGGGCGCGGGTTTGCCATTGCGATGTCGGTATTGGATGTGTTCCGTTCCACCGTTGCAGCCGCCGCACTGGGCTTTGCCCGCCGGGCGCTGGACGAGGCGCTGGCGCGGGTCACGGCCCGCCATGTACAGGGCGCACCGCTGAGCGAGTTGCAGATGGTGCAGGGGCATATTGCGGATATGGCGGTCGATGTCGACGCTTCTGCGCTGCTAGTTTATCGTGCCGCTTGGGCCAAAGACAGCGGCGCGCCGCGTGTCACCCGCGAGGCGGCGATGGCCAAGCTTTTTGCCACTGATCATGCGCAAAAGGTGATCGACACTGCTGTGCAGCTGCATGGCGGCGACGGGGTGCGCAGTGGCGAAACGGTAGAACGGCTCTACCGAGAGATCAGAGCGTTGCGGATATACGAGGGCGCGTCGGATGTGCAGCGGGTGGTTATTGCACGTCAGACCTTGGGAGGGGTCAAATAATGCTGAACCGATCGGGACATGAAGACACATTTTCACGCGATAACCTGCCGGATCAAAGCCAATGGCCGGGGTTCTTGCTCGATGGGTTCGACTATCCTGAGCGGTTGAACGTCGGTGTGGAACTAACTGATACAATGGTAGAAAAAGGGTTTGGGGACCATACCGCACTGATCGGGAATGGCCGCCGCCGGACCTATAAGGAACTGGCGGATTGGACGAACCGGCTGGCCAGTGCGATGGTTGAAAATTTGGGGCTGAAGCCAGGCAACCGCGTGTTGATCCGCTCTGCCAACAACCCCGCGATGGTGGCCTGCTGGCTTGCCGCGACCAAGGCTGGGGCGGTGGTCGTCAACACCATGCCGATGCTGCGCGCGGGCGAATTGACCGCGATCGTCGACAAGGCCGAGATCAGCCACGCGCTGTGCGATACGCGGCTGATGGATGAAATGGCGATCTGCGCCAAAAATTCGAAATTTCTCAAGACCGTGGTGGGCTTTGACGGCACCAGCAACCACGATGCGGAATTGGACCGGCTGGCGCTAGAAAAACCGGTACAATTCGCCGCGGCGGACACCGCGCAGGATGACGTGGCATTGCTGGGGTTTACATCAGGAACGACCGGTAACCCAAAGGCAACAATGCATTTTCACCGCGATCTTTTGATCATCGCCGACGGGTATGCGCGCGAAATCTTGGCCGTGACGCCTCAGGATGTATTTGTCGGATCGCCGCCTCTGGCCTTCACCTTTGGCTTGGGTGGGTTGGCGGTGTTCCCCCTTCGCTTTGGCGCGGCGGCGACGTTGCTAGAAACCGCCAGCCCGCCAAATATGATCGAAATTATCGAAAAGTACAAAGCAACGGTCTGTTTTACCGCACCTACGGCATACAGAGCGATGTTGCAGGCGATGGAGGAAGGCGCGGACCTGTCCAGCCTGCGTGCAGCGGTGTCAGCAGGCGAGACCTTGCCCGCGCCCGTCTATCACGATTGGAAGGAAAAGACTGGCAAGCCGATGTTGGATGGGATCGGGGCCACGGAAATGCTGCATATTTTCATCTCCAACCGATTTGACGATCACCGCGCGGCCTGTACGGGCAAGCCGGTCACCGGCTATGAGGCGCGGATTATTGATGGGCAGGGCAAGGAGGTGCCGCGCGGCACGGTGGGGCGTCTTGCCGTGCGCGGGCCGACGGGATGCCGCTATCTCGGCGATGAGCGCCAAGCTGACTACGTCAAAGATGGCTGGAATATCACCGGTGACAGTTTCACGATGGACGAAGATGGCTATCTGCATTTTGCTGCGCGGAATGACGATATGATCATTTCTTCAGGCTACAACATCGCGGGTCCAGAGGTTGAGGCCGCGCTGTTGAGCCATCCGTTTGTCAGCGAATGTGCTGTTGTGGCCGCCAAGGACGAGGCGCGCGGGTCTATCGTGCAAGCACATGTTGTTCTGGTTCCGGGAACACCCGAAGATACGAGCACAATCAAACTGTTGCAGGATCATGTTAAAGCGACGATTGCACCGTTCAAATATCCTCGCGACGTGCGGTTCATCAAAAGCCTGCCGAAAACGGCGACGGGTAAAATTCAACGTTTTGCATTGCGAGATAAGACATGAGCGATTTCGACGAGGCGTCAAAAGGCGCAAAGATGGATTTTGCCAAGGATAAATCCTATGGCGATTACCTAGGCCTCGATAAAATTCTGACGGTCGAAAACCCTCTGGATATGGCGCATGATGGCCTGCTTTTCATCATCCAGCACCAGACCTCTGAATTGTGGATGAAACTGGCCATTCACGAATTGACGGCCTGCCGAACCGCGATGCAGCAGGGTGATCTGCAATCGTCCTTCAAGATGCTGACGCGGGTGGCGCGGATATTTGAACAGCTCAATTCCGCATGGGACGTGCTGCGCACCATGACGCCGAGCGAATACACCGCTTTTCGCCCCTATCTGGGTGCCTCGTCGGGGTTTCAATCCTATCAATATCGCTTGGTTGAATACCTGCTGGGCAACAGGATCGCAGCGTTGACCAAATTGCATGTTCATACGCCAGCCCCCCATGCCGCATTGGTGGCCGAGATGGCGAAACCCAGTCTTTATCAAGTGGCAATCGATGTCTTGTGTGACCGGATGGGCGTCGCCGCCCTCGCAGGTCAACCAGAACCAAAGGCCTGGGAGGCCAAACAGACAGTCCAAGATCTATGGCAGAAGGTTTATGAAGATCCTGCAACCCACTGGGACCTATACGAATTGGCGGAAAAGTTGGTGGATCTTGAGGATTACTTCCGCCGCTGGCGTTTCAACCATGTAACGACGGTAGAACGCATTATCGGTTTCAAACGCGGCACGGGCGGCACGTCGGGTGTGACCTATCTGCGCAAAATGCTCGAGGTCGAACTTTTCCCCGAGCTGTGGCATGTCAGAGGAGCATTATAAGTGTCTAACGTACTGAAGAAAGAAGCCTTTATTCTCCCCGAGGGGGTAATCTATCTGGATGGCAACTCGCTTGGTCCGATGCCCAAGGCGGTGGCCGCGCGGGTTCAGCAGATGCTGACTGATGAATGGGGTGAATTGTTGATCCGCGGCTGGAACAAGGCCGGCTGGATGGAGCAACCTACGCGCGTTGGCAATATGGTGGCCAAGGTTGTGGGCGCGCCGGACGGGTCGGTCGTCATGGGTGACACGCTGTCGGTGAAGGTTTTTCAGGCGCTCGCATCGGCGGTGAAGCTTCGCTCTGACCGGCGGGTGATCTTGTCGGACAGTGGCAACTTTCCTTCTGATCTCTATATGGCCGAGGGGCTGGTGGGGCTGTTGGAGCAGGGCTATGAGCTGCGGACCGTGGCGCCCGAAGATGTCGCAAATGCGATCGGCAATGACATCGCCGCCGTGATGCTGACCGAGGTAGATTACCGATCGGGTCGCAAACACGACATGAAAGCGATCACCAAATTGGCCCAAGATGCGGGCGCGGTTATGATCTGGGATCTGGCACATTCGGCGGGGGCGCTGCCGGTCGATCTGGCGGGCAGCAATTGTGAATTCGCGATCGGCTGCACCTACAAATATCTCAATGGCGGCCCCGGCGCCCCGGCGTTCATCTACGTGCGTCCCGATCTTGCGGATGAGGTGCAACCGGCGCTGAGCGGTTGGCTTGGGCATCGGCAACCCTTTGAGTTTGATCTCAATTACAAGCCCGGTCTCGGGATTGAACGGATGCGCGTGGGTACGCCGCCGGTGATCCAACTGACCGCACTTGAGGTCGCGATGGGCCTTTGGGCGGATGTCGACATGGACGAATTGCGCGCCCAATCCATCGCGCTGCAAGAGCAGTTCATCGAAGAGGTTGAACGCGACGTGCCGCAACTCACGCTGGCCAGTCCGCGCGACGCGCAAGTGCGCGGCTCTCAGGTGTCGTTCCGCTTTGAGAATGGATATGCGGCGATGCAGGCGGTGATTGATCGCGGCGTGATTGGCGATTTCCGCGCCCCCGATATCATGCGCTTTGGCTTTACGCCCATGTATCTCGACGCCAGCGATGTCACTGCGGCGGTCGCGATCATTCGTGACGTGATGGAAAACCGCCTGTGGGACGATGAAAAATACAAAACGCGTGCACGGGTGACCTGACAGGCACCGCTGCCAGGGGTAGGCTGGCCGCACCACGAAATTACCAACGGGTCCAATCAATGAGGCCCAAAACACCAAGGGAGAAAAGTATGAAGTTTAAATCAGTCTTTATGGCGGCCTCGATGGCTGCACTGGCAGCCGGTGGCGCCTGGGCCGAGGGCGGCAAGGTCAAGGTCGGAATGATCACCACGCTTTCGGGCGGCGGTGCGGGCCTTGGCATCGACGTGCGCGATGGTTTCATGCTGGCGGCCAAGATGGCAGGCAACGACAATCTGGAAGTGGTGATCGAAGATGATCAGCAAAAGCCGGATATCGCTGTGCAACTGGCCGACAAAATGATCCAGTCGGAAAAGGTCGATGTGCTGACCGGAATCATCTGGTCAAACCTGGCTATGGCGGTTGTGCCGTCGGCCACGGCGCAGGGCAAATTCTACCTGTCGCCAAACGCCGGCCCATCTGCACTGGCGGGCAAGGGATGTAGCCCGCTCTACTTCAACGTCGCATGGCAGAACGACAACCTGCACGAAGCGGCAGGCGCCTATGCCAATGACGCTGGACACAAAAACAGCTTCATCCTCGCGCCTAACTACCCTGCCGGCAAGGACGCGCTGACCGGCTACAAACGGATGTACACAGGCGAATTGGCCGGTGAGCTTTACACTGAGCTTGGCCAGACCGACTATGCCGCCGAGATCGCGCAGATCCGCGCTTCGGGCGCTGACAGCGTGTTTTTCTTCCTGCCCGGCGGCATGGGGATCTCGTTCCTTAAGCAGTACGCCAACTCAGGCGTAGAACTGCCCGTTGTTGGCCCGGCGTTCAGCTTTGATCAGGGTATCTTGCAGGCCGTGGGCGATGCGGCACTTGGCATCAAGAACACAAGCCAGTGGAACAAGGATCTGGACAACCCCGCGAACGCAGCTTTCGTCGAGGCGTTTCAGGCCGAGTACGACCGCCTGCCATCGCTCTATGCCAGCCAGGGGTATGATACCGCCAACCTGCTGCTGAGCGCGATGGGCAAAGCCGAGGTCACAGATGCCGATGCGTTCCAGAAAGCATTGGAAGAAGCGGATTTCGACAGTGTGCGTGGCAAGTTCAAGTTCGGCAACAACCACCACCCGATCCAGGACTACTACGTCCGTGAAGTCGTCAAAGAGGGTGACGTCTATACCAACAAACTGGTTGGCCCGTCCCTGACAGATCACGTGGATGCCTACGCGGCAGACTGCGCGATGTAACTAAACCCGGCCCCGGTTTGCGCCGGGGCCGGCCTTTTTCGATGAAACGCGGGGGCGTGCCCCGGCACGCCGGGGGCTTTGCCAGATGACTGTAATCCTGCTGATTGAGCAGATTTTGAACGGGCTGCAATCCGGGGTCATGCTGTTCTTGATGGCCGCCGGTCTTACGTTGATTTTTGGTGTCATGGGGTTGATCAACCTCGCGCATGGCTCGCTTTACATGGTTGGTGCCTTTGCGGCGGCCGCCGTGGCGGCGGCGACGGGGTCGTTCCTGCTGGCCTTGGTGGCAGCACTTGCTGCTGCTGCGGCGGCAGGCACGGTGATTGAAATGACCGTGATCCGCCGCCTTTATGACCGCGACCATCTGGATCAAGTGCTGGCGACATTCGCGCTGATCCTGATCTTTTCAGAAGGCACGCGGTATCTGTTTGGTTCATTCCCGCTGTTTCTGGATATTCCGAGCGCGTTAGCGGGCCCCGTCACCTTGCCGGGGGGCATCCAATATCCGCTGTACCGGCTGATGATCATCGCTGTCGGGTTGGCCATCGCCGCCGGGCTATTCCTATTGATCGCCCGCACCCGCATCGGTATCCAGATCCGGGCAGGAGAGGCCGACCGCGAGATGATCGCGGCGCTTGGCGTCGATATTGCCCGGCTTTATACACTGATTTTCGCCCTTGGTGCCGCCTTGGCCGGGCTGGCAGGCGCACTGGTGGGGGCAATCCAATCTGTACAGGTTGGCATGGGTGAACCCGTGCTGATCCTCGCCTTTGTCGTGATCGTGATCGGCGGCATCGGGTCGATCAAGGGCGCGCTGGTCGGTGCGCTGCTGGTGGGGCTGACGGATACGCTCGGCTCGGTCCTGTTGCCACTGCTGTTTGCCAATTTCATGGAAGCGTCTGCTGCCACATCCGTGGGTTCGTCGCTGGCTTCCATGTCGATCTACATTTTGATGGCGGGGGTGTTGTTGTTCAAACCCACCGGCCTCTTTGGGGAGGCGTAAGCCATGCACCGCGAAACGATCCTCAACACTTTTCTATTCCTGATGCTGCCCGCAACGGCGCTGATTGCCCTCGCGCTGGATGAACCCTTTATCATCACGCTGGTGACCAAGGCCGCGATCCTCGCACTGGCCGGTGTGGGCCTGAACATCGCGCTTGGTCTTGGAGGATTGGTCAGCTTTGGACATGCGGCATTCTTTGGCCTTGGCGGTTATAGCATGGGTATCCTCGCCGCCCACGCACAAAGTTATACGCCGCTGATGGAGGTGCCTTTCCTGATAGAGGGGACCAAGTCCATGCCCGTCATCTGGCTGGTGGCGATCGTGGTCTCGGCCCTCGCGGCGCTGCTGATCGGCGCACTGTCGTTGCGCACCTCGGGCGTCTACTTCATCATGGTGACACTCGCCTTTGGACAGATGCTGTTTTACTTTGCCATCTCCTGGCCCGCCTACGGCGGCGAAGATGGCCTGTCGATCTATGTGCGCAATGGCTTTCCGGGCCTAAATACGCTTAACCCCATCACCTTCTTTGCCATCGCCTTTTGCATTCTTGCGTTGGTTTTGTTTTTCGCCGGACGTCTGGCGCGCGCGCCCTTCGGGTTGGCGCTGTCCGCCGCACGGCAAAACGCTGAGCGTGTCGAGGCGGTGGGTCTCGCTCCGTTTCGCCTGCGGCTGGTGGCATTCGTTCTGTCCGGGGCGGTGACCGGGCTGGCGGGCGCGCTCTTTGCCGACCTCAACCGATTTGTCAGCCCGACCATGTTCAGTTGGCAAACCAGCGGCGAAATCATGGTCTTTGTCATTCTGGGCGGGGTCGGGCGGCTGTTTGGCCCGGTCGCCGGGGCGGCACTGTTTATCTTGCTGGAACATGTCTTGGGCGGTCTTAGCGAGTTCTGGCACATCTATCTTGGATTGCTCTTGTTGCTTGTGGTGCTATTCGCCCGTGGCGGCATGATCGGGCTGATCGCGGGACGGGAGGTGGCCCATGACTGATGCACCGCTTTTGGACATTCGCCGCCTGCATAAACAGTTCGGCGCGCTCAAGGCGACGGATGATGTGTCTCTGACCTTGAACGCGGGTGAAATCCACGCGTTGATCGGGCCTAATGGGGCCGGCAAATCGACGTTAATCAAGCAGATCGCAGGCGGGTTGAAATCCGATGCGGGCAGCGTGCATTTTGCTGGGCAGGACGTGACAGCGCTTTCTACCGTGGCGCGCGCGCGGGCAGGGCTGGGGCGCACCTTTCAAATCTCGTCGCTCGCCATGGAATATACCGTGCTGCAAAATGTCGTGCTGGGCGCGCTGGGGCAATCGGGCCGCGTGATGCGGTTTTTCCGCCCGGTTATGGCGGATGCCGATCTGCGCGCGCGCGCCATAGATGCGCTGGAGCAGGTTGGGCTGGCGCAGAACGCCAACAAACGGACGGCCGACCTGTCGCACGGCCAGCGGCGCCAATTGGAGGTGGCCGTGGCGCTGACCCTGCGGCCCAAAGTGTTCTTGATGGATGAACCGATGGCGGGGTTGGGGGCCAGCGGCTCCAAGACCCTGACCGGGTTCCTCGACGGGCTGCGGGACAAGGCACCAATCCTTTTGGTCGAACATGACATGGACGCGGTTTTTGCCCTCGCGGACCGGATCAGCGTGCTGGTCTATGGCAAGATTATCGCCACTGGCAGCGCGGATGAGATCAAGGCGGACCCGCAGGTGCGCGAAGCCTATCTGGGTGCGGAGGACGCGGCATGAGCCTGCTGGAACTCAAGGATATCACCGCCGCCTATGGGCCCACGCAGGCGCTGTTTGGCGTCGACCTGAGCCTGCGCGCGGGCGAGGTCTGCGCGTTGATGGGCCGCAACGGCATGGGCAAGTCGTCTACCATCAAGGTAATCTGCCGGATGCTGAAACATTCGGGTGGCACGGTCACTTTTGACGGGCAAGACATTGGTGGCTTGCCGAGTTTTCGCGCAGCACAGGCCGGGTTGGGGCTGGTGCCCGAGGGACGGCGCTGTTTTGGGCCGCTGACCGTGCATGAAAACCTGATTGCCGCTGCACGCCCCGGCCCCTGGGACGAGGAGCGCGTGACCAATCTGTTCCCGCGGTTGGGGGAACGGCGTGATCAATTGGCCGGATCGCTTTCAGGCGGAGAGCAACAGATGCTGGCCATTGGCCGTGCGCTGATGACCAACCCGAAATTACTGCTGCTCGACGAGGCGACCGAAGGGTTGGCCCCGGTCGTGCGCCAAGAAATATGGGCCGCCGTGGCCACGCTCAAACGCGACAGCGGGTTGGCGTTGCTGGTGGTCGATAAATCGCTCGCTGAACTGCGCCGCATTGCGGACCACGCGGTCATTCTTGAACGAGGCGGATCTGTCTGGTCCGGGGCCATGACGGCGCTGGATGCACAGGTGGCCGATCAGTATCTGGGCGTCTGACCCAGCACATTATAAGGAAAGCACTATGTCACATCAGATTATTCAACCCAAAGGTTGGGCCCCTGCCAAAGGGTATGCAAATGGCATGCTCAGCGCGGATGGGCATCTGTTTGTCGGCGGCCAGATCGGCTGGACCGCTGATCAGAAGTTTGAGGCGCATGACTTTATCGGTCAGATGAAACAGGCACTGCAAAACATCCGCGATGTGGTCGAGGCGGCAGGCGGCACCCCCGAAGATATCGTGCGTCTGACGTGGTATGTGACCGACAAGAAGGAATATGTCGCCGCACAAAAAGACGTTGGTCGCGCCTACCGCGAGATATTGGGCAAGCATTTTCCAGCCATGGCGATGGTCGTGGTTGCGGCCTTGGTAGAAGATGAGGCCAAGGTCGAGATCGAAGCAACGGCGGTGATTCAGCCCAAAGGCTAAACGTCGAAAAATATCGTCTCATCAGGGCCTTGCAGGTGAATATTGAAGTGGTATTCACCTGCGGCTGCCGGGGTGGCCAGTAGGGTCGGCAGGCGGTTTTTGTGTTCGATCCGGGACAGCACGGGGTCGGCGCCATTGGCTTTGTGTTCGTCGGCAAAGTAGGCGCGGGTGTGCAGCCCGAGGTTGATGCCACGCGCCACGATCCAAAGCGTGATATGTGGCGCCTGCATTCCGCCGCGCGGCCACGCGACCGGGCCGGGCTTTAGCGTCTCAAACCGAAACTCTCCCGTATCTGCGTCGCAGGGACAGCGCCCGAACCCGGTAAAATGCGGGTCTGCCATGGCGGTGCCTGCGTGGTGGCCCGCGGCGTCGGCCTGCCAGGCTTCGACCATGGCGTCCCGCAGCGGTGTGCCGGTGCCGTCAAATACCCGCCCGGTCAGTGTAATCCGGGTGCCTGCGGCTGCGCCTGTGATCATGCGCGCGCCAAGGTCTAGGTCGTAGACGCCGGTCAGACCAGCAAAATTCGGTGTGCACCCGATGTGTACATAGGGGCCTGCCGTCTGGCTTGCGCTTTCGGGATACTCCGCCATCACAGCCCCTCCATTCGGTTTTCAAACATCGTCTGACGCCGCCCGCGCAGGGTGATGTCAAACCGGTAGGCCAGCGCATCCATCGGCACCGTTTGGCCCATGTCCAGCGGCGCGATCAGCCGTTCCAACGCGGCCTTGTCATTGATCGACCCGACAATTGGGCAGCGCCAGATCAGCGGATCGCCTTCGAAATACATCTGTGTGATTAACCGCTGCGCAAATCCTGCGCCAAAGACCGAAAAATGGATGTGGGCGGGTCGCCAGTCATTCGGACCGTTGGGCCAAGGGTAGGGGCCGGGCATCACCGTGCGCAGGCTGTAGCACCCCTGCGCATCCGTGATCACCCGGCCGCAACCGCCGAAATTCGGGTCAAGTGGCGCGATATAGCCTTCCTTGGCGTGCCGATACCGCCCACCTGCATTGGCCTGCCAAACTTCGAGCAGCGCGCCCGGCACAGGCCGGCCGAACTGATCTTGCACGCGGCCGTGCACTATAATGCGTGGCCCAATGGCGGATTGTCCGTCCGCAGCAAAATTGTGCAATAAATCGCCATCCAGCGGACCGAGCATGTCGGCACCAAAGACCGGACCGCTTTCTTCGCTCAGCGTCGTGGGAAAGGATAGGGGCGCGGCCTGCGGACTGCGTTTCACCGATGTGCGGTAAGGCGGATAAAGCGGGGCGGGATGCTGCGCCATGTCGCGCGCCAGATATCCGCCCTTGGGGGTGTCGTGATCGTTCATCACGCTTTTCGGGGTGTCGTGATCGTTCATCACGCTTTTCGGGGTGTCGTGATCGTTCATCACGCTTTTCGGGGTGTCGTGATTGTTCGTCACGCTTTTCGAGGTGTCGTGATTGGTCATCAGTAAGGCAGCCCCACATAGTTCTGTGCCATCGCCAGCTGCGCGGCATCATTGCTGCGCAGGAAATCCAGTTCAGCCTGCTGCATGCGCAGGTCAAATTCGGTCTGTTCTGGAAAACGGTGCATCAACTGCGAGAACCACCATGAAAAACGCTCGGCTTTCCAGACGCGCGCGAGCGCCTTTGTGGAATATTGTTGCAAACCGCTGTCATCTCCATCGGCATAAAACGCCTTTAGCCCATTATACAGATAGTGCACGTCAGAGGCGGCGGTGTTCAACCCTTTGGCACCGGTTGGCGGCACGATATGCGCCGCGTCCCCACATAGGAACAAGCGCCCCCATTGCATCGGTTCGGTCACGAAAGATCGTAGTGGGGCGATGGATTTTTCGATCGAACGCCCAATGACCAGCCGGTCGGCCACTTCTTCGGGCAGGCGGCGTCTCAGCTCTTCCCAGAAGTCGGCGTCGGACCAGTTTTCCACCCGGTCGGCCATGGAACATTGCAGGTAATAACGGCTGAGATTGGCATTGCGCATTGAACATAGGGCAAAGCCGCGCTGCGAATTGGCATAGATCAGTTCTTCGCTGACGGGAGGTGTCTGCGACAGGATGCCAAGCCAACCAAAGGGGTACACCTTTTCAAATTCGCGGCGTTGGTCTTCGGGTATGGTTCGGCGGCTGACGCCGTGAAACCCGTCACACCCGGCCACATAGTCGCAGGCAATCTGTTTGGGTTTGCCGTTTACGGTGAAGGACACCGACGGGCTGTCGGTGTCGGCGTCGTCGATGCTGACGTCTTCGACGTTGAAAATCGTCTTTGCGCCACAGGCCGCGCGGGCATCGTACAGATCGCGGGTCACTTCGGTCTGGCCATATACCATCACCGGCTGGCCAGTATGTTTAGCAAAATCAATGCGGAACGTGCCGCCGACATGTGCAATCACAGCGCCGTCGTGGGCCAGCCCTTCGGCGCGCAGGCGTTTGTCGACGCCCGCCTCGGTCAGCAGGCTAACCATGCCCTGCTCCAACACACCCGCGCGGATACGGCTCAGCACGTAATCGCGTGTCTTACGCTCGAGCACGATATTGTCGATCCCTGCTCGATGCAGCAACTGGCCCAGCAACAGCCCCGATGGACCGCCGCCAATGATTAAAACCTGTGTGCGCATAGTTCCTCCCCACGTCTGTGCGTCAGACTAGAGAGTTATTTGACAAAATCCAGTACTTTGGCAGACTTAGGAGCGACGAAGCAGGGGGGAGACTGCGGCGGAGATGGCAAAGAGCACAGCAGCCAGGCTGACGATGCTCGGCCCGGCCGGCGTATTGAATTGCAAAGAGGCCCCAAGACCGCCCAACGCGGCAATCGCCCCCAGGGCCATGGCCCAAATTGCCATCATTTCAGGCGTGCGGGCAAAGGGACGGGCGGTGGCTGCTGGAATGATCAGCATTGCCGCAATCAACAGCGCACCCACGACCTTGATGGCGACGGCGACCATGATCGCCAGTGACAAGGTCAATATCAACTGTTCGCGCTTTGGATTGCCGCCGCTGGCCTGAGACAGATCAGGGTTTACCGTTGCCGCAAGCAGCGCCGACCAGCGCCACGCCAGCAGCACGGCGACGGCCAGTGCGCCGCCCCAGATCACCGCCAGATCAGTGGGCGTCACCGCCAGAATCTCGCCAAAGAGATAGGCTTGCAGGTCAACCCGCTGTCCGGGCAGCAACGACACCGCCACCAGCCCCAGCGCGAGCGCGGCATGCGCCATGACACCCAGCAGCGCATCGGCGCTGACGGTTCGGCCCGACAGGGTGCTGATGATCAGCGCCATCACCAGCGCCACCAGCAGCACCCCGCCGGTAACCGGCAGATCGGTGGCCAATGCCAGCGCTACACCCAACAAGGCGGCGTGGCTGGTGGCATCGCCGAAATAGGCCATGCGCCGCCAGATCACGAAACAGCCCAAGGGTGCAGCGGCCAGCGCCACGCCCAAGCCTGCCAGCGCGCTGCGCACAAGAAAATCATCCAGCATTCTGGCCCCCGTGGGTGTTATCGTGGTGGTGGTCTTGGTGATTGTGATCGTGGTGCTCATGATCATGATCATGGTCGTGGTGATGGCGGTAGAGCGCCAGTGCGCCCTGCGTGCCGGTGCCGAACAGCGCGCGATATTCTGGCGCGTCGGCGACGCTTTCTGGGGTGCCTTCACAACAGACATGACCGTTCAGGCACAGCACCCGGTCGCTGGCGGCCATAACCACATGCAAATCGTGACTGACCATCAATACCGCGCAGCCCATCTCGCGGCGCACAGTTTCGATCTGGCGGTAAAAAGCGGCGGCGCCGGGTTGGTCCAGCCCCTGTGTCGCCTCATCAAGTATCAAAAGATCGGGCTTGCCAAGCAGGGCGCGCGCCAGAAGCACACGTTGAAACTGCCCGCCGGACAGATCGACCATCTGGCGGCTGGCCAGGTCGGTCACGCCCGCCTGTTCCAGCGCATCGCGGATGACGGCGCTGGATTGGCGGCGCGGCAGGTTCAGGAAACGCTGTACGGTCAGCGGCAGTGTCGCATCAATCTGCAATTTTTGCGGCACATAGCCGATCCGCAGCCCGGGCATTCGTATGATGTCGCCTGCACTGGGTTTCAACGCACCGATCAACGCACGCAGCAGGCTTGATTTACCCGATCCATTCGGCCCGACGATGGTAACGATCTCTCCGCGCTTAATAGAAAAGTCGACCCCGCGCAGCACGATCTGGCGGCCATGGCGCAGGGTCAGCCCCTTGGTTTCAAGCAGTATCATGCGCCGCTGTCCTGACAGGCCGGGCAAAGGCCTTCGGCCTCGACTACCGTGCGTTCAATTTTGAAACCGGCGGCGCGGGCGGCGTCACCCAAACGACCCTGCATCGGTTGGGTTTCGGCTTCGGCCACCGATCGACAGCCCCGGCAGATCAGAAAGGCGGGCGCGTGATCGGCACCGGCATGGGCGCATCCGATATAGGCATTCAGCGCCTCGACCTTATGGGCCAGACCCGCCTTAACCAGAAAATCCAGCGCCCGGTAGGCGACGGGCGGCTGCGCACCAAGCCCTTCTTCGGCGAGATGCGCCAGCAGATCATAGGCCCCCAGCGCGCGGTGTTCGGCCAGCAGGATTTCCAGGGTGCGACGTCGGACCGGCGTCAGGCGCAACCCCTTGGCAGCACATTGGGCCTCGGCCTGAGACAGGGTCGTGCGGACACAGGCGCTGTGATCGTGGCGTTCGAATCCGATGGCGGGGGCAGAGGGCATGGGGCGCGGCCTTTTATGAGTTCGGCTATTGATATGTTATAACATCCAGTGTAGCAACTGTGATAGTATAACAAAAAAGGTCTGTCATGTTTCGCTATTGTTTGCCTGCCGCCGTTGTGGCGTCTTTTTCTGTGCCCGTTTTGGCCGATGTGCCGGTTGTTGCAACCGACATTGCCCCTGTTCATGCGCTGGTGACCCAAGTGATGGCAGGGGTGGGCATGCCAGAACTGATCATCCCGCCCCGCGCGTCCCCCCACGGTTATGCCATGCGCCCGTCCGAGGCCCGCGCCCTTAATGCTGCCGATCTGGTCGTCTGGGTTGGGCCGTCCCTGACACCGTGGCTGGCTGAGCCAATCGAAACATTGGCCGGATCGGCCACACATCTGACATTGATGGACCAACCCGGCACCCATATCCTGCCGTTTCGGGAGGGGGCGACGTTTGAGGCGCACGACCATGACGATGAGGGTCATGCAGCCGAACAGCATGGTGACGAGGACCATGGCGAGAATCATGATGATCATGAGGAAGACCACGCAGGCCACGACCACGCGGCCGATGACCACGCAGGCCACGACCATGACACGCACGAGGGCCACGCCCATGGCGGCAACGATCCGCACGTCTGGCTGGACCCACGCAACGGCCAGCTTTGGCTGGGCCAGATTGCCGAGGCTCTGGCAGAGCGCGATCCTGATAACGCCAAGACCTACCTGGACAACGCCCTGGCGGCGCAGGAAGAGTTGGCAAGGCTGGAGACCGAAATCACCGCCCAGCTTGCCCCTTTGCGTGGCCGCCCGTTCATCGTGTTTCATGATGCCTACCACTATTTCGAGGCCCGATTTGATATCGAAGCCGCCGGCGCGATCAGCGAGAATGACGCGCGCGCACCAGGGGCGGCCCGTCTGGCCGAACTGCGCGCCGTAGTGAGCGCCACCGGTGCCACTTGCGTGTTTGCGGAGCCGCAGTTCAACCCCGGCCTTGTGGCGGCCATTGCAGACGGGCAGGCGGTAAAGACCGGCACGCTTGATCCGCTGGGTGCGGCGTTGACACCCGGTGCGGCCCTATACCGCGATTTGCTGCGCGGCATGGCCGACAGTATGGCGGCCTGCCTGTCCGAATGATGAAAAAGGTGGCGCGGCCTTTTGGGCTGCGCCACCTGTCATTGGTGCTAAAAAGGACTTTATAAAATAGACGTTAGACGGCGATCTTACCGCCGCCCTGTTTGGTGATGACCACCACCGCCGGGCGAGGTGGCATGTTGTCATCGAAATCGGGCCAACGTGTGGCTGGGTCCTCAAAGGTGCTTTCGCGCTCGAACCCGGCCAGTTCCTTTGTCCCGTCGGTGCCGGGGTGTTGCACGGCAACAAACAGCGTTTCGCCGTCATCGGTGAAATAGGGGCCGCACATCTCGCCGCCCACGGGACAGCGGAAGAACAGTTTGGACGTGCCGCGCGCCGCGCCTTCGGTTTCAAGCGCATAAAGCCCGTCGGATTTGCCGGTCTTGCCCCATTTGCTGCCCTGATCGGTACTGATCCACAGCCGCCCATCCGCATCCATCGCGGCGTTGTCGGGGCTGCCGAACCAGCCGTTTTCAGACGTTTCGGGATTCCACTGTGCGCCGACATCTGCAATCGCCGGATCGCCGCATTTGACCAAGATTGACCAGGTGCCCGACGTCGCCGCGTGATCGCCGCCGTCTTCTTTGATTTCGATGATATGCCCAAAGTTGCTGTCGGCGCGTGGATTGGCAGCGTTGGTATCGCCTTGCTTGCGCTTATTGTTGTTGGTCAACATGATGTAAGCCGTCCCATCGCCGCGCGGCTGCGCGTCCTCGGGGCGGTCCATCGGGGTGGCGCCCAGCAGGTCGGCGGCCAGACGGGTATCAATCAGCACATCGCCTTGATCGTTGAACCCGTTTTCTGCGGTCAGCGGTCCGGTGCCGTGGACCAGCGGCAACCAGTTGATTATGCCGTCCTCTTCAAAGCGCGCGACATAGAGTGTGCCATCGCTGAGCAGGGCGGAGTTCGCCGCGCGGTCATCAGACACACTGTCGGCAGAGACATATTTATACTGGTAATCAAACCGGTTGTCGTCGCCCATATAGACAACGAGCTTTCCTTCGGTGCTGACCGTTGTTTCGGCCCCTTCATGGCGGAAACGGCCAAGGGCGGTGTGTTTGACGGGTATCGCGCCGGGGTCTTTTGGATCAACTTCGACCACCCAGCCAAATTTGTTGGGCATATTTGGTTCGGCATCGACGTTGAACCGCGCGTGGTGCTTGCCCCATGCGTACCACATGCCCGGCACGCCGTAGCGGTCCCATGATTTTTCTTCCGCGGCGCCCGTGATGTCGGGCTTGCCTTCGGCATCCAGTTTGTCGGTCCAGAAATAACCGTGAAAATTTTCCTCGGCCATCAACCATGTGCCCCAGGGCGTCAGCCCACCTGCGCAATTGTTCAGCGTGCCGATCACATTCACGCCCGCTGGGTCATCGTTGGTTTGCAGACGCGCATGGCCCGCCGCGGGACCATCAAGCGTCATGGCGGTGTTAAGCGGTGTAATTCGGCGGTTCAACTCGCCATCGCGCACGACCTGCCAAACCCCATCCGCATCGCGGGCAATCTCGACCACCGACCCACCGTGCGCGGCCATTTCTATGTCGATCAGCTCGGGCGTCATTCCAGCAAAGTCCGCCTTGTCCTGGCGGCCAAGACCGGGGAACATCACTTCTTCGTTGGTGTATTCGTGGTTCACACACAACAGGCCACGGCTGCCATCCTCGTTCAGCGGCACAAAGCCGACGTAGTCGTTGTTATAGCCAAACTGCTGCAACTGGGCGGCGGCCGTCTGGTTCATCACATCGAAATCGGGCGCATTCGCGGTGATCGGATCACCCCAGCGCAAAAGAACCTGCGCATCGTACCCTTCTGCAACGTGGTGGGTTTCGTCGTTGCCCCATGCAAGTTCGTCAAAGACATAGCGGCTGGCGACCGCAGCGGCGGCGGCCTTGTTCGGGGCGATCGCTGCGGCGGTGCCAAAGAGCGCGGTGGTGGCAGACACCCCCAGCATCCCGCGTAGGACGTCGCGGCGGCCATAGCGCGCATTGATCACATCGCCGATGGTGCGCGTCAGGTTGGGGTTTGTGGGGATGTCGTCGAAGGCTTCGTAGGCTTCGGCCTTATTGCCAATGGTGGGGTCTTTGAGAATGTCGCGACGGGTCATGGGGCTTCCTTGTCGGTGGCATATTTTATGCGCCCCACTTACCGCCCGTCTGTCACGGTTTTATGACGGATCAAACCGGGCTGCGGCTAAATCCCACGATCAGTTGCCGCAGGCCAAAGGCCGCACCGGCAAAGATCGCCAGCAGGGTCACCGGCCCGCTGAAGGAGAGCGCGGAAATGGCCGAGATACCTTGGCCGATGGTACAGCCCATGGCGATCACCGCGCCCGCACCCATCAGCCCCGCACCAAAGATCTGGCGGCGCAATTCGCGCGGATCTTCGCAGGCTTCCCAGCGGAAATGACCAAGCCAGAGCGAGCCGAGAAAGGCCCCGACCCAGACCCCGGCGACCGACCCGATGCCAAAGCTGAGCGGGCGCACTGAGCCTTGCATGGCATAAAGCAGCGCCTCGCCGACGGGGGCAGAAAACGTGTGCGAAATCAACACTTGCGGCGCAAACCCATGGCGCGCAATCCAGGCGGTGGCGGCCCAGCCCGACACGATGGCAAGCCCAACAACCGTACCCCATATCACCGCCTTGGGATCGCGGCGAAACTGGTGGCCGGCCAGCATCACCAGACAGATCGCAGCGCCGGTGATCATGCCGGCCAGCGGTACGCCAACCCCGGTGAACCCCGCCAGAACATGTGCTATCCCATGCGGCGTGCCAACGACGGCTGCGCGGGGGAACAGCCATACGCGCAGCGGCGCGAACGGCCCGCTTAGCACGGCATAAGCCGCCAAACCCATGACTAAAACGATGACAAAGGCGCGCAGGTCGCCGCCGCCCAAACGGGCCAAAGCGCCAAAACCGCAGTTGCCCGCCAGCGCCATACCGTAGCCAAACATCAAGCCGCCCGCGATGGCGGCGGGCCATGAAAACGCGACCTGTAGATAAAACGCCCGGTCAATATCGACCCAGCCCAGCCCCGCCAAAGCAAAACAACCCAATGTGGCAACGCCAATCGCCAGCCCCCACATCCGCAAGCGTATGTCGGAGCCACCATAAACTGCGTCTTCGATGGCACCTAGCGTGCAGAACCGACCCAGCCGCGCGGCCAAACCAAGCAGCACGCCGCCGAACCCGCCCAGCAGCGCGATGGTCAGCGGCTGGCCCAGCAGGTCAATCATCTTTGCAAAACAGTTCGTAAACCGTTTCCAGCATCTTGCGCGGACGGTCGTCAGCCAATCGGTAAAAGATCGTCTTGCCTTCGCGCCGCGGGATCACCAGCCCTTCGAGCCGCAGCCGCGACAACTGCTGCGACACCGCCGCCTGACGGGTCGACAGCAGGCCTTCCAATTCGGTCACCGATTTTTCACCCGACACCAGATGACACAGAATCATCAACCGCCCCTCGTGACTGATCGCCTTGAGAAAATTCGAGGCAGTCACGGCGTTGGCCAACATGCGGTCCATGTCCTCATCGGACATGTCGGGAGAAATGATAGGCAGGGCTGACATGGGTGATCCTAGCTTAGAATTGGATATCGTCAGCGATGGCATCAATGCCTGCCTGGGCGCAGGCATCATCGGCATCTGGCCCCGGCGCGCCGGACACGCCAATGCCGGCCACTGTGGCCCCATCGCCATCCTGCACGACCATGCCGCCGCCCAAGGGCAGGGCGTCACTGATTGCGCGGATGCCAAAGGATACGGTGCCGGGCTGCGTCTGTTCAGACAATTCGCTGGTGTTGGTGCGGAAGCTCACCGCCGTCCAGGCTTTGCGGTGGGCGGTTTCGACCACATGTGCCCCGGCATAGCGGTCGCGCAGGAAAACCTGGCTTACGCCCATCCGGTCGACGACGCTGACACCCACCTGATATCCCGCATCCTGGCAGGATTGCAGCGCAGCTTGCGCCATTCTCAACGCATACTCAGGTTTCAGGCTGCGAAACTCGACAAAGGCGTCATCGGGGCCGGCTGCGGCGGAAGATGCGGCAAGGCATAGGGCAAGAACGGGCATTTTCATTCGGGTACTCCCTCAAATTCGGTGAATTCCTGTAGGATCTGATCAAGCAGCGGCCAAAAGAAATCGCGGCCGGGATACCCTTCGAGACGTGCCAGTTCGCGCCCGTCGTCGACCACGATGAACGTGGGCGTAAAGACAACGCGGCGCGACGTGGCGAGCAAATCGTCGACGGCGCGGATATTGACGCGCTGTAATGGGGCAAATTTTCCCTCTGCGGTCTTTGGGTAAATCGGCGCGATTTCATCATCCCAGCGTTCGCAATAGATACAGCCGGGTTGTTCGACCATCACCAATTCGACCGCCCATGCGGGCAGGGCGGTCAGTGCCGCAAGGCAAAGGGCAGTCGTTGCGCGGATCATGGTGCATGCCTGATTGACGTTTGGATAACACTCAACGTAATTTGAATATGTGAATTGATCAAGCGCCACACCAGCGCAGACCGGGAGGGTCCATGTTCGACATTACCTATGCGGGGGCGCTGCTGGCCGGACTGCTCAGCTTTTTCACTCCCTGCATCCTGCCAATGGTGCCGTTTTACCTGAGCTACATGGCCGGTCTCAGCGTGACCGAGCTGCGCGGCGGTGGGGAAATCGCGCCCGGCGCGCAGCGTCGGCTAGTGCTGTCGTCTGTCCTGTTTGCCCTCGGCGTCACGACGATCTTTGTACTGCTCGGCATGGGCGCGACGGCGTTGGGGCAGGTTTTTACACAATACTTAGAACCGCTTAGTTGGGTCGCGGCGGCGATACTACTGGTGTTTGGCCTGCATTTTCTGGGCGTCATAAAGGTGCCGCTGCTCTACCGTGAGGCGCGGCTTGATGGCGGTGGCGCGCCGACGTCGATCTGGGGCGCCTATGTGATGGGGCTCGCCTTTGGTTTTGGATGGACGCCCTGCGTCGGCCCGGCACTGGCGTCGATTCTGATGATCGCCTCGGGCATGGGGGACATTTCGCGCGGTGGGCTGCTGCTGGCCGCATACGGGGCAGGGATGACCGCGCCCTTCGTGGTGGCGGCGATGTTTGCCAAGCCGTTCTTGAACTGGGCTGCGCGTAACATGGCGCTGGTGCAGAAAGTCGAAAAGGCGATGGGGCTGATGCTGATTCTCTTTGCCGTGCTGATAGTCACCGGGGGCGTGCGGTTGATCGCAGATGCGATGATCCGCTGGTTCCCAGCATTTACGACATTTGGGTAATCTGGAAGGAGCCTGCCATGACACTGAAATCACTGATCACGGCCACTTTTGTGGCGCTTATGGTCGCACTGCCTGCCGGCGCGGCGGAACTGGGCGATGACGGGCTGCACAAGGCCCCGTGGATGCGCGATACGTTCAAGGACCTGCGCGAGGATCTGGCCGAGGCCGAGGCCGAGGACAAGCGCCTGTTGCTGATGTTTGAACAGCGCGGCTGTATTTATTGCACACAGATGCACACTGAGGTTTATCCCCGCGCTGAAGTTGCCGAGTACATCACCGAAAACTATTTTGTAGTGCAACTGAACCTGCACGGCGATGTCGAAGTGACCGACTTTGATGGCGAGACCCTGTCGGAGAAACAGATGGCACGAAAGTGGGGGATTCTGTTCACGCCGACCCTGATGTTCCTGCCACATGAAGTGGCAGAGGATGCCACGGCACCGCAGGCCGCCGTGGCGGTGATGCCCGGCGCCTTTGGCCCCGGCACCACAATGGATATGCTGACCTGGGTGAAAGAAGAGCGGTATGCCATTGATAGCGAAGAAGATTTTCAACGTTATCACGCCAGACGAATTCAAGAGCGCGACAACGGTAAGACCGATTGATCCGACAATTTGGGGCAGCACGCACAATAGCTATTCAAATTTATGAATTTGTTGTTGCGTGCTGTGGCCCGACTGCCTTAGGGTCAGTGATAACGGGATCACGAGGGATGCGTGATCCGCAGTGGGAGGAACTTCTATGATGAAATGGATCGTCACCGCCGCCCTGATCGGCGCCCCGGTTCTGGTAGCCGCCGATGGTGTGGCCCCAGCCGATGTGACCTTTGATGACTACGGCGCGGTTGAAACCTCGCTGTCCGGTACGCCGGGTGATGCTGCCAATGGTGCGGCCATCATGGGCGACAAGAAACAGGGCAACTGTGTGGCCTGCCACCAGATCAGCGCGCTGCAAGATGTGCCGTTTCAAGGTGAGGTCGGGCCGATGCTTGACGGGGCCGGTGACCGCTGGACCGAAGCCGAATTGCGCGGCATCGTTGCCAACAGCAAAAAGACCTTCGAAGGGTCTATGATGCCTTCCTACTTCAAATCAACCGGCTACATCCGTCCCGGCGACGCCTATACAGGCGATGCGGCGAGTGAGCCCTTGGCACCCCTGCTTGAGGCCCAACAGATCGAAGACGTCGTGGCCTTTCTGGCTACGTTGAAAGAGTAACCGGCCGCTGGCCTCGCTCGCAGATTTATCCGGCGCACCGCGCCGAAGTCGAACAAGGAGACTGAGATGAACTTCTCAAGACGTGAAACACTAGGGCTGGGCCTGGGCGCCATGGCGTTGACCTTGCTGCCCGTCGGCGCCTCTGCCGCAACGGTGGACGAAATGATCGCGGAATTCACTGGTGGGGCCGATATGGCCGACACCGGTGTGACCCTGACCGCGCCAGAAATCGCGGAAAACGGTAATACCGTTCCGATCACTGTCGATGCGCCGGGCGCTTCGGCCATCATGGTTCTGGCCACCGGCAACCCAACGCCGCCCGTCGGCACCTTCAGCTTTGGCCCGATGGCGGGCTCACGCACCGCGTCGACCCGTATCCGCCTGGCCAAGACCCAAGAAGTGGTCGCCATCGCCAAGCTGGAAGACGGCACGTTTGCCCGCACCAGTGCCGAGATCAAAGTCACAATCGGGGGCTGCGGCGGTTAAGTCCGCGCGCCTCATTATCAGGAGTTTTAGAACATGGCAGACGGTGTAACACCCCGCGTCAAAGTCCCAAAGAAAGCGGAAGCCGGCGAGGTAATCACGATCAAGACCTTGATCAGCCACCCGATGGAATCCGGCCAGCGCAAGGATGACGACGGCAATGTGATCCCGCGCTCGATCATCAACCGCTTTACCTGCGAATTCAATGGTCAGAGCGTCATCGACATCACCATGGAACCGGCGATGTCGACCAACCCATATTTTGAATTTGACGCCACCGTGCCAGAGGCCGGAGATTTCAAATTCACTTGGTATGACGACGATGGTTCTGTCTACGAAGAGGTAAAGTCCATCGCTGTGGGCTGACCCGCATTTGGCCCAAAGCTGCGACCGGAACAGGGAGGAAACGACATGAAATTCAAGGCAATGACGGCGCTGGCGGCGCTGCTGGTCTCGGCCCCGATGATGGGTTTTGCGGACGAGGACGCAGAACTGGTGATCAACGGCGAGATCGAGATGGTGACCAAAACCGAAGCGCCGGCACATCTCGACGGTGTGTTGCCTGAAATAATGTCAGGTTGGCGGTTCCGGTCGGATGAGACTCAGGTCCTGCAAATGGATGATTTTGACAACCCGGGCATGATCTTTGTCGATCAGGCGATCGAGGCTTGGAATACCGTTGAAGGGTCCGAGGGTAAATCCTGTGCCTCCTGTCACGAAGACGTGGCCGAAAGCATGAAAGGCGTCCGCGCCACCTATCCCAAGTGGAACGAAGAGGCGGGCGAAGTCCGCACGCTGGCGATGCAGATTAATGATTGCCGCGAAAACCAGATGGGCGCCGACGCTTGGAAGTATGACAAGACCGACATCGTTTCGATGGAGGCGCTGATCTCGGTGCAGTCACGTGGCATGCCAGTAAATGTGGCGATCGACGGCCCGGCCCAGAGCGTCTGGGAACAGGGCAAGGAAATGTACTACACCCGCTATGGCCAGCTCGAGCTGTCTTGCGCGAACTGCCACGAAGACAATTATGGCAACATGATCCGCGCCGACCACCTGAGCCAAGGCCAGATCAACGGCTTTCCGGTGTATCGTCTGAAAAACACCAAGCTGAACGGCAGCCATTCGCGCTTCAAAGGCTGTATCCGCGATACGCGGGCCGAAACCTTTAGCCCCGGCAGCCCTGAATTTATCGCGCTGGAGCTCTACGTCGCCAGCCGCGGCAATGGCCTGTCTGTCGAAGCACCTTCGGTGCGCAACTAAACCGACTTGAGACTGTCTGAAAGATCTTGATCCTGCCCCCGTCCGGGGCAGGATGTTTCCCTACGTTTACCGATGGAGCTTGCCATGCTGTCCCGCCGTGATTTTTTGCAAATGTCTATGGCTGCGGCCTCCATCTATGGGGGCTCCGGCTTTGGCAACTGGGCGCGCCTCGCAGCGCAGGACCGCTTTGATCAGGATACGCTGCTGGAGTTTGAAACCTTTGGTAATGTCACCCTGATGCATGTCACCGACATTCACGCCCAACTGAAGCCGATCTATTTCCGCGAACCCGAGGTGAACATCGGCGTTGGCAACAATCAAGGCGAAGTGCCGCATCTGACTGGCGAGGCGTTTCGCGTCCGCTATGGCATCGGCGGCGGCACCCCGTTGGATTACGCGCTGACCTATGACGACTTTGTGACCCACGCAAAGGCTTACGGCAAGGTCGGCGGGCTTGACCGTGTTGCAACTGTGCTGAACGCCATCCGTTCGGATCGCCCCGATGCCTTGCTGCTCGACGGTGGCGATACCTGGCATGGCTCCATGACCTGTCTCAAGACCGAAGGGCAGGACATGGTTAATGTGATGAACGCCCTCAAGCCCGATGCGATGACATTCCACTGGGAATTCACCCTGGGATCAGAGCGCGTGGCAGAGATTGTAAACGGTCTGCCCTTTGCGGCACTGGGCCAGAACATATTTGATGCCGAATGGGACGAACCATCGGAATTGTTCAAGCCCTACGAATTTTTTGAGCGTGGCGGCGTAAAAATTGCTGTAATAGGACAAGCGTTCCCCTATATGCCGATCGCCAATCCGGGCTGGATGTTCCCTGAATACTCATTCGGTATCCGCGATGAACACATGCAGGAGATGGTGGACGAGGTACGCTCAAAAGGGGCGGAACTGGTGGTCTGCCTGAGCCACAATGGCTTTGACGTGGACAAGAAAATGGCAGGCATCGTCAAGGGCATCGACGTGATCCTGTCGGGCCATACCCACGACGCATTGCCTGAACCCGTGCTGGTGGGGCAGACCCACATCATCGCGTCCGGTTCCAACGGCAAATTTGTCAGCCGCGTCGATCTGGATGTGCGCGACGGTCAGATGATGGGCATCCGCCACAAGCTGATCCCGATCTTCAGCGACCTGATCACACCGGATCCTGAAATCACCAAGCTGATCGACGCACAGCGCGCGCCCTATCTGGATGAATTGACCCATGTGGTTGGCAAATCCGATGCGCTTCTTTACCGCCGTGGCAATGTGAACGGGACATGGGACAACGTGATCTGTGACGCGTTGCTAAGCGAGCGTGACGCGGAAATCGCGCTCAGCCCCGGTGTGCGCTGGGGCCCGTCGATCCTGCCCGGTCAGGACATTACCCGCGAAGATATTTTTAACGTCACGGCCATGACCTATCCCAACGTCTACCGTACGGAAATGACCGGCGAATTCCTTAAGGTCGTTTTGGAAGACGTGGGCGATAACCTGTTCAACCCTGACCCCTATTACCAGCAGGGCGGCGACATGGTTCGTGTCGGCGGTATGGGCTTCAAGATCGACATTGCCAAACCGCAGGGCGAACGTATCAGCGAGATGACCCTGTTGAGTTCGGGTGAACCGATTGATGCGTCGCGCAACTATGTCGTGGCGGGGTGGGCATCGGTTAACGAGGGCACCGAGGGGCCGCCGATCTGGGACGTGCTAGAGAACCATATCGCGAAACTGGGCAGTGTGTCCCAAGGGGCCGAGACCCCGGTGAAAATCGTTCTGCCTGAGTAATTATTGTCAGAATGGGGGTTCTCACAGGCAAACAAATTCAATAAACTGAATTTGAAAATGTGAGGGCCAAGCCATGACAGATAAAACCCCAAAAGGACCATCGCGCCGTGCCTTTCTGGCGGGGGCGGCTGCCGCAGGAACATTGGCGGCCCCTGCGCGGGCCGGCGATGATCCGGCAATCAGCGTCCAACCTTGGATGCAAGAGCTGGGCGATGGTGTGGACGTTGCGCCCTACGGTGTTCCGTCGTCGTTTGAGGCTGATGTCAAACGCCGCAACGTGGAATGGCTGACGGCCGATCCGGTCAGCTCGATCAACTTTACGCCGATCCACGCTCTTGACGGGATCATCACCCCCAATGGTCTGTGCTTTGAACGTCATCACGCCGGGGTGGCGCGGGTCGATCCCGCACAGCACCGGTTGATGATTCACGGTCTTGTGGACCGTCCGCTGGTTCTGACGATGCAAGACCTGATGCGTTTTCCGCGCGAAAATCACGTCTACTTTTTGGAATGTGCCGCCAACTCTGGCATGGAGTGGCGCGGTGCGCAGCTGAACGGGTGCCAGTTTACCCACGGCATGATTCACAACGTGATGTACACCGGTATCCCACTTAAACTGATACTTGAAGAAGCGGGCATAAACCCCTCTGGTAAGTGGCTTTTAGCCGAAGGTGCCGATGCCGCCGCGATGACGCGATCCATCCCGATGGAAAAGGCGCTGGACGATTGTCTGGTGGCGTTCAAGATGAATGGCGAGGCGCTGCGCCCCGAGCAAGGCTATCCGCTGCGGCTTGTCGTGCCAGGCTGGGAAGGCAACATGTGGATTAAATGGTTGCGCCGCCTTGAAGTGGGCGATCAACCTTGGCACCACCGCGAGGAAACCAGCAAATACACCGATCTTTTGGCCGATGGTACCGCGCGGCGGTTTACCTGGGAAATGGACGCAAAATCGGTCATCACCAATCCAAGTCCGCAGGCCCCCATCACCCATGGGGCGGGGCCAACCGTGCTGACCGGGCTGGCGTGGTCGGGCCGTGGCACCATTCCGCGCGTCGATGTGACGCTGGACGGTGGCGTGAACTGGCACGCGGCGCGGATGGATGGGCCAAGCCTGCCGAAATCGCTGCACCGCTTTTATTTCGAATTTGACTGGGATGGCGCGCCGTTGCTGCTGCAAAGCCGGGCGCATGACAGCACCGGCTATGTCCAACCGACAAAAAATGCCCTGCGCGCGGTGCGGGGCGTCAATTCAATCTACCACAACAATGGCATCCAGACATGGGCGGTTGACGCGCAGGGAAAGGCGGAAAATGTTGAAATTTCCTAAACTTGCACTGATGGCGGCCTGTCTCGCTGCACCAGCAGGCGCCGATCCTTTAGGCCTTGGCCGGGCGGCAACGCCGGGCGAAATTGCCGCATGGGATATCGACGTGCGCCCCGATGGATTGGGCCTGCCCGAGGGGCGCGGTGACGTCGCAACGGGGGACAAGATATTCACCGCAAAATGTTCATCGTGCCACGGCGTATTTGGCGAAGGCACGGGCCGCTGGCCGGTGCTTACCGGCGGGCAGGGCAGCCTGAGCAATGCCCGCCCGGTAAAAACCATCGGCAGTTACTGGCCTTACCTTTCAACAGTTTACGACTATGTTAATCGCGCCATGCCCTTTGGCGAGGCGCAGTCTCTTGAGCCGGATGAGGTTTATGCAATAACCGCCTATCTGCTCTATCTGAATGACGAAGTAGACGACGATTTCGTGCTCTCCTCCGAGAACTTTGCCGAAACCGCGTTGCCGAACGAAGACGCGTTTATCCCCGATAACAGGGCGGAGGTGGAGCTGCCACAGTTCACCCAAGAGCCGTGCATGAGCGACTGCAAGAACGGCGTCGAAATCACCATGCGTGCCGCCGTTCTGGACGTCACGCCAGAAGAAACAGCAGCCAAGGCAGTGGCCGCATCTGAAACAAACACCATGGCCGAGGTGGACGCCACAGCGACGGATGATGCGCCTGTTGCCGTGGCCGAGTCACCAGCGGCTGACAGCGTAGATCCGGCGCTTGTGGCGGCGGGCGAAAAGGTGTTTCGCAAGTGCAAATCCTGCCATCAGATCGGTTCAGGCGCGAAAAATCGCGTAGGTCCTGTGCTGACGGGTATTGTCGACGCCCCGGCGGCAGCGGTCGCGGATTTCCGCTATTCCAAGGCGCTGCAAGGGGCCGCTGACGATGGATTGGTCTGGAACACCGAGGAATTGTCAGCATTTTTGGCAAAGCCAAAATCATATCTCAAGGGCACTAAAATGTCTTTTCCGGGTTTGAAAGATGAAAGCGATATCAATGCCTTGATCGCCTATTTGCGCAGCGCCGCCGACTGATTGCCGCTCAACAGCCCACTTGCGTCTCGGCCCCCCCTTGAACCCCCATACCGTGGCGACTAATCTCTGGGTAAGAGTTTTGTGGGTATGGTCCCGCGAACAGGTACTCAAGGCAGGCAGCAATGAACGATCCTATCGACACCTATATGAATACCCTTGTTCCGATGGTGGTCGAACAGACCAGCCGGGGTGAACGGGCCTACGACATTTTTTCGCGCCTGCTGAAGGAACGGATCGTTTTCGTAAACGGCCCGATTCACAGTGGGATGAGCCATCTGATCGTCGCGCAGCTGCTGCATCTTGAGGCCGAAAACCCGTCCAAGGAAATCAGCATGTACATCAATTCGCCCGGTGGCGAAGTGACGGCAGGCCTGTCGATCTATGACACGATGCAATACATCAAGCCCAAGGTTTCGACCCTGGTCTGCGGCATGGCGGCGTCCATGGGGTCTGTCATCGCCATTGGCGGTGAAAAGGGCATGCGTTTTGCACTGCCCAACGCCGAAGTGATGATCCACCAGCCTTCCGGCGGCTCTCAGGGCAAGGCCGAAGATATCCTGATCTCGGCGCGCCACATCGAACGCACCCGCGAGCGGATGTATCAGCTTTACGTCAAACACTCCGGTCAGCCGCTCAAGACCGTTCAAAAGGCGCTGGACCGCGATCTTTGGATGACACCTGAGGAAGCAAAGGAATGGGGCCATATCGACGAAATCGTCGAAAGCCGCAGCAAGGACGACGATGCCAAAGCCGACGGCAAGGGCAAGAAAGACAAGTAAATTGTGATCCCGGCGCGCGCGATTTTGCGATTGTAGCGCCGGGGCCGCTGGCCTAAGCTTGGGGCCAATTTTATCGTTCCGATCCGGGAACGTGACACACACGACAGACCTGAAAGGGTTGAGATGGCGAATAATTCCGGCAACGACAGCAAAAATACGCTTTACTGCAGCTTTTGCGGCAAGAGCCAGCACGAGGTGCGCAAGCTGATTGCGGGGCCGACCGTGTTCATCTGCGATGAATGTGTTGAACTGTGCATGGACATCATCCGCGAGGAAACAAAAGCCAGCGGGCTGAAGGCGACAGACGGCGTGCCCACGCCCAAGGATATCTGCGACGTATTGGACGATTACGTGATCGGACAAGCGATGGCGAAACGTGTGCTGTCTGTTGCGGTACACAACCACTACAAGCGCCTGAATCACGCCCAGAAGGGCGGCGATATCGAACTGGCCAAATCCAACATTCTGCTGATTGGCCCGACCGGCTGTGGCAAGACGTTGCTGGCGCAGACACTGGCGCGTATCTTGGATGTGCCGTTTACCATGGCCGATGCCACCACCTTGACCGAGGCCGGTTATGTGGGTGAGGACGTGGAAAACATCATCCTCAAACTGCTGCAAAGCTCTGAATACAATGTTGAGCGGGCACAGCGCGGCATTGTCTACATTGACGAAGTCGACAAGATCACCCGCAAGTCCGAAAATCCTTCGATCACCCGTGACGTATCGGGTGAGGGCGTGCAGCAGGCGCTGCTCAAGCTGATGGAAGGTACCGTGGCATCGGTGCCGCCACAGGGCGGGCGCAAGCATCCTCAGCAGGAGTTCCTGCAAGTGGATACCACGAATATCCTGTTCATCTGCGGTGGTGCCTTTGCCGGGCTTGACCGGATTATCGCGGCACGTGGCAAAGGCTCTGCCATGGGCTTTGGTGCCGATGTACGTGACAAGGACGCCCGCGGTATCGGCGAGATTTTCACCGATCTGGAACCGGAAGACCTGTTGAAGTTCGGGTTGATCCCTGAATTTGTCGGTCGTCTGCCGGTTTTGGCGACGCTTGAAGATCTGGACGAGGACGCGCTGGTCACGATTCTGACTCAGCCGAAGAACGCGTTGGTTAAGCAATACCAGCGCCTGTTCGAGATTGAAGACACTGTGTTGACCTTTACCGAAGATGCGCTGGCAGCGATTGCCAAACGGGCCATCGAACGTAAGACTGGTGCGCGCGGGTTGCGGTCGATCCTTGAAGATATCTTGTTGAACACGATGTTTGAACTGCCAGGGTTGGATACGGTGACCGAGGTTGTGGTGAATGAAGAGGCGGTGATGTCTGACGCCGCGCCTTTGATGATCCATGCCGACACCGACAAAAAAGAACCCGCCAGCGCGGGCTGACATCCAATGTGCGATGCGAAATGATATCAGGCGGGCCAGCGCGGCCCGCCTTTTTTATGCCCAGCGAAAGGGATCAACGTGATCAAACGTATTCATTCCGGCGGCCCGTTTGAAGAAAAGGTCGGCTATTGCCGTGCCGTCGTGGCGGGAGGATTTGTTCATGTGGCGGGGTGCTGCGCCCATGCCGACGACATGCCCTGTGATACGGTCGGGCAATGTGTATCGGCCCTTGGTGTGATCAAGAGAGCGCTCGCGGAAGCGGGGACAGACATGGCCCATGTTGTGCGCGTGGTCTACTACATGGCCGATATTCGCGAATTCGAGGCGTGTTGGCCTAATTTGCGCGAAACATTCGGCGAAAACCCACCCGCCGCAACCGTGATCGAGGCAAAGTTGATCCACCCGGCCGATCGGATTGAGATTGAGGTGACGGCGGTCTTGCCTGTTGGTTAGGTTAGGCCAGACTTAGGTCTGGACAACCTCAAACCCGTCGCCCAGCCGCGCGCGCACTTCGGCGTCATCAAGCGATGACCAGATGCGTTTATTTTTGGCGATGAACCCGGCATCGGCCAGATCGTTTTGCAGCGCGGGCATGTCCAACTCGCCCATCCAAAGACGTGATTTGGCATCGCCCAGGGGCTTCCATGACCGGGTCAGCCGGCACAGGGTCACAGGTTCGATGCCAGCAAAGGCGCGCAGGTGATCTTCTAATCCTCGCGTGGCCGACGAGGGACGGCGCACCACGATCGCGACCTTTTGTTTGGCATCCGCCACCATGGCCAGCAGATGCAGCGACGATCCTTCTGCGGCGATGATCTGGCGCGCTGCCTTGTAGGTGGCAATCTGGCTGCGCAAGTCATGTTTTTCGGGGTGAAATACGGTATAGCCCGCGTTGGCCAATTCCTGTTCTAGCGCGTCTTCGCCAATCAGATTTCCCCGTCCGGCGGGTAGTTTGCTGCGGCTGATGTACAGCTTTTTGGGCCCGTCCGGCTTTACGTCCTTGGCGAACCGGGCGGCGATGGCAGCGCGGAAATCTGCGGTACCTTTTGCCATGGCGCCCAGTCCGAACCCTTGCCCCGGCACCAGCAAGCGATCCACCCGGCAGGGCGCATCAATGCAGACAACAGGTGCGTCAGTTCCCAACAACGCGACGAAGTCCCGTTGGAAGTCAAAAACGTCGCTGCCATTGCGCGGGCGTTTCGGGATATACAGAATGCCGTCGATGTTTTCTTTGATCTGATCCAGCGCCCAAAGGCGCGAACTGCTTTCGACCAGGAAATGGCCAAAGTGCATCCAAAGCACACCACCCCACAGCCACGTACCTTCCCGGCGCGGGATGTCGCCCTGGGGCATATCCGGCGCGGTGGTCAGCGCGCGGCCATTGCGCCACAACGCTCCCTGCGCAAAGTGGCTGCCGTCAGCCTGCAACACACCCGCCGCCTGCACCAGCTTTGATCCCACAGGCGGCACCACCACCGCGTCGTGCAGCGGGGTGATCCGTGTCGACCAGCCATCAACGGGTTTGGGCGCATGTTGGTCTGCGTCAAACGTACAGGTCCAGACGACGCGGGTGCTGTGGGCCTGTACCTTGCTAAAGCCCGCACGTTGCAGAATGGATTTGCACTCTCGCATCCCCTCTCTGCCATAAGCATCGGGGTGAAATTCCATCACCACGGCGCGCAGACCGTCAAGATTGGCGTACCGCAGAAACTCCAGTTCACCGCCTTCGATGTCCATCAACAGCACGTCGGGTTTAAAGGCCTTGCGAATGTCCTCATAGCGCGCCGTCGGCACATCAACTTGCGTGGTGGTGCGTGTATCGCTGTCAATCAGCGACGACCCCAGAAAGGAACCGCGCACATGAAACGGCATGGTTTCCGGCACGGTAGGGGCGCTGATAACCACTTGATTTCGAACCGAGATGATATCGCTCAGCCGGTTCAGATCATAAAGCGCCTGAATGTGCGGGATCAGGGCAGGGTTCGCTTCGAACGACAAAACCGCAGCAGGGGCCGTGTTCTTCGCGGTGATCGCACCGACCAGCCCCATGCCCGCACCCATCTCCAGCACGTTGTCGCCGGGTTGCACCACGGCCAGTGCGCCGGCAATTTCCTGCCCTTCATAGCGCGCCGCGTTGATCCGTTCGATCCGCGTGGGTGTCACGAGCGGCGAATGTGGCACCTTCACGCCGTGGCACTCTGCCACCACCATGTGGGTCGTCTGCGCGTGTGTCATCCTGCCTCTCCGTTTTGCGCGAGAGTATCGGCACCGCTTGCCTGCGCCAAGCCTGTTTGCACCCCGACATGCCGGACGAGGTCTTTGCAGCAACACCCGCGGCATAGGCTGGACGCCACGACCGCCATGGTGCATATATCGGTCAACAAGAACGGAGACCTTTATGGGCATTCTCAACACACTTCTGCGCAGCCTTACGTGGTGGAACGGTCAAACGCTGAACACGCAGCTTTTCACTTGGCGCAAGGGCAGCAAGGTGGGCGAGGACGCGCAGGGTAATATCTATTACCGCAATGTCGACGACAGCAAACGCTGGGTCATTTTCAACGGTGAAATGGAGGCAAGCCGCGTCAGCCCAGACTGGCATGGCTGGCTGCACCACACTTGGGACGAACCACCGACAGACAAACCACTGGTGCACAAGCCATGGGAGAAGGCGCATATTGAAAACCTGACAGGCACTGCGCTTGCCTATGCGCCTGCCGGGTCGATCCGCCGTGAAAACCCTGCCGATCGCAGCGACTACGAGGCTTGGTCGCCTGAGTGATCAAGGGCCGTTGGCCTGATGTAACACGCGAGGGCCGCGGGTCTTTGCCAAGGGTGATATGATGAAAAAACTTCTGATTGCCGCGCTGCTGATGGCCGCGCCGCTACAGGCCCAAGAGATCGCCAGTGGCCCCGGTGGTGTGTTGCGTGCGTTGGATAAGACATCTGGAAACACGATCGACATCGACATCATCAAAGGGCAGTCCGTCAGCCTTGGCAATCTGTCGATTGTCATGATTGATTGCCGCTATCCGGTGGCCGATCCTGCGGCAAATGCCTATGCGGCGCTCGAAGTGTCAGAAGTCGGCAGCGCGGGCACGATATTTTCCGGCTGGATGATCGGCTCTGCCCCTGCGCTGAATGGGCTTGAGCATCAGCGTTATGATTTGTGGGTCATGCGCTGCACCACATCGTAAAGCGATGTTTGGGGTGGGCCGGTGAAATCGCCATGGCCCGCCTTGGCCACATCCAACTGAGCATGATAGGCGGCGCGGGTGATCTCTTGGGCACCAAGTGATGCCAGATGATCTGTCAGAAACTGCGTGTCGAATAGGGTAAAGCCGCCGCGCCGCAGTCGATCAACCAGCACTGCCAGCGCCATTTTCGACGCATCGGTGCGGCGCGAAAACATGCTCTCGCCAAAAAAGGCGGCGCCCAGCGTGACGCCGTAAACACCGCCCACCAGCACGCCCTGTTCCCATATTTCAACGGAATGCGCTTGCCCGCGATCGTGCAGGGCGCTGTAAAGACTGGTGATTTCCGCGTTGATCCAAGTATCAGCGCGGTCGGCACAGGCGGCGACAACCCCGCCGAAATCCTGATTGATAGACGGCTCTAGCGGGCTGCGTCGCATGGTGCGCGCCAGGGACCGCGAGATGTGAAACCCATCAAGCGGCAAAACCCCCCGGCGGCGCGGATCGACCCAGAAGATGTCCGGGTCGTCGCGGTGTTCGGCCATCGGGAAAATTCCGATGGAATAGCCATGCAGCAGGATTTCCGGCGTTAAATCCGACATGCCGAAAGGTCAGGAATTGCCAAGGTTGGTTTCCAGCCAATGCTCCAGCCAGTGGATGTTGTAGCCACCGGATTGCACATCGGCCTCGGCCAGCAGCGCATGGAACAGCGGCACAGTGGTGTCCACCCCATCCACAATCAGTTCGCCCAAGGCACGGCCCAGACGCGCCAGCGCTTCGGGGCGGTCACGCCCATGCACAATCAGTTTCCCGATCAGGCTGTCGTAATAGGGCGGGATCGAATAGCCATCGTATAGCGCGCTGTCCATCCGCACACCCAAGCCGCCGGGCGCGTGATACTGCGTGATCCGCCCCGGACAGGGCGAGAAATTCGGCAGTTTTTCCGCGTTGATCCGCACCTCGATGGCATGGCCGTTGATCTTCAGGTCATCCTGTTCCCACGACATCGGCATTCCCGATGCCACACGGATTTGCTCGCGCACCAGATCGACGCCAAAGATAGCTTCGGTCACCGGGTGTTCCACTTGCAGACGGGTGTTCATCTCGATGAAATAAAACTCGCCGTTTTCATACAGGAACTCGATCGTACCCGCGCCAATGTAGTTGATGTTGGCCACGGCATCGGCACAGACTTTGCCGATACGCGCGCGTTCTTCGGCGCTGATCGCGGGGCCGGGGGCCTCCTCGAACACCTTTTGGTGGCGCCGCTGTAGCGAACAATCGCGTTCACCCAGATGCACGGCGCGGCCTTTGCCATCGCCAAACACCTGAATTTCGATATGGCGCGGCGTGGTGAGGTATTTCTCGATGTAAACTTCGTCATTGCCAAAGTTCGATTTGCCCTCGGCCCGCGCGGTCTGGAAGGCGCGTTCCATATCCTTGGCCGTCTGGGCCACCTTCATGCCCTTGCCGCCACCACCTGCCGTGGCTTTGATGATCACCGGATAGCCGACTTCCTCGCCGATGCGCTTGGCATCTTCGAGCGTGGCAACGCCGCCTTCACTGCCGGGCACACATGGCACGCCAAGCGCCTTCATCGTGTCCTTTGCGGTGATCTTGTCACCCATGATACGGATGTGTTCGGCGGTGGGGCCAATGAAGGTCAGACCGTGGTCTTCGACAATCTGTACAAAACCCGCGTTTTCGGACAGAAAGCCATAGCCGGGGTGGATCGCCTCGGCGCCGGTGATTTCGCATGCGGCGATGATCGCGGGGATCGACAGATAGGACTGCTGGCTTGACGGTGGTCCGATGCAGACAGATTCGTCTGCCATACGCACATGCATCGCGTCACTGTCAGCGGTGGAATGCACCGCGACCGATTGGATGCCCATTTCGCGGGCCGCGCGGATGACGCGCAGGGCAATCTCTCCACGGTTGGCAATCAGGATTTTCTTGAACATGTTTCGATCCTTATTCCAGGATCACAAGTGGGGCACCGAATTCTACTGCGTCGCCGTCACCCACCAGAATGCGCTTGATCGTACCGGCCCGCGGGGCGGGGATGTGGTTCATTGTCTTCATCGCTTCGACGATCAGCAACGTGTCGCCCTCGGCAACAGAGGCGCCGACCGAAATGAACGCAGGCGCACCTGGTTCGGCCTGCATATAGACAGTGCCGACCATCGGCGATGCAACGGCACCGGGGTGATCGGCTGGGTCTGCGTCACTTGGCGCAGGGGCTGATGCGGCAGCGGCGGCAGGTGCAGCTGCGGTCATCGGGGCCGCTTGCTGATACTGCTGTTGGGGCGCCATGATCTGTTGCGGCGGTTTTCGGCTGACACGCACGTTCAGGCTGTCGTCTTCGGCATAGTCGCGTTTGACCTGCAATTCCGTCAGATCGTTTTCATTCAGCAATTCGGCCAGCGCCTTGATAAAGGCGACATCTGCATCATGGGTGTTTTTTGTCATTGTGTCCTCGAAGATTTCGATAGGCTGGCAGCGTTATCGCTGCGCGTATGATTGTTCCCGCTTATAGGCCATGGGCCCGAGCATGGAAAGCCACCTGTTGTGTTGCGCCGCGCCGCTTGGCATGTTTTCAAAAACCAGGGGGATGCAGATGAATTTGGCACATTGGCTGGCGCGTCGTGCGGCATTGGATACAGGCCGCCCGGCGTTGTTTGCAGGCCGCGACGCAGTTGCGGATTATGGCGATTTTGATGCGCGCGCGCGGGCGGTGGCGGGTTGGCTGCACGCGCGGGGCGTGATGCCCGGCGACCGGGTTGCACTATTCATGAAGAACGTGCCTGAGTATCTGATTGTCTTCTATGGTATCTGGTATGCGGGTGCAGCCGTGGTGCCGATCAATGCCAAACTTCACGGCCGCGAGGCGGCGTTCATCTTGGCTGATTCCGGTACGGACCATGTTTTTGCCACGCAAGACCTGGCAGAGGCGCTGACCGAGGCAGAGGTGGCGTGTCAGATAACTGTGGTGCCGGGGCAGGCGTTTGACGCGGTTCTGGCGGGGCCGCCGGTGACGCAGATCGCCCACCGGGGGTCGGGCGATCTGGCGTGGCTGTTTTATACATCCGGCACCACCGGCAAACCGAAGGGCGTGATGATGACCCATGGTATGCTCATGGCGATGGCGCTGTGTTACGAGGCGGACGCAGATCAGGTACATGCGTCGGACGCCGCGCTCTATGCTGCACCTCTCAGCCATGGGGCGGGTATCTATAATCTGATGCATGTGCGCGTTGGGGCGCGACATGTGTTTCCGCCCTCGGGTGGGTTTGATGAGGCCGAAATCTTTGACCTCGCCGCCTATTTTGGCGACGTGCATATGTTTGCCGCCCCCACGATGGTCAAACGCCTCACCGAAAGCGCCCGCGAGGCGGACCAGCGCGGCACCGGATTGCGTACCGTGGTCTATGCCGGCGGCCCGATGTACACGGCGGATATCATCGCGGCGGTTGACCATTTTGGCCCGATCTTTGTCCAGATTTACGGGCAGGGCGAATGCCCGATGGGCATTACCGTGCTGCCGCGGGGCGATGTGGCGGACCGCGACCACCCGCGTTGGCGCGCGCGGCTGGCCTCGGTCGGCCATGCGCAATCGGCGGTCGAGGTGCGGATCGGCGACGCCAGCGGTGCGCCACTGCCGCCGGGCGAACACGGCGAAATCATGGTGCGCGGGCAGACGGTGATGCCCGGCTATTGGAACAACCCTGACGCCACCGCCAAGACATTGAAAGACGGCTGGCTGCTGACCGGCGACATGGGGTTTCTCGACGCGGACGGCTATGTCACGATGCAGGACCGCAGCAAGGATCTGATCATCACCGGCGGGTCCAACGTCTATCCGCGCGAGGTAGAAGAAGTGCTGTTGCAACACCCCGGCGTGCGCGAGGTGTCGGTGGTGGGCAGGCCGCACCCGGAGTGGGGTGAGGATGTGGTCGCGTTCATCGTGGGGGAGGCGTCTGATGCACAGTTGGACGCGCTTTGTCTGGAGAACATCGCCCGTTTCAAGCGGCCCAAGGCCTACCTGCGGATCGGGGAGTTGCCAAAGAACAACTACGGAAAGGTGTTGAAGACGGAACTGCGAGGGATGCTGAACGAGGGGCGGTAGGCGCTGGTTAGAGTTCGGCTAAGCGGACCTACCGTCCGCTCAGCCATCTCTAATGACAGCTCCCAGCCCAAAGTGGCCCTTGGAACTCAGAACCTAAACTGGTTTTACTATCGGACACAGAGAAGAAGCATCATTTCAAAAGCCGACGACTAGCATGGGAAGCGGAAACTAAAAGGCTCCGGGGATTTCCAGAAGGGGGTTCTCGAGCATAGTCTACCGGTAACCGTCCGGTCTTACCGCTCTGCATACTAGCGCATAGAAGAAGAGAGCATTCCATGAGAACCGTTCCAGCTGCCGCAGTCGCTATATTTTTTAGCGCCTCATCCAGCCACGCCGAGACCTCGATCGCCGATCTGTCCCATTCTGAGTTGATAAATGTGTGCGTCGAAACCCTCGACAAAGGCGAGGACGCAGAAATCTATGCAGAGGAACTGGCTCAGAGGACTCGCTTCCACCTCGGCGCGGAGAACAATGCCAAGGGAAAACGATGCCTAGAAGAGACTTACCAAACCGAGTTTGTGTTTGCAGGTGGGAGGTATCATTCGCCAGACCTTGCTGCGGCGCTCGAACGCCGCGCACAGCTACTCAAAGAGCAACAGCAAGAGAGGGAGCGCGCTTACACTGAGGCCTTGGCAGAAGCCTGCATCCGTGAATTCGACATCGACAGGTTCCGCGCCCTGACAACACCAGTATGTGGAGCGGTGTTCAAGGCCATTGGGTTACCTGAGAACGATTGAGAACCCGACTGATCCTGGGCTATAAGACACTGGGCTATAAGGTGTAGCGGCTTAAGGTTATGGTTGTGGCGTGAGGTTTTGCAAAGTTCACTATCTGCGCTTAGCAGCCATTCGAGGCTGAACGCATGCATGATATTCTGGACTCCAAGCTACCCTTCGCGCGATACCGCTCAGATCGCCAGGTACTCCGCCCGCAGTTCGGCGTTGTCCAACACCTCTGCGGCCGTCCCGTCGAATACGATGCCACCGGTATCAAGGATCACGGCGCGGTCGGCCAGTTTCAGTGCGCGCACGGCGTTTTGCTCTACCAGGATCGTGGTAATGCCCTGCGATTTGATCAGCGCCAGTGTCTTTTCAATCTCATCTACAATGACCGGGGCCAGCCCTTCATAGGGTTCATCCAGCAGCAACACCTTGATGTCCCGCGCCAGCGCGCGGGCGATGGCCAGCATCTGCTGTTCGCCCCCTGACAATGTGGTGCCTTCCTGATTTTTGCGCTCGCCCAGCCGTGGAAACAGGTCGTAAAGCCGCTCCAGCGACCAGCCGATCGGCGGCGCAATCTGTGCCAGCTTCAGGTTTTCCTCGACGGTCAGCCCGGCAATGATCCGGCGGTCCTCTGGCACCAGAGCAAGGCCCGCAGCGGCCGCCTGATGGCTGGCCATCCGGTGCAGCGGCTGATGATCAAGCCAGATTTCGCCTTTGCGCAACTCGGGGTCCGACACACGTGCAATTGCCCGCAAGGTCGATGTCTTTCCCGCGCCGTTTCGCCCGAGCAGTGCGAGGATTTCACCCTCATGTACGTTAAAGCTGACGCCCTGCACGATATAACTTTCGCCGTAGTAGGCATGCACATCATGGACCGACAGAAAGGCGGGCGCGGTGGCGGCGTGGTTGGCGTTTTTGTTCAGCGTCTGAGTGGTCATCATTTATTCCTCGCGGCGGGCAGGTGGCCTGCGGATTTGCAGGGGCAGGGGGCGGCCCCGGTTCATGCGGCGTCTTGGCTCTCGCCCAGATAGGCTTCGCGGACCTTGGGATGGCCCTTGATCCTGTCCGGCGTGTCTTCGACCAGCGGGGTGCCCTGGGCCAGCACCGTGATGCGTTCGGCCAATGAAAATACAACATGCATGTCGTGTTCGATGATCGCGATGGTGATGTCGCGCTCATCCTTGATCTGTTTCAGAAGGTCGATGGTGTTGTTGGTGTCAGCGCGCGCCATGCCCGCCGTGGGTTCATCCAGCAGCAGCAGCCGGGGGTCTTGTGCCAGACACATTGCAATCTCCAACCGTCGTTTGTCGCCGCGCGACAGGGCTGCGGCGTGCATGTGGCGCTTGTCGATCATCTTCATGTCGCGCAGCATCTCCTCGGCCTTGTCGATGACATCCTGCTGGCTGATCACCCGCGACCAGGCGCTCAGCTCGAACGCGCCGTCGCGTTTGGCAAAACAGGGGATCAGCATGTTTTCCATCACCGTCAGATCGCCAAAGATTTCGGGCGTCTGAAAAACGCGGCTGATACCCATCTGGTTGATTTCATAAGGTTTTCGGCCCAGCACAGATTGCCCGTCAAACATGACAGACCCCGTATCCGGGATCAGTTTGCCGACCAGACAGTTCAGCAGCGTCGATTTCCCCGCCCCGTTGGGGCCGATGATCGCATGAACCGTGTTTTCGGCAACCTGCAGGTTCACGTCGTTCAGCGCCTGCAACCCGCCAAAGCGTTTGCCGACATTTTTGACTTCGAGAATGGCCATGATGTACGTCCTTATTCGGCAGGTGTGTTATGGGTTTCGGCAGATTTGTCCGACGCCGACTGTGCAGGCTTGCGGCGGAACAGCCGGGCAATACGCTGCCCGCCTTCGACCAGACCACCGGGCAGGAAAATGACCACCAGCATGAACATCAGCCCCAGCGTCAGGTGCCAGCCCTTGCCGACAAAGGGGTGCACGATTGTGACCATGAAGTTTTCCATGCCATCGGGCATAAAGGAAAACCAGCTGTGCAGCACATTGTCGTTGATCTTGGCAAAGATGTTTTCGAAATATTTGATGAACCCCGCGCCCAGCACCGGCCCGATCAAGGTGCCCGCACCGCCCAGAATGGTCATCAGCACCACCTCGCCAGAGGCGGTCCATTGCATCCGTTCCGCGCCTGCCAGCGGGTCCATCGCGGCCAGCAGACCTCCGGCCAGCCCGGCGTACATGCCCGAGATGACAAAGGCCGCCAGCGTGTAGGGCCGCGTGTTCAAGCCGGTGTAATTCATCCGCTGCTGGTTCGATTTCACGGCCCGCAGCATCATGCCAAAGGGCGATCGAAAGATGCGTATCGCGATGTAGAAGGCCAGCACCAGAAACGCCGCCGAAAAGTAGTAGCCGACGGAAAAAGTGAACGACCACGGCCCGAAAAACAGCGTTGTCGAGTCGTTCATCGCCGCACCAAACAGGTTGGGAAAGTTGGGCGCGCTGGCCGATTGCAGGTACTGCGGATCAGAGGTGTAAATCTGCAACCCCGTCTCGCCGTTGGTGATTGGCGTTAGCACCGAATAGGCCAGGTTGAACGACATCTGTGCAAAGGCCAGCGTCAGGATGGAAAAGTAGATGCCCGACCGCCGCAGACTGATAAACCCGATGAGCGCCGAAAACAGCCCCGCCATGATCACGCTGAGGATCAGCGCGGGCACCACGTTATAGCTCAGCAGTTTGAACATCCACACGGCAGAGTAGGAACCGACCCCCAGAAACGCGGCATGACCAAAGGAGAGATAGCCGGTCAACCCGAACAATATGTTGAATCCGATGGCAAAAATGCCAAAGATCACAAATCGTTGCATCAGGTCGGGATAGCCCGCGTTAAACTGCGCCATCGCAGAGTTCGCTGGAAACGGGTTCAGGATAAAGGGGGCGAACAGCGTCAGCATGATCACCACGATCAGCAGCAGGGTGTCGCGTTTTTCTAGTCCAAGCATGTCTTATTCCTCCATCACGCCGCGGCGGCCCAGCAGCCCGCGCGGGCGGGTCAGCAACACGACAATGGCAACGACGTAAATGATGATCTGGTCGATACCGTAGATGATGTCTTTTATTTCGTTCATCGACGCGAGGCTTTCGAGGATACCAAGCAGGAACCCGGCCAGCACCGCACCGGGGAGTGACCCCATGCCCCCGACCACGACCACCACGAAACTCAGCACCAGAAAATCCATGCCCATGTGGTAATTAGGCGAATTTATCGGCGCATACATGACACCCGCCAGACCCGCGACCGCAGCGGCGATCCCGAACATGATGGTAAATCGTTTGTCGATGTCGATGCCCAGCAGGCCCACGGTTTCTCGGTCGGCCATACCGGCGCGCACCACCATGCCAAAGGTCGTGAATTGCAAAAAGGCAAAGACGGCGGCGATGATGATGGTCGAAAAGCCGAAATAAACCAACCGCCAGTACGGATAAGCAAGCGACGTATCAAGCCCCAGCAGCGGCCCAAAATCAAAGCTGCCTTTGAACACTTCGGGGGCAGGGGTCGGGATCGGGTTCGCACCATAGAAATATTTGACCACTTCTTGCAGCACGATAGCGAGGCCAAAGGTCACGAGAATCTGGTCTGCGTGGGGGCGTTTGTAGAAATGTTTGATCAGCCCGCGTTCCATCACAAAACCGATCAGCAGCATCACGGGTATGGCAAACAGGATCGCCAGCGGAACAGACCAGTCGATGATCGCGTTGCCGATCTCGGGGCCGAACCAGTTCTCGACATAGGGTGTCTTGACCTTCAGCGGGTTGCCCAGAAAATCCTTCTGCGTGTCGCTAAGCGTCTCAACACTGAGCGATAGCAGCCGTTGCAGAGTGACAGAGCAGAACGCCCCGATCATGAACAGCGCCCCATGGGCGAAATTGACCACACCCAGGGTGCCGAAAATCAGCGTCAGACCCAGCGCGATCAGCGCATAGGCCGATCCCTTGTCGAGGCCGTTGAGAATTTGAAGAAGGATTGCGTCCATGGACCCCACCGTTAAGGAAAGTGTTCACGCAGCCAGTAATCCGCGCGTGCTTGTGGGTCGGGCGCGCGGCAGGTTAATGCCACCGCGCACCCGTTGTTTACCTGTGATCAGGCACCGGGATTGCATTCACCCAGCTCGCCACCGGCAAACATCGGATGATCCGGTGCGTATTCCACCTGCGCCCGTGGCGTTTGCTCGACGATCTCAAGCGTGTCATATTCGTTGGTCGGGTTTTCCGACCCCTTCATGACCAACACGTCCTTGAAACACTGGTGATCATCGGCACGGTACAGCGTGGGACCGTTGCCCATACCGTCAAACTCGAACCCTTCCAGCGCTTCGCCGACACCGCAGGGGTTGAACGTACCCGCACGTTCGCAGGCATCCGCATAGAGCAGGGTCTGCACATAACAGGTGTGTGCCGAGTTGGAGGGTGGACGGCCGTATTTTTCACCAAAGGACTTCGTAAACGCCTTGGAGCCTTCATCCTGGAGCTGCCAGTTCCAGTTCATTGACCCGATAACGCCCTGCACGTTGGCACCGGCACCCGCCGCCATCAGCTCGGAGTAAAGCGGCACAACGATCTCGAACTTCTTGCCGTTTACTTCCTTGTCGAGCAGGCCAAACTGCACCGCGTTGGTCAGCGAGTTGACCATGTTCCCGCCGTAGTGATTCAGCACCAGCACATCAGCACCCGAGTTCAGCACCGGCGCAATGTAAGAACTGAAATCTGTCGACGCCAACGGCGTCAGCACGTTGTTGACAGTTTCCCAACCCATCGCTTCGGTCGCCGCAGCAATAGATTCCTGCTGCGTCCAACCCCAGGTGTAATCCGCCGTCAGGTGATAGGCCCGGCGATCGGCGCCATAGGCGTTCTTGAGCACGGGTGCCAAGGCCGCTGCAGACATATAAGCATTAAAGAAGTGGCGGAAACCATTGGCTTTTTTGTCTTTGCCGGTGGTGTCGTTGGAATGGGTCAGACCGGCCATAAAGATGATACCCTCATCCTGGCACAGGCCCTGAACCGCCACGGCTACGCCCGAGGACGATCCGCCGTTGATCATGATGGCGCCGTCTTTTTCGATCATCGACTTCGCGGACGCCCGTGCGGCGTCTGATTTCGTCTGGGTGTCGCCCGTCACGAAAGTGACCTTTTTGCCCAGAATACCGTTCCCTTTCAGCGCTTTGGAGCTGAAGGTGTTCATCATGCCGCCATCGCCCTCACCGTTAAGGTGCGCAACTGCCAGTTCCTGCGCGCGCAGCTCGTCGAGACCTTCATCAGCGTAGGGGCCAGTTTGGGGCACGTTAAAGCCGAGCGTGACCGTGGCACCCGTCGGGGCGTTGCGATAGCCTGCATGCGCATCGGCGCGCAGATACGTCGGCAGCGCCAGACCAGCCCCGGCGATAGCGCCGGTTTGGATCAGCCCACGACGTGTCAGTTTTGTAAATGACATGAATTCCTCCCAATTTTTGAAATTGTACAGCGGGCTTCTCCTCCCCGGCTGGACAACGCACAATTGTGCAAATTAGTTATCGCGCGGTAACTGAAAACCAAGCAATAAGTCCCTTGTTAAAAACGATTAATTTGTAAATATCTTCGCAAAGAACTTAGCTGGGTTGTAAAGAACATGATATTGCAGCGCAGAAACTCGTTGAAAATACACGACAAACCCAAAGGAGTTGCCGATGGCACGTGAGGCATTGACGGGCAGTCGCATCCGCGAGCGGCGGGTGATGGCAGGGCTAAAGCAGGCCGATCTGGCCCAGCAAATCGGCATATCGGCCAGTTACCTTAATCTGATCGAGCATAACCGCCGCAGAATCGGCGGCAAACTGCTGCTAAATATCGCCGCCGCCCTCGGGGTCGAACCTCAGGCCCTTACCGAAGGCGCCGAAGCGGCGCTGATCGCGTCACTTCGCGAGGCCGCCGTTCACGCCGGTCTTGCGGGGCCGGAGGCGGACCGCGCTGACGAATTTGCCGGTCGCTTTCCGGGATGGGCCGACGTTCTGGCAGGCACACAGCGCCGCATCGCCATGTTGGAACAAACGGTCGAGGCGCTGACCGATCGGCTGGCGCATGATCCGCATCTCGCCGCCTCGATGCATGAACTGCTCAGCACCGCCGCTGCCATCCGCTCCACCGCTGCGATTCTTGCGGAAACCGAAACGCTACAACCCGAATGGCGCGACCGGTTCCACGCCAATATCCATCAGGACAGTCGCCGCTTGTCCGACAGTGCGCAGGCCCTGGTGGCTTATCTCGACGCGGATGCGGAAACCCCACAGGCCGTCAGCTCGCCACAAGACGAGGTCGAAGCCTTTTTGGCCGAGCACGACTATCATTTTGAGACCTTTGAGCGCAAAGCCGACCCGGCGACAGAGATCGCGGCCCTGGTGGCCGGGGCGGAAACGCTAAAATCCCCCTCGGCGCGCCACATCGCCACCGGGGTGCTGCAACAGATGGCACGCGACGCGGCCATGCTGCCGCAGGTGCGGCTGGCAAAGGCGATCGAGGGCGAAGGTGTCGACCCCGCCCGGCTGGCGCGGGTTCTCGCGCAACCGATGGGCCGCGTGCTGCGGCGGTTGGCGGCGATGCCTGACCTGCGGGCGGGGCTGGTCGTTTGCGACAGGTCGGGCACTGTCACCTTTCGCAAATCCGTCGACGGTTTTACGGTGCCGCGCTTTGGCGCCTGTTGCCCGCTGTGGCCGCTGTTTGCCGTGCTGGGCCAGCCCGGTCTTGTCGTGGCACAGCGTCTGGGGCAACTGGGGCGGGGGCAGGCGCAGTTTGACAGTTTTGCCATCTGCGAGGTTCAAGCGGCACCTGCCTATAACACCCCACCGCTCAGCCAGGCCGTGATGCTGTTGCTGCCCGCCCCCGCCGGGCAGGGACCCGCGGAGCCTGTTGGCTCGACCTGCCGCATTTGCCCGCAGACCAACTGCCGGGCGCGGCGCGAACCCTCAATCGTCAGCGAAGGAATCTGAGCCTTTTGACAGACGCCCCAATCCGATGCATCCTGCACGGCGGTACGTACGACCCTGCATCAAGACAGGGCGGTGCGCGCCCTGAGGGGGAGGACGATTGCCGATGGGCAAACATGTTGTGCTGGTCGAGGATGAGGTGAACATCGCCGAGGCCATACGGTTTCTATTGTCACAAGAAGGCTGGCGGGTGGAAACACTGGCTAATGGCGCCACGGCGGTCGAGCTGATCCGCAAGGCAGCACCCGATCTGGTGATGCTGGACGTGATGCTGCCCGGACGCAGTGGGTTTGAGATACTGCATGATCTGCGCGCCGACCCCGCGCTGGCCAACCTGCCGATTCTGATGCTGACCGCGCGCGGCCAAAGCCGTGACCGGGTGATGGCCGAACAGGCCGGCGTCAGCCGCTTTATGACCAAACCGTTCTCCAATGCCGATATGCTGGACGCGGTGCGCGATCTGACTTCGGGTTGAGGCGGGGCAATGGCGCAATCCCCCATCTTTCTTGAGCGCCGCAGCTACCGATTGCGCCGGATGATGGATGCGGTACGCCTGCTGCCGCTATTGGGGCTGCTGTTGTGGATGGTACCGTTGCTGTGGCCCGTGCCGCCCGACGGCGCGGCTGCGCTGACATCTGACCGCGTCACCACGGGCGTCGCGCTGCGCTATCTATTTGGTGTCTGGGCTGCCTTGATCATCGCCACATGGGCGCTTTGGCGGCGCACCCTCGATCCGGTCGACGGCGCCGCTCCCCGCACAAAGCCCGATCCGTAATGGTGTCGCTGAACCAGCTCGTCATCGTTTGCCTGTTGTATGTGGCGGGGCTCTTTATCGTGGCCTTTGCCGCCGAACGCGCGGCATTGCGGGGGCGGGGCGGCTGGTTGCTGCGCTCGCCGCTGGTCTATACGCTGTCGCTGTCGATTTATTGTACCGCCTGGACGTTTTACGGCGCGGTTGGATATGCCGCCCGCTCGGGACTGGAATATGTCACGATCTACCTCGGTCCCTCATTGGTAATGATCGGCTGGTGGTGGATATTGCGGCGGCTGGTGCGGATCGGGCGCAGCCACCGCGTGACGTCGATTGCCGATCTGATTTCATCGCGTTACGGCAAATCCAACACGCTGGCGATCGTCGTCACGGTTATGGCGGTGATCGGTGTGACACCCTATATTGCCCTGCAATTGCAATCTGTTATCCTGTCACTGTCGATTTTTGCCGCCCCCAATGTACCACTGGTCGAGGCCGGCAGTGACGTCATCAACCGCGGGCAGGCGGCGCTGTGGGTCGCGGCCGGGCTGGCGCTTTTTACCGTTCTGTTCGGCACACGTAACCTGAACGTCAATGAACGCCACCACGGCGTCGTCATCGCCATCGCAGTCGAAGCCGTGGTCAAGCTGCTGGCGCTGCTGGCGGTGGGGATTTTCGTCGTCTGGGGGCTGGCTGGCGGGCTTGAGGAAACCTTTGCGCGCATTGACGCGTCGGACATCGGGCAATGGGAGGTCCAAGGCAGCCGCTGGGCGGCGCTGACGATGCTGTCGGCGGCCGCATTTTTGTGCCTGCCGCGCATGTTTCAGGTGCTGGTGGTCGAAAACGATGACGAACGACAGCTGCAAATCGCCAGTTGGGCCTTTCCGCTGTACCTGATGTTGATGAGCCTGTTTGTCGTGCCGATCGCGGTCGTGGGCCTTGACCTGATGCCAGAAGGGTCGAACCCGGATCTCTTCGTGCTCAGCCTGCCGCTGAGCCAAGGCTACAACGGTCTGGCGATGCTGTCCTTTCTTGGGGGTTTTTCCTCGGCGACCTCGATGGTGATCGTGGCGACGCTGGCGCTGTCGACCATGGTCAGCAACCACATCGTCATGCCGATCTGGCTGACGTTGCGCCGCGATGGGGCCACCCAATCGGGTGACGTGCGCAGTGTCGTGATCCTCGCGCGGCGCCTGTCGATCCTGTTTATCATCGCGTTGGGATACCTCTATTACCGCGCCTCCGGCGGCAGCGGCGCATTGGCGGCCATCGGCACGATTTCATTTGGCGGCGTGGCGCAATTTCTGCCCGCGCTGCTGGGCGGGATTTTTTGGCGCGGCGCCACGCGGATGGGGGCGCTCTGCGGGCTGGGGGTCGGCTTTGCCCTTTGGGTGTTCACGATGCTACTGCCCAGCTTTGGCGCGGGCGCCGTCCTGACGCCTGCCACCTTGCAGACGGGGCTTTTTGGCCTGTTCTGGCTTAGGCCCGAGGCCCTGTTTGGCATCACCGGAATGGACCCGACAGTGCACGCCGTGGTCTGGAGCCTGTCGCTCAACTCCTTGATATTTATCGGTGTCTCTCTCTTTACCTTTCCCGCGCCGCTGGAACGCTTGCAGGGCGCGCAGTTTGTGAATGTCTTTGATCATTCCAGCCCCGCACGGGGGTGGACGGCCTCTGTCGCGGGCAGTGAGGACCTGATGATCATGGCGCAGCGCATCCTGGGCGCGGCCGAGGCACAGTCGTTTTTTGCCACCGCCGCGCGCGCGCAGGGACACGGCAGGCGATTGCCGGAACCCACCCCACAGTTTGTGCAGGCATTGGAACGTGAACTGGCCGCCTCGGTCGGGGCGGCGACCGCCCATGCGATGGTGGCGCAGATCGTTGGGGGGGCTTCTGTGTCGGTACACGACCTGCTGGCGGTGGCCGACGAATCCGCACAGATGCTGGAATACTCCAGTCAGCTCGAAGCCAAATCGCGCGAACTGACAGAGACCGCAGCGCAACTGCGCGATGCCAATGAAAAGCTGACGCAATTGTCGTTGCAAAAAGACAGCTTTCTCAGCCAGATCAGCCATGAATTGCGCACGCCGATGACCTCGATCCGATCTTTTTCGGAAATTCTGCGCGACGCCAAGGGCCTGCTGGCCTCGGACAAGACCCGCTATGCCTCGATCATCCATACCGAAACCATTCGTCTGACGCGGTTGCTGGACGATTTGCTGGACCTGTCTGTGCTGGAAAACGGTCAGGTCACGCTGAACCTGCGGCGGGGCAATCTGGGTTTGGTGCTGGATCAGGCGGTGACCACGGCGCAGGCAGGCGCAGCCAAGCCGCTGGCGGTAATACGTGACCCCGCCGTTGACGATGTGATGCTGACCACCGATCTGGACAGGTTGGCACAGGTTTTCATTAATTTGGTCGCCAATGCCCGAAAATACTGTGCCGCAGATGACCCCAGACTGACGATCACCGTCCACCACACAGCAGATGCGGTGGAGATTTATTTTGTCGATAACGGTGTCGGGATATCGGCCGACGCGCAGGCGCTAATCTTTGAAAAATTCTCTCGTATCAGCGGGGTAGAGGGTGAAGGCGCGGGTCTTGGCCTTGCTATCTGCCGCGAAATCATGACGCGGCTGGGCGGTGACATTACCTACCGACCCGATCTGGACGGCACCGGTTTCCGTCTGCGGTTGCCGCTGGCGCCGCCAGCGCCACTTGATCGCCTATCATAAATGCGATGGTAACCAATTCCCGGTTAAGCATCGTAAAAGGACCGCGTAATGCGGGTGGAGGCGATGGCAGAAGATCAGGCAAAAACACCAGCCGATGAACAGGCAACACAGCCGGGAACAACCCCGTCTTCGCCGCTGCGCCGCAAGGCACAGGCGGGGCGGGCAGGCCATCAGGCGCGTGCAATGTCGCTGTCAAAAGCGTTGCGCGTGACCGTGGCCAAGGTGGCGAACGATCTGTTCGACATGGCGATGGCCGTTCTTGCTGTGCGGATCGAGGAACGCAGCAATGACACCCTTGCCGAGGCATTCGAGGCAGGGTCTTTGCTGATGTTGCTTGACGGTCCGGCGCGTCGTCGCGGCGCGGTGGTACTTGATCCGCTGTTGGTCGGGGCGTTGATCCAGCAGCAGACCATGGGCAAGGTGTTGCAAGGTGCCGATGCCGCGACCCGCAGCCTGACCAGCACGGACGCCGCCATTTGCGCGCCCTTTGTCGATGCCCTGCTCGACGCTGTGGCGTTGCTACCTGATACCCCGGCCGATCAACGCTGGATCGAAGGCTATCGTTTCGGCGCTCGTTCCGAAGACCTGCGGCTGATGCTGATGGCACTGGATGCCCCCGACTACCGAATATTGCATATGACGGTCGATATTGCGGGCGGGGTACGACAGGGCCAGATGCAGCTGTGCCTGCCGCTGCTGTCCGACAGTGAAGCATCCGCGGGTCAGTCGGACGAAACGGGTGCAGACGGGCAGGGATCGGTCGCGGCGCAATCGCCCAAGATATTGCTGAACAATGTCTTGGAGTTGCATGTCTCCCTTAACATCGGGTTGGCGCGTATGTCCTTGCCCCTCAGCGCGATCAGTGGGTTCAAGGCTGGGGATATGCTCACGTTACCCAGTTGTTCTTTCGACGATGTAAAAGTGCTGGAACCGGGCGGTCGTGGTCTGGCCAGAGGGGCGTTAGGGCAATTGAACGGGATGCGTGCCGTGCGGCTAAATCACCAGCCCAAACCGATGACCCAGCCCCGCCGCCGTGCAAGTGACCGCGCGGAACTGAACCTGCCGGAGGTACGCTTTGAACGCCGCCACGGCGCCACCCCACCGGGCGCGGCCATCGCTGCGCCGATGATGGATGATCTGCCGGACATGAGCGATCTGCCTGATATAGGGGATCTGCCTGATATGGGAGACCTGGCTGATATGGGAGACCTGCCTGATATGGGCGATCTACCTGATATGGGCGATCTGCCCGACCTGTCAGATATGCCCGATATGTCTGACCTGCCGGGGTTGGATGGCGATGACGACGCCCTCCCGGACCTGCCGGAATTTCAGGTCGGTTAGGCGTCGCCGGGGGACGTCTACGCTAACAGAAGGCTTCGTTCAGCATGGGGCGTATGTTGCTCAGGTCGTATCCACCCTGCCGCGCGGCCTCGACAATGGCATCCCCGTCCATCGTGCCCGCCTGACCAAGCGCCCAGGCGATGGTCGACCGGGTGCCAGAGGCACAGTAGGCCAGAACTGTATCATCGCTCTCCACGCCCAAGGCGCGGTTGCGTGCGATCACCTCGGGCACCATGGTCTGATGCGTCAAAGGTTGTTCCTCAAAGGCAATGCCTGCGGCCTCGGCGGCGGTGCGGATCGCGGCAGCCTGATGGCTGGGTGGTACCTCGGCATCGGGGCGGTTGCACAGGATACGGGTGATGCCCTGCGCGCGCAGGGCTTCCATATCGCCCGCGTCAATCTGCGGGGCGACAAAATAGCGGGGGGTGATTTTGCGAATGTCCATGGAACGATTTACGCAGATGGGGCTTCGCTGTCCAGCCAAGGTTGCACCGCGATGCCAACCCAAGCCAAGCTGGTCAGATCAGGCCAGGAAAATCCCCAGGATCACCATCATCAGCCCGATCACCGACAAAAACAGCGACCCCATGTTCACCGGCAACGCCTTTTGCACCACATCGCGCATGGCATCATCGTCCAACCCGGCGCGTTTTGCCCGGCTGACCTTCAGAATACACCAGATCAGGCCGACCAATCCCAGCAGGGACAGGCCCGCGCCGGACCAGATCAGCAGTTCAAACGGGTTTGTATCAGTATTTTCCATGGCGGCAGAGCTACGCCAATCGTCGCGCGCGGGCAAGTCCCGCTTGCGGGCGCGCCGCGCGCCTTGTAGTCACACACGCCAAGCCGTCCCCTAAGGAGCCCCCCATGAGCGACACCAGCACCAATCCCGAAGTCGTCGATACCGTCGGCGATGCCACCTACCGCGTGACCGCCAACGAACTGCGCCAGTTTGTCGAGCGGATCGAGCGTCTGGATTCCGAAAAGAAAGACCTCGCAGAACAGCAAAAAGAGGTCATGGCAGAAGCGAAATCGCGCGGCTATGACGTCAAGGTGCTGCGCAAGGTGATCGCCCTACGCAAGCGTGACAAGGACGACATTGCCGAAGAAGAAGCGGTGCTCGAAATGTATAAAGAAGCCCTGGGCATGTGACCGGGTTGCGCCCTCGGCGGACATCTGTCCGCCGAGGGCGCAAATATGCCGGACGCGGGGGCTTGAAGTCCACGCAGAACAGGGCCATTTGCCGATGGTCCGCGCGGCCGCCGCGGCGTGAGTTTAGGCGCGGCCTTGGGCAATTTTAATGGATATAGTTTACGTTGTAGGCGGCCTGATCGGTTTGGTCTGGGGCGGCGAAATTCTTGTGCGCGGTGCCGTGGCGCTGGCACAGGGCTGGGGGATTTCCCCTTTGGTGATCGGTCTTACGATCGTGGGGTTCGGCACGTCTACACCTGAATTGGTCACCTCTGTGCAGGCCGCGTTGGCCGGGGCACCGGGCATTGCCCTTGGCAACATCGTCGGCTCGAACATTGCCAATATCCTGCTGATCCTCGGACTGACGGCCGTGATCGCCCCTGTGGCCATTGCGCGCAGCACCTTTTACCGTGATGGGGCGGTTCTGCTGGCGGCGACACTGCTGTGCATCTGGGTTGTGCTGGGCGGACAAGTGTCGCGTGGGGCAGGGATGATATGTATCGCAGGCTTGGTGGCCTACCTGATCTACACATTCAAAACAGACGCGGCGGCAGACTCCGCCACGTCGCCCGAGATCGCAGTGCCGGCGGCGGGTCAGGGGCCCAAAGCAGGAATGGCGTTTGTACTGGTGCTGGGCGGATTGGTTGTCACGATCTTATCGGCGCGGTTCCTCGTGCTGGGCGCCGTGTCGCTGGCCCAGACCATCGGTATTTCTGAAACGGTCATCGGGCTGACCATCGTGGCCGTAGGCACCTCTATGCCCGAATTGGTGACCTCGGTCATCGCGGCGCGGCGCGGTCAAAGTGATGTGGCCCTCGGCAACGTGGTCGGGTCCAACATCTTCAACATTCTGGGCGTGCTCGGTGTAACAGCGGTGATCCACCCCGTTGCGGTCTCGGCGCGTATCGTCGAACTTGACGTCTGGATCATGCTGGCGGCGACGCTTGCCCTGATCGCCTGTGCGCTGATGGGCGCACGCGTGACGCGCTGGCAGGGTGCGGCATTGATGTTGGCCTATGTTGGATATCTGATAGTTTTGCTGTGGACGTAATCGCCTCCGACAAACTTACGTCTTCTTAAGACCCTTCTGCGCAACATGCCGATTAAACACGGCAATGGGCGAATGTGATGCGGCACTGCAAACTTCTGTTCTTTCTGCTGGCAGCCTTGTGGCTGTCGACAGTGGCCCCTGTTGATGCGCAGGTACAGCCGACCACGGTCGAAGGCAGTGCCGCCAACAAGGTCAAGCTGGCCGATCGCCAGCGCCTTCTCACCGAACAGATGGGGCGCTCCGTCTGTCTTGTAATGGGCGGTATTGATCCCGGATCGGAATCAGACAAGGCGCGCGGTTCGGCGGACCTGTTTCACGCCACGATGATGGCCCTGCGCACCGGTGATGAAAACATGGCCATCCTCCCTGAGGAAGATCCCGATGTGTTGGCCGCACTGGATACTGTGGCAGCGGTGTTTGCCACCTACCGGGCGGCCACGCTACAGGTTGGCGCGGGTGATCTGCACGCGGTTCCCGTCGGCCAGATACTGGCGCTTAGCGACCCTTTGCTCGCCCTATCAAACACCACGATGCGGGCGGTGGAGCAGGCCCACGGCCCCAAAGGCAACAGAATACTGAGCCAGACAATCGAACTGGCCAGGCGCCAGATCATGTTGTCGCAAAAGCTGACCAAGGAAATCTGCTTTGTTGCCCTCAACATAAACCGGGTCGAAATGCTGTCGCGCCTGAAAGGCACGCTTGCCGCCTTTTCAGAGGCGCAAGATGCGCTGGAAAGAGGCAACCCGGCTGCCGGCATAATGCCACCGGCGCCGGGACTGGCCAAAAAACTCGCCGGTGTGCGCCAGCTTTGGGACCCATTTGCGCAGATTGCCAATGATGTCGCCGCAGGTGCCGCGCTGGACGAGGCGGGGCTGATGGCGGTTGTCGACCTGAGCAACAAACTTTTGTTCAAATGCAAACAAGCCGCCCGGAGCTATGCCAAGCTTTAGCAGGCCTATCGGATGCGGGGTGGGGCCGATGTGCGTTGTCGGGCCACGGCGCTGCCGGGATTAACACCGCCAATCGCCGCGATTTGCCTACCCATTGCCGCATAGGTGGATTGATCCTGCCGACAGGTGCGTCTTCCCCTTGCACGCAGGCGTCAACACCCATAGAAGGGCAGAAATTTTTTGCCCGCGCCACAGTCGGCGCGGCCTTATTCTATGGAGCAAACATGCAGGTCAACGAGACGCTTAACGAAGGTCTGAAACGCGGTTACAACATCACCGTTACCGCCGCAGAGCTTGAAGCCAAGGTTAACGAAAAACTGGCCGAAGCGCAGCCCGAAGTTGAGATGAAGGGGTTCCGCAAAGGCAAGGTTCCAATGGCGCTGCTGAAAAAGCAGTTTGGCCAAAAGGTTATGGGCGAAGCGATGCAGGAAAGCATTGATGGCGCCATGTCCGAGCATTTTGAAAAGTCCGGCGACCGCCCTGCGATGCAGCCCGAGGTCAAGATGACCAACGAAGACTGGAAAGAAGGCGATGACGTCGAAGTAAGCATGTCTTACGAAGCGCTGCCCGAAATTCCAGAAGTTGATCTGGGCAAGATCAAGCTGGAAAAGATGACCGTCAAAGCAGGCGACGCCGAAATCGACGAAGCACTGAAAAACCTTGCCGAAACCGCGCAGGATTTCAAAGCCCGCAAGAAAGGCTCCAAAGCCAAGGATGGCGATCAGATTGTGATCGACTTCAAAGGGTCCGTTGACGGTGAAGAATTCGAAGGCGGCGCTGCCGAAGATTATCCGCTGGTTCTGGGCTCCAACTCCTTCATCCCCGGTTTCGAAGAGCAACTGGTCGGCACGAAGGAAGGCGATGAGAAGTCTGTCGTCGTGAACTTCCCCGATGAGTACCAAGCCGCGCATCTGGCCGGCAAGGAAGCGACATTCGCTTGCACCGTCAAAGAGGTGAAGGAGCCCGTCGCCGCCGAGATCAACGACGAACTGGCCACCAAATTCGGTGCAGAAGACCTCGCCGCGTTGAAAACCCAGATCGGTGAGCGTCTGGAAGCCGAATACGCCGGTGCGAGCCGCGCAGTGATGAAACGTGCGCTGCTCGATGCGCTGGACAAGCTGGTCAGCTTTGATCTGCCGCCATCGCTGGTCGACGCCGAAGCCGGTCAGATCGCGCACCAACTGTGGCACGAAGAAAACCCCGATGTTCAGGGCCACGATCACCCCGAAATCGAAACCACGGACGAGCACAAGAAGCTGGCCGAGCGCCGCGTGCGTCTGGGCCTGTTGCTGGCCGAACTGGGCCAGAAGGCCGAAGTTCAGGTGACCGATGCCGAGATGACCCAGGCGATTATGAACCAGGCGCGTCAGTACCCGGGTCAGGAACGTCAGTTCTTTGAATTCGTACAGCAGAACCAGCAGATGCAGCAGCAAATGCGCGCGCCGCTGTTCGAAGACAAGGTTGTTGATCACATCGTCGAGCAGGCCAAGGTAACCGAAAAAGAGGTTTCCAAGGACGATCTGCAAAAGGCCGTTGAGGCGCTGGAAGACGAATAAGTCTGATCGTATCGTCGGATAACTTAAGAAAGGCCGCTCCGATCCGGGGCGGCCTTTTTCGTTCGGGGGATAGGATCAAACCCCTGCGCGCGCGCATTAACCCTCTGGCAACACACTTAGCGCACGCTCCGTTAACCCAGATAACCGCAGCATCGCTGCGGTACGCGCGGTGTACAGTCGGTGTACAAAAATCATACCGCCAAAATCCCGGCTTTTGTGGCGTTAACCTACGATTCGTCCGCCATCGTTGCCGGCCCCACCCTACGTTGCGCGGCAGCGCCGGCAGCCCCTGCTGCCACCCGCTGTCATCATCCCGTGTTACTGGTGTCCTGTCAGTATATTGAAAGGACGAAAGATGATTGATCATTTCGGCATTCAGGTTTCGGATATTGCCGCGGCCCGTCGGTTCTACGATGCCTGCCTTGGCACCTTGGGGGCCAAGGTATTGCTTGAGGTTCCGGCAGAGCATACCGGCGGCAAACAGGTGTTGGGCTATGGCCGCGAAAGCCCCCATTTCTGGATCAGTGAAGGGGTCGCACAGGTACCGCCGCTCCACTGTGCCTTTGCAGCGGCGAACCGGGGCGAGGTGGATGCGTTTTACAAGGCAGCACTGGCTGCCGGGGGCCGCGATAATGGCGCACCGGGGTTGCGGCCAAAGTACCACCCCGACTATTACGGCGCCTTCGTGCACGATGCGGATGGGAACAACATCGAGGCGGTGTGTCACGCCCCGGTATGACGAGCCGGGCAGGCGGGCCTTCTGCGACCGCCTGCCACTGCGTTACAAGGTGATACGGAACTGCGCGAACCCGTCCGCCGCGTCGCCCGCCGCTTCCATCTGTACGCCTTTGACCTCGTCCAGATAATCGGCGGCCTTGGGGCCCGTGGCAAACAGGACCGTGGTGCCCGCAAGCGGGGCAAAGCCCCAATTGGCGTCAGCGCGCGGGCTGATGGTTCCCTTCTCGACGATGTAGCGCACGATCACGTCGCGGTTCGTGTCAGGGCCTTCAAATACGATGGTGTCGCCCTTGGCACCCGGAAAATCGCCGCCGCCAGAGGCGCGGTAGTTGTTGGTTGCAACGATGAATTCCGACGCAGGATCAATGTCTTGCCCGTTGAACTGAAGGTTCACAATACGGCTGGCGTCCGGGTTCTCAGGCTCGCCCTTCGGGCCGAATTTCGAGGGCTGGCTGAGGTCGATCTGATAGGTTACCCCGTCGATCACATCAAAGTTGTAACTGGGAAAGCTGTCGTTGATCAGCTGCTGATCGGCGCTGCCCGGTGTGATCTGGTTAAAGATCCCGGCAGAGCGTTCTAGCCAATCCTTGACCTGCGCACCCGTCACCCGCACAGCGCGCACGGTGTTGGGGTAAAGGTACAGATCGGACACGTTCTTGATCGCCACATCGCCCTTGGGCACGTCGGTATAATACTCAGGCCCACCACGGCCCCCGGCCTTGAACGGGGCGGCGGCTGACAGGATCGGCAACCCCTCATGCGCTGTCCCCTTCATCATCTGCGCGATGTACCAGATCTGCGCATTCGACACGATCTGTACGGACGGGTCATCTGCCACCAATGCAAAGTAGCTGTGCAGGTTGGCGTCCGTCTTGCCCACCGCCCGGCGCACATAGGCCAGCGTCTCGTCATGTGCTTGCTGTACAGAGGCAAGCACCGCAGGGGCGCTTTCCACCAGTGCCGTGACAGAGCGGTCTTCGTTACGTTGCGAGATGGGCCGCGCCTCGGCGCTGTGGCTGGCGATGCGCCAACTGTTGCCGTCGCGTTCCAGCATCAGGTCGATCAGACCCAGGTGGCTGCCCCAGAACCCGCCCATAGTGGCCGGTTTGCCGTGGATCGTTCCCTTATCGGCATCCACCGCCGCGTAATCTGCATATGTGCCCGACGGGAACACAAGGTGGCTATGGCCGGTCAGGATCGCGTCGATTCCATCCACGGCCGCCAAGGGGACAGAGGCGTTTTCCATCAGGTCTTCTTCCTGCGCGGCCCCTATGCCAGAGTGCGACAGAGCGATGATAATATCGGCGCCTGCTTCTTTCATTTGCGGCACATAGGCGCGGGCGGTGGCAAGGATGTCGCGGGTCTGCACCTTGCCCTCCAGATGGCGGCGGTCCCAGTTCATGATCTGGGGCGGGACAAAGCCGATGAGACCGATCTTGATCGGATGTGCCGTGCCCGCGCCATCGGTCAACATGCGCTCAAGAATGACATAGGGTTTGACCAGCGTGACGTCCTTGGTGGGATCACTGCCCATTTCCTTGACGACATTGGCGCTGACCACCGGAAAATCAGCCCCGGCCAAGGATTTCATCAAGAATTCAAGGCCATAGTTAAATTCATGATTGCCCAGGGTAGAGGCGTCGAACCCAACGGTGTTCATCGCTTGAATGACCGGGTGCATGTCACCCTCTTTCATCCCGCGCTCATAGGCGATGTAATCGCCCATCGGATTGCCTTGCAGAAAATCGCCGTTGTCGAGCATCAGCGTGTTGGTGGCCTCGGCGCGGATATCCTTGATGATGCTGGCGGTGCGGGCAAGGCCGACAGTGTCGACCTGCTTGTCACCATAGTAGTCGTAGGGAAAGACATGCACATGCAGGTCGGTCGTTTCCATCAGCCGAAGGTGGGCCTGATTGGACGCAGCGCGCAGGGAGAACGGGTGCAGGGCCAGTAGCCCGGCAGACCCGGCAAGGAAATGGCGACGGTTAAGGCGGAGAGACATGGCGGCGTTCCTTTTGCTGTAACACCCCCATAGCCTGATCCCATGTCCGCCGTGTGACAAGAATGAATTGAATTCAACCCTTGCGCAGGCCGGTTTGCACCAACATACCGCGACGCTTGGCCTCGTAGTAGTAGCCGCGCGCGTACCATTTCACCGCTGTGCCATGATCACCATCAGACAGCAGCCAGGCACCGCGCAGGTACTTCACCGCATATTTCAGGTTGGTGTCAGGATCGAGAAGATCAGTCGGCTGTCCCTGAAACCCCATGCCGCGCGCGGTGGCGGGCAGGATTTGCAGCAACCCATAGTAGGGGCCGTTGCGCGCCTTTGGGTTATGGGTGCTTTCGCGGATCGCGAGGCGATGTACCAACGGGCGCGGGACATCGTAAAAATCGGACCAGTAGTTGATCTTCTGCCGTAGCTCGGGCGTCTCATTCGGATGGAGCGGCGGACCAGCTGGGCGGGCGGGGGCGACGTCTGGGGCGGCGTTACAGGCGGTAAGCATGGAGGCCGCGATCAGCGATAAAAAGACGCGTCGAGTTGTCTGAGGCATGCAGCACACTGGAGTTGTTGAAACTGCCGGAGCATCGCGCGGTCGCCGCTTTCGGGCAAGACGCTGGCGGGGGATGCGCGGCTCCTTGCCGTAGTGTAAAAATTTGTTGATTTGGCAGGGGGTTAGCGTGGCTGGGGCAGGCAGGTTTATCTTGGTGCAGAGGGCGATGGCGGAAATCCGCATATCCAGCGCGATCGGGATTCTCCCGATATCGCTAAGCTGCCTCGCAAAGTCAGCGCCGCAACCACGCTGCCGACGGCGCCGCGCGCCGGCGCTGCGATGATTTAGCCGCGGATCATTCGGACGATTGCCGCGCTAGACGTCCGCGACAATCTCGCCCTTCATTTCACCTGTCATGCGGGTCTGGTCGTCTTTGTGGACTGACCGGCGCACTTCGTCGATCTTGAGCTCTGCAGCGTCGCGTGTCGCCTTGTCAGGCCATTCGGTGATCGCTGCACTGGTGCGATCGCTGGTCCGCACGACAGTGACACGGCTGGCGCCAAAGCTCTTGAGAGCGGGCAGGCGTTTTTCCTCGATTGCGCGCAGAGCAAGATTGTAATCGGCCCCGTCGGCAATTTCCCAGGTTGTAATCGTGATGTAGCGCATCGTTACCTCCATCCTATACCTGACCAGTCTATCACAATTCTGGGATGAAAGGGTGGGCATCGTCACGTCTGGGGGTAACGAAAAACGCCGCGCAGTTTCCTGCGCGGCGTTCAAATTCAGGTCGATTAAGAGGATCAGGCGTTTGCGCTGTCGTCTTCGTCGTCGTTCGATGGGCGCACGGCGTCGCCCAGATCGTCATCGTCCGACGCGGCAGAGCCGATATCGTCGAACAGTTCAGAAATCTCGAACTCGGCTGCCGCTTCTTCTTCGGCTGCCATTTCCTGGATGGATTTGCCAGACGCCTGAAGCTCGGCCTCTTCCGCCGAACGTGCAACGTTCAGCTGGATTGTGGCTTCGACTTCGGGGTGCAGAACAACCTGTACGTCGTGCAGGCCCAGTTCTTTGATCGGCTGACCCAGAACAACCTGCTTGCGGTCGACTGTGAAGCCTTCGGCTGTGGCGGCTTCGGCGGCGTCACGGGTGGTGACGGAACCATAAAGCGCGCCCGCGTCGGAAGCGGAACGAATCACGACGAACTGCTGACCGTTCAGCTTTTCCGCCATCGCTTCGGCTTCTTTTTTGGTCTCAAGGTTCTGTGCCTCAAGCTGGGCTTTCTGGCCCTCAAACGCTTCGATGTTGGCCTTGGAGGCCGACAGCGCTTTGCCTTGTGGCAGAAGATAGTTGCGAGCGTAGCCCGACTTTACGTCGACGACTTCGCCCATCTGGCCCAGTTTGGCCACTCGTTCCAGAAGGATAACTTGCATGTGCTTTGCTCCTTATTTCACGGCGTAGGGCAGCAGGGCGAGGAAACGTGCGCGTTTGATGGCACGGGCCAGCTCGCGTTGTTTCTTGGCCGATACGGCGGTGATGCGGGACGGCACGATTTTGCCACGCTCAGAGATGTAGCGTTGCAGCAGACGTGTGTCTTTGTAGTCGATCGCTGGTGCGTTGTCGCCCGAGAAGGGGCACACTTTGCGACGGCGGAAAAATGGTTTTGCAGCCATGGTTTATGTCCTTTTCTTCAAGCGTTGATCAACGGCGCTCGCGGCGTTCGCCACGGTCTGGGCGCTCATCGCGTTTCTGCATCTGCACGGATGGCAGCTCGGCGTGCTCTTCGACC